>Ga0209643_1000216_pt1 | contig 136541 bp, 135 predicted proteins | sample AutmiccBRH37_all_FD_187383 | JGI IMG/M metagenome (GOLD analysis project Ga0209643, IMG submission 187383) | Deep subsurface microbial communities from Mt. Terri, Switzerland - Autotrophic microbial communities BRH/37_all (SPAdes) (version 2) | ecosystem: Environmental > Aquatic > Deep...
AAGGCAAGCCCTTCAAGGTCATGATCATCGCCATTGCCCGAAAGATCCTCATTACGGCCAACGCCATGATCCGGGACAAGACGACATTCCAGGCAGTGTAAAAAGAATCCGCAATACAGTTGCCAGCCACCGCGCGTCTGCGCGGTGAGAGACTCCGGCATGCGGCGAGCATGTAGGGTCTTCCGGCTCGCGGACGCTCGCCTGCTGGATGCCGGATCAAGTCCGGCATGACGGAAATAATGGTGCTCCACCAAAAACAACAAGCCTTCGCGTCAAAGGCGGATCAGCAACCAAGAAAATGCCCGCGAAGTCAGCGACTTGCGGGCATTTCGGGACTCGACCTGTGAACGGCCTGACTCAACCTCGCGGAAGCGGCGTAGGGCTCACTCCGCCCGCACCACCGCATTGCCGGCTTCGGCCAGGCGGGCCAGATCGGCGGGCTTCAGTTCGACGGATTCGCCGCAGCCGCAGGCCGAGGTCTGGTTCGGGTTGTTGAACACAAAGCCCGAGCGCAGCTTGGTGATTTCGTAGTCCATCTCGGTGCCGAGCAGATAAAGCACGGCCTCGGGCGCTACGAAAACAACAGCGCCGTCGCGTTCGATCCGGTCATCCTTCGGATTGACCTCGCGGGCCAGGTCGATGGCATATTCCATCCCGGCACAGCCGCCCTTCTTGATGCTGACGCGAATGCCGGTGGCGTCGTCCGAGCTTTGCAGCACCGTCTTGACGCGCTCGGCGGCGGCGGCAGTCAATGTCATTACGGCAAAACCCATCATGATCTCCTTCAGAAACGGGTTCAAGGCCCGCTGCTTTGTTGCATGAATGTAGTGTGGATCGGTCAGGTTAACAAGACGCACCCATCCATCCAGCCGGTTCGTTCAATACCAGCCGACCGCCACTTGCGCTTCCTCGCTCATCCGGTCGGGCGACCAGGGCGGGTCGAACGTCATCGACACTTCGACGCCGGAGATGCCTTCGACGGCGCCGACGGCGTTCTCCACCCAGCCCGGCATTTCGCCCGCCACCGGGCAGCCGGGCGCGGTCAGCGTCATGGCGATCTTGACCATGCGGTCGTCCTCGATGTCGATCTTGTAGATCAGCCCGAGTTCATAGATGTCGGACGGGATTTCGGGATCATAGACGGTTTTCAGCGCCGAGATGATGTCGTCGCTCAGCCGCGCCAGTTCGTCGCGCGGGATCGCGGAGGTGACAACCGCGTTGTTGGGCTCGGCAGTGTCAGTTTCGGGTGCGTCGCTCATTGGCTTTGCTCCTTCAAGGTTTGCCCGGGAAAAGGAAAATCCGGCCTCCCCGGCAAACGAAAACATAAAACGAGAATCCGGCTGTTTCTGGATGAAACAGAGAGATCCTATCCGAAAAACGCCCGCGCCTTGTCGAGCGCTTCCACCAGCACATCGATTTCCGCTCGGGTATTGTAAAGCCCCATCGAGGCACGGCAAGTCGAGGTCGCGCCAAACCGCTTCAGCAGCGGCTGGGCGCAATGGGTGCCCGCCCTCACCGCCACGCCGGAGCGGTCGATCAGCATCGAGACATCATGGGCGTGAATGCCCTCGAGCTCGAAGGCGAAGATCGCCCCCTTGCCGCGCGCCGTGCCGATCAGGCGAAGCGCATTGACCGCCGAGAGTCTTTCCGCGGCGTAAGTCGCGAGATCCGCCTCATGCGCGGCGATGCGGTCGCGGCCGAGCTTCTCCATGTACTCCAGCGAAGCGCCGAGCCCGATCGCCTGCACGATCGGCGGCGTTCCCGCCTCGAACCGGTGCGGCGGATCGCTGTAGGTGACGCTGTCCTCGCTGACATCGACGATCATTTCGCCGCCGCCCATGAAGGGCTGCATCGACTTGAGCGCGTCGGTCTTGCCATAGAGCACGCCGATGCCGGACGGGCCGTAGAGCTTGTGGCCGGTCATGGCGTACCAGTCGCAATCGATGTCCTGCACATCCACCGGCATGTGCACCGCCGCCTGGCTGCCATCGACCAGCACCTTGACGCCGCGCTCATGGGCGATGCGGCAGACTTCCTTCACATCCACCACGGTGCCGAGAACGTTCGACATATGGGTGATGGCCACCAGTTTTGTCCGGTCGGTGAGGGCGGCGCGGAAATCATCCAGGTCGAAATTGCCCTCGTCATCGACGCCGACCCAGACGATCTTGGCGCCCTGGCGCTCGCGCAGGAAATGCCACGGCACGATGTTGGAATGGTGCTCCATGATGGTGATGACGATCTCGTCGCCATCCTTGATGTGCGGCATGCCATAGCCATAGGCGACCGCATTGATCGCCTCGGTGGTCGATTTGGTGAACACCACATTGTCGACCGATGGCGCATTGAGGAACCGCTTGACGATCTCGCGGGCGTTCTCATAGGCGTCGGTGGCGGCATTGGAGAGGAAATGCAGGCCGCGATGGACATTGGCGTATTCGCTCGAATAGGCATGGCTGACCGCGTCGATCATTGCCTGCGGCTTTTGCGCAGACGCTCCATTGTCGAGATAGACCAGCGGTTTGCCATGCACCATGCGCGACAGGATCGGGAAATCCCGGCGCACGGCCTCGACATCATAGGCCTGATTCACCACATCAGCCATGATCAGCAAGCCATTGTTCGACAAGGGTTTCCAGCGCCTCGACCAGGACCTCGTTGTCAATCTCGTCAATCAGCTCATCGACAAAGCCGTTGACCAGCAAGCCGCGCGCCGATTTCTCGGTGATCCCGCGCGCCATCAGGTAAAACAAATGGCTGTGGTCGATGTCGATCACGGTGGCGCCATGGCCGCAGATCACGTCATCGGCGAAGATTTCAAGCTCCGGCTTTGCCGAGAATTCGCCGTCATCGGACAGAAGCAGCGTGTTGCAGGACATCTGGGCATCGGTTTTCTGGGCCAGCTGGGCAACCTTGATCTGGCCCTGAAAGACGCCGCGCGCCCGGCCCAGCACAACATTGCGGACAATCTCGCGCGAAGTGGTGTTGGGCACGGAGTGACCGAGCGTCAGCGTCACATCGGTGTGGCTGTCGCCCGCCAACAGGTTGACGCATCTGAGATCGAAATGCGAGCCTTCGCCCGCCACGTCGACATGCAGCTCCTGCCGCGTCAGCTTGCCGCCGGCATTGATGACATAGACCTTCAGGGTGGAATTCTCGCCCAGCCGGGCTGAGAGCTGCGCCAGATGCTGGTCGTTTCCGCCCCGGCCCTGCAGAATGATCCACGTCACCTCGGCGCCATCGGCGAGTTCAAGCGTGGAGATCGAGGTCGACAGCCCGGTTTCGGCCGCGTCGCCGAGATACCGCTCGATCACCGTCGCCTTGGCCCCGGCCTCGAATGCCGCCTGGAACCGGCTGTGCACTTGGCCGCCCGATTGCACCGACTGGATCTCGATGATCTTGTCCATCGAAGCATCGGCCGCGACAGTGAATGAGTAGCCGTCGCCGACAAAGGCGCCATTGAGCTGACCGATCAGATCGTCGCTGCCGCGCTCGGTCAGCAGGCGGGCCGCTTCGCCGGACTGCAGAACTTTCGAAAACGGGGTCAGCCTCATGCCCTCGGGCGCGGTCAAATCCGTGCTCCGGCCCTGCACCACCGGCAACACCACACTGCCCCAGACCAGCGGATCGACCCGCCCGGCCCGGCCGCTCGGTTTGCTGGGCACACCGCGCAGCAGGCTGCGCAGATCGGTGTAGTGCCAGCTTTCAATCCGCCGGGTTGGAAGCCCTGCATCGTCGATTGCGCTCAGCAACTTGTCGCGCGCGACCATCACCGCTGCGTCGCCCGGCAATTGACCGATCATCTCGGCGAAACTGTCCTGTATCGCCTGTTCTGCTGCGGTGCGTGGCGGCTTTGTCTGCATGTCCATGCCTGTCTCTCCTGGCCTTTCGGCCCGTCGTCTTTTCAGCTTCGCCTCAAGCGGCGGCTTCGATAATCTGGGCGTAGCCATTGGCTTCCAGATCGAGCGCCAGATCCTTGCCGCCGGATTTGATCACCTGGCCCTGATAGAGCACATGCACGCTGTCGGGCACGATGTGCTCGAGCAGGCGCTGGTAATGGGTGATGACGATGATGGCGCGGTCCGGCGCGCGCAGCGCATTGACGCCATCGGACACGATCTTCAGCGCGTCAATGTCGAGGCCGGAATCGGTCTCGTCAAGCACGCACAGTTTTGGCGCCAGGAGCTTCATCTGCAGGATCTCGGCGCGCTTCTTCTCGCCGCCGGAGAACCCGACATTGAGCGGGCGCTTGAGCATGTCCGGATTGATCTGCAGGCTGGCGGCGGCTTCCTTGACCCGCTTGATGAAGTCCGGCGTTTTCAGCTCTTCCTCGCCGCGCGCCTTGCGCTGCTCGTTCATCGCCACCTTGAGGAACTGCATGGTGGCCACACCGGGGATTTCCACCGGATACTGGAACGCCAGGAAGATGCCCTTGGCGGCGCGCTCGGACGGGTCAAGCTCGAGAATGCTCTCGCCATTGTACAGAATGTCGCCTTCGGTGACTTCATAGTCCTTGCGGCCGGCGAGAATGTAGGAGAGCGTCGATTTGCCCGACCCGTTCGGCCCCATGATGGCCGCCACTTCGCCGGCCTTGACCGTCAGATTGAGCCCGCGGATGATTTCGGTGCCGTCCTCGGCGATGCGGGCGTGTAGGTTCTTGATTTCCAGCATGTTGTTGTTTCCAATTCAAATTTTCATGTCCGCCAGCCCCTGTCCGGGCGGCGGAACTCGATTTACAGCCCGGTCAGGCTTCTCAGCAGCGGCAGAAGGGTGGCAGCCAGGATCCCGACAATGCCGCCGGTCGCCAACCGCACCAGCCTGCCGCCGAAACTTGGCGCCGACGCCGACAGGACGCCGCAAATGACCGCATACCAGGCAATCGCTGTTGCATCGATGTTCATGCTCGGGCTCCCTTGACCGGCCGCCGGTTCAATCGTCGTCGTTCTGCAGGCCCTGCAGGCGCCGGGCGATGGAGGCCAGTTCAAGCCGGGCCTTGTGCAACTCGGCGCCCAGCATCTTCTCGCTGGTTCCGGTCGACCCGCGGGAAATGGCTTCCAGTAGATCGTCAATCGAACCGCCCAGATCCCGGTAGCGCTGCTTCAGCTTGTCGATCTCGGCTCTTATTTCCTTGTCCACCATCACCTGTTCCTTTCGCCCGTCCGCCGTCATCCTCGTCTCACGCGTGGAGAGTATGGGAACCTCCATCACCCCACGCTGCCCTCAAGCGAAATCCCGATCAGTTTCTGGGCTTCAACGGCGAATTCCATCGGCAGTTCCTGGATCACTTCGCGGACGAAGCCGTTGACGATCAGGGCGATGGCTTCTTCCTCGGGGATGCCGCGGGCCAGGCAGTAGAACAACTGGTCCTCGGAAATCTTCGAGGTGGTCGCCTCGTGCTCGAACTGGGCGGTCGAGTTCTTGGCCTCGATATAGGGCACCGTGTGGGCGCCGCACTGGTTGCCGATCAGGAGCGAGTCGCACTGGGTGAAATTGCGCGCGTTCACAGCCTTGCGGTGGGCCGAGACCTGGCCGCGATAGGTGTTGGACGAATGGCCGGCGGAAATGCCCTTGGAGATGATCCGGCTCGAGGTGTTCTTGCCGAGATGGATCATCTTGGTTCCCGAATCGATCTGCTGGTAGCCGTTCGACACCGCGATCGAGTAGAACTCGCCACGGCTGTCGTCGCCGCGCAGGATGCAGGACGGATATTTCCAGGTGATCGCCGAACCGGTTTCGACCTGGGTCCAGGAGATCTTCGAACGGTCGCCACGGCAATCGCCGCGCTTGGTGACGAAATTGTAGATCCCGCCCTTGCCGTTCTTGTCGCCCGGATACCAGTTCTGCACGGTCGAATACTTGATCTCGGCGTCATCCATCGCGATCAGCTCGACGACGGCGGCATGCAGCTGGTTCTCGTCGCGTTGCGGTGCGGTGCAGCCCTCGAGATAGGACACATAGGCGCCCTCCTCGGCGATGATCAGCGTGCGCTCGAACTGGCCGGTGTTCTTCTCGTTGATGCGGAAATAGGTCGACAGTTCCATCGGGCAGCGCACGCCCTTGGGCACATAGACGAAGGAGCCGTCGGTAAACACCGCGGCGTTGAGCGTGGCGTAATAATTGTCGGTGATCGGCACCACGGTGCCGAGATATTTCTGCACCAGCTCGGGATGCTCGCGCATGGCTTCCGAGATCGACATGAAAATCACGCCGGCCTGGGCCAGTTCCTTCTTGAAGGTGGTCACCACCGAAACCGAATCGAACACCGCGTCAACAGCGATCTTGGATTTTTCGACGCCGGCCAGGATTTCCTGCTCGCGCAGCGGAATGCCGAGTTTCTCGTAGACCCTGAGCAGTTCCGGGTCGACATCGTCGATCGATTTCGGACCCGCCGAACTCTTCGGCGCCGAATAATAATGGATGTCCTGAAAATCGATCTTGGGATAGTCGACGCGCGCCCAGGTCGGCTCTTCCATGGTCAGCCAGCGTTTGAACGCGTCGAGCCGCCATTCGAGCATCCAGTCGGGCTCGTTCTTCTTGGCCGAAATCATCCGGATTGTATCTTCAGTCAGGCCCTTCGGCGCCGTATCGCTTTCGATGACGGTTTCGAAGCCATACTTGTACTGGTCCACGTCAATGAGACGGACCTGATCGATGGTCTCCTGCACAGCAGGCATGGCGCTCTCCAATCTTGCCGGGTCAAGGCCGGCAGCTTGTTAACGTCGTGTGATGCACCCCAAGGGTTCACCACTATGTAGGGCGTGACGCTGGTTTACGCCACACTATCCGCGACATATCTTTATCGCGCGGACAACATTCGTGAAGGCGACATCATGCCGCCTCTGCTGCTGACTTGCGGGCCAGCCGCCGGGTATTAATCGCTTTGAACGCTTCAAGGAACCGCTCAATGTCATTTTCCGTGTGCTCGCGGCCCAGGCTGACCCGGATCGCGCCGAGACCGGCGTCGGCGCCCATGGCGTTGAGCACATGGCTTTCGCCAATCTTGCCCGATGAGCAGGCGGCGCCCGCAGAAACCGCGATGCCTTCCATGTCGAAGGCAATCTGCGCCGTCTCCGCTTTCAGTCCCGGCAGTGAGAAGAAGCTGGTGTTGCCCAGTCTCTGAGCGCGCACGCCATGGACAATCAGGTCCGGCGCCATTTCGCCCATGCGGGCTTCCATCCGGTCGCGCAGACTGGCCAGTGCGGCAACGCCCGCAACCGCATCCGCCGCGATTGCCGCCGCGGCGCCAAAGCCGGCGATGCCTATCAGGTTTTCGGTGCCGCCGCGATGACCCTTTTCCTGGCCTCCGCCGCGCATGAGCGGCGCGGGCATCAAGGTCTCACCGGCGCTGACCAGCGCGCCAACGCCCTTGGGCCCGCCGATCTTGTGCGCCGACAGGATCAGGAAATCGGCGCCCAGAGCATCGAGCGAAAGTGGAAGACGACCGGCGCCCTGCACCGCGTCAACCACCACAAGTCCCTGATACGCCTTGACCATTTCCGCCGCGGCGCGAACCGGCTGGATCACGCCGGTCTCGTTGTTGGCCAGTTGCAGCCCGAGCATCGCCTGACCGGTCGATTGGTCATGAGCGGCAAGGGCTGCTTCCAGCGGCTCAAGCTCAAGACGACCGTCGGCGTCAACCGGCAGAACGGTCAGCTGATCGGCGGAAAACCTGCCGCCAGCCAGAATGGCCGGATGCTCGACGGCGGACACCAATAGCCGCGACACCCGCACGGCCGAGCGGCCCATGCGGAAATCCGGCGTCAGCACATGATTGGCGGCTTCCGTGGCGCCGGAGCAGAAGGTGACCTGGGCCGATGCAACGCCGCACAGCCGGGCGACGGCGTCGCGCGCGCGCGCCATCACCGCGCGGGCCTGACGGCCCTCGGCATGAACCGAAGACGGGTTTCCCGGCAGCGTCATCGCGTCAATCATCGCCGCCCGCGCAGCAGGCAAAAGCGGCGCAGTCGCGTTGAAATCGAGATAGAGGCGCCGGTCCGCCATGATGCCCTTTGCCTGTTTTGCCGTCACGCCAACGCAGCGGACGCATTTTTCTTGAATTTTCGGTGTCCGATGCCGTAAGAGACACTAACTTTCAGCGAACCCGCTGCAGTTTCGAACGGTTCTAAACTAGGTTCTAGGGAGCCGCTCCGCCCTCGTCAAGGGCGCGGATGCGATATCCAGCCGCCTGCCAGTTTCAAGCAAACGAATGGCAGGCCGCGCGAACCAGGCCCAAGCATGGAGTGCCAATGCCCGAAGTCATTTTCAACGGTCCCGCCGGACGCCTCGAAGGCCGCTACCAGCCCGGCGCGGAGAAGAACGCGCCGATCGCCATCATACTGCACCCGCATCCGCAGTTCGGCGGCACCATGAACAACCAGATCGTCTACAACCTGTTCTACATGTTCCAGCAGCGCGGCTTTACCACGCTCAGGTTCAATTTCCGCTCGATCGGCCGCAGCCAGGGCGAATTCGACCACGGCCAGGGCGAACTCTCCGACGCCGCCGGCGCGCTCGACTGGGTGCAGAGCCTGCATCCGGATTCAAAAAGCTGCTGGGTTGCCGGCTATTCCTTTGGCGCCTGGATCGGCATGCAGCTGTTGATGCGGCGGCCGGAAATCGAGGGTTTTCTGTCGATCGCGCCGCAGCCCAACACCTATGATTTCTCGTTCCTGGCCCCCTGCCCCTCATCCGGGCTGATCATCCACGGCGACGCCGACCGGGTGGCGCCGGAAAAGGACGTCAACGGCCTGGTCGAAAAACTCAAGCTGCAAAAGGGCATCCTGATCACCCAGAAAACCATGCCCGGCGCCAACCATTTCTTCACCGGCCAGGTCGATGACCTGATGGCCGAGTGCGAGGATTACCTGGATCGCCGCCTTGCCGGCGAACTGGTGCCGGAGACGACGGCCAAACGGCTGCGCTGAGCGGCTTTAACAAGGTTGAATGAAATAGGCATGGCGGGGAGATCCGCCGTGCCTTTTTCTTGTGGGGCTTCCGACTTTTAAACATTCCCCTGATCGCTCATGAAAACAGGAATGGGGAAGTAGACATTTGTCGACTCAAAGAAGCACCCTCCGCCTTTAAAATATACTTGTCGATACGCTTCAGCGTCGAAAATGTATCTATTGTCAACATTGTACTAGACAAAGAGAACAATATGCCGTTTCTGGTGAATGGGTCACCGTGCCGTAGCCGAACCCTGGATTTTAGGTAGGCATGAAAACCGATGGAAGAAATGTGGATATATGAGGAATTACAGCTCTATAACTCGCTGCAGAAAGGACAGAAAAAATCTCGTGTTGATCATCTACGAGAGATAGCCGCATTTCCAGAAAAGGTATTCGCGGCGGCCGTTGATGAGTTGGAGAATCGTCCATTTCCCCACGTCGTCGCTTTTTTTCAATTGCCAAAACCAATTTTTGTGGGTCATGAGGTTTTCTCGTTACCTGCAAAAGAGCACAGGGTGATCATTGATTTTCAATTCACACCAATTGAGATAGATATCGATTTGGCTGGTCAACCAAAGTGCGTTGTGGACATCGGGCAAGCCGGCTTCCGCCCAAACGCCACCCAAGTTTGCGCCTTTGTTCCAATCTGGCAAAAGCGGGCGCAGTATTTCCCAAGATATGAGCGCTGCTTCGGTGCGTCAGGCATGACAAATGATATCGTTATTCATGGTCATGAAAGTTGGATTGACGGCAGACCATTTCGCGCCGTTGATTTTGAAAACAATATTTTCAGTCGGGTTATTCGGGAAATTCAATTCGCTATTAAGCTGTTTTTAAAATCTTACTCTACTACGAACCAAGAGAATTTCTTAACGGATGATTGGCTCTACAGTTATTTTATAATGCCATATCCCTGGAGATTAAGCTACGGATCACCACCAGTTCCGGTATACAAATACTTTATAGATTCGTATAAAAGAGGCGTTAGTAAAGTTTCTAGCAAAGAATACATTGATAAAGGAGTAGTTTTTTCTTCTAGGAATTTTTCTAGATTTGAAAAACAGATATTTTTGTTAAGCAATATGGCGAGAGAAGGTAATTATGCAATATCAATTGTAACTGGATTATCTCTGGTCGAGTGGATTCTTAAAATGAATGCGAAGGATAAAGAAAAAAACTAAATCTAAACGGCTTAATCAACTTATTTGACGACGATATTTTCCCGCGGGAAATTCGAAATTATCTGAATGAACTTAGGCGCGTGAGGAATACAATTATTCACTTGGGTGAGTACGCAGATTTCAAAGGCATATCTGCACACGAAATTCTCAACTTGGATATCGATGAGCAGGTCAGCAAAGACGATGCCCAAAAAATTATTGACATCGCTTGGGGTCTTTTTAAGGCATCTAATACCGGCAAACTTCAACGATAGAAATTTTAACTATTATTATACCGAATATAGTTATTTAATGTAGTTTTAGAGCGCATTGGAATTTTGAATGGTCGTGAATAGATATTGAAATCTCTATAACGTTGCCGTGTAAAGCATCACTAATATGCGGCTGCTGCGGTATATTTCTGATAAGGCGACGAAGGTCCGCATGGACCGAACATACCTGAACCAGCGCGCAAATACTGGACCCCGCTCCCCACCACCCTAAACCTCCACAACCTTCCCATCCATCAGCGTCACCCGCCGGTCCATCAGGCTGGCGAGATCGTGGTTGTGCGTGGCGATGAGCGTCGACAGCCCTGATTCGCGCACCAGCGCATCGAGCGCCTCGAACACGTAGCCGGCGGTTTCGGGGTCGAGGTTGCCGGTCGGCTCGTCGGCGAGCAGCAAGAGCGGCGCATTGGCGACGGCGCGGGCAATGGCCACGCGCTGCTGTTCGCCGCCCGACAGTTCCGACGGACGGTGGCTGCCGCGATGGCCGATGCGCATATAGTCGAGCAATTGCTCGGCGCGCTCCTTGGCTTCGAGCTTGGCAAGGCCGCTGATCAGCTGCGGCATCATGATGTTTTCAAGCGCCGAGAACTCGGGCAGCAGATGATGGAACTGATAGACAAAGCCGATCTCGGAGCGGCGGATCGCGGTGCGGCGGTCATCGTTCAATTGCCCGCAGGCCTCGCCATCGATGATCACGTCGCCCTCGTCGGGGCGCTCGAGCAGTCCCGCCAGATGCAACAGCGTCGACTTGCCGGTTCCCGACGGCGCAACCAGCGCCACGGTCTCGCCCGCTTGCAGCGTAAAATTCGCCCCGTCCAGGATCGAGATCTGGTTGTCGCCCTGCAGGAAATGGCGGCTGACATCGACCATCTGCAGAACCGGATGGCCCCCTTTGCTCATGTCGCGCCCGTTACTCATATCTCAAAGCCTGGACCGGATCGAGTTTGGAAGCCCGCCAGGACGGGATCAGGGTGGCGATGAAGGACAGACCCAGCGCCACCACCAGCACCACGATGGTCTCGCCCGAATCCATGTCGGCCGGCAACTGGCTCAGGAAATAGAGTTCCGGATTGAACAGCGTGGTGCCCGAAAGCCAGGAGAAGAACTGGCGGATGCGCTCGACATTGAGGCAGACGACGACGCCGAGCAGAAAGCCCGCAATGGTGCCGGTGACCCCGATCGCCGCCCCGGTCATGAAGAAGATCCGCATCACCGAGCCCGAGGTCGCCCCCATGGTGCGCAGGATGGCGATGTCGTGGCCCTTGTCCTTGACCAGCATGATCAGCCCGGAAATGATGTTGAGTGCTGCGACCAGAATGATCAGCGTCAGGATCATGAACATCACATTGCGCTCGACCTGCAGCGCCGAGAAGAAGGTCTGGTTGCGTTGCCGCCAGTCGGTGATGAAGATCTGCCGCCCGGCCGCGGCCTCGATCAGCGGCCGCATCGTGTCCATGTCATCGGGGTTCTCGACAAAGACCTCGATCGATTGCACCACGCCCTCGGAGTTGAAATAGAGCTGCGCCTCTTCAAGCGGCATGTAGATGATCGAGGAATCATATTCCGACATCCCGACCTCGAAGATCGCCGACACCACATAGGCTTTCACCCTTGGCGTCATGCCGAACGGCGTGACATCGCCCTCCGGCGCCACCAGGGTGATGCGGTCGCCGGCGACCAGGCCGAGCGATTGCGCCATGCGCGAGCCGATCGCCACGCCCTCGCCGGCGATGAAGCCGACCAGATCGCCCGAGCGGATGTTTTCGGAGACAATTTTCATGGCCTGGAAATCGTCGGCGCCGATGCCGCGCACCAGCGCCCCGGTGCCGGCGCCGCCGACGCCCGACGCCAGCGTCTGGCCTTCGACCAGCGGGATCGCCAGGGTGACCCCCGTGACCGCCTTCAGCCGTGCCGCCAGCGCCTGGTAATCATCGAGCGGACGGTCGATCGGCTGCACCACCATATGGCCGTTGATGCCGAGGATGCGGGTGATCAACTCGCCGCGAAACCCGTTCATCACCGCCATCACGATGATCAGCGTCGCCACGCCGAGCATGATTCCGACAAAGGAAAATCCGGCGATCACCGAAATGAAGGCTTCCTTGCGCCGCGACCTGAGGTAGCGCCAGGCCACCATCCGCTCGAACGCCGAAAACGGCCGCGCCGAAGGCGATGGCGGGCTGGTGGAGTTGGCGGCGTCCGTTTCATCGGTCATGCGGGATTCCCTTTGGGCGGACTATCGTCTAGCGGGCTTGCGCGAGGCGGTTGATCGCCTCGTCAATCGACAGGGTTTCGCGTTCGCCGGTGGCGCGCACCTTGATCTCGACATTGCCGTCGGCGACAGCGCGCGGACCGGCGATCACCTGCAGCGGCAGACCAATCAGATCGGCGGTGGCGAATTTGGCGCCGGCGCGCTCGTCGGTGTCATCGTAAAGCACCTCGAGCCCGGCATTTTCCAGCGCCGTCTCGATCTTTTCGCAGGCCGCGTCGCAGGCCGCGTCGCCGGGCTTCATGTTGATCAGCCCGACATCGAACGGCGCCACGCCCTTGGGCCAGATGATGCCGTTGTCGTCATGCGAGGCCTCGATGATGGCGCCGAGCAGCCGCGACGGGCCGATGCCGTAGGAGCCCATCGACACATAATGCTGCTTGCCGTCGGGGCCCTGGACGAAAGCGTTCATCGGTTCGGAATATTTTGTGCCGAAATGGAAGATGTGGCCGACTTCGATGCCGCGGGCGGAGACGCGGTCGCCCTCGCCGAGCTTGTCCCAGGCTTCGCGCGCCCAGTCTTCCTTCTCCATGATCTCGTCGGTGGCTGCAAACGGTGTCGTCCACTTGTCGACGATGGCCGCGACGGCGGCGTCATCGCTGTAGTTCAAATCGGCCGATGGAACGGCAAACCCTTCGAAATCGCGGTGGCAGAACACCTGGCTTTCGCCGGTTTCGGCCAGCACGATGAATTCATGGCTCAGTTTGCCGCCGATCGGGCCGGTATCGGCGCGCATCGGGATCGACTTCAGCCCGCAGCGTTCGAAGGTGCGCAGATAGGACACGAACATCCGGTTATAGGCCGCCTGCGACGCCTCGTAATCGAGATCGAAGGAATAGGCGTCCTTCATCAGGAATTCGCGGCCGCGCATGACGCCGAAGCGGGGACGGCGCTCGTCGCGGAACTTCCACTGGATATGATAGAGATTGAGCGGCAGATCCTTGTAGGATTTGACGTAGGAGCGGAAGATGTCGGTGACCATTTCCTCGTTGGTCGGCCCGTAGAGCATAGCCCGGTCATGCCGATCCTTGATGCGCAGCATCTCGGCGCCATAATCATTGTAGCGGCCGCTTTCGATCCACAGATCGGCGGGCTGGACCGTCGGCATCAGGATTTCGATGGCCCCTGCCCGGTTCTGTTCCTCGCGGACGATATTGCACACCTTGTCGAGCACCCGCTTGCCCAGCGGCAACCAGGAATAGATACCGGCGGATTGTTGCTTGATCATTCCCGCCCGCGCCATCAGCCGGTGGGAGACGATTTCCGCATCCTTGGGGTTTTCCTTCAGGATGGGCAGAAAATACTTGGAAAGGCGCATGGGATGATCCGGTTCGACAACAAGCCTTGGGGGCTGAATCAGGCAAAATGAGGGTTGACGTGCAAAGCGTTCATATCCGCTTCGCCCTGCAAAGAAAACCCGTGCCGGACCCTGTTCTGGACCGGATCGGGCCTGTCGGTTCTTTTATGTAAATCTGCGTCTTGATATTGTCATTAAACAGGTGACAAGCGCCCGCGATTGCGGTAAATGTGGCCCATTAAAGAGGCAAGACCCACTGGGAATTGCCCAATTCGCGGTCAAAGTCTTGGGAGGATAGGATCTCAGGCGCGCTTTGTTCGCAGCCCCCGGGCAACCGGGAAACAGATCACGCGATACCTTAACAACAGGGCTTCACGCCTTGTTTTTTTTTGGCCAATTGCTGTCGGGTTGTTTGCGGCCGCGCCGCAACAGGCGGCGCCGGCAAAACACAGGCCTCAGTTCGCGATGGCGCGTTTCAGCCCTTCTTGCCCAACTCCGATTTCGCGCGGACGTCCTTGTCCATCTTTTCAAGACTATCAACCACGCCATCATCGGCTTTCTGCCTGACATCGGGCACGGCCTTGCGCTGGTTGCGGACACTGTGCTGATCGTCGCCCTGCAGCGAATTGTTGCCCATCTTGTCCTGGGCGAGATCGGCTTCGGTCAGGTTTGTCGTCTTGTTGTGAGGCTTGGACATCTCATATCTCCATGGATATATTGAGCTTGCTTCTCCAACGCTGCGGAAAATGCAAAGTTCCATGGGGTTCTGGGATGGGCAGGCTGATGCAGCCGGACAAAAGGCGCCGGCGCCGCATTCAGGCTTGGCTCAGTTGCCCGCGGACTTGAAATCCGGCGACAGCGCGATCAGATCGTCGAGCGAATAGCCGCCCACCACCGTGATCAGGAAATAGGCGGCGAACACTGCGGCCGAGATCGCGGTCGTGCGCCAGAAGATGGGCGCGAAGCGGAAATTGGCCGGCGCGCTGTGGGTCGTCCCCAAGGTCACGTCACCGTCATCGGCCTGGCTGCGCGCCGAAAACGGCAACACCGTGAACAACACCACCCACCAGATGATGAAGAAGATCGCAAAACCGGTTCCAAAACCCATTATCTCGTCCTAGATCTGCTCGAGTTCGATCAGCGTGCCGTTGAAATCCTTGGGGTGAAGGAACAGCACCGGTTTGTTGTGCGCGCCGAGCCTGGGTTCGCCATCGCCGAGCACGCGCGCGCCTTCGCTCTTAAGCCGGTCGCGTGCGGCCAGGATGTCGTCCACCTCGTAGCAGACATGATGCATGCCGCCCGACGGGTTCTTGGCCAGAAACGCCGCGATCGGCGAGCCCTCACCCAGCGGTTCGAGCAGTTCGATCTTGGTGTTGGGCAGCACGATGAACACCACCGTCACCCCGTGCTCGGGCAGAACCTGCGGCTCCGTCACCTCGGCCCCGAGCATGGTGCGGTACTGGGCGCTTGCCGCGGCAAGGTCCGGCACCGCGATGGCGACATGGTTCAGGCGTCCAAGCATGCGCGTCCCCTTAGACCCGGTTGACGAAGACCGTCACGATCGGCTTCTTGCCCCATACCTCGTTTGCCGCGGCGCGAACAGAGCGGCGAATTGCCTCGCGCACGCCGTCGGTGTCCTTGCGCCGACCGCGCGGGATGCTTTCGACCGCGCCCAGCACGGCGTCATAGAGAATGTCCTCCATATCGTCGCCCTCGCCGTCGAAGGCCGGCAGGCCGATGGCGACAACCACCGGATCGCGCTGGAACTCGAACCGGTGGTCGAGCAGCACATTGACCGCCACATGGCCGGTGAACGACAGCTTGCGCCGCTCGGAAATGCCCATCTCATCGAAATCGCCGATCAGATTGCCATCCTTGTAGATGCGGCCATGATGGGCCTGGCCGATGACTTCCGGATTGCCCGGCGCCAGCCGCAGGATGGAGCCGTTGCGCACCCGCGGGGTGATTTCAATGCCCGACGCCTGCGCCAATTCTGCCTGGGCCGTCAGATGCGCGGCCTCGCCATGCACCGGAACCAGGATCTTCGGCTTGACCCATTCATACATCTGCACCAGTTCGGAGCGGCGCGGATGGCCCGAGACATGCACCAGCGCGTCCTGATCGGTGATGATCTTGATGCCCTGCTCGATCAGCCCGTTCTTGATCTCGATGATGCCCTTCTCGTTGCCGGGAATGGTGCGCGAGGAGAACACCACGGTGTCACCCGACGCCAAGGCCACATTGCGCATTTCATCGCGCGACAGCTTGGCAAGCGCTGCGCGCGGCTCACCCTGGCTGCCGGTCAGGATGACCACAACCTTATCACGCGGAATATAGCCATATTCGTCTTCCGCCAGAAATTCCGGGATGCCTTCCATCAGGCCGAGATCGGTGGCGACATTGACCACCCGCTTGATCGAACTGCCGAGCAGCAGCACCTCGCGGCCAGCGTAACGCGCCGCTTCGGCGATCGACCTTATGCGGCCGACATTGGAGGAGAAGGTGGTGATCGCCACCCGGCCTTCGGCCTGTTCGATGACTTCACGCAGGCCCGCGCTGATTTCCTTCTCGGATGGCGAGATGCCCTCGCGCATGGCGTTGGTGGAATCGCACATCATGGCGAGGATCCCCTCCTCGCCCAACTGCCGGAACCGGTTTTCATCGGTCAGCGGCCCGAGCGACGGCGTCATGTCGATCTTCCAGTCGCCGGTGTGAATGAGATTGCCCAGCGGCGTCCGGATCGCCAGCGAGAACGGCTCGGGGATCGAGTGATTGACCGCGACCGGCTCGATTTCGAACGGCCCGATGGTGAAGCGGTCGCCGGCCTTGAACAGGTTGATCGGCACTTCGGCGCGGGTTCGCTCATAGGCGCGCTTGGCTTCCAGCATGCCGGCGGTGAAGGCGGAGGCGTAGACCGGAACATTATTCAGCCGCGGCCACAATTGCGCCAGCGCCCCGTAATGATCCTCATGCGCATGCGTGATGATGATCGCCTTGAGCTGTTTGCCCAGGCCCTTGACGAATTCAATGTCGGGCAGCACCAGATCGACGCCAGGAAGGTCCGGGCCCGGAAAAGTCACGCCGCAATCGACCATGATCCATTCGCGCAGTTTGGGCGGGCCGTAACCGTACAGCGCCAGATTCATGCCTATTTCGCCAACGCCACCAAGTGGGACGAATACGAGATCGTTATCTTTTGTCATCAATTATCCTGTCTGGTCATATCTTAATCAGGAGAAAAACACGTCGCCGGAGGCGATCATCTGTTTTTGTCCGTCCGGCAGTGCAAGCATCAGCCTGCCCTCGCCGTCTATTCCGTCAAACACGCCGTTCAATTGGCGGTCTGGCAAATTCACTGTCACCGGCTTTCCAATGCCGTCGGCGCGCTCGATCCAGGCATCGCGGATGCCTGCGAGACCGCGCCCCTGATCCCATTTGGCAAACGCGTCACTCATGGAAACCACCAGATGCGCAAACAGTTCCTGCGGCGTCGCCGCGCTGCCCTGTTCGGTGAGGCAGGTCGCCGGGTAGAGGCCCGCGTCCGGATAATGCGCTATGTTCACGCCACAGCCTATCACAACAGCCCTGCGGCCGTCAGACAACTGTTCGGCTTCTATCAGGATGCCAGCGGTCTTGCAGCCATTAATCAGCAAATCATTGGGCCATTTGATCCGCAGATCCGCTGCTCTCATCGGCAGCACCGCGGCGATCGCCTGATGCACCGCCAGCGTGACGGCCAGCGGCAGGCTTGCCATGCACTTCCATGGCGCCGGATCGATCAGCAATAATGATGAATATAGGTTGCCGGGCTCGGAAATCCAGACCCGGCCCCTGCGGCCCCGGCCGCCGGTCTGCCGCGCCGCGGTAATCCACAATCCGCCCGCATCCCCCGCCCGGGCGCGCTCCATGCACTCCACATTGGTGGAGGCGACGTCACCCAGTTCAACATGCCGGAAGTCCAGTGCCTTCATGCGGCTCGCCGCCGCATTCTAGAAAAACGTCTTCGCGGCGACATCGGCGGCCAGGCCGAGCGGATTGGAAACGACCACGTAAAACAGCACGAACATGCCAGACAGGCCGAACACCAGCTTGAGTTCACCGGCGACCGGCACGAAGGAGCCGGAAGGCTGGTCAAACCACATGATCTTGATGATCCTGAGATAATAATAGGCGCCGACCACCGAGGCCAGCACGCCGATGACGGCGAGGCCGTAAAGCTTGGCCTCGATCGCCGCGACAAAGACGAAATACTTGCCGAAGAAGCCTGCCAGCGGCGGAATGCCGGCCAGCGAGAACATCAGGATGGTCAGCATCAACGCCATGAACGGGTTGGTCGAGGACAGGCCGGCCAGATCATCGATCTGCTCGACATTGCCGTCTTCCTTGCGGCGCATGGCCAGAATGCAGGCGAATGTGCCGAGCGTCATCACCATGTAGATCAGCATGTACAATATGACGCCGCGCACGCCGGCCTGGCTGCCCGCGGCAAGCCCGACAAGCGCAAAGCCCATATGCGCGATCGATGAATAGGCCATCAGCCGCTTGATGTTTTTCTGGCCGATCGCGGCAAAGGCGCCAAGCAGCATGGAGGCAATCGAGATGAACACCACGATCTGCTGCCAATCGATGGTGACCGGTTCGAAGGCGACGATGACGATGCGGATGAACAGCGCCATCGCCGCCACCTTGGGCGCGGCGGAGAAGAACGCGGTCACCGGGGTCGGCGCGCCTTCGTAGACGTCGGGCGTCCACATGTGGAACGGCACCGCGGAGATCTTGAAGGCAATGCCGGCAAGCACGAACACCAGGCCGAAGATCAGCCCGAGCGACCGCTCGCCGCCGGCAATCGCCGCGGCGATCTCGTCAAAGCCGGTATGGCCGGTGTAGCCGTAGACCAGCGACGCGCCATAAAGCAGCATGCCCGACGACAACGCGCCCAGCACGAAATATTTCAGCCCCGCCTCGGTCGAGCGGGTGCTGTCGCGGTTGATCGCCGCCACCACATAAAGCGCCAGCGACTGCAGTTCGAGCCCCATATAGAGCGCCATCAGGTCATTGGCCGAGATCATCAGCAGCATGCCCAGCGTCGCCAGCACGATCAGCACCGGAAACTCGAATTTGTCGATGCGCTCGGATTTGGCGTGGCCGACGGTCATCACCATGGCGGTGATCGAGCCGATCAGGGCCAGCACCTTCATGAAGCGGGCGAAAGGATCGGACAGGAACGCGCCATTGAAGGCCTCGCCATTGTCGGTCACCAGCACCAGCACCAGCCCGGCCATGATCAACAGCGCCACCGCAAGGCCGTTGACCAGCGTCACCGATTTTTCGCCGGAGAACACCCCGATCAGCAGCAGCAGCATGGCGCCGACGGCCAGCATGAGTTCGGGCACGGCAAGTTCCAGGCTGGAAGTGAGTATCTCTGCTGTCATGGTCCCGCAGTCTCCGTAGCTCAGTTAACCGACAGCGCGAGATCGCGCGCTGCCTGCAGCGAAGCCGAGTAATTGTTGATCAGCGCGTCAACCGAAGCTGCCGTCACATCCAGGATCGGCGCCGGATAGACGCCAAAGAAAATTGTTAGCGCGATAAGCGGATACAGGATCACCTTCTCGCGGCGCGACAGGTCGAGCATGGCTTTCAGGCTCTCCTTTTCCAGCGCGCCAAAAATGACCCGGCGGTATAGCCACAGCGCATAGGCCGCCGACAGGATTACCCCGGTGGCGGCAAACAGCGCCACCCAGGTGTTGACCTGGAACACACCCATCAGCGTCAGGAATTCCCCGACAAAACTGGATGTGCCGGGCAAGCCGACATTGGCCATGGTGAAGAGCATGAGCGCGGCTGCATATTTCGGCATGATGTTGACCAAACCGCCATAGGCGGCGATCTCGCGGGTGTGCATGCGGTCATAGACCACGCCGACGCAAAGGAACAACGCAGAAGCGACCAGCCCGTGGCTCAGCATCAGAAAGATCGCGCCCTGAACGCCCTGCTGGTTGGCGGCGAAAATCCCCATCGTCACAAAGCCCATATGGGCCACTGACGAGTAGGCGATCAGCTTTTTCATGTCATCCTGCATCAACGCCACCAGCGAGGTGTAGATGATGGCGACAACCGACAGCGTGAATATGAACGGCGCGAAATCGGCCGAGGCGAGCGGGAACATCGGCAGCGAGAACCGGATGAAACCGTAGCCGCCGAGCTTCAACAACACGCCTGCCAGGATCACCGATCCCGCCGTCGGCGCTTCCACATGGGCGTCAGGCAACCAGGTATGCACCGGCCACATCGGCATCTTCACCGCGAATGAGGCAAAGAACGCCAGCCACAGCCAGGTCTGCATTTCCGCCGGAAAATCATGCGCCAGCAGCGCCCTGATGTCGGTGGTGCCCGCGTCCCAGTACATCGCCATGATCGCCAGCAGCATCAGAACCGAGCCGGCAAGCGTGTAAAGGAAGAACTTGAAGCTCGCATAGACCCGCCGCTTGCCGCCCCAAACGCCGATGATGATGAACATCGGAATGAGGCCGGCTTCGAAGAAGACGTAAAACAGCACGATGTCGAGCGCGCAGAACACGCCGATCATCATGGTTTCGAGCACCAGGAAGGCGATCATGTATTCCCGCACGCGGGTCTCGACCGAATGCCAGCTGGCCAGGATGCACAGCGGCATCAGGAAGGTGGTCAGGATGACGAACAGCATCGAAATGCCGTCCACGCCCATCGCATAGGAAAAGCCCGAACCGGCAAGCTCGATGGTCTCCACCATCTGGAAGCCGGGATCGCCGGCATCGAAATTCGCCCAGATCAATAGCGACATGATGAAGGTCGCGGTGGTGCCGAGCAACGCCACCTGACGGATGTTGCGCCGTCCGATCTCGGTGTCATCCTTGATCGGCAGCAGGAACAACACACAGACCAACGGTATGAAGGTGACAACTGACAAAAGCGGCCAATCGGTCATCAGAATGCACTCCCGAGCATCATCCATGTGACAAGCGCTGCAATTCCGATCAGCATCACGAAGGCGTAGTGGTAAAGGTATCCGGTCTGCAGCCGGACAACCCGTCCGGTGATGTCCTGCACCCGCGCGGCGATGCCGTCCGGGCCATAGCGATCAATGATGCCGACATCGCCCTGCTTCCACAGGAAGGCGCCGAGCCACTTTGCAGGGCGGACAAAGATGAAATCGTACAACTCGTCGAAATACCACTTGTTGAGCAGGAACAGATAGAGGATGCGGTGATCCTCGGCCAGCCGCTTGGGGGTTTCCGGCGAGCGGATATAGAACTGCCAGGCGGTCAGAAGTCCAAGCAGCATAGCCACGAACGGGCTCAGTTTCACCCACAACGGAACATGGTGGAATTCATCGACGAGTTTGTTGTCCGGCAGCGTGAACAGCGCGCCCTTCCAGAATTCGGCATAGTAATGGCCGAAGAAATATTCCTTGAACAGCACACCCGCCAGCAAAGCGCCTGCCGCCAGGATGAACAGCGGCACCAGCATCACCATCGGCGATTCATGGGCGTGATGCATGACGTCGGCGGAGGCGCGCGGCTTGCCGTGGAAGGTCATGAAAATCAGCCGCCAGGAGTAGAAGCTGGTGAACATCGCCGCGATCACCAGCAGGCCGAAAGCGATGCCGGAGGCCGGATTGTGCGCGGCATAGGCGGATTCGATGATGGCGTCCTTGGAGAAGAAGCCGGAGGTGCCGATGATCGTTCCGGGGATGCCGACGCCGGTCAGCGCGACGGTGCCGATGATCATCATCCAGTAGGTCATCGGGATCTTCTTGCGCAGACCGCCCATGCGCCGCATGTCCTGCTCATCGGACACCGCATGGATCACCGAGCCTGCGCCCAGGAACAACAGCGCCTTGAAGAAGGCGTGGGTGAACAGGTGGAAGATCGCCGCGCCATAGGCGCCGATGCCGAGCGCCACGAACATGTAGCCAAGCTGCGAACAGGTCGAATAGGCGATCACCCGCTTGATGTCGTTCTGGACCAGGCCGACGGTGGCGGCAAAGAACGCGGTGATCGCGCCAATGATGACAACCACGGTGAGCGCATCGGGCGAGAGTTCGAAGATCGGCGACATGCGGGCGACCAGGAACACGCCGGCGGTGACCATGGTGGCGGCATGAATGAGCGCCGACACCGGCGTCGGGCCTTCCATCGCGTCCGGCAGCCAGGTGTGCAGCAGGAACTGCGCCGATTTGCCCATGGCGCCCATGAACAACAGCAGGCAAACGGCGGTCAGGGCATGCGCCTTGTCGAGTTCCATGCCGAACAGGGTGATCACGGTCTCGCCGGCTCCCGCGCCTTCGGCGGGGAGGAAATCAGCCGCGCCCGCGAAGATCGCGTCAAACGAGATTGAGCCGAACAGCACGAACAGGCCGAAAATGCCGAGCACGAAGCCGAAGTCGCCGACGCGGTTGACGATGAACGCCTTCATCGCCGCCGCATTGGCCGACGGCTTCTTGTACCAGAAGCCGATCAGCAGATAAGACGCCAGGCCGACGCCTTCCCAGCCAAAGAACATCTGCAGGAGATTGTCGGACGTCACCAGCATCAGCATGGCGAAGGTGAACAGCGACAGATAGGCGAAGAACCGCGGCCGGTGCGGGTCATGGTGCATGTAGCCGATCGAATAGACATGAACCAGGCAGGACACGGTGTTGACCACCACCAGCATGACGGCGGTCAGAGTGTCGATGCGCAAGGACCAGTCGACGCTGAGCGAACCGGAATCGACCCAGCGCATCAGCGGGATCCGGACCGTCTCGGCCTCACCCATGGCAATGGTGAAAAACGCCACCCAGGACAACAGCGCGGCAACGATCAGGAACATCGTTGTCACATATTCCGACGCCTTGGCGCCGATGGCGCGGCCGCCAAAGCCCGCGATGAGGGCGCCGATCAGCGGCAGGAAGACGATAGCTTGGTACATGGCTCTCTCAGCCCTTCATCATGTTGACGTCTTCCACGGCGATGGAGCCGCGGTTCCTGTAAAAGACGACGAGAATGGCCAGCCCGATCGCCGCTTCCGCCGCGGCAACGGTCAGGATCAACAGGGCAAACACCTGCCCGACGATGTCATTAAGATGCATCGAGAAGGCCACCATGTTGAGATTGACCGCCAGCAGGATGAGCTCGACCGACATCAGGATGACGATCACGTTCTTGCGGTTCAGGAAAATCCCGAAAATGCCGAGCGTGAACAAGATCGCGCTGACAGTCAGGTAATGGGAGAGTCCGATTTCCATTCGCTTGTTCCTTCACGTCGCCGCGTTCAAATGCCCTGACCGGGCTTGACCTTGACCACCTCGATGGCGGTTTCGGGCGTCCGGGCGACCTGCTGGTTGATGTCTTGCCGCTTGATATGTTCACGATGCCTGAGCGTCAGCACGATGGCGCCGATCATGGCCACCAGAAGCACCAGTCCGGCGATCTGGAAATAGAAGATGAAATCCGTGTAGAGCACGTCGCCCAGCGCCTCGGTGTTGGTGCGCTCGCTGAGCGCCGGAATCGGGCTCATACCGCTGCCGGCTGCGACAGGATTGAAGGTGTTTCCGGCCAGAACCACGATCAGTTCGGCGGCCAGGATGATGCCGACGAGCGCGCCCATCGGCGCATATTCAAGCGCGCCTGACTTCATTTCGGCGAAATCCACATCCAGCATCATGACGACGAACAGGAACAGCACCGCCACCGCGCCGACATAGACCACCAGCAGGATCATCGCCAGGAACTCGGCGCCGGTGAGCAGGAACAGTCCGGCCGCGTTGAAGAAGGTCAGGATCAGGAACAAAACCGAATGCACCGGATTGCGCGCCGCGATCACCATGAAAGCGGATGCCACTGCCACGAAGGCAAACAAATAGAAAAACAGAGCCTGCAGACCCATGATCGGCGCCTTTTCGTCTTTCCCCCGGATGACAGCAACCCGCTGGTTGCTGGCCCGAATAAGGGAGGGATTGGCTGATGCCGCCCCCTGCCCCGCGTATGGTTTGTAAACGGCGCGCCCCGAGGGCGCGACGCTTGCGTGTCTTACCTGTAGGGCGAATCGATCGCGATGTTGCGAGCGAGTTCCCGTTCCCAGCGGTCGCCATTGGCGAGCAGCCGGTCCTTGTCGTAGTAGAGTTCTTCGCGCGTCTCCGTCGCGAATTCGAAATTCGGCCCTTCGACAATGGCGTCAACCGGGCAGGCTTCCTGGCAGAAGCCGCAATAGATGCATTTGACCATGTCGATGTCGTAGCGCACCGTGCGGCGGGTGCCGTCATTGCGCCGCGGTCCGGCTTCGATGGTGATCGCCTGCGCCGGGCAGATCGCCTCGCACAATTTGCAGGCAATGCAGCGTTCCTCGCCGTTCGGGTAGCGGCGGAGCGCATGTTCGCCGCGGAAACGCGGGCTCACCGGTCCTTTTTCATTGGGATAGTTCAGCGTCGCCTTCGGCGCGAAGAAATAGCGCATCGACAGGAAGAACGCGCCGACGAATTCCTTCAGGAACAGCGATTTTGCGGTTTGAGCCAGGGCCATGGTTCAGTCTCCGCGCTTGCCCGGCTCAACAAGCCGGAGGAAGGATTGAAGGGTCAGGATCATGGCGCTGTTCCCGTCAGCTTGAGGACAAAAGCCACGATCACCAGCATGCCGAGCGAAATCGGCAGGAACACTTTCCAGCCCAGCCGCATCAGCTGGTCGTAGCGGTAGCGCGGCACGAACGCCTTCACCATGGAGAACATGAAGAACACCATGCAGGCCTTGAGCACGAACCAGATAATGCCCGGCACCCAGTTGAGGAACCACACGTCAACCGGCGGCAGCCATCCGCCGAGAAACAGGATGGTGGTGAGCGCGCACATCAGCGCGATCGCCGTGTACTCGCCGAGCATGAACATCATGTAAGGCGTCGAGCCGTACTCGACCATGAAGCCCGCCACCAGTTCGGATTCTGCCTCGGGCAGATCGAACGGCGGACGGTTGGTCTCGGCCAGCGCCGAGATGAAGAAGATGATGAACAGCGGGAACAGCACCAGCCAGTGCCAGTCGAGCAGAGAATTGGGCAGGCCGACGCGGGTGCCGATGCCGTTGGACTGGGCCATCACGATGTCGGTCAGGTTGAGCGAGCCGACGCAAAGCAGCACTGCGACGATGACGAAGCCGATCGAGACCTCGTAGGAGACCATCTGCGCGGCCGATCGCAACGCGCCCAAGAACGGGTATTTCGAGTTCGAGGCCCAGCCGCCCATGATGATGCCGTAGACTTCAAGCGAGGAGATCGCGAAGACGAACAGGATGCCGACATTGATGTCGGCGATCACCCATCCGGCGCTGACCGGAATGACCGCCCAGGTTCCGAGCGCCAGCGTGACGGCCACCAGCGGCGCCAGGAGGAACACGCCCTTGTTGGCGCCCGATGGAATCACCGGTTCCTTGAACACGAATTTCAACAGATCGGCGAAGGATTGCAGCAGACCCCAAGGGCCAACCACGTTGGGGCCGCGGCGAAGCTGCACGGCGGCCCAGATCTTGCGGTCGGCATAAAGAATGTAGGCGACAAAGATCAGCAGCGAGACAAGCAGCAGCAGCGATTGCGCCGCCATGACGACGGCCGGCCAGAGATAAGTTGAGATGAAACCGTCCATGATGTTTCCCGCCCCTATTCCGCCGCCACTGCCTTGGCGGTCTTCGCCAAGGCCGAGCATTCAGCCATCACCGCCGATGCGCGTGCGATCGGGTTGGTCAAATAGAAGTCTTTGACCGTCGAAGCAAATGGCGATTTGCCCATCTTGCCCGGTTTCTTCGCAATTGCGGCAATTGCGCCGCCATTGCCGGCAAAGATCGCATCGATTTGAGCAAAATGCGGGTACTCGGCATAGAGCGCCGCCCGCAGGGCCGTCAGCGAATCATAGGGCAGCTTCTTGCCCAGCACGTCCGAAAGCGCTCTGAGCACCGCCCAGTCCTCGCGCGCCTCGCCCGGTGCGAAGGCTGCGCGGCTGGTCATCTGCACCCGGCCTTCGGTGTTGACATAGGTGCCGGATTTTTCCGTGTATGTGGCGCCCGGCAGGATCACATCGGCATGATGAGCGCCATTGTCGCCATGGGTGCCGATATAGACGGTGAAGCCGGCGGTCTTCTTGGTGAAATTCAGCTCGTCCGCCCCGAGCAGGAACAGCACATCCGTGCCGGTCAGCATCTGCGCCGCATCAAGCCCGCCAACGCCCGGCACCAGGCCAAGATCAAGCCCGCCAACGCGCGCCGCGGCCGTGTGCAGCACCGCGAAGCCGTTCCAATCGGTCTTCACCGCGCCAACGGCATCGGCCAGCCTGGCGGCACTGGCGAGAACGCCTGCGCCGTCGCCGCGCGCCAGCGCGCCCTGACCAATGATGATCATCGGCCGTTTGGCGCGCTTCAGTTTGGCGGCGAATTTGTTCGAGCCGTCGAGCAGGCCCAAAAGTGTTTCCGGACCGGCGCCGAGATATTCATGGCCATAGCGCAGATCCGCCTGCTCGCCGATCAGGCCGATCGGCAATTCGCCCATCCGCCAGCGCTTGCGCAGCCGCGCGTTGAGGATCGCGGCTTCGCGGCGCGGATTGGAGCCGATGATCAGGATCGCGTCGCAATCCTCGATGCCCTCGATGGTCGGGTTGAAGATGTAGCTGGCCCGTCCGAGCGCCGGATCGAGCGCCGCGCCATCCTGGCGGCAGTCGATATTGGCGGAGCCGAGCGACTTGATCAGCGCCTTGAGCGCGTACATTTCCTCGACCGCCGCCAGATCGCCGGCGATGGCGCCGATGCGGTCCGGTTTGGCCGCCGAGACAGCCGTGGCGATTGCCGCGAACGCGTCAGCCCAGGATGCGACTTCCAGCTTGCCATTGCGGCGCACATAGGGCCGGTCAAGCCGCTGCGTGCGCAACCCGTCCCAGATGAAGCGGGTCTTGTCGGAAATCCATTCCTCGTTGATCGCCTCGTTGACGCGCGGCATCACCCGCATCACTTCGCGGCCACGGGTATCGACCCGGATCGCGGAGCCACAGGCGTCCATCACGTCGATCGATTCGGTCTTGTTGAGCTCCCACGGCCGCGCCTGAAACGCATAGGGCCGAGAGGTCAGCGCGCCGACCGGGCAGAGGTCGATGACGTTGCCCTGCAGTTCAGAGCTCATCGCGTGTTCGAGATAGGTGGTGATTTCGGCATCCTCGCCGCGGCCGATCAGGCCAAGCTCGGAAATCCCCGCAACTTCGGTGGTGAAGCGAACGCAGCGTGTGCAGTGAATGCAGCGGTTCATGATCGTCTTGACCAACGGTCCGATGTATTTGTCTTCGACCGCGCGCTTGTTTTCCGCGTAACGCGAATTGTCCATGCCAAAGGCCATGGCCTGGTCCTGCAGGTCGCATTCGCCGCCCTGATCGCAGATCGGGCAATCGAGCGGGTGGTTGATGAGCAGGAACTCCATAACCCCTTCGCGCGCCTTCTTGACCATCGGCGTGTTGGTGAACACTTCCGGTGTCTCGCCGTTCGGACCGGGGCGCAGGTCGCGCACGCCCATGGCGCAGGAAGCGGCGGGCTTGGGCGGTCCGCCCTTCACCTCGACCAGGCACATGCGGCAATTGCCGGCAATCGACAGCCGTTCGTGAAAACAGAACCGCGGCACTTCCGCGCCGGCCTCCTCACACGCCTGCAACAGCGTGTAGTGATCCGGCACTTCGATCTCGTTTCCATCAACCTTGATCTTGGCCATGCAAGCAGTCCTACCTTTGCGAACGGTCGAAAAGACCGCGTGTCGTCCCTATCGGGACCTGAGTGTGTCTGGCCGGGCGGCGGTCAAACCGCCCGGCCTCATTTTCCTATTCGACGGCGACGCCGCCTTTTGCCAGCCCGCTGGCCTGGGAGATCCAGGCGTCGCGGTCAATCCGGCCCTTGAACTGCAGGTAATCGTCAATCCAGGCCACTTCCTCGGGCTGCCAGGCGGCAATCTGCGCGAAAGTCCAGACGCCAAGGCCGTTGAGCACCTGCTCGAGCTTCGGACCTATGCCGGAAATCGCTTTGAGATCATCCGGCGTTTCCGGCTTTTCCATCTCGACCGGCCGGCGGAAATCCTCGGGCGCCAGCGCGGTTGACGCTACAGTTGCCGGCTCGGTCTTCGAAACCGGTGCAGGTTCGCTGGCCCCGGCCGCGGCAGCGACCGCATCCGATTTCAATTGCTCGACCGCAACCGATGCCGCGTCCTTACCAGGCGCAGGCGCGGCTTCAGCAACCGGCGCCTTGGCCGGCTTCGCCTTGGCCTTCACCGGTGCGGGCGCTTCCGCCACCGGCGCTGGCTTTGCCGCAGGTTTCAACGCCACCACATCGGCTGTTTCCGCCCTGGCCGCAGGCTTGACGGCTTTCGCGGCCGGCTTCTCATCGGGCGCAAGATCTTCCGCGAATGTCGGCACCATCCAGCTCAGATCGGGATGCGCGCCCAACAGGGCGGTCTGGCTCTGCATCGCGCCCTGCATGGCGCCCATCATCATGCCTGCCATCTGGCCGGCGATGCCGAAGCCCACCGCGGTGGCCGCGGCCGCCGCGCCCAACGGATAGACCATCAACGGCGAAACCGTGAGGTCTGCCGTCTTGGTCCAGTCGGTCATGGGCTTCATTGCTTTCATCATCTCGTTCGTATTCATCTCGGTGGGAAAAGAAAACATCGACATCAGTCTCTCCTTTGTCGTTTGTTGGCTCTCATCCCCTGTGACGTTTCCTGTCATGCAGGGCCCGGCATTGCGGGCCTCTTATTCGGCCGCTTCCAGCCGCACATTGCGGCTTTGCACGGCATTGCGTGTGTACTGGTCAATCCGGGCTTCCATCTCGGGACGGAAATGCCGGATCAGGCCCTGGATCGGCCAGGCTGCGGCATCGCCAAGCGCGCAGATGGTGTGACCCTCGATCTGCTTGGTGACATCAAACAGCATGTCGATCTCGCGCTTCTGCGCGTTGCCTTTGACCATGCGTTCCATCACCCGCATCATCCAGCCGGTGCCTTCGCGGCAGGGCGTGCACTGGCCGCAGCTTTCGTGCTTGTAGAAGGCAGACAGCCGCCAGATGGCTTTGACCACGTCGGTCGACTTGTCCATGACGATGACGGCGGCGGTGCCCAGACCCGATTTGAGATCGCGAAGGCTGTCGAAATCCATCGGCGTGTCGATGATGTCGGCGCCGGGCACCATCGGCACCGAGGAGCCGCCCGGAATCACCGCCAGCAGATTGTCCCAGCCGCCGCGAATGCCGCCGCAATGGGTTTCGATCAGCTCGCGGAACGGGATCGACATCGCCTCTTCGACGGTGCACGGCGTGTTGACATGGCCAGATACGCAAAACAGCTTGGTGCCGGTGTTGTTGGGCCGGCCGATGCCGGCGAACCAGGCGCCGCCACGGCGCAGGATGGTCGGCGCCACAGCGATCGATTCCACATTGTTGACCGTCGTCGGGCAGCCGTAAAGGCCCATGTTTGCCGGGAATGGCGGCTTCAGCCGCGGCTGGCCCTTCTTGCCTTCAAGGCTTTCGAGAAGGGCTGTTTCCTCTCCGCAGATATAGGCGCCGGCGCCATGGTGGACGTAGATGTCCATGTCGTAGCCGAGCTTGGAATTCTTGCCCAAGAGCCCCGCGTCATAGCACTCGTCGATCGCCGCCTGCAGCGCCTCGCGCTCGCGCATATATTCGCCGCGGACATAGATATAGGTCGCATAGGCGCCCATCGAGAACCCGGCGATGACGCAGCCTTCGATCAGCGTGTGCGGATCATGGCGCATGATGTCGCGGTCCTTGCAGGTGCCCGGCTCGGATTCGTCGGCATTGATGACCAGATAATGCGGCCGCCCGTCGCTTTCCTTGGGCATAAACGACCATTTCAGCCCGGTCGGGAACCCTGCCCCGCCACGGCCGCGCAAGCCCGAGGCCTTCATCTCGTTGATGATCCAGTCGCGGCCCTTTTCGAGGATTTCCTTGGTCCCGTCCCAATGGCCGCGCGCCATCGCACCCTTCAGCGACTTGTCGTAAACGCCGTAGATATTGGTGAAAATCCGGTCTTTGTCAGCTAGCATCGTCGTCACTCCGCCGGTTCGCCAATGATATCAAGGCGCCGCTCGATTTTGGTCAACCGGTTCTCAATTGCGCTGGTGCGCGAAAAAATGCTGTTTGTCTCACCTTGCATGGCATGTATGTGCAAGCGGACCCCGTTCAGCTCTTCACAAATGTCGCGCTGACTATCCACAATTTTGGAAAGGCGATCAGGGATCCCTTTCAACACTTCGTAGATCAGCTCTTTGGTGACGTCAGACATCGGCCTTCCTCACCGCGGCTTCTTGCCAAAGACTTTGATGTACTCGGCCTCGCCGCCCTTGGCCAGCGCCTTGGCCTGCCTGCTCCAGTCCTCGCGCTCGATCCGGCCTTTGAACTTGAGATAGCCGTCAACCCAGTCGCGCTCGGCCTTCTTCCACGCCGCCACTTGCGCGAAGGTGTAGATGCCGAGCGAATGCAGAATGCCTTCGATCTTCGGACCGACGCCCGAGATCAGCTTCAGATCATCCGGGCTGTCGGGCCTGGGGATCCCGGCGGGACGGTTCTTGTCGTCGATCGCGGGCGCCTCGGCGGGCTTTGCGCTGCCCATGTTTGTTCCGGCCTGGGCCATGGCCGCATTGCCCTTGGCGGCCGGCTTGCGCGCCGACGCCTTATCGGCCGCGCGCAACTCCGGCGCCATTGAGGATTCCCGCGCCGTTTTCGCGCCGGCCTTCACATTATCGGCCGTCTTCTCCGGCGATTTGGTCGCTGGTTCCGTCGCCGGTGATTTCGGGCGTGCGGCCTCGGTTGCCTCGGGTGACGCCGATTTGGCGGCCGCGCCCTTGGCGCTCTTCTTGTCTGTCTTCATCTCTGAAGTCAGGCTTGTCAGTCCGCTCGCCGGCGCCGAATAGATCCGGTCGATTTGCGGGCCGGGCTCAATGTCGCCGGGTCGCCCGGCGTCGAACCGGTCGATGATGTAGGCCAGCCGCTCCGGCGACAGATCCTCGTAGGAATCCTTGAAGATCATCACCATCGGCGCGTTGACGCAGGCGCCCTGGCACTCGACCTCTTCCCAGGACAGCGTTCCGCTCTCGTTGAGATGGAACGGCTCCGGGTGGATCTTGTTGCGGCAGACCTCCATCAGCGCTTCCGAACCGCGCAGCATGCACGGCGTGGTGCCGCAGACCTGAACATGGGCGCGGCTGCCGACCGGCTTGAGCTGAAACTGGGTGTAGAAGGTCGCCACTTCCAGCGCGCGGATATAGGGCATGCCGAGCATGTCGGCGATCGCCTCGATGGCGCGCTTGGTCACCCAGCCGTCCTGTTCCTGGGCCAGCATCATCAGCGGTATCACCGCCGATTGCGCCCGCTCCTTGGGATATTTCTTGATCCAAACCTTTGCCTGGGCGGCAAATTCGCGGTTGAAGGCGAACCCGGCGGGCTGGACACTATCTTCGGCAAGTCGACGAACGGACATGGTGAACTCTTTGTCTTTCTTCCGGCCTATTTGACCTCGCCGCACCGCGGCGTGGTCTGTGTAACGTCCCTGCGGTTTCCCGCGGCAGATGTAATCCCGATCACCGGTCGACCTCCCCGAACACGATGTCGAGCGAGCCCAGCGCCGCCGACACATCAGCCAGCTGATGGCCGCGGCAGATGAAATCCATCGCCTGCAGATGCGCATATCCCGGCGCCCGGATCTTGCAGCGGTAGGGCTTGTTGGAGCCGTCCGACACAAGGTAGACGCCGAATTCGCCCTTTGGCGCCTCGACCGCGGCGTAGACCGCGCCTTCGGGCACCCGGTAGCCTTCGGTGTAAAGCTTGAAATGGTGGATCAGCGCTTCCATCGACCGCTTCATCTCGCCCCGCTTGGGCGGCACGATCTTGCCGTCGGTGGCCGAAACCGGTCCGATTTTTTCCTTGCCCAGCAGCTGCTCGATGCACTGCTTCATGATCTTCACCGATTCACGCATTTCCTGCATGCGGATCAGGTAGCGGTCATAGCAATCGCCGTTCTTGCCGATCGGGATGTCGAAATCGAGTTCCGAATAGCATTCATAGGGCTGCGACCGGCGCAGATCCCAGGCAGCGCCCGAGCCGCGCACCATGACGCCGGAAAAGCCCCAGGCCCAGGCGTCATCGAGCTTGACGATGGCGATGTCGACGTTGCGCTGCTTGAAGATGCGGTTGCCGGTGAGCAACGTCTCGATGTCGTCGCAGGTCTTGAGGAACGGGTCGCACCACTTGCCGATGTCCTCGACCAGCTGGTGCGGCAGGTCCTGATGCACGCCGCCGGGGCGGAAGTAGGCCGCGTGAAGCCGCGCGCCACAAGCCCGCTCGTAGAACACCATCAGCTTTTCGCGCTCTTCAAAGCCCCACAGCGGCGGCGTCAGCGCGCCGACGTCGAGCGCCTGCGTGGTGACGTTGAGCAGATGCGACAGGATCCGGCCGATCTCGGAGTAGAGCACCCGGATCAACTGGCCGCGTTTGGGAACCGTCGTACCGGTCAGTTTCTCGATGGCCAGCGCGAAGGCATGTTCCTGGTTCATCGGCGCGACGTAGTCGAGCCGGTCGAAATAGGGAATCGCCTGCAGGTAGGTCTTGGCCTCGATCAGCTTCTCGGTGCCGCGGTGCAAGAGGCCAATATGCGGATCGACGCGCTCGACAATCTCGCCGTCGAGTTCCAGCACCAGCCGCAGCACGCCGTGCGCCGCCGGATGCTGGGGGCCGAAATTGATGTTGAAGTTGCGGACGTTGTGTTCGTTCATGGTATCCGTCCTCACCCCTTGGCTTTTTCATCGCCCGGCAGCACGTAGTCGGTGCCTTCCCAGGGGGAGAGAAAATCGAAATTGCGGAATTCCTGCCTGAGTTCCACCGGTTCGTAGACCACGCGCTTGACCTCGTCGTCATAGCGAACCTCGACGAAGCCCGTGAGCGGGAAATCCTTGCGGAGCGGATGCCCCTCGAACCCGTAATCGGTGAGAATGCGGCGCAGATCCGGATGCCCGGTGAACAGGATGCCGAAAAGATCATAGGCTTCGCGCTCAAACCAGTCGGCGCCGGGATAGACCGCGGTCGCCGAAGGAACCGGCGCGTCTTCGCTGGTCATCACCTTGACCCGGATCCTGAGATTCTGGCGTGGCGACAACAGATGATAGACCACGTCGAAGCGCTCGGGCCGTCCCGGCCAGTCGACGCCGCAGATGTCGATGAAGCTGACAAACTGGCACTGCGCGTCGTCGCGCAGGAAGGTCAGCAGCGCAATCAGCTTGCCCGGCTGCGTCGTCAGTGTCAGCTCGCCAAAGGCGATGTCGGCGCGGTCGATCAGCCCGCCCTTGATTTCGCCGAGATAATCCGAAAGATCCTTGAGGACTTGGCTCATACCGGTCTCCTAGCGCTCGATCGTGCCGGTGCGGCGCATTTTCTTTTGCAAAAGCAGCACGCCGTACAGCAGTGCTTCAGCCGTTGGCGGGCAGCCGGGAACATAGATGTCCACGGGCACCACACGATCGCAGCCGCGCACCACCGAATAGGAATAGTGGTAATAACCGCCGCCATTGGCGCAGGATCCCATCGAGATCACATAGCGCGGCTCCGGCATCTGGTCGTAGACCTTGCGGAGCGCCGGGGCCATCTTGTTGGTCAGCGTGCCGGCGACGATCATCACGTCGGACTGGCGCGGTGAAGCGCGCGGCGCGAAGCCGAAGCGCTCGGCGTCATAGCGCGGCATCGACATCTGCATCATCTCGACGGCGCAGCAGGCCAGGCCGAATGTCATCCACATCAGCGAGCCGGTGCGCGACCAGTTGATCAGCTCATCGGTCGAGGTGACCAAAAAGCCCTTGTCGGCCAGTTCATTGTTCATCTCGCCGAAAAACGGGTCGTCGCTGCCAACCGGCTTGCCGGTGTTGGGATCGATGATGCCCTTGGGCGCTGGCGCCACCAATGGTGCGTTGCTCACTCCCATTCGAGGGCTCCCTTTTTCCATTCATAGACAAAGCCGATGGTCAGCACGCCCAAAAACGCCATCATCGACCAGAAACCGATCCAGCCGATATCGCCGAACGACACCGCCCAGGGAAACAGGAATGCGACTTCGAGGTCAAAGATGATGAACAGGATCGACACCAGGTAGAACCGCACGTCGAATTTCATCCGTGCATCGTCGAATGCGTTGAATCCGCATTCATAGGCCGAGAGTTTTTCCGGATCCGGATTCTTGTAGGCGATCGCGAAAGGCGCGATCAGCAAGGCCAGCCCGATAACCAGCGCAAGTCCGATGAAAATGGCAATTGGCACATAAGCGCCCAGAAGTTCCGTCATGACGTCCATTCCTGTATCCGCGACAGTCGAAGCTCCGGCCTTTTCGTCAAGGTCTGGAGCAGGCCCCCACCCGCGCGGCTGATCATGTTGCAACGCGGCGTGGTTAGCGTAGCCCGGCATCCTGCGCAAGAGCAAGCAAGGCATTTGCTGCCATAGTACCAGCTTTCGCGCTTCTATATTCCGCCAGACCGGCACGACCGGGCAGGCTGTTTCAATTGCCCGTCAATTCCGGCCAAACGCAAGCGGAAAAAGCAATCACCCCGGCCAGACTCACCCAAGTCAAACTCGCCCCGGCCAGACTTGCCCAAGCCAGACTCACCCAAACAGGGCAAGCGGCCTTGGTATAGCCTGTTTGAACGGAGGCAGGAACAGCCGGGCGGGACAATAGGGCGCAGTGGCGCCAGATCCCGGCGCGCCTGACGGGATTGGCCTTCTGGCACTGGCCCGGTAAAATGGGAAAGTGAGCTGTTTTGCTAAACGCTCGAAAAAAGTGAAAAATGGCGCGAGTGACGGGACTCGAACCCGCGACCTCCGGCGTGACAGGCCGGCACTCTAACCAACTGAGCTACACCCGCGCATTTTTCAGACGAAACAGTGGGTGACCGCCGTTCCGTGAGCGGCTGATTACGGCGTTCGCAGATGGGTGTCAAGCACGATCGCGACGGAAAAACGACAAAGTCCCAACTTGCGCGCAATCCCGCCCCCGCCGCGCGACGACGCGAACCAAAGCGGAGGCGGATGATCCGCTTTAGATGGGCAGGTTCACGGTTTTTGTCTTGCGGAACCGCGCCGAACCCCCTAAACCACGCGTCACCGATCTGGGGGCGATTAGCTCAGTTGGTAGAGCGCCTCGTTTACACCGAGGATGTCGGCGGTTCGAGTCCGTCATCGCCCACCATTTTTCCCAAAAATTCTTCAAGCTTAACGCGCAATGACCGCGGGCTCTGCCGTTTTATCGGGTGCCTTCGGCTTCCCGGCGTCCCCGCGCCAGAACCCCGCCGGTTGCCGGCTCCTTCACGCCCGTGGTGCCGGGATAGGTCAGCGGCAACCCGCGCAGCGAGCGCACGGCGAGCCAGGCCCAGGCTTCTGCTTCCATCGAATCGCCGTTGAGACCCGCCTGTTCCGCCAGGATCACCTGGCCGGTGTGGCGGGTGGCGACGGTGAGGTCTTCGACGATCATGCGGTTGTGCCGGCCGCCGCCGGTGAGGATCCACAGTTTCGGTTTTGCCGGAAAATGCGCCTGCGCCTTGGCGATCGCCGCGGCGGTGACGAAGGCCAGCGTGCGGGCGCCGTCCTCTAACCCGGCCTCGCCGTCGGCGGGCAGCGTAAAATCACTGCGGTCGAGCGAGATCCGCTCCTTCGCCGTGAAGAACGGCGAGGACAGGTAGCGGTTGGCAAGGCGCGACAGCACCCGCCCCTCCGAGGCGATGGCGCCGCCCGAATCATAGGGAATGCCGGCGTGCCGCGTCACCCACTGATCAATCAGCGTGTTGCCGGGACCGCTGTCGAAGGCGAGGAGTTCTCCTTCGGGACCGACATAGGTGATGTTGGAAATGCCGCCGATATTGACGAAGGCGATCGGCGTCTCACCGGCCCACTCGCTCGGCAGCCCGGCCGCCAGCGCCCGGTGATAGGCCGGAACCAGCGGCGCGCCCTGCCCGCCAAGCTCCATGTCATGGGCGCGCAGATCGTGAACCACATCAATGCCGAGCCGCGTCGCCAGAAGCTCTCCATCGCCCAGTTGCACCGTCAGCGCTTTGAGCGGCCGGTGCAGCACGGTCTGGCCGTGAAAGCCGACAACATCGACATCGCTCGCGGCCAGGCCTTCGCGTAGCAGGAAGGATTCGACGGCGGCCGCATGGCGGTCGGTCAGCTCGGTTTCCAGCTCCGCCAGACCGCCTGGCCGGTCGCTCCGGCTTGTGATCGCCTTGGCGTCTTCCAGCGCCGCCTCGAGCCGCTTGCGGAAGTCTGCCTCATAGGGCGTGAACGAGGAGGCGCCGCGCAGCACCAGCTGATCGCCGTCGGTCTCGAGCATGGCCAGGTCAATGCCGTCCATCGAGGTGCCGCTCATCAGTCCGATTGCCTTGATCACGCCGTCACCCTGTTTCATCGCTTCCATCCCTGCCGGTTTACCTTTCAGCCACGCCTCTGGCCTGGCCCGCTTTGGTTGAATGCTTGGCGCGCTAGTGTTAAAGGCCCGCCGGGCGTCTGAACACGGTCAGCGCCGTTTTGTTTCCAGCACTTCCGTCATAGCTGCAAGGACAGTGACATGTCAGCCTACAAATCCGATTTCCTCAACATCCTCAACGAGCGCGGCTTCATCCACCAGTGCTCCGATTTCGATGGCCTCGACGCCCGCGCGGCCAAGGGCGAGGTTGTCGGCTATATCGGCTATGACTGCACCGCGCGCTCGCTGCATATCGGCAATTATCTGACCATGATGATGCTCTACTGGCTGCAGCAAACCGGCAACAAACCGATCGCGCTGATGGGTGGCGGCACCACCATGGTGGGCGATCCGTCCGGCAAGGACGAAAGCCGCGCCATGCGCACGGTCGAGGAAATCGAGGCCAACAAATCCTCGATCAAGCAGGTCTTTTCCAAGGTGCTGAAGTTCGGCGACGGCGCCCATGACGCCATCATGGTCGACAATGCCGACTGGCTGCTCAAGCTCGGCTACATCGACATGCTACGCGATGTCGGCCGACATTTCTCGGTCAACCGCATGCTGTCGATGGATTCGGTGCGATTGAGGCTCGAGCGCGAGCAGGAGATGAGCTTCATCGAGTTCAATTACATGGTCTGCCAGTCCTATGATTATGTCGAACTGGCCCGGCGCTACGGCTGCAATTTGCAAATGGGCGGCTCCGACCAGTGGGGCAACATCATCAATGGCGTCGAACTGGGCCGTCGCATGGGCACGCATCAGCTCACCGCGCTAACCACGCCGCTGCTCACCACAGCGTCCGGCGAGAAGATGGGCAAGACCGCCAATGGCGCGGTCTGGCTCAATGCCGACATGTTCAGCCCGTGGGATTTCTGGCAGTACTGGCGCAATTCGGAGGACGCCGATGTCGGTCGCTTCCTGCGCCGGTTCACCATCATGCCGATGGACGAAATCCGGCGTCTGGAGGCGCTTGAAGGCGCCGAGATCAACGAAGCCAAGAAGATCCTCGCCAATGAGGCGACGGCGCTGCTGCATGGCCGCGCCGCGGCGGAAGAAGCCGCCGAGACCGCCCGCAAGACCTTCGAGGAAGGCGCGATTTCGGACAATCTGCCGACCATCGAGGTCTCCTCATCCGAGCTTGAAGCAGGAATCGGACTGCTGGCGCTGTTCGTGCGTGCCGGCCTGGCAGCATCCAACGGCGAAGCCCGCCGTCATGTCCAGGGCGGGGCGATCAAGCTCAACGATGTGACAATCACCGACGACAAGGTTGCGGTCAATGCCGGATATTTGAGCGATGACGGCGTGATCAAACTGTCGCTCGGCAAGAAAAAGCACGTTCTGGTCCGCCCGCGCTAGAGCATCCTGCGTTCAGGCGGAACCGCCTGACGCAGACAAGATGCTCTAGATTTAAAGTGTTAGAGCGTCCTTTGTGCGTCCAAGTGGACGCACGGCGCTCTAGGCCATTAAAAGAACCCGCCGGGTTGTCATGATCCGGCGGGTAAGGCGGAAAGCCGGGATTTCACGGCCTGAATTCAAAGATCGAGCGGAACACGCCCGGCGCGATCGCCGAGAGCGGATTGACCTGCAGCATCGGCGAATCGGTCTTGCCGGCAAGCCGGAAGGTGATGCCGATCAGGCCGCGGTCACGGCCATTGCCCAACAGAATCCCGATCAGCGGCAATTCGCTGAAAAGCCGGTTGATGCCATAGGCCGGCATGAAGGTGCCGGTCATATCCATGTTGCCCTTGGAATCGTAAATCATTCCCTGGAACGACGCGCCGATTTCCGGGCCGCGGACAATGCCTTCGCTCACCCTGAGTTCTCCGTTGCCCGAGACCACCTGGGCATTGGCCACCTCGAAATCCGCCTCTGACAGGTCGAGATCGACGTTGACAGCCTGATTGAGGCTTTTGCCGTCCTGCTTGCCGGGCGTCGATACCAGCGAATTCAATCGCGGTTCGCCCACCACCGTGAAATTCCTGATGTCGATGACGCCCCGCCGCAACGGGCCGTTCTCGGCCTTGAGCCTGATATTCAGCAGACCGCCCTGGATGCGGGCATAGATGCCTGCAAACCGGGCAAAGGCACCGGCGTCGCCGCTGGTGACTTCAATTGATTCGCCGGCCTTGTCGCGCATGATCGCCATCACCAGCGCCTGTCCGCTCTTGGTCACCGCCTTGAAGTCGAGCAGATCTATGCGCTTGCCCTGCCCCTTGTAGCGGACGCTTGCCGAGGAGAGCGCTTCGGACGAATAGCCATAGACGGTGTCGACACTGCCGGAGAGTTCAACCTGCGCGGTGTTGGCCTTGTCCACCGGGCTGCCCGCCTCGACCGATTTGGCCAGCGCGATCAGCGGACGCACGTCAATGGCCTTGCCGCCAAGCTCTATCTTGTAGCCATTGCCCTTGCGCGTCACCGTCACGCGGTAATTGTCGTTGGGAGAGAGCGCCACATGGTCAAACATGGCCGTGGCCAGTTGCCCGTCCTGGAGTGACACCTCGCCCGATGCCTCAAAGCCCTTGCCCGACAGGTTCAGATCGGAAAGACGGATCACGTCGTCGTCCGTGTGCATCGAAAACTGCAGTTTTGCCGCAACGCCCTCGCCCTTGGTCCAGCCAAGACCCGGAACGGTGAGCTTGGCCGGCTTGAGGTCGAGCGAGATATTCTGGCTGCCATCGGACTGGCTTTCCATCACGAAGCCGACCGGACCGGAGATCAGCGCGCCACTCCCGGGCGCCAGGAGTTCGCGCGCCTCGGCGGTCAGCGTTCCCGACAATGTCCGCTGCGGCTCGACCTTGGAGCCACCCACGGGCTGCAGCACGTCCAGCTTCATTTTCGCCCCGTCCACCAACGCGTCGGCTTTCAGTTCCGCCCGGTCCGGCGTCACATAGAGCCGGCCGTTCAGATCGGTCAGCACCCGGCCTTCGATGGGCTTGGAGATATCGACGCCGCTCATCTCGATATCGGCGGTCCAGTCTGGCGGCGGCGGCGACTGTTCCTGAACCAGCCCGAACCGGGCCGTCACCGTCGAGGAAACCGATCCGCTGAGCTCTTCAGGCTTCAGTCCGATCTGGTCGAGCACGTTGATCGGGTGATAGGTGATCAGTTCGGCGACCGCATCCGCCTCACCGCGGACCGACATCGACAATTCCGCCATCAATGGCCGCTCATTGGTGGCCGGTATTGAAAAAGCCGCGTCGGCAACCTCGACGGTGCGGCCGGTCGGAAAGAACGCGGTGGCCGATTCGATGTTGAACGTGACATTAGAACCGCGCAGCCGCATGTGACCCGTGGTGTCGCGCAATGGCGGAATGTCGCCCGCAACATTCATTCGCGCCCGCGCAATGTCGAAATCGATCTGCAACTGGTTTTCATCAAACCGGATGTCACCATAGGGCTTGTAGTGGCCCGCCGGCGCCGCCACCTGAACCCGGCCATTGGTGACAGTGCCGCCATAAAGATTGTTGAGCACCCATTTCCGGGCAAGCTTGCCCATCCAGTAAGGCCAGAACTGCTTCACCGCGGCGGTCGACATCCGCGGCACTTGCGCCACCAGGTTGATTTCGGGCGAAATCCCTTCGACAAACCGCCACGAGGCCGAGCCGAGCAGATCGCCCTGAGGCGAGACCAGCGCCAGTTGCTGGGCCACCAGCAGCCGGTTGGCCGCGTCAAACCAGCCCAGCGCCTTGCCTTCAAACGAGATCGGGGCGGCGCCGGAGTCTCCCGGATCGGCACGCCCGTTGGTGACGACGAAATCAAAAGCGATTCCCTCGCCCTTGATCTTGTCGGTCCGGTCGGCGTCAATCAGTCCGCCCGTAAACGGCATGACCGTTTCACCAACGCGGAGAACGGACGGCGTGATCTCGATCTTGTTGGCCAGCGGCATGTAAACCAGATTGATGCGCGCTTCCTGCAAGCTCGCCTCGCCGCCGCCCATGATCAGGGTGCCGTCAACCGCCTGCAGCTTGATGGCAAGTGCGGCCTGCCTGTCGCCCAGCGCGCGGGCTGCGGTGAAGGTGATGGCGATCGGCGCCGCCACGCCGCTTTGCCGATCGCTTGCGCCCTCTGTCAGAAAGTCGATGGCCAGGCCGTCGATCTTGCCGGTAATATGGGACAGCCCCGCCGCGGCGGCCGGCGCACTGGCTTTCCCGTAAAAGCTGAAAGTCTGGTTCTCCCGCACAATGTCGGCTTCGATCTCAAAGTTCCGCCTGTCGATCCTGCTGATGACGGCCTTTTCAATCACCACTTGACCTCCGGGGCCGGAGACCCGGATGTCGGAAAACCGGAACGAGCCGGCATCGATTGCGTCAACCTGTGTTGCGACCCGGTTCAGGACCGAGAACACCTGCTCGATCATCGCCCCGGTGCCATCGATCCGGAATCCGGCGAGATCGGTGAGATCAAAACCATCGCCTTCAGGTGCGGCCAGGCCGACCCCGGTAATGTCGACGGAAGAAACCGACAGTCTGCCCGTCATGAGCGCCCACGGATCGAGCGCAATCACCACCCGGTCGACGCGATTGATTTCAGACATCCCGTCACGGCGCCCGACCACGACATCGCTGGCGACAAGCGCGAGCTTCCCGCTCCGGGTCAGGCGGACAGCGGCGGATTGCAGTTCGGCCCGGTTTTCCGGCCGGACCGCCTGGGCCAGCGCACCGCGCGCCCTGTCCCGGATAAATCCGTCGGCCAAACCCGCTTCCAGCGCGCCAAGCAACCCGCCAACGACCAGCGCAAGCACGATGACAATGCCCAGCGCCCAGCCCATCGTCGCATAGGCCCAATGCCGTGGATGATGGCCACGCACCAGAATTTGATCATCGGCATTGGCCAACGACGGAAGCTCGTGCAACGGAACAATGTCGCGCTTGTTGAAATGAACCTTGTCTATCGGTTGATCCGGCATGGGCGTGAAGGTGTGAGCTCTCCGAGTGGGATGATTCTGCTTTACTGTTGCACTTGCGTTTATATATCCACTTGCGACAGGGTCACCTGCAAAACAGGTGAATGACAGGATGGAAGGTTTTCAGGATGAGCGAACTTGCCGAAGGCATGATGGCGCCACAATTTGATCTGCCACGAGATGGCGGCGGAAACGTGTCGCTGGAAGGTTTGGCGGGCAAGATTGTGGTGATCTATTTCTATCCCAAGGACGACACCAGCGGCTGCACCGTCGAAGCGATCGATTTTTCCGCGCTGTCGGGCGAATTTGCCAGCACCGGCGCTGTCATTGTCGGCATGTCGCCCGACCCGGTCAAAGCCCATGACAAATTCATCGCCAAGCATCAGCTCGGGATCATTCTTGCGTCGGACGAAGACAAATCGGTGCTCGAGGCCTATGGCGTCTGGACAGAGAAGAGCATGTATGGCCGCAAATACATGGGCGTCGAGCGCTCCACCTTCCTCATCGATCGCGACGGCCGGATCGCCAGGATCTGGCGCAAGGTCAAGGTCCCCGGACATGCGCAGGCGGTGCTCGCAGCGGTGAAAGCGCTTTGATCGCAGTCCGGACGCCGGAATCGGGATTTCACACATGCTGACCGGCAGCCAGCCCGTATTGTCACTCCGCGATGGCGCCGCGCGGGCGATCATGACTGCTGATCTCGACGACAAGACCGCGCTGGCCCAGGATGTCGCCAGCCGCTGGCATGAGCGGCGTCTGTCCCTGCGGTCGCCGCTTGACGCGCTCGCGCCGGTGCGGCCAGGCCGTCCGGCCAAGCCGGAGCTGGTGTCGCCGACGCAGGTCAAGCGGCGGTCGCTGCATTCGCCGCATGGCCGGATCGCGCTTTTGCACGCCATTGCCCATATCGAACTCAATGCCATCGACCTGGCGCTCGACATCGTCGCCCGCTTTGCCGCGGCCCCGATGCCGCAGAGCTTTTTTGACGGATGGATGCAGGTTGCCTTCGAGGAAGCCAAACATTTCAATCTGATACGCGGGCGTCTTCAAGCGCTCGGCGCCGATTATGGCGACCTTCCCGCCCATGACGGGCTGTGGCAGGCGGCGCACGACACCCGCAACGATCTGACGGCGCGGCTGGCCGTCGTGCCGCTCATCCTCGAAGCCCGGGGGCTTGATGTGACGCCCGCCCTCAGGGCGAAGATGCGCGAGGCCGGAGATCACGAAAGCGCCGCCGTGCTCGACATCATCTACGAGGACGAGAAGAAGCATGTCGCCATTGGCGCCAAATGGTTCCGGTTCATCTGCGCGCGCGAGGGCAAGGACGCGGCGGCGACCTTCAGGCTTCTGGTCCGCGCCAATTTCCGCGGCGGCCTCAAGCCCCCGTTCAACGACCTTGCCCGCGCCGCGGCCGGATTGACGCCAACCTTCTACCGGGCGCTGACCAGCCAGAACATGTCCTGATCCGCCAAACATGCCCCGAACCGAATGAATTGATGCCAGGCGACCCGTTTTCAAGCGTTTGTTAACCTTAACAGGATGTAATCAGCCTCGAACCATCAACGGCAACCCGTTCTGACGAGGATTCTTGAGTGTCGCAGAGGCAGGACAGCCGCGTATTTGGCAAACGGCCGAAACGTTCCCACACCATCATACTCGCCAGCGGCGACACCATCCGGCATATGACCATACGCCCGTGGATCGCCGGGCTTTGCATGTCGGTTCTCGGCGTCATGGCCATCGGCTACCTGGCTGCCACCACCTATCTGGTGCTGCGTGACGATCTGATCGGCGCTTCGATGGCCCGCCAGGCCCGCATGCAGCACGCCTATGAAGACCGGATTGCCGCCCTGCGGTCCCAGGTTGACCGGGTCACAAGCCGGCAATTGCTCGATCAGCAGCTGATGGAAGAAAAAGTGGCCGAACTGATTGCCAGGCAGGATGCGCTCAACAATCGCCATGGCAAACTCGGACCGTTGCTGGACCGGGCCGGCGTCGCGCCAAACCAGATCCCGGTTCCGGTCGCAAATCCGCAAAAACACGCAAGCCTTGCCGCCCCATCGCCCAAAACCAATCGCCTTTCCGCTCTGGCCGGACAAACTGTCGTTGTTGCCGACCCGTCCGGCCCCGACGTCAATCCCCTCGCCTACGCGGCCGCTCCAGCCGCCGCCAGGACGGAATCGTCCGGCGAACGGGCGGACCGGATCTTCTCGACAGTCACGCTGTCGCTCAAATCCATCGAACGCGAACAGATCGAGAGAATGCAGGGGCTTGCGGTCGATGCATTCGAGACCGCATCCGAGATCGACGAGATCATCAAGGTCGCCGGCCTGCCAATGCCGGCGCTCGATGACACCGCCGTCGGTGGCCCTTTTGTACGGCCAAACGATCCCAATGCCTTTGAAGCCACGCTTGAGGATCTCGACCAGGCGCTGCTCCGGCTCGACACAGTCAGGCGTCATGCGCGCCAACTGCCGATCGGCATTCCAGCCCCCGGAGCTGAAATCACCTCGCGATTTGGCAATCGCCGCGACCCGTTCCTGGGCCGTCTCGCCTTTCACGGCGGCATTGACTTCCGCGTCCGGACCGGAACGCCCGTCTACAGCACCGGTTCCGGCACCGTCATTCACGCCGGACGCAATGGCGGCTACGGAAAAATGGTCGAGATCGATCACGGCAACGGCATCACCACCCGCTACGCCCACCTCTCCGCCGTCGCGGTCCGCGAAGGCGATGTTGTGGCGACGGGCGCGCGCATAGGCAAGTCCGGCTCCACCGGCCGCTCCACCGGCCCGCATCTGCATTACGAAGTGCGCCGCAACGCGGATTCTGTCGACCCGATGCGCTTCCTCAAGACCGCCCAGAAGCTGAAGCCGCTGCTGGTTTCCAACTGACAGATCGCCAGCCTGCGCCGCCGACATTGCATCGATGACGAGACGCCACCGGCGCGATCGAGTTTCGATCTGCCGGTTGCGATGAGCAGCCGGCCACGATCGGACGCCATTGTCCTTGATCCTGCGCCCTTGTGACCGGCAGCCTTCTCCGCCGTTGCAGCGCCATTCCGGGCTTTTTCTTGACTTAATGCACTGCAGCGACTATTCGAAACCCACCCGGGTCCGCGTCTTGAGCGCGCTCCCGCGCATAGCCGCACTCTCCGAAACGGAAAAAGCCCCCAATTGACCACTTTTGCTGACCTTGGCTTGAGCCAAAAAGTACTATCCGCCGTCACCGACGCCGGATACACCGTGCCCACTCCTATCCAGGAAGGCGCGATACCGCCCGCGCTCGAACGGCGCGACATTCTGGGCATCGCCCAGACCGGAACCGGCAAGACCGCCGGCTTTGTATTGCCGATGCTGACCCTGCTGGAACGAGGCCGCGCCCGCGCCCGCATGCCGCGCACCCTGATCCTTGAACCGACGCGCGAACTCGCTGCGCAGGTGCATGAGAATTTCGAGAAATACGGCAAGAATCATCGCCTCAACATCGTGCTGCTGATCGGCGGCGTCTCCTTTGACGAGCAGTTCCGCAAACTCGAACGCGGCGCAGACGTGCTGATCGCCACACCGGGCCGGCTGCTCGACCACACCGAACGCGGCAAGTTGTTGATGACCGGCGTCGAGATCCTGGTCATCGACGAAGCCGACCGGATGCTTGACATGGGGTTCATTCCCGACATCGAGCGCATCGTGAAATTCATCCCGTTCACCCGCCAGACCCTGTTCTTCTCGGCCACGATGCCGCCGGAAATCCAGAAACTCGCCGACAAGTTCCTGCAGAATCCGGCCCGCATCGAAGTTGCGCCGCCCTCGTCGACGGCCGCCACGGTCGTGCAGCGGCTGGTCGCCTGCGGCAGCAAGGATTTCGAGAAGCGCGAACGCCTGCGCGAGCTGATCAACGCCCAGACCGACCTGACCAACGCCATCATTTTCTGCAATCGCAAGAAAGACGTGGCCGATCTTTTCAAATCGCTGGAAAAACACGGATTTTCCGTCGGCGCCTTGCATGGTGACATGGATCAGCGCTCGCGCACCAACATGCTGCAGGGCTTCAAGGACAACGAGATCACACTACTGGTGGCTTCCGATGTCGCCGCCCGCGGACTCGACATCCCGGCTGTGAGCCACGTGTTCAATTTCGACGTGCCGATCCATGCCGAGGATTATGTCCACCGCATCGGCCGCACCGGACGCGCCGGCCGCGCCGGAGCGTCGTTCACGCTTGTGGCCCGCCGCGACGCCAAATATGTCGACGCCATCACCAAGCTGATCGATCGTGACATCGAATGGCTCGACGGCAAGGATGCCATCCAGGCTTCCGACCCGGCGGACGACAAGCCATCTCGTGGCCGCCGCGGCGAAAGCAAGCCGGACGGCAAATCACCGGCGCGCCGGTCAGGACGTGGCGAGAAGCGCACCCACGACGAAAAGCCGGCGCCGGTCGAGGCCGGGGCCGAGGCTGTGGCGGAGACTGTTCAGCCCGAGGCAGTCGTCGAGACCGTCGCCAACGAAACGCCGCGCCAGGAGCGGCAGCCGCGCCGCGACCGCGAAGAGCGCCAGCCGCGCCATCGCGAAGAGCGTCCGGCGCCGCAACGCGCACCGGAACCGGCCAACGCCAATGACGACCGCAACCGCAACCGCCGCGGCGGCCGCGACAATGACGACCGCGAGCCGACGCCGGTTGGATTTGGCGATGAAATTCCCGCCTTCATGATGATCGGCGGATGAGGTCAATCATCTGATCGCTCCATGGGTACAGGCGGCCGGCAATCCATCGGCCGCCTTTTTCATGTCTGCCGCTGTCTGCGGCGTTGCAGCCACGCGAAGGCGAAGGAAGTGACAAATGGCCAAACTGACCATCATCGCGCATATCACCGCCCGGCCCGGCCAGACCGAATTGGTCAAGGCCTCGCTGGAAAAGCTGATTGCGCCAACCCTCGCCGAGGAGGGCTGCATCAATTACGACCTGCATCAGGACAACGCCAATCCGGCGCATTTCATGTTTTATGAAAACTGGGACTCGCGGGAGCTGTGGCAGGCCCACACCAAGTCCCAGCATCTGGCGGCGCACAAACAGGCCACCGAGGGTGCCATCGCGGAAACCGTGATCCACGAAATGACCCATATCGTCTGACCGGTCGCGGGGATCGGAAATATCATAAAAAACGCCGCCGCTATGTCTTCGCCCTGAGCGCCGCCGCCCAGGCGAGCCGGACCCACTGCGCCAGTTGTTCGGGATCATCGAGCGCCGCTTCGGGAATCGACCAATAGGGCATCGCCACTGGCTTGGGCTTGCCGTCTTTGGTCTTGCCGTCATAAATCCACTGGCTGGCGCCGGCGGCCGCAAAGTCCGACGCGCTCTGAGCATCGGCCTTGAGCAGGATGTCGCCGCCGACCTCCAGCGCCAGGATCGTGCCGTGATGATAGATCCCCTTGCCGCCGAACATGCGCTTGATCGTCACCTCGCCGAGACTGTCGAAGATTTCCCTGATCGCCTCATTGTCCATGCGGCTGCCTTTCCGTCTCGGTCACTCCACCCGCCAAACGCACCGCTTCGGGCGTATCCACATCGAGCCGCGCCGCCGGTCCGATCTCGACATCAATCACCGGCCAGCCGCCGCTCTCGATCAAGGCCCGCGCGCCGACATCGCCCGTTAGAAGCATCGCCTCGGCAAAGGCCGCGCGCGGCAGGATGACCGGATTGCCGCGGCGTTCGCCGTCGCAGGCGCGCACGATGGCGTGGCCGTTACTCTTGGCAAAGGCGCTGATCAGACGGTCGAGGTGCTCCGGCTGCAAGGCCGGCATGTCGGCCAGCAGAACCAGCGCGCCCAAAATGTCCTCGCCCAGCGCGCCAAGGCCCAGCCGTAGCGAGGAGGCCATGCCCGAGGCGAATTCGGGGTTGTCCACCAGGTCCAGATCAAGGCCGGAAAGGCTAGCGGCAATGTCACCGCTGCGGTGGCCGGTGACCACGACCGTCGCGTCTGCCGTCGAGGCAATCGCTGTGCGCGCCATTTTCCGGATCAAAACCTCGCCGTCGAACTCGGCCAAGAGCTTGTGTCCGGCCTCCCCGCCCATGCGGCTCGCCCGCCCCGCCGCCAGCAGCACGACGCCGACCGGTACCCCGGAACGGCTCTCGCCGGTCCCGGCAACAGGTTGCCTTGGCTGTGGCCGGGTGGCGATTTCCTTCAGCAATCCACCGACGCCCATGCGGGATATGTCGATCGAGGTTGGCGTGTCGCCGGCAAGAACCCGCGCCAGCACCCAGTCAAAGCCGTTTTCCCTGGGGCTGCGGGCGCAACCGGGCGCGCCGATCACCTGCGCCTTGCCGGCCCGGCCCAGCACCAGCAGGTTGCCGGGATCGACCGGCATGCCGACCCGCTCCACCCTGCCGCCGGCCAGTCGGATGGCTGCGGGGATGACATCATCGAAATCGGTGACCGCCGATGCGCCAAAGATAATGACCAGCTCATATTCCGCCGCCATCCGGACGATTTCGCTGGCAACGGCCTCCGCCGAATGCGCGACACGGCTTTCCTCGACCAGTCGCGAGCCGCTCGGCGCCAACCGGCTCTTGAGCAGATCGCGGGTCTTGTCCATCACCGTGGGTTTGAGCGTGGGCAAGACCGTGGCGATCAGACCCGCGCGCATGGGTTTGAACGGCGCGATCTGAGCCAGCGCCCTGTCGGAAATGGCGGCTTTGGCCGAACTGAGCGAGGCGCCGGTCACCGCCAGCGGTATAATCTTGATGGTCGCCACCATTTCATCCGGCTCGACCGGCGTGCAGTCGGCAAGACAGGCAAATGTGATGGCTGGATCGATGGCATTGAAATGATCGACAAGCCGCCGGTCGGCACGGAACAATCCGGCCCGCGCCGCATGCAGATTGACCCGTCCGGTAGCGGCATTGGCGGCGCGGATATGGGCGCCGGCGAAGGCTTGCGCCAGCGTTTCCGCCGCTTCATTCTCGCCCACATCATTGTGCTCCAGCCGCGCCACGATCACTTCGGTGACGCCGCCCTGCCCGAGCATCATCACATCGCTGGCGGTGAGCACATGGCCTTTCTTGAGCCGGTGCGCGCCTACGGACAGAGAATGCGCCAGCACCGCGCCCTCGGCTTGTCCAATCGGAACCGGACCGAATTTCATCGCGCCGACGGCTGTTCAGAGAGGTCAGCCGGCTTGCGCAAGGCGGCAATCACCTGGGCCAGGATCGCCACCGCGATCTCGGCCGGGCTCTGCGCGCCGATATCAAGCCCGATCGGCGCCGCGATCCGGGCGATCTGGTCAGGGCCGAGACCGGCTTCCGTGAACCGCTCCACGCGCTTGGCGTGGGTCTTGCGTGAGCCCAACGCGCCGACATAGAATGCGCCGGCATGAAGCGCCGTCGTCAGCGGCCAGTCATCGATCTTGGGATCATGGGTCACCGCCACAAGGGCCGTGAACGCGTCAAGCGGCCGCTCCTTCAACGCGTCCTCGGGCCAGTCGGCGACCAGATCGACGCCGGAAAACCGCTCGTCCGTGGCGAATGCTGTGCGCGGGTCAATCACCTTGACATCGAAGCCCGCCATCTGCGCCATCGGCGCCAGCGCCTGCGAAATATGCACCGCGCCGATGATCACCATGCGCGGCGACGGCACATGCACATTGAGAAAAAACCGGCGCCCGTCGGCTTCCACCACGCTCGATCTGACCGACAGGAAGGCTTTGCCGATCGCCGCTCCCAGATCGCCCGCCACCGGGTCGCCCTTCATCACCAGCCGGTTGCGGCCATCGCCGAGATCGGTGAGCATGATCGCCGCGCGTCTGTCGCGCCGGGCCGCATTGAGCTGTCTGAGCAGATGCGGATCCATCAGCCGAGCCGTTCCAGATAGACCTGGATCCTGCCGCCGCAGGACAGTCCCACTTGCCAGGCGGTTTCGTCGGCGACGCCGAAGTCGAGCATTTTCGCTTCTCCGCTTGCGATCACGTCGGCGGCCTCGGCAATCACCGCGCCTTCGACGCAGCCGCCCGACACCGAGCCGCTGAAATTGCCATTCGCATCGATCACCAGATGGCTGCCGGCGGGCCGCGGCGCCGAGCCCCAAGTCTCGATCACGGTGGCCACCGCCACCTCGCGGCCATCCAGCATCCAGCGCTCGGCCACCATCAGCGGGTCAAGCTGGTCTTCTGAAATCTGGCCTGGAACCGGAGCTGTCATGCCTGCCTCCATCGACTGCGAGCAACACTATGGCCACCGCCACGGACTGATTTCAAGTATCAACGCCGCGGAACTACAGAAACCGTCGCGGATCGGCTTTCGCCGCATCCTTTTCGCCAAGGGCTGCGACAAGATCCGCCATCGCGTCGATGCTGTGAACCGGGCGGAATTCATCGACATGGGCGAGCATGGTGCGCACGCCGCGCGCGCGCGCCTCGAACCCGTCGAAGCGGAGCAGCGGATTGAGCCAGATCAGCCGGCGGCAGGAGCGGTGCAACCGGTCGATCTCGATCTCGAGTTCCTCGATCGAATCGCGCTCCAGCCCGTCGGTGATCAGGATCACCACCGCCCCCTGCCCCAGCACCCGGCGCGACCATTGCCGGTTGAACAGCCGCAGCGCTTCGCCGATCCGGGTTCCGCCCGACCAGTCCCTGACCGCGCCGGCGCATTGATCCACCGCCTCGTCGGGATCCTTGTTGCGCATCTGCCGGGTGATGTTGGTGAGCCTTGTGCCGAACAGGAATGTCTGCACCCCGCGCCGCTTCTCGCTGATGACATGCATGAAGTGCAGGAAAATCCGCGTGTACTGGCTCATCGACCCGGAAATGTCGGCGATGATGACCAGCGGCGGATGCACTTTCCGGCGTTTGCGGAAGCGCGGCAGGATCAGATCGCCGCCGGTGCGCATGGCGGCGCGCATGGTGGCGCGCGGGTCGATCCGCTTCTGTGTCGAGGACGGCCTGAACCGCCGTGTCTCGACCTGATCGAACGGCAATGACAGGCCGGCGATGGCGCGCTTCGCCTCAGCCAGCTCCAGCGCCGTCATCTGGGCGAAATCCTGTTGTCTCAGAACTTCGTTGCCCGAGCTGGTTTCCCGCGCGTCAATGTCGATGACCGGCTTGTCGTCCTGCGGGCGGTTCTTTTCGTGGCCTTCGAACAGGGCCTGGCTGACGCGGGTCTCGCCGGCTTTCAGCTTGTCCCGCTGCCGGTTCTCCATCGCCACCGGGGAGAACATGGCGATCATCTTCTCGACCAGACCGCGGGTCCGCCAGTACAGCTTGAAAGCCTGGTCAAACACTTGCCGGTCCTCGCGCCGCTTGACGAAAACCGAGTGCAGCACCCAGTAGAATTCCTCCCGGCTGCCGATGCCGGCGACCTGGACTGCTTCCACCGCATCGCGCACCGCCGCCGGCCCGACCTTGAGCCCGGCCTTGCGCAGGACGCGAGCGAAATAGACAATATTGTGGACCAGGCGGCCGTCGCTCTCGGGACCATCCACGGACCGTGCCGCTTCCGCCATCAGAGCGACTGAGCCAGCTCGGCCTTCACTTCGGCCAGCAGCGCGCGGCCGGCCGAGCCTTCGATCCGGGCGATGTCATCTTGATATTTGAGCAGGGTCCCGAGCGTGTCCGACACGGTTTCGGGATCGAGCGCCAGCCGGTCGAGTTCGGTCAGCGCCGTCGCCCAATCGATGGTTTCGGCGACACCCGGGCTCTTGAACAGGTCCATCTGCCGCAGTTTCTGCACGTAAGTGACAATCTGCCGCGACAGCTCGTCATGGCAGCCCGGCACCTTGAGCCGGACGATCTGCAGCTCCACATCGGCGCTCGGATAGTCCACCCAGTGATACAGGCAGCGCCGTTTCAGCGCGTCGTGGATCTCGCGGGTGCGGTTGGTGGTGATGATGACGATCGGCGGCTCCTCCGCCTTGATGGTGCCCAGTTCCGGTATCGTCACCTGATAATCGGACAGGATTTCCAGCAGGAACGCCTCGAACGCCTCGTCGGTGCGGTCGAGTTCATCGATCAGGAACACCGGCGCCCGACCGCCGCTGCCTTCAAGCGCCTGCAGCACCGGACGCCGGATCAGGTGCCTTTCGGAAAATATGGAGCGCTCGATGGCTGACCGGTCATCCTCGCCGGTGGCTTCCGCCAGCCGGATCTCCAGCATCTGCGCCGGGTAGTTCCATTCATACACGGCCGAGGACACATCTAGCCCCTCATAGCATTGCAGCCGGATCAGCGGCCGGTCCAGCCCCTTGGCCAGGACCTTGGCGATTTCGGTCTTGCCGACTCCGGCCTCGCCTTCAAGAAACAGCGGCCGTTTCATCCTGAGGCTCAGGAACAGCACCGTCGCCAGCGCCTTGTTCGCCACATAGCCCTGGCTTGAAAGCAGTTCCAGCGTTTCATCGATCGAGGTGGGAAGCGGGTTGGAAATAGACATCAAGGCTCCGTCAGCAGGAAGACCGCGATTGGATCCGGCCAAGGCTAAACAGTATGGTATCCGCGGTCCAAATACAAAAGCGCCGGCCCGGGCGGTCCGACGCGCAATCCGGTGACCACGCCAATCAGAATTGTGTGCGTCGCAACCGTCTTGGCGTCAATCAACCGGCAATCGAACACCGCGGCGGCGCCCAAAAGAGTTGGCGCGCCGGTCGTGATCGTGTCCCATTGCGCAAGCGCGAAGCGCGCCTCGACATCGAGATGATTGATGCCGGAAAAGGCGTCGGCCAGACCCTGGTGTTGCGACATCAATGTGTTGAGCGCAAACACGCCCGATTGGATGAACAGCTCATTGAGCGGGTTGGAATGATTGAGGCAGACCAAGAGCGTGCCGGGATTGTCGGAAACCGAGCAGGCGGCGGTCACCGTCACGCCGCGGCGGACGCCGTCATTGACCGTGGTGGCGATTTGCACGTGCCCGGCATACCGCGCCATCGCGTCGCGATAATCCCTGGAGTCTATGGTTTGCCGTGTCAACACGCATGCGCCTCGATGTTGGAACCGTTGCCGGTAACCGTATGGTTGTTGACCATACATAAAGAGCGGGCGGAAATTTGAAACCCGCGACCGCGACTTTTTCTCGCCCATCGCCGCCGCATCGCTCCGCAATGACGGATTTCGCTTGGATTAGCCGCCGCTGCCGGTCTAAATACCGGCCATGATGATCCGCTCAGCGCTTTCCGGTCTGGCCCTCGCCCTGACCCTCCTGATGGCCGCGGCACCCGTGCACGCCCAATCGGCCCGGGTTGGTCTGGTCATCCCGCAATCCGGCCAGTTCAAGCTTCTGGGCGACCATGTCCGTGAGGCCTTCGAGCTGTGGGGCGCGGCCAATCCCGGCGTTTTCGCCGATGTGGTCGAAGGTGATGACGGCTGCACCGAGCAATCCGGCGTCGACGCCGCCGCGGCGATGACCGAAGCCGGCGCCGATATCGTGGTCGGTTTTCTGTGCACCGAAACCCTTGCCGCAGCACTGCCGCTGTTGTCGGAAGAAGGCATCCCGGTGATGACGCTGACGGTCAGGGCCGATATCATCGCCGAAGAGGCCGCCCGGCTCGGCTGGAAGTTTTTTCGCCTCGCGCCGCGCGCCGGCTCCGAAGCCGACATTGCCGCGGACGCCATTTTCCGCCTTTGGGCCGATCAGCCTTTCGCCCTGATCGAGGACGGAGCCATTTCCGGACGGGAACTGGTCGAGGCCATCCGCATCAAGCTTGAGGAGCGTGGCCTCAAGCCAACCCTTGTCGACAATTTCCGGCCCGGCCAGACCACCCAGCCGAGCCTGATGCGCCGGCTCAAATCCGCCGGCGTCGCCCGGGTCTTTGTCGGCGGCGATCGCGCCGATCTGGCGGTGATCGCCAAGGAAGCCGCCTACCAGAGCGTGCCGCTGAAGTTCATGGGCGGAGACACGCTCAATGCGCCACGCGGCGAGCAACCGATTCCCGAGGGAACCATCGCCGTGCTTGCCGCCGCCGCCACGCCCGGCACCGAGGATGAAGCCGCCCGCGCGGCCTTCGCCAGCCGCGGCATGATCGCCGAAGGATTGCGCATTCCCGCCTATGCGGCGGCGGAAATCATCGGGGCGGCGGCGACCCGGATGGGCTATGGCGCGACAGGTCTCCACGAACTTCTCAGCGGGACAACCTTCGCAACCGCGCTCGGACCGGTGACATTCGAGCCAAACGGCGAGCGTCGCGAACCGGGCTTCGTGCTTGCCATTCTCAAGGATGGCCAATTCCGGCGGCTCAGCGTCGAGGACGCAAAGCTGCTGGCCGGAGAGAGCCAGTGACCATTGCAGGCCCGCGCAATCTGATCACCGATGTGGCCGGGCTGACCGTCGGCAATGCCGCTGACCGGGATCTCAACTCGGGCGTGACCGCCATCATCTGCGATCCTCCCGCCACCGCCGCCGTGCAGGTGCTTGGCGGCGCTCCCGGCACCCGTGAAACCGACCTGCTCGAGCCGCACAACACGGTCGAGACCGTCAACGGGCTGGTCCTGTCGGGCGGCTCGGCCTTCGGGCTTGACGCCGCCAGCGGCGCGCAGGCCTTTTTGCGCGAGCGCGGCATCGGCTTCGAGGTCGGTCCCCACCGCATTCCGATCGTCCCGGCGGCGATTCTGTTTGACCTCATCAATGGCGGCGACAAGGATTGGGGGCGCTACCCGCCCTATCGCGAGCTTGGCTATCAGGCCGCCTCACTGGCTGCACGGGATTTCGAAATCGGAACCGCAGGCGCCGGCTTCGGGGCGCTGACGGCGCGTTTCAAGGGCGGCCTCGGCTCGGCCTCCTCGCGCATCACCGGCGGCCACACGATTGGTGCGCTCGTTGCCGTCAATCCGATGGGGTCGGTCACCATTGGCGAAACGCATCATTTCTGGGCCGCGCCCTTCGAGACCGGCGCCGAATTCGGCGGGCTTGGCCTGCCTGCGCCCTTCCCGGCCGGCGCCGCTGATCTCCGGATCAAGTTCCGCGACCTCGCCCGTGGCGTCTCCAACACCACGATCGCCGTCATCGCCACCGATGCGGTGCTGACCAAGGCGGAAGCCAAGCGGCTGGCGATCGCGGCTCATGCCGGCTTTGCCCGGGCGATCTGGCCCAGCCACACCCCGTTTGACGGCGACCTGGTGTTTGCGCTTGGCACCGGCGCATCAGGGGCCAAACCGGGGCCGGATGAATTTCTCGATCTCTGCGCCGCGGCCGCCTCCACCATGAGCCGGGCCATCGCCCGTGGCGTCCATTCGGCGACGCCCGATCCGCGCGACCTGATGACGGCATGGACAACGACGCAAGTTTGAACGGAGTGCCGGTTGCCCGCCCGCCCCGGCGGTGATACCCGGTTCATCCTGACCAATCAGAGAGCCCGCGATGCCAAGATTTCGTCACATGCTGTTTGCCGTCATTGCCGTGCTTATCGCCCAGGGCGAGGCCATCGCCGGTGAATTCTCCGAATTCCGGCCGATCGGTTTTTCCGCCGATGGCAAGGTCTTCGCCTTTGAGGAATTCGGCATTCAGGACGGATCCGGTTTCGCCTTTGCCAACCGCTTCTTCATCGACACCACGAGCGACGCCTTCCTGCCGGGGTCGACGGTCCGAATCGTCATCGAGGATGACCCGAGCTCTGTTGCCGAGGCGCGGGCAAAAGCCGCGGCCCAGTCGGCAGCGCTGGAAACCGCCCACAGGTTCGCCGACAATCCCGGCATCATCGCCGCCTTTAACCCGCTGTCCGATCTCGATGGCGCCCCACATCAGTTGCGCTACACGCCATGGTCGATGGAACCCCAGCCATTTGGCCCCTACACGGTTACCCTGCAGGAAAAACAGCTGCCGCCGTCGCCAGACTGCGCCGAGATCAGCGACACGTCGGTCGGCTTCCGGCTGGAAATGACCGAGATCAATGGCGAGCCCGCGTCCACGGTGCTGCATGATGATCTCTCCGTACCGAAAAGCCGGCGCTGTCCCCTGAGCTACCGCATCGGCGGCGCGGTCACCCATCTCGCCGACGGCGTCTGGACTCATGCCGTGCTGGTGCTGGTCCGGTCGATTGGCTTTGAAGGCGAAAACGGCCGCTGGATCGCCATTACCCGACGCACGGAATGAGCAACCCCGTCAAACGGCACAAGGGTCCGGCGCCAAGACCGGCCAATGACAATTCCGATTTGCGCGACCGCCTTCGGGCGGCGCGGCTGTCCTGGCGCGACGCCATCCTTGGCGCGATCGGCTGGGGTGCGGCCATGGCGCTTTCGGCGCAGGCCTCGCTCTGGCTGTCGATGGCCGCCCTCACCGATCATTACTGGAGCCTGACCACGCTGGTGTTTGTTGGCGCAGCCCTTGCCTGGCCGCTCAGTCTCGCGAGCTTCCGCTTCATCGCCCATGGGCGCGCCCGGGAAGCGGCCTTCGCCGCGTCTTTCCTGTGCCTGGCGATATTCACCATCGGCGTCACCGCTTCGATGTTTGCCTTCATGTTCCGGCATTTCTTCGCGCAATGGCACGACGATGCGTTTACGAAACTGTGGCTGGCGCAATTCATCTTCACTGTCGGCTCCGGCCTCTACCAATTCGCCGTCCTCGGCGTGCGGCTTTATCTGCCGCTCGGCTTTGTGTTTCTTTTCGCGGCATCTATCCTGCTGGCGCGAAGCCATGGTGGCTCAAAACTGCCCAGAACCCATATTATTCGTTAGGCAAGACCGATCTGCCGTTTGATTTTGACGGCAAATGATCTAGACCCGGCGCAACGCAACAACTCCACGGAACCTGCCATGATCCCGCGCTATTCCCGCCCTGATATGGTCGCCATCTGGTCGCCGGAAGCCAAGTTCCGGATCTGGTTCGAAATCGAGGCGCATGCCTGCGATGCCCTGGCCGAACTGGGCGTCATCCCCAAGGAAGCCGCCGCGACCATCTGGGAAAAGGGCAACGCCGCAACATTCGATGTCGCCCGCATTGACGAGATCGAGGCAGTCACCAAACATGATGTGATCGCCTTTCTGACCCATCTCGCCGAAATCGTCGGCCCGGACGCCCGATTCGTCCACCAGGGCATGACCTCGTCCGACGTTCTCGACACCTGCTTCAGCGTCCAGCTGGTCAATGCCACCGACCTGCTGCTGGCCGACATGGACGCGCTGCTGGCCGCGATCAAGCGCCGGGCTTTCGAACACAAGGACACCGTCTGCATCGGCCGTTCCCACGGCATCCATGCCGAGCCGGTGACTTTCGGCCTGAAGATGGCCGAAGCCTATGCAGAGTTCGACCGCTGCAGGACGCGCCTCGTCAACGCCCGCGCGGAAATCGCCACCTGCGCCATCTCGGGCGCCGTCGGCACCTTCGCCAACATCGATCCACACGTCGAGGAACATGTCGCCGAAGCCTTGGGCCTGACCGCCGAACCGGTTTCCACCCAGGTGATCCCGCGGGACCGCCATGCGATGTATTTCGCCACCCTCGGCGTCATCGCCTCCTCGATCGAGCGCGTCGCCACCGAAATCCGCCATCTGCAGCGCACCGAGGTGCTGGAAGCCGAGGAGTATTTCTCGCCCGGACAGAAGGGTTCGTCGGCGATGCCGCACAAGCGCAATCCGGTGCTCACCGAAAACCTCACCGGCCTGTCCCGCCTGGTCCGCATGGCCGTCACCCCGGCGATGGAAAACGTGGCGCTGTGGCACGAGCGCGATATCTCGCATTCCTCGGTCGAGCGCATGATCGGCCCGGACACCACAATCACGCTGGATTTCGCGCTTGCCCGGCTGACCAATGTCATCGACAAGCTGATGGTCTATCCCGAGCGGATGATGGGCAACATGAACCGGCTGGGCGGGCTGGTGCATTCCCAGCGCATCCTGCTGGCGCTGACCCAGGCCGGCTCCTCGCGCGAGGACGCCTACCGGCTGGTCCAGCGCAACGCCATGAAGGTCTGGGACAGCTACCAGCTGTCGGGCGATTCCAATGTCGATTTTCTCACCGAGCTTCTGGCCGACGAGGATGTGCGCAAATATCTCTCCGAAGCCGACATCCGCGACCGCTTCGATCTCGGCTACCACACCAAGAATGTCGACGTGATCTTCAAGCGGGTGTTCGGCGAGAGCTAGCATCATATCCCCGCGAGCCCGATAACCGCCTGTCACTGAAAGTGAACGGCGCGCATCACATTGCCCCGGTGTTGCCGTTGTTGCGTCGCCATCTCGCCGCGGTTGCCTCCCATTCTGGCGTTCGATCCAACTTATGGAGGACGCCATGCAGAATTATCCGCCATTTTCAGACCGCGGCCGCCGCGCTCGCCGCGAACACGGCTATGAACCGCGCGAAACACCCGATGCCGGCGCAGCGCTCTGGATAGCCGCGGCAACGGTCATCATCTCGCTTGCGGCGCTGTTGTTCTTCAACCATGACAAATTGGACAATGGCGGCGCGCCCTTCATCATTTCGCCCGCGGGCCAGACCGGCGTGGCGCCGGCAACCGGCCTGTGACCCGTCATGAGCTGGCAATGAAACAGCGGCCGACGGTTTTGGACCAGGCCGCCGGTTGACATTTGCGGCGCGTTCACCCACCTCGGCGGAATGAAAGTTGCAGACTCCGACATACTGATTGTTCCCGGTTACACCAATTCCGGACCCGACCACTGGCAATCGCGCTGGCAGACGCGGCTGTCGACCGCGCGCCGTGTCGAACAGGATTCCTGGGCAAAGCCGGTCCGTGAAGATTGGACCGCCCGCTTTGCGGCTTGCGTCAATGAATCCACCAAACCGGTCGTCGTCATCGCCCATTCGCTGGGCGTAACAACCGCCTTACAGGCCTTGCCGCAATGCCGCAACAGGATTGCCGGCGCCTTCCTGGTGGCGCCGCCCGAAGTGGCCAATCCCAAGATCCGGCCAAGGCACCTGATGAGTTTCGGTCCCTACAACCGGGACCCGTTGCCGTTCCCGTCAATCGTGGTGGCGAGCCGCAACGATCCGTTCGGATCCTACGAACATGCCGGCGACATGGCCAATGCCTGGGGTTCCGAGTTGGTCGATGCCGGTGAATCCGGCCACCTCAACGCCGAATCAGGCCATGGACCCTGGCCCGAAGGCATCATGGTGTTCGCCCATTTTCTCTCCCGGCTGCCAGGCTGAAACCTCCGGCGATCATTCCGCCAATCGCATGGCACTTTGAAGTGCCGCTTCCCCGCTCAACCCCGCGCCTTTTCCAGCATCATCGCCGCGCCGGCATGCAAAATCCCCGGATCGGTGTTGAGCGCGGCCAGCCGGTAGCCCATTTTCGCGAATTGCGGCACATCCGCCGGATCGACGGCAAAGATCGCTGCAAACTTGCCGGCCTTGCGGCTGCGGTGGCCGATATCGGCGATGATGTCCTGGAGTTCGGCGTTTCGCGGGTCGACGCCAGCGCCGTTGAACCAGGAAATCGACAGATCCGAAGGCCCGACAAATATGCCGTCAATGCCGTCCGTGCCGAGAATGCCGTCAAGCGCCGCGTAGGCCGCCCGGGTTTCAATCATCGCAATCGCCATGCTTTCCCGGTTGGCGGCGCGGAAATAGCTCTCCGGCGTGTGCGACGTGTGCAGGTGCAAGGCTTGCATCGGGCCCCAGGACCGCTCGCCCACCGGCGGATATTTCATCGCCCTGGCAAAGACATCGGCGTCAGCCACGGAATTGATCATCGGCGCGATGACGGCCTCGAACCCCATGTCGAGCGCGCGGCTGGCCAGATCGTTGCGCCCAACCGGAATGCGCAACAGCGCCGGCTTGTCGGCGGCGAATATCGCCTTCACCGAGGCGAATGCGGATGATTCGGTGTGGGCGCCGTGCTGCATGTCGATGGTCACCGCATCAAACGGACAACGGGCCATTCCGGCAGCCATTTCCACCGATGCAGACCCGGACCATGCGGTGATCAGCATCACGTCCTGATCCAGCGCGTTTCGCAATTGCATGGCAAGCTCCTTCCCAATCATCACTGCCGGCCGCAGCCTTCTTGCCGGCCCTGCCCGCACAACTGATCAGAATATGCGTCCGAAATCACTCTTTTGTTCCGGCGGAACCACAGCATTTTTGATTCGTGCGAAACCTGCCACGCAAAAAAACCGCCCACAGCAAGCCGTGGACGGTTTTTGCAACCAAACCAAACGATGAATCAGCTCTGCTGGATCTGCTCCACCGCGAGAGCCAGCAACTCGTCCATTTTCCGACGCAACTGATGATCGGATTGCGCCACGCCGGCCGCGTCAAAATCGCCGCGCACCTTGCGGAACACATCTTCGTCGCCGGCTTCCTCGAAATCGGCGATCACCACGCTCTTGGCGTAGGTCTCGGCCTCGTCGCCGGTCTTGCCGAGCAATTCAGCCGCCCAAAGCCCCAAAAGCTTGTTGCGGCGGGCTTCCGCCTTGAACTTCAGCTCCGCATCGTGAGCAAACTTGTTCTCGAATGCGTTCTCGCGGTCTTTCATGTTGCTCATGGCTGGCTCCAGACTGTGAATCAATGATCCCTATATGGGGGTTTGCCCCATAAAACAAAAGACCGCCGAAAGTGCAATGCAAACCCGCGTCAAGCGGCGTTATTCGGGGGACATTGATGACAACGGCGTTGTGAAAGCCCGGACAATCGGCTAAAGCACGGCTCAAAACGACCCCAAGCCGAGTTGCCGCGGCTTCAGCCGGCTCAACTGACAGAGATGCCCCATGACCCGTCGCCGCCGTATCTACGAAGGCAAGGCCAAGATTTTGTATGAAGGCCCAGAACCCGGAACGCTGATTCAGTTTTTCAAGGACGACGCCACCGCGTTCAACAAGAAAAAACATGATGTCATCGACGGCAAGGGCGTGCTCAACAACCGGATCTCCGAGTATATATTCACGCATCTCAACCGCATCGGCATTCCGACCCATTTCATCCGCCGCATCAACATGCGCGAGCAGTTGATCAAGGAAGTTGAGATCATTCCGCTCGAAGTGGTGGTGCGCAACATCGCCGCCGGATCGCTGGCCAAGCGGCTCGGCATCGAGGAAGGCACGGTCCTGCCGCGCTCGATCATCGAATTCTACTACAAGGCCGATGCGCTCGATGACCCGATGGTTTCCGAAGAGCATGTCACCGCCTTTGGCTGGGCCAGCCCGCAGGAAATCGATGACATCATGGCGCTCGCCATCCGCGTCAACGACTTCCTCACCGGCCTGTTCCTCGGCGTCGGCATCCAGCTGGTCGATTTCAAGATCGAATGCGGCCGGCTGTTTGAAGGCGACATGATGCGAATCGTCGTCGCCGACGAAATCTCGCCCGACTCCTGCCGGCTCTGGGACGTCAACACCAACCAGAAATTCGACAAGGACGTGTTCCGCCGCGATCTCGGCAATCTGGTCGAAGCCTACCAGGAAGTCGCGCGCCGGCTCGGCATCATGAACGAGAATGAACCAAACCGTCCCACCGGCCCGGTTCTGGTCAAGTAAGCCTCAGGAGTTGCGGACATGATCAAGGCACGCGTCACGGTGACCCTGAAAAACGGCGTTCTCGATCCGCAAGGCAAGGCCATCGAGCACGCGCTCGATGGTCTGGGCTTTTCCGGCGTCGAGTCTGTCCGCCAGGGCAAGGTGTTCGATGTGGTTCTGCAGACCACCGACCGCGCCAAGGCCGAAGCCGAGTTGAAGGCGATGGGTGAAAAGCTGCTCGCCAACATGGTGATCGAGGATTTTTCGGTCGAGGTGATCTGAAATGAAAGCCGCCGTCATCCTGCTCCCCGGCCTCAATCGCGATCGCGACATGATCGCGGCGCTGACCAAGATATCCGGCCAGGCCCCGCAAACCATCTGGCAGACCGAGACCTCTATCCCCGATGACATCGACCTGATCGTCGTCCCGGGCGGATTTTCCTATGGCGACTACCTGCGCTGCGGCGCGATTGCGGCGCGGATGCCGGTGATGCGGGCGGTGCGCGAGAAGGCCGAATCCGGCACGCGCGTGATCGGCGTCTGCAACGGCTTCCAGATCCTGCTCGAAAGCGGTCTTCTGCCCGGCGCCCTGATGCGCAACGCCTCGCTCAAATTCGTCTGCCGCGAAGTCCGGCTTGAGGTCGCCAACGCCAACACCGTCTTCACCAGCGGTTACACCCAGGGCCAGGTCATCCGCTGCCCGGTGGCCCATCATGACGGCAATTATTTCACCGATCCCGAAACGCTTGCCGAGATCGAATCGGGCAATCAGGTGGCGTTCCGCTACACCGAGGACACCAACCCGAACGGGTCGCTCAACAACATCGCCGGCATCGTCAACAAGGCCGGCAATGTGCTCGGCCTGATGCCGCATCCGGAAAATCTGATCGAGGCCGCCCATGGCGGCAGCGACGGGCGGGCGCTGTTCGAAGCGGCGCTCGGCCTTGTCGACGCCTGAGCCGAAGTCGGCAGATCGATGTGAGCAAATCGTCTGAACGGAGTTCTCAACGTGATGCGATCGCAGGTTTTGATGTCCAAGTCTCGCAAGCGCGTGCTCAGGCAGGCAATCTGGCTGATCGCTGCCTGTTTCCTCGCGGTGTCATCAGCAGGCCCCGCCCTGGCTGCCTCAAAGACTGCAAATCCGGCTGATCCCTACACCCAGGTCTATTTCATCCGCGGCTTTCTCGGGATTTTCTCCACCGGCTTCGACAGCATGGCCAAGAGCCTCGCCAAGGACAAGATCCGGGCCGAGGTCCATGGCCATCTCGACGGCTTCTCTGTTCGCACCAAGATCGCCCGGCAATATGCTGCGTCAAGAAGCAAGCGGCCCGTCATTCTTGTCGGCCATTCCTTCGGCGGCAATGCGGTGTTCCAGGTCGCGGCACAGTTGCGCAAGGAAAACGTCCCTGTCGCGCTGGTGATCAGCGTCGACCCCACCCGCACCGGCCCGCTTTCCGACAATGTCAAAGCCTATGTGAACTATTTTTTCTCTGGCAACGGGCTGGGCTCCAAACTCAAGGCCCGATCCGGCGTGCCTGAATCCCGGATCAGGAACATCGACATGCGGGAACGCGGTGATGTCGCGGGCGCCGGAGATGACCACTGGACGGTCACCAACAATCCGGCGATCCGGCGCGAGATCATGGCAGCCATCAAACGCGCGCTATGACGGGCGTTCGGATGCCGGCTATGCGGTCGAACGCAGGATTTTGTTGAGTTCGGCGGTGTATTCGTGGGTATCGACCTGAATGGCGTGGCGCCTGCTGGCCTTGTAGCGTTTGGCGTCACGGCGGTTATCGCGTTTGATCCGCGCCAGGATGTCGGCGGGCCGGGTCCAGGCGCCGGAAATCGCCGCGGCCGCGATCTTGGCCTGTAAATCCGCCAGCACCCAAATGCAGCCGATGGGTTGAATCAGCCCGATGAAATAGAGGTTCGGGATGTCCGCCAGCATCATCTTGAGGTAAAGCGGCACCTGCGTCGCATCGCTCCAATCCGGGCATACATCCTTGAGGAATGGCATATCCAGCTTGAAGCCGGTTGCCCAAATCACCACGTCGAATTCTCCCTCCGTTCCGTCCGTAAATCGGATGCTGCGCCCGTGTGCATCCCTGATGCCAGGTCGCGGCAGGATCTTTCCATGGCGGATCCGGTCGAGGATTTCGGTGTTCAGTGTCGGATGGCTCATAAGCGGCCAAGGGCCTGGTTCTGGCAGGCCATACCGGGCAAACGGCCCGACAAAGAGCTTCAAGCTCGACTTGATGAGCCAGTTGCGCACCCACCTCAATGGCGGCTTGTGCAGTTTGGCGAACTGGGCGTCCACCGGCCGCCCGATGATGTGTTTGGGAATGATCAGTTGCGGGCTGCGGATACTGATGCTGACATGGTCCGCCACTCTCGAAACGGCCACGGCGATATCGCAGGCGGAATTTCCGCCGCCGACCACCAGGACCCGCTTTCCGGAAAAACCATCGGCCTTCCTGTAGTGGGCAGAGTGCATCTGCTCACCGGAAAAATCCCCGGTCAATTCTGGCACGGCCGGTTGGCGGTGGTGGCCGGAACAGATCAGCAGGTGGTCCGCTGAATGCCTGGAAAGGCCGTTCTCCGTGGTGACTGTGATGATCCAGCGCCCATCCGCCTCGCGTTCGACCGTTTCCACGCGGGACCTGAGCCGGATATAGCGTGCTAGGCCAAAATGGGCTTCATAGGCACGCATGTAATTCAGGATTTGCCGGTTCGAGGGATAATCGGGATAATCATCCGGCATGGGGAAATCGGGAAACTCCGACCTCCGCCGCGAACTGATCGTGTGCGCCGTCTCATAGACGCTCGGCCGCGCCGGATCGTCGGAATAGGCCCAGATGCCACCAGTCGCATCCTGAGCTTCGTGACAAACGATATCACTTATCCCCGCTTCGGCAAGATTCTTGATTGCAGTGAGACCGGTCGGCCCGGCGCCAATAATGCAAACCCGGAAATGATCCAATGCCCAACCCGCCGCCACTCGCACACTACCGCATTTGATAGGTCCGGTTTCATACCAGCGCTGTCAATCCGGTCAACCGTGACGGCGCGCAAATCGGATGCATTGCGGCTTCGGCGCGGGGGGAATCATGCTATGGCAACGCCAACGCGCGGCACTCAGCACGATGTCGTCAGGAGATCTCCATGAAGCGAATATGGCCGGCGCTCGCCCTGGCTGCCAGTTTGGCCCTGTCGGCCTGCGCAGCCCCATCCCGGCCCACCGCCGGTCTTGACGGACACGCGGCCGCCGTGGCGACATTGCAGCGGATCAACGCGCAAGCGCATGCCTGCTGGCTGAAGGACAGCGATTTCAGGGAATTCGGCATCATCCCCGAGCTTGACACCACCAGCACCCCGCGGCTTCTGCTCATCCCGCGCGGCAAGCCGCAAGCCCTGCCGAAAGCCGTCATCGTTGCGTCGGCCAGCAAGGCCCAGTTTTACGGTCCGCTGTCGAGTTCACCGCTTTCGAGCCGCATCAATGACGACATCTCGCGCTGGGCTTCGGGCGGTTCGGGCTGCTGACCCAGCCTCGGGTGTCCACAGGATTGCGGCACTTATTGGCGATCCGGTGAAATTCAAGCTGCCATCGCGCGGCGCAGTGCGCTATAGCCTGCTCCAAGCACAGGACAACAAGGGCGCCCCCCGCCATGACCATTCCGAATATCATTGCCATCACAGATGAGTTGATCGCCGCGCACGGATTGAAGCCCGAGGAATACCAGCGCATTCTCGATCTGATCGGCCGCGAGCCGACATTCACGGAACTCGGCATCTTCTCGGCGATGTGGAACGAGCATTGCTCCTACAAATCCTCGAAGAAATGGCTGCGCACGCTGCCGACAACGGGACCGCGGGTGATTCAGGGGCCGGGCGAAAATGCCGGCGTGGTCGATATCGGCGACGGCGATTGCGTCGTCTTCAAGATGGAAAGCCATAACCATCCCTCCTACATCGAGCCCTACCAGGGCGCAGCCACCGGCGTCGGCGGCATCCTGCGCGACGTCTTCACCATGGGCGCGCGGCCGATCGCGGCGATGAACGCGCTGCGCTTTGGCGATCCCGACCATCCCAAGACCCGCCATCTGGTCTCGGGCGTCGTCGCGGGCGTCGGCGGTTACGGCAATTCCTTCGGCGTGCCGACGGTCGGCGGCGAGGTCGAGTTCGACCCGCGCTACAACGGCAATTGCCTGGTCAACGCCTTTGCCGCCGGCATCGCCAAGACCGATTCGATCTTTTTGTCCGAGGCCAAGGGCGTCGGCCTGCCGGTGGTCTATCTCGGCGCCAAGACCGGCCGCGACGGCGTCGGCGGCGCCACCATGGCCTCGGCCGAGTTCGACGAATCGATCGAGGAAAAGCGCCCCACCGTCCAGGTCGGCGACCCGTTCACCGAAAAATGCCTGTTGGAAGCCTGCCTCGAACTGATGCAGACCGGCGCCGTCATCGCCATCCAGGACATGGGCGCCGCGGGGCTGACCTGCTCGGCGGTCGAAATGGGCGCCAAGGGCGATCTCGGCATCGAGCTCGATCTTGACAAGGTGCCGGTGCGCGAAGAGCGGATGAGCGCCTACGAGATGATGCTGTCGGAAAGCCAGGAGCGCATGCTCATGGTGCTGGAACCCGAAAAGGAAGCCGAAGCCAAGGCGATCTTCGTCAAATGGGGGCTGGATTTCGCCATTGTCGGCAAGACCACCGACGATCTCCGCTTCCGCATCCTGCATCAGGGCGAGGAAGTGGCCAACCTGCCGATCAAGGAACTGGGCGACGAAGCCCCCGAATATGACCGGGAATGGCGCGAAATCGGCGGCCTCTCGGCCATTGCCTGGTCCGACGTCGAGGAGCCGGAAGATTACGGCCAGGCGCTGCTCGATCTGCTCGGTTCGCCCAACAATTCCTCCAAACGCTGGGTCTGGGAGCAATATGACACGCTGATCCAGGGCAATTCGCTGCAGATCCCGGGCGGTGACGCCGGCGTTGTCCGCGTCGAAGGCCATGACACCAAGGCGCTGGCGTTTTCCTCCGATGTGACGCCGCGCTATGTCGAGGCCAACCCTTACGAGGGCGGCAAGCAGGCCGTCGCCGAATGCTGGCGCAACTTGACCGCCACCGGCGCCGAGCCGCTGGCCGCCACCGACAACCTCAATTTCGGCAATCCCGAGCGGCCTGAAATCATGGGCCAGCTGGTGATGGCGATCCAGGGCATCGGCGAAGCCTGCCGCGCGCTCGATTTCCCCATCGTCTCGGGCAATGTCTCGCTCTACAACGAGACCAATGGCGAGGCGATCCTGCCGACGCCAACCATCGGCGGCGTCGGCCTGATCCCGGACTGGGCCCACATGGCGCGGATCGGCGGCGCGAGAGAAGGCGACGCGGTGATCCTGATCGGCGGTGACGGCAGCCATCTCGGCCAGTCCGCCTGGATGCGCGATTGCCTCGGCCGGGCCGAAGGCGCGCCGCCGTCGGTTGATCTGACGGCCGAACGCCGTCATGGCGATTTCGTCCGTTCGGCCATCCGCAACGATCTCGTCACCTCCTGCCACGACATTTCCTCGGGCGGTCTTGCCGCGACGCTGGCCGAAATGGCGATGGCGTCCGATCTCGGCATGGAAATCGATCTGTCGGGCAGTTCGGGCCCGACCCATGCCTTGCTGTTTGGCGAGGATCAGGCGCGCTACGTCATCACCGTGCCCGCTGAACTGGCGAGCTATGTCATGGCCAGCGCCGAGGGCGCCGGCGTGCCGTTCCGTAGGCTCGGCGTCGCATCCGGCGAGAGTCTGCAGGTCAGCGGGGTTCTGTCGGTGCCCGTATCCGCATTGCGCGCCACCCATGAATCGTGGTTTCCTGCCTTTATGGATAGTCCAGCGGCCTTGGCTGCCGAATAGCCCAATCAGGAGCCTTCCCACATGGCGATGAACGCAGACGATATCGAGAAACTGATCAAGGTCGGGATCCCTGACGCCAAAGTCACCATTCGCGACCTGGCCGGCGATGGCGATCACTATGCCGCCGAAGTCGTCGCCGAGAGCTTCCGGGGCAAAAGCCGGGTGCAGCAGCATCAGATGGTCTACAACGCGCTGCAGGGCAACATGGGCGGCGTGCTGCATGCCTTGGCATTGCAGACCAGTGTGCCTGAGTAAGCTTCAGCCATGGCGAGCTTTTTCGAGGGGTTGATCACAGAGATCATCGACGGTGTCGCTGAGGGCATCACCAAGGGCGCCGCCACCCCCAGACGCCGCCGTACCACCCGCGCGACTCGCCGCAAGACCACATCCCGGCGCAAGCGCACGGCGTCGAAGTCAACGATCGAGAAAGTGCTGATCGAAGCGCTGACGGGCAAGAAACCGGCGCGAACACGCGCCAGAACCCGCCGGACGACGGCCAGGACGACCCGGCGCAAGACGACGGCGCGCAAGCGGCCAGCGTAGCCTCAGTCTTCCAGTCTTTCAAACACCGCCACCACCGGCCCCGCCGGCTCTCCCGAGTCGATCTCCATGGTTGATCCCCAGGCGAGGCTTGAGACCGCGCCGTCAAAAAACAGCGCATTGGGGCAATTCGCAACCTGCCTGAACAGCCGCGCGAACGAGCCCAGGCTCACCGGATCGCGGGTGATCGCCAGCACCAGCTTGCCGTCAGCGCGCACCCCTGCCCCGTTGCGGATGTATTTGGTCGTGCCGTCGGGCAGAAAACGCGGATGGATTTCGCCGTCGATCACCAGCATCGGACCCGATTGGCTGGCGAATTGGGCCGCGATCCCCGCTGACTGATAAGCCTCGGTCTCCATCACCCCGGCGCTGCCGTCCGGACGAATGAAAAACACGCCATTGGGTTTGAGAAAGAAATTGCCAAGCCCGTCATCGGTGGTGAGCGGCGAAAGCTCGGCGCCGTTCTCGACATAGAGCCCCACCGGCGTCATGTCGCCATGGTACATGCCGGCGTTCATGGCGAGGATGGGCCTCCGCGCCTCAGCAGCCAGCGCCGCCACCGCCAGCGGGACACTGCCATGGGGCCGGCCATCGGCACCGAGATAGACAAGCGCAATGTCATGAACCGCGGGGTCGATCACGCATATGATCGCGCGCGCGCCCTCAAAAAGTGTTTCCTGGCAGATCTCCGGCTTTTCCGATACGGTCATGTTGCGGTCCCCGTTTTGCCCCGTCCCACCCGGGTCAGACAGTTTGCCAGGCAGCATTGCCGTCCACAGCGCCGAGACACCGGCGGCTGCCAGCAGGATCAAGACGAAATAACCGGTGCGGCGCTTCCTCATGAGGCGACTTATAAAGCGGACGCGCTTGTCTTGTCATGCGCCGTGCATTATCTGAAGCATAAGAAATACCGTGGCCACACGTTCTGAAAGGATCCGACAATGTCCGGCATCAATGAATTCATCGACAATGAAGTGAAAAGCAACGACGTGGTGCTGTTCATGAAGGGCACGCCGCAGTTTCCGCAATGCGGCTTCTCGGGCCAGGTGGTGCAGATTCTCGATTACCTCGGCGTTCCCTACAAGGGCGTCAACGTGCTCGCCGACGATGCGCTCAGGAACGGCATCAAGGAATATTCCAACTGGCCGACCATCCCGCAGCTCTACGTCAAGGGCGAGTTCATCGGCGGCTGCGACATCATCCGCGAAATGTTCCAGTCCGAAGAACTGCAGCAGCAGCTCAGCGAAAAGGGCGTACCGGTCAAGGCCGCCTGAGACTTCCACTTGAATGACACGGCAAGAGGCGGATTTTCCGCCTCTTTTCGTTTACAAGCCTTTGCATGGACGCCGTGCGTGGTCGAGGAGATCGGCAATGATACGTCAGGTGCTGTTTATTCAGGGTGGCGGCGAGGGCACGCACGATGAATGGGACAACAAGCTCGTCGATAGTCTCACAGCGGCACTCGGGCCGGGTTACGAGATTTTTTACCCGCGAATGCCCAACGAGGCGGATCCCGACTACTTGAGTTGGAAACAGGCAATCGCGCAGGAACTGGCCAGGCTTGGGGACGGCGCCATTCTGGTAGGCCACTCTGTTGGCGCGGCAGTTCTGCTCAACGCCATTGCCACGGACCCGCCTCAACGCGCCCTGGGAGGCCTCATGCTCCTGGCCATGCCCTTCTTCGGCGAGGGTGGCTGGCCCAGCGATGACATCGGACCTCAGGAAAAACTCGGCGCCGAACTTCCGGGCGGCCTTCCGGTCTACATCTACCACGGCAACAACGACGACACGGTGCCGTCGGCGCATGTCGAGCATTACGCCAAGGCCATCCCACAAGCCATTGTCCGGCGCCTCAGCAACCGGGATCATCAGCTCGACAACGACCTGAGTGAGGTCGGCAAGGATATCAAATCGTTGTCTTGACGTTCGCGGCCAATCTTAATGTTCGCGTTCAAACCATGCGGCTGGACGCTGCCCCGCCAACCGAAATACCACTGGAGACCTGATCATGACCTGGACCATCTACCTCTCGGGCGAGATCCATTCTGACTGGCGCGAGCAGATCGAAACCGGCGCGCGCGCTGCGGGCCTGCCGGTCATCTTCACCGCGCCGGTCACCGATCACCAGGCCTCCGACGATGCCGGAGTCGCCATCCTGGGCGCCGAGCCCGACAAGTTCTGGCACGACCACAAGGGCGCGCAGATCAACGCCATCCGCACCCGCACGCTCCTGGGCAAGGCCGACATCGTCGTCGTCCGCTTCGGCGAGAAATACAAGCAATGGAACGCGGCCTTCGACGCGGGCTATGCGGCGGCACTCGGCAAGCCGCTGATCATAATGCATCAGGACGAGCACGCCCACGCGCTCAAGGAAGTCGACGCCGCGGCGCTTGCCGTCGCCAGAACACCGGATCAGGTGGTGTCGATCCTGCGCTATGTCATCGACGGCGCGTTACCGGGCCATGCCGGCGCCCGGGATGCCGCCCAATGACCGCCACCACCTATTCCGGCTTCGGCGACAAGGCGCTGCCATTCCTCAAGGCGCTTGGCTTTCACCAGAACCGTGAGTGGTTTCACGACAACAAGGACATTTTCGAAGACCATCTCAACGAGCCGCGCGGCCGGCTGATCGATGATCTGGCGTCGCGGCTGGCGGAAAGCGGCCTCCCGCTCACCTGCGCCCGCAAGACCTCGACCTTCCGGATCAACCGCGACGTCCGCTTCGCCAAGGAAAAGCATCCCTACAACACCCATGTCAGCGCCGTGGTCACCCGCTCCGGCACCAAGAAGGACCAGGGGCTGCTCTATTTCCACATAGCGCCGTCGGACAGCTTCCTCTCCGTCGGCTTCTACGCGATGGAGCCAGACGAGCTGCGGGCCTTCCGCGAGGCCATCGTCGCGCGCAAGGCTGAGTTCGACGCGGCCCTCAAGCCACTCCTCGACCTCGGCTTCGTCTTCGACCAGGACAATGCGCTCAAGCGCACGCCAAGAGGGTTCGAGGACGTCACCGATGCCGAAATCGTCGCCCTGCTCCGGCTCCGGCATCTGACCTTGTCGCGGAAATTTACCAGCGACCGGCTGAAAGGCACGGCGCTGCTTGAGGATCTGATTGAACTGGCCGCCGCCGCGCAGCCATTCCTAAGCTTCGGCTGGCGGGTGATAGATCCGGTCCGCGCCGCCAGGGATGAGTGCACCCGCTGAGACAGAAAGCAGGCATACGGCAATTCAGGTATCCGCTGCGCCGCTTCAGTCTGTCCCTTTTTTTGGAACATTCGTAGGTGACAGGCTAACTGACGGCCCGTGCCAACGTCGTGGTCACAAGCTTGTTGAGGCTGACCCCTGCCCGCTTGGCGGCCGTGGCCAGCGCCTTATGCAGGGCAGGCTCGGCGCGCACGACGAACTGCCCTGAATAGGGCTTATCAGGCTCCTCGCCACGCTCGGCGCAAAAGGCCAGATAGTCATTAACGGATTCCGCGAAAGCCTGCTTCAGTTCCGCGGCCGAACTTCCCTGAAAGGTAATCACGTCGCGCGTATTGATGACCTCGCCGTGGAAAATGTCGGCGTCTTCGTCAAACTCGACGAGCGCTTCATAGCCGTTGTAGTGCATCATGGTCATGGCCGTATCTCCGCTTCGATCAGAAACCGTCTTACGGATCTGACCGCACCTTTGTCGGTCTCCTTTTGAGGATGAGGGCGGTGAAACACCGCTCTCACACCGTTGAGGGCTACCCGGATCCGCGACCCCTGCCCTTCGCTAACCTCACCGCCTGCGGCGATGAACAGCGCTTCAATATCCCGCCAAGGGATGCTGGCACGCATAGGGTCACCGAAAACTGCCTCCAAGGTAGCGTGGTGTTTTCCTCTCAGGCTCATTTAGTATCACTTTTTAGTATCATTGGCAATTTTTTTGTCACCGGCTGTCTGCACATCGTCTGTTAAAACGTGAAATCAGAACCTGGCCCTCACCGGCTCAACCCGCGCCACGCGTCCCTCCAGCGACGATCTGGTCATCGCCTCGATCAGGGCATGAACGCTGAGCGCCTCGCGTCCGGTGATCCGGGGCGGCCGGTTCTGGCGGATCGCCAGCGCGAAATCCGCGATCAGCTCCCGATGCCAGTCGCTGGGAAACGCCATCGGATCGGCGCCCGCGCCGGTGACTGCCGGTTCACCGGTCTCTTCCCTGCTGCCGTCGCGCCAGATCACCTCGAGCCACCCGGCCCGCAGCGTCGCGGTGGCCAGCGTGCCGTCGATGATGATCGATTCCGGTGACCCGGGAAAACTCGCCGTTGTCGCCACGATCGAGCCTATGGCGCCGGATTCGAACCGGACGCCGGCGGTGGCGAAATCCTCGGCTTCCATGCTGTGCAGCCGCGTCGTGGCGCAAAAGCTTTGCACGGTCTCGGCGGCACCGGTCAGGCTGAGCATCAGGTCCAGCGTGTGGATCGCCTGACTGATCAGCACACCGCCGCCGTCGCGCCCATAGGTGCCGCGTCCGGGCTCATCGTAATAGGCCTGGTCGCGCCACCACGGCACCTCGACCCGCACCAGGGCGATCTCTCCCAGGGCGCCGCCCGCAACCAGATTGTGCAGCCGCTTGGCCCCGACGCGGAAACGATGCTGCAGCACAACGCCCAGATGCACCTGGTGGCTTTCGCAGGTTTCCACCAGATGCCTGGCCGCCGCCAAGGTGCGTTCAAGCGGCTTTTCAATCAGAATATGCTTGCCCGCCCGCGCCATCATCTCGACAATCTCGCTGCGCTGGTCCGGTGGCGTGGCGATCACGACCGCCTCGACCCCGGCATCAGCGGCAATGTCCTCAAGCATGTCATAAATCCTGTAGCCATGCCGTTCAGCCACCGCATCCGCCTTGGCGCGGCCGCGGTTGTGAATGCCCGCCACCTCGATAAAACTGGAGGGATCGGCGAAGGCTTCAAGATGCGGCCTGGTCGCCATCCCCAGCCCGATCAGGACAAGGCGCACGGGTTCAATGGCTTGCACGCGAGATCTCCCCTCTTTTCTCATCGCCCGGTCGCCTCACGACCTGCGTCCGGATGCTTGCCGGCGAACCATCCGGGCGATGCGGGCCGGCGGCCTGAGGTCAAATCTAACCGCCTTGCCCGCGTCCGGCTAGGGCATGGCGCGCGAAACCTGACATGCTCCCGCTCCCTCCATTGCGAGGCTTGCCGGATCGCCGCGCCGGGTTTATGAACGACACCGGCACCGGTCACGACGGCCCGCCTTCTGATTCCCAGACCCCTTAAGGTCCCCGCAGGGTCGCCCGCATGGCGCACTTGGGTTTCAGCATTGCAGCAAACAGATGCGCCCCCGCATCCTGTTCCAATAGGATGGACTGTTCAATGCACGGAACAACGGCCGCCGCCGCAGGCCCACCCGCGACCATCGGCGGCATCGGCCGCCCGCAATTCATCGCCATCGTCGCCTCGATGATGGCGCTCAACGCGCTCGCCATCGACATCATGTTGCCGGCGTTTCCCAACATTCAGGCCGATCTCGGCATCGCCGACGCCAACCGGGTGCAATATATCCTGCTGTCCTACATTATCGGGTTCGGCGGCGCGCAGCTGTTCTTCGGCCCGGTTTCCGACAGGTTCGGTCGCCGCGCGCCGCTGTTTTTCGGCATAGCGCTCTATGCGGTTTGCTCGATCGCCGGCGCGCTGGCGCCGAGCTTCGAGTTCCTGCTGATTGCGCGCCTGCTGCAGGGTATCGGCGCCGCGGCAACCCGGGTGATTGCGATCTCGGTGGTCCGCGACACCCATGCCGGCCGCGGCATGGCGGCGACAATGTCGCTGGTGATGATGGTGTTCATGGTTGTGCCGGTGTTCGCGCCGATGGTCGGCCAGATCATCATCCTGGCCGGAAACTGGCATCTGATTTTCATCTTCATGGCGGTGGTGTCGCTTGTCATCGGCCTCTGGGCCATGCTGCGCCTGCCGGAAACGCTGAGCGAGGAGCACCGCCGTCCGCTGACGCTCAAAAGCATCCGCGAAGCCTTCGCCATCGTGCTGACCAACCGGATTGCGCTGTTTTACACGCTCGCCACAAGTTTCTACTTCGGCTCGCTGTTCGGCTTTCTCAATGTGGCGCAACCGATCTATGTCGATCTCTACGGCCTGGGAACCTATTTCCCGTTGGCCTTCGCCGCGGTCGCGGTGGTCATGGCGGCGTCGTCATTCGCCAATTCGCGGCTGGTCGGTCATTTCGGCCAAAGGCGGCTGTCGCATGGCGCGCTGATCGCCTATTTCGGCCTGGCGCTGTTGCTGGCCGGATTGACCGCCATGGGGCCGATCCCGTTCTGGCTGTTCTTTGGCATTTCCATCCTGATGATGCCGTTGTTCGGCTTCGTCGGCTCCAATTTCAATTCGATCGCCATGGAGCCGCTTGGCGCCATCGCCGGCACCGCGTCGTCAACGCTGGGCTTTACCCAGACGGTTTTCGGCGGCCTGGTCGGCGCCGCCATCGGCCAGGCCTTTGACGGCACGATTTTCCCGCTCGCCGCCGGGTACGCCATTGTCTCGGCGATCTCGCTGGTGATGGTGCTGATTGCCGAAAAAGGCCGCCTGTTCGGAACCGGACTGGCGCGCTAATGCATGTCGCACCCAAATGTATTCATTTGGGTGATAACGTACATGCATTATTTCAAAGCTCTACAGCGACCATTGCGCATCCAATTGGATGTGCGGCGCTGTAGAACCTCGACGTCAGCCGCGCCACAGCGCTTCGCGCACCATGTTCCAGCTGTCGAGATCGGTGGTCGCCAGCAGGCCGCCATCAAGATGTTCCGGCCTGTAGACGCTGCCGTCAAAACGCCGGACATAGCCGCCCGCCTCGTGGGTGATCAAGGCGCCCGCCAGATGATCCCAGGGCATCAGCTTGTTGTAGAGCGCGAAATGGATATGACCGCCGGCCAGCAGCCGGTATTCCTGCGCGGCGCAGCGGTAGCCAACATTGCCAAGGCACTGCGCCACATTGCGCGCCACAATGCTGCGTTCCGGCTCCGGCATGTATTGCCATGATGCGGACCCGATCATCCGGCCGACCGATCCGGCAGGCTCGGCGACGCGCAAGGCGCTCTCGCGTCCGTCGAGCCGGCGCAGGATCGCGCCGGATCCCTTCTGCGCCATGATCCAGTCCTGGCCGACAGGGTCGTGAATGATGCCGGCAATCGTCTCGCCGGCTTCCACGACCGCGAGCATGACGCCAAACGATGCGACGCCGGAGGCGAAATTGAAGGTGCCGTCGATCGGGTCGACGACAAAGGCGAGCTTGTCCGTTCTGCTCCAGTCCTCAAGCAATGCCGGATTGGCCGCCACTGCCTCCTCGCCGATCACCAGTGCGTCGGGAAAGCGCGCGAGCAGCGCCGCGGTGATCATCCGCTCGGCGTTGACATCGGCTTCGGTCACCAGATCGGAAGCCGAGGTCTTCTGCTGGACATCGCCTTCACCCAGATTGCGAAAGCGCGGCATGATTTCCGCCGCCCCGGCATCAAGCAGCAATGCCGCCAGCCAATCCATATCCGTTGCGGTCAAAGAAGTCATGGATCTGCCTTTTGTGATGTTGGCGACAATGTTGCGAAATCAAACAGCGACCGGTCGAGAAGATGTGAGGGCCGGGTGTTGGCCAGCGCCCGGATCATCGAGTCCTTGCGGCCGGGCATGCGCCGCTCGATGTCGCCGATCATCTCTTTCATGGCGTTGCGCTGCAAACCGTCCTGGGAGCCGCACAGATCACACGGGATGATCGGGAATTTCAGCGCCTCGGCGAACCGCGCCAGATCTTCCTCGGCGCAATAGGCCATCGGCCTGAGCAGCATCAGATCTCCCTCGTCGTTGAGCAGCTTTGGCGGCATCGCCTCGAGCCGTCCGCCATGGAAGAAATTGAGAAAGAACGTCTCCAGAATGTCATCGCGGTGATGGCCCAGCACCAGCGCCTCGCAGCCCTCTTCCCGCGCAATCCGGTAGAGATTGCCGCGCCTGAGCCGCGAACACAAGGCGCAATAGGTGGCGCCCTCGGGCACCTTCGCCGTTACCACCGAATACGTGTCGCGGTACTCGATCCGGTGCGGAATATCATGCGCGGTCAGATAGTCAGGAAGGATATGCTTGGGGAAATTCGGCTGGCCCTGGTCGAGATTGCAGGCAATCAGGTCAACCGGCAGCATGCCGCGCCATTTCAGATCCATCAACAGCGTCAACAGCCCGTAGGAATCCTTGCCGCCCGACAGCGCCACCAGCCAGCGCGGCCGTCTGCCCGCCACATCAGGCCTGACCATGGCAAAATCATCGATCGCCTGCCGGACATTGCGGATCAGCCTTTTGCGCAACTTGTTGAACGTCACGCTCGACGGCGCGCCCTTATACATCGATGGCCCGGCGCCCGGCGCCAGGTCAGGAGTGTCCACATTGTCGATCACTTCGCTCATGACCGTGGGGATGATGGCTTTGAGCGGTTCCGTCAAGCCCCGAACACCGACCATTCCATCCGCCGGGCCAGATCCTCCAAGGCACCGCTGCCGAGTTTGGAATTGCCTACAAGGTCGAGACCCGGCGACCACACCGCGATCGAGGCTTTTCCCGGCGCGATCGCCAGGATTCCGCCGCCAACGCCGCTCTTGCCGGGCAGGCCGACGCGAAAGGCGAATTCGCCCGAACCGTCGTAATGGCCGCACATCAGCATGATGGCGTTGATCCGCCGCGCCCGCTGCGGCGAAACAACTTGCGCGCCGGTCACCGGATCGCGTCCCTGGCTCGCCAGGAACAGGCCGGCGCGCGCCAGCTGCCGGCAATTCATCTCGATGGCGCATTGATGGAAATAGACGCCCAGCACATGGTCGACCGGATGATCGATGTTGCCGAAGGCGCGCATGAAATGGGCAAGCGACGCGTTGCGGTCGCCATGCTCGGTCTCGGAGCGGGCGACATGCTCGTCAATCAGGATCGAATCGTCGTCAGCCAGATGGCGGATGAACTGGATGATCTCGCCGATCGCCTCCTTCGGCTGATGTCCGGCCATGATCAGGTCGACCACCGCGATGGCGCCCGCATTGATGAACGGATTGCGCGGCCGGCCTTTTTCCTGCTCGAGCTGGACGATCGAGTTGAATGAGTTGCCCGAGGGTTCGCGCCCCACCCCGCTCCAGACGGCGTCGCCGAGCTTGCCCAGCGCCAAGGCCAGGGTGAACACTTTCGACACGCTCTGGATCGAGAACCCGGTCGCTGCGTCGCCGGCCGACAGCACGCGTCCGTCAGGCAGCGCCACGGCGATGCCGAACTCGTTGGGATCGACCTTGGCCAGTTCCGGAATGTAATGGGCCACCGCGCCGCGGTCGGTGGAGGTGGCCGCTTCAAAGGCGATCTCGTCAAGCACGTCCTGCAATTCAGTCATCTTCTGTCTCCGGACACGCTTTCAAACCTGCGGATACAAAAAGGCCGCCCCGAGAGGGACGGCCTGATCTGGCGTGATCGTGAAAGCGATCAGCGTGAATAGAATTCGACGACCAGGTTGGGTTCCATCACAACGGCGTAAGGAACATCGCTCAGCGTCGGCACGCGCACGAAAGTTGCGGTCATCTTGTGATGATCGGCTTCGACATATTCCGGCACGTCGCGCTCGGCCAGCTGGGCCGATTCGAGTACGATGGCGAGCTGCTTGGACTTTTCCTTGACAGCAACCACATCGCCCGGCTTGCAACGGTAGGAGCCGATATTGACCCGGGTGCCGTTGACCGTGACGTGGCCGTGGTTGACGAACTGGCGCGCCGCGAAAATCGTCGGCACGAACTTGGCGCGGTAGACGACTGCATCCAGGCGCTGCTCGAGAAGGCCGATCAGGTTTTCAGGCGTATCGCCCTTCATCCGGTTGGCTTCGTCATAGATCTTGCGGAACTGCTTTTCCGAGACGTCGCCGTAATAGCCCTTCAGCTTCTGCTTGGCGCGCAGCTGCACGCCGAAGTCGGAGAGCTTGCTCTTGCGGCGCTGTCCGTGCTGGCCGGGGCCGTATTCACGACGGTTGACTGGCGACTTGGGACGGCCCCAGATGTTCTCGCCCATACGGCGATCGAGTTTGTATTTTGACGATTCGCGCTTGCTCATCGCATTTCCTTTCAAACGGTTGCACCAGTCTGTCACCAAACTGGTTGAAGGAAACGCGCCCTCCTCTGGCCCCTGTTTTTGAGACCTGACAGGACGGTCGACGCACGCATTGTGCAAACCGTCCACGGGACACGTAAGAAAACGCCAGGGCATCAACCCTCGCGCTACGGGGGTCTCTAAGGGGGAATCACCGGGAAGTCAATCGCTTTGGCGGCAAACCGCCGTCCTGGCGCCCGCGGAGGCACATGCCATATTCCCGTGCGCCGCAAGGAAGGCTATAGCAGGGCCTGCCCCCAATTGGAATCGGACATCCCATGACCGACACTGTTCTCGACCGCCTGCTCCGTTACGTCGTCATCGACACCCAGTCGGACCCCTCATCCGCCGCGCAGCCGTCAACCGAAAAGCAGAAGGATCTGGGCCATGTGCTGGTCGCCGAACTGCTGGCGCTCGGCCTCGAGGACGCCCATCTCGACGAGCACGGCAATGTCTATGCGACGCTGCCCTCCAATGTCGACACCGATGTGCCGGTCATCTGTTTCTGCTCGCACATGGACACCGCGCCGGATTTCACCGGCGCCAACGTCAAACCGGATGTCGTGCGGAACTATCAGGGCGGCGACATCGGGCTCAAGGGGGACACCAGCCGCGTGATCCGCATGAGCGAGCATCCGGACCTGGACGCCCAGATCGGCCACGACATCGTCACCACCGACGGCACGACGCTGCTCGGCGCCGACGACAAGGCCGGCATCGCCGAAATCATGACGGCGGTGCAGGTTCTGACAGCCAGCCCGGAAATCCGGCACGGCGCGGTAAAAATCCTGTTCACCACCGACGAGGAGATCGGCCGCGGCGCCGACAAGGTCGACCTTGAAAAACTCGGCGCAGCCTTCGGCTACACGCTCGATGGCAGCACGATTGGCGAGATCGAGAACGAAACCTTCTCCGCCGACGGCGTCGAGATCGACATTACCGGCGTCGCCATGCATCCGGGCACCTCCAAGGGCGTGATGGAAAACGCCATCAAGATCGCCGGCGAGATCATCGCCCGGCTGCCAAGGGACATCGCGCCCGAGACCACCGATGGCCGCCAGGGCTTTATCCATCCCACCGATATCCGAGGTTCGATGGACAAGGCCCACCTGAAATTCATCATCCGCGATTTCGACAATCCGGGCCTCGCAGAGAAGGAGGCCCTGCTCAAAGAGATCGCCGATGAGGTGATGACCGCCTATCCCGGCTCGACCCTGCGTTTCAAGGTGATTGAGCAATACCGCAACATGAAGGAAGTGCTCGACCGTCACCCCGAAGTGATGGAAAACCTCATCGAAGCCGTCCGCCGCACAGGCCTCGAACCGGTGACCCATTCCATCCGCGGCGGCACCGACGGCTCGCGTCTGTCCTTCATGGGTCTGCCCTGCCCCAACATCTACACCGGCGGCCACGCCTACCATTCGCCGCTCGAATGGATCAGCCGCCAGGACATGGAAAAGTCGGTGGAAACCATCGTCGAACTGGTCAAGGTCTGGGAAGAGCAGTCGCGGGCTTGATAGGTGGTGCACGGACACGATCATCGTGATCTCCGTCCCGCATTTGTGCCGATCGCTTCGCCGCGCTAAAATCCGGTAACGATGTGTTTCGGGGGCGCCGTGCTGAAACTCGCCGAAGGATTTGAGATAGACGGGCGGCGGGTTGGCTGGGGGGCGACGCCGGTCGATCTGGCGCGGCTGATCGGAGGCCCGTTGCAGCCAAGTTCACGTCAAGCCGTGATCCCCTGCAGCCTGGCCTATGGATTGCCGGTCTTGTCGGCTCAACCCAGCGCACCCGCGGACGATCGGCCAATACTGTACGTGGCCTATGATCTTGATGACATTCACGGGCTTCGTCCGGATGACTGGGTCGGCGCGATCAGCGATCTGCTCGGAACACCGGTGGAGTTCGACCGCGAGAATGTTTCAGGTCAGCCAAGGCCGGAAGACAAGGTCATGCTCCACGCCCGCTGGGCACTCTCCGATGTCGATGTCAGCCTGTCGATCTTCGGAGCCCCGCGCCTGACCAGCCTCGGCCCCTCGGTCGGCACGCTCTGGGTCTCGTGGCGGCAGGAACTGGCGGCAGCCCCCTATCTCGCCGACTGGCGCGAACGCTCGGCGCGCCTCGCCGCCGGTGCGCGCGGCCTTACCGACATCCGCGCCTATGGCCTCGCCTGGCCGGGACACCCGGTCCACGGCGCAAGCGAGGGCGGGCCGGAAACCGGCGGGATGCGGGATCGCCGGCACCGGCAACTCTGCCTGCACCACCCGGATCTGCTGGCGACGCCCGATGAAGTGGCGCTGAAGCTGAATGAGGCAAGCTTTGCCATCTGGGTCAACGAGATCGAGCGGATATGGTGCGTTTCGACGCTGTGGGAGACATTGATGCACGCCTATGGGACGGAAATCTCCGTCAACTGGATCGAAATGCTTCCCGCCCGGGGCGGAGGCTATTCGGCAATCGAGACCGGCCCCTGGCGCGTCAGATCCAGCCCGGGCTCGGCTGAGATCGCCGCTGCGGTGCGCCATCTCGCGACATTTCCGGGCGTCAGCATCATCCGGCATGAAGGCCATGATTGCTGAGGCGCCGCCGCGCGGCCGCGAGCTCCGGCAGCCCTTATCCGCCGATGCTACACCAGCGCCAGCATCAGGACGGCGAAGACCAGCGTGCCCAGGATTGCCAGCGTCAGCGCCAGCCATCGTTGCGCGGTGAACACCTCCACCGCCACGGCAGGCAGCGCCAGCACGACGAATATGGCGGCGGCGATTGTCGCATAGGCATTGGCCAGGCCCTGCCCGGCCGCGTCCGAGTGCGTTGTCATCGCGCCGACGACAAGAATGAAGACGATCTGCGCCTGCAGGGCGACCAGAATGAAAATGGCGATACGCATGCTGACAATGGATCCAGAGGCCGGAATGCTCAAAAAATGACACTATTTGGCAGTTTCCAACGCCAAATACCCGGCGTCAAGCCGCGCGCGCGGCTTCAAGCCTGAAGACAATTCAGGCCTCTTCGCGGGCGTTGGGGGTCTTTGGAGAACGGTGCCGGCTCACCCGGAGTTTCGGCTTCAGTTAATGTCTGGTATTCCAGTATTGACGCTTTACACATCATAATGAGCGTTTTATACATTCATACCCGATGCCGGCGCGAGAGGACTGGACCATGATCACCGCTTCACAGTTGCGTGCCGCACGCGCGCTTCTCGGAATTGATCAAAAAACGCTCGCCGCGCTGGCTGGCGTATCGCTGCCAACGATACAACGGATGGAAGCCAGCGACGGCAATGTCCGTGGTATCGTCGACACCCTTACCAAGGTGGTCGAGGCCCTCGACAAGGCAGGTATTGAACTCATCGGGGATTACGCACGCAGCGACAAGGGCGGGCGTGGGGCCAGGCTCAAGAACCCAACGTCTCTGTCTGGCAAACCGCACTGATTTTTCGTCAGGTCGCGATGGCGGCCGCCGGCAGGTCCGCCGCCGAAAGGCGGACAAAGAGAAATGCGAAAGCTCTCGAATTCAACAATGGGCTCCTGAAATGCGCCAACCAAAAATTCTCACGACAATGCGGACTTACAGCTGGCAGATCTTTGTCAGCGACCTGCTGGCAGGGGCGACAGTCGCCATGGTTGCCCTGCCTCTCAGCCTCGCCATCGCCATTGCTTCCGGCGCCGACCCGGCCAAGGGGATAATTACCGCCATTATCGGCGGTTTTCTGATTTCGCTGTTTGGCGGCAGCCGCGTTCAGATCGGTGGCCCGACCGGGGCCTTCATCGTCGTGGTGTTCGGGGTCATCGCCCAATATGGCTATGACGGACTAGTCTTGGCAACCTTCATGGCGGGCATCATTCTGCTCATCGGAGGCTATTTTCGAGCTGGAAACCTGATTGCCTTTGTTCCCGAGGCCGTCGTCAACGGCTTCACCATCGGCATCGGCATCATCATCGCCACGAGCCAGTTGAAGGATTTTCTCGGACTGGCTGTCGATGAGGTTCCCGCCGATTTCCTGGAAAAAATTCCCGTGCTCTGGGAAGCGCGTGAAAGCTTCAGCCTGCCGACATTCGCCATAGCGCTTATGACACTCATATTGATTGTCGTCCTGCGCCGGCTTGCCCCGCGCTTCCCCGGCCTCATCGTGGCTGTCGGGGTGGGTTCCGCTCTGGTGGCGTTGATGTCATTGCCCGTCGATACGCTATATTCCCGCTTTGGCGAAATCCCCAGCCAAATGCCATGGCCACAACTGCCTGACCTTTCGCCCTCGCGAATGATCGAGCTGCTTCCGTCTGCTTTCGTCATCGCATTCCTGGCAGGGGTTGAATCGCTTCTATCGGCGATGGTCGCCGACAAGATGATTGAGGGACAGCACAGACCAAATGCCGAGTTGACGGCGCAAGGCATCGCCAATATCGGCTCGGCCCTGTTTACGGGCCTTCCGGCCACGGGCGCGATTGCGCGAACCGCGACGAACATCAAGGCCGGAGGGAAAACCCCTGTGGCGGGGCTCGTCCATGCCGCGATCATTCTGCTGGTGATGCTGCTCGCCGCTCCGCTCGCTGGCTATCTGGCCATGCCGGCGCTTGCCGCCCTTCTCATCATCACCGCCTGGAACATGACCGAACCACACAAATGGAGCGAATATGCCCGCGGCAGGAAAAGCGACATCTTGCTTCTGCTTCTCACGCTCGTTTTGACCGTTCTTGTCGATTTGACCGTGGCCATCGGTGTTGGCGTATCCGTCGGGCTGGCTCTCCGTCTGAGCAGACGAAAAACCGTGGAAAGCGATTGGTCACCGCCTGACAGATAGGCCGGGATTGCTGCGAAGCGTTTGTAACGGCGGCATCAGTTCGTGCTTGAAGGGCGGATGCCAGAGCCCCAGAATGCGCTCACAATGAAAAAGGTGCGCTTCGGAAGGCAATGTCATGACCGAATTCAAGCTCAAGCCCGAATTCAAGATCACCGATGAACAATCGCTAAGAGGTCTGTTTCAGGCGACACATGCTCTGGCCATTCAGAAGATGCAGACTTCGCTCGACAAACACGCGCAGGATTTCATCAGGCGCGCGCCATTCCTGTGCATCGGCACGCAGAATCCGGATGGGAAAGCCGATGTCAGTCCCCGCGGCGACCCCAGGGGCTTTGTCAAAATTCTTGATCAGCACCATCTGGCGATCCCGGACCGGCCCGGCAACAACCGTCTCGACAGCCTGGTCAACATTCTCGCCAACGCAAGCGTCGGACTGCTGTTCATCATTCCAGGCTTTGACGACAGCTTGCGCGTCAACGGACAGGCGAGCCTGGTGACCGACCCTGACATTCTCGAACCCATGAGCGTCAAGGACCGCACGCCCAAGCTCGCGATCGTGGTGAAGGTGACAGAGGTTTTCCTGCATTGCGCCAAGGCGTTCCGGCGCTCGCAATTGTGGAACCCTGATCATTTTCAGGATCGCGGCGAGATGCCGTCGCTGGCAAAGATCATCCTCGACCAGACCACCGGCGCGCCAAGCGACGAGGCCCAGATGCGCAAGATCGATGACGAGCTTGAGGAGGCCTACAGGAAGACGCTGTATTGAGTTTGGTGAGGAACGGAATGAGCGTGACGCGGACGGAACGCCGCTCCACCGATTCTCCTGCTGTGAAACACCGGACAATTCGGCTATGATGGATCTATGGATACGATCAACGATGCAAAACTCAAAAAGCTCTTGTCCTCTGGTGATGGTCAGCAGACCCCTCCGGAGCATCGCGCATGGATGAATGAGCAGATAGAGGCCACGCTTTCCAAAAAAGCGCGCGGCGATATGGATTACACATCGCTTGACGACGCCCGGCGCGAATTCGGCTTCGATGCACCTTAGACTTTCCGTCGATGCGAAGGCCGACTAATCGCCAAGCCACCCCTCACTCCGCCGCCTGCGCCCGCCCCTCATCAGCCGCATCCGCCGCCCCCGGCGCGGTTTCGGCCTGCAGCTCGGGAATTCCCACGATCCGTTTGCCGGAAAAATCGGCGTGGACGATGATCAGGCCCTGCTCCTCGAAATAGCCGAGCAGACGCCGCGCCCGGCGGGCGGAATGGGTTCCGTAGGCCCGCGCGATGCGGGCGTCGGACGGGCAAGGCTCGGCCTTGATCGCGGCGGCAGCCATCATCAGGAACACGCCCTGCAGATCCTCCGACACCCTGGATGACAGCGACAGCGCCGTCGCCCAGACTTCGGTGTCCGCGGTCTCGGCGTCGACGCCGGAGCGGGCGATGGCGACGCGGCGGCGGAAAGCGCCGAGCGGCATTGGCGGCCCGGACACCCGGCCCATCCTCAGCCGGACCATGAAATCCTGGTACAGCGCCGCGTCGGTGCGGTAGCCCGATTGCGGGTCGGCGAGGATCTCGCTGAACACGCTGTCGATCTTGCTCTCGCGCTCCGCGCCCGCCACTTCGGGCGCTGCCGTGCCCTTGCCGGGCCGGGCCAGCGGCGCGTCGGCAAGCGGCGTCGCGCGCGCAAGTTCGGCGAGAATATCGGTGGTCGGCCGCGGCGCTGGACGGGTCCGGCGCTGGCTCAGGCGAGTGAGCTCCTCCGGGTCGGGGGTGAAGATCAGATCCTCCACATCGGCCACCGTCTCGGGCATCGGCATCAGTTTCGGGCTCGATGACCGCGCCTGCGTCTCCACCTCGCCGATGGCGATCGGCAGCGGCCGACGAGACAATGCAGGGCCAAGACCGACAAAATTGCCGCGTTGCAAATCGCGGAACATCTCGGCCTGGCGCCGGTCCATGCCCAGCAGATCGGCGGCGCGGGCCATGTCGATATCGAGAAATGTCCGGCCCATCAGGAAATTGGAGGCTTCCGCCGCCACGTTCTTGGCCAGTTTCGCCAGCCGCTGCGTGGCGATCACGCCGGCCAGTCCGCGCTTGCGGCCGCGGCACATCAGATTGGTCATGGCGCCCAGCGACATTTTGCGCGCGTCCTCGGAGACGTCGCCGCCGACGGCGGGCGCAAACAGCTGCGCCTCGTCGACCACCACCAGCACCGGATACCAGTGCTCGTGCTCGGCATCGAACATGGCGTTGAGGAACGTGGCGGCGGCGCGCATCTGCTGCTCGACATCGAGGCCTTCCAGCGACAACACGCACGACACCCGGTGCCGCCTGATGCGGCTGGCAATGCCTGCGAGTTCGCTTTCGCTGCGCTCGCCCTCGACCACCAGATGGCCATATCTGTCCGACAGCGTGACAAAGTCACCCTCGGGATCGATCACCACCTGCTGCACCCACTCGGCCGACTGCTCGAGCAGACGCCTGAGCAGGTGCGACTTGCCGGAGCCGGAATTGCCCTGCACCAGCAAACGGGTGGCGAGCAATTCCTCGATGTCGAGCCGGGCCGGCTGTCCGCCCGCCAGGCTCCCCATGTCAATTCCGACCTGCACCTTGATAGAACTCCGTAAACTCGACGCAACGCCCGGCCGATTCGCCCCGGCAACCGGCCATCAGTCTGTCTACCAGACTATTGCGGCCAGGCGGCGCGCGATCGGGGAAATACACAGGATTTCAGGTGTGCACTCAGCCCGCGGTCAGCCCGAAGCCGTGCATCAGCCTGAGCACGCTGTAATCGGGATTGCCCGAGGTGAAGACGACGCTGTCCTTCTCGTCGGGCAGCGCATGCCCCCCCGGCAGCGTCTCGACAATCGCCAGCGCGCGGCGGGCAATCGCCTCGGCTGGATCGATCCAGTCCACCGGCCACGGCGCCATCTTGCGCATGCGGTTGACCAGAAACGGAAAATGGGTGCAGGCCAGCACCACGATGTCGGTCTGTCTTCCATCGATGGTGACAAAGCACGGCGCAATTTCGGCTTCGACCGCGGCCTCGTCGACAAAGCCCTTGCGCATGTAGGTTTCGGCGAGGCCCGCGAGATTGTCCGATCCGACCAGCCGCACATGCACCTTGTCGGCATAGTCGCGGATCAGGTCGCGGGTGTATTGCCGCTTCACCGTGCCGGGCGTCCCCAGCACCGAGACCAGGCCCGAACGGGTGCGCTCGGCGGCGGGCTTAATCGCCGGCACCGTGCCGACAAAGGGCAGGTCCGGATAGGCCTGGCGCAGCGCCGGCAGCACGATGGTCGAGGCGGTGTTGCAGGCAATCAGCGCCAAGGCCGGGTTGTGGCGTTCGATCAAGCCGGCAAACAGCGCCACGATGCGGTCGCTCAGCGCGCCCGCCTCCCAGCGGCCGTAGGGAAATCCCGCATCATCGGCAACATAGACGAAGCGGCGCCCCGGCATGATCACACGCGCCTCGCGCAGCACGCTCAGCCCGCCAATGCCGCTGTCAAACACCAGAACCGGCCCGTCGCTCATTCCTCGTCTCCCGCCTCGCCAGGCTTGCGCTGACCCGGCCGACTAAACTTGTCAAATGAGGCGAAAAGACCGCGCAGCACATTGATTTCATCGGTGGAGAATCCCGGCCGCGTCAGCACAGCGCGCAAATTGTCGACCGCCTTCATCCGCTTGGTCTCGGAGCGGAAATAGCCGCGCGCATCCAGTCCCTCCTCGATCTGGTCGAACAGGCCATGCAGGTCCGATTTCGGCGCCGGCTCCACCTCCGGCTTGTCGAATGCCGTCTCAAGTGGATGGCCGAGCCCCGACTTCATCCATTCATAGGACATCAGCAGCACGGCCTGGGCGATGTTGAGCGAGGCATAGGCCGGGTTGACCGGGAAGGTGACGATCTCGTCGGCGAGGCTGATTTCCCAGTTGCGCAGGCCGGTGCGCTCGCGCCCGAACATGAGCCCGGTCTTTTCGCCGGCGTTTTCGCGCGCCCTCAACACTGCGCCCGCTTCCACCGAACCCTTGACCGGCTTGTGCCCGTCGCGCGGCCGCGCCGTGGTGGCATAGACAAAGTTGAGATCCGCAAGTGCGGCCTCCAGCGTGTCGAACACGCGCGTTGCTTCGATCACATGATCGGCGTGCGCCGCGGCGCTGATTGCCTTGTCATTGGGCCAGCCGTCGCGCGGATTGACGATGCGGAGATTGGACAGGCCGAAATTGGCCATGGCGCGCGCCACCATGCCGATGTTCTCGCCCAGCTGCGGCTCCATCAGGATGATCGCCGGCCCGCCGGTGATGAGTTCGCGGTTCCGGTCGGTGCCCGCCATCTATGCCTCGTCCCGGACGAGATCCGCCCATTCGCGGCTGAGCATGGCGTAATAGAACTCCTCGTCCCACTCACCCTTGAACAGGGCGTGTTCGCGAAAATGCGCTTCCCGGCGCATGCCGAGCCGCTGCATCAGCCGCCAGGAGCGTTCGTTGCGCGCGTCGCAGCGGCCAAACATGCGGTGCAGGTTGAAATGTTCGAAGCCGATCCTGAGCAGGGCGGCCGCCGCCTCGGTGGCGTAGCCTTGGCCTGCATAAGCGGGATTGAACGAGAAGCCGATCTCGCCCTGCCGCGCCTCCCAGTCCCGGAACAACAGCACCGTGTCGCCGATCAGCGCGCCACCGTCCTTGAGCGTGACCGCGAACACCAGGGAGACAGGCGCTTCCGGCGGGCCGTCCGGCTCGGCCCATTTCGCCACTTCCACCGCCACCTCGTCGCGCGATCTCGGCTGCCAGTACTGATAGCGCGCCACCTCCGGCAGGCTCTGATATTCATGCACGGCATCGACGTCATCCGCCGTGAACGCACGCAGCGTCAGTCGCGCCGTTTGAATTGGAATGGTCAGATCAGCCAAGGCAGGCCCCGTGAGTTTCAGGCCGACAGCACTACTGCCGCGCCAGCCCACAATCAAGACGATGGCCGCCGTGTAGTATCCCGTTAATACCCGCCTGGCCCCCGAACGTGGCATTTTTGCTCATCCATCACCAAACGGGAGGTTGACGATGACTGGACAGAAAATTCTGATGATCTGCGGAGATTACTGCGAGGATTACGAGACCATGGTGCCGTTCCAGGCGCTGCTGGCCGTCGGCCACACGGTCCATGCGGTCTGCCCGGACAAAAAGGCCGGAGACACCATCGCCACCTCGATCCATGATTTTGAAGGTGACCAGACCTATTCGGAAAAGCGTGGCCACAATTTCGCGCTCAACGCCACGTTCGCCGACATAAAGGCCGAGACTTACGATGCGCTGGTCATCCCCGGCGGCCGTGGCCCCGAATATCTCAGGCTCAACGCCAGGGTCATCGAGATGGTTCGCCATTTCTTTGACACCGGCAAACCCGTGGCCGCCGTCTGCCATGGCGCGCAGCTGCTGGCCGCCGCCCGCGTGCTCGAAGGCCGCACCTGCTCGGCCTATCCCGCCTGCCGCCCCGACGTGGAACTGGCTGGCGGCGTCTATGCCGATATTGCCATTGATGCGGCGGTGACCGATGGTAATCTGGTCAGCGCGCCGGCATGGCCTGCCCATCCCGCCTGGATCGGCCAGTTTCTCACAGTGTTGGGGACGCGCATCGAACATCAAACGGCGCCGCGGGCTGAGGCGGCGGAATAACCGGGCTGGGGCCGGCAGATGCCGGTCCCGCCCAAAACCCGGGAGGAGTGGCCATGTGCCAGTTGTTCGTCGGCGCTGATCCGGCGTTATGGGAGAACGAAACCCGCTCGCTGCGGCTCGAGGGCATGGCGACCAGCGTCAGGCTTGAGGCGTTTTTCTGGAGCGTGCTCGAGGACATCGGCGCCCGCGACCAGCTGACAGTCAGTCAGCTGTTGCAACGGCTTTACCGCGAGAGCCTGGACGAGGGTCACGATCTCGACAATTTCGCCTCGTTCCTGCGCGTCTGCTGCGGCCGCTACCTCGCCCTCCAACTCTCTGGCGATCTGCCCGCCGACGTCGGCATCGCCCTCAGGGACGTCGACGCCGCAGCCATCCTGGCGCGGGAAAACCGGCTTCGCGGCGCGCCGGGCCATCGGCACCGGCAAACCGCGCTGCCCGCCCAATAGGCGGCCGATCATGACCGCTGATCTCGCCCAACGCATCCGCGCGCTGCTGGCGGACATTCCGGACATCGCGGAAATCCGCATGTTCGGCGGCCTCTGTTTCACGCTCAACGGCAACATGCTGTGCGCCGACAGCCATACCGGTCAATTGCTGCTGCGGCTCAGTCCCGCCGATCACAAAGAAGCCCTTCGCCATCCCGGCGTTTCCCCGATGATCATGCGCGGCAAGGAAATGGCGGGCTACCTCTATGTCGCCCCGTCCGGGTTTGAACATGAGCCCGACCTTGAGCGATGGATCAGGATGGCGTTGGCGCATGTGAGCACGCTTCCGCCCAAGAAGCGGAAAAGCAAACCGGTCACCGCCGGGTGACGGTCACGGCCCCGCCCATGGCGTAGTTGCCTGCTTCATGCCCGCATCTCACACCTTCGTCGCCTACCGGCACGGTAACGCCGTCAGCATGTTGTGCGCCTGCACGGCTTTTGTTATGAGATGCGCCAACTGAACGGGCGGGCTTCCGCCTCCCCCTGACACCTCTCTCAAAAGGTCAAACAAGCATGGCAAAGATCAAGGTTGCAAACCCGGTCGTCGATCTCGACGGCGACGAGATGACCCGCATCATCTGGCAGTTCATCAAGGAAAAGCTGATCCTGCCCTATCTTGACCTGCCCATCGATTATTATGACCTGTCGGTGGAATACCGCGACGAGACCGACGACCAGGTGACCATTGACGCCGCCAACGCCATCAAGAAGCACGGCGTCGGCATCAAATGCGCCACCATCACGCCGGATGAAGCCCGGGTCGAGGAATTCGGCCTGAAGAAAATGTGGCGTTCGCCCAACGGCACCATCCGCAATATCCTGGGCGGCGTGATCTTCCGCGAGCCGATCATCATGAAAAACGTGCCGCGGCTGGTTCCGGGCTGGACCAAGCCGATCATCGTCGGCCGTCACGCTTTTGGCGACCAGTACCGCGCCACCGATTTCCGCTTCCCCGGCAAGGGCAAGCTCACGATCAAGTTCGTCGGCGACGACGGCCAGACCATCGAGCACGAGGTCTATGACGCGCCGTCCGCAGGCGTCGCCATGGCCATGTACAATCTCGATGATTCGATCCGCGATTTTGCCCGCGCCTCGCTCAATTACGCGCTGCTGCGCGGCGTGCCCTGCTATCTGTCGACCAAGAACACCATCCTCAAGGTCTATGACGGCCGCTTCAAGGATATCTTCGAGGAAGTCTTCGAAGCCGAATTCAAGGACCAGTATGCGGCCGCCAAGATCTGGTACGAACACCGCCTGATCGACGACATGGTGGCGTCCGCGCTGAAATGGTCGGGCGGCTATGTCTGGGCCTGCAAGAACTATGACGGCGACGTGCAGTCCGACATCGTCGCGCAAGGGTTCGGCTCGCTCGGCCTGATGACCTCGGTGCTGATGACGCCCGATGGCAAGACCGTGGAAGCCGAAGCCGCCCACGGCACCGTCACCCGCCATTACCGCCAGCACCAGAAGGGCGAGGAAACCTCGACCAACTCGATCGCCTCGATCTTCGCCTGGACCCGTGGCCTGGCCCATCGCGCCAAGCTCGACGACAATGACGAACTGGCCAAATTCGCCGACACGCTGGAGCGGGTCTGCATCCAGACCGTCGAGTCGGGCTTCATGACCAAGGATCTGGCGCTCTTGATCGGCCCCGACCAGCCCTGGCTGTCGACCACGGGCTTCCTCGACAAGATCGACGAAAACCTGCAGCAGGCGATGGCCTGACCAATGGCCACCGGGGCTGCCGCCACGTTCAAGAAACTCTGGCGGAGCAACCGGTGGCTCACGATCTCCTTTCTGCTGACATTGACGCTGGCGCTGGTTTTCATCATTCGCGCCGGCGTTTTCTTTGTCTACTGGCAGAACCACGCCGACGAGCCGGTCGAAGGCTGGATGACCATCCGCTATGTCGCCCACTCCTACCGGGTCGATCCGGAAATCATCCATGACGCGTTGGGCCTGCCCAAAACCGGCCCCGACCGGCGGCCGCTGATCAAGATCGCCCGCGAACAAGGCCAGCCGCTCGACGCGCTGACGTCGGCGATTGTCGAGGCGATCGAGACCGACCGCGCCAGGCATGGCGGCCCCGCGGGTCCGCAGCCTCCGGTCTCCGCGCCCCCGCCCTCTGCTCCACCGGCTTCACGGCAGCCATGACAGAACAACTGCTGGAATTGCTGACCGCCTACGGCCTGCCCGCCGCGGCGCTGGTGCTGGCGGTCGGTCAGTTCGGCGTGCCGCTACCCACCTCGCTGGCCTTGTTGACGCTGGGCGCGCTCGCCGCCAATGGCGACGCCGAACTGCTAACCGCTTTCATCTGGGCCGTGGCCGGTACGACGCTGGGTGATCAGGCCGGATATCTGACCGGCCGCTTCGTGGCGCAATCGGCCGAAGACCGCCCCGGATTTCTGGGCGGCCTTGCCCGCAAGGCCCGCGCCGCCGAGCCGCGCATGGCCAAATGGGGGGCGACCGGCGTGTTTTTCACCCGCTGGCTGTTCACCCCGCTCGGTCCCGCCGTCAACATAGCCAGCGGCGTCACCAGGTTTCCATGGGGCATATTCACCGCATGGGGGGTGGCCGGAGAAACCCTGTGGGTGTCGATCTACATTGGGCTTGGCTACAGCTTCGGCTCCAACATCGAAACGCTGGCCGGAATCTTCGGCAATTTGACGATGGCGCTGGCGATGCTGGCGCTGGCGGCCTTCCTCGGCTGGCGCCTGCTGCTGGCTATCCGCAAGCCGGTCGGCTGAAAAGGACAAGGAAGATGGCCGCGCGGAAGCCTGACACGGTCACCCTGATTGGCGCCGATTACAGCGTCTACACCCGCATCGCGCGGATGGCGCTTGATCTCAAGGGCGTCGCGTTTGCGTTTGAGCCGCTGGATGTGTTTACCAGCGATGGCCCCGAAATGGCCCGCCGCGCCGGCCATCCCTTTGGCAAGATACCGATCCTGCGCCACGGCGGGCTCATCGTGTTCGAAACACTCGCCATCACCCGCTACATCGATCAGGCCTTCGGCGGCGCGGCGCTGCAGCCCGAAAACCCGGCCGATCGCGCCCGCATGAACGAGATCGTCTCGATCGTCGACACAAAGGTCTATCCAATTCTGGTCTGGGGACTGCATGTGCCCAAATCCAAGGGCCGGGAGCCGGAGCCTGGAATGCTGGACAACGGCCTCCTGATTCTATCGGTACTGGAAGACCTGGCGGGAGACGCCTGGTTCTGCGGCGACACCCCGTCGCTTGCCGACGCCTATCTGGCGGCCTGCATGGACTACATCATCGACAGCGCCGCGGGCGAACATGTTCTCAACCATTGCCCCCGGCTCCAGAACTGGTGGGCCCGCGCGCAGGCGTTGCCACAGTTTTTGTAACCTGCTCCGCTCAACCGCCGGCAACCCGCCGCACCGGCTGGCGCAGAACCGTTTTGATCTTCTCCGGCGCCACCTTGCGCGGATCGTTGAGATAGATCTCGTGGTGCAGCCCGGTCGCCTGATAGCCATTTTCCGGCAAATACCGGTCATGCAGGTCGATCAGCAGCGGTGCCTCGTCGACATAGGGGCCGAAATAGAGCCGCTGTAGCGATGGTCCTTCTTCAAATGTGCCGAGCGAAACCGCGTCCAGCTTGGCCGCCATTGCCTCGGCATGCAGGTCCTTCCTGATCTTGTCGCGCGCAACTGTGCGGGCGGCTGCCAGATCCGCCTGTGTGACCCAGTCCGGCTGCCGGATCATCATCCGCCATTTCCACGCCGCGCGGTCGCCAGCGCGATAGGCCTCCATGTCGTCGGCCCACCAGAGACCTTCCAGCGGGCCGACCACATAATCGCGGCCATGGACCGATTTCGAGCGGAACTTCAACCCGAAGGACAGGCTGTACAGCGCCGAGACGGCCAGACTGTAGACCGGCGACGTCGCGGGATCGCCCTGCCCTTCGACGCTGAGGAATTGCCACGCGGGCACCTCGACGGCAATCCACCGGTCGCTCGGCGCCGAATAGTACGGCTTGTCCGACGTCTTGAAATCGATCTTGCCCATGTCCGTCACTCCATCTTTTGCCGCCTCAGCTCAAGCGCCACCGTCGCAAATGCAAAACGCCCGGACAATGTCCGGGCGTCAAATTGTGTGCCAGGTATGCAGGCCGGGCAGCCACCTTTCAGCTCAGCGCTGCGGCCACCGCGTCGATCGCCGCAGCGGCGTTGACGCCGTCGGGGCCGCCGGCCTGGGCCATGTCGGGCCGGCCGCCGCCGCCCTTGCCGCCGATCGCCTCAGACGCCGCGCGGACCAGCTCAACCGCCGACAGCTTGCCGGTCAGATCCTCGGTGACGCCGACCACGACGCTGGCCTTGCCGTCATCGCCGACGGCGACAAAGGCCGCCACGCCCGAGCCGAGCGAGGCCTTGGCCGCGTCGACCAGACCCTTGAGATCCTTCGGCGCCACGCCGGTGACCACCTTGCCGAGAAACCGGACGCCGCCGATATCGCGGCTTTCATCGCCACCGGCATCGCCGCCGCCGAGCGCCAGTTTCTTGCGCGCTTCCATCAGCTCGCGCTCGAGCTTCTTGCGCTCGTCCATCAGCGCCTCGACCCGCGACGTGACATCGCCGGGCTGCACTTTCAACAGCGCCGCCACCTGTCTCAGCTTCTCGTCCTGCTCGGTCAGGTGCCGCCGCGCGGCGTCTCCGGTGAGCGCCTCGATGCGGCGCACCCCGGCGCTGACGGCGCTGTCGGAGAGCACCCGCACCAGGCCGATATCGCCGGTGGCCGCCACATGCGTGCCGCCGCAGAGTTCAACCGAATAGGGCCGGTTTGCCTTGGCGCCGTGGGTTGCCGTGCCCATTGTCACCACCCGCACCTCGTCGCCGTATTTCTCGCCGAACAGCGCCATCGCGCCCTCGGCGATGGCATCGTCGACCGCCATCAGCCGGGTTGTCACCGGGCTGTTCTGCAGGATGATCTCATTGGCGAGCGTCTCGACCACGCCGAGTTCCTCCGCCGTCATCGGCTTGGGATGGGAGACATCGAAGCGCAGCCGCTCGGGCGCCACCAGCGAGCCCTTCTGCGCCACATGGGTGCCGAGCACCTCCCTCAGCGCCTCGTGCAACAGATGGGTGGCGGAATGATTGGCGCGGATTTTCGCGCGCCGGCCATGATCGACCGCGAGCTGCGCCACCGCGCCGCGCTTGACCTTGCCTTCGGCCACCCTGGCCCGGTGCACGAACACGCCCTCGCCGCGCTTCTGGGTGTCGGTCACCGCAAGCTTGTAGCCTTCGCCGGAAATTGTGCCCTGATCGCCGATCTGGCCGCCGGACTCGCCATAAAATGGCGTCTGGTTGACCACCACATCGACCAGTTCTCCGGCCTCAGCCATGTCCACCTGCTTGCCGTCGCGCACCAGCGCCAGGATCACGCCTTCGGCCACTTCCGTGTCATAGCCGAGAAAATCGGTGGCGCCGACCTTGTCCTTGATCTCGTACCAGATGGTTTCGGTGGCAGCATCGCCCGAGCCCGACCAGTGCTTGCGCGCCTCGGCCTTCTGCCGCTCCATGGCGACGCTGAAAGCATCGGTGTCGACATCGATGCCGCGCTGCCTGAGCGCATCCTGGGTCAGATCGAGCGGGAAGCCATAGGTGTCGTAGAGCTTGAAGGCGGTCTCGCCATCCAGCCGGTCGCCTTCGCCGAGCTCCGCGCTGGCCTCGTCGAGCAGGCCGAGCCCGCGCTCCAGCGTCTTGCCGAAGCGGGTTTCCTCAAGCTTCAGTGTTTCCGAAATCAGCGCCTCGGCGCGCTGCAGTTCCGGATAGGCCCGGCCCATCTCGGCCACCAGCGTGGGCAGCAGCCGGTACATCAGCGGCTCGCGCGCGCCCAGGAGCTGCGCATGGCGCATGGCGCGGCGCATGATCCGCCGCAAAACGTAGCCGCGGCCTTCATTGGACGGCAGCACCCCGTCGGCGATCAGGAAGGCCGACGAGCGCAGATGATCGGCGATCACCCGGTGGCCGGCGCGGTTCTTGCCCTCCGCGGACACGCCGGTGGCGTCCTCGGACGCAGTGATCAGGCGGCGGAACAGGTCGATGTCGTAATTGTCGTGCTGGCCCTGCAGCAGGGCAGCGATGCGCTCGAGCCCCATGCCGGTGTCGATCGACGGCCGCGGCAGATCCACCCGTTCATCGGTGGTCACCTGCTCGAACTGCATGAACACCAGGTTCCAGATCTCGATGAAGCGGTCGCCGTCTTCATCGGCCGAACCCGGAGGTCCGCCCCAGATATGGTCGCCATGGTCATAGAATATCTCGGAGCACGGCCCGCACGGCCCGGTGTCGCCCATCGCCCAGAAATTGTCATTGGTCGGGATCCGGATGATCCGGCTTTCCGGGATCCCGGCGATCTTGCGCCACAGATCATAAGCCTCGTCATCGGTGTGGTAGACAGTGACCAGCAAGCGCTCGCTGTCGATGCCGAATTCCTTGGTCAGCAGGTTCCAGGCAAGCTCGATGGCGCGGCCCTTGAAATAATCGCCAAAGGAGAAATTGCCGAGCATCTCGAAAAACGTATGGTGGCGCGCGGTGTAGCCGACATTGTCGAGATCATTGTGCTTGCCGCCGGCGCGCACGCATTTCTGCGACGTCGCCGCCGTCGAGTAAGGCCGGTGCTCAAGCCCGGTGAAGACATTCTTGAACTGCACCATGCCCGCATTGGTGAACATCAGTGTCGGATCATTGCGCGGCACCAGCGGACTGGAGGCGACGATTTCATGTCCGTTTGTCTTGAAATAGTCGAGAAACGCCGACCGTATTTCGTTCACGCCACTCATGATCAACCCTTTGTATGGTAGCAGTCAGCCCGCGCGCCTCGAATTGGATCTCCCCGAACTGGGTGTCTCCGAAATTGGTCGCAAGGGCACATGTGTCGGATCCGCCGCGCGACTGGCGGACCGCCGCTTTTATCGCCCGTCCGGGTGCCTGTCCAGACGGCAGCGGGTAACGTAAAAAACAAAACCGGCCGTCAGCCCCAACAAGGACGGACGGCCGGTTTCAGGCAGGCAGGCGCAAGCCTGTCTCAATTTTAAGCTCCGGCCCCGCGGCCGGTCTTACATTTCGGCGGAGTCAGGCATGTCGCCGGCATCGTCATCCTCGCCCTTGTGATCGGCTTCCAGGAATTTTTCGGCAATCAGCCCGGCATTCTGCCTGAGCGCCAGTTCGATCTCGTCGGCCAGCACCGGATTGTCGCGCAAGAACTGCTTGGAGTTCTCACGCCCCTGCCCCAGCCGCTGGCTGTTGTAGGAGAACCAGGCCCCGGATTTCTCGACGATTCCCGCTTTCACGCCCAGATCGACCAGTTCGCCGACCTTGGACACGCCCTCGCCATACATGATGTCGAATTCAACCTGCTTGAACGGCGGCGCCATCTTGTTCTTGACCACCTTGACCCGGGTCTGGTTGCCGACCACCTCGTCGCGGTCCTTGACCGAGCCGATGCGGCGGATGTCGAGCCGCACCGAGGCGTAGAATTTCAGCGCATTGCCTCCGGTGGTGGTTTCGGGCGAACCGAACATCACGCCGATCTTCATGCGGATCTGGTTGATGAAGATGACCATGCAGTTCGAGCGCGAGATCGAGGCGGTGAGCTTCCTGAGCGCCTGGCTCATCAGCCGCGCCTGCAGGCCGGGAAGGCTGTCGCCCATCTCGCCCTCGATTTCGGCGCGCGGCGTCAAGGCCGCCACCGAATCGATGACCAGCACGTCGATGGCGCCGGAGCGGACCAGCGTGTCGGTGATCTCCAGCGCCTGCTCGCCATTGTCAGGCTGCGAAATCAACAGGCTTTCGAGATCGACGCCAAGCTTGCGGGCATAGACCGGGTCGAGCGCATGCTCGGCGTCGATAAAGCCGCAAATGCCGCCCTTCTTCTGCGCCTCGGCGATGGTCTGCAGCGCCAGCGTGGTCTTGCCCGAGCTTTCAGGTCCGAAAATCTCGATCACCCGGCCGCGCGGCAAGCCGCCGATTCCAAGCGCGATATCAAGCCCCAGCGAGCCGGTGGGCACCGTCTCGATCTCGACCACGCCCTCATTGGCGCCGAGCTTCATGATGGAACCCTTGCCGAACGACCGTTCGATCTGGGCAAGTGCGGCGTCGAGCGCCTTGCTTTTGTCCACGGATTTTTCCTCTACCAGCCGCAAAGAGTTCTGTGCCATTTGGTCCACCTTTAGGTTATCGTGCCATCGCAAGCAATGAGTGTGTCTTGGCGGATTTTGTACCTTATTTGTTCCGTCCGCGCAAGCCCCTCTCAAGACGCTGATAAATAAAGTGAAACTGACGCATGTTCCTTTTATGTTTCCACAGCGGAGCCAAATCCACCGCATCGCCCCTCGCACCGTCCCGGCGGGTCCGGTCCCGCCTGGCGATTCGGTCCGGCCCGGCGCTGCCGGGGCTATAGGCGATGGCCCGCATTCTCGCCATCGGCGGCGCCCATCTCGACCGCAAGGGCTGGCTCGCGGCCCCGCACCGGGCCGGCGCCTCCAATCCCGGCCACTGGGAAACCGAGGCCGGCGGCGGCGTCTTCAACGCGGCGCGCAATCTCGCCCGCCTCGGCCATCAGGTCGCCCTTGTCGCCCCGCGCGGCGGCGATGCGGCGGCCGATCTGGTCGCCCGGGCGGCCCAAGCGGCCGGCATCGAGGATTGCCCGCTCACCTTTCTCGATCGCGCCACGCCAAGCTATTCGGCGATTCTCGAGCCCGACGGCAATCTGGTCACCGCGCTCGCTGACATGACGCTCTATGATCTGGTTCCGGCCCGGCGGCTCCTGACCTCGCGGTTGCGCAAGCGGCTGGCCGCGGCGGACCTGCTGCTGGTCGATTCCAATCTGCCCGAAAGCGCGCTGTCGGCGCTGGCCGATGCCGCGGCAAATCTCGGCCTGCCGTTGGCCGTCATCGCGGTGTCGCCCGCCAAGGTGGTGCGCTGGCGCCCGAGCCTGGCAAGGATCGCCTGCCTGGCCATGAACGCGGCTGAAGCCCAGGCGCTGACCGGAGAGCAGGCGGCGGAGCCCGCTCAATGGCCCCACCTTCTCGCCCGCGCCGGGCTTCGGGGCGGGCTTGTCAGCGCCGGCGCCGGCCCGGTCGCGGGGTTTGCCGGCGACCAGGCCTGCGTCGTGCTGCCGCCCCGGCTCGACCAACTCGCCGACGTCGTCGGCGCCGGCGATGCGCTGGCGGCGGGCTATCTCGACGGCATGCTGGAAGGCGGCTCGATCGCGGCCAATCTCCTCCGCGGCGTCGCGCTGGCGCGGCTGACCGCCGGCACGCGCGGTCCGGTGCTGCCGGATTTGACGCGGGCGATGCTTGCGCAAGCGGTCGCCGACATGCCAAAGCCGCACCACACCCCAGTTCAGGAGCGACACGCATGACCGGGCCTTTCAAGATCGAAACCACCCGGGAGGTGGCCGACGCGCTGGCCGACGGCCGCCCGGTGGTGGCGCTCGAATCCACCATCATCACCCACGGCATGCCCTGGCCGGGCAATCGCGACATGGCGCTCGAGGTCGAGGCGGCGATCCGGGCCGAGGGTGCCGCGCCCGCCACCATCGCGGTGATCGAAGGACGTCTTCATGCCGGTCTCGACGCGGCGGCCATCACCAGGCTGGCCCAGGCCAGCGATGTGATGAAGCTGTCGCGCGCCGATTTCGCCTTCGCACTGGCGCAAGGCCGCACCGGCGCCACCACGGTCGCCGCCACCATGATGGCGGCGCACCTGGCCGGAATCGGCGTCTTCGCCACCGGCGGCATCGGCGGCGTCCATCGCGGCGCGGAAACGAGCTTTGATATCTCCGCCGATCTCGATGAACTCGCCCGCACCCCGGTGATCGTCGTCTCGGCCGGCGCCAAGGCCATTCTCGACATCCCCAAGACGCTGGAGGCGCTCGAAACCCGCGGCGTGCCGGTGGTGGCCTATGGCCAGGACGAAATGCCGGCGTTCTGGTCGCGCGGCTCAGGCCTGAAGGCGCCGTTGCGGCTCGACGATCCAGCCTCGATCGCCCGCTTCGAAATGACTCGCCGGGCGCTTGGCAGCCATGGCGGCATGCTGGTCGCCAATCCGGTGCCGCACGAAGATGAAATCGCGGCCAGCGACATGGCCCGTCATATCGAGGCGGCTCTGGCCACCGCCAAGACCAGGGGCATCGAGGGCAAGGCCGTCACCCCGTTCCTGCTCAGCGAAATCCTCACGCTCAGCAGGGGCGCCAGCCTCAAGACCAACATCGCGCTGGTGCTCAACAACGCCCGCCTCGCCGCCCGCATCGCCGTGGCGCTGGCGGCGGAACCAAAATGAGCGGCAGTTTCCACCTGCCGCCAATCATAAGGACAATACGATGAAGCCAACCCGACGCACCGGCAGCACATTCGAGCGCGCCGAAGCCGCCTTCAAATCCGCAACCACCAAGCCGGTTGAAGCAGCGCCCAAACCGATGACCGTGCCCGAAGGCAAGGAACTGGTGTCGCTCAGGCTCGACCGCGCCGTGCTCGAGCATTTCCAGGAAGACGGCCCCGGCTGGCAGGACCGCATCAACGCCGCGCTGCGCAAAGCCGCCGGGCTTGACGGCAAATAGGGTTCTGCAGCTCGAATCAGGGGTCGAACGCCGGGCTGAGACCAAGCCCGTGTGCTTCACCTCGCATGGAGGTCATGGGCATGTTGTGCAAAGACCCGGCACCAGTCGCTGCCGCATTATCGCAGCCGCCACGGCAATCCCGGCCATCGCGGCAAGCGCGATCGCCGTCCCGTAGAAAACCAGGTCGTAGCCAAACGCCGCAATCGCCGGAATGCTTGCAAACGGCGATGCAAACTGGCCCAGAAACATCGTCGTGGCCATGATCCCGCCCACAAGTCCGCGCCTTTGCACCGGGGCCAGTTGCAGCGCAATCGCGATGAAGATCGGCGTCACCACGGCGTACCCCGCCCCGATCAGCGCGGCCCCGAAGAGCAGCAGCCAGAACTCTGCGCCATCAGGCAACAGGGCGAACCCCAACGCCATCAGTGCAAATCCGGCCGCATAACCGCCCGCATCGCCAAGTCGTGCCTTGGTCCGGCTGTAAAGCAGCGCCGTGCATCCTCCCGACAGCATCAACACACCGAGATAGGCTCCGGTCGCTGACGCACTGTCATAGCCGAGCGCGGCTGCGAAGAACGGGATCTGGGTCGGGTTCAGGAAGAAGATCATCGCGGTGAGCATTTGAAGCCCGGCCAGCGCGGTGACCGGTCCCACCCACCGCGTCGCGGGGGCGGCAACCGCCGCAGCATCGCCTGCTACCGGAACCGCGCCCCGCCCCGCTACATCCCGGACCGTCATCCAGACAAACGGCAGATAAATGATCGCCAGACCGTAGATGGCAAAGGGCAACCGGGGCGAAAGCGCGGCCAACAGGCCGGCCAGCGATATGAAGGCCATACCGCCGAAATTGCGCGCCGACACCTGAAGTCCCATCAGCGCAGTGCGGCGCGGCCCGGAAAAGTAGTCGCCGACAAGTGCTGTCTGCGCGGTCATGATCATCGCAACAGCCACGCCCAGAACCAGCCGGCTGGCGAATATCCACGTGAGGTTAGGCAGAAACAGCCCTGCCGGTCCGCTAAGCACGAAAAGCACAAGGCCTGCGAGCATCATCGGCCGCCGCCCGAACCGGTCAGCAGCAATGCCGGCAAACGGTGCGACCAGCACCACCGCAAGCGATGGCGCAGGTACCAGCAGGCGGGTCAGCAAGTGTGCATTCGGATCGTCCGCGAACAATGCTTCAAGCCCTGGCAAGGCAGGGTTGATCGTGGCATTCGCCATGATGATAAGGCTTGCCGCCAGCAGCAGCGCAACTGCTCTGGGCTCCCGCCAAACCGGGCGTTCATTGTCTTCAGAATGTGTATCCATGGTTTTTCCTCTTGTTGTTGGTTTGAACTCGATGCACTCTACGAATTCAAGTCAACTTGAGGTCAAGCATGAAAATCCTGGATATTGCGGAAATCGCCAGCGGAGCCGGACTGCCGCCGTCAACATTGCGCTACTACGAGGAAATAGGGCTGATCGCGTCCATTGGCCGCCACGGTTTGAGACGCCAATACGGACCGGAAACGCTGATGCAATTGCAGCTGATCGCGCTTGGCAAGGCGGCTGGATATTCGCTTGATGAGATTTCGGGGATGTTTGGCAAGAACGGCGAACCCGCCCTGTCGCGACCGGACCTGCATGCGCGTGCCGATCAGTTGGAGCGCCAGATCGGGGAACTGACGGCGCTGAAAAACGCGATCCGCCATGTCGCCGAGTGCCCGGCGCCGTCACACATGGAATGTCCAACCTTTCGGCGCCTCATCCGCCTTGCCGGAAAGCGGCAACCGGTAAAACGCAAGACGCGGGCTCATCCTGGCCGCTAAACAGGACTGCGCCGGTCGCCAGACCGAATGAATCATCCCGGCCAACAGCCGCGCCGCCAACATGAAAAAAGACCCGACAGCTTTCGCTGCCGGGCCTTACGCCGCCTCAGACGATGGGTGTCGCGCCGCTGATCAGCTCAGCGGCGAGATCTGGATTTCGACGCGGCGGTTGGCGGCGCGTCCGGCGCTCGACCCATTGTCGGCGATCGGACGGCTTTCGCCAAAACCTTGCGTGTAGAACCGGCGCGGATCGTTGCCCTGCGAAACCAGGTAGCTGGTCACCGATTCGGCGCGCTGCTGCGAGAGCGTCAGATTGTGGCTGTCGGAGCCGGTCGAATCGGTATGGCCGGCCACATCAACCAGCGAGCGGTTGAATTTCTGCAAGACCAGCGCCACCGAATTCAGTGTCTGGTAGAACTGCGGCTTGACCGCCGACTGGTCGCTGTCGAAGGTGATGTTGGATGGCATGTTGAGCACGATGTTGTTGCCGACGCGTGTCACCGATATGCCGGTGCCCTGAAGTTGCGCCCGCATTTCAGCTTCCTGCTGGTCCATGTAGCCACCGATCGCGCCGCCGGCGAGCGCGCCGATGCCGGCGCCAATCAGCGCATTCCTGCGGTCATCGCCGCCGGCGAGCATGCCCAGACCCGCGCCGCCAAGCGCGCCCAGCGCCGCGCCGCCAGCCAGGTTCGAGACCTTCTGCTGGCCGGTATACGGATCGGTGGTGCAGCCGGAAACGAAGACTGCGGCCAACGCCGCGATCAAAAATTTGGATTTCATGATGTCCCCTCATGGCAATTTGGAAATTCGAACACTAGCGGAAAATAAGGCAGGATGATGATTAACCCGTTACTGTGGATTACCCGCCTGACGCGCGGCCGTTAACCCCGGCAGGGCGCCAGTTGTCGACGACGTCATTTATGGTGTCGCCGCTGCCCTCTCTTTCATCCTCGCTCCGCCCTCTCCGTCGTCATCCGCCCCCGCGTTCCGTCCTCCTCGGCCATCGTGCCGAGGATCTGGAGACGCCTGCTCCGGAACAACCGGGCCAAGGGAAAACCCGACGGTCCCGCAGATCCTCGGGACAAGCCCGAGGAGGACGATGCGCGCGCCCTATTCGTCCAGCATCTCGCGCACTGACGTCGCCAGTTGCTTGAGCGAGAACGGTTTGGCGAGAAAGCCGAACTTGGCGTCGGCGGGCAGATTGCGCGCGAACGCGTCCTCGGCGTAGCCGGAGACGAAGATGAACTTCATGTCGGGATAGTCCTTGCGCAGCTCGGTCAGCAGTGTCGGCCCGTCCATCTCCGGCATCACCACGTCGGAGACGACGATGTCGACACGGCCGTCAAGTTCGCGCAGCACGTCAAGCGCCTCGACGCCGGTTCCGGCCTCGTGCACCTCGTAGCCGCGGGCTTCCAGCATGCGCTTGCCGCCGCGCCGCACCGCTTCCTCGTCCTCGACCAGCAGCACCACCGCCGAACCGCCGGTCAGATCTTCCGGTCCATTGGCGGCGGCCTTGGCCTGCTTCACCGCGTCGGCGTCCAAGAGCGCCGCGGCTTCCGCCGCGGCGGCCGCCTTTTCGGCCTCGTCCTCGACATGGCGCGGCAGATAGATCCGGAAAACGGTGCCCTTGCCCAGTTCCGATTCGGGATAGATGTAACCGCCCGACTGCTTGATGATGCCATAGACCATCGACAGCCCGAGCCCGGTGCCCTTGCCGACATCCTTGGTGGTGAAGAACGGCTCGAAAATCTTTTCCATCACCGCCGGCGTGATGCCGGTGCCCTCATCGGCGATCTCGATCAGCACGTAATCGCCGGGCGTCATGCCGCGGTGATTGAGCCGCTCGATCTCACTGGTCTCGACATTGCGGGTCCTGATCGTGATGGTGCCGCCTTCGGGCATGGCGTCGCGGGCGTTGACCGCCAGATTGATCAGCACCTGTTCGAACTGGCCCAGATCGGTCTTCACCGGCCACAGATCGCGGCCGAATTCGAGCTCGAGCTTGACATTCGAGCCGGTCAGGCGGTCGACGAGCATTCTCAGATCGCCAATCACATCGGTCATCGACAACACCGTCGGCCGCATGGTCTGCTTGCGCGAGAACGCCAGCAACTGGCGCACCAGCACGGCGGCGCGGTTGGCGTTGCGCTTGATCTCGATGAGATCGGCAAAGCTCGAGTCTGCCGGTCTCAGCGACATCAGCAGGTGATCGGCCGACAGCAGGATGGCGGTCAGCACATTGTTGAAATCATGCGCGATGCCGCCGGCGAGCGTGCCCACCGCATTCATCTTCTGGGTCTGCGCCATCTGCGCCTCAAGCGCCTTCTGCTCGGTGGTTTCCACCGCATAGATGATCGCGGTCTCTTCCGGCGCCTCTTCCGAATGTTCGATCACCGCGTTGACGTAGAAGCGGAAATGCCGCTCCTCATCATCGGCCCGGCGGCTGTCGATCGGCGCGATCACCCCCTGCTTGTCGGCGGCCTGGCTCAGCGCGTCCTGGAATGTCTTGCGGTCGTCTTCGCGCAGCACCGTCTCGAACAGCGTGCCGCGCTCCATGTCGTCGCGCGTCACAAGGCCGTTGAACATCTGCAGGAACGGACCATTGGTGCGCAGGATCTTGCCGCGGCCATCGACCGAGGCGATCGCCATCGGGGTGTTGTTGAAGAAGCGGGTGAAGCGCATTTCCGCGTTCGCCGCATCCTGGACCTCCAAACCGCCGTTCTCCCGGCTGATCACGATGGTCCGGCTCTCGCCCGGAGAGCCGTCGCGCGTGGCCGTGACCCTGTGCACCAGCCGCACCGGCAGGCTCTGGCCATTGGCCTTGAGCAGATCGAGATCGAGCTGCGCCGTGCGGTTGAGCCCCGGTTCGGCCTGCACCGATTCAACCAGCGCCATGCCGGCGCCGGCGACCAGATCGCGCAATTTCACCTTGCCCGGCGAGAATGCTGTCAGGTCAAGGCCGAGCCAGTCGGCCAGCGTCGCGTTGAGATAGACGATTTCGCCGTCCCGCCCGGCCGAGAAGAACCCCACCGGCGCATGGTCGAGATAGTTGATGGCGTTCTGCAGTTCCTTGAACACCAGTTCCTGTTCGATGCGCTCATGGCTGATATTGGACAATTGCCACGCCATCAGCCGGCCCTCGCCATCGGCGGCGGCGATCGGCCGCCCGCGCAGCCGGTACCAGTGACCGGCGCCGGCGGTTTCCTGCGCAGCGCCCAGCGGCTGGGTCATGCGGAATTCTTCCTGCCCCTCACGGCCTTCGCGGATGGCGTTGGTCAGGCGGTACACCGCTTCGGCGGATTCGCGGTGGCGCGACAGGATGGCTTCAATCGATTGCACGTCGGCGGCGCTGGTGGAGCCGGTGAGCACGCCATAGGCGTGGTTGGCGTAAATCACCCGGTCCTTGTCGTCGGTGACCAGCGTGCCTTCGGGATGGGTGTCGATGAAGGCGCGCGCCAGCGGATCGGCCGTGGTCTTCGGCATCACCGCGACGAAGCCGATCACGGTGGAGACCAGGAAGAAAATGCCCACCACCGCCAATACGCCGAGAATGCCGAGCATCAGATCATTGTTCAGCCTGTCCTTGAACAGAAAGAACACGATCGAGGCGCCGATCATCACCAGCGCGAGGAAAACCAGCCTCGACACCGAGCGTGGTTTTGCGCTTCGGTCAACAAGCGCTGCCGGAGTCCCTGACGCTGGGGTTGTTTCAGTCATGTATCGCTCTTTCGTCCCGCCCTGGATCCGTCCGGTTTGAATCATATTCCGTCACCGATGGAAAGCCAAAAGACCCGCCACGCCAACCCTGGTTCCGGCTTTACCCGGTAAAAACCGCATTCCGCTGTTACTGCGTGTCATCGCAGCCGCACCGCGACGGCACAGGGCACGGGAAAACCGCTGCCCCCGCCTTGTGGTATCGGCTGAAAAAACGTCAAATGCAAACGGGCCATGGCCGGAATGGGTGAAATAGCCCGAGGCTGGACGGCCGACAGTGACGAGAACGGGAGGACAGAGGATGCCGGACAACATTCTGGGTGGTCAGGGAGCATCGCTTTTGACCGCGGTCATCATCGTTTCGGTGGCTCTGCTGGCGCTGGTCGGCGTCTTCTGGCTGATCCGCGCCCGCTCGGCCTCGACCTTCATCCGCGGCGGCAAGAACCGTCAGCCGCGCCTGGCCGTGCTCGATGCGGCCGCGGTCGACACCCGCCGCAGGCTGGTGCTGATCCGGCGCGACGATGTCGAACATCTGGTGATGATCGGTGGTCCGACCGACATCGTCATCGAAAGCGGCATTGGCCGTCAGGCAGATCAGTCCAGCGCGCCGCCGCAACAATCCCGGCAGCCCGCGCCATCGCCGCAGCCCGCATCGTCCGCCCAACCGGCGCCATCGCCCCGGCCCGCGCCATCGCCGGCGCCAGCGGCGTCGCCCAGGCCAGCCGTATCGCCGGCTGCGACAGCCGACCCGCAGTCACGCGGGAGCGACCGCGCGCCCGCAGCTGAACCTGCCCGGACGCCGCCTCCATTGCCGCCGCGGGCGCCACAGCCGGCAGCCCCAGCGGCCGCCGCCGCGGTCACCGCGAGTTCGGTGGGCTCGATCCGCGCCGAAGCCGCCGATGCGCTCGAAAGCGCCAGGACCAGGGTGTTCGAGGAACCGAGCTTCGACGAGGACGCGTTCGACGAACTGACCGCGGGGCCAGATGTGGAATCGCCTCCTTACATCGCCCCTTTTCAGCCAGCATACGCGCCGCCAGCGCCCACGCCGCCAACACATGAGCCATCGCGCGCCGCCGAACCGTCGCGCCACGTGGCTCCGGCCGCGCCGGCGGCGTCCGATTTCGAATCCGTATTGGCGGCTGAACTGTCAGGCGATCTGTCGCTCGGCCCGGATGACGACGGCTTCCTGGATCCGCCGCTGCAGGACGAGCCCGCCGTCCACCCGGATCACGATGAGGCCCCTGAAGTCAAACCCGACACGCATCCTTCGCGCGATTCGCTGGAAGCGGAGATGGAGCGCCTGCTCGGCGATTTGTCGCGCAAGCCCTGACGCCGGCCTCCGGCTTGCCGATAGGTCCGCCGATCCCTGTATTCCCCTGAACAGTCAACAGGTGCGAAGAGGGCGACCGGGTTCCATCTTGGGCGCTCCCCGCGGAAGCAATACGCCTTTGTCCATTCTGCCGCCGATGTTGACCTTGCTCGCGCGGCTTGGGCCTAGTTTGGGCGTGTCGTCGCGAGCAGACACGGCGCCCTGAAATGCCAAAACCGGCCAGGAGGCCGGTTTTGCTGTTTCAGTCCATTGTACTCGAGACGGGACTATTCGTCGCGATAGACCTTTTCGCGGCGTTCATGCCGTTCCTGGGCTTCGATCGACAAGGTGGCGATGGGACGGGCGTCGAGCCGTTTCAGGCTGATCGGTTCGCCGGTTTCCTCGCAATAGCCGTAGGTTCCCTCGTCAATGCGGGCCAGCGCAGCATCGATCTTGCCGATCAGCTTGCGCTGCCGGTCGCGGGCGCGCAATTCGATGGCGCGGTCGGTTTCCGACGATGCGCGATCGGCCACATCTGGGTGGTTGGAGCTTTCCTCCGCGAGATGGTCGAGCGTCTCGCGTGCCTCTTTGAGAATATCATTGCGCCACATGGTCAGCTTGGCCCGGAAATAGGCCCGCTGTCTGGTGTTCATGAAATCCTCGTCATCCGAGGGCACATAAGAGGAAAAATCGATGTCTTCACTCATGACGATTCTCCCGGCTAAGCCATTCGGGGGGTGTATAGCCAGACGCTCGCACCGGTACAAGCCGTATTTTTCTCGATCCCCGCAATTTCATCGAACTGTCAGAATTCATACAGCGAATTGAAAAGGCGCGGTATTTGGTCTCATGCGGATGGCAATCATCGATCAGGGTCGCCATAATGCAGGCCTCCAGCATCCCCGAAAGGATTTCCATGCGCGCACCTGGCTTCATCTTGCACAGCACTTGCGGCTTTGGGCGAATTGTGGCCGCCGCGCAAATGCTTAAAGTCATCCGATGAGCTCGACGCCGCCGACCGCCTTGCGGGTATTCCTTGTCCGTCATGCCCACGCAGCGTGGGCCATGCCTGGCGTGCGTGATTTTGACCGGCCGCTGGATGAGCGCGGCCGCGAAGAGGCAGCAAGGCTGGCCGCATCCCTCACCGTCAATGGATTTGAACCGGATCTGGTGTTTTGCTCAAACGCCCGCCGCTGCACCGAGACGCTTGCCATCCTGGCCGCCCGTGGCAACGGCAAATCGGACGTCGCCTACAGCGATGCGCTCTATGCAGCGGGCACCAAGGCCTATCTTGACCTGATCGCATCGGTGCATGATCAAACCATCGGTTCGATCATGATCATCGGCCACAATCCGATGATCGAGGAAACCGCGCATGCGCTTTTGAAACACGATCCGGCGGCCTATGAGGACGCGCTCGGCGCGGGCTTTCACACGGCGGGACTGCTGATTGTGGATTGCCCGGCCAGGGGCAAGGCCGCCATCAAGGGCCATGCGGTGTTCGTCGGACTGTTGTCCCCCGTCGACAGTTAGGCCCGGTGTCCTCCACCGGTTCTCAAGTGCTGTGGACAGGCTCGCTTTCAATCGCTCCGGCTCTCCCCTATATCTCAACGAGCAATTCATAGTGGGATAACCGTGTCTTCTTCCATCACCAACCTCACCGACGAAGCGCTGATCGCCTTTGACACCCTGGCAGATCGCGCCGCAAACCTGATTCAACCGACGGTGCGGCTGGGCGTGACCGGGCTGTCGCGGGCGGGAAAGACGGTTTTCATCACCGCGCTTGTTCACAATCTGATGCATGGCGGCCGCCTGCCGATGTTCGAGGCCGCCCATTCGGGCCGGCTCGCCCGCTCCTTTCTCGAGCCCCAGCCCGACGACGCCGTGCCCCGGTTCCAGTACGAGGACCATGTGGCGCGGATGATCCGCGAGCGGTTGTGGCCGGACTCGACCCGCGCCATTTCCGAATTGCGGCTGATCATCGAGTATGAATCGGCCAGCGGCTGGAACCGGTTCTTCTCCGGCGGCAAGCTCTGCCTCGACATTGTCGATTATCCCGGCGAGTGGCTGCTCGACCTGCCGCTTCTCGGACAGGATTTTGCCGAGTTCTCGCGCAACGCCACCTCGCTGGCCCGCTCGCCGGTCCGCGCCGCCCTTGCCGCGTCCTGGCTTGAGAAAGCCAATTCCATCGACCCGCTCAAGCCCGCCGATGAAGCCGACGCGCGCGAGCTGGCGCGGCATTTCACCGATTATCTGCGCGCCTGCAAGCTCGAAGAACGGGCACTGTCCACCCTGCCGCCGGGCCGCTTCCTGATGCCGGGCGATCTCGACGGCTCGCCGGCGCTGACCTTCGCTCCCCTGCCCAACCTGCCCGATAAGACCGCGCCAAAAGGATCGCTGATGGCGATGATGGAGCGCCGCTTCGAGAGTTACAAATCGGTCGTGGTCAAGCCGTTCTTCCGCGAGCATGTCGCCCGGCTTGACCGCCAGATCGTGCTGATCGACGCCATGCAGGCGATGAATGCCGGCCGCGAGGCGGTGATGGATCTCGAGCGCGCGCTGTCGGACGTGCTGTCCTGCTTCCGTCCGGGCAGCGGCAATCTTCTGACCAGCCTTGTCTCCCGCCGCATCGACAAGGTGCTGATCGCCGCCACCAAGGCCGATCATCTGCACCATGAAAGCCATGACCGGCTGGAGGCGATCGCCCGCCGGATCGTGGACCGGGCCGCCGCCAATATCGGCATGAACGGCGCCAATATCGAGGTGCTGGCGCTGGCCGCGGTGCGGGCGACGCGCGAGGCCACGGTGCGCCAGGGCGGAGAAGAGCTTCCGGTGATCGTCGGCACACCGCTCGCCGGCGAGCGCATCGACGGCGAACTGTTCGATGGAAACCGTAAAACCGCCATATTTCCCGGTGACTTGCCCAAAAATCCGGATTCATTCTTCAAAGCCGTTGATTCAATCTCTCAACCCTTGTTGCCGGAGATCAACATCGTCCGTTTCCGTCCGCCGCAGATTGAGGAGGGCGAAGACGGCATCAAGCTGTCCTTGCCGCATATCCGCCTCGACCGGGCGCTGCAATATCTCTTGGGAGACCGGCTGGCATGACCGATCACGATCCTTCCGGTCCGGCCCGCAAGCCGCGCGCCTTCACTGTTGACGACGCGCCGGGCAAGCCGCACAAGAGCGCCGACAAGCCGCGCAAGCCCGCTGCGATCCCGATCACCGTGTCGATGACGCCGGCCGAGGACGATCCGTTCCTGACGCCTGCCCCGGATCTCGACAGCCTGACGCCGCCGCCGGCCTCGCCGCGTCCGCGCCGCCTCACCGCCGGCAAGATTTTGTCCATGAGTCTGGCATTCCTCGCCGCGCTGGCGATCGGGATCTGGACCGACGCCCTGATCCAAAACCTGTTTGACCGCCTGCCCTGGCTTGGATGGGCCGCAGCCGTGGCGGCCGCGGTCGCGGGCCTCGCGCTGTTGGCGCTGGCGATCAGGGAGTTCATCGGCATCCGCCGCCTGGCCAAGGTCGCCGATCTGCGCGCGGCCATCGCGTCCAAAACCCTGTCCGCCACCGCCAAGGAAGCCCGCGGGCTTGTCGCCCAGGTCAGCGGTCTGGTCTCGGTCAACCCGTTGACCGCGCGGGGACGCAAGAGCCTCAAGACGCTCGACGATGAAATCATCGACGGGCCGCATTATCTGGCTTTCGCGGAGCGCGAATTGATGACGCCGCTCGACCGCCAGGCGCGGCAATTGATCGTCAACGCCGCCCGCCGCGTGTCCGTGGTCACCGCGGTCAGTCCGCGCGCCTTTGTCGATCTCGCCTATGTCGGTTATGAAGCGATCCGGCTGACCCGCGCCATGGCCGATCTCTACGGCGGACGGCCGGGCGCGATCGGCATGATCCGGCTGTTTCGCGATGTCATTGCCCATCTCGCCGTCACCGGCGCCATTGCCGCCGGCGACACGCTGATCCAGCAGGTGGTCGGCCACGGCATTGCCGCCAAACTGTCGGCCAGGCTGGGCGAAGGCGTCATCAACGGACTGATGACGGCGCGGATCGGCATCTCGGCGATGGATCTGTGCCGGCCAATGCCGTTCAACGCGCTCAAGCGGCCCCGAATCGGCGATTTCCTGTCGGTGATCGCCAGCATCGCCGGCGCCGACGCCAAGGCAAAAGCAGCGGCCAGCGAGACCCCCTGATTTTAGGGCTTGCGGAATTCATGCCGCTGATTACCCTCCGTTAACCATTCGAAGTCATTTTGGGGCTTCATCTCCAGCCGCAACAGGTGTGACCCATGTATTCGAAGTTTCGCATCCTCCCGCTTTGTCTTGCGGCCACCGCCTTCCTCGCCGCCCCGCCAGCCATGGCGCGCGACAAGGACACGGTCTTTTTCGAATCCGTCGCCGGCGCCTGGAAGGGTCCGGGCGAAATTGTCGCCGGAAAATACAAGGGCACGAAATTCGTCTGCAATCTCACCGGCGGCCCGCACGACGCCAAGCAGGCAGGCGTCACGCTGGATGGCACCTGCCGCGTCGGCATCTTCAACCAGAAAATGTCGGCGGTGATCTCCCGCAAGGGCAAGACCTATACCGGCCGCTTCCTCGACGGCGCGGCCGGCGAAGGGCTGGACATCGTCTCCGGCAAGATCTCCGGCAACCGGGCCGTGATGGGCATCAACCGCAAGTCCCTGAACGGCGCCATGATCGCAAGCCTCAACGACCCCGAGACCATGAACGTGACGATTTCGGTCAAGGTCGGCAAGCAGATGGTTCCGGTGATCGGCATGACTCTCAAGCGCGGCCCTCAAAAACTCGCCAGCGGCGCGGCGCTGCGCTGAGCTTCAAACTGGCCGGATCAATCCGGTCGCCTGGCCCTACTCCTCGTCCTGCCACCAGTCCCCGGTCCGGCTCAGCGCTTCGATTCCTTCCGAATCCACTTCGCTCGACCAGTCCGCGACGCTTTGCAGATTGACCACCGCCTGCGGCGCGATGTCGGCCAGCGGCACCATCACGAAGGCCCGCTCGGTCATGCGCGGATGCGGCACCGTCAGATCGGCGTGATCGGAGAGAAAATCGCCGTGCAGAAGCACGTCGAGATCGATCGTGCGCGGGCCCCAGCGGTCGGTGCGCACCCTTCCAAGCTGCAGCTCAATGTCGAGACAGACCCTCAGCAGCTCGTGCGGATCGAGGCTGGTTTCCACCAGCACGCAGGCATTGTGAAACCATTCCTGATCGGTCTTGCCCCAGGGCGGCGTCCGGTAGAGCCGCGACACCGTGCGGATATGGATATCTTCATGGGCATCGAGCAGTTTCAGCGCGCGCGCCATGGTGCGGCGCGGATTGCCGATATTGCCGCCAAGACCGATCGCCGCGATGACGGTTCTGGAGCTAGCCACGGTGCTCGACCGTCACTTCGACATGGTCGAGAATGCCCGGCACCGCAGCGCTCGGCTTTCGCACGGTGATGCGGACCAGCCGGATTTGCGGAAACCGGCTGGTCAGCGCCTTGGCGATGTCCAGCGCCAGCGCCTCGATCATGTTGCGCCGTTGTCCGGTGACGATCTCCTCGATCACCTGGAACGCCTCGCCGTAATGGACCGTGCCCTCGATGCTGTCGGTCTCCAGTGCTTCACCCTGCTCGACCTCAAGTACGGCGTCGACGAAGAACCGCTGCCCCAGGAACGCCTCCTCGTCATGGACGCCATGGCGGGCGAAGAACGCGCAATTGGCGAGACGGATGGTGTAGCGGTCAGCCATGGCCGGGCTCCTTTTCGCGGCTGCTTTGAACCATCGCGTCGGCGATCGCAAGTGCGTCGATGTTGAAAGCCACATTGTGCACCCGAAACATCGCCGCCCCGGCCAGTCTGAGCACCACGCTGGTGGCCGCGGTTCCCACATCGCGGTCCGGCGCCTGGCGTCCGGTCAGCCCGCCGATGAAGCGTTTGCGCGAGGTTCCGGCCAGCAGCGGCAGCGAGAGCGCATGCAGTTCTGAAAACCGGGCCATCAGTTCGAGATTGTCCGCCGCGTCCTTGGCGAAGCCAAAACCGGGGTCGAGCAGGATCCGGTCCTCGCCAATGCTCGCCTTGCGGGCGATCCCGAGCGAAGCGTTGAACCAGTGAAACTGGTCGTCGACGAGATCGGGCAGGCGGACCCGGTCGCGGCCGGTGTGCATGATCGCCACCGCGGCGCCCGCCTCCGCCGCAATCCGGGCGATCTCCGGTTCGCGTTGCAGGCCCCAGACGTCATTGATGAGATGAGCCCCCGCCGCCAGCGCCAGCCGGGCGGTCTCGGCCCGCCAGGTGTCGACCGAGATCAGGATTCCGTTTTGGCGGCCGAGCGCCTCGATCACCGGCATGATCCGGCGCTGCTCGTCAAGCGCACTGACCGGCTCCGCCCCGGGCCGGGTCGATTCACCGCCAATATCGATGATGTCGGCCCCTGCCCCGGCCATCGCCAGCGCCGCGGCGACGGCTTCATCGGTTTGCGCGTGAAGCCCGCCATCGGAAAACGAATCCGGCGTCACATTGAGAATGCCCATCACCCTGGCCCGCGGTCCCAGTTCGATCCCGGTATTTTGTCCCAGCCGCAGCATACGGGCGTCAAAGACACTGTCTGGCGGTGATTGCATCCTATTTTCCTCATGCCTGTGGCAATTTGGCTCCGGCTTGCTGTTGCATGACCGGGCTCCTTGGCGCAAGTTCCACGGCATTGTTTCGGACCGGAGTTATTCATGCGCCCCATTCGCATCGGCATCACGGCGCTCTGCTTGTGCCTGGCGACGCTCCCGGGCGCCGCCGATCCGCTGATCAGCAAGACCTATTCCTATTTCTCCATCCGCGGCAGCACCGGCGCGGAACTTGAACAAGCCCTGACGCTGCATGGCCCGGTCCTCAGCCATACCGGGATCCGGCATCCCGGCGCCACCAAGATCAAGCTTGGCGGCACGGTGAAATACGAAAGTTCGCCGGGCGAATGCCGCGTGATCGAAGCCGTGGTCAAGCTCGAGACCCACTTGACCCTGCCGCGCTGGACCAACCGCGAAACCGCCAACAAGGACACACGGCTGGTCTGGGACACGCTGTCCGCCGACATCAAGCGGCATGAAGAACGCCACGCCGAGATCGCCCGCCAACATGCCCGCAAGCTGGAACAGGCCCTTCTCGATTTACGGCCCGACAAAAACTGCGCGGCGATGGAGGCCAGGGTCAACGCCACCACCAAGTCAATCATCGAAAAACACGCGGCCGATCAGGCGCGGTTCGACCGCGTCGAGGCGGCCAGCTTCGAACGGCGGATGCTCAGGATGTTGCGCTTCAAGGTCGAGAAGCGGAAAAACAGCGGCTAGTGTCTCGTGCCGAGAAAGTGGCGCCTGGCCGCGGCGCCCTCTCTACCGGCGAGTCGGAGCGGATCACTGCATCCGCCAGCAAGGGATCCGGCGATGGCCGTTAATCTGGCCGGCGGCCAAGTTGCAGCTGCCGCCCGTTTCAGGATCACCTTGGTCTTCCGCGTCTGAAATCCCTGCCGGAACAACAGCATCTTGATGATCAAAGTATTCTCAAGTGATGATAGTGCTGATTCCGCACCCTCAATTCCCACCCGGCACTCCTGCCAGTATTCGAATCCGGGAAACTGCGTCATATTTCAGTTAAGGGACAAATTAATAAAGTGATTCGGGTTCTCCCGGCGCAAGGAAGCCGCTTGATGATCCTCCCTCATCGGGTTTGATAACTGAAGCGCCCATTTGCCCCGCTTTCCTCTCAAGGGACAGCGGGGCTTTTTTATGCGCAACCGGAATTTACTGGACGCCGAGCTTCTTTTGCAGGCTGGTCGATGACGTTGTGTACTGGAACACCAGTTTCTGGTCCGGATGGGCCAGCCGCTTGACCGCTTGCGTCATCAGCGCCGCTTCGTGGAACCCCGACAGGATCAGCTTGAGCTTGCCCGGATACCAGTTGATGTCGCCGATGGCGAACACGCCGGGAATGCTGGTCTCGAACTTCTCGGTGTCCACCGCAATCAGGTTTTCATGCTGGTTGAGACCCCAATCGGCGATCGGACCCAGCTTCATCGTCAGGCCGAAGAATGGCAGCATGCGGTCGCAGGCGATGTCGATCTCGCCATCGGGGCCCTTGACGGTGGCCGCCGACAATTGCCCGTCCTCCCCTTTCAGTCCCGTCACCTGGCCGACCTGGAAGTTGATCTTGCCCTCTTCGCGCATGGAAAACATCTTGTTGACGCTGTCGGGCGCGGCGCGGAAATCCGGGCGGCGGTGCACCAGCGTCACCGATTTCGCCACCGGCTGCAGGTTGAGCGTCCAGTCCAGCGCGGAATCGCCGCCACCGACGATCAGCAGGTCCTTGCCGCGGAATTCCTCCATCCGCCGCACGGAATAGAACACGCTGGTGCCCTCATAGGCCTCTATGCCGGGCACCGGCGGCCGCTTGGGCTGGAACGATCCGCCGCCCGCCGCGATCACCACCGCATGGCAATGCAACAGCTCGCCCTCATCGGTCTCGACCTCGAAACGGCCATTGTCCAGCTTGCGGAAACCCGCCACCATCCGGTTGAAATGGAATTCCGGCGAAAACGGCGCAATCTGCTCCATCAGCCGGTCGACCAGCTCCTGGCCCGAAATCTGCGGCCAGGCCGGAATGTCGTAGATCGGTTTTTCCGGATAGAGTTCCGCGCACTGCCCGCCGGGACGATCGAGAATATCGATCAGATGGCATTTCAGATCGTAAAGCCCAAGCTCGAACACGGCAAACAGGCCAACCGGCCCGGCGCCAATAATCACGACATCGGTTTCAATCGGGGTAGACATCAGCACTATCCGGAAAAAAGAGGGAAATCAGGCCTGCCGCTCAGGCACGTGCACCACCAGGCCGTCAAGCTCGCTGCGAACCTTGATCTGGCAGGACAGCCGCGAAGTCGGACGCACGTCGAAGGCGAAATCGAGCATGTCCTCTTCCATCGGCGCCGGCGCGCCAACCGCTTCGGCCCACTCTTCGTCGACATAGACATGGCAGGTGGCGCAGGCGCAGGCGCCGCCGCATTCGGCTTCGATGCCGGGCACGGAATTGCGGATGGCGTTTTCCATCACGGTCGAGCCGTTCTCGGCCTCGATGTCGAAACGCGTTCCATCATAGGCAACGAGGGATATTTTGGTCATGACTGGCCTCTGGCGTATTCTCTTTTACAGCGCCGCGCATCCGATCGGATGCGCAAAGGTCGCTGTGGCACTTTAAGATAATGCATGGACGTGATCGCTTAAATGAATCTGTTTGAGCGCGACATGCATAGAGTGAGGCTTTCATACACGCTGCACCGCTTGAGGCAAGAATGAAAACCTCACTGCGACAGCGTTGCGCGGCATGGTTTTCCAAAATGAGGATTTAGCGGCTGAATTCCACCGGGCCGCAAGGGCCGTGCAGCGGCGCCAGGCGCTCAGCGCATCAGGCCGGCGATAAAGGCGTCCGCGTTGATCACCGAAGTGGCGAAGGCGGTCATCGCCGCCATATTGGCGGGCGCGGTTTCCAGCGCGGCCGCGCGGCGGGCGACTTCGAATGCGCCGACCGCCTTGGCGGCCCCTGCCAGGCGATGTGCCAGTTCGGAGCGGGCAGCGGCGTCCAATGCGTCAATCCGGGCCACCGCCTCTCGCGCCTGCCGTGCAAACAGCGCCAGCACTTCCGTCTCGAGCGCCTTGTCGCCTCCGGTCTGCCGCGCCAGATGCACCAGATCGATCGGCCTCCCACCTGACGGGCGCGGCTGATAACTGACCTCCGGAGCTTCGAATGCGATACTGAGCGCCGTCATGGCGGATATCCTTGTTTCAATTATTGGTGGAGATGAGTTTGGCCCGGCGGCCTCTCAAATCGGTAAACGCCATCATGGCGCGGCCCTGATAATCTGCCGGCATGGTTAACGAGTGGTAAATGTGGCAAATGATTGGCGTTTGCGCCTCTTTTTGACACAGAACACCGTTAAAAACCGGTGGACACCCAGCGCATGCAACCGCTTTTGTTTGTTAATTTGAGCTGTGTGTGTCACTAAATTGGAGGTTTGAGGGTCCGGCAACGGGCGTTACCGGATTCTCCGCATATATAAGGCGATCCGGCAGCCCTCAGTTTTTGGGCGTTCAGCACTGGCGGGTAGCCGGACACCCTTCCTTCGGGTAACGAGGCTTGAGTAACATGAGTAAGACACCAGCGGACAAGAGCATAGACGAACAGACATTCGAGGCGCTTGAAGACGCCCTCAACATTGATCTGGGAGATGACGACTCGGATTTGCTTGACGATATCTCGCTCAAGGAGCTTGAGGACAAGGTTACCAGCGCCGCCCGGGAACTCAAGAACGCCGGTCAGGATCAAGCCGCCGCCAAACCGTCCGCCGAGCCCGGACCGGGCCGCAACACCGCGCCGCGTGCGCCGACGCCGCCCTTCACCCCGGTCGGACCGCTGGCGCCCGCCAATGATGATGGCCGCAAGACCACCGCCGGCCTTTTGCGCGCGCTTGAAATCGGTTCGAGCCGCGGCGCCCTGCGCAATGCCGCCATCATCTCGGTGCTGTGGACCTTTGGCGTGCTCGGATTGGCAAATCTGTTGTACGGGCCCGAGATCTGGCAGATCCGCTCGGTCGCCGGCATTCTGGCGATGCCCGCCGCGATCGGTTTCCTGGTCGCCATCCTGGTTCCGGTCCTGGTCTTCTTCGGCTTCTCCATCATGATGGCCCGCGCCCGCGAGATGCGCGCGGCCGCCCGGTCGATGGCCGAAGTGGCGCTGCGCCTGGCCGAACCCGAAAACATTGCCGGCGACCGGATCCTGACCGTCGGTCAGGCCGTGCGCCGCGAAGTCTCGGCCATGAACGAGGGGATCGAACGCACGATCGCACGCGCCTCCGAACTCGAAACCCTGGTGCACTCGGAAGTCAATGCGCTGGAGCGAAGCTATTCCGACAATGAATTGCGCGTCCGCGGACTGGTGCAGGAACTGGGATCGGAGCGCGACGCCATTGTCAGCCATGCCGAACGCATCCGCGCCTCCATCTCCGGCGCCCACGAACAGCTCAAGGACGAATTGACCACCGCCAGCGAGGAGATTTCATCGCGGATCTCGACTTCGGGCGAGGCCTTCGCGCAATTGATGGAGACCCGCGCGGCGAGCCTGCAGGAACGCACGCTGGAAACCACCCGGCAGCTGGAAACCCTGCTCGACGGCCGCACCGACTCGCTGGTCACCGCGCTCAAGACCTCCGGCGGCGAACTGACCGACGAGTTCGACACAAGGCTGGAAATGCTCAATGTCCAGCTCAACCAGCGCGGCAAGGCGCTGTTGTCCGAGTTTGAAACCCGCGCCTCGACGCTTGACGCCAATACCGAAAAGCTCAACGCGGCGCTCGGCGAGCGCGCCCGCCAGCTCAATGAAACACTGATTGCCCGCACCCGCGACATCTCCGACAGCCTCGGCGTCGGCCAGCAGGCGATCACTTCGGGCCTTGAGCAGACGCTCGCGGCGCTCAATTCGGCGCTCGACGAAAAGGGCGCCTCGTTCCGCCAGGCTTTGAAATCCAGCGCCGACGATGCGGTCATGGATCTCGACCTGCGCTCCGGCTTCTTCGAGGAGAAGCTCGAATCCTCCGTCAGCCGCCTGACCGCCGCCTTTGATGAACGGGTTGGCGAATTCACCTCCGCCTTTGACAGCCGCGCCGGCAGCCTCGACGGCAAGCTGTCCGAGAGCCTGTCGCGGATCAACGAGACCCTGAATGGCGGCACCAACGCCATGGACGGCATTCTGTCGGCCAGCCTGGAACGCATTGGCGCCACTCTTGCCGATCGCGGCCAGGCGCTGGAGACAGCGCTGGGCACAGGCGTGGAGCGGCTGGAATCCTCTTCTTCCAATGCCGCATCGCGGATCGAAGCCACCCTGGCCATGCGCGCCGAGACCTTGGAGAATACCCTGGAAGCGGGCGTGGAACGGCTCGAATCCTCCACCAGCGGCGCCGCCACCCGGATCGACGAAACCCTGTCGCAGCGCGCCAGCAATCTGGAAGCGGCACTGGCGGCCGGCGCCAGCCGCATCGACGCAAGCCTCTCGGAGAAGACGGGCGAGATCGTCTCCGGCATCGCCGACAAGGTCACCGATCTGGAACTCGCCCTCGCCGCTGGCGCGGAACGGATCGACACCAGCATGAACGAGCGCTCCGCAGCCCTGTTCGGCTCTCTGTCGGAAACCGCTGAAACGCTGGATCGCAACCTCGGCGCCCGCGCCGACACATTCGGCGCCTCGATCAACCAGGCCGCCGATGCGCTCGACGCGCGGCTTGCCGCGCGGGCCGCGGCGATTCAGTCCGGGCTTACCGGCGCCACCGAGCAGCTTTCGGCGACATTCGATGTCGAAGGCCAGCGTTTCGCCGAACTGGCCCAGTCCGCCTCCGACCGCGTCGACGCCACATTCGCCAAGGGCAGCGACCGGATCGACGAACGGCTGACGACGATGAACAACATGCTCGGCATCGGGCTTGATTCGGTGTCCAGGACAATCGAGGGCAAGGCCACCGGCCTCGCCGCGAAATTGCGCGAAGCCGTCGCCAGCGCCGCCATCGATCTGGACGCCGAAGCGCTCAAGGCCGGCGAAACGCTCGGCAATGTCAGCTCCGGATTTGCCACACACATGGATGAACAGGCCCGCCAGTTTGCCCGCACGCTCGACGAACATGTCGAGGAGCACACCGCCCATCTGGCGGCGCACGCCGAAAACATCGCCAGCCGCATTTCCGCCGGCGCCACGGATATCGGCAATGAAGCCAACCGGATCAGCGATCTGGTCGAGCGCGTCGGCGAAACGGTCGGCAACCAGGCCACCGCCATCGCCAGCACGCTGGATGCGACCGAAGCCCGGTTTGCCGCCCAGGCCACGGCGCTGGCCGCGCGGCTCGAATCCGAGACCGGAGCGATCTCGAGCCGCATCGGCAAGACCGCCAGCGATCTGGTCTCCACCCTTGATGAAACCGCCGGCGCCATCGACGCCCGCCTGGCCGCGTCGGGCGAAAATCTGATTGCCCGCACCGGTTCGCTGGGTGAAACGCTCGAACAGAAGGCAACCAGCATCGTCAAACAGCTGGTCGAAGCCGAACAGGCGATGGACACCCGCGCCACCGCGGTTCACTCCACCCTCGATGAGCGGACCCGCGAACTCAATTCGATGCTGGCCAGCCGCTCGGCCGAACTGTCCCGGATCATTGACGAACAGGCCCGCCCGCTGGTCGACCGCTACGCGGCCAGCGGCGATGAGTTCGCCGACCGGCTGACCGAGGTGACGCAGAACTCGACCGACCGCCTGCGCGCCGAAAACGCGGCTCTGATCAACGCCATCACCAACCGCACCAGCGAAACACTGTCGGCCATCGAGTCGGTCAATCAGAGCCTGACCGGCAATGTCGGCGCGCTGCTGGACCGCCTTGGCGCCAGCAATCAGGATATATCCGCTGTCGTGCAGCAGGCGGCGGTGACCCTTGGCGCGGCCAACACCCAGCTTTCCGAGACCTCCGGGGAAATTTCCTCCTCCACCGAAAAGGCCGCCGAACTGCTCTCCGGCTCCGCCCGGCTTCTCGACGGCAAGGTCGAAAAGCTCACCGACATTTCCAGCCGCACGCTCAACCAGGTTGGCGCCATCGCCGGCCGCTTCGACGACCATTCCAGGGTGCTCGCCTCCGCCTCCGATCTGCTTGGCGCGGCGCAGTCCAATCTCGCCTCCACGCTGGAAGAGCGCCGGGAAGCCCTGCAGGCGCTGTCGCTCGGGCTTGTCAGCCGCTCCGAACAGATCGAATCCACCATGCATTCGCTCGAGGATATCGTGCTCAAGGCCTTCTCCGGCGCTGACGAGCTGTCAAAGCGCGCCGCGGTGCGGCTTGAAGGCGGATTGCGCAACGCCGCTGAAAACGCCGCCAAGCTGCTGGGAGAGACCGAGGACAAGGCGCATGCGGTTGCCGGCGTGATGCGCGAGAGCATTCGCGAAGCGGCCGAGGAAACCGACAAGCTGCTGAGCGAGACCGAGTCCCGCGCCCAAACCGCGGCCAGCCTGATGGCTGGAAACATGCGCGGAGCCATGGATGACACCGACAAGCTGTTGCGCGGGTCCGAGAGCCGCGCCCAGTCGGCCGCCAGCCTGATGCGCGAAACCGTGCGCGAGGCCATCGAGGACGCGATCACACGCTTCTCCGGCGCGACCGACGAAATCCGCCGCTCGGCCGCCGATATCAAGCGCGAACTGGATGACACCAGAAGCGAGCTCAAGCGCGGCGCTTTCGATCTTCCCGAGGAAACCCGCGAAAGCGCCGCCGCCATGCGCCGCGCCGTCGCCGACCAGATCAAGGCGCTGCAGGAGCTTTCGCAGATCGTCGGCCAGTCCAGCCAGCGCGTCGAGGTCAGCCAGCCGGCGCCGCGTCCGGTGCAGCGCACTGCTGCGGTTCAGCAGGCGGCGCCGCGGCGTGAACCGGCGCCCGCGCCCCGCCTCGAAGTACCTGTCCAGCGCGCGCCCTTGCGCGGCAGCCTCGAAACCGCCAGCGCCGCGCCGGCCAAGAGCGAAGGCTGGGTCAGCGACCTGCTGCGCGCGGCGTCGCGCGAGGAGCAGAAACCCGCCGCGCCGGCGCCGCAACGCGCCCCGGAGCGCAATCCGCGCCATGTCGTTGAATCGCTCAATTCGCTGTCGGTCGACATCGCCCGCGCCATTGATCACGACGCCTCGGTCGATCTGTGGCGGCGCTATCAGCGCGGCGAACGCGACGTCTTTACCCGCAGGCTCTACACGCTGAAGGGCCAGCAGACTTTTGACGAGATCAAGACCAAATACGGCCGCGAGCCCGAGTTCCGCGCCGCCGTCGACCGCTATATCGCCGATTTCGAAAAGCTGCTCTCGGACGTCGCCCGCAATGACCGCGACAACATGATGACGCAGACCTACCTGACCTCGGACACCGGCAAGGTCTACACCATGCTGGCCCATGCCAGCGGCCGCTTCGGCCGCGAGTAGCGATGCCGGACTGACCCGGTCTCGAACCGAACCCGCGGCGTCAAACGCTGCAGCAGATGAACTGACCCCCGAAGTTGGACATCCAACTTCGGGGGTTTTTCATTGCGGGGCACGGCGAAATCGCGGTCCGCCGCCCCGGTTTCCCCACCATGACAGCATTCTGCCGCGAGTTCCTCGGCGTTGAGACGCTTTCGGACAACCAGCCCCCCCGATGCGTCGTTTTGACGTGGAACCGGCTGTGGAACCCTGGCTGGAATCGTGCGAAACAACGCCAAAAGGCGCTTTCATGGCTTGTACAGTTCGTGAACACGACAGTGCCGCAACAATGGAGTGAATGTCTATGGCGTTGACAATACTGGCATATGTGGCAGTCATCGGCTTTCTCGGCTGGTCCGCATGGCGAAGCGGTGACACCGAAAAAGTCATGTTTGCCGTCAACCTGGTTCTTCTCTGGTTGAGCGCCATCTGGTTGTATGGCTATCCGGCTTTGATCGGCCCGGCCGTGGTTGCAGCCATCAGCTATCTGGCTCTGCTGGTCGTCATGACATCCTCGGACCTGCGGATTCCCATGGCCCCGCAGCCGCAGCAGGCCGACGATGACTAGAGCGCCGTGCGTCCTCTTGGACGCAGAAAGGCGCTCTATCTCTTTGAATCTAGAGCATCTTATCTGCGTTAGGCGATTCCGCCTGATCGCAGGATGCTCTAGCGGTCTCGCCAAAGCTGAGCCTCAGGCGCAAATCGACTTGTGAAAAGGGTGCCGTGATCCTGATCAGATCCGTGCTGGATCAGATCCGCGACAGGGTCCAGTTGACCAGATCCCGCACCACCACTTCAAACGCCCGGTCGAGCGACTGCACGTAAGCCGCGTTGCCACTGCCCGCCACCGGCGCGGTGGCGCGGAACACCGTGCTCGCCAGCACGACGCCGTTGCGGTCGTTGAGCAGCTTGGCCGACAGTTCGACCACGGCGCTTTCGCCGGCGTCGGCCTTGATCTCGAAGGCGCGAATGGCGGTGAGGATCTTGAAATCGATCGCCAGCCCGTCACCGGGGCGGCCGACGCCGCCAACCCGGCCTGAATCCTCGAATGCCTGAACCAGCTTGTCCTGGACGATTTTCGGCAGCCTGTCCGACCATTGCGAGTTGGCCAGATACTGCAGCGACGACGGCGTCGGGCGGATGACGATCTGCTCGCTGTCGAGCGCCTTGAGCGCGGTCGGCTCGTTGATCAGGATCTGGCGGTTGCGCGACCGCTGGCCGGTCACTTCCGGCGCCGACGACAGCGCATAAGTGTCGGGCGGCGAGGCTTTCACGAGCCCGCCGGCGCAGCCGGAGAGCACCGACAGCATGGCAACCGCAACAATCAATCCACTCGCGTTCACGCCTGCGCCAATCTCCTAAGCCTTCGCCCGGAATTTATACAAATTGTTAACGCTTGTCTTGCGATGCAAGCGCCAAAGAGTCAACGCCGCGTCCGCCCGTCATACTGCTTGACCGTGTCGCCGCCGAAAATAAGCCGCTGCGGGTCCTGTTCGATCGACGTGATCGACCGCTCGATGCGTTCGATCGACCGCCGCGCGTCATTGACCAGCGCCTCGACATCGCGCAGGCCCGACCCCGAGAACCGCTGCAGATTGTCGGCGATCGGACCAATGCGGGCATTGAGCGAATTGGCCACATCCCGGAACGATTTGAGCGTGGCCTCGGCATCGGCGAGCAGGTTTGACGCATCGCCTTCGCCGAGGAAGCCGTCGACCTTGGCCAGAACCCCGTCAACCCGCGTCGACGCGGCCTTGAGCGTGGTCGTCATTTCCTTCACATCGGAAATGATGACATCGTAGTCCTGATTTCTGGCGCTGAACGTCTCGGCCACCTCGCGCGCATCGGCCAGCGCCTTGCGCGCGTCCGCACTTGCCAGCGCAATGTCGTCCACCGCCTGGCCGACCTTGGCCGGATCAATGCCGGCGATCACCTTGTCGACCTTGTCGAGCGAGGCGCCGGCATTCTTGGCGAATGTTTCGAACGACCGCGCCGCCAGCTTGAAGCTCTCAAGTGTCTCGGTGATGCCGCTCGAGGCATCGGCGACATCGGCGGTCACCTTGTCGACATTGGCCAGAATCCGGTCGATCTTTTCCGGATCGATCGCATTGATCAGATTTTCAGCCGATGCAAGCGCGCTCTCGATCCGGCTTGACAGCGATTTGACCACCTCCGACAGGTTGCCCACGCTCTTGAGAAAATCATCGATGCCGTCGGCATTGTCCCTGAGCGCGCCGGTGAAGATCTCGGTGTTCTTCAGCGTTTCGGTCAGCGGCCCGCGCGCATCGACGACAAAGCCTTCGACCTGGCCGATCACCCGGTTGGCGCGATTGAGGATATCGTCGGCGGTGGCGAGCAGGTTGGTTACGCTGGACGGATCGGCGGTGATCTCGGCCACCCTGCCCTCGGTCATCGCCTTGACCAGGATATTGTCATTGGTCGGCGTGCCGCCCTGCATCTCGATATAGGCCGAGCCGGTCAGGCCCTGGATTTCCAGCGCCGCGCGCGTGTCGGTGTAGATCGGCGTGTTGGATTGCACCTCGGTCATGGCGATCACGAATTCCGGGCTCGCCGGGTCGATGCTGAGCCGGCGGATCACGCCATAGGGAATGCCGTTGAACCGCACCGGCGAACCCACCGAAAGGCCGTTGGCGGAGCCGGGAATGCGGACGATCAGCGGCGCGGTTTCGCCGCCGCCGCCATATTTCGCCATCCAGTAGACAAAGCCGAACGCCGACAACATCACCATCAGGGTGAAGAAGCCGACAATGGCGTAGTTGGCCCGGGTTTCCATTATTCAGCTTCGCTTTTCTTGCTGCCCGCCGGGTTCTGTCCCGGATCCTGCTTCGTCTCTTGCTTGTCGATCCGGCCTGGAATCATGCGCGCTCGCTTGCCCTGGAAATAGGATTGCACCCAGGGATCATCAAATGAAAGCATGTCATCGATCGTCCCTTCCACCAGAACGCGTTTCTTGCCCAGCACGGCGATCCGGTCGCAAACCGAGAATAGGCTGTCGAGATCATGGGTCACCATGTAGACCGTCAGCCCGAGCGTGTCACGCAACTGCGCGATCAGTTCATCAAACTCCGCGGCTCCGATCGGATCAAGCCCGGATGTCGGTTCGTCCAGAAAGACCAGATCCGGGTCGAGAGCCAGCGCGCGCGCCAGCGCCGCCCGCTTGATCATTCCGCCCGACAGTTCCGAAGGATATTTGTCCGTCGCATTCGGGGCAAGGCCGACCATCGCCACCTTCAGTTCCGCCAGTTCATCCATCAGCGGCTGGGGAAGATCGAGATACTCCCGCATCGGCACCTGGATGTTCTCGCGCACCGTCAGCGACGAAAACAGCGCGCCATGCTGGAACAGCACGCCCAGACGCATGTCGAGTTTGATTTTCTTGGCTTCCTCAACCTCGTCATAGTTCTCGCCAAGGATCCGGATAATGCCCTTCTGGCGCGGAATTAGCCGCAGGATCGCGCGCATCAACACCGTTTTGCCGGTGCCGGAACCGCCGACAAATCCCAGGATTTCGCCGCGGTAGACATCCAGATCGAGATGATCGAGCACCAGATTGTCGCCGAACGAGACGCAGACGTCGCGCGCCGAGAGGATGATTTCGCGCTCGCCGGGGTGATTTGGAGCAGCGCTCTCCGGGATGATGCGGTCTGGCGGGGTCATTGCGTCCTGTCTCAAAAATCGATCGCCGCGTAGAACATGGCGAACAGGCCGTCGACGAGGATCACCACAAAAATGGATTTGACCACCGAGGCCGTCACCCTGCGGCCCAGCGATTCGGCGCTGCCGCCCACCTTCATGCCCTCCACGGCCGCGACAATGCCGATGATCAGCGCCATGAATGGCGCCTTGATCATCCCTGACGACACCGTCGACATGTCGATGGCCTCGCGCAACCGCGTGGCGAAGACATCGGGGGTAATGCCCGAATAGGTCCAGACTACGGCGGCGGCGCCGAGCAGGGCGGCGAAATTCGCCACCACGGTGAGCAGCGGCAACACCACCGTCAACGCCACCAGGCGCGGAAACACCAGAACGCCGATCGGGTTGAGGCCCATCACCTTGAGCGCGTCGACCTCCTCGCGCATCTTCATCGAGCCGATTTCGGCGGTGATCGCGCTGCCGGAGCGGCCGGCGATCATGATCGCGGTCAACAGCACGCCGATTTCGCGCAATTGCAGGATCCCGACCAGATCGACGACGAACACCTCGGCGCCGAAATAGCGCAACTGGAAGGCGCCCTGCTGGGCGATGATCGCGCCGATGAGAAAGCTCATCAGCATGATGATCGGCACGGCGCGAACGCCCATGTGGTCCATATGGGTGACGATCGACGCCGGCGAAATCCCCGACGACCGGTTCAGCTTGAGCTGCGCCCCGCGAACCGCCGATCCCAGAATGTAGAGCGAAGCGATCAAATCATCATAGAGCTCATACATGCTCTCGCCGATCGGGGCGAACATCCGTTCAAACCGGGGCGGAAGCTCCGGCTCCTCGATCGCATCGCGGTCGACCAGATCCGGGATCGCCGAAATCAGGCTCGCCACCGGCGCTGACGCGCCCACCAGCCGTGCGTCCGCGCCAAGGACATGAGCCGCGGCCATCGTCTTGCGCACCAGCCATGCCCCGGCGGTGTCGAAATTGCTGACTTCCGACAGTTCGATGGAGAGCGGTTTGCCCGACAGGCCATGCTGGATTTCCAGCATCCGGCCATAGACGCCGGAAATCGCCGCGTGACGCCAGTCGCCGGAAAGCACAATCGTCTCGCCGGCATCGGTGACATCCCGCTCGATCCGCGGCGGCGGGCCATCGGCGCGCCGGGCCTGGACATCGGCTCTTGTATCTTTCGCCTGATCGGTCAACATGACCCACACATAGCGGGTCGCTTCGGAACTGTCACCGCACAGCGTCTGTATAACCGACCGTCCCGTTTGGCTTTCGACACTTTTTCACGGATCCGCCGCCCATGCCCCGACTGCTTCACGTCCAAATCGACAGTTTTCCACTCACCCGCGCCTTCACCATCTCGCGCGGCGCCAAGACCGCCGCCGAGGTTGTCACCTGCGCGATCACCGACAATGGCATGCGCGGCCATGGCGAATGCGTTCCCTACGCCCGCTATGGCGAGACGGTCGAGGGCGTCATGAGCGCGATTGAGGCTTATGCCAAGGCCATTGCGTCGGGGGCGAGCCGCGAGGAGCTGCGAAAGGCCATGAAGCCGGGCGCGGCGCGCAACGCCATTGATTGCGCCCTGTGGGACATCGAGGCCAAGCTGAGCGGCACCCGCGCCGCCACCCACGCCTGCCGCATGCCGCCCAGGCCGGTGCCGACCGCGATCACCATATCGCTCGGCGAACCCGCCGACATGGCCGACGAAGCCAGGGCCCATGCCTCGCAAAAGCTGCTCAAGGTCAAGGTCGGAACCTCCGATGACCGCGCCCGGATGCATGCGGTGGCAAGTGCTGCGCCCAATGCCGAAATCATTCTCGACGCCAATGAAGGCTGGGACGAGAGCAACATCCGCGAGCACCTTCTGCTGGCCGCCGAACTGCATATCGGGTTGATCGAACAGCCGCTGCCGGCCGGCAAAGACGAGATCCTGGCCCACATTCCCCATCCCGTGCCGATATGCGCCGATGAAAGCGTCCACACGCTGGCCGATCTCGAACTGCTCTCCGATCGCTATGATGCGATCAACATCAAGCTCGACAAGACCGGCGGCCTCACCGAGGCGCTGCTGATGCGCGACCGGGCCCGCGAGCTTGGCTTCGGCGTGATGATCGGCTGCATGGTCGGAACGTCGTTGGCCATGGCGCCCGCCGTGCTGCTGGCCCAGGACGCGGACTGGGTCGATCTTGACGGACCGCTGCTGCTTGCGCGTGACCGGTCGCCAGGCCTGGTCTATACCGGCTCGCTGGTATCGCCGCCATCGGCCGAACTTTGGGGCTGAGCGCGGCATGCATGTCATCAAACCGGTTCCATTCGGGATGGATCGGTTCTAGAACCAGACCAAAGGTTTTTCGAGGGGGAAATCCGCATGCCATCGGGTCAAACCGGCGTCAACCGCGCCGCAACCGGCGAACTTGTCCGCGCCGCTTGCGGCGCACCGGTGATCTTGAAGCCGGGCCGCCGCCGGTTTCCCCTTGCGCACGCATCAGCGCGCTGACGACCCGCGCCGCCCGCCACATGACCTATCAGGAGAAGAGCAACCAATGACCGCCAAGGACACCAAGCGCGCCAGCGATCCGAAACCCTCCAGCGGTGATCTCGATGAGAACGCGCTGTTTTACCACCGCTATCCGCGGCCGGGCAAACTCGAGATCCAGGCGACCAAACCCTTGGGCAACCAGCGCGACCTGGCGCTGGCCTATTCCCCCGGCGTCGCCGCTCCGTGCCTGGCCATTCGCGACAATCCCGATGCCGCCGCCGCCTACACGGCGCGGGCCAATCTGGTCGGCGTCGTCTCCAACGGCACCGCGGTGCTCGGCCTTGGCAATATCGGCCCGCTGGCGTCCAAGCCGGTGATGGAGGGCAAGGCGGTGCTGTTCAAGAAATTCGCCGGCATCGACGTCTTCGACATCGAAATCGACGCGCCCGACGTCGACCGCATGGTCAGCGTGATTTCGGCGCTTGAACCAACCTTCGGCGGCATCAATCTGGAGGACATCAAGGCGCCGGAATGCTTTGAGGTCGAACGGCAATTGCGCGCCATCATGGACATTCCGGTGTTCCACGACGACCAGCACGGCACCGCCATCATCGTCGCCGCGGGCATCCTCAACGGTCTCGAACTGGCCGGCAAGACCATCGCCGACGTCAAGATCGTCACCTCCGGGGCGGGTGCTGCGGCGCTCGCCTGCCTCAACCTGCTGGTGGCGCTGGGCGCCAGGCGCGAGAACATCTGGGTCCATGACATCGAGGGCCTGGTCTATGAAGGCCGCGAAGTGCTGATGGACGAATGGAAGTGCATCTATGCGCAACCCTCGGACAAGCGGGCCCTGTCGGACTCGATCGAGGGCGCCGACGTGTTTCTGGGCCTCTCGGCCGCCGGCGTGCTCAAGCCCGAATTGCTGGCGACCATGGCCGAGCGGCCGTTGATCATGGCGCTCGCCAATCCCTCGCCTGAAATCATGCCGGACCTGGCGCGCGAGGCGCGGCCCGATGCGATGATCTGCACCGGGCGCTCGGATTTTCCCAATCAGGTCAACAATGTCCTGTGCTTTCCCTATATTTTCAGGGGCGCGCTCGATTGCGGCGCGCGCACCATCAATGAAGAGATGAAGATGGCGGCCGTCCGCGCCATTGCCGCGCTGGCCCGGGAAGAGCCATCCGACATCGCAGCAAGGGCCTATTCGGGCGAGACCCCGGTGTTCGGCCCGGAATATCTGATCCCCTCGCCGTTCGACCAGCGGCTGATCCTGCGCATCGCGCCGGCGGTCGCCGAGGCCGCCGCCAGGTCCGGCGTGGCGCGGCGTCCGATCACTGACATGGAAGCCTATGTCGATCAATTGAACCGCTTCGTCTTCCGCTCCGGCCTGATCATGAAACCGCTGTTCACCGCGGCCAAGACCGCGGCGAAGAAGCGGGTGATCTTCGCCGAGGGCGAGGATGAGCGGGTGCTGCGCGCCGCCCAGGTGCTGCTTGAGGAAGGCGTCGCCGAGCCGATCCTGATCGGCCGTCCCACCATCATCGAATCCCGTCTCAAGCGGTTTGGCCTCAGGATCCGGCCCGGCGTCGATTTCGCCGTCACCAACCCCGAGGATGACCCACGCTTTCGCGACTATGTCGACGAGTATTTCGCACTGGTCGGACGCAAGGGCGTGATTCCGGAGGCCGCGCGCACCATCATCCGCACCAATTCCACCGTGATTGGCGCGCTTTCGCTGCGGCTGGGCGAAGCCGATGCGATGATCTGCGGGCTAGAAGGCCGTTACGCCCGGCATTTGCGCGATGTCTCGCAGATCATCGGCAAGCGCGAGGGCGTGCTCGACTATTCGGCGCTGAGCCTGTTGATCTCGCAACGCGGCGCCACCTTCTTCACCGACACCTATGTGTCGTTTGATCCCAGCGCCGAGGAGATCGCCGAAACCACGATCATGGCGGCCGCGGAAATCCGCCGCTTCGGCATCGTGCCGAAGGCCGCGCTGGTGTCGCACTCCAATTTCGGGTCGCGGGATTCCAAAAGCGCCACCAAGATGCGCCGGGCGATCGACATCATCCGCGCGACAGCACCCGAACTGGAGGCTGACGGCGAAATGCACGGGGATTCGGCAATGTCGGAATTGCTCAGACAACGGGTGATGCCCAATAGCACGCTCAGCGGCGAGGCCAATCTGCTGGTGTTCCCCAATCTCGACGCCGCCAACATCGCGCTCGGCCTGGTCAAGACCATGACCGAGGCGCTGCATGTCGGGCCGATCCTGCTTGGCGCGGCCATGCCGGCCCATATCCTGTCGCCATCGGTGACCTCGCGCGGCGTGGTCAACATGGCGACGCTGGCGGTGGTCGAGGCGTCCTACGACGAGTGACGCACTTTGCGCGCCGAGTATCGAGTATCAAGGCGGTCTTGAGCAGCTGGTTAAGGTAAACACCCGGTTGTGATTGGCGCAAACGCGCGCAAAGTCTAGACTGCAGGCGGCATGGCATCCAAGATTTAACACTTGATGTCTAGAACGGGTCTGTCGTCATGCTGGAGCTGATCATGCGCCGCGTCTGGTTTCGCAGTCAATTGCTGGTTCTCGCGCTTGCCCTTTCACCGGCCGGCGCGGCACAGGCATCGGCGGTTTGCACCCGGCTCAACGCGCAACTCGCCAGCGTCGACGCGGGCGCCGGATCGTCGGCCAGTTACCGCCGTTTTGCCGCGGCAGTGGTCCAGCAGGATCAGCAGATCGCTCGGGTCCGGGCCGATCTGAAGCGGTTCGGCTGCAGTTCCGGCAGCATCCTGGTGATCGGCGGCCGGAACGCCCAGGCCTGCGCCACGCTCACCTCGTCCTATGGCAGGATGCGCGCCAATCTCGAAGCGCTGGAGCGCAAGCGCGACTCCTTCGCACGGCGCTCCGACATGGGGCTCAAGCGGCGCATCCAGGCGGAGCTGAAGGCCAATGATTGCGACGGCACGCGCGCCTCGGTCCGGGCCGCGGCGCTGAAGGGACGCCAGGACGCGGCGAACGCGCGACGGTCCTCCGGCCTGGCCGCCATTCTCGGCGACAGCGGCGGCAAGGTCAGCGCGGCGTTTCCAAATTCACGAATCATGATCGAGCCCGGCGCATCGCGCGGCGGCAATTTCCGCACCCTGTGTGTACGCAGTTGCGACGGCTTCTTCTTTCCCATCTCGTCAGCCGCCTCACCCTCCGATTTCGGCCGTGATGAACGCACCTGCCAGATGATGTGCCCGGGCACCGACACCGAGCTCTATTTCCATTCGGCGCTCGGCCAGGAGAGCGAGGAGATGATCTCGGCCCGGACCCGCGAACCCTATGCCGAGATGGAAAACGCCTTCGCCTACCGCAATGTGGCGGCCCCGATGAACAAGGCCTGCGGCTGCAACATGGGCGCCTTCTTCAAGGAAATGCAGCGCCGCGAGGCCATCCTGAACGGCGAGGCAAGCGGCGAGGCGCCGGTGACGACCTGGGTGCGTCCGTCCAACCGGCCCGACCCCGGCGAGGATCCCGAAACAGTCATCGACGCCGAAATGCGCCTGTCATCGGAAGACATCGCCGCCGTGCTTCAAGCCTCGACCAGCGAACGGCCGCTGACCAGTGACCGCCAGCAGGTTCGCATGGTGGGACCGACCTTCCTGCCCGACCCCTCCGACGGCCTTGACCTGAAGTCGGGCGGCGAGCGGCTGGTCAGGTAACGGGTCAACCGCCCTGTCGCGCCAGCGCCCTGCGGCTGACTGCAATCATGACGCCGATCATCGCCACGCAATAGACGCCCATGGCGGCGATCTGGCCGGAATAGGAAACGCCGATATCGATCAGCCAGCCGGTCAGGCCCGGGCCCATGGCGGTGGCGAAGACCGCGAAGGCGACGATCAGCGAGCGGATGCCGCCCAGATGCCTGGTGCCGTAGAGCTCGGGCCAGAGCGCCCCGAACAGGGTCGAGGAAAAGCCGTAGGACACGCCCATCAGCGCCATGAAGGCATAGGCGCCCCAGACGGAGTCGGTGGACGCCAGCACGAAGCAGGACAGCGACAGCGGCACGAGGAAGGACGGCAGCATCCGGATCGCCGAGAAGCGGTCGATGAGCTGGCCGGCGATCAGCGCAAACAGGATGGTCATGGCCGACATGATGGCGAAGGAGGCGGCAAACACGCTCGGATCCCAGCCGCGCAATTCCGACAGATAGACCTGATGGAAAAACACCGTGGTGCCGATGAAGCCCGGCGCCAGCACGCCCAATAGCGCCGCCCAGAACAAGGGATCGCGGATCACTTCGCCCCGCGTCCATTCGCGCGCCACCGGCTTGCCCGGATCCAGCGCCACCGATTGCGGCGTCCGCTCGAGCTTGAGCAGGCTGTAGATCGCCGGCAGCGCCACCAGCATCAGCACGGCGGCCGCCAGCAGCCAGGAGCCGCGCCAGCCGACCAGCGCCGCCACAATGACAAAGCTGATCGGAAAAACCGCCTCGCCGACATTGACGCCGATCGCCGTCAGCGACACCGCCCGGCCGCGTTGGGCGGCGAACCAGCGGCCCATGGCTGTGAACGCGATATGGCTGAACATGCCCTGCCCGAACAGCCTGAGCAGATAGATCGCCAGCACCAAGAGCGCCAGTTGCGTGGACCAGGCCATCAGCAGGCAGGCAAGCGCCAGGATGGGGGCGGCGAGCAGCACGGTGGAGGCGACGCTGATGCGGTCGATGATCTTGCCCAGCTGCGGCAGCGAGGCGGCGCTTGCCAGTGTCGCGATCATGTAGATGCTGCCGAATTCGCCATGGCTCAGACCATATTCAGCGCGGATGTCGCCCGCCGACAGCGCGATGAAATAGGTCTGCCCGAAAGACGAGAAAAACGTCAGCAGAAAGCCGCCGCCGATCCAGCGGGCATTGTCGCGCAGGAAATGAATGACCGCCATCAGCGATCCCGGAACCGGTTGGTGATCGGGTAGCGGCGGTCGCGGCCAAAATTCTTCTTGGTGATCTTGACGCCCGGCGCCGACTGCCGGCGCTTGTATTCGGCCAGATACAACAGATGCTCGATGCGGTGCACGGTGGCCAGGTCATGGCCGCGCGCGACGATTTCGTCGACGCCCATCTCGTGCTCGACCAGGCATTCGAGAATATCATCCAGCACCGGATAGGGCGGCAGCGAATCCTGGTCGGTCTGGTCGGGCCTCAGTTCGGCCGACGGCGCCTTGTCGATGATGCTTTGCGGGATCACCACACCCGAGGGGCCGAGCGCGCCGGGCGGCACATGGGCGTTGCGCCAGCGGGCCAGCGCATAGACCTGCATCTTGTAGAGGTCCTTGATCGGATTGAAGCCGCCATTCATGTCGCCATAGAGCGTGGCGTAGCCGACGCTCATCTCGCTCTTGTTGCCGGTGGTGACCACCATCGAGCCGAACTTGTTGGAGATCGCCATCAGGATGACGCCGCGCGCCCGGCTCTGCAGGTTTTCCTCGGTGACGCCTTCCTCGGTGCCTTCGAACATGTCGCCAAGCGCGGTCAGGAACCCCTGCACCGGCTCCTCGATCGCCACCGTGTCATAATGGCAGCCGAGCGCGCGGGCGCAGGCCTCGGCGTCGGTGATCGAGCTTTCCGAGGTGTAGCGGTAGGGCAGCATCACGGCGCGCAACCGTTCCTCGCCCAGCGCATCAACGGCAAGGGCCGCGCAGATGGCGGAATCGATGCCGCCCGAGAGGCCGAGCACCACATTGCGGAAGCCGTTCTTGTTGACGTAGTCGCGCAGGCCCAGCATGCAGGCGCGGTAATCGGCTTCCTCGGCGTCGGGGATTTTTGACATCGGCCCGCTGGCGCAGGCCCAGCCGCCCGTCTCCTGGCGTTTCCAGGTGCTGACCGAGACCGCGTCCTCGAACTGGCTCATCTGGAAGGCAAGGCTCTTGTCGGCGTTGAGCGCGAAGCTGGCGCCATCAAACACCAATTCGTCCTGGCCGCCGATCTGGTTGGCGTAGAGCATCGGCAGCCCGCTCTCGATCACCTGTTTGAGCACCACCTGATGGCGGATATCGACCTTGCCGCGATAATAGGGCGAGCCGTTGGGGACAAGCAGGATTTCCGCGCCGCTTTCGGCCAATGTCTCGCAGACGCCGAGATCGCCCCAGATGTCCTCGCAGACAGGAATGCCGAAGCGGACGCCGCGAATGGACACCGGCCCCGGCATTTCGCCGACGTCGAACACCCGTTTCTCGTCGAATTCGCCGTAATTGGGCAGATCGACCTTGTCGCGCCAGGCAACCAGCCTGCCGCCGTCGAGCACGGCGACGGAGTTGAAGCGCTTGCCGCCCTCGCTGCGCGGATAGCCGATGATGACGGCCGGTCCGCCATCGGCGGTGTCAGCGGCCAGTTCCTCGACCGCGCTCAGGCAGGCTTTCAGGAAGGCGGGCTTGAGCACCAGATCCTCCGGCGGATAGCCGGCGATGAACAATTCGGTCAGCAGCAGCAGATCGGCGCCATGGCGGGCGGCGTCGGTGCGCGCCTGCCGCGCCTTGGCCAGATTGCCGGAAATATCGCCGACAGCCGGATTGAGCTGGCCGATGGCGATGCGGATGGTGTCGATCTCAAGGGTCTTGGACTGGGTCATGCCCTTGGTGTTACCCCAACTTGCCGGACTTGAAAATCATCGAATTCCGATTGATCGATCAAACCTTGCCATGGACCGCCGCATCGCGTGGCTGCCTACTCGGTTTCCTCGTCCGCGTCGCGGCCGAGACCGGCCACCGCGCCGGCGGTGACGCCGACCGCCCTGCCGGTTACCCTGACCGCGCCCACCGCGCCGTCAACCACCAGCGTGCCGGCGCCGGTCACGGTCTTGGCGACGATGACGGCGCCGCAGCCCGACAGCGTCAGGCACAGCGTCAGGGATACAGCGAGGGAAAGACAGGGCGGGACAAGGCGGCGGCAAGGAATCATGGGCCTCATCCTTGCCCGCGCCTGCTGAAGATCCGGTTAAGCCTCGGCAGCAACCCGCGCCGGGTCGAACCGCCACATGGTCATCGCCAGCACGCCGAATTCGGCGCTGTCGTGGACGAGCGTCGCCCTGCCCGCCGCACCGGCGGCGCCGAGCGCCACATAGAGCGGCAGCAGATGCTCGTCGGTCGGGTGGTTTTCCGCCGCGAAGGGGGCGAGCCGTCGGTAGTCAAGCAGCGCCGCGATGTCCTGGCTTTCGAGCCTTGCATTCATCCAGCCGGTGAAATCGGCGACCCAGCCCGGCATTTGAGCCGTGCGGTCGCCGCGCCTCAATGCCTTGAAGGCCTGGCCGAGATTGTGGGTGAACGAGCCGGAGCCGATCACCAGCACGCCTTCCGCGCCGAGCCCGGCCAGCGCCTGGCCCAGCCGGTAATGATGGTCGGGCCCCTTGGCCGGATCGACCGAGACCGAGACGACGGGGATGTCGGCGTCCGGGTAGATCAGCTTGAGCGGCACCCAGACGCCATGGTCGAAGCCGCGCTTGGCGACGGCCTGGGCCTCAAAGCCCGCGGCCTTGAGATCAGCCACGATCTTGTGCGCCAGCTCCGGCTCGCCCGGCGCCGGATACTGCATGGCGTAGAGTTCAGGCGAAAAACCGCCGAAATCATGGATGGTTTCGGGATCGGGATCGGCCGAGACGGCGACGCCGCCGGACACCTCGAAATGGGCGCTGGCCACCACGATCGCGCGCGGACGCGGCAGATCGGCCGCCAGCCGCTTGAGCCAGTGGGCGGCCTGGGTGTCGGCGATCGCGGTATCGGGCGAACCGTGGGAAACGAACAGGGCGGGCATCGGCTGGGCAGTCATGGACTGGGTCATGATAAATCTCCTTGTGCTCAAGATAGGAGATCGCAGCCGTTCACGAAAGGCGAGGAATTGATCACATAGCGTTCAGCATTAATGGACAGCCTCAGGGCGCTCGCATGCACGGACGCCCCCGAGCGGGCAACCCGCCGGGGTTTGAGGGGTATTTTGGTCCGGAGGGCCGCACGCGGGCTGTGCCTTACGGAAATGGGTGGTGTGTGCATGTCAGAACATGCACGGGGGTGGCGCATCCACGCGCGCGGCCCGAAATTCGCCGGATGATGTCCGCATCCGACAGGCGTCGCCTTGCCTTGCCGCCCGGCCCGGACGAGGCCACCACGGCAGGGAGTGAAACGCGTCCGACGCGAATTCCGTAGCCATTTCAGGCCACACAATCCGCCACAGGCCCGTCCCGCCGTCCATCCGCTTGCTTCGCCCGTGGGCGAAACCCGGATGCGAGGGCTGATCCGGTGGCTGGCTTGGCCCGGTCATCGCAATCGATGACCAAGCTGCCAGCGGAGCACGCCGGCCTCCGCCTCCTCCCGGGACCCGCCGCACGTTACGACGAGGCCAGGAGGCCTTCCTCCCGCCTGGACCGACACGTTCATGATCCATCCGGCGGCGGGAGCGACAGAAGTATGGCACGGGGGTGGATTGTGGGGAAAAACGGGGGGAATTTTGAGGATGCCAGCGGCGCGCCACTCTCCCCCTTGGCGGGGGAGAAAGCAAAATCATGACCTTAGCGTCAGCTAAGTCATAGATTTTGCAAGAGAGGGGGCGAATTTTGTGCCCCTATCTTCCCCCTCTCTTGGAATTTCTAGCACTTAGCTGAAGCTAAGGTGCTGAAATTCCATTCTCCCCCTCCAAGGGGGAGAGAAAAATCCCCACTAATCCGCCACCAGCACCCCCGGCGAGCTCTTCGCATATTGCGGCAAGCCATCGGTGATCTCGTAGAAATCGCCTTTGTCGGCGCAGAAGATGTGCTTGGTGATCGCGAGCCCCGAGGGCTGATCAAAGCTGCCAGCCAGCACAGAGATGTGGGTGTCGTCGCGGTGCTTCCAGAACAGCGCCGAACCGCAGGTCGAGCAGAAGCCGCGGCGGGCGACATCGGAGGCGTGGTACCAGGTGATGGCGTCCCTGCCCTCAATCTCGATGTGGTCGTCGTCGACATTGGTGGCGGCGTAATGGAGCCCGGACTGCCGCCGGCACTGCGAGCAATGGCAGGCGACCACCTCACGCAACGCGCCATGGGTTCGGAATGTGACCGCGCCGCAATTGCAGCGTCCGGTGCGGATCTGGGTGTCGGGCATAGAACCTCCGTGACTCGGGTTGGAGGCGATCAGAGCACGGGCGGGTCGTGCCATTCTACTGACATTTGCGACATGGGCGGGCGTGGTTTCACACCGAGCGTTCGGGGTCCATACGCCCATGCAGGATGCGGATCAGGATGCAGCCCCCACCGTCGTCGTCCTCGGCCACCGAGCCCAGGATGACGAAACGAGGGGCTCGGGGGCGACTGCGGAGAGCCGGATTTCCCGAAGCTTCCGTCATCCCGGCTCAAGGCCGGATCCAGCAGGCGAGCGTCTGCGAGCCGGAAGACCGTTTCGCGTCCGGGAAGTTGTTGATTTGTCAGAAAAGTCTCTCACCGCGCCGACGCGCGGTGGCTGGCAACTGTATTGCGGATTCTTTTTACACTGCCTGGAATGTCGTCTTGTCCCGGATCATGGCGTTGGCCGTAATGAGGATCTTTCGGGCAATGGCGATGATCATGACCTTGAAGGGCTTGCCTT
>Ga0209643_1000218_pt1 | contig 135897 bp, 131 predicted proteins | sample AutmiccBRH37_all_FD_187383 | JGI IMG/M metagenome (GOLD analysis project Ga0209643, IMG submission 187383) | Deep subsurface microbial communities from Mt. Terri, Switzerland - Autotrophic microbial communities BRH/37_all (SPAdes) (version 2) | ecosystem: Environmental > Aquatic > Deep...
AGATATTTTTCAATAGCTGCTATCTTTTCTGATCCTGATATTTTTGCTTTATGAGACATAAAAAAGCTCCTCCTTATAATAAACAGTTTTTATTATTTAAACTGTCTACCACAAGGGGAGCATATCAATGTCAAAGAAGGGCGAGTTATTTAAAATCTAAACTCCACGAAGGTTATGATAGTTATCTTGCTTTTTAAATCCTAGTACCTCAGGAATTGTGACAAATTCATATTCTAAATCCTTTATTGTTTTTATAATCTCAGGTAATGCCGTTACAGTATTTTTCATAGCTTGATTGCTACCACTAGAATGCATTAAAATTATACCACCAGGAGTGATTTGAGAAGACACAGTTTTGACCATGATGGAAATTGGTGTATTGGCCCAGTCCCTTGTATCAACAGACCAGTAGACAAAATTGTAATTGCGAGAATGTATTACCTCTAATACTTCACTACTATATGATCCATAGGGGGGTCTAAAGATATTTGTATGCTTATTACCTACTATACTATATAAAATCTCCTCAGTATTAACTAACTCCTCCAACATGCTATTTGATGACAGTTTTGCAAAATCCTTATGACTCCAGCTATGATTTCCGATTATATGTCCTTCATTGGCAATACGTTCTACAACTTCCGGAAACCTTTCAACATTAGATCCTATTACAAAAAAGGTAGCTTTAATGTCATGTTCCTGTAGAATGTCTAATATCTGTAGGGTGTAATAATTATCAGGTCCATCATCAAATGTTAAGGCTACTTGTCTTTTTTCTTCATTTCCAGAATACCAAACCTGTTGTTCAACCTTATAATTAGCTTCTTTGGCGCCCAAGTCCATTTGAAGATCTTCCAGATGCACTACCTCTGGAGAATAAATATCTTCTATGGTATATGAAGGTTCTATTGGAAAGCCAGATTGATCCGATGTAGTTGTTACAGGAATAAAAATAATAAATAAGCACGCTATTATTGCTAGAATAAACCTTAGATAAACATCCACTAAAAAACACCCACTCTATGATTCCAAAAAATATTTGACTATATGTAACTACTCATTAACTTATATGCTTTTTATCTAAAATTAGTTACATTAATTACCAATGAAGTTAATTTAATTTTCTTCAGAAAACTCAAAAAAGCTTTCCACCAATTAGTTCAAATAACTGGTGGAAAGCTTTTTTCCCGGATTGCACCGATTTTCTACTATTAATATAAACAATGACGTACTAGTGATACTAAAATATTTTAAATGAAAAATGCCTTGAACAGACTTTCTATTCAAGGCATTTATGTATATTTTTAGGAAGCAAATACCGTTCCTGCTGCCTCAAGAGCTCCCTTTTTATCAACTCTTTTACCCATACCCTCTAGAATGCTACCTAAGGAAATTAGTATCAGCATCACATTAGTTTGGGTACTTGCGTATCCCATTAAACCAATCCTCCATGCTTTACCTTTAAAGTCTCCTAGGCCTCCGCCTATCTCTATGTTATACTGCTTCATTAATTGCTTTCTTACTTCTGCTTCGTTTACTCCCTCTGGTGAGTATACTGTTGTTAGTGGGGGTAGTCTATACTCTTTGTCTACTATTAGCTTTAAGCCCATTGCTTCTAATCCTGCAATTAAGGCAGCATGGTTTTTCTTGTGTCTTTCATATCTGTTTTCTCTACCTTCTTCTAATACTATTCTTAGTGTTTCGTGAAAGGCATATATCATATTAATTGGTGCTGTGTGATGATATACTCGTTCTTGACCCCAGTATTGGGCTATCATAGTTAGGTCAAGATACCAGCTTTGTACTTTTGTTTTTCTGTTTTGTAATACCTTGTAGGCTCTTTCTCCAAGAGTTATTGGTGCTAGTCCTGGAGGGCAGCTCAAGCATTTTTGGGTCCCACTAAATGCTATGTCTACTCCATTATCATCTATGTCTACTGGCACTCCTCCTAGTGAGGTTACTGTGTCTGCTAAGAACATTACATCATATTCTTTACAGATATCTGACAGCTCTTTTAATGGCTGTAGGACTCCGGTAGATGTTTCTGCATGTACGTCTGCAAAGAACTTTACACCCTTATTATCTGAAAGCGCTTTTCTTACATCTTCTGGATCAAGGGCTTTACCCCAGGGTGCTTTTACTTCTATTACTTCTGCTCCACATCTTTTTGCCATATCTACCATTCTCATTCCAAATACACCTTTTACCCCAATGACTACCTTATCTCCTTGTTCTAGAATATTTACAAATGTTGTTTCCATTCCGCTGCTGCCTGTTCCTGACATAGGCATTGTTAGTTGGTTTTTTGTGTTAAATACATACCTTAACATTTCCATAGATTCGTTCATAATCTTTAGAAAATCGGGATCAAGGTGTCCTATTGTCGGCTCTGACATTGCCCTTAGTATTCTAGGATCTACTGTACTTGGTCCAGGTCCCATTAAGGTTTTCTGTATTGGATTTCTTTCCGGTATTTGTAACATAAATAAACAACTCCCTTCCTTTAGAACATTTATTTTACTTTCCCCAAATCTCATCTTGTCTATTATTATAAATAATGGTAGATTATAAGTGAAGTATATATAAAGAATGTTTTGTATGCCTTTTATCTATGATAGGAGTTGAGAATAATGAACATTAATCATCTCAAGTACTTTCTGGCTGTAGCCAAAAGTCAAAGCTTTACAAAAGCTGCCCAAAACATACATATCAGCCAACCTTCCATCAGCAAAATGATAAGAGATATGGAAGAGGAGATGGGAGTTCTGTTATTTCATCGAGATAGAAAGCAGGTAATTTTAACAGATGCGGGTCAAGCCGTATATCAACAAACCCAGGAAATTATTACCTCCTTTGATAACCTAACCACGACTCTTTCGGACATAATAAATTTAAAGAAGGGTAGCATTAAAATTGGTATTCCACCTATCGTTGGTGCTAGCTTCTTTCCAAAAACCATTGGAGATTTTATTCAAAGCTACCCTACAATAGAATTAGAGCTTATGGAGGTAGGCTCCAAAAAAATTGAGACTGCTGTAGAGACAGGAGATGTGGATGTAGGTATCATATGCTCAGCTCCAGCGCAACCAGAAGCCTTTGAAATTACACCTTTAATTAGTGACCCATTAATGGTAGTCTTTTATCCGGAACACCCTATGTCCAAAAGGAACAAGATTAGCCTGAAGGATTTAAAGGATGAAAAGTTTGTACTTTTTGGAGAAGACTTCTCACTCCATGACCACATAATTAATTGCTGTCGTTCAGCCGGCTTCCTCCCCCAAATCGTCTGCCGCAGCTCTCAAAGAGATTTTATGGTGGAAATGGTAGTAGCTAAATTGGGAATAGCATTACTACCCCAAAAAATTTGCCAGGAATTAAATCCAAAAAAAATAGTAGCTCTTCCGATTACAGACCAATCAATATTTCTTAACCTAATGATTATTTGCAAAAAAGGTAAATACCTGTCTTTTGCCGTTCGAGAATGGCTATCTTTTACTACGTCCCGTTTAAGCAAGACATAGTATTCCCCTTACCTTATCTCCTTCAACTCCTTTTTGGTATATCATATTCACCTTAATATGATGTTGCATCTTTAACTGGATTTCTTGATACGCGTTAAGTGTGTAGACTCTTTGAAGTTTCTGTGAAAATAAAGGATAATTGTAAATTTTAGTCTAATATATACGTAATGAACTTGTTAAAGTAGACAATAACAAAGGGGTGATATTTTATGTTTAAAAAAGTCTTGGTGTGTACCGATTTATCGGAGACTTCTAATGTTCTTATAAGTTGTGCGGGAGATCTTAAAAGTATAGGTGTTCAAGAAGTTATTCTTGCTCACATAGACTACAAAATACCAATATCTCCTGATGAAGAAGTTGTTATTAGTCCTGATAACCCTCTTCTTAAAGAACAACAGTCTATATTGCAGGAGGCTGGTTTAAATACTACTATTGAATCTGTACATGGTATTCCAGCTCACACTATTAACCTTATCGCTGAGAAACACAATGTTTCGGCAATAGTAATAGGTTCTCATGGAAAAGGAATATTAAAGAGGACCACCATAGGAAGTGTATCAGGTGAAGTTCTGAACTTAGCCAAAAAACCTGTCTTATTGGTTAGAGTAAAACAAGATAAAACTCAAAATATTGTTCTTGAATGCAAACAAATGTCGGGGCATATCCTTTATCTTACAGACTTTTCCAGCACGGCAGAAAAAGCCCTTAATTATGTCGAAAAGCTTGTCCAAGAAACAAAATGTCCAGTAAGCATATTACATGTGCAGAATTACGAAAAACTTGATATGGCGCTACTGTCATTTCCACAAGTAGAACTTAGCTTGATTGAGAAGATAGAAAAACAAAAAACCAAAGAAATTCAAACAGAATTACAGGCTATTAAAAACAGATTGGAAAAAGCTGGTTCTACATCTGTTGATTTTGATTTTCCTGAAGGTCGAGCCATAGATGTTGTTATAGATACTATAAAAAATAAACCTGCCCTCTCCCTTGTTGTCATGGGTAGTCAAGGTAAAGGTTTTGTTAGCGAACTCTTCATGGGAAGCTTGAGTCTTCAGGTAACGCGCTACTCCCCTATTCCTGTGATGCTTATTCCAGCAAGTACTTAATATTTATCCGATGGATAACGGTTTCCCCTAAAGGATTAGCTTATCTACGCCAAACAAGTTGGCAAGTTTCGCTCTATAATGTTCAGATGGAGTCATTCAGTGAAACTTAGTTCAGGTGACTGTCCCTGAACTCTAGTTGAACTAATCCTGTGGGATACTCCACCTGAATAAAGAATCCTGTTTATCGGGGAACTTAATCTAAAAAAGCTAAGCTATGGATTGCCCTTAGCTTAGCTTTTATTTGTATCCATTAAAGTATATAGTATATATTAGGGTAAAATTTTGTGCTATGCTATTATATGTTAAAAATTATATGATTTTTTACTACGTGGCCGCTAATTTACATAACCTTAAACTCAGTATCTAAACTTTTACAAAAATATACAAAGATATTAGGAATAATCTTAACAATAGTAGGTATTTCCTTTATGAGATTTATTGTTATTTAAGTGATATAGATGGAGGCATTAATTCTATACTATATTTTTAGTTAGGAGGTCTATCATACATTGAAGACTATTTGTCTAATCTGCAAAGGAATTGACACATATCAACTACTATATAATCAATTATGTGATTTTTTCGAGCCTGAAATTAAAATTGTGGGATGTGCTCTTAATGCAAACCCTAGGGAGAAGCTTTTTGGTGACATTGCATTAATTACAAGTTCAGATCCAGACATTTATTATCCTGCAATAGAAATAGTAGGAACTAATATAGAAACTATAGTAGTTGAACGACAATTTGATCCGATGGATATAGAGCAATTGATAAGAATTCCATCAGGTACAAAGGTATATGTCATAAATAACCTGCTTGGAACCAGTAAAGAAGTGATAGAAACTTTAGAACAATCTAATATTAACCATCTTAAATATATCCCCATTTACCCCGGTATCAAAGATGAGGATCCAGATATCAACATTGCAATAACCTTGGGAGAAATATTGATAAGACCCAAAGGTGTAAACCAGTTTGTTAATATAGGAATTCGATTAATACACCTTAAAACCTTGTTGTCGTTGGCTAAAAAATTAGGATTGTCTGAAGAAAGAATTAACAGAAACATTGATAACTTCCTACGAAAAATGATCGAGCTTGGAAAAAGATTAGGTGAAGCTTATATACGAGAGCAGAAATACTTAGCACATTTGAAAAGCACACTTCAGGCAATTCCAGACCCCATTTTAGCATTTGATAATACAGAAACCTTAATTTTTCATAATGAAGCAGCTGAAAAGCTGATAAATATAGATATTAATAATACTACTTCTTATTCCTTAAAAGAAATTTCTTTTTTGGCTGATAAAATGGATAATAATAACCAATTATTATCCATTAACGACCACATATATATGCCTAATAATCATGAGATCCATTTTGAAGGTAAATCGTGTGGCATACTATTTTTCTTGAAAGATATTACTCAAATCACAAACCTTGAAAATCGATTAAAGAATAATTTGAAGGATGCAGGCAGGGTCGCAAAATATAATTTTAAAGATATTGTGGGCAATAGTGCAGCTATTAAAAACACCATAACCCTGGCAAAGAAAATGGCAAAAAGTGATTATTCTATTCTAATATCTGGTGAAAGTGGTACAGGAAAGGAATTAATGGCACATGCTATTCACTGCAGTTCTCCTAGACATAAAGGTCCATTTGTAGCAATGAACTTTGCTTCCATTCCAGAATCACTTGCTGAAAGCGAATTATTTGGTTATGTAGAGGGAGCTTTTACTGGAGCAAGAAAAGCTGGAAAAACAGGACTATTTGAACAAGGCAACGGCGGCACTGTTTTTTTAGATGAGATTGGAGATGCATCCTTATCTATCCAATCAAGACTTTTACGAGTATTGCAGGAAAAAGAAATGATCCGAGTGGGGGATACCAAAGTATCAAATATTGATGTAAGAATTATTGCAGCTACCAATCGTTCGTTACCTCAGCTTGTTAGATCAGGTAAGTTCCGCCAGGACTTATTTTATCGTATAAATGTACTTCCTATTTCTCTTCCTTCTTTGAATGAAAGAAAAGAAGATATTCCTTTATTACTAAAGACATTAACTCAAATACATAACGAAACTCTTAAATGGTCAAAAGAAGCCATAGAATTTTTAACAAATTACAATTGGCCGGGAAATATAAGAGAGTTAATCAATATAATTAGCTATGTACTTGCAGTTTGTGATGGCAATGAAATACAAATGTATCATCTGCCACCTACCTTTAACCGCATAATCCCAACTGTGGTGCAAAAAGATTTAATGTATTCTGATACCACAGAGAAACAAATAATTCTCACTACTATCGATACGTTAAACAAATCAGGAAAAAGAGCAGGAAGGAATAGCCTATTCAACGAAATTAAAGATTCAAATATCAATTTAAGTGAACAACAATTAAGATATCGATTAAAAACACTAGAAAATGAAGGGTATATTTATATTGGTAAAACTAAACAAGGGTCATGTCTTACAGAAAAGGGTAAAGCTTTTATAAAGAGCCTCAATTTAGGTGATTAGGATCTTGTTTAATCCTAATCACCTAAATATTTAGGATATAATTGCCTAAATTATCTAAATATTCAATACAACTAGGCCTCTCTATCATGGAATGAATTTTGCAATATATTATTTTTACAATACTAATAAATGAGGTGATTTGTAGATGAGTACTGGTACCGAAGTAGAAGTAAAAAAAGAAAGAAAATTTAAGTTTAGAACACCGCACACCTATGCACTATTATTTATTGTATTAATTGTAGCGGCTTTGGCATCTTATGTAGTGCCAGCTGGAGAGTTCGAAAGGTCTTTCAATGAAGAAGTTGAAAGAACACTTGTTGTACCGGGAAGCTATGCATCAGTTGAGTCTAATACCATTGGACCCTTTGAATTGGTCAAAGCTATTCCCAGAGGAATGGCTGCCGGTTCTACCATTATTTTTTATATCTTTCTTGTTGGTGGAGCATTTGGAATTATCAGAGCGACAGGAGCAATTGAAGCAGGTATTGGTAAAATTGTGGTAAAACTTGCCGACCGGGAGAGATTAATTATCCCAATTTCCATGCTATTATTTTCTATTGGTGGTTTTACAATTGGATGGGCTGAAGAAAGTATAATTTTCGTGCCCATAGGTATTGCCATTGCCAGGGCAATGGGCTTTGATGCAATTACTGGCACCGCTATGATTAGCTGTGGTGCAGCTTCAGGCTTTTTTGGCGGAATGCTAAATCCCTTTACGGTAGGTGTAGCACAAAGTATTGCTGAACTACCATTGTTTTCTGGGATGGCATTTAGGGCTGTGGCATATGTATTCTTTTTAGCTTTTGGTATGTGGTATGTTATTCGTTATGCTACCGCAGTAAAGAAAGATCCAAAAAATAGTGTTATGTATGAAATTGAAGAACAGGTTAAGAAGGAAGAGAAGGAACTAAACCTTACTTCTGAAGAAATTCCAGAATTAAATATCAGACACATTTTAGTATTTGCTGTCCTCTTTGGAGGTATTCTTATCAATATTTATGGTGTTTTTGAATGGGGCTGGTATTTAACTGAACTGGGATCATCATTTATAGCCATTGGTATAATTTCAGGACTTGTTGGAGGGCTATCACTTAATAAAACCTTTGAATCTTTTGTAGTTGGGGCAAAGGCTTTAACATTTGGAGCTCTTATAGTTGGGTTTGCCAGAGCTATTCTAGTATTATTGGAAGATGGGCGTATTATTGATACTTTAATAAATGGTATGGTTTCTATACTTGGAAGCTTACCGAGTGTTATTACTGTTATCGGAATGTATGCATTCCAGATTGTCTTGAACTTCTTTATTCCATCTGGAAGCGGTCAGGCAGTTACAACCATGCCTATCATGGTACCCCTTGCTGACTTGGTAGGCATAACCAGGCAAGTAGCAGTTTTGGCTTACCAATATGGGGATGGTATAACAAACTCAATTATTCCAACATCTGCAGCTCTTATGGGATATCTCGCAATAGCAGGAATTCCATATGAAAAGTGGTTTAAATTTATCTGGAGGCTAATTGTAGGTTGGATCCTAATAGCCTTAGTATTCTTAGTAATTGCAACTTTAACAGGTTTACAATAAAAATATAACTGGAGGGGTTATATGTCATTATGGCTACAGAAGATAAACAGCGTATTTTCTACTGATGAACTTGTCGAATTAACCCAAGAGTTAATCAGACGACCGAGTCACTGGGAAATACCAGAAAGGGAAAAGGACGTTTTAGAATATATATGTTCTTTTCTTGAAAGGCATAATATACCTTATGAAAAACAACCTGTCAAAGAAAACCTCTATAATATTATTGTAACAATCAAGGGAGAAGGTAACGGAAAAAGGCTATTATTAAATGGTCATGTGGATACTGTACCACCCTATGAAATGGATTTTAATCCATTTAGCGGAGAAATTATTGATGGTCACATCCTAGGTAGGGGTGCAGTAGATATGAAAGGTCCCGTAGCTGCAATGCTCATGACAATGCTAGTCCTAAATAGACTGCCGTTAAAATTAAAAGGTGATGTGACTTTTACTGCAGTCATTGGCGAAGAAGGTTGTTCAGAAGGTACAGAAAAATTAGTTTTAAGTGGTATCGAAGCTGATGGTGCAATCGTAGGAGAACCTTCAAATTTTGATTATGCCGTGGCGCATAGGGGCTTAGAATGGTTCGAAATAGAGTTTTTCGGAAGAAGGGCACACAGCGGTGATATGGAAAGAGGAATAAATGCAATCAACATGGCATGCAGACTAGTTACTGCCCTAGAAGACAGGTTGCTTCCCAAATTAAAAGAACGTTTCCATCCCCTAATGGGACCATCCATGTTGAATATTGGTAAAATCGAAGGAGGAACTCAACCAAGCACCGTTGCAGAATACTGTAAAATTCAACTAGATAGAAGATATATTAATACAGAAAAAATAGAAGATGTAACACGAGAAATAGAAGAGATAATTACAGAGCTAAAACAGGCTGTTCCAGGACTAGATATTCGTTTAATATTAATGGAATGCGGAAAAATGGAACATTTGAATCACGTTCCAATGATAACCGACGAAAATGAAAGCATTGTCCAAACAGTAATTAATAACGTAAAGCTAGTAACAAAAAGGAACCCGGCATGTACTACCAGACGCGGTTGGACTGATGCAGGACTTTTAAACTTCTACCGCAATATTCCTACCATTATTTGTGGATGTGGAGACATATCATTTTCCCATTCAAAAAATGAGCAAATATCTATTGAGCAGTTAATTCAAGCAGTTCAAATCTATACACTTACCGCCATTGATTTTTGCAACCAAAATCGTTAAAAATGAAGAATAATATTGCAGTCCCTGTACTAGCAAAATCAGGGGCTGTTTTTATTGCAAAAACAGTTCTCTAATAAATAAATTCATGATATGCTACTCCTTGGAGGAAACGCCCACAATATATGTGCTGATCTCTAGGGGGAACCAAAATGTCTTTTAACTGGTTTCATTTAGTTTTAATCTATATAGCCTTAAACTCAGCATCTAAACTTTTACAAAAGTATTCGGTCTTAGATGAGGAGGTGGATCCTACTGCATTTAGCTCATTCTTTCTGCTAGTTGTAAGCTTATTAACTATACCTTTCCTTTACTTTGAAGAGATTCAATACCCTACTGAAATTAAGATATGGCTAGTAGTTCTTTTATCTAGTATTTTTTATACCGTTTGTATGATATTGTTTTTCAAATCCTTAAAGAACATTGAAGTTAGCCAAGTTGAGACCATTGCTACCACTAGGACTATATGGCTCATGTTATTAGGTGTTATCTTCTTTAAAGAAAATTTATATCTAAGCCAGTTTATGGGCATTTTTTTCATCTTTTTAGGTTTAATAGTAATTTATTGGATTAGGGGAAAAGAATATCATTTTACAAAATATCATTATTACACGCTACTATATGCAATTCTAATAAGTTGTGCCTATGCGTTAGATAAGTATCTTTTAAACTATTTTTCAGTAGCTTTTTTTCAAGTTGTTATCTATATCATACCAGCATTAATGACTATTGTATTTATACCTAACACTTATGAGAAAATGAAATGTCTGGTAAAACCTCAAAGGAATAACTACATAATACTATTGTGCTGTTTCTTTCAAATGCTTTCAACTTTAGCACTTTATGCAGCATACAAGATAGGAGAGCTTTCTTTAGTAGGCCCTCTAGCCCAGACCTCAACCATACTTACAATTGTTGTGGGAATGATAGTGCTAAAAGAAAGATGGAATCTAAAAAGAAAAATCATAGGAATTATACTTACTTTATTAGGGATAGCATTTATAAGATTCATCACCTTTTAAGTCTCTTTATTTCATCTAATATTTCATGATATTCCTTATCTAATGCTTCTATATCATCCTCTTTAGATGGCATAGATAGCCTTCCTATGGCTTCTGAAAGACGATTTTTTAATATAATAATTTGTTTCTATAACCTCAAGGGCATTGATATCTAAATAGTTTGTAGGTTCATCTACTAATAACTTCCACAAGGCGCTTCTTCTCTTTTACATATTCTTCATACACAAATTGAGCTCTTTCTCTTTCTTCAATCTCCTGCTCTACTGTCAACACTACTTCTCTATCCTGATAACACTCTCACCATGCCTCAAGTTGATGGCATTGATGTCAAAGGCTTTATCCAATACTTCGACGCCTAAATCCAATGAACCCTAACCATGTAAGTGCCGCTGCAATACCTGTTAACACAATTAGTGGCACAATTGAAAGCTCATTTATTGGGATACTGTAATGGGCATAGGCAAAGGGTGTCCATTGCAGTGCAGACCATCCGACGATTCCGACCTCCCAAAGCATCTCAATGAAGATAAACGCGCCCAATATGAGCCAATTAAGAACGGAGGCCATACGCGGCAGCCAGCCATACAGCAGGGCGCCAATGCCGATAATTGTCCAGACAGAAGGAATTTTTAAAAGGCTCATGCCTAACACACGGGGAAAATGACTGAAGTCTCCCGAAGCAATGCTCCATCCCAATCCAGAAGCCAAGCCGAGGGCAAGAAGAATCAACGTACTGCCTGCGAAAGCAACCGTCAAATAGCTCCCCATCCATCTGAACCGACTCACCGGTTTTGACAACACCATCTCGGCATAATGCTCATTTTCTTCCTGCCGCAGACGTTGTACCGTCGTGATGGCAAAGACAGATAAACCGCCCATTAGTCCCAGGATGTAGATTAGAATGGCAATAAAACCTTCCTGATTACCTAACTTTACTATAGCAGATGCCCAAGAAGTATTCATATGAGCGAACGTAGAACTGATAGCTTCGGATATATTAGGCGTGCCCATACCCATAATTCCTCCGAGCCAAGCCATACCGATTGCCCAGACCAAAATACTGCCTTTATGCTGCCGCCAGGCCAAGGCCATGGGAGAGTTAAAATGGGGGGATGCGTCAGCCGAACCTTCTTTTTGGGCGATAAGTCCGGCAGCCATATCACGGCGAACAAGCAGCATATAGGAAAGCATCATTGGCAGAGCAAAGAGCACGATAAAAACCAACAATGGCCAAGCATGATTTTCTCCAAAGGGAACGGTGATACGGAACCATGCTTCGGGAGCAAGCCATGCCCAGCCGGTGCTTCCACCTCCCATATTATTTAGTACCATAGCTACCATGGTTAATCCATATACGCCAAATACGGCTCCTCTTGCGCTGCCGCTATGGGCAAAAATCTGTGCACATAACCCGCCAATCCCGGCAAAGACACATCCGGAAGTAGCAAGCGTCAGTCCGACCAGTAGGGAACCGCTCCCTGCGAAGCCAATTCCCATCAGAAACACAGCAGTCAATAAGCCCGCCAGCAGACTTCCTCCACAGGAAAGGATCAGAGCTGCCGATAGATTGGCGTATCTTCCTACCGGTCTTCCAAGTATCAATTCATTTCTTCCAGATGTTTCTTCCGTGCGGGTATGACGGATCATAGTAATCCCCGCTCCGATCATAACTATTATGGAAGCCTGCAGCAGGCCCCGCCACAGGATGGCACCTTCCATGCTTAACGGAACAACAGGTCCGAGCAAAGAAGAGGTAAGGGGGCTTGCGGACAGTTCAGTGATAAACACCTGCCAATCTGGCATCGCTTTCACAAAGGACACCTGCCCCGCAATTGCGATCATGGGCAGCAATATCCATATAGGCAGAATAATTCTGTCTCGTCGCAGATAAAGCTTAAGCAGCTTGCCTATACCGGCAAAATGGTTTTCTTTCATGTCAGTTCAACTCCTTTTCCCCAAGCTTATCCCCGTAGTGACGAATGAACAGTTCTTCAAGAGTGGGCGGTTCCGCCATAAGAGACTTAATACCCATTGGCGCAAGCGCACCCATTACAGCCTCCATGGCACTGGCGTCCACCGAAAAGCGCCATTTTTCTTCCTTTCGTGATACATCGTGAACCCCTTGCAGTTGACTCAGGTTTGTAGACTTAGCAAGCCCCACTGTGACGGTTGTGCGTGTTAGATGCCGCAGTTCTTCAAGGGTGCCGGATTCAACAATTTTTCCCTGTCGAATTATTCCAACCCGATCGCAAAGAGCTTCTACCTCCGCAAGAATATGGCTGGAGAGAAAAACGGTTTTCCCCTGTTTCTTTACTTCGAAGATAAATTCCTGAAAAACCTGCTCCATTAAAGGATCAAGGCCGCTGGTAGGCTCATCTAAAATCAGTAGTTCCGCATCGGAGAGAAAAGCGGATACTAGTGCTACTTTCTGACGGTTCCCTTTGGAATAGCTACGGCATTTTTTTCTGGGGTCAAGCTGGAATCTGTCCAGCAACTCCTTACGACGAGATGGGTCGATTTTCCCCTGCAAACGTCCTAAGAAATCAATCACTTCTCCGCCCGTCAAGTTGGGCCATAAGGTCACATCTCCAGGCACATAGACGAGCCGCTGATGAAGACTAACCGCATCCTGCCAAGGATCGCCGCCCAGCAGCTTTGCTTCTCCGCCATTCTTACGGAGCATCCCCAGAAGAATACGAATAGTTGTGGATTTTCCTGAACCATTTGGTCCGATGAAGCCGTACGCCTCGCCTTGCTTTACAGTAAGATCGACTCCGCGTAAAGCCTCCTGCTTGCCATAGGACTTAGTAAGTTTTATTGTTTCAATTACATTCATCAACCTTTCCCTCCAATCATTTATAGTATACTTTTCGTAATTCATTCAAATATTCGTCAAACTCACTTTGAATTCCATTTAAATTAATGTTTTCTAGTTTTGAACCTTTAAGTCTGTCTAATACTTGTTCTGCATACCCTCCAACAGCCCAAAAAATTAATTGCTTAGCCTTTTCAATATCCAAATTGTCTCTGAATCGTGATACATCAATGTCACTATAGAATTTTGCCAGACTATTGTTTTCTACCTTTTTTCGCCTCTCCAGCAGTTCAGCCTTTACTGCTACTGATTCAGTAAGAACGGCCATTTTGACGAAATCAAAAATCCAGGGATATTTTTGAATAACCTTGATTTTCAGTAATGATGTTTGACGTAACCGTTCAAACAAATCTCTTTCATCGAGATTGACCTTGTCAAAATACTCTGTTTGTAGAATTTCAAGGCAGTAGTCATACAGGAATAGAAAAAAGTCCTTTTTATTATTCACGTAGTGAAACATTAACGGCTTTGAAATACCTGATTCCTTGGCAATAACATTTGTTGAGGCATCGTCAAATCCCCTGTTTGCAAATTCTCTTAATGCAGCATTCAAAATAGCATTCTTTCTTTCAGATTCTAGACTTAAAAATTTTGAAAACATTTTAATCAACTCCATTAGAATTGTATTTACCTGTTAGGTCAATTTAATTATACATTGCATTTACCTGTTAGGTCAATGCTTTTGCGCAATTATTTTCTAATTTATATCAATAGTCACTTATTGTTATCCTTAGGAGATTAACCTTAAAAATATAACAACCCCTGAAAATACTGTAAATACACCATTCTCAAGGGCCTGTATTCTTGTTTTCTCCGTGGCATCCGGTGCCGCCTCCAGCACTACCTTCCTAATCCTTTGTAATTTTTCCTGGACCTCAATCGGAAACTGCGCAATGTACTCGTCAATGTTTTTTAGAACATCTGCTTTCTTTTCCATCGTGCTTTCCCCCTATTCATTTTTTCGATAACAGTTTATCAGCCAGTCTAAACAATTCCTTAAGAGTCAGAGCTAGACAGCTTCCCACTTCATATGTTCTTACACTAACCTTTATTGTCAGAAATATTCCTTTAAATACTGACACCCTTGACATTAATACTACTGTCTCCACAGTAGCACATTAGTCTTATATAAAATAGTAAATCACATTGTAAACGTGGTGGATACTCGATTCCTATCCCCCCATTTCTGCTTGATTGAGTCACAAAGGACGTAATCGTAGAAGCTATTCGTAACTTATTAGCAAACCAGTCAGTAGGAAATGAGATATGGACTGCTTTGGCTTGGTGTATAGCAATAATAGTTGTTGCGTATATATTTGCAATGAGGATTTATAAGAAATTATAATCTATCTTTATACTAAGTACAGTTACTCACCTATAGGGGAACAATCACCTTATAATAGTGCCAGTAGAAGCTAAGCTCAAATATGAGTGCCTAGCCTATTTCTTCTCTATCAGCACCACCGTCTCCCCGTGCCTTGAGAGGATAATAATGATGTCATTGGTCGATATTACCCCCTTGATGGCAAGCTGTTTTATCAATTTTGACTCACCATAGACCTTCTCCTGTAATAGGCTTTGCTTTATTGAATAATTGTTTTTATATTATAATCAACAAAACCCTCAAATTATAGTTATTTGAAGGCCTTGTTCATAACAATTCACTTTATTATTTATTATCATAATGTCCCCTGCATTGGGATATTTCAATTATATTATCTTTTATTCGATATACAAATAGATTACTACATTTACAATACTCATTGCTTTTTTGTCTGATTTCTGCCATTATGAAGACATTAATTTTTCAGTCTTACACTTAATTAACTTGATTAAATCGTTAGGCGTAAGTTCAATTTGATATCCTACCTTCCCTGCACTTATAATTATTGTTTCTAACATGTGGCAAGAATTATCAATTACCGTTCTATATTCTTTCTTCATTCCTATAGGAGAGCAGCCTCCACGAATGTATCCAGTAACCTTATTAATATCTGCAATCTTAATCATATTTACCGCTTTTTCACCTACTGCCCTAGCCGCTGCTTTTAAATCAAGCTCGTTGGAAACGGGAATGATAAAAACATAATAGTCTCTGCTTGTTCCCTGGGCAACAAGGGTTTTATAGACCTGATCAACAGGACGCCCTATCTTTTTTGCAACTGTAATCCCATCAATCAATCCATCACTATGATTATAGCTATATGTATTATATGAAATTCCTGCTTTATCAAGAATTCTCATAGCATTTGTCTTCAAATTCGCCAATTTCTATCCCCTCGCTTATGGTTTGTTGTTAGCCTTAACTACGTAAACTTCTTTACCAATTTCTCCAGATAGACAGACTTCATTTGCTTACTTGCCATAACTTGTTTAATTGGTGGCATTTTGAGAATGGCAGATAGAACAGCTGCCATTGCTCTGTGACTTTTAAAGGCCTTATTATCAAAAATTAACTCCTGAAGCTTTCCCTTTTCTATTGCCATTAAAACTATCCGATGAACTGAGTTCACAGGAGTAATGACACGCTCTTTTCTAGATTCTAAAATGATACTTTTCTTGATGCATGACCTTACGCAAACTCCACAGCCAAGACATATGTTTTCATCAACTATAACCTTTTTAGCATTGCCTTTTGACTCATTTGTAAATGAAATTGCTCCAATAGGACAAGCACTTACACATCTGCCACATCCATTACAAGTATCCTTCGTAATTGCAGGTAGATAGTTTGTAGTATGAACAGGCTGAAGACTTCCGAATTTCCGTGCCGCAATTAAAGCCTCACAGCAACACCCACAGCAATTGCAAATGAAGCTGACCCCTTCTCGAACATTTTCACCACATTGTACCAGGTTGTTTTCATATGCTTGATGTAAAAGCTCAAGAGCTTCTGATACATCTATTTGCCGTGCATACTCATATTTTGCTAACGATGCGGCGGCATTGTTAAAAGTTAAACATATCTCCATTGGTGCATCACATGCTTTATTTAAATGCTCCATCTTATGTCGACAGTAGCACATACTAACACCAATATGATTTGAAGTTCTAATAATATGACTTGCCTTTTCATAATCAAGAACATGAATTGCATTGTCATTTGTAAGGACTTCTTCTTGAACAAATACTCTGCCCAATTTGGTCTCACTACCAAAAAATAGTTCCGTTACAAAGTCCTCTTCCACATTTAAGTATTGATGATAAAGCTCACTAAGGAGCTTTTGGTCTACATCTCCCCTTAATCTCATTAGGGCAAATTCGAAAAACCCAGCCATTGGTGGGGGTAGGGTATAGATGGTTGTTCCCTTTACTTCAGAATCTAATAAGATTGCTCTGCTTGCTAGCCCATTGAGTATCTCATGGGCCTCCATTTCACTCATTCCCCAAATCTTTGCCGCCAGTTTTGCACTAAATGGCTTAATTGGCAACTGAGCTACAAGGCTTGCTTCTTTTTCAGTAAACAGTATTTTTAATATTTTATATAGTGTTTCTGATGGAGGAGCACCCTGAGGAAACCTATTCAACCTCTCCTCTAAGCTTTTATAGCTAGCCTTAAGTGATTGATGCGACATTCTTTTACCCCATTTCATACTATTTAAGTCAGAATTAAGAAGAATGAGCTTAGCCCCTAGCTCTTATTCTGACTACTGACTACTGTATTCTATATCTATATTCAAAAAGTTACTTATTCTTAAGCTTGGCAAGGGCATCTGCAAGGGCTGTATTGATTGGTGCGTCATCTGCTTTATTCTGTTGCCTCATGAAATTTATTACATCCTTTTTTGAAACTTTAGCATTTCCCGTTTTCCTTTTTTCAAAGGATGAAAGCTTTTCCCGATGTCCACATTTACACACAAATATTTGTCCTTCTCCTTCACCGCGTAACTCTAACTTTTTGTGACAAGTTGGGCACCGTGCATTGGTTACTTTGGAAATACCCTTTCTATGACCACATTCCCTATCTTCACAAACAAGCATTTTACCTCTTTTGCTATTGACCTCAAGCATATACTTGCCACATTCAGGGCATCTATTTCCTGTAACATTGTCATGCTTAAACTTCTCTTTGCTATTTTTGATCTCTCCAACTATTAATTTTGTATAATCCTTCATCTCATTAAGAAAAGTATTTTTATTTAACGAACCTCTAGCTATAGTACTTAACTTCTGCTCCCACTCTGCAGTTAATACTGGTGACTTTAAATCCTCTGGAACTAATTCTAGGAGCTGCCTTCCCTTTGAAGTTATAAAAATATCCTTGCCCCTTTTTTCAACTAAGAAACTATTAAAAAGCTTCTCCATAATGTCTGCCCTTGTAGCTACAGTTCCCAACCCACCTGTTTCACCCATGGTTTTTATTAGCCCTTTATCCCCAGTATCCATATACTTTGTTGGGTTTTCCATAGCCGAAAGTAGAGTTCCTTCATTAAAAGGAGCAGGCGGCTTGGTTTCTCCTCTTGTCTGGGAAATGTTTAATACCTTTAGCGTATCACCTTTATTTAGATCAGGAAGTATTTGATCTGAGATGTTATCCTTTGATTCCTCTTCCTCAAAACTATTATCATAAACTTCTTTCCAACCTTGGGCAATCACGACCTTACCCTTGGCTATAAAATTCTCTTCTCCAATTTTAGCTTTGATATTTATTTGCTCATATTCAAAGGGTGGAAATAAAACAGCTAAAAACCGTTTCACAGCTAAGCTATATATTTTTAATTCCTTACTACTCAAAGAACTAAGGAGCACGGTCTGCTCAGTTGGGATAATAGCATGATGGTCTGTAACCTTGGTATCATCAACAAAAGCTTTGTTTGGAGTTATTGGCTTGTTTAATATTTTCATAGCTGATTTGGAGAATGGATGAATATTACATGCCTTAATTCTATCTTTTAAAGTATCAACAATATCTCTAGATATATGTCTAGAGTCCGTTCTTGGGTAAGTTAAAACCTTATGCTGTTCATACAATTTTTGAATAATAGATAAGGTTTCCTTTGCTGAGTAACCAAAAAGTTTATTAGCCTCTCTTTGAAGGTCAGTCAAGTTGTATAACTGTGGTGGTAATGTTTTTTTACGGGTTTTATCAACCTCTATAACCTTGGCATCCTTATATTTCATAATAGATGTTAGCGTTGTATCGCTTTTATCCTTATCGAATGTTCTGGTATCTTTGGATCTACCATCCTGCCAGATGAGTTTTAACTTGTCAGTAACAGCAGTAATCCCATAAAAGGTTTTGGGTGTAAAGTTTCTAATCTCTTTTTCCCTTTTGGCGATGATAGCAAGTGTTGGAGTCTGAACTCTCCCGCAAGAAAGTTGAGCATTATATTTACACGTTAATGCTCTAGTGGCATTAATGCCGACAATCCAGTCACCTTCGGCACGAGCAGCAGCTGATGCATAAAGATTTTCATACTCTTTGCCGTTCTTTAGTTTATTAAAACCATCCCTAATCGCCCTATCTGTGACTGAAGAGATCCAAAGACGCTTAATAGGCTTTCTTATATGTGCTTTTTCTATTATCCACCTAGCAACAAGCTCCCCCTCACGTCCTGCATCTGTGGCAATAACAATGTCACTAACATCCTTGCGGTTCATTTGCGTTTTAACAGTATTATACTGCTTACTAGTCTGCTTTATAACAATAAGCTTTAGCTGGGTTGGAAGCATTGGCAAGTCTTCAATTCTCCATGCCTTGTATTTATCATCATACGCTTCAGGGTCAGCCAAAGTAACTAAATGACCTAATGCCCAGGTAACTATATGTGATTTTCCTTCGAGGTATCCATTGCCTTTATTATTACAACCCAGAACTCTTGCTATATCTCTTGCTACTGATGGCTTTTCAGATAATACTAATGTTTTACTCATTTAAATAATCCTCTCCAAATATCATTTTATATAATAGTAAATGAATTTAATCTATAACCAGCTTACGATAGATTGTTACTTATTCTACTATAGTAGCGCCTTTTACTCTTCTAGTATACTAGATATGGGTAATTTAGCAAAATGGTCAAGAAGCAATAGTGTACGAAAAAACCCTCCAAATCTTTCAATGGAGGGTATCTTTTCATTAAACTTTTACTTTTAATAGCTACTGAATGTCCTGGCGATTAAAATATATAATAGTCAATAAAATTCCTAGAAAACCTGTTATTAATATAGCTACCCATGAATACCAGTATGGAAAAGTTGCAACATTAATCAATGGATTTACAATACGTAAGGGAGCTGACCATGGATAAATTGCTAGAAATTCAGAATTCATTATCACTAAGTTAACAATTACGATACCAATGGTAAAAGCTACAGAAGCTACATAACTTTTTAAAATGCTTGTTAACAGCATCAACGGCATCACAAGCAAAAACATCATAAACCCAGTCAAAAGATAGACTTTTCCTACCTGTAAAATATTAGTCACATTAATACCTGCAAACCCTCCAAGCAGAGCAAAAACCATAGAAAGACCTAGTGTGTAAATGGTAAGAAACATTATCCAAATAAATACTAAAAGGCATTTGCTTATGATAAACATAGTTCTGTTGATAGGTATGATAAGTAAGCTTTTTAAGGTATCATCTTGGTACTCTCGGCTAAATGAATAAGTTGTTAGTAAGCCATACAGCATAACTCCAATAATTAGAATGATAAAGAAATTTGTCTGATCAGCATAGGTAGGGAAGTCAATAACCGCTACATTGTTGACCTCATCCATATCAAGTCTTTCAATGGCTTTAAACATTAAGAAATTAATAAAAGGTGAAACACTAGCACCAGCCAATGTAATAAGAAGCATATATGAGCGCTTTAGTTTTAAAATTTCAGTATAGAGTAACCTAACCAATGGAGCCACCTCCTGTAATGCCAATAAAGTAGTCTTCTAAATTATCTTCTTTCATAACTAACTCCATAACCTCCAGCTGACTCTCTACTAACAACCTATTTATTTGGGCTGGTGGAGTATCTAGGTTGTAAATCCTTAGTACATTTTCTTCTACAAGCTCATGTTCAAAAATATTCAAGTTATTTTCCATAAGTTTAATTGCTTGGGATATGCTTGATGTTCTTATCTGTAAATATTTTCTATTAGCATTCTTTAAAGCCTTTAGGTCAATTTCTTCTAGAAGAACTCCATGGTGAATTATACCAACACGATCGGCCAATTGCTCAATTTCACTAAGAATGTGACTTGACACCAATATTGTAATATCTCTCTCATTAGCTAACTTCTTTATCAGTTTACGCATCTCTTTAATGCCAATTGGATCTAGACCATTAGTAGGTTCATCAAATATCAATAATTCAGGGTGATGCATAATAGCTCTAGCTATTCCTAGGCGCTGTTTCATACCCATTGAATAATTGCCTACCAGCTTAGTTGTTTCATCAGCTAAACCTACTATTTCTAAGGCTTCCTGAATAGCCTTTTGTTTTTTCAAACCCATAAGTCTTGCATAAACTTGTAAGTTTTCAGTTCCAGTTAAGTTAGGATAGAAACCTGAATACTCAACTATGGCCCCAACTCTATTTAAAATTCTGTTTTTGTTCTTTTTTAAATCCATTCCAAATATCTCAATATTTCCTTCAGTAGGTTTTATCAGTCCTAAAAGCATACGGATTGTTGTTGTTTTTCCAGCACCGTTACGACCAAGAAATCCAAAAATCTCTCCCTTGCGAACTGTCATATTTAACTGATCTACAGCTTTTTGAGTGCTGTAATGTTTTGATAAGTTATATGTTTTTATAGCGGTTTCCATATCTTCATCTCCTCATAAAATCCAGCATTGCTGATTATATATTGTCTGTAGTATAACACCTGGCGCACAATCGTTTATTAGTCCTTTCTTAACAATTCCTTAAGTATTTATTAAGAATTGCTTCATTTGATTACAAAGCTAAAACCCTATCAAAGACTTTTCAAATTAGTCAATTAATAGGGTTAAAAAATCCTTTTGAATTCTGTTTTAGTTTTGACTTTAATTATTCAAAGTAAACTACTTCCACATCACCTTGATTAATAATGTTAATTCTATTGGAGCCTGAACCAAAACTAACATTTCCGGTAGCCTGATTATCCTCTGTTTCCGCTGAAATGTCCCACTCTACATTTCCACCTAGGGAATACTGGTTATTAACCATGGCTTTAATAGCAATGTTATCACTTTTTACATTCAACTTTACTTTCCCCTGGTTTTCTACAAGCCAGGTATTTGTAACGGCATCACTATCAATTTCTGTATCATAATAGTAATAATTATTTTGTCTCTTTATCTCTACCTGTTTATCATTAGGCATAAAAATTGTATAACTAAGACTATTAACACCTAGATTCAGGTCTCTTGCCCTTGGTATATCTGTAATCTGAACAAATAACACATCTCCAACCTGGTTAGTTAAAACTTCTATTTGATTAGCAAAATCCTCAGCTCTTTCCTTTGTTTCAGCGTTAATTTCCCCTCTAGCAAAGACAATTAAAGAATCAGACTCTCCTTTTTTAAAACTTACTGATGCTTTTGGAAGTTCAATAATTACTTTACTTACTGTTTCCGGTATATTCGCTCTAGTCTCTGGAACCACTACAGCATATTCTTGGCTAGCTATAACAGCGGTAATTTTGGGAATAACCCCAATACTAGAGACTGTATATACACCAATACTAAAAAGTGCTAAAACTATTATTAAGAAGATACTTACAAGATCATATTTGATTTTGGGCTGATCATCTTTTGCTAAAAAAAGATAGAGTACTATTTCTAATCCCAATATAATTAAGACAATAGGCCACCAGTTTAGTATCTGAGTAATTATTGCAGTTTCCTTTATAAGTGCTGCTAATAGAATAACTCCGAGGGAGATAAGCAATACTCCCATGGACATACTACCTACTCGCCACTTTCGCATAGGCTGCTCCCTCCATTTTCTTCACCTTTTTCTCCACTTTTTTCTTCCTTGCTACCTAGCAGCAATTTTATTCCTCCAAGAATAAACAAGAAAGCTATCAACGCTGTTTGTAAGTAGTTACTTATTGTCCAGCTAATGTATTGACCAATTAATGGTAAGGCCACTCTATTAAATATTAGAATTAGACCTAATATTATTAATCCATATCCTAAAATTTTGTTTTTACCAATTTCCCAATGTCTGTCTCCATTTATCCAAGAGAAAAATATAATATCTTCATCTTTTGAAGCACCCTCATCCGATACTTTCTTTAAAGTGTCAAACACCCCAAAGAACCAAATAACTGGGAGAATAAACATTAGGAAGCTTAGACGTAAAGCATCTGTAAAAAAGAGTATAAAGAAAAACATGGTCATTAATTGTAATCCTTGACGTTGTAGTCCTAAATACATATGTCCCGCCCCAGGTATTATAGAAAATGCTAAGGCTATTAGTTTTTTATTTTGCTTAGTAAGTTCCAAAGAATTCACTTGCCTCTTTTCATTCCCATCTTCCACATCCATATTGTTAATTCTGTTAGCTATTATCATACTATCCACCAAAGAAATCAGCCAAATAAGTGGTATTATGATGAACAAAACACCTGCACTATGAATAAACAGTATTTCCATTAAGACAAATATTCCTAAAAAAGTACCTATGGTTGTTAATAAAAATATCCACCCCCTCATAACCTGACCTAAGTACATTTGACCCAAACCTGGTATAAAAGAAAGTATAAAAGTCAAGAATTTACTCTTTCTTTTCAAATCTATCACCCCAATCTTGTTTAGTTAAATCTTCTAAATCTAAATCTATTAGCCTTTCTGTCCATCCACTTGCTAGTAGCTCTCTGGACCTTGTAGTATCTACCAGTTGAACAGTTGTTTTAGGAATATAATAACCAATAAAATCAAAAACCCCACTACTGAAAAAGGCTAGAGTAATACAAGCAGCTGCAACATAGTACAAGAGGATATCGGAAGACTTCTTTCTTTTTTTGTTTGACTTTATGGATGTTTTAATTTCTTGAGTATTGATTTGTCTCATTACATTATTAGCAAAATCCATATTTACCAAACTAACCACTTCGTTTATTTTTGTCCCCTCTATTATAGACAAATATGTCTCTAAACAATCATCACAATCAACTAAATGGCATTCCATTTCCTTTTGTTGCTGTTCATCAATTATATTATCAGCATAACGTTTCCATTGCCTATGGTTGTAGTGGCTCATATTATCCTCCCTCCTCCGCATATTGTTGAAGAAGCTTTTTTGCTCGAAAAACCCTGGATTCTACCGTTCTGATACTAACCCCTTCTTCATCTGCTATTTGCTTACAACTTTTAGCTTCTAAAAAGTGTTTGATAATAACCTCACTATATTTTACAGGTAAACGGCAATAAAGATTTTTTATGGACTCAAATTCTTCCTTTTTGATAATTTGATCTTCCACCAGCTCATTATTCGATAAATTTTGGTTAATTATTTGCTCAGAATATACTACCTGCAACTCTTCTTCCACTTTATGCTTTCTTTTATAGTCAATGGCCTTATTTGTTGCAATTCTACCAATCCATGTTTTAAAGCCTTTAAAATTATAACTGTGTAGGGAACGGTAAATTTGTATGAAAGTTTCTTGGGCCAAATTTTCTGTTTCCTGGTGGTCTCTTACTATATTAAAAATAATTGCAAATACATAGTTCTGATACTTCTCTACTATATCTCGAAATGCTTTCTGATCCCTCGCTAAAGCTGCTTTTATGAGATTTTCCTCCGCTTTCATATAACCCTCCTTTCCCCTACACAATAATAGACGTAATAAACTCTCAATCTACTGCAAGTTTTTTGCAATTTTTTTAAACTTATCGTAAAAAAAGGCAATAAATACTAAGTATTTATTGCCCATCAATATTCTAACATTTTTTAGAAGTTTTTAGGAGGTTTTAGTTTCTAATGCAATTTTATTTACTCCATTTAAGAATGCCAGCACACTTGCTTTAATTACGTCTGTATCTACTGCCTTGGCATTATATATTTTTCCGTTAAATTCAAATTGAATACAAACCCGACCCAAGGCATCTTTTCCTCTAGAAATACTGTTGATTCGGTATTCCTTTAGCTGTATGTCTTTACCAACTATACTTGTAATAGCACTACACAAGGCATCTATAGGACCATTTCCAGTAGCACTTTGCACTAGGTTTTCTTCACCCTTTCTTAATTTGACTGTAGCTGTTGGAAATAGAGTGTTGCTTATTACTTGAAAATCCACTAACCCATATAGCTCAATTCCATTTCCTACAAAAGCTTGATTCTGTCCTCTATAATATTCCTTCAACAGATAGTAAACATCATGATCATATACTTCTTTTTTTCTGTCTGCTAATTCTAAAAAACTATCATATATGGTATCGAAGATATCTTCTTCCATATTTTCATATCCTAGATTTCCTAACACATGCTTGAAAGCATGACGTCCTGAGCGAGCTGTTAATACCAATTCCATCTCCTGAGCACCTACATCCTCAGGACGGATAACTTCATATACATCTCTAGATTTTAATAGGCCATCTTGATGAATTCCAGATGAGTGGGCAAAGGCATTCTCTCCTGTTATAGCTTTGTTTACCTGTACGTCCAAGCCCATCATTGCACTTACAAGCTTAGAAGTTCTTAGTATTTCGGTGGTTTTCACATCACTATATCCACCATAATACTCAGGGTGTACCTTAAGTCCCATGACTACTTCCTCTAGAGAAGCATTACCAGCTCTTTCACCAAGTCCATTAATAGTACATTCTACTTTATCTGCTCCATTTCTTATAGCAGCTAGTGAATTAGCTACAGCAAGACCTGTATCATTGTGGGAATGTACACTCAAAATAACTTTGTCATTTAGGTTTTTTAATCGATAGTTTATGTTTTTAATTAACTCACCAAACTGCTCTGGTACTGCATAGCCAACAGTATCTGCAATATTAATGCAGGTAGCACCTGCCTTAACTACCGCTTCTACTGTCTTCCATAAATACTCAAAGTCTGAGCGAGTAGCATCCTCTGGGGAATACTGCACTTCTGGAAGAAGAGTTTTAGCATACTTAACAGCCTCAACTCCCATTTCCAATATAGAATCCCTGGATTGCTTAAACTTCTTTTCTACATGTAGATCTGAAGTGCCCAGAACCATATGGATCATTGGTTTTTCAGCATTTTTAATACTATGATAGACTGCATCAATATCACTTTTTACTGCTCTTCCCAGAGCTGTAATAACAACATCTTTACCTACTTCCTCTGAAATCCTTTTAACTGAATCAAAGTCCCCTTTAGAGGATGCAGGAAATCCAACCTCTATCATATCCACCTTAAGTCTTTTTAGCTGTTTTGCAATCTCTAATTTCTCATATAAGTTTAATTTTGCCCCAGGAACCTGTTCTCCATCTCTTAATGTTGTGTCGAAAATATAAATCTTTCTTGACATTAAACTTCCCTCCTTGAAAATAAAAAACCTTCCGTCTCTAAGAGACGGAAGGTTAAATTCCGCTGTACCACTCTTTTTGCTATAAAGCAAAAAATCACTTAAAAGATACGGGTAGATATTATTTTAATATCACCGATATCCCGCCACTTTAACGATTGGCATCCGTTCCCACCTACTTATTTTCAGCGGACAGCTCATAGGCGAGTTCATCACATTTTGAATCCTGTTTCGCACCAGCCAACAGTTCTCTGTAATTCTCCAAGTGACTACTATTCCTCTTCATAGCATTTATATTATTGTATTGCCACATATATTATCATATGAGATTGCACTTGTAAATACAGAATTGTAATTACTTAAAATTTATTTAAAGTAAGTCATTGTAGTATTTAGACTGTTATGTCCCATAATTCGAGCCAATTTATGCATTGAGGTCTTTGCAGCCTTTCTATATCCGAAATTATGCCGCAGAGAATATGCACTTAATCCTTCAAGTCCAGCAATATCCAGATATTTTTTCACGAGATGTCTTAAAGCTCTCTCCGTAAGTCGCTCTCCAGTTTTCTTAGATAAAAATAGGTAGTTGGTGTTCGTAGCCATATATTTTTCAAGAATCGATTTACACATATTATTTAGGGGAACCTTACGTCTTTGGTTTTCCGCTCCAACTATAATAACTCCGCTCTTTTGAAAAGTCTTAACATCTACCACTTTAAGATTACAGATTTCCCCAGCCCTAATTCCCGTAAAAATCATCAGTTTCAATATTACCTGATCCCTTAGGTTCCCATGAGCCTTTACTGCATCTAACAAACGTTTTTCCTCTTCATTATTAATCATGTGCGGCGGACTTTTTGGTAATGGAAGAAGTTTTATATGTTTGGAAGAGTCCTTTCGAACAAACCCATGATGATGTGCCCAATGAAATAACAACTTTATCGTAGAGAGCCTTCTGTTTATTGTGGAGGGCTTCAGATCTACTTTTTTCATAGCTTCTTTATAAGTGACAAGTTCTTTAAGGGTTATCTGATCAAAGGAAAAGATAAGCACGTTTTGACAAGTCTCCATGCCTTGATATTCATGCCAACCCATAAAGTGCTTTAAATCAGCTGCGTATTCCTGAATGGTTCTGGAGTTTAAATTTCTTCCTCTAAGTGAGTCAATAAACAAATCAATAATCTCCATACCTTTCGAGGAGACATTTCTCATGTTATTCAAAAATTGAACCCCCTTAACTGTTGACGAATATTAGTGGACATGTTAATCTAGCAAATAGTGGACATTAACACCTAGTATAATGCTTATATTATAACCTATCAACCCTTTTTAAACAGAATAGAGAGAAGGTTAGTAATTTGTTTCAAGTAACTATTTTATTATATTTATGCGCTGCTGTAATTTCCCTTGTATTAATGAAAAACCACAAATTAGTCAACATTGTTTCAAACATAATATGTATAGCTGCAGCCTTATTAGGGACTGCAGCTTCTATTATACAAATCATCTCTGGTCATGATGTCATTAATCTGGCGATATTTGATTCCCAAATACCTTTCATTTCTATAAATCTTGTTATTGACCATCTATCTGCCTTTTTTGTGCTTGGATTGTCCATACTTGTGTTATGCGTCTCCATCTACTCTATTGGGTATAATTCCCATTATTACGATAAACGAAACGTAGGACTTTATAATTTTCTGTATGCAACTTTTATTTTATCCATGTTTTTAGTCATTACTGCGGGCAATGCGGTTTTTTTCTTTATCGCATGGGAGACAATGGCTGTACTATCATATTTTCTAGTAGTATTTGAATCTGAGCAAGAAGAAAACCAAAGGGCTGGAACACTATACATTATCATGACACATCTAGGTACAGCATTTTTATTGATTGGTTTCATGGTCATGTTCAGCTATACTCACTCCTTTGACATATTTGGAAGTTCGGATGCTATACCTGGATTTGCTAAGAATATTATGTTTGTCCTGTTTCTGATTGGGTTTGGTACAAAAGCAGGAGTGATTCCATTCCACATCTGGCTACCTTCCGCACATCCAGCTGCTTCAAGCAATGTATCTGCTCTGATGTCTGGCATTATGATAAAAACAGCTATCTATGGACTAATTCGATTTTTGCTTTTTTATTTGCATATCCAACATACATGGTGGGGAATTTTGATCCTATGTATTGGAGTTGTATCAGCTGTGTTGGGAATTGCTTACGCTCTGATGGAAAATAACATTAAGAGACTTCTGGCATTCAGTAGTATTGAAAATATCGGTGTCATACTGATTGGTTTAGGTGTAAGTTTTATTGCATTTGCTCAAAATAATTTATTTTTAGGTGGTTTAGCACTTACAGCATCTCTTTTTCATACTTTTAACCATACACTATTTAAAGGCGGCCTGTTCCTTGGAGCAGGGGCAATCCAATATTCCACTCATACTAAAGATATGGAGCAACTTGGTGGCTTAATCAAAAAGTTGCCCGTTACAGCGTTTTTTATGTTGTGCTTTTCTCTTGCCATATCGGCAGTTGTTCCTTTTAACGGCTTTGTAAGCGAATGGCTGACCTACCAGTCACTTTTTGCAAATATTAGCCCTGGACAAGCCGGGATGAATATTGTATCTATTTTATCCATTACAGCCCTCGCTCTGTCTGGAGCTTTGGCAGCAGCATGCTTTGTCAAACTGTTTGGAATTTCCTTTTTAGGCCTTCCCAGAAGCGATTATGCTGTGGACGTGAAAAAGATTCCTGTAACAATGAATATTGGAATGGGTATACTTGCAACATTTTGCCTTGCTGCAGGTATTTTTCCTATAGTTTTCCTAAAGATGGTTGACAAGGTCGCTTTAGATTTGACTGGCATCTCCATAGCAGACCAGCTACAAGGAGGATTTTTTATTGCTTATTATCCTTTGGATATTTCAGGTAGTAGCATATCTCCTATATCAATATTAATTATTGTACCTTTAATCATTTTGTTCGCATTTTTGTTAATGCGACTCATTGGAGGAAAGTATGTAGAAAGAAAATCTGGAACCTGGGACTGCGGCTTCGGAAAACACAATTCCAGAATGCAATATAGTGCTACTGGGTTTACCAAGCCGCTTAGAATCATCTTTCGAATTTTATATCGTCCAAAAAGAGAATTTGAAATTGAGCAAGGACGATCACCATATTTTCCTACCTCAATAAAATATAAAGTTTCTACAGAGCCGATATTTGAAAAGTACTTATATAACCCAATGCTTCACTTCATTAATAACTTTTCAATCAAAACAAAGCTTTCGATCCAAACAGGAAGCATTCACATGTATCTTTTGTATATTCTAGTAACCGTACTGGCACTAATGTTATATAACAGGCTTGTTTAGGAAGAAGTAAAAGGAGAGACTTATCATGAGCACTTTTGTTTATATATTGGTTCAAATACTAGTAATAATTTTACTGGCACCTTTGGTCAACGGTGTGATACAGAAAGTGAAAGCTCTTACACAGAAAAGAAAGGGAGCACCTTTACTACAAATGTACTTTGATTTGAGGAAATTGTTTCACAAGAGTGCAGTTGTTTCAGAGGTGTCTTCATGGATTTTTAAAGCAACACCCTATATCGTGTTTTCTACTGCAGTTACTGCAGCCTTATTTGTACCAGTATCAACGATGATCACACCAGCAGCCTTTCCAGGAGATGCAATCATGCTTATTTACCTCCTAGCCTTGGGTAGATTTTTTATGGTGCTTGCTGGACTGGACACAGCTAGTACATTTGGGGGTATGGGAAGTAGCAGGGAGGCCATGATTTCATCTTTGATGGAACCATCGATAATTGTTTCAGTAATAACAATTGGCCTTATCTCTAAGTCAACTTCCGTATATCAGATGATGACCACCGCCCAATTTGCAGGTCTGCCGCTAGCTCATCCTGTATATTTAGTAGTTTTTCTTGCATTTCTTGTCATCATTGTTACTGAATCCTCGAGAATTCCTGTGGATGACCCAGCAACACATCTTGAACTTACTATGGTTCATGAAGCAATGATTCTTGAATATTCAGGAAGGCACCTAGCCTTGATGGAACTTAGTGCCGTAATCAAACAGCTGGTGTTTATTACATTTGTAGTTAATATCTTTATGCCCCATGACCAGCTTATTGGAATGGTCGGTATAGGTGCGATTATGCTTTCGCTTCTAATTTATGTGCTCAAAGTTATTGTTATATCTGTATTAATTGCCGTTATAGAGATCAGTACAGTCAAGTTTCGTCTTTTAAGTGTACCTAACCTAGCGGCCCTATCATTTATTTTATCTTTTTTAGGATTTCTAAATTATCTTGTTCTTTGGAGGTAGCAATGGCTAATTATCTTGATGCACTATCAGTATTAATCTTATTTTCATCCTTTATTCTTGTAGCTAATAAAAGGGTTAAGTCGTATATAAGGACCTTCAGAATACAATCCATTCTAATTGCTTTTGCAACAGGAATCATGGGCATTCAAAGCCTGCAAACTGAAGGCCACATTGATATACTTGTGGTTTGTTTGATCATGATTGTTTTGAAGGTAATCTATATACCAAACCTTTTAAATAAAGCTTATGACAAAGTTCAGTATAAAGTAGAAAAGGACTTCTTTTTCAATATACCGTTGCATGTCTTTGTATGCTGCATTCTAGTAGTATTCTCATTCTTTTCGCTTTCAACCATTAAAGATATCAACGCTGGTACCGTAAATATGCAAGTAGTGAATATGGTTTCTGTAGTCCTCATAGGATTATACTTTATGATTACTCGCAAGAAAGCCATTGGTCAGATTGTAGGATTTCTTGTAATTGAAAACGGACTTTTTGTTACAGCCATATTTGCTACACATGGGATGCCATTCATTGTGGATTTGGGTATTTTTATAGACATTTTAACAGCAGTATTAATTATGGGAATCATGGTATTTAAGATCAATGAAGAATTTGACTCGATTGACATAAACAAACTAAAGAATTTGAGAGGATAGCAATATGGGATTTATTCTGCTGGCTTTACCAGTTATTACAGTTATTCTATTTATGCTTTTTAGGGGAAGACGCTTGCTACACGGATTAAGCATAGCATCTTCAACTATTTTGCTGATTGTATCAGTATTCTTAACCAAAAGTGTAATTCTATACGATACAGTTGAATATTCCGCCTTTTGGGGGTTCTATTACGTTGATGCTTTAAGCATTATTGTGCTTGATATAGTAATAGTTTTAGGTTTCATCGTGAGTATCTATTCAATTGGTTATCTGAATGAGGAATTAAAACATGGAAAGATAGACACCGCAAGATTAAGACTTTACTATATTTTGATGTATTCTTTCATGTTTACCATGGTCCTTGCTTTGACGGTGAAAAATATGGGTATCATGTGGATTGCAATCGAAGCAACTACTTTGGCTTCAGCATTCCTGGTAGGGTTTTATAATAATAAGCAGTCTTTAGAAGCAGCATGGAAGTATATAATCATCTGTTCTGTAGGAATTGCCTTTGCCCTTTTGGGTATTATTTTCTTACATCTATCTTCCCTAAATGTATTACAAGATTCACAACTACTTGACTGGACAGCATTGTTTGATCATGCAACACTCCTAGAAAGTTCCATATTAAGACTAGCCTTTATGTTTATTCTTATAGGATTTGGAACCAAGGCAGGGCTTTCTCCAATGCATACATGGCTTCCCGGTGCACACAGCCAAGCTCCCGCACCAATTAGTGCACTCTTGTCAGGTGTTTTATTAAATAGTGCCATGTATGGAATTATCAGGACTGTGGCTATAGTAAATAAAAATCTAGGAAGCAGCATTTTTACCGGAAGACTTTTAATAGCCTTGGGATTATTATCTGTAGCACTTGCTGCCATAGTCATCCTTACCCAAAAAGAATATAAAACTCTGCTGGCATACTCCAGCATTGAACATATGGGGATTATCGCATTTGCAATAGGCATCTTTACTCCTGGATCAATATTTGCAGCGTTATTCCATATGATCAACCATTCATTTACAAAATCAATGCTTTTTCTTTGTTCAGGGAGTATTATGCAAAAATATCATTCGGGAAAGATTTCGAAAATCAAAGGCGTCCTCAAGATACTTCCTGTTACAGGTACCGCCTTTATGCTAGGTTTGTTTGCTATAGCAGGGACTCCTCCTTTTAGTGTTTTTGCCAGTAAGTTCAACATCATACTATCAGCTTTTGAAAATGATACTCCCATTTTAGGGGTGCTTCTGGTAACTCTTCTATCAATTGTTTTTATGGGAATTGTACTGAATCTATTTAGGATGTTTTACGGTGACCGAGGTACACAGGATTTAAAACCTGGAGAGTTCAATATTCCTGGTACTGCCGCTATAGTTTTACTTCTTCTCGTGATATCTATTTCCGGGATATATATTCCAAATGAATTAGGTGATCTGATTATTAAGGCTCAAACAATTATACTTGGGGGGTAACGTAGATGAAATGTAAGGCATTGAACAAGAAACTATCAGAAATATTCTCTGATGATATATACAATAGTATTATCGCTAACTCAAATGAACTTTATCTAGATGTTAATGCTAATAAAATAGAAGATATCTGCATTTTTATCAACAGGGAATTATTATTTCCCCTTGTATCCCTTTTTGCAAACGATGAGAGAAGCCTTTCAGGAAAGTATGCGGTTTATTATACTTTTGCCGCAAGGGACAATGGTCTATTACTGGTTATTAAAGCCACAGTTGACCCAGAGGTGCAGACCTTTCAGTCAATTAGTGATAAAGTCCATGCAGCGGCTCTATATGAAAGGGAAATTAATGATATGTTTGGGTTAATTCCATTAGGACATCCCGATCCAAAAAGACTTGTATTTCACAGTAACTGGCCGGATGAAAACTTTCCATTGCGGAAGGATTTCGATTTGAAATGCAAACCAACCTTTGTAAAAAAAGTTATACCTTTTACGAAGATAACAGGTGATGGAATTTTTGAGATTCCGGTAGGACCTGTCCATGCGGGAATTATTGAACCAGGCCATTTTAGGTTTAGTGTGGCAGGAGAGCCCATCATAAATCTGGAAGCACAGCTATATTTTGTTCACAAGGGAATCGAAAAAATGTGTGAAGGATCAAGTATTGAACGGTGCCTATTCGTGTCGGAACGCATATCTGGAGATGAAACTTTCTCAAACTCACTAGCATACTGCCAAGCAATAGAAAAAATCGCCGGAGTCTTAATCCCAGAACGGGCACAATACACAAGGGTTATCTTTGCTGAGCTTGAGAGGCTTACCAGCCATCTTGGAGATCTTGCTGGAATATGTCTAGATACAGCGTATGGATTTGCAGCCTTCCAGTTTAGAATGCTACGAGGATGGGCGTATATAATTGCTGATGAGCTTTGTGGAATGAGGTTTTTAAGAAGTGTTAACACACTTGGAGGAGTAAGAAAAGATTTTGTGGCAGGGAAGGAAAAAAGGATACTTGAACATTTAACAAAGATAAAAAAGGAACTTGATGATACTGTCAAGATTATAAAATCAAAGAGTATGTTTATTGACAGGGTGGAGAATACAGGAGTTCTTCACCATAATATCGCTGTTGATTTAAATGCTGTTGGTCCAGGTGGACGTTCAGCAGGTGTACGTTATGATGTGAGAAAATCATTTCCATATGAGGCATATGCAAAGCTTGAGTTCACAGTACCTGAGCATAATAATGGAGATGTCAACTGTAGAATGAATCTCAAGATAGAAGAAAGTTTTGAATCAATAGGTTTGATCATTAAAGCTATGGAAGCGATGCCCGAAGGAAAAATTCTGGAACCTGTTAAGGAAGTTCAACCCTTTCAGTTTGCTTTCGGGATGACAGAGTCTCCTAGAGGAGAAAATATTCACTGGGTCATGACTGGAAAAAACAATAGCCTATTCAGGTACAAAGTAAGAACGCCTTCTTTCTGCAACTGGCCAGCGGTATGCCATGCAGTAAAGGGCAATACGGTACCAGACTTTCCTTTAATCAATAAGAGTTTTAACCTTTCATATGCAGGAAATGACTTATAAAGGTGGGTAAAATATGTTTAATATGCTGAAAAAAATAATTAAGTATCCTAGGCTTACTGTGGAATACCCTAATAAGACTATAGATTCAAGTCTTTTTGTAGGAAAACCTGAAATAGATAAGTCAAAATGCATACTCTGCGGTGAGTGTGTTTCAAGATGCCCTTCCTCTGCCATTATCATGGACAAAGGTAATAAGGATATTGGAATAAACATTGATGAGTGTTTGTTTTGTTCATTATGCGAAGACATATGCCCGACAGGTGCAGCACAGATGAGCCATGAGTTTGAACTTGCGGAAAAGATTAGGAATGCCCTGAGAAAAACACCTGCAGTTATTGAGGAAAGGGAATTACCTGATGAATCTTATGAGGTAATATGTGAAAGAGTTAAAAAGAAAATTGCCCAAGTTTATCAAAGAAGCCTTCAAATTAGAGAAGTTGATGCAGGTTCATGTAATGGTTGTGATTATGAAATTAATGCATTAAACAATCCATTTAATGATTTGGAAAGATTAGGGATTCATTTTGTTGCATCTCCAAGACATGCGGATATGCTGCTGGTAACAGGTACCGCCACAAGAAACATGGAGCTTGCCCTGGTTAAAACGTATAATGCAGCACCTGATGCCAAATTTGTTGTAGCTGTTGGAGCATGTGCCTGTAGTGGTGGGATTTTTAAGGATAATTATGCCACAAGAAATGGCATTGATTGTATCGTACCTGTGGATGTCTATATTCCCGGTTGCCCTCCCAGACCACAGTCAATCATGTACGGTATATTAAAAGCTTTAGATAAACAGGATAAACTATAAGTTGCCAAAAAATATATTAAAAATGCCCCAGCTTTACGTTGGGCATTTTAGTGGCAACGAGAACCAGAAGGTGCTTCCTTTACCTGGTGTGCTTTTCACCCCGATTTTTCCATTGTGAGCTTCAACAAGATGCTTTGCTATGGCTAATCCCAAGCCTGTACCACCCAAGACCCTTGATCTTGCCTTATCTACCCGGTAAAACCTTTCAAATACCCTAGGCTGGTCCTCCTTTGGAATACCTACCCCAGTATCCCAAACATGTATTTTAACTTCCTTTTGAGTAGGTACTACCTTTACTCCTATCTTCCCCTTCTCTTTCCCAGAAGCTTGATTACTAGTATACTTGATTGCATTGTCCAGTAGATTTAATAATATTCTAGTCAATGCATCTTCATTGGCCTCAACCATTGGCATTTCCTTAGGAATTTCAAGCACAACCTCTAAGTCTTCCTCAATAATTTTAGGATTTATACTGGACAAAGTATTTTCAATCGTTCTTAATATATCAATAGGTTCTTTTACAAGTACTCCTTTTTGGGCCTCTGCTTTAGAAAGGTCAAGCAATCCATCTGTAACTCTAATTAACCTATCAGCCTCAGAGTCAATAATTTTAATGAATTTCTCTCTGATAACTGGATCTTCCATGGCGCCATTTAATAAGGTTTCTGCAAAGCCTTTAATAGATGTTAGGGGTGTACGTAACTCATGAGAAGCATTTCCCACAAACTCAGTCTTCATCTGAGCTAGATTCTGCAATTCTGTGATATCATGTATGACAACAATTAATGCGGTCAGTTTATTATTAGTCACTACAGGAATTAAATCAGCTTCTAATATTCTGTCATATGGATGGGAAATGTTTAATTCACATTTTAAGCGTTGTTGACTAGCTAAGGCTTCTTCTATTTTAGAATTCAACTCATAATTTCTAAAGACCCGAAAACTTTGTTTCTCCTTAAGATTTTTAAGATTTATGTTTAAGAGTCTGATTGCTGCTGGGTTTACCATTTCAATTTTTCCCCGGGAATTCAGCACTAAGACCCCACTTGACATGTTATTTAAAATAGCCTCTAACTTTGCTTTACTTGTTTCTAGTTCCCCTATTTTTTCTTGAAGAGTATCTGTCATGTAGTTTAGAGAGTTAGCTAAATCTCCAACTTCGTCATCAGTTCTAGGAAAAGCTCGCTTACTCCAGTTTCCCTTTGCAATGTCCTTAGCAGTGACATTTAATTCCTCAATTGGTTTTGTAATAGAACTTGCAAGCCTCACACTAATTAAGATAGCAATGACTGTAATGAATAAGATACTAAGGTTAATTGTATTTCTCATTCTGGCCAGGGCCTCATGGATGCTACTTAAGGGCAATGCTAACCTTATTACCCCAAACAGCTGCCCGTCTTCCTCTACGGGTAATGCCAAATAGAGCATCTGTGACTCCACAGTAGTACTATATCGCTCGTAGGTAGCTGCATCTCTTCTATCAATAGCCTCCATTACTTCCGGTCTGGTTCTATGATTTTCCATGACTGCTGCTGCTTCATGAGAATCGGCCAAAACTTCACCATCTAAGGCAATAATCGTAATTCTTGTCTCAATATCTTTTGCAATTTCTTTTATTAATCGATCAAGTTGATGGTGATTTCCTTTCCACTTTTGTGAAAAGGATTTCTCTTGCGTTAAGAAACCCTTTACAATCATAGTCTCTGTGAGGAGATGCTCCTCAATATTTTCCATAAAATATCTTTCCATAGGATATTTCAAACTAGTACCAAGCAAGATGAAAGAAAAAGTTATCAGAATAATGTAGGTAAGCAGCAATCGACCCTTAATACTTCTAATTAGTCTCCTCATATTTTATTGCTCCTGAAACTTATAACCCACACCCCTGACTGTCTTAACGAACCTTGGGTTAGATGGGTCTTGTTCGATTTTTTGTCGTAAGTGTCTAATATGAACATCAATTGTTTTGGTATCTCCACAATAATCGTAGTTCCAGAGACTTTGAAGCAGATTTTCTCTACTAAATACCTTTCCAGGATTTGCAGAAAGCAGTATTAGGAGATCAAATTCTTTTGCGGTCAAATCTACCTCTTTATCTCCATTGAACACTTGGTGTCGAACTGCATCTATTTTTAGTTTTCCACTTTTGAGCATTCCTTCATTAGGTGGTGTGGAGCTTTTTTCTGATAGCCTTCTATATACAGCCTTTACCCTTGCAGTAAGTTCTCTAGGACTAAAAGGTTTAGTTATATAGTCATCTGCCCCCATCTCTAAACCTAATACTGTGTCTATCTCCTCTTTTTTAGCTGTTAACATTATTACTGGAACCTTGGTTTCTTTGCGTAGAATACTCAAAAGCTCAAATCCGTCAATCTCAGGTAACATCACATCTAATATTATTAAATCGGGCTTTTCGCCCCTGACCTTTTCCAAAGCTTCCGTTCCATTTACGGCAGTTATGGTATTAAAACCAACCTCTTGAAGATTGTAGGAAACCAAGTCTAGAATGTTTTGCTCGTCATCAATTATTAGGATTTTACCTTTCATGATTCTAACCTCCTACCATTTGTACATAGTATCCCAATAGATCTTCTTTAAAAATACCATACTTTTATGAAAATTTATAGCATGTGCTTTTTTTGAAAGTAGTTTACCTTAGGGATTTAAGTCTTTTCTTTCCCCTGTTACTAAAAATATTACACTTTCACAGATGTTTGTAGCATAATCTGCTATTCTTTCCAAGTATCTGCTAATAAATAATAGATGTGTGGCTTGGGTAATAGTTTTTGGATTCTCCATCATTATAATCAATAATTCCCTAAAAATCTGGTTATGCAGATTATCTACCTGATCATCGTCTAAAGATATTTCCTCTGCCAATACAATATCTTGGCTAACATAACTGTCCAAGGCTTTCTTAACCATTTTTTTTGAGAGCTCAGCCATTCTTGGAATGTCTATAAGAGGTTTGATAAGTGGCTCCTTACCAATTCTTTTTACAATTTTGGCAATATCACAGGACAAATCAGCCATTCTTTCTAAGTCCTTTATAACATTAAAGGTAATACCAATCATTCTTAAATCCTTACCCATTGGCTGTTGAGTTGCAATTAACTTCATACATCTATCCTCAATTTCTAAGTCAAATTTGTTAACAATATTATCTTTTTGTAAAACAACTTCTGCAAGGTCCAAATCTTGTTTTGCAAGTGATTTTATTGAGTCTGTAATCATGTCCTCCACTAAACTACCCATCTTTAGTATCTCTTTTTGAAGTTCTTCAAGAGACTGCTGGAAATTCGCTCTTATCACTCTACTTCACACTCCCCTACCTGGTTTTTTTAAGAACTTAGTACATTAAAGCTTTTATTCTGACTCCTGGCTTCTAAAATTCTGCCCTCTAGCTTTTAGCTAAACCTTCCAGTAATATAATCTTCTGTTTTTTGTTCCTTTGGTCTCGTAAAAATCATTTCTGTATCACCTGTCTCAATAATTTCGCCATTCAAAAAGAAGACTGTCCTATCAGATACACGAGCAGCCTGGTGCATATTGTGGGTAACTATAACTATTTGGTACTTATCCTTTAACTCATGCAGCAATTCTTCTATTTTGAGAGTCGCTATTGGATCTAAAGCTGACGTTGGTTCATCCATTAGTAGTACTTCGGGTTCCATAGCTAAAGCTCTAGCAATGCATAATCTTTGCTGCTGTCCCCCAGATAAACCTAAGCCTGGAGCATGTAATCTATCTTTTACTTCTTCCCACAGAGCAGCCTGCTTTAAGCTACGTTCTACTATATTATAGAGCTCCTCTTTTGACTTTACGCCCTGCATTTTGGGAGCAAATGCTACATTTTCAAAAACAGATTTAGGAAATGGGTTTGGTTTTTGAAAAACCATGCCTACTTCAGTACGTAGATTAATCAAATTTATTTCATCAGATAAAATGCTTTTACCATCAATATAAACGCTTCCAGTAATTTTTACATCAGGAATTAAATCTATCATTCTATTTAGCACCTTTATAAAGGTGGATTTTCCACAACCTGATGGTCCAATAATAGCAGTTACATTTTTCCTAATAATATTCAAATTAACATCCTTTAAGGCATGGTTATTACCATACCATAGATTTAAATCTTCAATAGTACAAATTGGCATGCTTTCCAAACTATTCACCTCACTTAATAACTATCATACTTAAAAATAAATTTAATTTCGTTAACAAATTAACCAAATCTACCTGTAATATAATCCTCTGTTTTTTTATGCTCGGGGTTGGTGAATATGATTTCAGTAGCTCCAGTTTCTATTACCTCACCATTTAGGAAAAAGGAAGTATTATCAGAAACACGAGCAGCTTGTTCCATATTATGAGTTACAATTACAATTGTATAATCTTCCTTCAAGTTCGTAACCAATTCTTCTATTTTCAAAGTAGCTATTGGATCCAACGCAGATGTTGGTTCATCCATGAGAACTATGCCCGGCTCTACTGCTAATACACGAGCAATACAAAGTCTCTGTTGCTGACCTCCAGAAAGACTTAATGCCGAATCCTTCAATCTATCCTTTACTTCATCCCATAAAACGGCTTTCTTCAAGCTTTTTTCGGCAATTTCATTTAGCTTCTTCTTATCCTTAACTCCATGGCATTTTGGTCCATATACAACGTTTTCATAAATACTCATGGGGAAAGGATTTGGTTTTTGAAAAACCATGCCGATTTGCTTTCGCAGCTCAACAACATCTATATCCTTTTCATAGATATTATGATTATCAATCAAGACATTTCCTTCAATGGTAACACGGGGAATTAGATCATTCATTCTGTTTAAAGTTCTCAAAAAGGTGGATTTTCCGCATCCTGATGGACCAATTAAAGCAGATATCTGGTTGCTAGGCAGCTGAATGGATATATTTTTTAATGCCATTAAGCTGCCGTAATACAGATTTAAATTTTGTACCTGAATTTTGCTTTGACCATTTTTCACTTATATCCCTCCACCTATGACATTTTTCTTATAAATTTCTTTAATAAGAATCTTGATGTAGCGTTTATGATTATGATTAAAAATATCAAGACTGCACCTGTCCCAAATGCAATATCCATGGCACCTGTTTCCATGGCTACCATATATAAATGAAGTGATAATGTACGACTACCATCAAATATGGAACTAGGGATAAGCAAACTACCACCTAAGGTTAGTAAAAATGCAGCAGTCTCACCTATAACTCTACCAATTGATAAAATTAAACCTGTTAAAATACCCGGGAATGCAGTTGGCAGTATAACTCTCTTTATAGTTTGCCACCTAGTAGTGCCTAAAGCTAAGCTGCCCTCTCTTAAAATACTAGGAACTGCTTTTAGGGCTTCTTCTGAAGAACGAACTATAGTAGGCAATATCATTGTCACACCTGTTAAAGCACCAGAGATAATTGACCAACCCCCTGTAATCGGTTTTAATAGAATTACGAAAAATGCAAAACCAAACAGCCCAAAGATTATTGAAGGAATACCAGCCAATGCTTCAGTAGCAAATCGGATAGTATTTGTTATAGGACCTTCCTTTGTATATTCATTAAGGTAAATAGCAGCCCCTACACCAATTGGGGTAGCAACAATCATTGTAATAAATACTAGGTAAATAGTACCTATTATAGCGGGAAAAATTCCCCCTTCAGAACCCATTTTTTTAGGTTTATCTAATAAAAACTCTATACTAATCATACCCAATCCTTTGCTTAATACATAGAACACTATTAAGCCAAGTATCAATACCGTCAACATTGCTGCAAAGCTTAGAACTCCATAAGCTACTGCTTGCTGTTTCTCAACTTTTGTCATCCTCTATTAAACCCCCTTTTAGCAATAAGAGTTGTTAACACATTTAAAACCATAATAAACAAAAATAAAACAATTCCTGTTGCAAAGAGAGCTTGTTGATGCTCAGGACCAGCATATCCCATTTCTAAAGCTATATTTCCTGTTAATGTTCTTACTGGGGCAAATAGACCCTTCCAGCTTATTTCAGGTATTAGTGCTGTATTTCCTGCAATCATAATAACTGCCATAGTCTCACCAAGAGCCCTACCTGTCCCTAGTATGACAGAGGTCGCAATTCCCGATTTAGCAGCAGGAAGAATAACATTGTAAATAGTTTGCCATTTTGATGCCCCTAAGGCTAATGCACCCTCCTTATACTCCTTAGGAACAGATCTTATAGCATCTTCTGAAATATTAATAACGGTAGGTAAAATCATTATCGCAAGAATAATACCTGCACCTAATATTGAATATCCCGTTTGGTAACTTGCTGGTAAATGCTCACCCAAAGGGCCCCTAGATATGTCAGCAAGAATGCTCCTTATAATAACCATTCCAAATAGACCATAAATAACAGAAGGTATACCAGCTAATAATTCTACAGCAGGTCTTACTATCTTAGAAATCTGCTGTGGAGATATTTCTGCTAAAAATATAGCCACAGAAATTCCCATTGGAGCTCCAATAAAAATTGCAAAAATGGTTACAAAAATGGTCCCGATTATCATTGGTAAAATACCATATACTTGATTTGTCGGGTTCCAATTTTGCCCAAATATTACCTCTGAAATACCATAGGTAATGAAAATAGGCATTCCTTCCTTAAATACAAAAAATGCAATTAGGATTACACTTAATACTGCGGTAAAAGCAGCCAAAAACAAAAAAACCTTTACAATTTTTTCTCTTGAAGTATGATTCATTATTTAACACACCCCTTGTGCATCGCAACTTAAACACATTACAAGCTAATTGTATTTATCCCTAATTAACCTGAAGTTAGTATCAGGTTAAGATTAGGTTAACTTATATACATGTTGAATAGTTTGTTAATTAAAAAAGTAAAGAATGAACTTTCGTATCCATTCCTTACTCATCTATGGTAAGTATTTAATAAGTCTTTTTGTCTTCTAGTTTACAGGTACAAAACCGTTTTCCCCAACTATTGCTTGACCGTCAGCACTTAGAATAAAATCTACAAAAGCTTGTGCTATGTCACTCAATTGGGTACCGTTCTTAACTACATAGTTAAATGGACGTGCAACAGGGTATTTATCTGACTTAATATTGTCTATTGTTGCTTCTACTCCATCAACCATTAGTGGTTTAACACTATCATTAATTCCACCAAGTGACACATATCCTATTGCGTTTACATCATTGGAAACAGCTTCTCTAACAGCTCCCGTTGAGTTCTGGATTATAGCAGTATTAACGAAATCATTTTTGTCACCAACAACTATTTCATGAAATGCACCACGAGTGCCGGAACCCTCTTCCCTATTTACAACGACTATGTTAGCATCGGCTCCACCGACTTCACTCCAATTAGTTATTTCTCCTCTAAAAATTTTCTGGATTTCTTCGAAAGAAAGGTCATTTACTGGATTCTCAGGTGTAACTACTACTGCAATACCATCTATTGCAATGACAATTCCTGAAACACTAGACTCTTCATCTTTTAATTTTCTAGAAGCTGCTCCAATGTCTGCTGCTCCTGATTCGGCTGCCCTTACACCAGCACTTGATCCTCCACCAGATACTTCAATTCTTACATCTGAATTAAGATCCATAAATACACTTGCTAATTCTTCAGATATAGGTTGTACAGAAGTTGACCCTGCAATTGTAATTGTTCCACTTAGTCTTGCTTCTTCTAGAGTATCATTTTCATTTTTTGTTCCAGAATCTTGATTGCTCTGTCCACACCCCATGGCAAATAGTCCCGCCATTAAAACTACAGCTAAAAGTAAAATTATCTTTCTTGATGTAACAGTTGCCATTAAATTTTGCCCTCCATTTTTTAGAACAAATTTTTTAATAATTTACATGCTAATAATACCTTCTTTAAGTAAAGGTCAAGTTAACCTAAACTAACTTTTTGCAAAGGTTAGGTTAAAATAAGGTTAAGAAGTAGCAATTCAACCAAAAAAAATAACACCCCCCTGGGTGCTACTTGAATAATAAGTTTGTACTACACATTCTTTCTATTATTTATTTAGCTCGAATTCTTCAATTAAAATAGACAGTTCAGTCCATCTCTCAAGGGCTTGTTCTAGTTCTTTTTCAATTAACTGCTGCTCCGTATATAGCTTTTGAACTTGTTCGGCATCACTTCCTACCCGTACCATTTCCCCCTGAATTTCTGCTTGTCGTTCTTCTAAACCAGCAATTCTATCTTCAATTTCATCCCATTCAAGCTTTTCCTTATACGACAGCTTCCTTGGACGCTCTTTTTTTTGTTCAGAGTTTTGAATTTCACTCTTTTTGTTCACAGCACTTTCCTGTTCTTTCTCTTTTTTCCTCATCTCTAGATAATCACTATAATCACCCTGAAAAGTGCTAATTACTCCATCCCCTTCTAAAGTAATTAGTTGGTCTACTACACGATCCAAAAAGTATCGATCATGGGACACTGTTATTACCACACCTGGAAACTCTTCTAGATAATCTTCTAGAATTGTTAATGTTTTAGTATCTAGATCATTGGTAGGTTCATCGAGTAATAGCACATTTGGTTCTTCCATTAGTGTACTTAACAAGTATAAACGACGTCTCTCTCCTCCAGATAATCTATCAATATATACCCGTTGCATATTGCGAGGAAACAGGAACCTTTCTAGCATTTGTTCCGCCGTTATCATTTTACCGTTTACCGCTCTAATTACTTCAGCTGTTTCTCTAATATACTCAATAACCCGTAAGTCTGGATTCATGTCCAGATAATCCTGGGCGTAATAGCCAATTTTCACAGTTTCCCCTATTTCGAGAACGCCAGAATCAGGATCAATTTGTCCTGCTATTATGTTTAATAAAGTAGTCTTTCCACTTCCGTTAGGTCCTATAATACCAATTCTCTCATTGGGACTGATAAGATAGGAAAAGTCTTCTATAAGTTTGTTTTGTCCATAACATTTAGTTATACCTTTAAGTTCCAACACTCTTTTCCCCAAACGACTTGATCCTATGGCAATGTCTAACTTATCATTAGATATTTCTATTTCATTGTCTTGGATTTCATGTACCCGTTTGATTCGTGCTTTTTGCTTTGTTGTTCTTGCTTTGGCACCACGTCGTAACCACTCTAACTCTCTACGCAGAATATTTTGCCGTTTTGTTTCTGAAGCTATTGCCTGTTCTTCTCTTAAAGCCTTTTTCTCTAAAAAGACCTCATAATTGCCGTCATAAGTATAAAGTTTTCCTTTATCTAGTTCAAAAATACGGTTAGTCACTCTATTTAAAAAGTAACGATCATGGGTTACTACCAAGAGAGCCCCTTTATATTGCTTCAAGTATCCCTCTAACCACTCAATTATTTCATTATCCAAATGGTTAGTTGGCTCATCTAGTATTAATAAATCAGCTGGTTGGATTAGCGCTTTTGCAATAGCCACCCTTTTCCTTTGTCCTCCAGACAACTCTTTCACAGGCTGAGAAAAATTCTTTACTCCTAAACGAGTTAACACCGTTTTTGCAATAGTACTCGGATTCCATGCGCCTATCTCATCCATTTTCTCTTGAATAGCATATAGACGTTTCTGCTTAATGCTATTTTCCGGTTCACTTTCTAGTTCACTTAAGGCTTTTTCATAATCCCTAAGCACTTGCATTAAAATTGAATCTCCATAGTAGATTTGTTCAAGTACTGTTAATTCCTCATCCAATACTGGGTATTGGGACAAGTATTCAATATGAAATTGATTGGCGTGGAGTATTTTTCCTTCTTCAGCTGTTTCTATACCTGCAATTGTTCTTAATAATGTGGATTTTCCTGTACCATTAACTCCAATTAATCCAATGCGTTGTTTTTCTGAAATACTAAAAGAAATATGATCAAACAAGGTTTTTTCACCATATGTTTTTAAGAGATTTTCAACAGAAAGTATACTCATGATTTATTCCTTCCTTACTCCCTAGGGCTTAATTCTTCGTTTTTCTAATTCTATAGTAAATATGGAAAGAGAACCTTTATTAAAAAGTTCTCTTTTTGAGTCAGGTTTTGCGACTATATCTATTCTTCTGTAAAATTTACACAGTAACTTGATTATACTCCTGGGAAAAAGATTTTACAATGACCTAATGAGATATATCCTCTGAAGATTATAATTTCTAAGGGCAATACAAAAGAGAGGCTTTATAAACAGGATGCCTCTCTTAAAGAATTTCTTTAATAGTATATCTATTGCTATATTCTCTTAATAGATTGTGCTAGTTTAGTTAACTGCTTTAGTTGCAAAATCACATTCATGGATACACATTTCAAGATGATGGGCTGATTCTTTTAAGGTAGATTTTAATTCGGTCTGGTTAGCTTTTTGTGTAATGTTTTGAATCTCCTTAACTACGCCCTTGCAGTCTTGAATACATTCTTGAAGCTGTTGCATTTGTTGTTGCGGATTCATATTTGACATAGTGCTACCCCTTTCATTTTAAGATTTTGCTAGTGTCTTTGCATCAAAACAACCATGAATACAGAGTTCTATATGACGTTCAGCCTCTGTCAAAGCATATCTTGACCTATGATCAACCATATCTCCCGCAATACTTCTAATTCTTTGTGAGGTCCGTGTACACTTGTCAATACAGTTCTGAATATCTACATCACTAACTGTCAAATTATTCACCACCTTTTCTAAAGATTAATATGCCTAATCTAGAATCAAAGAAGCCATATTATATAAGCTAAACTTAGGGTGCCCAATAAGTAATTTCTTAATTAAAATAGATATAGTCATTATTTTCCTTTTAATGTCAGATGCATAGCCTATTAGAGTCTTTACCAGAGGATAAACAGCTTACTTTTTGCAAACAATAAAATAAACACAGGATTCTAAAGGATGGAGGTGCTAAAGTGTCATTAAAAGCCGAGCTTCAAGTGGAAGGAAAAAGTAATGATGAATATAAAGCTGTCATCGAAAAAAAGTTGAATGGTATTGACGGTGTTAATAATTATAATATAGATCAAAAATCCAAAAAAGTAAAAGTGACTTATGATGATACTAAAATTAACTTAGTTGACATCAAGGGTACAATTATGGAAGAAGGCTTTTCAGTTATAGAAATATAGAAAACCATCCCAATTAGGATGGTTTCTTTTTTTGCCACTATCAGCAAGTATTATTTTTTTACTCCCCATTCCTTTTCGGCTTCTTCTATCATTTCTCTTAATGTCTTAGCCGTGCTTTCAGGAAGTGGTGTTGGCTTATGATTTTCTAAAATGTATCTGGCTTCTTCAGTAGCTCTAGTAGCAAGATCTTTACCACCATTTGCCTGCCAAGCTTGTCTAGTATTTCTATCAAAAATTTTGCTCTGAGATTGAACTGTTTTCATGTGTGCCAATGTATGCTCTTGCATTAAGAAGTGTCCTTCGGATCCTACCGAACGGATAACATCCATAGCGAGAGTTTCTTCATTAACAGGTATACCATTTAGAACCTGTCTTACCATTTTGGCCATTTCATTATCGGTCACTAATTGGCCAAAGTCTAAAGTCATTCCCAAGTCAATCATGCCTAAGCCATATATCATATTAGCACCTGCTAATGCGGCTAACAGCATTGACATGGTTTTTTCATGTCCGGCCTGTTGATCACCTAATTTACTGTCAGTCTATGTCCCTGCAACAAAACTAGGTAAGTTATAATATTGAGCCATTTTACTAACTGCTGCACTAATCATCCCTAACTCAGGGCATCCAATAGTAGCAGAGGCTAATCTTAAATCCATAATTGTTGTGGAACTTCCATACATATTAGGTGTACCCTTATTTGTCAACTGTGCCAATACAATTCCGCTAAGAACTTCAGCATTATGAGTTACTAAAGTTCCTGCCAGAGTTACCGGAGATGTTCCCCCTGCCATGGCCATAGAAAGCACAGTCAATGGAACACCATTTTTTGCATAGGTAATAATGGGTTCACATGTTTCTGGATCAATACTTAATGGACTTGACGGACATACAGTAGCTGAGGTTATGGGCCGCTTCCTTAACTCTTCCTTACCCCCTACTACAGTTGTAGCCATATCTATCAGCTTTTGTGCTTCTGCGGTACTATGCGGTGATTGTGTTGAGTGTTTAGTTGAGTTAGAAACCATAGCCTCATAACACTCAAGATTTGCAGTTTTGGGATCCACATCCCTAGCTTCTACAGCAACATCCAACAAATCATACTGGCCTAAATAATCCACTAGAATAGAAACATTAACTTTATCCTGCTTAGTAGATTTTCTCAAATCTCCTGTATAAGGGTCTATTACATTAACTCCTTTACTGAAGTTACAGAAGTTTACTCTTGATCCATCTAAGACTATATCATTTTTAGCATCTCTACCAGCAAGCAAAATCGTTGATGGTGCAGATTTTATACAATCCTCCACAACATGAGATGGTATGTACACCTTTTTATTCTTCTTATCGACTGTACATCCACCGCCATCATAGATATCCAAAGCAAGAGCACTATTAATCTTTACCCCTTCATACCATAGTATTTCTAACGTTGCATTATGTATCATATCTAACGCATCATCAGATAACACATTTAATCCAAACCCAGCTAACATACTATTTCCAGCATAGATATTTCTTCGACTCAAAATGGTCCCTCCTTATTAGTTTAAGCTTACAAATAGCTCATTTTTGGGCATTTAACGCTTGTGCCTACAGAAAACCTCGTGTTTATTGGTTTTATTGTTTGCTCTTTTAATTCTTGCAAAAATTAAGCCAAATTTTAAATTACCACTAAACACATTTTTCTCCTTAAAGTCTGGTCTTCTTACAATATCAGGTTCCCTAGGTGCCTGTTATTTGGCATTTACAGCTTATTTTTCGGCATTGTGTATTTATTAAACATTATATATCTCTTCATCTTCCACAAATTATACTGCCAACCTTTTATGGGGTCAACCATTGAAGAAGTTTATAGTTGTTTTGTTATAAATTTTGTAAACTAAGAGGATATCTGGAAAGTACTGGCGAATATTTCCTGTATTAAGTTTTTAAAATAAAGGAGGTCATGTTAAAAATGAAACGATCTAGATTTAACCGTTTTACTCTGACGGCAGTATTAGTACTTACATTAATATTCTTAAGTTTTGGCGGATTACCCATATTTGCAGAAGAAGTAAACGATGTAAGCATTACAATTATTCATACCAATGATCTACATGGACGTGTTGTTGAAGGTGCTTATGATGGTATGGGGTTTGGTAAAATTGCTACCCTAGTAGATCAGTTAATGGAAGAAAACCCTAACAGTATTCTACTGGACGCTGGGGATGCTGTACATGGGTTGCCCTTTGCAACAATGGTAGAGGGCGAGAGTATAATTTCAATCATGAATACTATTGGCTATGATGCCATGGTACCTGGTAACCATGACTTTAATTATGGTCAGGAAAGACTATTGGAATTGGATGAAATGGCTACATTTCCAATTCTTGCTGCAAATGTCATGAAAGAAGACGGAACAAATCTTTTACAACCCTACATTGTTAAAGAGATGGCCGGATTAAGGATAGCTATTTTTGGTTTAGCAACTCCTGAGACACTCTTTAAATCTCATCCAAAAGGTGTGGTTGGACTAGATTTTATTGATCCAGTTGAATCTGCAAAAAAGATGGTAGATGAGTTAAAAGATGAAAGTGACATTATTATAGCACTAGCACATCTAGGAATGGATGAAGAAAGCATCCATACTAGTTTAAAGGTAGCAGAAGTTGAAGGAATAGATATACTTGTAGATGGCCACAGTCATACTGTTCTTACTGAAGGAATGCTGCATGGTGACACCTTAATCGTTAGTTCTGGCGAGTATGGAAAATTCCTCGGTATCGTGGACATATCAATTAAGGAAGGAGTTATCGTAGATAAAAAAGCTCGGTTAATTACTAAAGATGATGTTGCAGAACTCGAAGAAAAATCTGAAATAACGGATCTAATTAGTGAAATTTCTGAGGCCCAAGAGCTTGTTCTTTCAGAAATTATTGGTAGGACTGCCGTAGACTTAGATGGTGAAAGAGAAATGGTTAGAAAGGGTGAAACAAATCTAGGAAACCTTCTTACAGATGTATTCTTAGATGTAACAGGTGCTGATGTTGCATTAACAAATGGGGGAGGAATTAGAGGATCCATTCCAGCGGGAGACATTTCTAGAGATAGTATTATCTCGGTATTCCCATTTGGTAATTCCATTGAAACTAAACAAGTTAAAGGTGCAGATCTTAAAGCAATGTTAGAGCATGGTACAGACGTGTATCCAGAATTAAAGGGTGCTTTCCCTCACGTTGCTGGAATGACATTTAAAATAGATGTATCAAAGACTGCGGGTGACCGTGTTGTTGATATTATGGTTAGTGGAGCCCCACTAGAATTAGATAAAGAATATATCCTAGCAACAAATGACTTTTTAGCAGCAGGTGGAGATGACTATTCATGGTTAATTGATGCTCCAAGCGTGCGACAGTATATGGCCATGGACGAAGCATTAATCGCTTATATAGAGAAACATGAAGTAATTGAACCAAAGGTAGAAGGTAGAATCACTGAAGTTGAACCAGCAGCAGTCGAGGAAGTCGAAGAATTGGATGAAGTTGAAGAAGCAGTAGAGGAAGTAATTGAGGAGGCAATTGAAGAAGAAGAAGAAGCTGCTGCCATTGTCGAGCTTGAAAAGGAAATGAATACAACTATATATATTGTTAAAGAAGGAGATTGGTTATCAACCATAGCCGCCAAATTCGGCACTACTTGGCAAAAATTACAAGAAGTTAATCAGTTAAAAAATCCTCATTTAATATTCCCCTATCAAGAAATTGTCATACCAGTTGAATAATTTGTATAAAAGCTTCAGACCGAAATGGTCTGAAGCTTTATGTTTTACTACTATTTACTTTACTAACTTTACTAATTAACGCTTCATTATAAAATGAAATGTACCAGAGGCGAAACCAGAGGCGAATTCATAAAATATATTGACTCTAACATTTGCTTGTGGTAACATGATGATTTGTATTTATATTAATTGTATGGTATACTTATTAAGTTACTCTTAGGGGGTGAACTTAATGTTTGAAATTGGCGATAAAGTTGTTTATCCGATGCATGGTGCCGGTATCATTGAAGCTATTGAGGAAAAAGAAATATTAGGTGATAAACAGAATTACTATATAATGAACATAAGAAATATGCTAGTTATGTTTCCTATGGAGTCTAATTTAGGAATAAGACAGATTGTTGATTCAGATACAATAGAAGATGTATTAAAAGGTTTTAATGATGATGTATCAGACCCAACCCTCAACCCTAGTCAAAGGTACCGTAGTAATATGAATAAGATGAAAACTGGCGATATTTATCAAGGAGCTCAGGTCATCCGTGAGTTAATACACATGAGTAAAAAGAGAGCACTTGCTACAGGCGATAAAAATATGTTAGATAATGCTCGACAAATTCTAATTAGTGAGCTCGTATTAGTAAAAGGAATTGCTCCAGAGCAAGCTGATGATTTACTAGATGATTTTTTGGCTAATTAATTTTTGTGAAAAATTAAATTGATTTTAGAAGGACCAGTTCACAACTAATTTGTGGGCTGGTCCTATTCTCTTTTGCTTAGCTATTTGACAATTCATTAAAATCGTCTACAAGAGACCCCAAAATATACTACCCCAATAAAACCAATGTTATAGTATAATGGTAGCATTGGTTTTAAGGTTTACAGGTATTAATATACCGGACAAACAATAAAGGGGAAAGAAAAATGAGTATTTTAACTGTAAAAAATCTAAGTCATGGTTTTGGTGATAGGGCTATTTTTAATAATATTTCTTTTAGATTATTAAAGGGAGAGCATATAGGACTTATTGGTGCTAATGGTGAAGGCAAATCTACCTTTATGAATATAATTATAGGAGAATTGGAGCCTGATGAAGGGCAAGTTGAATGGGCCAAAAATGTTAGAGTCGGCTACCTTGACCAACATACTCTTATTGAAAAAGGCTTAACTATTCGCGAACTTCTTAGGGGTGCTTTTAAGTACCTATTTGATTTGGAAACTGAGATGAATTGTATATGTAATAAAATGGCAGAAGCTGAGCCGAAAGAATTAGAAGACCTACTTGAAAGGATGGGCACAATCCAAGAGCTTCTAGAAAATAACGATTTTTATGTACTAGATGCAAAGATCGAAGAGGTGTGCCATGGTTTAGGTTTAAAAGATATGGACCTTAATAACTATGTTAATGACTTAAGTGGAGGTCAGAGAACAAAGATTCTTCTGGCAAAGCTACTCCTTGAAAAACCAGATATTCTCCTTCTGGATGAACCTAGCAACTATCTTGATGAGGAACATATTGAATGGTTAAAAATCTATCTTCAACGGTATGAAAATGCATTCATTCTTATATCCCATGACATTCCATTTCTAAATAGTGTTATTAACCTAATCTATCATATGGACAACCAGGAATTGAATCGGTATGTGGGTGACTATGAAAACTTTATGAATGTCTACGAAGCAAAAAAACTTCAAGTGCAATCTGCCTTCAAGAAACAACAACAGGAAATTGCTGCACTTGAGGATTTTGTTGCTAGAAATAAGGCTAGGGTTTCTACTCGAAACATGGCAATGTCGCGTCAAAAGAAGCTTGATAAAATAGAACGTATTGAATTAATAAAAGAAAAACCAAAGCCAATGTTTAATTTTAAGGAGGCAAAAGCTTCTAGCAAACTTGTCTTTGAAACAAAGGATTTAGTAATTGGGTATAATGAACCCCTTTCCAAGCCTTTAAATATTGAAATGAATCGGGGTCAAAAAATAGCTATAATGGGAGCAAACGGTTTAGGAAAAACAACACTTCTAAAGAGTATACTCGGACAAATTGAGCCTATTTCTGGATCTGTAGAGTTTGGAGATAATCTTCAGATTGGTTATTATGAGCAGGAAATAAAAGAAGCAAATTACAAAACATGTATTGAAGAATTTTGGGCGCATTATCCAGCCTTTACGCAATATGAGGTAAGATCAGCCCTAGCTAAATGCGGGCTCACCACAAAGCATATAGAAAGTAAAGTTCTTGTATTAAGCGGCGGTGAGCAAACCAAGATACGTTTATGTACACTTATAAACAAAGAAACTAATTTACTCATCCTAGATGAGCCAACAAACCATCTAGATGTTGAAGCTAAGGATGAATTAAAACGAGCACTTAAAGCATATAAGGGTTGCATTTTATTAATATGCCATGAGCCTGAATTTTACAATGATGTGGTTACCGAAGTTTGGAATTGTGAATCCTGGACAACTAAAATAGTGTAGACTATACCCTCTCTCCATAAAGCACAAATGGTCTATTTTATAGTGACATAAAACTTTAACAAAATCTTAACATTCTCTTAAGACCATTGTAATAAAATGGACCTATACTAAAACTATCAAAATAAAGGAGGAATTTTTTACATGCAATTAATAGCTATTAATCAATCAAAGTCATTTAAGCTATCTTATTTATTAATCACCTTAATTTTAATTGGAGTAATCTTTCTAAGCTTAGGATCCATCCGTAGTGAAGCTGCATCTGACATTACAATTATTATTGACGGACAAGTGCTAAAAACTGATACAGATCCAATTATTGAGGACGGCAGAACTCTTGTGCCAATGCGAGCAATTTTTGAAGGATTAGGTGCTAATGTGTCTTGGAATGAAGCCGCCAGAAGGGTTACAGGAACAAAGGACTCAAAAGTAGTTATTCTACACATAGGAGACAAAACCACATTGGTTAATGGGCAACCTTTAGAAATAGATGTGGCAGCAAAAATATTCAATAACCGAACCATGGTACCTGGTCGCTTTATTGCCGAAACCTTAGGTGCACAGGTGAACTGGGAAGCTAGTACTAAAACCGTTAACATTACTTCTGGTGCTGGTATACCTGGAGGAAATGTTGATCAGCCAGACTTGACTGAAAAAACTGGAGTTTATATTGGTCAGATTGATAACAGCTTTATCGAGATTGAAGTAGCTGGTGAAGCTAAAGCGTATCTATATCCCCAAGAATATAAGTGGGTTATTGATGAACACCTAGATACAGGAGATATGGTCAGGATTCTCTATATGGAGAATGAAGCTGGCCAGTTACAAATCTGGAAGTTTGAAAATCCAGATACATCTAATGTAATTAGCAATGTTACAGGAATTTTTACAGGGTTAATTGATAGTAACTCCATTGAAATCAAAGTGGATGGGGAATATAAAGCTTTTGCAATTCCAGAAGAGATGGTATTAACTGATTTTAATGAACAAGATGAAGTTCTTTTTGATTACTATATAGATGTGGACTTTCGTAATGCTCTAATTAGCATGAAGAAAGTTTAATAAAAATACAAAGGCCTTTTTCAGATTTAGCTCTGGGAGAGGCCTTAAATCTCTCTTTTATTAAGTACCCCAATAACTTGCCTCACTTGTTGAAGTAATTCCCCTTTATTCCTGGGCAAAGTACCTGCAAGAGGCAAAAGATTAGATACATGGTTACTTCTAACGATACAAGGTTTTCTCACATTCATCTCCGTAATCATTTGCTCAAGCTCTAATATGGTTGCTAGTGGTGTTAATGGAGTAAACTTCCCTTCACCAATCAACCTCTCAAGAAGTGTTCCTTCCTCGCGCATTAAGGTTAATATGCCTAGTCTTTCAGGGCTAATCTCTCCCACTATTCTACCAGTATTTATTGCATGGGTTTTCGTAAGTTCTTTACCTCCTAAGCCTAGGATAATCATAGCTGATAACTTAATTCCTGCTTTAATGACCTTCTCTCCAGCTATAATAATTTCTGTTGCTGTCACTCCTTTATTCATTAGGGACAGTACCCGGTCATCACCACTCTCAATTCCCATATAAATCATTTTAAGTCCACTTTTAGCAAGCAGTTCTAACTCTTCAGGAGTTTTATTTAACAAATCCCGGGGACTACCATAGGATGTTACCCTATTTAGTTTGGGGAAGGTAGCCTTTAGACGGTCTAGTATTTCCAACAAGTTTGGTGTAGGAAGCATCAAGGCATTACCGTCAGCTAGAAAAACCCTATGTAAATCAGGAAAATAGGAAGCAGCCTGGTTAATTTGGGCCATTATAGCAGCTGGTGTTTGAATCTTAAAAGATACATCCTTATACATGCTACAAAAAACACACTGATTGTGACTACAACCTATTGTCAATCGCAAAATGAAGCTATCTGCTTCACTAGGCGGCCGATAGATATTACCCTCTGTGTTATCAAAACATACCATTTAGACACACCCCTTTTTTAATTATATATATTATAGCAAAAAGCCGCAGCATACTGCGGCCATATTATTACGAAACACTATAATTCTCCAATATTAAGCTTTTGCTCAACGAGTTCTCTCTAAATTAGCGATAATTAGTAAATTGCAGATCTAGTTTATAATCCTGTTCCTTCAGAAAAGCAATTACAGTTTGTAAATCATCTCTGTTTTTACCTGACACGCGAACTTGATCATCCATAATCTGAGCCTGTACTTTAATCTTCATTCCTTTAATATCCTTAACTATTTTTTTTGCTGTTTCTGATTCAATACCTTGCTTAAGTTTTATTAGTTGACGTACTGTTCCACTACTTGCGTCTTCCGCTTTACCATATTCCAAATTCTTGATTGGCACCTTTCTACGTACTAACTTTGTCTGTAGAATATCAATAACGCTCCTTAGCTTAAAATCATCATCTGCAATTACTTTTACATTGTCTTCTTCTAAACTCACTATAGACTTACTGTTTTTAAAGTCATACCTTTGCTGTATTTCCTTATTTGTTTGATTAATGGCATTGTCCACCTCTTGCATATCTACCCTGGACACAACATCAAAAGTTTCTGCTTTAGCCATATCCGTACACATCTCCTTTATATTTAAATAACATTCATTTTTACCTAGGACTACACAATACTCTAGAGATCGTCTCCAATTATTGCTATTTAAGGTATTATTGCATATGTATGAACATTACTCAAGGGCTAACCATTATATTCAAGTTTCTTCTAAAATTTAAGCTCTAAAATTTACTCTATAGTTTATTATAAATATCTGGTAGTTTATCTTCACTTATTATACAATAAAGGGTAACTATCCATCTACCACACTTTTTTATTTTGCCGCATCTATAACTTTATAATTGTCTTGGTAATCAACTACAGGTATGATTATAGTAATCACTACAATTCTAAAAAGGAATGGGGCATATGTCTATGGTGATTAAAAAAGAAGTAAGTCCACGAGTATTGGTAACTGGTGCTACTGGTTATGTTGGAGGACGACTCATTCCTTATCTCCTGAATCAAGACTATCAGGTACGATGTTTTATAAGAAACTACGAAGATGTAAGCTCTCGCAACTGGCAAAGCGTTGAGATTTTCAAGGGAGACGTATTTGAGCCGGAAACCTTAGAAAAAGCTATGGAAGGTATAGATTATGCATACTATCTTATTCATTCCATGGCTAAGGGCAAGGATTTTCATCAAAGAGATTTGAAGGCAGCCCATAATTTTGGAGGCATTGCCAAAAAATGCGGTATAAAGCGTATTATTTATCTTAGTGGACTAGGCAGTAAAGATGACAAGGCCTTATCTGAGCATTTGCATAGTCGACAAAAAACGGGAAAAGTGCTGGCTCAATATGGAGTTCCAGTTACTGAGTTTAGAGCTGCACAGATCATTGGATCCGGTAGTGTTTCTTTCGAGCTAGTGCGTTATTTGACAGAGAGATTACCTATTATTATTGCTCCTAAATGGATAAAGAGCTGGACACAACCTATTGCCATTGAAGATATACTATACTATCTATCAACAGCACTAAAAATCCCAGAAACTGCTGGCCAAACAATAGAAATCGGCGGTAGTACCAAGTTGACCTATGAGGAGCTATTTAGGACCTATGCCCGTTCACGTAATTTAAAAAGAAGAATTCTTATACTGCCTTTTTTGCCAACAAGATTCCTCTCGTATTTTGTTAATTTTATCACGCCCATTCCTCGTAATATCGCCACACCTTTAATAGAAGGTTTGAAAAATGATGTGGTAGTTCAAAATCATACTGCCTCAAAATTATTTGACCATAAGCCTTTGTCTGTTCAGAAGTCTATAGATATAGCTTTAAAAGAGCAACGATTTAATAAGATAGAAACCCATTGGGCAGGTACCTACTATTCCATAGACAATAGGCATTTTTCTCCAGTAACACTTAGTCAGCGTGAAGGTCTTTTTGTTAAGGAAATCTCTGGCTTGACATGGGCAGATCCTCGTGAAGTATTCCAAGTGATAAAATGTGTTGGTGGAAGCAGGGGATGGCCTTCCTATAAATTTATGTGGGCATTGAGAGGTTTAGCAGATCAGTTTTTGGGTGGTTCCGGACTGCAGAGGGGACGTCGTAGCCAAACCTCCTTACGAGTAGGAGATCAATTAGACTTTTTTCGTGTGGAAGCTTTAGAGGAAGGCCAATTGTTGCGCTTACAGGTGGATTTTAAGATACCAGGCCGTGGCTGGCTAGAATTTTCCTTGAAACCCCAACACCAAGGTCAGACAATGTGTCAAGATAACTGGATCTCTTCAAGTATGGGAAAGTCGATTACTGATACCCTTGGTATGAGCCAATCAATAGGACAGTATAAATTAACCCTAAGAGCTTACTTTGAACCCTTTGGATTTTTTGGCCTTTTATATTGGAAACTGATGATGCCTTTTCACAAACCTTTGTTTAAATCTACTATTCAAAGAATAATTGAAGAGGCTGAAAAGAGTTATCTAAAAAAAGATTAATTCCTAGGAAGATGCTATTTGCAGTTCCTAAACCTTTAGGTTGACATATTAAACTTATTCAAACATTTGGGACAGGTGACTATAATTTTACCTTTATTCTTTGGTACTCTCATACGCGTGCCACACTTTTCACAACTAAAAACAGTATAATCCAATAGACTCTCAATTTTTTGTTTGTCTAGTCCAACAACTACTTGGTCACCTATTAAAAATGCTGGTACCCCTTGTAAATTTCTTCGTGAAAACTCAGCCCTTGCTATAGGGTCCTCGTTTATATCCTTTTCTTCAAAAATAATACCTCGACTCGAAAGAAACTCTTTCGCAGTTTTACAGTGTGGTCATGTCTTAGTAGTAAACATAGTTACTTTTTTCATTTTACACCTCACCCTTCTTAAAGTATTTCATGTCTTAGGAATTGGAAGATTATCTATAATACAGTTTTTTGGTTAGACAATCTCATCTTGATTACTGTTGAGTTAATACTAATGGTCCATCTTTGGTTATCGCTGCTGTATGCTCGTATTGTGCTGATAACTTACCGTCAACAGTTCTTGCTGTCCATCCATTGGAATTCATTCGGCAAAACCACGTCCCCTCATTTATCATAGGTTCTATTGTAATAACCATACCTTCTGTTAATCTGGGACGCTTATACAGTATATTCTTGGCAAAAACCATATCAGCTTTTTTACTAGGACAAAAATCTGAGAATCCATCACCTATATAAATACTTTTTGAACCAAAGATTTGAAGCTGTTCCATCAACGGTGATTTACAAACACCACTAGTTCCACAGTCGGAGTGATGGGGGGTCTCTATATCAAGGTTAGGATCTAGTATCACTTTATTGTAATAGTAGGTTAAATCCAGACGTTCTCTTGCTAGTAAATACTATAAAGAAGCTAGTACCTCCATAGTATGATCTTCTAAATAGTTTGCCGGCAAAATTATTTGAACACCTATGTCAATCCACATTATACATCTTACCCATAAAGAGTATAGTTCCAAAATCCTCATCTGCAATTATAAATGTAAAAGGTTTATCTGCGATAAAGGTTATTGGTTCCATGGCTGCTGATTCAACCATCTCCACTACTGTAACTCCTGCCGCCTCACTTCCCTCCTCATTAACCTCTATAACTGCCTTATGAAGAACTCTATTAATAAATATACTATCCCTTATTCCAGAAAAATCTGCAGAATCAGTAAAAGCTTCTCCCATACCTAGATTAGTCAGACTATCATTTAATTTCTTAATTCCATATTCAATTTTAAAACGAGGTATCTGGAGGATAACATCCTCTCTTTTTGAAATACTACTCCTTATTTTCTCCCACTTGACTGAGTCCATGTTATTTATAAAGGTATTAATTGATGCATCTCCTTTGGGAAGTATAAGATACATCGAGGTTTTTTCATTTCCATAAGAAAGCTTTACTGCCTCGAAGTCATCTCCTGCACCATACTCTATCTCACCTTTTTTACTCATCATCTTAACTTCTTGAGTTTCCCCGTCACCCGCCTGAAATTCAGTTTCAAAGGTGTTTTCCTTTTCGAATTGTTCAGTCCATTCTCCTTTAAAATAGATGGCATTTATTAAGTACATTATTACATTAGAGGAAATTTGATCATCAATCATTTTTTCAATTTTGCCATTAGTTGAATCCTTAATCCATCGATTTATTTTATCAGCAGAATCCTTCTTGGAAAAATCCAGTTCAGCAACATAAGCATCAAACACATTTTTATTAATCTCAATGAAATCTTGCTTTATTGCTTCCCCTTCCCTTATCCAAATCGAATTATTGATATTTAGCTCAATTCTATCATCTATCTGACCTAAATATCCCAAAAGGTTTTGATAGCTTTCATTAAGAAGTTGATTATCTATATCTTTATAATTTAAAGCTTCACCCATCCCGTCACGTGTTGAATTCCTAGCGCCTTGATAGGTCATTGTAAGAGCGGTAGAAACACTAAGAGGTGATATGAAAATATTATTATTCTCATCTTCCTTATTAAGTTCCCGGAAAAGATCAAAGGAAAACTCGGTATTACCCTCTACAACTCTATAATCTATCTTTTCTTTGTTGTAGCTGTATTTTCCACCATTAGAATCTGTGCTACATCCTCCTAAACTAAACACCAAGAAGCAAATAACAAGTAGCCTTAATATTGTTCTTTTCATAGATTTTAACTCCTTGTAAGTTTTATATATCCTTTTATTTATTTGACGTTTATTACTATTAAAGGTTCCTACTTTATATAATCGATTACAAAGAACCTGTATTTACGGGACAATAGGCGGTTAGTAAGCATATAATACTATAGGTCAATCTATTAACATTTCACCATGCTTCAAATAATAATTCAATGAATCTTCCCATTTTTTCATATGTTCATTAAAGTGCTCTTCAGTATTTTCTTTATACATATGCTCTGAAGCTTCCTCCCCTATGGCTATAAATGTATATTGAATTTTACAATAAGTTAATCTTTCATTTTTTTCTTTTAAATCAATATCTATTATTACGACTATATTCTCCTTAGTAGTCTTCACAAATTGTATTCCAAAATTATCACTATCATGTTTTGTCATTATCCAACGATAGCTACCGTAATTATTATTTGTCTCAAACATGCAGCCTTTTTCTGCATATCCACTTTCTGAGTAAATCATATTATAGTCCCAGTCCTGGAGCCATTCCTTCTCACGAACAGGACATAACAGCGGAAATATCTCCTCTTTAGTTCCTGCTAAAGTTTGTTGATACTTTTGTATTAATTTTTTCTTATTATTCATTATAAACATTTCTCCTTTATCTTTATAATTAAGTATGAAATTATAGTCCCCTAGATATGCCGTTTCTGCCATCTATCAATCCACAATAAGTGTTATTAACTCAGCATACTCCACTAATTTTTCTTCTTCTAAGTATTTAATAACAGCTTCCAAATATGTCTTATCAGAAATAATAGTTTTTGATAACGATTGAATCAATTTAAGTGCCAAGTCATCATTCATTCCTTTATTATAGGTAGCTAGCCCAACTAGGTTAAATTTGAGCAAGCCGTAAACCACACTTAATTTCAAATATGAAGTCCAAATGTCATTCAATTTGAAGAATTCGTCACTATAAATAAAAATATAATTTACAAGAAAGTTCTCTAAGACATAGGATTTTTTATCTAAATAAGGCTTTAGATATTTTTCATAGTTTCTCTTATAGTGCTTTTCCAACTCCTTACCTTTGACACTTGCGAAGACATCTAAGACTTGCATTAAACATTCTATGTATCGCTTCGAAAAAAAACTGATACTGTCGCCTTCTTTAAACTTCATTGAAAGTATTGTATTTAAATGATGAAACTGACGGCTGTTTTGCAAGTTAATGAGAAGTTTTGCCTCTTTTATTCTGAATAGTGCTTCTTCGTAATGGAGATCTGAAAAATCAATGTCACCTATGACTTGATTCAAAAAATAACCTACAAGTGCTACTCGGTCACTTAACTCAATTGTTCGAGTTTGCAAGAGGTCAATAACCGTTGTTCTGATTTCTTTGACGATTTCTATTTGCTTCAAGTCTTCAATACTAGGTGAAACTACATAAATGTCATTCAACTTTACAGTATCCAAAACGTGCTCGAATTCTATACCATTCTCATCTAGCAAAGCCCGTTCAGCAGCAACCGAACAAGACATTTCTAATCCACGTTCCATCACATCGTTTACTAAGATGATTGTTCGAGGGTAATTTTTGCATGTTTTTGACAAACTGCTCTCTCCCATGTTGATAAATATTTCGCAAAGATTATTCTGATTTAAAAACGGACACACCATTTCGTTATTTAGATTGATGATGGCAAAGTCATCGTCATTGATAGATGTTTCATTTATAGAAAGTCCTGTTTTTACAATCTCTTTAATGGTCGCATTTTCACTCTGGAAATATTTCTCAAAAGTACTTTTATCCACGATTATCTTCCATCGTTCACAACAGGTCTCATGACATTTGATTGGGTCACACTGAAACCTACTATAATATTTTGGTTGTAATATTTTAAATTCTTTATCAATATTCATATTCTTTAGTAATCTCCTTAGAGAAAATTTTTTACGCTACCGACTTTATTCAATCATTATCTTAACATACCTCATAAATAAGTTAGATGATCCCTTAAAGAGCCTAAATACTGTTAAAAACCCGAATTTTCTCACCATATAAGCAACATTCTTTAATGGTATATTGACATATAGGTTGGTTTTTAAAATTTCAAAATAATATCTTCTTAAGCTCATGTTGGAAGGTATAATTGTAACTTGTCCGAAGCTCCATTTTTCGTAGTCCTCCTTCTTTACTAGCACTCTATCTTTATATTCTTTATATAGTGGCAAATTAGGAAAAGGTGTAAGTGGTGAAAGAGAACTAAGCTCAGGACTTAAGAGTTGTATATATCTTCTAAATGCTTTGAAATCTGCGCCAGTCCAATCGGGATGAAACATAAAGGAGGCCCATACATCAAGACCAATTGATTTCATGAATTTACTTGCCTCAAAGTTATCCTCAATTGTTGATTTCTTCTGATAGCTCTGCATTTCTTCATCATTAAAAGATTCATATCCGACCAATACTGCCTTTAAGCCTAAGCTTTTGAATCTTCTTACCATATTTTTATTTTTTAGGATACTGTGCACACTAGCATAACAGATAAACTTCTTCTTAATATTCTCGCTTTCAAGAAAATCACAGAGTGTGTTGATCCTATCTGCATTATGTAGAAAATCATTATCAAAAACCATAATAGTTCCTTCTTTAATACTGCGAATTTCTTCCATCACAAAATCCATAGGAAAATACTTTTCTCTATGTCCTTCAATTTTCCACCTTAAGCAAAAGCGACATGTTTTCGAGCATCCTTGAGCAGTTGCCATAATAGCAGCAGGTCTATATCCAAAGTAGGAATAGTAATTTCTATATTTGGCGGTTGCTGTCCTGTTAGGATGAATGTATTCGTTAATTCCTTGAGAATTGGTAGCTTCGAAATTATTTCCACGACTAAAGATACCGTCAATAAGTGGTACATTAGCCCAGTTTTCAAGATAATAAAACAGCTCTGTTATGTTTTTAGTAGTAGTATATTTCATGACATGATCAACAGAACTAATGAAAAATGCCTGAGGATTCAAAAAAGCCTGGGTTCCTCCTATGAGTGTCACTATGGCTGGGTCATACTTCTTAACTTCTTCTGTTATAGCATTGACTATTGGAACATCTATGCATAGTGTGGTGATGCCCACTACTTGGGGTTTATATTCTTTTAGCTTATCCTCAATTTTCACTTTATCGGACATTAGGTCTAAAATTTCCACTTGATGCCTATGTTCTAGCATGGCGTAGATAATTTCTAGACCAATAGGCTCACTATACATGAATTCTCCTAGTGTAATTGCTTGTTTAATTCTTGGAGGTCTTACTAAAAGTACTTTCATTCACTTCTCCTCATTATCCCGGTGCGATCGTTCGTAAGGGCCCCACTTCAATATCTAAAGTGGTGGATAACGGACGCTAACACCCCGATTAGTTCAACTAATCTTCAGTAGGATATGAAGTTCCCCCTACTGATAGAAGTTTCACTCTATATGATATTCGGTGTTATCTTTCGCTTAATCTGATATCTGTAATATATATTAATCATGAAATAAAATATATATCTGTCCATTTTTGTAAAAAAATCTTTTCTAAATAGTGTACGCTTTGCAATTGATGAAATAGAAAATACTTCATTGTATAAATCCCAATATGCCTTTGTTAATTCCTCAGGAGTCATATGTTTAGGAATATGAACTGCCTCACTTCCATTATAGGAATAGATATCCTCTTTATATATTCGATGATGGGCTCTTAAATCCTCATAATATTTAGTTCCGGGTATAGGAGTAAGGATATAAAATCTCGGGATAACAATTTTATTATCACTAATAAATTTAGCTGTATCCTGAATAGATTGGAGGGTGTCTCCATCGGCACCCACCACCATTTCTGTAGATACATCAATCCCTGCTGCTTGTATATTCTTAATGCGTTCGGGGTACTCTTTGGGCTTTGCCCATGATTTATCCATGTATTTTAGACTTTCTACTGAAATACTCTCCAGGCCAAAACTTAACGCTAGGCAACCACTATCAGCAACAATTTCTAATAATTCTTTATCATCACCAATTTTTATAGAGCACTGTGATGCCCACTGCATGTTCAGCTTCTTAATTTCTCCACATAGCTCTAATAGATACATCCTATCAGCAATAATATTATCATCTAATAATAAAAATTTACTAAATCCCAGTTCCTTTATCTGTGTAATATCTCGAATAACATCAGCAATCTCTCTTTTTAGATACTTGTTTTTGTATAAGCAGTACACAGAGCAGAAGCTACAAGAATTGGGACATCCTCTACCTGCCTGTATGGGCAGGAAATCACCAATATTCTTTTTAAGAATCAAGTCAAATCTGGGAAGTGGAGTCTTAAGGCAAGTCAATTCTTCTTTATAGGAGCTTTTTAATTCACCTTTTTGATAATCTTCAATTACCCTACCCCAAACATTCTCAGCATCTCCAATAACTACACTATCACAGTATTTACCTGCTTCCTCTGCCATGAGGCTAACCATATATCCTCCTAAGATTACTGTCTTACCCCTTTTCTTAAACTCTTCAGCAATATCAATTGTACGGATAATGGCATGGCCCATAGATCCGATAGCAATAAGATCAGCATCTGTGTCAAATGGAATATCTTCAATGGTTTCTAAAACGATTTCTACTTGCCAATCTTGGGGTGTTAATGCAGCTAGAAGTGGCAGCGCTAAACCAACAAAATATAACTTTTTCTTTTTTATGGGTTTTCTATTTAAATCATAGGGAGTCGATTGAATTAGGAGCAGTTTTTTCATCTTGATTTACCTCTTAATATTTTTTGCATATACTGGATAGTCACAGCACTACTACCTATAGACAACTTCAATACCTCAGATAATCCATATTTACGAATAAGTCTTAGTATGTTTTTAGGACGCATGGTTATTTTATAATAAAGCTTTACCATTTCAAAATAATATCTGCGGACACTCATCTTCTGAGGTTTTAGTACAAGATGGGCCAAATCCCATTTTTCAAACTCTTCTCGAGCTATAACTAAATCCTTTTCGTACTCTTGAAAAATTCCTGTCCCATATAGTGGGGTAAGTGGTTGTAAATTAACAAAGGTTATGTCAATTTTTTTTAACCATTGATATAGATGGACAAAATCTTCTTTTGAAAAGTCCATTCCTAGTATTAAAGTTCCATATACCTCAATATCATATTTTTTTAAGATGCTAATAGCCGCTTCATTTTCATAGATACTTGTCATTTTATTGTATTTATCTAAATCTTCATTTTTAAATGATTCCAGCCCAACAATAACAGCACGCAAGCCATGATCGCGAAAAGTTTTTATCACATCTTCATTCTTGCTAACGAAATCTGTTCTCCCATAAACAAGAAATTTCTTATTGATTTTATTTTCAGCTAGTTTGTGGCAAAACTCTAAAATTCGTTCTCTAGAAAAAAGAAAGTCATCATCAACGATATAGATTTCTGGTTCGGGTATTTCCTTTAGTTCTTCAATTACCGAATCAATGGTCCTAGTAAAGTACTTGCCATCAGTAATCTCTTTGCAAAAGCAAAAACTGCAATTATAGGGACAACCATAAGCTGTTTTTACTAAAGCACATGGATTATGAAACATATAATAATACTTATGCCTATAGCGTTCAACCTTTTGGCGATCTGGGAAAAGATAGAGAAAAGACGTATCCTTTAAGCTCCTTCTCCCTGGTTTATACGTCCCCTGGATATCTATATCTGTAATGCTTTTCTCTATGTTTTTTTCAATGCTTTGCTCTTTCTTATCTAGATGTTTTAGTACGGCATTAAAGGTTATTGGCCCATTGGCCTCAACAATAAAGTCTATATGGATACTGATAAAATCCTCAGGCACCACTTCAGCATAGACACCGCCAACAACAATCCTGCAATGAGGAATCACCCTCTTAATTCTACATGCATAATCCTTGATAACATTCACATGGGTAATATAGCCACTCATCCCTACAACATCCGGCTTATATTTTTCCATGAAGTATTCTAGAGGCTTTTTCTCTAAGATCATATCTAAAATTTCTATATTTGCATCAGTTTGTTCCATATTAGCAGCTAAATATTCAAGTTCAAGGGGTTCACAGACCATAACATGTTGTAATCCAATAGTTTCTTTGTCAGGTTTAGGTCTAATCAGCAGAACATTCATCCTTTATAGTCTCCTTTAAATTCTCTTTTCGCTAATATGAAAAAATAGATAGACGGCATATAAGGGCTTTCTTTAATCTTAATCAAATCTTCACATTGAAAGCATTCTTCCGTTATATGCTGAACTTCCTTGACACTTAGGTATTTTGCCTTACCAGTAGTTAGCTTTACAAAAAACATGGCAATGCCATCATATAGATTGTTTTGCGAAGCTTGTGCTAAAAGTAAGTATCCTCCCACATCCAGAAGACCATTAATTTGGACAATGGCCTTTGCTTGGTCCTCATAATATGGAAATGAATGGGTACATATTATAATATCAAACTTGCCTAATATATTACCTATCTGGCTAACATTCATTTGTTGGTAATCAATTCCTCCACCATGCTCCTCTGCCACCTTAACCATTTGCTTAGAATAATCTATACCTAGTAGTTCAAGCTTGTATCCTGAAAACTCTACCCTTATTTCTCTAAGGAGCTGTCCAGTACCACAACCAATGTCGAGAATTCGATAGGCTTTATCTGGATCTAAATATTCTCTTAAGTACTGCAAAATTTTCCCCCTAGTAGGTTCTAAAGAGTACTTCTGTACCCATAGACTTTCATAAGCCTTTGCCCAAAAATCCCAAATTTCCTGCCTACTCATGGCTTTCCTCCAGTAACAAATATGCTTCTTAACGTTTTCATCATAGCACCCCTAATATAGCTACTCCTAAAGAATTGCTCAACATAAAGCAGATAAAAAAGAAAACAGAAAATAACGGCAGGTATTTTGGTCGGCTTAATTGTTAGATGTAAAAAATCATAGCTGGCGTACTTATTATTAATAATTTTATCTTTATAAGCCTTATAGAGATCTGTCCCCTTAAGTGGTGTGAATATTGAAACAGCATAACAGCATAAACCAATTGTTCGAATCCATTTTCTAAGTCTCCGAAAATCTGTGAAAGTAAAATCTATTCCCACAATGAACAATGCCGTTAATCGAATACCATATTTTCGAAGAATTTCTACTGCCCGGATATTTTCATCTGAGGAGCTTTGTTTATTAAGCATTTCCAGCTTTTGATCCTCTATGGCTTCCATCCCTATAATTAGTTCGACAAAACCGATTTCTGCTAATTTCTTTATAATATCCTCATTTTTAGCCACAAAATCTACCCTTGAATAGGCAATAAATTTCTTATGAAGTTTATGGTTTTTTGTTTCATGGATAAAATCTACTATTCTTTCCCTATCCAAAAGAAATGTATCATCCACAATCCAGATATACTCCGCATCGATAGTTTTAATTTCCTCTACTACAGATCGAATTGTTCTATTAGAATAAGTTCCCATATTCAGTAACCTACAATAACAAAAATTACATTGAAATGGACAAGATAATGCCGTTTTTATAATAGCTATCGGGCTATACTGCAGATACTTGGTCTTATGCTTATACTTTTTAAAATAAGTTCGGTTAGGAAATGGAAGATCCTCAAGTTTAGTTAGACTCTTACTGTTAACCTGCCACTTCTTTCCATCATAAAACGCTATCCCTTGAATACTCTCAGCTTCTACTTTGCAAAAATGATTGTTTATCAGCTTCTCGAATGTATGAATGGGATCAGAATGGACAATAAAATCTATTGTCTCAACAAAAAAATCCTCGTAATTTATTTCCGCATGAACACCGCCAACGATTACTTTCATATTCCTGTCCAGGCTCTTTGCATATTGGGAGAAACTAATCATGGTTTCCACTGCAGTTATATATCCAGTTAACACTAAGACATCTGGATGATATTCTTCCATTACCTTTTCAAAAGTGCTATCCTCCATCAGCGAATTAAATATTCTATGATGGATGTCCATCTTTGTTAAGAGTCCAGAGAGATATTCCAATTCTAAGGGTTCCGTTACAATTGGCTCGAAGATAGAGAAAAGAGTCTTTTTATGGCATTTCACTAGTAGAACCTTCATTTCTATCCCCCTCAAAATCGTTAAATACATTATGCTCAATCATATATGGTTTATAGGAAAACTTATGGACAACCTTGCTTAAAATCCCATTTATTATGGGGTTGCTATGATGAATATATAAAGATTTAGGATGCTGTATAGCCCCTAGTTTGAGCTTTGTCTCCTCTGCCGTCTGCCCGAAATCGATCCGTTTGATACCTTTCTTATTAAGACCGTAGCTAATGATTTGCAAAAGCATATTTATATATAAATCATATTTTTTATTCATGCTATACTTAAAGCCACCGAATAAAAATATCAACTCATCCTTATCTTCCACTAGCTGAACGAAAGCAATTATATCTCCACAAAGCGAAAATTTTATAATTTTCGCGGGAAACTTTTTAAAAAAATCAATAGGCTGTTTTTCCAGTTTTTCGCTTGAGTGCTCATAAACATCTTCATATAGATGATACATCGCCTGATCAAATAAATTGTTATCCTCTAGCTCTTCCACCTTTATATTAGAAAATCTTCTCAAGGCTTTCCTAATTCTGTAACTATAGTGGCTTCTCATACTCAACAGATATTGCTCGAAGGAATTCCAGTAAATATCCATTTTACAGGTGGAGAGAGTATTGCCTTGAGCAAGATTAAAAATATCATCCGAATTGAGAATGATATAAAACCCCTTAAGACACTTAATATATTCTACCATAGCATCTGTATTATCTTCTTTGCAAATTGAATACCCTGTTTTTGCAACTGAGATTGGCAACCCGATAATATTAGTTGGGACATTTATACAAGGATACTTAGCAAAGGTTAAAATATTCAGCTTAAGCTGATAAGAAACAAAAACAACCCTTTCTCCAAGATTAAGATGATACAATTGACCACAAGGGTTGAATTTCTCTAGTTTTTCTAAGATTTGCTTTTTTAAAAAAATATTTTCTCCATCTCTGTTTTCAGCAACAATCTCATCCCATATATCGGGTAATTTACTCGCATTATGATAAACTTTAAACATATATCCATTGCCTTTCATAAGTTAATAAGAAATACTTTATAATGCTTGTACTCTTTATCCGCCCATCGAAGGCCAAAACCTTTGGAATCAAGATTGTCCTCTAGTACCCATCCTGATTCGCAAAATTCGTATCGGTCTTTAACCAAATGTCTGCATTTATTAAATAGTGCGAGTACGCCTCCCTTTTTCTGAAATTCAGGCAGTACTCCTAATTCTACAATCTTAAATGTTTTTATTTTATGAGAAAAGAATTTATTCTTAATTACAGTTTTAATCCCTATGGGCTCACCTGGCTTAATAAGTTGATTAAAATCAGGATACCATAGCATAAATCCTATTGGAGTTCCTTCATATTCTAATATTAGTAGATTTTCTTCTTTTAGTAGCAGCCTTAAATCTTTAAATAGCTCGACATCTTCTTCTACTCTTCTTCCATAATAGAATTTATGATTACTAAAGGCTTGATTATTTAGATCTGTATAAATTTGCACATCTTTTTCTATATTTCTAAAATCTGCCTTTCTAACACTATATTTATCCTCAATTCTGTTTAACAGTTCATGGTTAAGAATACTATCAAATTTATCCATTTTACCGATATAGTTAACAAGTTTGATTTCTTCTGTAGCATATTTTTTAAAATAGTCAATATAATAGGGAGGATTATATTGTGTACCAAAGCCTTGCAAAGAATTATAATTATCGGCCAATAACCCCAGCCCATAATTAACATGAAAATTTAATCCTACTAAAATCTTATTAATACCCTGTTCCCGTGCAAGCCTCCTTCCATAATCGATCATTTTCTCTACCGCATTCTCCTGATTTGATAAAGCTTCAAAAAAGGTGAGCTGTAAGGTATCTTTCATCCGATCAACTATGGCAAAAATACAAGCAGCTACTACCTTCCCCGATTCCATCACTATAATCGGTTTTACTATGCTGCTTTTACATATCAAGGATTTTCCTGTCAATATACCTTTTAAAACAATGCTCATACTATCTCTAAAATAGATATTATCTTTATATACCCCTTTATATAAAGATAAATATTCACCAATTGCTCTTCTATCAACAACTTTTATGTCCACTATTTCACCTCATGTATGACAGACAAATTTTGCTCCTATAAGTAATTCTATATATGGTTTACAAGCTCCTCTAATCTGCTCAATTCACCGTTACTTATGGTAAAGTTTAATAGATTTTACTAACCGCTTTAGCCTGTCTCTTTCTTCTTCTAAATCCTCTAACTGAGCAAACATCACAGGTTTTAAAGAATGGGCAGGCCATCGAGCCTTTAAATCCTTCAATTGATTTTCCACTTCCTGCAATTCCTTCTCTAATTGTTCTAATTCTTTTTTAGCCATTTTTTTGTTCAACTCCTATATCTCTACGAAATGTGATAGCCCCATGCATACAAACTTCTATACACTCTTCACACTCTGTACAGTTCTCGGGATCAACAGTTGCCAAGCCCGCAAGCATTCTAATTGCACAATTTGGGCAAGCATTGATACATCTCTGGCAACCTTGGCACAATTTTTCTACGACAAACGCTGACATACCAATCACACTTCCTTCCACCACACTATAGAAACAGGAATACCCGAAAGTGCCCCATCGTGAACATTACCTGAAGATAAACCAATGAATGGAACAAAACCATTAGAGGTGATCAGACGAGGCGGTGTCAATTTTTTTGTTTACTGTATATAATAAAAGGAGATCTACAAAATTAGGTGAAATACTCAATATCATATAATTAACAGGAGATATGTTTCAACAAATGTAATCTAAACGATATCGAAAGCAAAAAGGAGAATAACAATGATAGATATATTATTATGCGAAAGTGAACATAACGATATGGCTTTTACAAGTATAAAGGCCATTGACCAAAATATGACCAATAAAATATTTGCGAATTGTCAATTTACAAGCTGTGACTTCTCACATGCAGATTTTTCTTTAGCATTTTTTGAAGATTGCTTATTTAAAGAGTGTAATTTAAGCTTATCACAATTTAAAGATGCAAAGTTAAGAAATGTTGAGTTTGAAAACTGCAAGTTATTAGGTATAAGCTTTAACAAGATTGATTCCTTTATTATTGGTATAAACTTCAAGGATTGTTTAATTCAAAATTGTAATTTTTCTAATCTTAACTTAAAGAAAAGCATGTTTCAACAATGCAGGATACTAGAAAGTGACTTCATCAATACTGACTTATCAGAAAGTAACTTTACATATTCAATCTTAACTGGAACAAAATTTAGTGATTCAAATTTATCAAAGGCAGATTTTTCTTTTGCTAAGGATTATAGAATAAATCCACTAAATAATAAAACAAAGAAAACTATAGTTACGTTACCTGATGCAATATCACTTTTACAGTATTTCGACTTTGTTATAAAGTAGATTTAAGCCTCATCCATGAGTGAGTCCAATAAGAATTAACTCAAACATTATGAGGCTCATTTACATTATACAATACTTATTTCCTTTAAGATTTTGAATTATGCTTTACCAGCTCAGTAAAATTATTAGCAAAATCCTTTATAGCATTTTCATTAAAAGTAGAGGTATCTTCTGTTACACCACTAACCTTTTTAACGATTTGCCGCTCAATAAAGTTCATTTTAGAAAAAATAAATTCCCCACCAAAAAGTCCCTGAACTATAGCTATATCTTTAAGTTCTTTAGGAAAAGCATTTTCAAATTGCTCTTTTGCTTCTTCCCCTTCCCTCATACAGCACAGAAAAAGGCCTAGTTTTTTGCTGATCAGGAGATTTTGATTATTTTTTATAAACTTTTGAACCTTACCTTGCATTGAACCTGCATGAATAGATCCACCTATAATGACTGCATCAAAGTCTGTTATATCTAGCTCGTTGCTTTTTCTTAAATTTACTAGTTTTACTTCTCCGTCAAGATATTCCTTAAGTATTCGTGCTGCCTTTTCCGTTGTCCCACGGGAAGAAAAATAAACAATTGATATGTTCATTATTACCCCTCCAAAAAATTTAGAATTATTAACTAGTATGGTACCGATTTATTATATTCAATTTCTGTAACCTCAAAATTATACCAATTAAAATCTCCGGTATCTAATTTCCAGGTGACGTCTCCTTTGGTAGGAACCCTTATTCCTTCAAATTCTTTATACTCCCGCACAGGAATTGACCATGTCTCTAATCTAGTCTCCCCATCAAATTCCCCGTACCTTTCCGCCTCGAAATTAATAACCTCACCCTTATCATTAAACGTAAATACTCCCGAGGCCGTTATCTCTCCATAGGTCATGGTTGCTTTAGCATTATCTGCATCTATTTCTTCCCATGTTAAGTATTCATTTAAAGCTGCACTAGGAAACCATATCGTCTCAGCAAGATATCTTAACAAGGTACCCTGATCAGTTTCTTTCCCTTCGGAATCGGCAACAGTAAATAATGAAAGAACTTTAATGAGCATATTTCCTTTTCCGCCCTCATATTTATCTCTCCCTACAATGTGGATTAGCGGAGCTGCCTTAATATTTGCCTTCCAGATAAATCCCGGCTCTTCTGAGGTAAAATATTGTTCTGCTTGAACTGGCATCCATGACTTATCTTTTTCCAATCTCATATCTGCTTTTTGTTTTAAACGAACAGCTGTTATTCTTTCTTTTCCAATAATTCCGGAGCATTCAAGCCACTTTTGAACATTTTGTGGTAATCCTACTATATCCCCCTTAGTCACAATTTCACCTTTATTTTCTACTTTGCTAAAAAAATCTTCAACTTCCTTTTCTACACTTTGGTTAAATAGAAATTTTGCTATAAATGAACCTGCTATAAATAAAACCAAAAGTACTGCAATAATAATTAACACAAGTGTTAATTTTGACATATTAGCCCCTCCCTATAAAATCCTATACTGCTACACAGTATAATTATTTTCTAAATTAATCTGTAAGATTTTAAGTTACTATTCCTTTCGTACAATAAGACCTTTAAGTAATACATTGAAATGATGATCAATTAAGCGATTTACCTGCTCTTGAGAAATATCCTTTTCAGTCATTAGTCTTAAAACCAAACCAAAGGTAGATGTCCAGATGATCTGAGCCGTAAGTTCAGAATCCCATGCTGCATAACGATTTCTGCTAATCCCTCTTTCGATATTCTCAGATAGTATATTTATAGCCGGATTTTTTTTAGAAACCCCTTGCTCCAGCAAACCCGTCTTTTTTAATATAGAAGGGTCATCACTAAGCATAACAGCCTTATAGTATTCAGAGGACTCTAAAGCGGCCTTAATATAGTTGGTAAATGCTTCCTCTATTTCCTTTTCCGGTTCAGCTTCATTTCGCTTTACGGACTTAACTGACGCAAGGATTCGACCATAACCCTCCCCTACTAAGGTTTCAACAATCTCATTTTTGTCTTTAAAGTAATGATAGATAATACCTGGAGAGTAATCTAGCGCTTTGGTTATTTTACGTATCGATATCCCTTTGATACCTTCCTCAGAAATTATATTCCGAGCCACATCTAAGATTTTCTTTTTAGTTTCTTCCTGTTTTCGCAATTGGTGTTCTTTTTTTACCATAATTTCACCACCCTTCGATTTTGAACATAAGCTCTTTAAACATTGTTTAGTATTTTGAACGGCGTTTAAATTAATTGTAAGGTAATGCTCTTGCTTTTGTCAAGTACGTTTTTACTTTTTTGTGTTTTTAAAATCGCTTGCACGACAAGAATTCTTGACTATTTTTTCACTATACACTCACATTTCTCTACAATCCCATTGTTTATGCACACCCCTTTAATTAAATTGCATAATATATAGTATATATAAGCAAAGGAGGAATATTATGGGAAATAATGAACGCCAAAATAATCAAAGTTTTATTGTAACTCACCCTTTAGATGCTACGGGACCTGCTGAACAACTGTTTATAGCAGGAGTTTCGGTCTTTGAAATAACAATATTTACACCTCCAGTTCAGCGTGTTACTATCTTAGGCATTAACTTACCAGCACCAGGTACCTTCGGTCCTTACGATACCTATGTAGCTTATCTTACAATTCCAGATTCCATTGAACCATTAGCTACATTACCTTTAATACCCACAGAGGATAATCTGAATTGGGTAGCCACAACTTTGTTAGATTTTGGAGGAACATTACCTAGTATAAACGTTTCAGTTAGACCTCAACTAGGATTTGACCGTATAGGTGATATAATACTTCAAGGTCAAGTGTTTCCTTAAAATTTAGTTTTAAACACCTCATTCCATAGTCGAAGTGGAATGAGGTGTTTATATTTTAGGCTATGTTAAAGAATAATGTTGTTTTTGTGGATAAATAATGGAACTTTTTGTCTTAATAATCCAGTTATAATAAAGGCTTATTAAGACAACCTATAAATAGGATTACTATAGGAGATGTTTATCATATGAGAAAGATTACTGACAGAATTATTCTAGGAATGGTATCTGGACTAATAGCTGGTATTCCAGGTAGATTGATTAACTCAGCAGAGTATAGGGCAGGTTATACTGATTTAAGATACAATCATCTTGCCTCCAGTCTGTTTATCCCCAAAAACAAAACTAATTCCACTGAGGGCAAACTTTTAGCTGCATTTGTTAATAACATTAATGTAAGCTCAGTTGGTGTTGTAATAAGCTATCTTCTTTCAGCAACTGGTCGTGATAAGGCTGTAGTTAAAGGAATGGGAGTAGCAGCGATATCTTGGATAATGATCAATGGGTTAGTTTCTAACCTTGGGCTAAAGATTAAATCTAAGAGACCTTTATCACCCATCCTGTCTCTTGCAGACCATCTGATTTTTGGCTCTCTAACAGGATTCTTAGTATCAAAACTTGGTGATGATAGTCTCTTTCCTGATAAAGAAGGCAAAGGTGAAAATAAGCTGCCTTTAATATCAACCAACGATGACGATTAGAGAACTTATCTTTTCATCATGTTTCACATCCTTCCTCTCAAGGTCCATCACCTCGTAAAGCTACTTAAGAAATTTTTGATGTTATTTACATGATTTTTGCGTTAAAAATTATCCTACACACACGCTAATAAATTTATAATTTAAGTCATAAATTCTATTGACAAAGTGTCAGTTAAGTGTTAGATTGTTTTTGTGAGGAGGTGCCAAAGTGCGAGAGGTCAAAGATCCTGAGGTTCGTAAAACAGAAATAATAGAAGCTGCAAAAGATCTATTTTATGCAAAGGGCTATTTACAAACAACAACACAAGACATCATTGATAGTTTGAAGATTTCAAGAGGATTATTATATTATCATTTTAAATCTAAAGAAGATATTCTGTTTTATATTGTTAAAAGACAGATTGAACCTATTCTTTCACGATTAAAATTAATTACCTATGATATAAAACTTTCCGCTAAGGAAAAGGTGGTTTTATTTTTAAACAGCACAATTATATCTGAGTCATCTGTGGCTGAAAAAGATTATTCTTTAAAAGAGGTCATTCAGTTACCTGAAAATTCTTTTATGATGGATCAAATTAATCACAAACTAGCATATACTATGACAGATTATTTTAGTGAAATTATACAACAAGGAAATGAAGCAGGAGTATTTCATGTAGAATATCCAGAAGAAGTATCGGCATACCTAATGACTGCCTATATGTTTGTAATTGGTGATAATCATTTCCACAATAATAATATTGAAAAGGCTAAAGATTATCTAAATGCATTTAAAAAATTACTCAATCACACGTTAGGGTCAGAAGAAGAATTGTTTGAAGTATAAATCATTCCAATAGTAAAACCGGCTATTGGAATGATTTACGCCTTATTACTGACTTTTAGTCAGTCTATTAAAAATTTTATCCGATGGCTAACTACCACTAAGACTCCACCTCTTTAGGTGGGAGATAAGTGGTACTAAGCCCCTGGCTAACGGTTTCTAATATTAGTATACAAGGAGGATTTTGCAATGAAAAGAAGAGTATTGTTGTTATCACTTGCTAGTATTATTATGGTTGTTATTGCTTTTGGAACATTTACAACATCTGTTTTTGCTTCTAATCTAAATATACCTAAAGGCGAAACCCCTTCAGGTATTCCATTTAATAAGATGGAAGAAACTATTGATCAATATGTATCAGAGTATATTGGGAAAACAACACCAGGTGCTTCAGTTGCAGTTGTAAAAGATGGCGAAATTATTTTTTTGAAAGGGTACGGCTATGCAGATATAGAAAAACAGATCCCTGTTAACCCAAAAAACACAGTTTTTGAATGGGCATCTGTAAGTAAATTGTTCACCTGGGCATCTGTAATGCAACTAGTTGAACAGGATAAACTAGATTTAGATGCAGATATTAAAACATACCTTCCACCAGAATTTGCTAGAAAGCTTAACCTTAAACAAAAAATTACAATGCGGGATATTATGAATCATGCTGCGGGTTTTGGAGATTATGCTTTTAATACTATAGTCTTTTCTCCAGACAAGTTAGTTTCTTTAGAAGAAGCTATACTACGAGATAAACCAAAACAATATTACAAAGTGGGTACTGCTAGCGCCTATAGTAACTATGCAGCATCTCTTGCTGGCTATGTAGTGCAACATATTAGCAAACAGCCTTTTCAGGATTATGAAAGGGAACATATTTTTAATGTACTCTCAATGAATAATACTTCTGCCCACCCTACATTTGCTGACAATAAGAAAATTCTAGAATCAAAAGCAAAGGGGTACCTGCCTGACCAAAAAGGAGGATTCATACTTGGTAATTGGTCCTATATTTCTCACCTTCCAGCTGGTTCTATCAATGGTACAGCGGAAGACCTGGCACGATATGCTATTGCTCTTACTCCTAACGGAGAAGAACAATCACCCTTGTTTACAAATTCAGATACTATAAACACTATGCTTTCACCGAGTTATAATCTAGATGGAGACATGATAGGAACCGCCCATGGGTTCTTTGAATATGTAGGTGAATATCGCACCTTGGGTCACGGTGGTAACACAGCTGCATTCTCAAACCAATTTACAATAGTACCAGAGGAACGTTTTGGGATTGTAATACTTACAAATGCTTACCTTGAAATGAATATTCTCTTTGGATTACAAGATCTTTTACTCGGAAAGGAAGATAAGGAACTCAAATCACTTGAGGAAGAGTTACCTTCTTCTAGTGAAGTAGCTGGTCATTATGTACCAATGGAACGACAAGAAGGTAATTTTGTAGATTTTGCAAAATACATAGGCTTGTATAAAATTAATGCTACTGATACAAATGAAATTTCAATGACCTTAGGACCATATGAGGGTACTTATATCCAGACCAAGCCATACTACTATGAAATAGTTGATGATAATCTACCTATCTTCAGAAATGCTTATCCTATTTTACGATTTAAGATGGAAAATGATACTGTAAAACAGGTTATTGTAGGACATGGAATGGATTTATCTGCATTACCACAAGGCAGAACAATACCCTTTTTAATTACTAGTTTAGTAGTATTAATAATTAGTTCACTATTCTTTCTTATAGCACCAATTATTCTGCTCATTGCTGCAGTTAGAAATAGGAAGAAACAAGTAGAACCTGAAAATAGAAGATTTAATCTATATCATTCAATATTAGTACTATGTGGTACGGTTACTATCATAAATAATTTCATCCCTTCTGCTAAGATTATGATGACCACTTTCATAACTTTTGCAGAAGTAAAACCACATATTTTGTTGAATTACCCTTTACTTTTTGGAACAATTTTTGTAGGAATATTCTCTGTCAATTCAATGCGAAAAGCTCTAATTACACCTAAACGTAAAGTGATGTATATTGTAACAATTTTTATGCTAATTTTATTGTTTGCATTATTGATTGGATGGAATTACTTTATTCTTGGATAAATAATTTAAATCTCCTTGCAATAATATAATCTTCATATAGGCTAAAAGTAGTGCTTAACTTTAATTAAAATATTTCATACCCAAATCAGCTTAAACCTTTATATTTCAAATAAAATCTTGCTTCAACATATATTTGTCTGGTTTAATACTCAAAAAAGTACAAGGGTGCGTAAGTGAACTGTACCCTTGTACTAAATCTCTATTTCGACAATTCCATTTAATCTCTCCTACTGATGGAAAGTTATTAGAATTAACCTGAGGGTTTTTTAAAGGTATTATTTTAGCTTTGCTCAGCTTAAATGAGGTTACGTAGCTTTGTAGATTAATATCGTTTGTTTAGAACTATAAAACTTCCCAAATAACCTTTAACTACACTAACGACAGTTTTCGCCAAGTATAAATTTACGTCTACCTACTTACTTCTTCATGGCTTTGGTCTTGTTTTTCCAATAATGGCGGAAGTACATTCCGCCAATTATTCTGGACTGGCTGTATTTCGCTGAATTTATGGTTCTTTCAACAAGTTCTTCTTCGGAGGCCATAGCTTGATTCATGATCTCCAGAAGATGACGATCACTATCTGCGGTTTCCAAATCAACTGAAGATATCATTTCATTAAATTTTTTTTCCAGACTGTCTTTTTGTAACAGGTACGCCCCAAAATCGGGGATTCTGTTTTCTATGACAAGTCTGTGAAGTTTCTCTCGTTTGTGCCAATATTCCACGGCTGCATCTTTTGTACTTTCCGCAAAGGAAAATGACTCTCCTTCTATCATCCAGTAGGGTTTAAAAACAGCTAGGCAGGGTGTGGAGCTGCCAGTTATCTGATAGGTACAAATATTTTGACTGAGAGTTGCAATATAGCTACCGGTGGTATGGTCGCCAAACAGGAAGCCGGCATGCATACAAACACTTTGCAGAGAGTGTTTGGTAAACTGCTTCCCTTCTATTTTAGGGTCATGGCTTCTCAGAATTTTTTTCATCGTATCGGCATTAATTCGGCCTTTTTCTACTTCCAGGATGCACTTGCCTGCGCTATACCTTTGCAATGATCCGCTAAGCCTTGTATATAGAAAGTCGCTATAGCAACGGGCAAAATGAAAGTCTTTTTCGCTTTTGCACCATCCCTTATCAACAGCGTTTCTGACCAGATTAGGGTGGGCTCTATCATATTTACTGCCAATACTTAGGCGATTTGAAATATTCCTTACATCTCTGACATATTCGGCTGCCCAATATTCACCTGCCGTTTCCAAAACCCAGGCAGAACTTTTATCGGCGATGAGGAAAGAATTATGGTATGTAAATTTATGATCATACCCACAGTTACCACCCTGTCCGTATTTTTCCAACAGACTTACTATCATTTCTAGAGCCTCGTTGCTTGTTTTGCATCGCTCAAGGGCAATACGTAGCATATCCATGCCCAAAAGCTTCTCTTTACCGTATTTCTCCCGGGTAAACACAGCTTCGTTTCCAATATTGAGGCCGAATTCATTAAAACCCATCTCCGCTCCCCACATCCACGAGGGCTTCATCAGGAGTACTTCGTAAGTCTCCTCGGTCTGGTCAATCTCAATATAAGTACACTTCAGCTTAGCTCCCTTTTGATATTTCTTCTGGGGTATCCTTATAGTAATTAATGGTTCATTGGGACTACGGTCACTATTCTTGGCAAAAATGACTGATCCGTCTGACGTAGAATTGCCTAAAGCCACCAGGGTATCACACACTGATCTTACCTCCCCTATTTTTTAAGTTTAATCCAATGTGCTATATATAAAGCACCTTTCCTTTAGAAATAGTGTATGGGTGGCACCGGAGGTAGTGAAATTAGTATATCCATAATAATCTCCTCATTAAAGAGTAAACCGTCGTACTTATGGTACGGTTCACCGTAACGGGGCGGTTTTTATTTAGACTACTATACTACTATACTACTATAAAAAACAGCAAAGATTAAGACGAGAATTAAATAAATAATCATTCTATTTCTCTTAACCTTTCTACAATACTTCCTTTTCTAATGCTGCGATATGCCACATAAGGTACTATTAATGATAGTACTATCATTATTGGGTAGGTAATTAGTAATGGAGTTAGAATAAATTTATAACTAAAGAACCATAACTCACTAATAACTCCTCCAATAATGACAACAGAAAACATAATTCCTAATACTAGTGATAGTATAATTGTGTTGACTGCATAATATAAGCCTTCAAAACACAACATTCTGTTCAGTTGCTTGCCTGTCATACCTATGCTCTGTAGCATGGCAAACTCCTGTCGTCTTCCCCATATACTCGTAAACATTGAGTTTATAAAGTTTAGAATCCCTATTAAACCGATTATAAAGCTAAGAATACCACCAACCGTAATTAATATATTCTGAAGATCCTTAAAACCATCTACATAGGTTTTCTTAGATTCATAATTCATAAGAGGCTCTACTTTTTTGGTGTATTGCTTTATAAAAGATTCCATATCTGCTTCCTTATCATCCTCAACATTAAATGCATAAGTCATCACAATAGGTTTTGAAACTATCTTTAAGTATTCCTCTTCAGGTAAGTACATAGCAAATTCATCAAATCTACGGGTAGACATAGAATAGGTTTTTATTCTAACTTTTGCCATAACTTCGTATTCATATTTTTCCCCATCTACTGTTATCTCCATAGTGTTTCCTATTTCATAATGTGAGGTATCCCAAAGTATATCACCGTGGTCACCTTCATGGACTCCTTCAATAATGTATCTTCCACTTTTCAATTTTTCTATATCCCATTTTCCTTCAACAATATCTAATCGTGAAAGAGGAAAATCCTCCATACCATATAAATCTAAGCTTGGCTGCCCATCCCTTGCTTTGTTTAGAGGATGACCAAAATAACTAAGTTCATTAGGCTTCTCACGGTATATCGAACAATCACCAACATCAATATTATAGTAAATCCTACCTCCTGCTTGAAAACCCTCTTGCTTTTCTACATTAGATATAAAGCTTTCACTAAGCTCATCCTCTTGAGATCGAAAATGGTTCATGTTAAAATAATTAGCATGACCAATAAGAAAATCAGTTTCCACAAATTTTGAAACAAATTTATCCATATCGAAACCGTTAGAAACTGTAAATACTGAGTTAAGCAATACTAAACTTAGTGTCATAGATATGATAGCAATTATTGTTCGCTTTTTATTTCTACCTAGGTTGGAAAGTGCCATCTTCCATAACTTCCCACCATCTGTAGAGCATTTGGTTTTTTTTCTTATTTGTTCACTACCACCGCTGTATCGTACTGCCTCCACCGGTGAAACCTTTCCGGCAATTTTACTAGGTTTGTGAGTGCTTATAAATACTGTAACTAAAGCAAATATTGAGGCCCCTATAAATATTATAGGATTAACGGAAACAACTGCATTATTCCCACCATAGCTTGTAATTCCCATAGTTAATGGAAGTAAAGCCTTACCCAGAAAAAACCCTATAAAAAGGCCAATTGGAATACCAATGATTGATAATATAATAGCCTGCTGTGAAATAATGCTTTTAATTTGTTTTGATGTTGTTCCAATAGTTTTTAGCAACCCAAATAACTTGATATCTTTTATAACAGATATTTGAAAAATATTATATATAATCAGATAACCTGTAAATATTATTAATACTACTAACATAATCACAGATATAATAGTTACTGGATCTGAGTGTGAAAAATTACTTGATAGATAGGCCCAGTTTACATTACTAGCTATATCTGTAGGTAATACTTCACTTCTTTCTCTACCATCAAGAACTGTATATCCACTATCAGTAATTACCTTAACTAATTTTTCCTGCAAATTAAAACTATTTTTAAACATAATATAAGAGTTAATAGCTCCTGTGGTATTACCGTCTACCTTGTATGTGTTTTCAAGCTTAGTAGCATGTGATTTCATAAACTCAATGGAAACAATTGCAAACCCTACATTAAAAACAGGGTCACTTTCCCAAAAGCCAGATAATACGAAATCTGTTTGTATCTGCTCTTCCTTTATTGTATATTTGAGAGATACTTTAGCGCCAATTTCATGAGGAACCCCTAATAAATCCAATGTTTTAGTATCTGTAATTATTTCATTTTCATTTATTGGAACATCTCCTGTAGTAGGTTCGCTAAACCCAAGTTTCATAGCAGTTTCATCCATATAATACATTTCTACACGACGTTTTAAGAACTCAGGGTTATCTACACTATCTGCAATTATTTTATTATAGCTTATTTCTTTAATTAAAGGATGTTCCTTCATGTTGTTATACTGCTCATCAGTTATATATTTTAAAACAGCATGCCCGTCTCCACCAGACTGCCTTACCGTTTGATTTTGAAAGGATTCTATCATACCAATACCAATGGTAAAAAGACTGGTAAATAAAATTGTAGTCAATGCTATTGCAATAATAGCCATTATGTTTTTAGTTTTACTTGCTTTAAGACTTTTAAATGCAAGTCCATGGATCACTTTTTTATTTTGTACCTTAATCATTTGTGATCACCACTTACTATTTTACCATCCTCAATTCGAATGATACGATCAGCCATTTGTGCAATTTCTTCGTTATGAGTTATCATTACAATAGTTTGGTTAAAGCGTGTACTGGTTACTTTTAATAATCCCAAAACATCAAGACTAGTTTTGCTATCCAAATTTCCAGTAGGTTCATCCGCAAGGATAATTGTAGGCTTAGTAGCTAAAGCTCTTGCAATAGCCACACGTTGTTGTTGGCCACCAGAGAGATTATTTGGTAAATTTTTAAGCTTAGTTTCTAAACCTAAAGTATTAACAATTTGATTAATATAGTCTTTATCAATTTTATTACCATCTAGTTCAATAGGTAGAGTAATATTTTCATATACATTTAATATAGGTACGAGATTGTAGCTTTGAAATATAAATCCTATATTTCTCCTTCTAAAGATAGTTAATTCATCTTTTTTTAAAGAAAAAAGTTCTTCTCCATCTACCTTTACTGTTCCTTCAGTTGCTCGATCAAGCCCTCCAAGCATGTGTAACAAAGTAGATTTCCCACTACCCGATGTACCTACAATTGAAACAAACTCTCCACGTTCTACTGATAGATTTACACCATCTAAAGCTTTTACTAGATTTGGGGCTTTACCGTAATGCTTAATTAAATTATCTGTTTCTAATATATTCACAAAATAACCTCCATAAAAAATATAGCTTACACCCTCTTATGGTATAAACTATAATAAACGAATCTTTCTAGAATCTTTCTCAAATATAACAGTTTTGAAAGATTTGCTTTATTTTGGCAGGAAGATAGAAAAAGTTGAGCCTTTTCCTATAGTAGAAGTAACTTTAATATATCCTCCTTGTTTAGTAACAATCTCTCTTGCAAGAAATAATCCAATACCTACACCCTCATATTGGTTTACATCTATAGAACGATAAAACCGCATAAAGATAGAATTAATATCTCCCTCTCTAATACCAATGCCATTGTCCACAATATCAATTCTACAAAACATCTCATAAGGAATAACTGATACTGAAATATTACCTCCATTTGGTGTATACTTAAGAGCATTATCTAAAATATTATATAGTGCTTCCTCTGTCCATTTCTTATCGAAAACAGCTTTACACTCTTCACATATTGTTTGAATTTTAATGTTCTTTTCTTCTGCGTTTTTCTTTATTTTATAATAAACATCATTAACTAAGTCCAAAACAGAGTCAGCTTTTGGTACCACAGATATTATATCTGTTTCAAGTCTTGATGTTTTTATCAAAGCTTTTATAAGAAAATCAAGCTTTTCTGATTGTACTGTAATCTGTTTTATCATTTCCAAACTATTATTAGGAAGTTGTTTCTGCTCATTTAATAGCTGTGAGTAAAGAATTATATTAGAAATAGGTGTTTTTGTTTGGTGAGAAATATCAGAGATTAAAGCTTTAATTCTTTCTTTCTCTGTAGAAAGATTATTCTCAGCAAATAAAGACATACTTAAAAATCTACCCAACTTTACCTCCAATGCTGATAACATTGATTCATCATAGGTAGATTCTGAAAAATTACCACTTATTGCACTATCCAACATATGATTTAATCTATTAATGGTATTTTTTGTTTTGTATCTATTTACAATGGTAAAAATGGTAGAAGTAAAAATAAAGACAATAGCAAGTATAAGAAAAATAATATTTGTTTTATCCATCCACATCTACCATCCATATGTATCCTATTCCATATACAGTTTGTATGTATTTTGGTTTTACAGGATTATCTTCTAATTTATTTCGTAAGCGTTTTATAGTAACTGATAAAGCATTTTCATCTACAAATTCTGAACCCTCTGACCAAACTTTATCTATTAAGGTTGATCTCTTAAGCACATTTCCTTTATTTTTCACTAGGATTTTAAGGAGTTTTTGTTCTGTCTTACTTAATTCAATTTTAACACCATTATTATAAAACTTCATAGTATCAAAATCAAATTCAAAATGTCTAATCGTGATTTTTTCATTCTTAATCACTTGTTTTACGCGTCGCAGCAATACAGAAACTCTTGCACGCAGTATCATTAAACTGAATGGTTTAGTGAGATAGTCATCTCCTCCAAGCTCTAAGCCAGTTACCTCATCAATTTCCATATCATTAGCAGTTAAAAAAATAATTGGTATAGAAGAATATTGCCTTATTTGTTTACACAAATCAAAACCATTTCCATCAGGTAAATTTACATCTAATATAATTAAGTCGAATTCTGTTTCTGATAGATGATTTTCTGCTTCTTTAAACGTAAAACTCTGTATAAACTCATAGTCCTCTTGTTTTAGGCTCAAAACAATACCATTGTTTAATGCAATATCATCTTCAACAATTAAAACTTTATTTATTTTAATTCCCCCTTACCCTCTAGTTCTTAGGTTTGCATAAATGCTTTTAAAGTTTTTTCATTGTACTATGATTTTTTTATTATTATAGTTAATATTTGTTTTATACTTATAAGTTATATAACCTACTCTTACTTCCTTTAATATTTTTGGAAATACTGTATTAATTACTCTTAAATACTTATTATTATAATTTCATTAACCTCCAAGTAAAAACCACCATTACTTATGGTACGGCTCACCGTAACGAGTATAACAGCGGTTTTTTATATGTTTATTAAGTAATGGTACTATTAAGTAAATACAGATGTAACTCTTTCTAAGTCAATGCACCTGTACCCTTGCCCATCAATTTACTATTAAAATGCATCTATGTTCCAACGTTTCTTTACATGGACAAATAATTCATCCTGTCTTTTTTCTATGGACTTTTCATCCCAAGTAGTATAGTTAATTGCTATACTTTTGGTGATTTTCAGATTAGATGAATGATATACCTGCCCTTTGACATCAAATGCTCTATTTTTTAGGTTTCTATTGTATTCTTGCCCTAGTAGGGTCAAATTTCCTATACGATTTAAATATTTTTTATGAATTTCTGCATCAATGTTCCAATGGCATCCTAATTTCTGTGGCATTACATGCTCTAAATGGATCTTATAGTTATCATTTATTACCTGTACCTCATTATCTAAATAATTGTTTATTTCCCTAAGAATATACTTAGCTACAGCTGTGGATTTTACACTATAGAATTTAAATAAGTTCTCTAACTCATCATCGGTAACAATTTCGTCTTTAATTCTTTTATAAATTTTATCAACAGTTGTGATCTCCCTCTCTGCAATGTCTAGTGCTACGTTAGAAAATAATTTTTCGTATTTGTTAGCAACTCTACCCGCAATAACACAATTTCGAAAAATAAGTGTTTCTATCAGAGATATAATTAAATTAATATCCCTGTCTTCATACTCATTTTCACACATGGATAAAACAACTGGATAAAATGAGCTGGCACTTAGATTTTTTAAATGTTGTAAAGACAAATTTATATCTGTATCTGTAAAATAAAATTCTTCCTGAGGATTTACGAGTGTTTTATAGACGCCCGACATTTCATCAAGACTTTTAACAAAAGCTATACATTTTCTTGGTGTATCAACAGTATTTCTAATTCTCTTATATAAATCTTTTTCACGAGAAAAAGGATATTTGGAATTCCAGTAATGTCTAAGGAATTTAGTAACATCAATATTTTCTAGATTTTCAACAGTCTTAACCCAATCATTTTTAACATTTTCAATGAGTGAACCTGATGTTCTAAATAAGTGATTTTTTAATAAATCTGCTGTTTCTAAATCTTTCCCCCTAGCATTTAAAGTTTCGAATATGATAAATGCTTCATTCATATCATCAGTTTCAACGTACATTAACTGAAAATCTTTAAGTAACTTGTTGTAATACTTTAATAAAAGTTCATATTTTTCTTGGTATGAACTAAGAATAGCTAACTTTTTACGTAAATTACTGTCAAAATACTCATATGCCTCCATAATTCTGACATGAGATTGTTCTAAAGGAGTTTCGATCGGTTTAACAATTTGAATATTATCCCTAAAATAGATTTGATCAACCTTCCCTAAGGTAAGTCTTAATTCATTTTCATCTTCAGTCCATCTACCTATATATTTTAATCGAATATCCTCATACTTATTTCTGGCTCCTAGGTGTTCTGAATCAGAGAAAATTGCTTCAAAAAAATCTCGAAGTACTGCTAAAAATATTACCGAAGTTGTTGTCCTTTGTTGTCCATCAATTATATATTTCCTATTTACAGTAGTATCTTCGTGAATTACGACTTGCCCAAAAAAATGTTTATTTCGTTCTTCAGATATAGCTAATTCCAAGTCCGTCCAGAAATCATCAACTTGTTCATCTTTTATCCAAGAGTATTCCCTTTGGTAATCTGGAATGAAATATATAGCCTTTTGTAGATATGTTTCTACAGTTTCAAAGCCGAAATTTTTTATTCCCATTTCATCCACCCCTTTATTTTGATAAAGTTTATTCCGTAATTCGTATATTCGTTATGAGCTGTATAATTATTGGTGATCAATTTCAATTAGAAAGTAAAATTGTAGATAGATTGATTTTAATCGTCTAACTTTTCAGTAGTCTTTGCAAATATTATTACGTATAAAAAATAAATAAATGTGAATACCCAAAAAGATATTATCCCTACAACTTTATGAATTTGAATAAAAGATGGATTCAGTTCGTTAAGTAATAATACCAAAGAAGTAAGAAACCAAAAAATTGTAGTATAGTCGCTTAGGCAAATTGCCAGCTTACCAACAGAATACTTTCTAGCTCGTAATATACAAAATTTGTGCATTTGGATTTTTTCAATTCTACTAAATAAATCCAAATCAATATTCTTTTCATACTCGGCTACTTTTTGTTCCCAATTTTCTTGCCAAAACTTACTTCCCCTGTTCGCCAATGTCCATGCCAATGAGCAAATAAATCCGAAATTTGCTATTATAACGGCAAAGCCGGAATTAATTTTATACAATTGAGCAAATGCAATGAACGAGGCTGTTATAAAACCCCAAAAGAAAATGGATCTCTTCCAAAATAATTCAATTTCAAAATTTCTAGTTTCTAAGCTTATATTAAAACTCTTCTCATAATCGTTCTTTTGTTCATCCACTACTTACCCCTCTATTCATTGATAGGTTAAACATATGAGATTAGTTCAATCCCCTCGAAATACTCCCCCTTCACTTAAGACAACAGTTGGATAAACCTCTATCCCATTATTTCTTTAAAATTTTTTTCAAACCACCCTTAAATATCTTAACACTATCCCCATACACTTCTGCAACTCTAAATGTCTTAATATGTAGACATGGAGAATAATCAAATTCGAAACCATTTACCCTTACTCTCAGAAAACTTCCAGAAAATGATTCCTTCATAGTCTCTTTTGCTTTTTCTGGATCATCCAGGGCTGTTCTAAATAGTTTATGAGTTGGTCCACCTAGAGTTAGGACCAGTGTAGGTCTATAAAGACTAAGTTCCTTTTTTAAATGTTCTTTGCAGTTCTCAAAATGTGGCTTAAGAAAACTGAGACCTCCTTTATCTTTTAATGATGGAGGCTCTAAAAACGAACACTTTACAAGATTAGTAGCATAAATAGTCAAATTACTAAAGGTCTTTAACCCAAAAATGCCTTTTAGCCAACGAGAAAGCTGACTATTTTCTTGGTCCAACATCAATACATGTTTAACCCGTTCAGGTTTTTTAAATATAGTTGGGTCCTGACCAACTAACATTAATTTAATATGGCCTCCATTTTTGAAATAAGGCTGTACTTTCAATTCACATTCTGAAATACTTATACATGCATTGCATCTTGTTGGATAACCAAATTGATAGTTTTTCAAAGATACCTCCCATGATAATTGTTGGTCAACAAAAAACCGTTTCTCTACATTTGCCTGCCTAAATGATTCTAGTAAATAGTTCCACATAACCTACAATATTCCTGCCATTTTCACATTTTTCTTTATATTTGCCATATTTATGCATGATAGCTGCCTCTGTATTACTTCCAGGGGCAGCTAAAGTTATAGATTATTGTTGAAATCTTTGACATACTACTGAACATTAATAATGATAGCTTCCTTCAGCCTCCAGTTCGCAATAGGCTTTTTAATATCTCTAAGTTTAGTGTGGAAAAATATTTCACCACTATCAATTTCTATAAATAATAAAAATTCCTTCTAGATGCTAACTTTCCAGAAGGAATTTTTATTCTGAAATAACCTCAAAATAGCCTTATTAAGTTATGCATAACTCCTTGATTCTTCAATACCGTCAGCCAAAACACATATTCCAACACCGACAGCTACCCCAAATACAAAATATACCATTTTTTTATCTACCCCCTTTATTTTTTTTGCGAGCTTGTGAATAAGCATATATTCCAAAGATTACACCAGCTGCAAATAAATCTATAGGAGTCATATTCTTCCTCCTCAACTACTTAGTCTTTAAATTATTACCATTTCTTTACATCAATAGTCTCATTTCATATGATCTTTTACAAAGAAATCTGGAAAGACACGTTAGGTTAAAACTCCTTAGAAATAGAAAAAGCCCCTTCCGGATTTTCTCCAGAAGGGGCATGTTTTATAAAATGCTTTTGTGTTTCCTCAGTAAAATTCATCTTTATTTTTCCAAGCTTTCTATCCTTATCAACTGTAATCAGGTCGATGCTTGCTCCTCAGTAGATACCCTATTTTACAATATATGATAAAACCAAAGTAAACAACTTTGGGAAGAAAACAGATGGAATGAAGAAAAACCTGTCTGGAGAGTTGAGTTTCAATTAAGAAGAGAAGTCCTAAAAGATTTTTAAAATTATTAGGGTAGAAGATGTTTGTCTTTGGCTTTTTCTAACTGGACAACTGGTTACAATCGAAAGCACCTTCTGGTGAAAATGTTTTGTAGGTGGAAGACGAAAAGAAAGTGGGATCTAATAAAAATTAAAACTGGAGATACCCAAAGATTCTTAATCAAGTTTGTGATTTAATTTTTTCATTGGGAGCAGTAATGAATTATCGAACAATAGAGGAAACTTTGTATATTCTACAAGCTTAGGGAGAATAAGTTAGAAAAGAGCGGACCAACTTTTCATTTAAAAATAAATGAAAGAAAAAGAAATTCATTTAAACAAATAAAGGAATTTCTTGTATTTTGAAGAAATATATACAAAAACACAAGTGAGGATTTTTATGAATGGAAATTCTTAGTACTATTTCTCAGATCCTTAGTATCGCTGCATTTTTCGTTTCACTATATTTAATTTATATTTCTAAAAAAGTTATTGAAACAATCAGGAGAAAATCTGATACTGATGAATATAATGAAAAAAGGATTGCTATGAGTAACCAGTTTGAGGCGGATATTAGTTTATTAAATAGTGAAAAATTAGAAGGAAGATTACTATCTACAATACAAGTGCATATACTGGAATTAGACAATTACTCTCTTATCTTAAATGAAAAAACTAAGAAGGCAATTAAAAACGCTAGGTCAGAGTTATCTAAAGGGGAAAACCTTGATAAAATTATATTATCAGACAGTCTTGCACAATTAAAAGCAACCTGTAATAAGAAAGGAGAGTTTTTCATATGAGTGAGTTAAATTTAGTGGAGCTGATTGAAAAATTAACGTCCTCAACTAAAACTAACAAGTTAAGATGGGGTAAATTGTCAAATTTGTTTAATTCAAGTGAAATTAGTAACTTTATGCTCAAAAATTATGTTCTTTTACAAGAAAGAAACTTCTACAATACAAATAATTATAGGAGTTATTATCTTGAACAATATGAATCATATTTTGCTGAAATCGAAAATGGATATGTGTATATTCTAAAGTTTAAAGGTAATGAAAAATACTATTACATATTGGCAGTTCAAAGCCACAAAGACTCAAGTATTGCGGAATTAAATAGGCAGCAAGAAAATCAATCTAAGTTAATAGAACTTGCATTTATAATCGAAGGTCAGTTAGACAATCATAAAGAATATATTAATCTACTCTTAAAAAAGCTGTGAACTTACAGAAGCATTTAAATAAAATTACTAGCAAAATCAATATAACAAAAGAAGATGCTAACCGCCTTTACCTTTTATCTAAGGAATATGATCTACCTTCAGAGGTTCTTTATGGAATTTATTTAATCGAAATTACTTATAGACCAACTTACTATAGAATTGGTGAGTATATAGTTGTTGTGTTTAGATTAATATTATCTGTATTGTTTAAAGTTCCAATAAAAAACTATACAATTGGGAAATGTCAGATTGGATTAGGTACAATAATTAGTTATTATGGATATACCAATGCAAATGTTTACTCTAAGGAAATATATAATGTAACATTAGAACAAGCAATAATAATAATCAAATGTTTTATGTGGGATTATAACTCAAGAGTTTTTGCTTGGCGTTTAAGAGTTTTATTTGTTCATTATAATACCAATGACTTCAGGTCTTTGGTGAGAAATATAGGACACGCCTATAATGGAAAACTAGTTTATGGATTAGTTTTAGAAAAGTTGATAGAAACATATTTGAATAGAACTGCATTTAATAATTTGACAGTCTACTAAGGTATAATAGTTAGCATTCAGACCCATCCCGGTCCTAGGCACTAATTATAATGTTAGCAATCAAAGATAATTGTCCAAATTTAAACTAGGATATGCTAATCCTGGTTTTTAGTTTGAAAATAATACCACCCTCAACAACAGAAACCCAGTAAATTAGCTGCTTACAGCGATATTCTAGTTTTGCCCGATACTAATGTTTTTACCATAACTATGGAAGGGGATGTTTTGCACGTTCATTAGGTCAACAAGAATACCGTTTTGCAAACGTCTATGAAGCAAACCGTTTAAATCCTTATCCAATTCCTGCAAGTGTTTACTAAACATCTAATTTTCGATAGTATAATTTCCTACAGGCTAATGTAATAATCAATTTTAATAAAAATATTTAGGTTATGATACGGTCTACCATACCATAGCCTAAATATCTTAAGCCTTTATGTATCAATAAAAATCTTGGTCAGACACAGTAAAAAATGAAACCATGTCACTTTAGTGCAAAGACTCCAAACCCCAGTATATAAGGATTATCATCAAAAAACCGCCGTTACTTATGGTAGGGTTCACCTTTGATTATTCGAAAACATCTGTATATCTGCTCTAATAGAATTAGACGCATTAGCTGGTGAGGGTATGTAAGACGTCCAAAGGATAGCTTCATGTCTGCCTTTTTAGAGACTTCTTTGGATAAACCTAAACTTCCCCCAATAATAAAAGTAAGGTGGCTTCTGCCCCCTACCATTAGTTTTTCTACTCTTTTTGCTAATTTTTCAGAGGTTAGAAGTTCACCATCAATATCTAAAGTAATTATAAAACTATCTGGTTTTATTTTGGCTAAAACCTTTTCCCCTTCTTTTTGCCTAATACCTTCTTCTTCTGCTAAAGATGCATTTGCAGGAGTTTTTTCATCGTTTACCTCAATAATATTAATCTTTGCGTAGAGACCAAGCCTCTTTAGATACTCCTGTAACCCCTTTTGTATGAAGTTTTCTTTTATTTTTCCTACGGCAATAATATCAATCTGCATATAAGCACCTCAAACAACAAGATATTTTGGAGAATTACTGCACATATCACAGTGCTGTGGGGCGGTCCAATCAGTAAAGGATATCTTGTCCAAAAGATATATGTCTGGAGGCATTTCATAAACTTCTACAAATTCATCTATTGCAGTTTCAATATGCTCGTCACACACCACGTACATATATTTCACCTACTTTTAGTTGATGGGTAAATTCTAACATTCTATACTCATTTTAGCAACTACGATAAAACAAAACTTGGCTTGCGCCAGTAGTTCTAGCACTGTGTCTTTTGCAATGCGTAGAAATACCAGTACTATAGTGCGCCAAGTCCTTAGACGCAGGCGGAAGCCTTAGTCTTTGTGAATACTATCTACCTTGTTTGAACTTATATTTTCTGATAGTACAAAATATAAGGCAGGAGATCATCCCCTGCCTTGTTTAATGTTTTTTATTGTCTAGGCATTTCACCTAGTTTAACATTAAATTCCATTCTTTTATTGTCTCTTATGACAACAATCTTGGTTTCATCCCCGACTTCGCTGTTTCTTAAAATTTGCTGTAAATCATCATATGTCTGAATTGTTTTCCCTTTTATTTCTACTATGACATCTCCTGGTTTCATGCCAGCACCTGCTGCAGGCCCTCCAGATACAACACCACCAACATAAATACCTTCGGGAAGATTATACCACTCTGACATTTGTGGAGTAATTTCTCTGAAGTCAAATATTCCGATAAAAGGTCTGCTTACATATCCTTTATCAATTAACTGATCAATAATAGGCCTTACAACATGCGCAGGAATTGCAAAACCCATTCCTTCTACATCTGCCCTGGCTATTTTAACGCTATTTATTCCTATTACTTCACCCCGCGAATTAACTAGTGCTCCTCCAGAGTTTCCAGGATTAATAGCTGCATCAGTTTGAATAACTGACAGGGTAATTTCCTCACCAGTAGATCCTGCAACAGTAATTTCTCTATCTAATGCACTAATTACTCCTACTGTTACTGATCTAGCAAAATCTTTACCCAGAGGATTTCCTATAGCTACTGCCATTTCTCCCACTCTTAGTTTAGAAGAATCTCCAAACTTTGCTTCAGGTAAGTCATCAGCATCAATCTGTAAAACCGCCATATCGGTATCTCTATCAAAACCTATAAGTTCTGCTTCATAATGATTGCCATCATCAAGAGTTACTTGCAAATTAGTAGCTCCATCAACCACATGAAAGTTTGTTACTATATACCCATTATTCTTATCGAAAATAACACCTGAACCGGAACTCATGATAGGATTGTTAAAAAAATCATGTCCCCTCATATTAGTAATACCAACTACTGCAGGACCAACAGTTTCTGCAATAGAAATTACTGGCGAATCTTCCACATTAAATGGAACAACGGGTAATTCGGAATAATCCTGTCCTGGTTCAGTTACTTGTGGTGGTTGTTCCAATGTTAAAAAAGAAGGTGCCATAAACAGAACAAATATCCCCCCCAATAAAGCACTTAAAATACTTAGGATAATTAAGAATAAAAATCCGGGCCTTCTGCTACCACTATCATAATTAGAAAAGTGACCCATTTAAATCCCCCGTTTCTCTAGTGTTATATTAACTACTAAACTAACTTAACATCTGCCTTTAAAGCAGTAAGCTTTTCCAACCAACTTTCATACCCATTGTCTATGAATTGTGCATTACTGATTTCTGTTTTTCCATGTGCCAATAAACCAGCTGTTATAAGTGCCGCTGCTCCCCTACTATCATTTGCATTTACAGATGCTCCCAACAACTTCTCAATCCCTGATATAACTGCTGTATTACCTTCCACTTTAATTTTTGCACCAAGCCTTCGTAATTCACCTATATGTTGAAACCTACTTTTAAATACTTTTTCTGAAATTATACTTGTATTTAATGCTGTAGTCAATACAGCAGTAATAGTAGGCTGAAGATCAGTTGGAAAACCGGGGTACGGTGTTGCTTTTACATTGATGGATTTCAATCTGTGGGCACCTATGACTCTGACAGCCCCCTCACTTTCTATTACTTCTGCTCCAGCTTCTCTTATTTTGGCTGTTACTGGCTTAAGATGTCTGTTTACAATTCCATTTAGAGTAATATCATTCCTATTTGTAGCTGCCATTATCATAAAAGTACCTGCTTCCATTCTATCAGGCATAATTGTATACCTAACAGGATTTAATGCAGAAACACCCTTAATCTTAACACTATCAGTTCCTGCTCCCCTTATTTTAGCACCCATAAATGTTAAAAAACTTGCCATGTTCACTATCTCCGGATCTTTTGCTGCGCCTTCTATTACAGTCACACAGTCACCCAATACTGAATTTAATATAAGGTTCTCAGTAGCACCAACACTAGGATAGTCTAAATAAATCTTACTATCCCTTTTGTTATGTCCTATAACTTTAATTTGACCATTTTCTATGTCTGCATGAATACCTTTTAAATTAAAACCTTTTAAATGAAGATCAACCGGTCTTGGCCCAAGATTATCATTTCCAGGTAGGGATATGGATGACTCACCGAATCTCCCAACTAAAGGTCCTAAGAATAGAATAGATGCATGAAGCTCTTTAGAATAATTATAGCCAATTGTACTAGAATTTAAATCCGAGCAATCTATAGAAAGTTGATTGGTATTAACCCATTTATATTTCACGCCTATACTCTCTGCAACATTGAGCATTACATTTACATCATTAACCCTTGGTACATTATCAAGGACTATTTCTCCATTAACAAGAAGACAAGCAGCAATAATAGCAATACTAGCATTTTTAGAGCCACTAATATAAACGTTACCTTTTAGAGTTTCCCCGCCATTTACAATAGCCCTTTTCATAGGATCACCCGCTTACCCTCTATTTGTTAATAGATATTCGAGGAATCTGCGAGTATTCCTGCATTAATGATATGTAATATGTATATTATTAATTACCCTTAAAATTCCAGGAACGGATGCCGCCAATACTTCTGCCGCTTTTTTTGAGCTAGGGGTATAAACCTCACCACTTAGGTAAGCTGTACCCGCAACAACAAAAGCCGAAATATTTTCATCGTTAATATGTGGTTGCTGAGATAGCAATATTCTTATTCTTTTTGTAAATCTATTATCTTGCACACCGCTTTCTGCTGCATGTAATTTATTCAAAATCTTCCTAACCCCATCTACTGCTGAAGAGATTTCTTCTGCAAGTACTGCTTGATTAGCATTATCTACTGTTCCATTTAGAATAACCTTTCCTTCCTTTACCTCTGTTTGTATATCTTGCGCATCCAGCTTCTCCTCAAGAGAGAATAATCTTTCAATCTCATTTACTAAGGATGCATCATCCTTCTTAAATTCATCTTTAAGTTTCAATTTACTTATTACTTCCTTAACACCTAAAACCTTTGTAGCAAGCATCATGGCCTTTCTTTCTTGAGCTATGTTTTTAATATTGCCCATGAGCAGAACTATTCCTTTATGAACCTCTACACTTATTCCATCTAAATCTGGCTTCACAATCAGTTTTTTCTCTATCATTTCAGTAACCTTGTCATCGCCGATTTCACCATCAGTAGAAATAACTAGATTGTTTTCAACTTTTTTAACCCCAGGAATTTTTCTAACTACACTTTCCACTTTAGTTCTATCATTTAAAACATCAACTACCCCTGACACAGATGCAATGCCCTTACGAACATTAACATTTATATCGGACATCCCGTCCTTCATTAAGGCTGTCATTATTGCATCCTTCACTTGGGAGTCATTTAATTTCATTCAGGTCTACCTCCCTGTTATTAATTGTTTGTTTAACCTACCTAACATAACAATACTTTTTGAACTTGCGTCACTAAATATTTTACCTCTATATCATGAAGGTTATTCGAAGATAGCAAGTTAATGAATTCTATGCAAAAAAAGAAGGCAGTTTTTAGTCTTACCAAGGACCTGTTGCTTTTAAAAGCCTTATTTGGCTTTTAACGTGGGGTTTTATATATTGGAGGTCAGTTAAAGGAGTTACATATATCTTAAAACATAAATATGAAGTAACTGTGAAGTAAATTTAAAATTAATATGAAGTTTTAGATATTTCTTCAAACTGTCTTAAAGTTTTTCCAGTTGCAATTTGAAATGCTTGGTTTAGTGTTTTACCGGTACCTAGGTTATTTAAAATTGTGTTTAATCCTTGATAACCATACTGGTCCACAAGCCATTCAATCATAAGTAGTGATTGACTGTAAGCAAGTGATTGATTTGGTAATTTATCAAAATCTCTATCCATGTGTTTAAAATCATACCAATCCGACTTATCAGTTTCTAATGCCACATTGTCAAATTGAAATCCTGTTATCTCTTTTTCGATTAACTGGGCAATACCTTCAGTAAACCATCGAGTGTAGTTTCCTCTTGTCCTGTAATCAACTACTAGATGGGCATATTCATGAACCATTGGCCCATTCTTACGAAACTTCTCCTTGGCTTTATCGTCGGACAAATCATCATCTAGCCATTCATTTGGTGATAGGATTCTTATTACACCTGCCCAATAAACACCCATGGCACTTTCATCAGCATCCCAACCAAAGCTCTTTCCAAGACTTTCACTATTAGGGTAAACAACAATGGGTACTTTGCTTTCATCTGAGTAATCCAAAATTTCATTTACTTTCTCGAAATCCATTTTTATTGTATCAAGTACTAGATCTATTTTATCTGCATCCTGCTCTTGATATTTAAGAAAAAACTGTTTATCCCTAAGGGAATTCCAATCTCTTGTTTTAAATTCTATATCTTTTTTAGCAGTTTCTCTCACAAAGCTATACGCAATGGATTTTGGTAAAGCAGGACTTTTAATTGATAATGACATTAAAATAAGAATAAATGTCAATGCAATGTTTATACACAACCTAAATAACCTTCTCGTCAGCTGTAATAAATCAGCCTTTTGCAGCATGGTTAGCCCCTCCCCCTATTGCTAACTTGCAGCCACTATTGAAATAAAGTTCTTGTTAACCAGTGAACTTCTGGGCACATTAAATTATACTATGATTCTAGCTCCAATATCATTGGAAAATATTATAGTATTGGGTTTTAGTATGGTTTTTGATAGTGAAATAAAAAAGCCTTAGAAACGTAAACCTAAAATGGTTTTAGTCTCCTTGGCTAATTATATTAAACATGTTGAATTTTTATCAACTTGGCTTAACTCTAGCTCCATGGTATTTTTCGTTTCCCTTTTCCTCAAGTAATTCCACACTATTTGACTCATGCTCATATTCTTTAAGTAATTTTGATAAAAATTCCAATTCCTCTCTAATGTTCTTCTCCCTTCTACTTAAAATAAGCAAATAAGTACTAATGCTTGCCCAGATAACCAGACATGCTACCCATAAATATATCAATATAATCACTCCCAAGTAATAAGATTAATTGCTTCCCTTTTTCGAATAGCCAGAGTGTCTTTGATCTGCAGTAGGTCGTAGGACTGTTTTAACATGTAAAAATAAAGCAAACTAAAGCTAACTAGAGTAAATACTAATGTAAAGACCATTTCTCCAGTTAATCCTCCACCTGTTACTATTGGAGGATGGAGCCTGCGCCCCCACCATTCTACTGAAAAATACACAAGGGGAACATTTAAAAAGCCTACTATACCAAAAATTGCTGCAATACTCTGTTTACCCGTCTCATTTGTTGCTGAGCTTCTGACAACAAGATAGGCTATATAAATAAACCACAATATAAGAGTGGTAGTTAACTTTGGTTCCCAAGTCCACCAAGTTCCCCAGGCAACTCTAGCCCAAATTGGTCCCGTAAGAAGCACAATAGTAATAAAGAGGGTGCCCAGTTCAGCAGATGATGCCGCAACTCTATCAAATTTTGAATCCTTAGTAATTAAGAATAACATGCTACTAAGAAAAACAACGAAGAACGCAAAAAAACCTGTCCAGGCAGAAGCTACATGAAAGTAGAATATCTTTTGAATTGGTCCCATTACTCTTTCTTCAGGAGCGTAAAGAAATACTGTTGTTATAGCTAAGGCCATACCTACAAATATCAAAATACGTAATTTTTTATCCATTTTGCCACCTCCTTCTCATTCATCGGTTAAATTTTCTATAAAAAGACTAGGAACAATAATTACTCCAACATTATAAAAAAGTATAATTTTTAACCACTGAGATAATTGTTCCTCGCTACCAATTAAAACTAGATTACTTGCCTCCACTAAACTTATTAATAAGGGAATTAATAATGGTAAGAGGATAACAGGCAATAGGATTTCTCCACCTTTAATCCGTATTACCATTAGACCAACAAGAATAGTAATAGCACTTAATGCGTGGGCCCCCAAGAGGTGAACAAGAAATAATTTGCCCATTGAACTTGTCTCAAGGCTTATTTGGAAAAAGACCATGAACATCAATACCATGAATACCTGGAGGATTGTTAACATAAAAAATATTGCTAAACTCTTCCCCCAAAATACAGCTTGTTTGCTTACAGGAGACATGAATATTGCTGCAATACAGTTATTTTCTTGATCTACATAAATGGACCGGTTAACTACAAGTATTACAGTAAAAGTAATTGCTATCCATAGGAGTCCAGCAAAGAGCCTTCTATCTATTGTAGTATCTATAAAAATTATGGAAAAAACAAAAGCCAGTAAAAAGGCAAAAAACATGCCTAAGCCTATGACTGTTTTTTGTTTCTTTTCTAGTAGAATTTCTTTTTCTATCAAAACTGATACTTCTCTTATAAATTCCATTAAACCCTACCACCACTAACAACTATTTTTCTATTTTGGTCAACTTCGGTATCCTCACAAGGAAACTCAATCTGACTTACGGAACCTTTTTTTAATACTACAATTTGATGAGCTATGGAAATGAACCTGTCCACATCATGAAGTGCAATGATTATATATTTTTCTTGGATTAACAGTTCCTTGATAAACTTAACAACTTTTTCTTGAGTCTTAATATCTAGACCTGTAAGTGGTTCATCTAATATAACAATTTCAGGTCGATGCATCAATGCTCGAGCAATAGAAGCCTTTTGCTTCATTCCTTTTGAAAGCTCAGCTACCGCTTGATCTATATAAGTCATAAATCCTATACTTTTTTCCAACCTTTCTATTTCATCAGAAAAGTCCTTTACATTATATAACCGTGCAAATAAAAGTAAGTTCTCTCTCACAGTCAAGTTTTCATAAAGCATCAATTCATGACCAGAGTATCCAACTACCTTCCTATATGAAGAGTCATATGTACAGGGCTTGGATTGCCATACAATGCTTCCCCGAGTGGGTCGTGTAAGGCATCCTAGAATCCTTAGCAAGGTTGATTTACCGGCACCATTATGACCTGATAAAATTGTCAAGGTCCCCTTTGGTACTGCGAATTTTATATTATTCAGTATTTGAATTCCGTTTACGGTCTTTGAAATGTTTTCAATTTCAAGTGTCATTTTAGTTCCTTCCTAGATTTTAAAAAGGCTATAAAACCTCCGAAAGCTAATAAAAATCCTCCAAACCAAATCATTCGCATAAGTGGGTTGATGTGTATTATAAATGTTGCCTGTTGACCCAGTTCATCCCATCCTGCCATTTGCACATAGACATCTTTAGCCCAGTTTCCATCAATAGCAACCCTAGAAATAGGCTGCCAATTTTCATAGAAAGCCCTACTAGGCTTCAAATCATAAAGGATTTCCTCTCCATTAGATACAGGCAAACTGGCATAAACAGTCATTTCAGCAATATCTGGAACATTATTTAATCCTTCATAAGTAATATGGTAACCAGATACTTCTGTTGTTTCTCCATAGGTAAGTGTTTTGGTATAATCCTGTGAATAAACTTGAGTTGTAATTACTCCAACTGCAAGTATTACAATACCTAAATGTACCACGTGTGCACCAATAGGCGTTTTATAAAATAGATTACCATACTTAATCTTACCTTCTTTAAGTCTTTTGACTATCATACTCATAGTTTCTTTGAAAATGGATATAAATGCTAATACACAGACTATATAACCGATTACGGCTGTGATAGGTCCCTTGGCGAAATAGTAAATCAGACCTCCCACTCCAAAGGAGATCGTTAACAGGATTACTATCCATTTTATTTGTTTTGTGCTAATTTTATTTCCATAACCTATAGCAGGCCAAATTCCCATTAGAAGTATAGTTGTTGCAAATAATGGAGCTGTAATAGTATTAAAAAATTCCTGAGTAAGGTTTATCTTATCTCCAGTAATAAATGGGGTAAATAGTGGGTAGATAGTGGCAATCCATACTAAAAACCCAGTAATGGATAATATTAAAGCTCCCCCAACCAAAATATTAATTCCGATAGTATCTTTTTTTGTTGTATCACCTATAACCTTTGACCGATATACAAGATAAACAAGCACTACTATTACCAAAATTATATAAGTTAAAAAATATATTCCCGAACCAGTATCGCTAAAGGCATGAACTGACTGTAAAATACCGCTTCTCACAATGAAAGTTCCAAAAATAGTCACAAGGTACGCAGAAGCAATTAGAAATATATTCCATGCCTTATAAATAGAAAATTTTCTTTCAAGATGTACAGTATGTAAAAGTGCAGTCACAAGTAGCCATGGTACAAAGGAAGCATTCTCTACTGGATCCCACGCCCAATAACCACCCCACCCTAGCTCCTGATAGGCCCACATGGCTCCTAACAAATTTCCAAGGGTTAAAAATATCCAACTCGCTAATATCCAAACTCTAGCCTTATCAGTCCAAGTCTTTTTTGTGGGAAATATTAAGTAGGATATAGCTAACCCAAAGGGTACCACCAGTAAGCCATAACCAACAAAAAGGGTAAATGGATGAGAAATCATATAGGCATTTCTTAACATTGGATTTAGCCCCACCCCTTGCTGTGCCTGTACTTCCATTAAAGAAAATGGATTAGATTTAGCAAGCAGGATAAGTAAAAAGAGACAAATATTAAAGATAATAACACCAATAACAGGTAGGCTTGTATAGTCTTTTCTCTTTCTTTCAGAAAACAAGTATATTACGAGAACTAACCCTAAAAGTCCTGTCCAAAAAAGAAGCGAACCAGCATCACCTGCCCAAAATGCACTTATTTTATATATTAAGGGCAAATAATCACTCGTGTAGGTATAAGCATAAACAACTCCATAATCACCTTTAATAAGTATGGATAAAAGCGCAAAACATGATATTCCAATACAGATAACTGTTGCTATGGATAACCTCTGTACGCTTTTTACCCATAATTTCTTTTGGCTGTAGCATCCCTGTACGAGTAAGATTACACTCATAACTGCTATCAGTAATCCTATTCCTAAAGAAAAGCTTCCTAAAGATCCCATAATTCACCTCATTACTTTGCATCATATTTTGAAGGACAACGCGTTTGCAATTTATTAGCATTAAAAACGCCTTCTCGGTAATAACCTTCCACCATAATTTCTACCTCATCCAAATCCATAACAGTACTAATAGGCTTGTTATATACAACAGGTATCGAGTATTCACCGTCAGTTAGATAAAAACTTAGCTCTTGAAGTGAACTATCCCACTGTACTGAATCTGGGTCAGCTAACCCTACCAGCATAAGTTGTCTATCTACAACTTCCTCTTCTATAAGGTTAGCGAAGGAAGTCTCATAGCTAACCTGTACATTCTGTGAAAATGTAAATAGCGTGTAAGAGGATATAGACAACAGGATAAAAACTAGTAGTATTTTTGAAAGTTTCACATTATCACCTCTTAACCATTATTTACTAGTTATGAGATTTTTATTTACTATAAAATAATATTTGTTAAAAAGAATTTTTAATAATTGTGCATATAATGCAAAGAAATACCCAGGAGGTAAAAAATGCCCTGGGTATTTAATAGTATATATAAACTTATTCCCTATGCCCTATTCTTCTTTACTTCCACCCTCACCAATTACAATTCTTTTAGTAAAATACGTTTTCCTAATATCACTAGCTTTTTCGACCCAAGCATCAATACCAATTGTTTTCATTAAACAAAGATTATATAGCTTTATATTGTGAGGAAATCTATCTGCACCGTCAGCAAGTGGCATCAAATATTCGCAAGGGAAAGTATCACAGTTAAAACAATAATTTACTCCTTTTTCGTTAGCGCAATCACGTGTTTTGCAGCTCTTGCCTTGAATTTTCAGGAACAAACATACGTTGCCGTCAATACAACCGTTACAAGTTATTTTATCTTTAGGTATTTTTGTGCTGGATGATAATCTAGTTTGCAGTTCCTCTGTTACATTGTCTTCAAAAAGCTCACAGTTAAAGCAATCAATACCACATGGTGCTATAATTTTTTGTTTCATAGTAAATGCCCCCCGTTTAAATTTGTTTGTCTTTCATTTACTTAGACATTTACTTAGACAAAAGGGTTACATTATTTCTACTGCTCCCTTTAATTTATTAATAAACTCATCTTTCGTCCATATTGCTTCAACATTATATAAATAATCAATCTTCCTCAGTACAGATAGATTTCTAAAATGATCTTTTTTGAGTTCTTCTGTTTTTGCTTGATAATGTCCCATAGGTATTTCCAAATTATGATCTCTCATAAACTTAATCCATAAATAGCACTTGCATGGTTTCTCAGGGTCAATCAAATTACAGCGCATTTCAAACAACTCTTGAAGCTTTTTTCTGCCTCTGTGAAGAGTCACCTTAACATTTTCAAGAGATATATCTAAGACCTCAGCAATTTCTTGATTTTTAAGCTTCATGCAGGTCTTTAATAAGAAACATATTCTTTGATTCTTAGGCAAACAGTTCAAAAAGCCTTGTAAGCATTTTTCTCGCATCTCATCAATGATCAAATTATCATCATAATGAGGAGTATAACTAATACTATCAAAAAACTCTTTTTCACTAATTCTTAAATCTTCAGTAATCCTAGTCACTGGCAACCTATCAATATATTGAAAAAATGTATTACTTTCATTGATTACAATTCTATATATCCATGTATATAACTCTGATTCACCCTTAAATTTTTGAATATTTTTATAGGCTCTTAAAAATGAATTCTGCAAAACATCTTCAGCATCTTGATGGTTTCCAATCATTCTATATACACATGAATACAGTTTCTCATAGCTATCATCAAAAATACTCTCAAGCTTTACTATTAAATCATTTGTTTTCACATTACTTTTCATATAATACCCCTTATCCACGTTATCTTTGTACTTTTCACCACTAATATAGTGAGATAGCTCATAGCAGTATACTCTTGGACAATTTCTCTAAAAGATTATAGAAAATACGCAGTAATTAATCTTTCTTCTTACTAAGTCTTGAAATACCAATCAATAAAAAAATGATACTTATTGCCCATATGATTCCAGCCTGCCCAATTTGAAGAGACGTATTTTCAGATGACATGGTGGTACCAGGCAATAAAGTAGCACCAGTAATTACATTTATCCATTTTACAACGGCAAAGGAAAATATTATAAAATGGGCTATTAGCCAAATAAAAGCATTTTCCTTACTTTTAAACCATAACCTCAAAACAGTACCTAAAGCTATGGAGATTACAATAGTATAAGCACCAATAAGTAGTGGTATTGTTTCCGATTCCATAGGTATCATAATCATCAAACCTTTCTTAGTAGCATCAGTAATAGTAACCTATATTTGGTTCTGTTCTTAATTTTTTCTATATTTTTCCTTAAAATCCTTCAAGTGACTGATAATATATAATCTAGCTCAATCATTTTGAATAATATTGTGAAACTATGTCAAAATAGTCGCATGAAAGAAAGCCAACCATATGGTTGACTCCTACTTGACCTTACTTAACTTCGTAGCCTGCTTCTGTTACAGCTTCCTTGATTTTTTCTTCAGTAATTTTGTCTTTTTCAAATGATACAGTTGCATTATTTGCTTCAAGGTTTACCTCAGCCTCACTAACTCCATCTAAAGTTCTTAACGCATCCTCTACTGCTTTTTTACAATGGCCGCATGACATACCTTCAATACTTATAGTGATAGATTGTAATCCTTTGTCATTACCCACTTAAAATCACCTCCTATTTTAATAGCTTCGTTTTCACCCTATTAATTATTATATAAAATCTGGCCCATGACAAACCTTAAGTTATAGGTGTAAGCTTAATTTACACATTTGATAGTGGACCTATGCAAAATAACTTTGTTTTTGCTATAATAATGAAATATACTTCCACCCATTTTGTTTGTATTAATAGTCTAGAGCAGGAATCTTAGTTACTATTCTTTAATAAAGGAGCTTTTATTGTGACATTAAACATAAAAAGAACTGACAGGAAATGGTTTCTTACGCCAGTTAAAAAGAATATCTATAATTATCAAATGATTGAGGACGGGGACAGAGTTGCAGTAGGTTTATCAGGGGGCAAAGATAGTTCAACCCTCTTTTATATTCTGTCAGCCCTCCAAAAACAGCTGCCTATTAAGTTTGACTTAGTACCAATCACACTTACACTAGGTTTTGATGATATGGATATTACACCCTTAATAAACTTTGTTTCAAGTTTAGAAGAAAAGCTTAACATTGAACCTACGCTGATAGCTAAAATTGTATTTGACATTAGGCAAGAGAAAAATCCCTGTGCTCTATGTGCTAACCTTAGAAGGGGAGCACTTTATGAGACAGCAAAAAAGTTAAATTGCAATAAGGTTGCCCTTGGACATCACCTAGATGATGCCATTGAAACATTTTTCATGAATCTAATCTTTAATGGACAGATGGGTATTTTTCAACCTAAATCTTATCTAGATAGAACTGATATTACTCTTATCAGACCGTTAATTTCTCTTGAAGAAAGTACAATTATTAAGATCGTTACAACTAAAAACATTCCTGTTGTAAAAAATCCCTGTCCAGCAAACAAAAAGACAAAAAGAGAAGAAATCAAAAAACTTGTCTCTAGCTTAAGCGAGGATTATTCTGATATTCGCTATAAATTCTTATGTGCTGTCCAAAATGTAGCTTTAGAAAACTTCTGGAACAAAGATCAGTACACTAAACCTAATATCAGATGATTGATTTACTTCTCACCAAGATATCTTTCTGCAGACATTGCAGCTGTTGCTCCATCTCCGACTGCAGTAGATACTTGACGAAAAAATTTCTCTCTAACATCTCCAGCTGCAAATACTCCAGGCAGATTTGTAGTTAAAAAACTATCTGTCTGGATATAGCCATTTTCGTTCAAATCTAAACCCTCAAGCCATTCTGTATTTGGTACTGTCCCAATAAATACAAAAACGCCATCTATATCTTCTTCTCTTCCCACTCCTGTTTTTATATCTTTTACAACTATTTTTTCTACACCCTTGTTACCCTTGATTTCCTCAACAACAGTACTATATACAAACTTTATTTTAGGATTATTTATGGCTCTTTCCTGAAGAATTTTCGTTGCCCTTAACTCATCGCGCCTATGTATAATTTGTACTTGACTAGCAAACTTTGTTAAAAAGATAGCCTCTTCAACAGCAGAATCTCCCCCACCTACTACTGCAACTTTTTTACCCTTAAAAAAGGCTCCATCACAGGTGGCGCAATAAGAGACCCCTCTACCCTGGAATTTTCCTTCACCTTGCACACCTAATTTTCTAGCTTGTGCTCCTGAAGCTATAATCACGGACATTGCCTCAATATTATTATTGGTTGTTTTTATTTTCTTAATATCATCATGTAAATCTACGTTCAGTACATCTTCTATTATCATTTCTGCACCAAACTGGGTAGCTTGTTGATAAAACTTCATCATTAAATCAGGCCCGGATACTCCTTCTGGAAATCCAGGAAAATTTTCTATCCAGCTAGTTAAAGCCGCTTGTCCACCAGGCATACTCTTTTCAATAATAATTGTTTTCCTACCACTTCTAGCAGTATAAAGAGCAGCAGTCAACCCTGCAGGCCCTCCCCCAACTATTGCTACATCATGCATTTAAATTCACCTCATTTGAGAATTTCCAAAATTTTATCGCACAAAAACTCAACTCTTCCACGGAAAATAAAATGACTCTATGTTATTTTTGACAACCATGGGCAATCTTTATGCATTGGTCCATCACTACTTCTAATCCTGCCTTTTTGGCAACGTCTGCTGCCTCCTCATTAACAATGCCTAATTGCATCCATATACTTTTAGCATCAATCTTAATCGCTTTTTCTATTACAGGCATTACTTCTGATGACTTTCTAAAGATATTAACTATATCGACTTTTTTCTCAGCAGGTATTGATAAAAGGTCTGGGTATGCTTTAATACCTAAAAACTCCTCTAATTTTGGATTTACAGGAATAACTTCAAACCCTGCATCCATTAGATATTTTGCAACCATATGGCTATCCCTAGATGGTTTATTAGAAACACCCACTACTGCAATTGTTTTAATATTACTTAGATCCATAATATATCTCACATCCCTCTTATATTATAGCAAAGCCCCGGCATATTATCCGGGGCTTAAATCTAGTTTCTCACGTATTTTGTGGGATTATCCGGTTGGCCATTAATTCTTACCTCAAAGTGCAAATGGGGTCCTGTACTATTTCCTGTACTCCCAACCTTTGCAACTAAATCTCCTCTTTTTACCTGGGCTCCAGAACTAACTAATCTCTGAGATGCATGAGCATAATAGGTAGTAACACCATCACCATGGTCAACAATAACCAAGTTGCCATATCCACCTCTCCAACCTGAGAATATAACACTTCCCGCTTCGGCTGAATAAATTGGATCCCCTGTTTTACCACTAATATCTATACCTGTATGGAACCCACCACTTCTATATCCATAGGGTGATGTAATTGAACCCCTTATAGGCCAAGCGAGGGGGCCTGACCCACCTCCACCCCTGGAAGCTGTCATCACTTTAGTTCCAACAGAAACCACCTTGGTTTTAGGTTCTTCAATTACCACTTCATCCACTATTTTCTTTTCTAAAATTTTCCCGTTTTCAACCTCTATAAAGTATGTAACTTCTTTTTTACCACTCGATCCTGCTTCCTGAACCTTTTGTTGACCCCTAAAAAGTGAGTCTGTGTTAACATACTTTACTGGAGATGATATTGCCTGCTCTGCAACCTGCTCATATTTTACTTGAACATTAAATGCAGGTTCGGGCTTTATTAGTCTCACATCTTGCCCAATATTCAACAAAGTTCCATTTATTTCTGGGTTAGCTTCCTCTAATTCTGAAACTCTCATCCCATTCTTTTCAGCAATGGTCCAGAGTGAGTCACCTGATTCAACTTGATAATAAGTGACCTCTTCTTCGCCAAATTTGAGAGCTTCTAAAGCGTCTTCATAACTTACTATATCTTCCTTATCAACCTCTACTGGCTCAATAGTAATTTTTTCTGCTGCTTTTAACTCTAAAATATTTATTTCATCGCTATCACTATTAGCAGGTAAATAACTTTCTTTTACATCTTGTACAACCTTTTCGGCTAGCTTCATATCCTCTAATATTACTTTTTCTTGACCATCAACAAAAATACCAAAAGCTCCATAATGGAACACTAAAGTTTCCTCTAAAACACTAGCTGCCTGATCCTCTTCCATTATTTCATCTTTTTTTGCTTTTATGGGTTCAAATTCAATAGTACTAATACAACTTAAACTTAAACCATCTACTTCTTTTTCCTTATGCAGAGCCTCTACTATTTCTTCAACCTGTTGCTGGCCTTTTGCTATACCAATAACTGAACCATCAACTTTAACACTAACTGCATTTGGTTGGGCATATATATTGAATGAAAATACACCTATTATAATTATTACAAATAACGCTCCAATTACTCCCTTATATCTATTGAAGTTTTTTATCTTTAATCCTCCAAAACCTGAATTGTCCATCTCTTCTCTACTCGTTGGTGACACTATACCCCCACACATCCTCCCCTTCGAGATTTTACAATTTTACAGTCCCCTTATCTATATTATGCATCTGAGCCTGTCCATATTGTCCTAACTTTTCTAAAAGATGAAATTTCTACATAGAAAGTATAACATAAATTGATAAATATCTGAAGAAAAAAATCTCGGATATTGTCGCTTAATTAATATTATTTTTTATTCCAACAAACGCCTCAAAAAGATCTTCTTTATTTTTTGGGGGTTCTGAGTCTGGTTTTACTAAACCACATCCCTTTAGCTGTAACCATATTTCAAGTATTAAAGGTGTTTCAAGATGTGAACTAATTAAAATTGAATCATTTGAAAAGACTCTACTTGGATTACCCTCTTCTACAATTTGTCCACTATCAAGTATAAATACTGTATCTGCCCATGAATATGCAAGGTCAACATCATGGGTTGATATAAGAACTGTTGTCCCATTTATTTGAAGCTGATTTAGGACATCAACCATTATCTTAGCATTATATGGATCAAGACCTGCAGTAGGTTCATCACACACTATTACTTCTGGTTCCATAACCAATACACCTGCCAAAGCTACCATTTTTTTTTGACCAACACTCAAGAAATGTGTAGGCTTATTATATAAATTGCTTATACCCAGCTGTTCCCCAATCTGATGTATCTTCTTTAAAGCAATCTCTTTAGATACTCCTATATTCATTAAACCAAAGGAAATATCCTGTATCACACTTGCCGAAAAAAGCTGATTATCAGGATTTTGAAAAAGAACTCCTACAGTTCTCTTTAGATTGTTTAAAAAGCTCTTTTGATATATATATTGCTTTCCATTATAATACATTCCTCCAGAGGTGGGTTTTAATAAGCCATTTAGGTGTAAAAGGAGTGTTGATTTGCCTGCACCGTTTGGTCCTAGTATAGCTGCCTTACTATTAATTTCTACTGCCATATTTACATCATTAAGTGCTTTTGTTCCATCACCATATTGGTAGAATATATCTTTTGCCTCTAATATAAATTTTGTCAAATTAAAACCTCCCAATGATGTACATAAAAACAAGTAGGCTATCAAAAGCAATTATTCCTGCAAGGTTCTGTTTTTTAGGCTTGTATTCTTCCTCAATAACTCTTAATTCCCCACTAAAACCTCGAGAAAGAAGAGAATTGTATGTTTCATCTGTATTGTTCAGACACTTTAAAAATAGGTTGGAACATAAACAAGATAATGATTTTAGCTTACCTATAAAGCCATTATATCCACATCTAGATAATTGTGATATGTATATATGATTAGCCGTCCTCAAAAATACAAAAATATTATTATAAATAAGGACCATTAAATCTACTATAATATTTGGAAACCTAAGCTTGCGAAGAACATATATAATTTGGATAATTGGTGTGGTAAGTGCCAAGAAGTATAAACAGGTTACTGATGCCAAAGCTCTGAAAAATAAACCTATAAAAGTATAAAGAGACTCATTGGTCACCCCAATCCATATAGAACCCACCTTAAATGAGACAATAAAATTTACAGATTCAGTAGTAATACTTACTGCAATTGCCATACAACCAACTAGCAGAAAACCCATGGGTAATAGCATTAATTTAAAAAACATTTTAAAGTTAATCTTAGCTGCAATAACTACTAATACTGTCATTGCTATTATAACAAAGACAGAAATGGCAATGGAATTTAGAATAAGTACCAGAGACATAGTAAGAATTGCAAATATGAATTTTTCTCCGGGATGAACATTCCGGAGAAGGGAAAAATGAGCAAATTGATCAATATTTATCATGTTACACCACGCCTATTCCTTTTTTTTTACCAATTTTGTAACCAATATAAAAACATATGAACCCAGCACCTAAAGCGGCCTGAAGTGCAAATAATAAACTCTCTATTTCTCCACCAGGAGGCTCCCATACAGAATTAAACCAGGGTTCATAATTTGAGTTTATTTCTCCAACTGCTTCTTCTGCTATCCCATCAGCACCTTCAAACTCCACACCAAAATTCATTATCAATGGAACTATAATCAATATCACTACCAATAGAAGTAATAGTAAATTTTTCTTTACAGACACAGAATTCCCCACCCATTATGATAAATTTAGACCCTCTATCTCTTGCTTACTGTAAACATAAAGTAAGTTTATAACCATCACCGTTAAAATTCCTTCAATTATAGAAATGGGAATCTGGGTAACTCCAAAAACACCTACAAATTTTATCCATGATGCATAAAATCCCCCCACCTCTGATGGATGGGCTAATGCTAGCTGAAAAGCTGTAACCATATAAGTTGCAAAGCTTCCAACAGCTGCTCCTGAAAAAACCGATACCCCTCTGGGAACACCAAGCCTTTTTAAAAGTATATAAACTCCGTATGTAACAAATGGACCAATTATAGCCATTGAAAAGACATTTGCACCTAATGTGGTTATTCCGCCATGTGCTAAAAGAATGGCCTGAAACAAAAGGACAATCAGTCCTATTACAACCATAATAGCGGGTCCAAAAAGAATGGCACCCAATCCTACACCAGTAGCATGTGATGAGCTGCCAGTAATAGATGGAAGCTTTAGTGCCGACAAGACAAATGTAAAGGCTCCAGCGAAGGCAATGAGTAGAATTGCTTTTGGGTTTTCTTTAACAATTTTACTAATATGTCTAACCCCTATAATTAAAAAGGGCAAAGTTACAATTGACCAAAATCCAGCCCACTGAATGGGTAGAAATCCTTCCATGATATGCATTGCAGCTGCATCCGTAGGGGTAATAAGCAACCACAATAGTATTACAAGTCCAGTTAAAATGTTCATATAGTATCCCCCTTCATTTTATTCAATAGTTTTAATATCTCTGAAATGTTATAAGCAGTAAGATATCTATCAGATAATTTTCTTTTAATAACTACAATAGGTATTTTAAGTTCCAAAGCTGCTGCAATTTTATTATCCGTACCTCCAGATTTTCCACTATCCCTGGTTACTATAATATCCGCATTGCACATTTTAAAGGTAGCTTTGTTTATTCTGACAGAAAATGGCCCCTGCATAGCAATAATATCTTTTGAAACTACACCTATGTCTTGACACTTTTTAATTACTTTCCAGTCAGGCAAAACACGAACCACTATTCTCCTGTCCGTTAATGAATCACTTTTGATAAATTTCTCTAGATTATAGCTGCCTGTTGTTAAAAAAATCGTACCTACTTCTTTGCCTCTTACTTCGTCAACTGCCTCTTCAAAAGAATAAACGGTTCTAATCAGCGGTTCTTTAGGCAGTTCAAGCTCTTCTCGTAAGTAGCGTATATAGGTGGGTTTTTTACTTAGGCTACAGGCTATATTTTGAAAATTATTACTAATTTCTAAATCAGCATCAATGATACAACTTATCTTCGAAGCTTCATCTGAATTAATCATGTCTTGAAATACATTTCCTTTTAACAAGAAGTCCTTACATGCAGACTTTTTGAGCCTCTCAAGACAGGTTTTGTTTTTGGCAAGTATTCCTATAGAATATCCTTCTGTAGCAATTTTTTCAGCAATTTCTACTCCTTCTTTTACTCCCACGATTAGCAAAATCATTTTTGCTTCACCTCAAACCATTGATTATAATCAGTTAATAATATGCACAAAAAAACAGCACCAAACTAAACACCTCCAATTAAGATGTATTAGAATAGGCTGCTTACTGGCTATAGTATCATCATATGCTTAAGTCCTCTTAAGCATATTCCCCTTACAGTCATAGGCTCGGATTCTCACCGATTTCTTTTTAAGCTCAATCCCTCAGAAAAAAGCACCCTTTGTTAAATTAATAAAAACTCTATACCTTAACGGTATAGAGCTAAAATTATTTCAAAAAAAATAATCTATCACCCATACGCCGTGGGTATTTCAGAAATTATTAAACAAGCAGGTTTCCTGACTTAGGATCATAGCCATTTTTTACGCCTTCCCAGTTTAACCAGTGGCATTTGTAAAAAGGCTCTCCATTACAGTGGCGGGACCGTGCTGGATTTTCACCAGCTTCCCTCGATTCCATATAACATGGAAACTTATTTAATATTAGTATTTAATTTATCTTTATTTTAACATGTACCCTATAATTATTCAATGATAATTCTTGTCTTTTCTTGTACAAACAAGTAAATTGCTGCTTCTAATCTAATCTTCTGTAAAAAGCACCCCATCTCATAGGGCTTTTCAATCTCTTCATTGTGATTCACAGCATTAGCATGGCAGCCACCACTACAAAGATATCTTGCCCAGCAAACCTTACATTCCTTATTATAAATATGCGCATTCTTGAAGCTCTGGACTAGCTCACGTCTCTTTTACACCTTAACCGAAAATATAAATCCTGAAACCCTTGCGGCTGAACACGGACTTTAAGGTTAAGAGCAGGAGAATTGCACGTGATATTAATGTGACGCTGCCAAGCGGGAAAAAAGTTAAGAAAACGGTGTATGAAAAGCAGGTAGTTTTTTGGGGAAGAAAATATGCTTTAAAGGCTAAGGCAGAGCGTGAGGAGGTCTTAAAAAAGGCTCATGATCTGGCTGCTAATCCACAAAAATATACTAAGGCCACGTCTTACGGCGCGGCTAAGTATGTGAAGAACCTGAAGTTTGATGAAGCAACCGGTGAAGTTCTTGATGTTAAAGAGCGTCCTGTCTTTAATTCCGTAAAAGTAGTTGAGGAAGAAAAGTATGACGGGTACTACGCTATTGTTACAAGTGAAATGGATATGTCTGATATGGAAGTTATTGAGACTTATCGGGGCTTATGGGAGATTGAGGAGACATTCCGCGTTACTAAGGGGGTATTAGAAACACGTCCGGTATATGTATCACTTAAGGATCATATTAACGCCCACTTTCTGACTTGTTTCATAGCTCTTACTATTATGCGAATCATTCAAAGGAAAACTGGCAAGCTTTACTCTGCTGAAAGGATTGTTGAGTGTTTAAATAAAATATCCTGTTTTAATGAACATGAGAATATCTACTTGTTCGATTACAGAAGTGAGATTTCTGATGCTATTGGGGAAGTACTGGGGATTGATTTCACTAATAAAAGACTCCGTCTTGGGGATATAAAAAAAAATTTGGCGCAGGCCAAAAAATGAGGTTTTACCCTACATATTTATGACAAAATACTAAGGCCGCTATCGCCCTTATATCAAGGAGTTGCGGCCATTTTTTTGTGATTTTGCTGTAAAAGCCAGGTTATTAGTGCCATTATAGAGTGTCTTTTAATAAAAAAATAGCCCAGATTTAAAAATCCGAGCCATAATTTTTGGAGGAGTTCATTATTAGATTTAAGATTTCTTCTATCTTATCCATTAAATAATTCGATATTTCTTCCCCTGTTTTTTCTGATATATTAGTAGCATCTCCCATAACACCTGATTCAGAAACATCTGAACTTAACCAATCATTACTATAGTCATTCAACTCAACAATCGTAGATAAGTTTTCTTGTGAAATATTTTTTCTAATATAATCTAAGTTTATATAACTCAATAGTGACGTCTCAATCTCTCCAGCATGTATATCATTTTTAATATTGGTTTTAATTAAACTATCTGCACCTTTAAAAAACGAAGATGCCCATAGATCAATATTATATATCTTTACATTGTATTTAAACCTTAAGTCTTGAACGATTGAATGTAGAGTAGCTGTATTACCTCCATGAGAGTTTAAAAGTATAAATTGTTTAAAACCATTAAAATTCATAGATTTTATAATATCTTCTGTTATAGCAATTAATGTTGATAATTGTAAAGATATTGTGCCAGGAAAGTTTAAATGTTCAATGCTTTTCCCATATTTTATAACAGGAAGTATTAGTATTAAAGCATTCACTGGTAAATCTAAATTGTTAATATTTTTTAAAACATGTTCTAAAATAATATCATCTGTACCTAAAGGCAAGTGTAATCCATGTTGTTCTATTGAACTTATGGGTATCATACAAAAAGTCTTTTCCTTATCTAGCTTAGCTGTTTCTTCCCATGTAAGTTCACTTAAAAATACTGCCTTCAAAAGAGCACACCCCTTTTTTGTTAAAGTATCATTCTTTCTACTAAACTATTAGATTTTAGGACAACCTCGTTTTCATCTATATTGCATAATTCTCCATTTTTTACTACTATCTTTCCATTAACTATTGTAAAGTCTACAGGCCTATTAAACCCTACAGTTCCTAACATTGATTTAGGATCTAAGTGTGCACCAGCCAATTCTAATCGATTTGTATTTATAACAAACATATCAGCCGCTTTACCAACTTCCAACGAACCTATATCTTTTCTTCCTAGTACATTAGCACTTCCTTTTGTTGCAATTTTTAAAATGTCATATCCACTAGGAGCTTTAGAACTGTAGTGTAATCTGTGTATCAAATACGAGGCCCTTATCTCTGCAAGCAAGTTTGAACAATCATTGCTAGCACTTCCATCAACCGCAAGACCTAAAGGCACTCCCATTTCTAACATTAACGGTACCTTTGCGACCCCTGAAGCTAATTTTTGATTTGACACAGGGCAGTGTGCGACACCTGTTTGAGTTTCTGCAAGCTTACGTATTTCTTCATCCGAAAAATGAATGCCATGGGCAAACCATACATCTTCACCAAGCCACCCTAAGCTTTCCATATAATCAAGAGGTCTCATATTAAAGTTATCTAAACAATAATTGTTTTCATCCATTGTTTCTGCTAAATGGGTATGTAATCTCACCCCTTTTTCTCTAGCTAATTTTGCAGCGTCTTTCATCAAATCTGATGTGACACTAAACGGAGAACAAGGTGCAATAACTACTTGTTGCATTGAGAAATTATCTGGATTATGGTATTTTTCAATTAGTCTATTGCAATCATCCAATATTTCAGCAACACCTTGTACTAAATCATCTGGTGGGAGACCTCCATCACTTTTCCCTCTAGACATACTGCCCCTTGAAGCATGAAATCGTATACCCAATTTTTCTGCTGCATCAAACTGCATGTCAATAAATTGGTCAGACTTTTTTTTAGGAAATACATAATGATGATCAAAACAAGTTGTACAACCATATTTCAAAAGTTCACCCATGCCTACTAGAGAACTGTAATAAATTATATCATTATTAAGCTTTCTCCAAATTTCATACAGGGTTACCAACCAATCGAAAAGCTCCATATTCTGTACTTGTGGCAGATTACGCGTGAATGTTTGATATAAATGATGATGTGTGTTTATTAGTCCTGGGTAAACAAATGAAGATGATCCATTAATTATTTCCTCAGCATCAAAGGTCTCTTTCCCAATATATTTTATTTTTTCATTTTCAATCAAGATATTTTGGTTTTTTAGTACCCTATCTTCGTTATCAAGTGTTATAATAGCCTGTGCATTTTTTATCATAATTGTTGACATATCTAACACCTCTCATTTTGTTGTTAGGGCCGCAAGTTAACCCTATTAAACAGATAATTTAAGTATCCCTCAATTCGTTAATATAGTGAAGAAGCAAGCTAGCTCCTTCACTATATGTTAGTCATTTTTTAATTATGTCTTGCAGGATATGGTGGGAAGAATAAATGTTCTGTTATACTATTAAGCCTTTCTTCTACTCCATTTATACTACAATATCTCGCGACTGGTCTTCCATCCTTACCTCTAAATCCAGATATTATGCCGTCAACAACTACCAATGAGCATCCAAATGGATCTCCTGTTTGTATAGCTTCTAATGCATCTTTTCCTACTGATCCTGGTGGATGATCTATTATAACGATATCTGCCTCTCTACCTACTTCAATTTTTCCTTTGTTTAGTTTATATAAGTCTGCGGTATTGCCTGTAGCCATTGCAATAACCTTTTCAGGGGCAATATCATTCAGCGATGATGCTTTAACAATTGCCAAATTGATTGCTCCTTGCAAGGAAGATTGCCCGGTAGGAGCATCGCTTCCTAGAATTACTCTGTCCAACTCATTTCTTTCCTTTAATATTTGCAATACTTTATTAAAATTAACAAAGTTTCCGTTAACAACTAATTCCAATCCAGCATCACTTTCTTCAATCAGTTTTTGAATATGTTCAAATGCAACCCCGGTTGAACCCCCATTAAAGTGCGCTATTTTATCAGGTTTAATGTCCAAAATAGCTTCAGATGTTACCCAGGAAGAGCCAGGGATTGAAGGAGGGGCTAGGTGACATGAAACAAAAAAACCATATTTTCTTGCCCATTCAACCATAGGTTTTACTACCTCAGGATCAGATAATCCTCCTCCACCAATTTCTGCTATGATCCATACACCAGCTTCATGCATTTCTTTAAAATCTTGTTCTGTTAATCCATCAACTAATACAAGTGCACCACCATGCATTTTAAGATTTCCGCCTGGTCTGAATTTATCAAACACTCTCTTAGCTAGGATTGCCGCTGCTTTACACCCAATGGCATCATTATAAAAACGCGGCCAACCTGGACCTTGTTCTCCTTCTGATATCATTGTTGTTGTACCGTATAATAAAGCATCTCCATAACAGCCTACTGCCTGCCTTTGAGGAGCATAGTCATCCAATGTATTATGGAGGTGAGCATCAATTAGACCTGGTATAGCTATTTGTTGATTTGCATCTACTACTGTGTCAATACCGCTAGTATCAACTTCAGACTCTTTACCAATTTGTGATATCTTTCCATCCCTACATACAATAGTGTCAGCACCTTCAATAATTCCCTTATTAAAATCTCCGCTTACAATCTTGTCTATATTTTTAATAACCAAGTTTCCCATGAACAAATTCCCCCTTTTAATATTTTTTGAGTTTCTTTAATTGTTAATTAACAAACTTTTATTAAGAATAATGGAATATTACGCCCTCCTTTTATTACAATTTTTCTCTATCATATGGGACACTTAAAGCTTGAGGAGCTTTTGAATTCTTACCAGTAACAATCATAGCTATAATAGTAATCGCATATGGAAACATCAACATAAACTGGTATGGAAGCTGTACACCCAAAGCTTGTAATCTTAGTTGCAAAGCATCTGCAAATCCAAACAGCAACGCAGCTCCCAACACTTTATATGGGCTCCATTTCCCAAAAATGACTATTGCTAAAGCAATAAAACCTCTTCCAGCAGATAGATTATCAACAAATCTACCTAGGATACCTAATGAGAGATAAGATCCACCTAATCCAGCTAAAGCACCACATAGCATTACAGATAGATATCTTAATTTATTTATATTAACTCCCATTGTTTCAGCTGCCCTTGGATACTCTCCAGCTGCTCTAATTTTTAAGCCTAAGCTAGTTTTAAATAGCATAATATTAACAACAATAACAATAAGAATACTTAAATAAACAATTATACTTTGTTCAAAAACTATTGGTCCTAAATATGGAATTTTACTTAAAAATGGAATCGATATATTCTTATAAATGGCAACACTAGGAGGCGTTGTAGTTATACCAAAAATAACTCTATAGAAGTAACTGGTAATACCTAATGCGAAAATATTAAGAGTGATTCCTACAATAATTTGATCAGTTTTTAAGGTGACACACATATAATTGAGAACTAGAGACATTAAAACACCTGATATTGTACCGACCATAGCCCCAAACATTAAGCTTCCTGTAAAATAAGTGCCTATAAATCCAAAGAAAGCACCTACTAACATTTGTCCCTCAAGGCTAATATTTACAACTCCCGAACGTTCTGCTATGAGCTCTCCCGTTGCTGCCAAAAGTAATGGAATAGCCATCCTTATACTTGCTGCAATTAATGTAACTATAAAAATCTCATTAAATATGGTGCTCATCACGGACACCTTCTTTCTTAACCCCTAACAAAGAACTAATTATTTTTCCATTTTTAGGATATGCTAATTTGGGTTTTAAGCTGAAACCTATTAACATGAACAAAATAACTAAGCTTTGTATTATATAAACAATTGAAACTGGAACTTCCATAGTTACCTGCATTGAATTGGCTCCTACAGTAAGAGCTCCCATAAAAAGACTCGCTATAATAATACCCAATGGATGTAATCGACCTAAAAGTGCAACAACAATTGCAGTAAAGCCAAAACTGGGGTTTATTCCATCAAGGAGTCTAAAATGTATACCAAATACCTCAACCATTCCGGCCAATCCGGCAAAAGCACCACTCAAAGCCAGTATTAGAGTTGTATAAAATTTTGTATTTATGCCTGCGTAATTTGCTGCCTTCGGGGAATAACCTACAGCATTAATTCTATATCCCCAGACTGTTTTGGAAATAAAAATAAATGCAACAACTGCAAGTACAATAGCGATTACTATTCCAAAATGTGCCCTTGTGTTAGGTATTATAGGAAATAATCTCAATGAAGAAGCAATCAGTTTACTTTGAGGAATAAAGGCCCCCGGCTCCTTTAGTGGTCCATACACCAGATAGCTCATAAAGTAAAGTGCTACAAAATTCATCATTATTGTCATAATAACTTCATTCGTACCAAGTTTAGCCTTCAAAAATCCAGCAATTCCTCCCCATATACCACCTGCCATAGCAGCTGATAATAATATCAATATAATATGTAAAACAAGAGGAATGCCTATAAAAGTAGTGGCTACCCAGGTTGCCGCAAGGGCACCCATATGAAACTGCCCATCACCACCAAGGTTTATCAATCCTCCTTTAAAGGCAATAGCCACACCAAGGGCAATTATAAGTAAGGGTGTTGCCTTTACCATCATCTCCGCTATACCATTTACCCTTCCAAAAACTCCTTTACCCATCGAATAAAAAGCAAGAAATGGGTTAGCCCCAAAAAATGCAATGAAAATTCCACTTACTATGAAGGCTAAAATGATAGCTAGAATGATAATAGTTAAATCTAATTGATATTTTCTAAAATAGCCTTTTAGTAACTCAAATCCATTCTCCATTATTTCACCTCACAGTAAGCATCTTGTTTGCAAAAGCACATTAATTCTCCAATAATTTCTTTAGTTGCGTCTTTTTGGCTTAAAATTCCAGCTATTTCCCCACTATTTAATACTAAAACCCTATCTGATAAACTTAATATTTCCTCCAATTCAGTTGAGACTAGGATGATTGCAGTACCTTTTTGCCTTTCAATGCAAAGCTGTTTGTGTATAAACTCAATAGCTCCAACATCAAGTCCTCTAGTTGGATGCATTGCAAGTAATACTTTCGGTCCAACACTTATTTCTCTTGCCAATATTAATTTCTGTAAGTTTCCTCCTGAAAGTAAACTAGCCTCAATTTGCCTTCCAGCTGTTCTAATGTCATATTTCTCAATTAATTTATCAGTATGTTTATTAATCTCTTTATAATCTAGAAAGTAGTTTTTCAAATATGGCTTCTCACAATGATTTCTAAGTACCGCATTATCTGGTATATTAAACTTCTTTACTGACCCTACTTCTTTACGATCTTCAGGCACTAAACATACTTTTTTCTTAAAAATTTCTGCAGGTGTTTTATTGGCAATATTAACATTGTCTAAGAGAATTTCTCCAGATTCTACTTTTCTTAGACCGGAGATAGCCTCAATTAATTCTGTTTGACCGTTTCCATCAATTCCTGCAACTCCTAAAATTTCCCCTTCTTTGATGCAAAAGCTAACATTTTTCAATGAAGATACCAGCCTACGTCCCTGAACATTTAATTTTTTTAGCTCTAATATGGTCTTACCAGGCTCCTTATCTTCTTTTTCCACGGTAAAGACTACTTCTCTGCCAACCATTAATTTAGCTAATTCTTTTTTTGATACTTCATCGGTATTTACTGTAGCTACTTTTTTGCCCCTTCTCAGCACCGATATTCTATCACTAATTTCCAAAACCTCATTAAGTTTATGAGAAATAAAAATTATTGAATGCCCTTTTTTTGCCAATGATTTTAGTGTTTCAAAAAGTTCAACAGTTTCTTGAGGTGTAAGCACTCCAGTTGGTTCATCGAGTATTAGTAAGTCCGCCTCCCTATAAAGGGCCTTAAGAATTTCTACTCTTTGTTGCAAACCTACTGGCAAACTGCTAATTATAGCGTCTGGGTCTACAACTAAACCATGCTTTTGTGCTATCATATTAATCCTCTTTTTAGCACCCTCTAAATCCAAAAATGGTTCTTGCTCTGACTTCAAACCAAGAATTATATTTTCAGTAACAGTAAAGGGTGATATTAGCATAAAATGCTGATGAATCATCCCTATGCCTAAATTAATTGCCTTTAGCGGAGTATCAATTGACACCTCTTTATTTCCTAAGAAAATTTGACCCTTTGTAGGCTTATACAGGCCATATAAGATATTCATTAATGTGCTTTTACCAGCACCATTTTCTCCTAGAATAGCGTGTATTTCCCCTTCTTCTACTTCCAGGTTGATATTATCATTCGCATTGAAGTTCCCAAAGGTTTTTGTTATTTCTGACATTTTTAGCTTTATAGGCATAACACACACCCCGTTATTAAAAAACGAGGAGGGGAAATCCTCCCCGTTTTTAGTAGATTTACTGTAACTTGGAATCTATTCTTTCATAGATTTCTGGAACTTCAAATTCTCCGCTAATTATTTGCTCTCTAACTTCCATAACTTTTTGTTTTACTTCCTCAGGTATTTTATCCTCAAGATTATGATACGGGGCTATGTCGGTTATGCCTTCAGCAATACCTGCAATCCATACTCCTCCAAAAGTACCATCTTTAATTCTCTCAACTTGCATTTCTATAGCAATAGGTATACTAACAATGATGCTAGTCAGCATCAAGTCTGGCGCCATTTCATATTGGTCTCCACCATAGCCTATCAAGTAAACGCCTTTTTCTTTTGCAGCTTCTATTGCTCCCATACCTGTACTATCCGCAGTTTGACAAATAATATCTGCACCATTATCTATCTGGGCTATTGCTGCTTCTTTTCCCTTTGCTGGATCTTCAAATGTTCCTGTTATTACACCCAATATCTCTACTTCTTCATTAACTGATTGAGCACCCTTTGTAAAAGCTGCTAAATTAGCTAGCTGAGGAGGTATTTCCATGCCCCCAACATAACCAATTTTATTTGTTTCAGTCATTAGTCCAGCTAAAACCCCAGCTAAATATGCACCTTCATATTCCTTTTGATCAATAAATCCAACATTGGGTTCTATTTGAGCATTAGGTGGTGTTTTACCACTAACAAAGAAATTTGATTCTGGAAAATTTGGTGCAACACGTAAAGCAGGGTCTCCAAATTCAAAACCATGTCCAATTATTAAATCGTAATCTTGTTCAGCATAGTTTCTAAATATTTCTTCAATATTTGGAACGGGTACACTCTCTGTAAAAGAAACTTCATATCCTTCATCCTTAAGCTCCATCAATCCTTCATAAGCACTAGCATTCCATCCACCATCACTTATCGCCCCAGGAAGAAGTAATGCAATTTTCATTGTGTCTTGAGGATCATTACTTTGATTTTCCGGATCTACTTCTTGTCCATTATCATTTCCTCCACAACCAAACATCAATGCTAATATGCACATAGAGATAAATGCACATATTGAAACCTTAATAAACTTGTTTTGCATTGCAAGTCCCCCTTTTTTATTTACTCCTCATCGTTAATCCCTAAATAGAAACTATTCTTCCCTCCCCCTATTTTATAATCCTTGAATTTCTACGCTTTATGTCAAAATTTCTATTGTTTAAAATATTATGAATATTTAGGCGCTATTTTAAATCTTTAATTTAAAACGTCTTTGGGGTATTAGTCACAAGTAATGTGCTTTGTTTATTTGTATAGTTTTCCCAGCGATGACCTAAATCAGATTTGTAATATATAATATCTCCTTTTTCCAAATCAAAACTCTGATTATCTAGCCATATACGTATTGAACCTTCAATCACAAAGGTATACTCTTCGCCTGCATGGCGAGAAGCAGTTGGAATACTTGTTTTTGGTGATATCTCTATTATAGTTGTCTCTAATTGACAATCATTATACGGAAATAATGGTGCCTCTTTAATTCCATTATTACTATCAGAATAGTACTTACGGTCTTTATGCTTAATGATACAATAATCAGCTTCATCCGGCGTACTGATCAGATCAGCCACTTTTGTATCCAAAGCACTTGCTATTTGCTGCAACTTTGATATAGAGATACTCTCTCTTCCATTCTCTATTTGACTTAAATAAGAAACAGACAAGCCAACCTTTTCTGATAAATCTGATAATCTCATTTGTTTAGCGTTCCTGAATCTCCTTAACCTACTTCCAATGTCCATTATGACACCACCTGTCTATTTTTTACTAAATTCATTCACTTTTGTCAAAATTATTTATTAATAGTAAAGCGTTTTACTATTATAAAACCATTTTAGAATGTTTTTATCAAAAAGTCAACAGTTAAATGCTATAATCATTGAGAAAAAAGCAATTTTTGATAATGTCCTAGTATACCACTTTTGATTATGTCCCAAATATAAAATTTCATGTATGATGAAACCTCATAAGATTATTAGGATTGAGGTGTTCATTATCAGAAAGGTAGATCTAAACATGACAGAAGAATATAAATACAAATTAATTAAGAAGTTATTAGAGACAAATGGTAATAAGAAGAGTGCTGCGTTGAAGTTGAATTGTAGCATAAGGCATGTCAACCGTATGATCCAAGGATACAAAGCAAGAGGAAAGGAATTTTTTATACATGGTAATCAGGGTAAGCAACCTGTTCATGCAATTTCCCCTGAAATCAAACAAGACATCATTGACTTATATCGAACAAAATACCAAGATGCAAATTTTGCACATTTTTCCGATCTATTGTTAAAGTACGAGAAGCTTTCTATTTCACCTAGTGCACTTCGCTCTATTCTAATGCAGGAATTCATACTATCTCCCAAGGCTACGCGCAAAACTAGAAAAAGAGTTAGAGCCCAACTAGAAGAACAAAGGAAGAATGCTTTCTCTAAAAATGAAATAGCCAAAATTGCAGAGAATATCCTTGCTATTGAGGATGCTCATCCAAGAAGACCCCGTTGTGCTTTCTTTGGTGAAATACTTCAAATGGATGCTTCCCTCCATCATTGGTTTGGATTACACAAGTCTCAGCTGCACATCGCTGTTGATGATTCTACCGGCATGATTGTAGGTGCTTACTTTGATCGCCAGGAGACCTTAAACGGGTATTATCATGTCTTCCACCAGATTTTAAAAGGTTACGGTATACCCTATATGTTTTATACAGACAGACGTACTGTGTTTGAGTATAAGCAGAAAAAATCCCCTTCGATTGAAGAGGATACTTTTACACAATTCGGTTATGCTTGTAAGCAACTAGGTGTCGAAATCAAAACAAGCAGTATTCCACAGGCTAAAGGCCGTGTAGAAAGGATGTTTCAAACTCTACAATCACGCCTGCCTCTCGAATTAAGATTGGCAGGCGCAACAACCCTGGAGCAAGCAAATATATTCTTAAACTCCTACATAAAAGAATATAATGCCAAGTTCGCTCTACCTATAGATGATAGCAAATCTGTGTTCGAAAGACAACCAGATGATGAAAAAATTAATCTTACACTTGCTATTCTTGCACCACGTAAGATTGACAATGGTCACTGCATTCGCTTCAATAAGAAGTATTTTAAACCTTTAGACTCTAATGGATACCCTGTTTATTATTACAAGGGCACCTCCTGTTGGTCGTTAAAGCCTTTGATGGAAACCTTTTTGCTTGTGTAGGGGATAAGGTCTATTCATTGGATGAAATCCTTGAGCATGAACAGATCTCTAGAAATTTTGATTTCCCAACAACAGATATAAAACCCAAAAAAAGATATATTCCACCTATGAGCCATCCTTGGAGGCAAGTTTCTTTTGAGAAGCATCTAAATGCACAAACTGACCGAACAGAACATGCCTGTTAAAATCCTTAAGCACCATCTAAAAATTTGGTGCTAATGTTTCAATTTTTTTGGGACATTTTCAAAAACGCTTGACATGATAATTCTTGCTTTTTCTTTACAAACAAGTAAATTGCTGCTTCTAACCTAACCTTCTGTAAAAAACATCCCATTTCATAGGGTTTTTCAATTAATCCATTGTGATTAACAGCGTTTGCATGGCAACCACCACTACAAAGATATCTTGCCCAACACACCTTGCATTCTTTATTGTAAATATGAGCTTGTTTGAATTTTTCAACTAACTCCTTATTTACTATTCCTCGAGATAAGTCTCCCAGTAAGTATTCTTCTTTGCCAACAAATTGGTGGCAAGGATAAAGCTGTCCTTCAGGTGTTACTGCCAGGTACTGAAACCCTGCACCACAACCAGTAATTCTCTTTGGCAGACATGGTCCATTCTCCAAATCTACATTAAAATGAAAGAAGTTGAATGGCTTTCCCAGTTCTTTCCTCTTTAGATATTCTTTGACTAGCTTTTTATACTCATCTTTTAATTGAGATCTATCCTCTTCTTTAAATGCATAATCCTCTAAAGGATCAGCAACAACTGGCTCAAGAGAGATTTCAGAGTATCCTTCATCTGCAAGAAACGCCACATCCTCTGTAAAATCCATGTTTTCTCTAGTAAAGGTACCTCTTACGTAATAATTTTGTTCATCACGAGATTTAACTAGTGATTTGATTTTCGGTGAAATCAAATCATAGCTTCCAACTCCAGAAGTTACTGGCCGCATTTTGTCATGGATCTCTTTTCTACCATCTATGCTCAAAACAACACTTATATTTTCCCTATTTAAAAATTCCTCTTTTTCAGGGTTTAAGAGTAATCCATTGGTTGTTAATGTGAATCTAAATCTCTTATTTTTTAAAGCGGCCTTTTCTTTTCCATATTCAACAAGTTTTTTGACTGTTCCCCAGTTTAATAATGGCTCACCCCCAAAAAAGTCCACCTCACAGGTAGGTCTATTTCCTGAGTTTTCAATGAGAAAATCTAGTGCTTTTTTCCCTACCTCAAAGCTCATATTGTTCTTTGGTCCACCAAAATTCCCCTTACCAGCAAAGCAATATGAGCAAGCGAGGTTACAATCATGTGATATATTCAAGCATAGGGATTTTATGACATTATCAAAGTTATTAGAAATATCTTTCATTGAATGGACACTTACTCCAAAAAGAATCCCTTCTGCTATTAGTGCATTTAATTCAACTATGGCTTCCTTAATAAGTTCATCTGTATACTTTTCTACCTGCTTTTTAAAATACTCTTCATTTCCCTTACTTTTCTTAACTGCCTCTACTATATTCCAGCTTATCTCATCTAAGATATGGACACTCCCACTATTTATATCTAATAAAATATACAAATCATCAAAGGCAAAGGAATGGACTTCAGATTCCCATTGACCATTGGATGCTTTTTCCAATAATAAGGCTAACATAAAAACCCTCCCGTTAATATTACATGTTCTCTAGCCATTCATCTAACGTTTCAAGGTCAATAGGGCCTTCAAGACTATTAACCACCTCACCATTAGTGTTTAATAAAAAGTTGGCTGGTATATATTTAGCTGGAAAATGCTTAGAGCTCTTATCTTCCATATCTGCAAGGACCAAAAAAGGCAGCTCATACGAGTCTATCAGATTTATTACATCATTAGTATTCCTCTCACTTCCAGTGATGTTAATAGCAAGAAGATTCACTCTTTCTTGAAATTCCTGATGATTATCTTTTAAATATAACAACTCATCTACACAGGTTGGACACCAAGTTGCCCATTTTACAACAAGTGTAGGACGCGCTGAAAAATCAGCTTCTGAAATCATTTCGCCATTAAGAACATCCATGTTTGACAATATATCAAAAGTTCCTTCGGATTTTTCTGTATCTTGCAGAAAGAACATAGCAAAAGCTGCTCCAACCACCACCAATAGTAGAACTAAGGTTATTACGTTTTTCTTGCCCAATTTACTCCCTCCTTATAGTACGGGGACACACCTCTTTTTGAGCTATTCTTTGTCCTCGAGGAATGTCCCCAGCTGATGTCCCAACTTATGACAGAAATGCCGCCAACTGGGTAAACTTTCCAGTCATTATTAAAATTCCAAGTACAACTAGTATTGCTCCAGCCAATTTATTTAGATACCAACTAAACTTTGCAAGATTACTAGCATAACCCATTACTTTTCCCCAAAATAGTGCAGCAAGTAAAAATGGAATGCCAAGACCTAATGAATAGAAGGACAATAGAATTGCTCCTTGACTCATTGAGGCCTCTGAGCCTGCTATAATCAGAATAGATGCTAAAAATGGACCTACGCAAGGAGTCCAGGCTATGGAAAAAGCCACCCCCAATAAAAAACCATTGCTAAACTTAGGCGTTTTCATTCCGCCTCTTAATAAAAAGGATAATTCCAGCAATCCGAGCATGTGTAATCCAAACAAGATGATAATTGCACCACCAACTATATTAATACTTGTCTGGTAGTTAATTAAAAATCTTCCAATAGTACTTGCTGATAAACCCATTAAAACAAAAACAATAGAAAAACCACCTACAAAACTTAACGATTTGTAAAAGGCATTCCAGTTCAATCCTTTATCTAGTTTTATAACTGTTTCTCCGGTTAAAAAAGCCAAAAAACCCGGTATAAGTGGGATTACACAGGGTGAGAAAAAGGATACGATTCCTGCTGTAAAGGACGTTAAATAGAGTACCACTAAACACACAACCTTAAGGTTAAATTAAAATCTAAAGATGTTACTTTTGTCATTATACACTATCTTGCTATTTCCAGAAATACTAGAGGTTTCTATTAATTCCGTTAAATAAGAGAAGGACCCTCAATAAAGAAGCCCTTCTCGAGTAACGTCCGGTACTGCTTATAAAGATAATTCTACATTCTAACACAATTCACCTGTTTTGATTTCGTTAAGAAATTGTTAAGTTTATGCATACTTTAGCAATTCTGGTGTTGAGTTAGTAACATACCTTGGCCAAAACAGGAATACCACTTTCTAACTTCAAATACCACAAGATATCCTTCCTGCGTGAGTGAGTAGCAAAGCCTGACGCAATTATTCTATGTTATGAAATATTCCCTTTTCTAGTAGCCTTATCATAATATTTCAGCATATTATTTACCTAAACACTCCTTTTTTAATTACACCATAATCATTGAAACTCGTTTTAGCAGTAACCAAAATAGTTAACCCTACGCTAAGAGTTGTAGAAGCAAAGATTGCTACCATAATAGCAATTTGATATTTGATAGCTACTATTGGGCTAAGCCCACTAAGTATCTGCCCTGTCATTAACCCAGGTAGAAAAACTATTCCCATTGTAGCCATACTGGCAATACTGGGCTTTAAGGCAGCTATTAAACTATTTCTAAAGTATGGAATAAGTCCTTCTAGTTGGGTTGCTCCTAAAGACAAATTGTATAAATACCTGTTTTCATCTCTCTTTATATTTTGATAAAAGTTACTTAATCCAACAATATTCCAATTTAACGAGTTGCCTAATAACATCCCGCCAATAGCAATCAAATATTTAGCATCAAACAAATTTGTTAAACTAACAACTAACCCATTAAAATACAGTAGAATTGCACCATTAGCTAGGACAAAGGCAAAAAAAGCGGGTTTGAAAAAGAGCTGAAGATTCAATTTGCTTTCTCTCACAACAGAATATGTGGCAAATGTCACCATGATTATAAACCACATTATATTAATCAGGCTGTTATTCCAGGCAAATAAATAGTTCAAAAATATCGCCACTAGAAACAACTGCACAGACATCCTAAAAACCGAGTTTAAGATTGTCATCAATATACCTAGCTTTAATACTATACTTACAATAATAGGAATAGTTAGAAGCAAAAAAGCCAAAATCATGGAAAAGCTCGTAATATCTGGTGTGCTCATTGGTACTCCTCCAGGTTAAAAACTTTAATTTGTTTATTTTCTAGCCAGTCTTTGTCATGAGATATAATTAAGACAGTCCAGTTTGGATTTCCAATAAAAAGATTAATTACCTTGTTTTTTAAGTTACTGTCAAGTGCAGCTGTTACTTCATCCAAAAGAAAAACATCTCTACCCAATAAAATCGCAAGAATAATTGCAATTCGCTGCCTTTCTCCACCTGATAAATCAGATAAGTTTTTAGTTAGAGTTTCCTCTGTTAATTCAAAGTCATATAGTAATTGAATTAGTGGACTACTAGCTAAAAGCAGGTGGGAGTTAGCTTTATACGAAAAAATAGTATTAATTAAATCTATTACTGCAACAGAACCGATATCAACACCTTGACTGACATAAGCTATTTTTTTTCGAACATTCCAGACATTTTTGCTATTTAGCAACTTATTATCAAAGTAAACTTCTCCTTCTTTTGGTAAAATAAATCCCAGTAACATTTTAAATAAAACAGATTTACCTATCCCTGATTTGCCATAAACCAATACTTTATCACCTTTGTTCACCTTCAGGTTTATATTCCTAAATAAATAGTGGTTATTAAATGTAACGGAAACATCGTTATAAACTATCATACTATCCTCCCATAAGAAAATAACTATTAATAACCAAGGGTGGTAACTTCCACTACTTTAACATGCCAAATAAAATAGCCGCCAAGCATGTACCTATAGGTTTCAATATCCATATCAAGGTCATACCAGGACTTGTCATGATATTCAAAAAACAGCAATATATTCAATTAAAAGACAGTTACCTGTTCTAATTTAACCGTTATTGGCTATTTTATGTGGCAGAGTTTTTCCATTGAAATAGCATTAATTCTCTGTTATTATATCATTATCGAAATGCAATATCTATATTCAATATCTATTTTGAGGTATCGGAGGGTTATACTTTGGAAAAAAAAGTATTAAGAAAGTTATTTCTAGGCTTTATACAAATACATATATTACATCATGCCAAAGAACATCCAATATACGGTCTATGGATGCTTGAAGAACTGAAAGAACATGGTTATAGTATTAGCGCAGGCACCTTATATCCAATACTTCACAAAATGGAATCCAATGGACTTCTTTTCAAAGAAGAACGAAATGTAGAAGGTAAAATTAGAAAGTATTATTCAACTACCAATGCAGGAAATGTGATTCTTATCGAGGCAAGGGAAAAAGCTTATGAGCTTTTTAAAGAAATAAAATAATAGTATAAAAATATAGAACAAATCACCCCTGTAATTCCGAACCCTAAAAACACCGTGAATAAATTATTTAAGTAACTCATATGTACCTCCTCAATATTAATTTATGAAAGAGTTTCTATCTACTGTGCCATGTTCTAACCGACTTTCTGCAATTAAAACTATCTACCAATTATGCTTTTTGGCAAATATCTATCTTTTCATTAGCTTATTAAAAGCCTTATATAAGTTATCAAAATCTTTAACCAGCTGGCTATTACTCTTTGTAGCTAGGTCTTCAATTGCTGGTAGTTCAAATGGTTCTAATAGAAATATATTGATTTGCCTTCTTGAAAGCTGGAAATCTCATCATTTGAAATAATATAGTCAACTCTTTCGTTATCTTCGTAGGTAATTATTAATATTAAAGACATATAATTAGAAACGTGATTATCAAGCGGGATATAGTAAACCTTTTCGCCACTTCTTCCATCATAAAAGATAGCATCATACGTTCCGTCTGGTGTTAGTACATCAATATCTTTAATTTTTTCATCCGCAAACACGCCAAACATAGTAGGATTTATATTTTGTCTTTCATTTAGTAACTGTGATGAAAAGATAAAATTTTCATTTCGCCCAACATCCCTATTAATATGGCCACCACCACCTAACCACTTATAACCTATTAATGATTTCTTTACCATATCAACAAAATACATGTTATCTACGTTATTATTTATTCTACCAACAGAATATACCATAGTACCTGCCTCTGTCTCTTTTATATCAATGACCTCATGGCTATCAAGTAGAGTGCTCCTCATATCCTCGATTGGATCAAAAGGGTCAGCAGTATTGCTAAATACAAGTATTAAGGAAATAACTGCCACTAAAATAAATCCAATAATCATAGTTTTTTTAGTCAAAATTGAATGCCTCCCTTTTAATAATCTTTTATTTAAACCTAAGAATTTATCATTATTATTATAATATCACACATTTACTTTCTAAGCGCCACATCATACTCTTTAGCTTCATCAAGTTGTTCTTCTAATTCGTAATTTGGTCTTCTAAATCCCTATCTCTTCTTGGATACTGATCTATTATTTCTTTCGTCATTATCGGGGTATAAAAAATACATAGAATTGACTAGGTGGTGGGCAATCACATCATTTAAGCAACAAAAATTCCACTCAAATAAGTGGAATTTTGTAAAATTTTTTATAGTAGCTATAGTTATCCAATTCCTTAAAACCAATAGGTCCTCCGAAAAGACTTTAAGAAACTCACTATTTTAACAGGATGTTCAGAGCTAGAATCGGTTGATTTTTTGATTCTATAAAGAACCTCTATGCCAACGTCTTCGGATCTTTCAACAGAAATTATTTCAATCTGTTATTCAGTTTGACCAACTATGATGGCATATGTCCATAAACCTACTTGTGCCATTCCCTTACTAGTGTTTTCGCTAGAAGGAATATCTGATATGTGGCTTTTTATTTCTTGAGAAGTATCCGATAATGCTAACTCTTTATACGAGACATCTTTTTGTACGTAAAATATGACTGTATAAGAGTGCTAACAAGATTACAATACCTATTGTGAATTTCTTTTTCATCATTCCCCCTGCTTTCATTCGTAATAAGTTTGGATAATTTTAGCTATCGGTATTTACTAGGCTTCATCCTTATTGCCGGATGGAGTCCGTAAATCCTCTGAGCATATGGTTGCACATGGAGCAGGTAATTGCTTAAAGGCCAATTTGATATCCTCAATAGCTCGTTGAGCTTCTCTAAAAATATGATCGGCCAATAGTGGTGAAATAATGCTTAATATTTTGCAGTTATTAATTAAATCCCTTGCAGCAAGCTTGAAATCTCTTAACTGATCAGTAGCCTCTATGGTTTCACTTGTAAAACGTTCTAATGTACCAATCGAAAATGGATCTGGTAGGCCTATGCCAAATACTCCCGGTCTAGCTTGGGTGAGAGCAGTATCGTCAAGCAGAGAGTTCTCAAAGGTTTGTGGAGCCAGCATGCTTTCAAAATCCCTATTATGAAGTCTTAGATCGTCAAATTTTTTGCTGAAATCTTTAGCCGTTTTTATGAATCTTCTTTCAGATGGATCAAGCAGATGTGCTATAAACTTACTGTGATCCGCCATAATCCGCAACCAAAATAGGTTTTCTTGTAAAAGTTCTTCCACAGGATTTATTAATCTTCCTTCTTGTAGTCTGACCAAGGCAGCCCTGAAAAAAATAGCTTCACGTCTAATATGGTCAATGAGGAGTGGAAAATTGAAACCTGTGGTAATATTACAGCAAATTATTAGTTGTAGGACACTGCTCTTAAAGTCAATTATGGCTGTGGTTAGATTTATTGCTTCCCGATTTAATCTGAAAACTTCATTATTCGTCGGACTTTTTGCTATTCGTTTAGCTTCTTCTAATAGACTGTTAAAATCTGCTTGTAGTTCTTCAGCTTCTATACGTAAAGCTGTTTCTTCACATGGTAATCCAAGTCTAATAAAAAAAGCATGTTCTGCCATGATGCGAAGCCAAAATAGATTCTGACGTAAAGATTCTTCAATGAAGTTACATGTAGTAGATTGAGAATACATTTCTGGCAATCTTTTTTTTACTTTCATAAAATCTCCTCCTGGTTGGTGTTTATTATATTATATGGTAATTTTTAGGTATTGTGACAACATGAGTATAATGTAAACCCTATAACCTGGGGAACATCTATCTTAATGTAAGCTTATGGGCGAAATAGCCAGAAGAAAAAATAGGAATAATTATCTCCAAATATTCCTAAAAAATATTTTCCATTGGCTCTTTCTTTATTGCATAGTTTTACATTCCTTTAATCCAGCCTACTTGATTATTGTCAACCAAAAGGTTATCAGCATATTCTATTATAGGTAACATATTTGAAAAGGAGGTAAGTCCAATGCAAAACAGGCAGGTCACACCTTGCCCTACTGACCGCTTCTGGAGGGTTAGAGAAGGTGATACTATATTTAAAATCGCCCTGCAAATAAACAGTACAGTAGATGCCATTCTGGAACTCAACCCAAATATTAATCCGCAAAACCTAAGGGTTGGACAGTCGATCTGTATACCCAGTCCAACGCCCTGTCCTTCAGGAATATTCTGGGTTGTGAGTGCAGGAGATACCCTTTTCAGTATTGCTCAGGAGGTAGGCACCTCTGTAGAAAGTCTATTGGAATTGAACTTGGGCATCAATCCCAACAACTTGCAAATTGATCAACAAATATGCCTGCCGGGTTAGGGGCAAAATGTGGTAAAGTACACTATAACGGTCTAACGGAAGTTTTTTGTAAAAGATCTAAACTTTTATGATAGCTCCATCTTCATCATTCTTTCCCATATCCTTTTTTAGTACATGACCTCCGCTTGTTGAAGCTTTCATCGGATAGTTTATTTGCAATATATTTGTACTATCACCTTTAAGCTGCTCAATCTCAAATAAAAGTGCTGATAAGTTGCTTTTATCAAGTATATCTGTTATAACGCTCCGATAGTTAATGCTAAAGTTATTATCTTTAGAGCTATCAATTTCTTTTATAAAAATAGTATAAAAGTTGTCTATATCTCTATTTCCAATATCATACCAATTGTCTTCATCACTAAATATATTATCAATAATAAAATCTTTAGTATTTACACTTAACTTTTCTATTGTAGCGTCATAATTGCAAGTTCAATAAAAATAGTGCATTTCCTTGACATATATTGTCATATAATGTCGAATTGGTCATTTTACAAGGATAGTAAGAAGGCTTAACGTGGTGTGTTTAATGAATCAAAAAAAGAGTCCTTATTATAAGAACTCTAAAGCTTTTAAAGATTGGAGCGGAAAACGGGATTCGAACCCGCGACCCTCGGCTTGGGAAGCCAATACTCTACCGCTGAGCTATTTCCGCTTATTGATTATTTAACTTCTTTGTATACTTAATTATAGCCAGTTGATAGAAATTGTCAATGTCCGAAATATGGATTATGGTACTAATCCTATTTTAATAGGTTGCATCTTATCCCCAGTTGCTTCTAGGATAGTTATTGAACCAGGGTCAACTCCTGTTTGCCACATGTCATTTTTGTCTACACTTTGTGATAGTACGCCCTTGATAACTCCACCATGAGTGACTACTACTACTGTCCCAGTATGCCTTTCCAATATTTCTGTAAGAGTTTCCATAGCCCTTTCTATTAATTGTTCAAAGGACTCTCCTTCCGGAACTTTTGTTTTATGGGTATCATTGTACCAGTTATCAAATTCTTTAGGATATTTTTCATATACCTCAGTAAATGTTAGTCCTTCCCAAAGTCCAAAGCAAAGCTCCCTAAGGCGTGAATCAGATTTTGGATTTAAATTTATACTGTTCCCAATTATTTCTGCTGTTTCTTTTGTACGGGACAAATCACTACAATATAATGCTTCTATTTTCTCGATATTAGCAAGATACTCTCCTGCAGCTTGAGCCTGTTTTCTTCCTAAGTCAGTTAATGGTATGTCCGTTTGTCCCTGATATTTTTGTAAAAGATTCCACTCAGTCTGTCCGTGCCTAACTAAAATAATTTTCACTATATATCAGCTACTTTCTTCAATGTTTCTAATAATTTTATATTCTCTTCCCTTTTTTTCACGCCTAACCTAAAATAATATGGGCTAAGATTATAATAGGAAGCACATTTTCTTATTAAAATACCATAGGGTCCAAGCCTTTCTTGCAGCTCTCCGCTAGTTAACCCAAGGCTTTCTCCATCAACCAAAATGTAGTTTGCTGCTCCTGGATAAACTTTAAGCCCTTTAATGGAAGTTAACCCCTTGGTAAGAAATTCTCTTTCTTCTTTGACAAAGTTTAGTGTCTTTTGAATATACTCTTTGTCATTAATAGAAGCTTCCCCAGCTTTTAGAGCAAATGTATTAATTCGCCATGTAGGTAAGAGGTATTCCATCCTTAAAGCGGTATCTCTTGCGGCTATTGCATATCCAAGACGTAACGATGGTATTGCAAAGAATTTTGTCAATGAACCTACAACTATTAAATTTGGATAATCATTTACCCAATATCTAACCGAATACGACTCGTCACCTAAAAAATCTATGAAGGCTTCGTCAATAATAACTACTGCACTCTTTTCTACTGCAGTTTCTAGTATCTTTTTGATTTCCTCTTTTGGAAAAATGCCGCCCGTGGGGTTATTAGGGTTTCCAATGAATATCAAATCATTCTTTTCCATATTATGAATTATTTCATTAGTTGGCAACATAAATGAATCTTTCGAATCCAACCCAATATAAATAATATTAGGATTTTCAATACCTTCTCCATATTCAGAAAAAGTGGGGGCTAGGAGTAATATCCTTTTTTTATAAAAAATTCTTCCAACTAAATATATTAGCTCTGCTCCACCATTGCCTAAGACTATGTTTTCTGAATTAATATTAAAAAATTTACTCAAGCAGATTTTAAAGCTTTCACCTGTAGGCTCAGGATAATGGCTTAAGACTCCTAAGCTGTCTTGAATTACTTCAATTGCCTTTGGAGAAGGTCCTAATAGATTAATATTTGCACTAAAGTCTAAAAAGTTCTCGGGAGCAATTCCCCATCTTTGTGATGCTGCCCATACATTGCCTCCATGGACAGGTTTACCCTTGTCTATATTTTTATTTTTATGATCCATAAAATCCCGCCACTCCTATGACTATTACTATTAATATTAAAAATATGGTTTCCAAGACCTCGCACAGCGCTCCATATGTATCCCCAGTCTGTCCTCCTAAAATCCATGCAAACCATTTAGCAATAATTGCAGCTATTAAAAGAGACGTCAGTACCAATGTCACACCTGTGCTTCCAGCAACCATAAATGCCGCTACCAAAGTAATAGCCGCTGCTCCATAGAATTTTTTCCTGCCAACATTTTCACCAAAGCATTTTCCAAGTCCCGGTTTTGAACGTGCATAGGGAAAATACAAAACTGAATAAACCATGGCTGTTCTACCAACCGCAGGTGCTAAAAACAAGGCCCATAATTTATGCTCAAAAGGTAAAGATACCAAAAACGAAAATTTAAGTAATAATACTGCGCCTAAGGCAATAACTCCCATGGCACCAACCCTGCTATCTTTCAATATCTCAAGTTTTCTTTCCCTGTCTCTTCCACTAAATAATCCATCTGCTGAATCCATCACACCATCCATGTGGAGTCCACCTGTCAAGATTATCCAGATAACAACTATAAGTGCATCTCCACCTAGTCCGAGTGAAAGAACGTCACTTGCATATGCCATTAAAGCCAAAAATCCCCCTATTAAAAGACCAACCAAAGGATAAAAATATAGTGAATTTGCCATATCTTTTTCCCCTGCAACTCTACTACCATATGCTGGTATAATCGTTAAAAAACTAAAGGCTAGTAAAAAACTACTCATTAATACTCAATTCCTCTTCTTGATTCAATGCCTTGCTTGTAGGGGTGCTTTATCTCCCTTACCTCAGATACTAGGTGGGCTAATTCAATTAATTCAGGGGGTGCATTTCTGCCTGTTAAAACTATTTCAATATCCTCGGGAACCTGTTTGAGCCACTGGACTACGTCATCCAAGTTAACAAGATCTTTTTTAAAACCATTCAATATTTCATCAAGAATCAGTAAATCGTGTTTTCCCTCAGTAACTGTATCCTTTGCTAACTGCCATGCCATATCAATCTTTTTTATATCTATGTCTGTGACTTCCTTTAACCCTATCCAACAACCACCACAGCTAAGACATTTCATAAAACCACTTTTTATCACAGCGGCATGGGGGCAGGTTCTCCCAAATTGAAAGACTTCAATACCTAACTTTTCAGCAGAGTTTAATTCTCCGCTATAGGTACTACCCTTCATGAATTGAATGATTCTCACCTTAAAACCATGACCTGCTGCCCGCATTGCAAGTCCTAAGGATGCAGTTGTTTTACCTTTTCCATTTCCAGTATATATCTGGATCATATTAGTTCTCCTTTCAGACTACATAGTCAGGAGTCAGATGAAATCTTCAAATCACACTTCTTAACTCTGTCTCCCGTATTCGTTTATTCGATGACTATCACCGCTAGCCTTGCATGGGTTCAGTTATGTCAACAAGTTGACAAGTTTCACTCCAAGACTCCCATCTTCTATAAGTGGGAGATAAGCGGTGCTATGTCCCTGGATAACGGTTTCCCCTAAAGGATTAGCTCAGCTAAACATTTAATCTGCTGATTAAATGAAGTTTCGCTCTATAACCTTCAGATGGAGTAATTCAGTGAAACTTAGTTCAGATGCTTTTTCCTGAACTGTAGTTGAACTAATCCTGTGGGAAACTCCACCT
>Ga0209643_1000219_pt1 | contig 135855 bp, 125 predicted proteins | sample AutmiccBRH37_all_FD_187383 | JGI IMG/M metagenome (GOLD analysis project Ga0209643, IMG submission 187383) | Deep subsurface microbial communities from Mt. Terri, Switzerland - Autotrophic microbial communities BRH/37_all (SPAdes) (version 2) | ecosystem: Environmental > Aquatic > Deep...
TTTTTTGCTTCTTCAATAACGCGGGATGGAGCAGCCCGCGCCGAACCGCAGAAGGCAAAGCCTTCGAGGACCGGCAAGACAAAAATACCGGGCAAGACCCGGCGCTCAAAATAACGCGGGGTGGAGCAGCCCGGTAGCTCGTCAGGCTCATAACCTGAAGGCCGCAGGTTCAAATCCTGCCCCCGCAACCAAAATCCCAAATTCCACATCGCAACACGCTCAACACAAAGCTCCTCACCATAACGGTCGAGGAGCTTTTTTGCGTTCGGCAGCCGGGTCAAGCCCGCCTGACCCAATCCGCGCTTACACTCCGGCGACCGAACCTATGGCCCACGCCGTGTCTGGCATGACGTGCTGGCGGAAGGGCTATCCTGCGGGCTTCATCGCATTGAACGGCTGATGCGCCAGAATGCCCTGAAGGCGCGTCCGAGGCGGTGTCGCCTGCCGAAGGATGCGGGCGAGCGTTCGGTAATCGGACCGAATGTGCTTGAACCGTCGGTTCCATGCCGAGCGACCGAAGCAGAAATGGGCGGCAGACTTCACCTGTATCTGGACGGCGGCGGGCGTTGTGTTTGTGGGGCATCGGGCACGGATCATAGGCATTGTTGGTGATCTTATCTGCACTTCTGCGGACCCTTGAGAAGGATCCATGCACTAACCCCTATTTCCGCCGCTCGTTCAACATTCCCGAATAGCTGTGGCGTTCGATGGCTTAGCCCATTGGCCGGAAGGCGGTCGCAGATATCCCGAAAGGGATCAGGGCGATGTCTGTCCTCATGCCGACGTTCAGACCTGCACGAAATGCCCCGCAGCGACTTCGCGGTATGCGCGCGGGGGCGGTTCGTAGCCGATGGGACGCACGGGGCTTTTCAGTTCATCGACAGCCGCATTGCGCCTCAAACCGTGCCGGGCGGGGTCCGGCACGGGTACGGCCGCCATCAGCTTCTTCGTATAGTTGTGCTGCGGATTGTCGAAGATCGCGGCACGCGGACCGATCTCGACGATTTCGCCGAGATACATGACCGCGACCCGGTGGCTGATCCGCTCCACCACGGCCATGTCATGGCTGATGAACAGGAAAGCGAGATTGAACTCCTCCTGCAGGTCCATCAAGAGGTTGCAGACTTGCGCCTTGATGGAGACATCCAGCGCCGAGACGCTTTCGTCGGCAACGATCACTTTTGGATTGAGCGAAAGCGCACGGGCAATGGCGATGCGTTGGCGCTGACCACCGGAGAATTCATGCGGATAGCGGCCCATCATATCCGGGTTGAGTCCGACCTTGCGCAGGAGATCCGCAACTTTCTCGGTTGCCTCCTGCCTGTTCCCGAGCCGGTGTTTCAGATAGGGCTCGGCGATGGCCGCTCCCACCGTCATGCGCGGGTTGAGGCTTGAGAACGGATCCTGGAAGATCATCTGCACGCTGCGGCGCATGGCACGCAGGCTTGGCTGATCCAGCGCAAGCACATCGTAGCCGTCAAGATGGATTTCGCCGCTTTTCGGCTCGACCAGCCGCGTGATCGAACGGCCAGTCGTCGATTTGCCGCAACCCGATTCCCCGACGATCGAAAGCGTCTCGCCCTGGAAGAGCTCGAACGAGATGTTCTCAACGGCATGCACGGCGCCGGTCTGGCGGCCGAACAGACCACTGCGGATCGGGAACTGCGTCACGAGGTTTTTGACAGACAGCACCGGCGTCTTGCGGGTGTCGACGGTATCGGCCACCTCTGTCGGCTCACTCGCCTTGCCCGTGCCGATATCGACAATGGGAAAGCGCAGCGGCCAGGCATGACCGTGCATCGAGCCCAGCTTCGGAACGGCGGCCAGAAGTGCGCGCGTGTAGGGATGCTTGCCACGATGGAAAACATCGGCGGTCGGCCCCTGCTCGACCGTTTCCCCACGCAGCATCACTATGGTGCGATCGGCGATCTCCGCGACGACACCCATGTCATGGGTGATGAAGAGGACCGACATGCCTTCCTCTTCCTGAAGCACCTTGATGAGGTCGAGAATCTGGCCCTGGATCGTGACGTCGAGCGCGGTGGTCGGCTCATCGGCGATCAGCAACTTGGGTCTGGAGGCGAGCGCCATGGCGATCATCACGCGCTGGCGCATGCCACCTGAAAATTGATGCGGGTATTCGTCGAACCGGTTGGCGGCATTGGGAATGCGGACCTTTTCCAGAAGCCGCACGGTTTCGGCACGCGCCTCGGTTTTCGACATGCCCTTATGCCGCGTCAACACCTCGGAAATCTGTCGCCCGATCGTGAAAATCGGATTGAGGCTCGTCATTGGCTCTTGAAAGATCATGGCCGCGTCATTGCCGCGAACCTGCTGCATCTCGCTTTCGCTGAGGGACAGGATGTCCTTGCCGTTGAGGATAATGCGGCCTTCGACGCGACTCGTGTCCCGGGTCAGCAGGCGCATGATGGAAAGCGATGTCACGCTCTTGCCGGAACCGGATTCGCCGACGATGGCAACGGTTTCGCCGGGCTTCACGTCGAAGGAGATGTTGCGCACCACCGATCGCCATTGGCCGTCGACCAGGAATGAGGTCGTCAACCCCTCGACAGAGAGAACGGCGGGCATCTCGGCTTGGGCGGCGGCGGCTGTCGTCATGGGGCTCATGGCTTTCCTGGTCCGGTCATGCATGTCGGGGGCTGTGGTTCACACGGGCTTCAGTGGCGTTGCAAACGAAGGCGAGGGGCGTCCTTCGGCGATGCGCGCGGCCTCGAGTTCTGCGATCTTGCGGTCGATCTCCGTGCGGTCCGTCAGTCCGTGTGGGTTCTCACGGGTCGGCATGGTCTGCGCCACATGGAGATAGCGCTCCTGCGCGACAGCATACAGCCGGCGGAGTTCCACCAACGGGTCCGGATGGTCGTCGGCACGGATATCGAGCCACGGATAGTCCTGGTCCCGGTAGATCACGAGTGCCGCCGACTGCTTGCCGCGTTTGTCACCGCCGGCCGCTTCTCCGGCGTCCATGGCCGCCAGCAATCGCTCGGCGAAAGGCGCATCCGCCAGCGCCTTGTAAACCCTGAGCGTCTCGGCGATGACCTGCGGACCAGCCAGCATATTGCCGGCAACGGACACATTGTCGTCGACGATGTGCCCGGCCCAGTCGATGCATTTGGAACCGGTGAAGGCTGCATTGCGTCCTGTAGCGTCAGTCAGATGCAGCTGGCGCTGCTGGCGCCCGTCATCGCGGGCCGTCAGCGACGAAATGATTTCCTCGGGGGAACGGCCCTGGGCCAGCAGAGCAAGGCCATCCGTGCCGTAAAGGGGACTGACGAAGGCCTGGGTGGCAATGGCGCCCACCCGGCCGCGAATATGTGGAACGGCGGCGCCGACGGCGAAGAAACGGCTTGCCACCGCCACGGCCAGATGGCCGGTCTGCGGATCACGTGCGACAATAGACCAGGTCATGGCTATCTCCCTATTGCATAGGCTTGCATGAGACGCGGCGTCGCTGCGGCGCGCAGCAAGCCGTCCGCATCTCTCCTGGCCGCTGTCAGTCGACCGACGGTCCACGGATCGGCTGGCGTGATCTGGTGACCCATGGCGGCCAGTCTGGAGATCACGTCACTGCCGATATTGCTTTCGATCATCAGGTTTCCGGGCTGGCTTGTACGCGGGTAGAAGGAGCCCGGGAAATGCGCCGTGTGGAACAACGGCATGTCGATTGCCGCCTGCAGGTTCTGCTTGTGGTGGACGTAGCGCAGGAAGAAGGAAAGCTGCCACTGATCCTGCTGGTCGCCACCCGGCGTGCCGAATGCGAGCGTCGGCTTGCCCTCGTAGAGCGCCAGGGAAGGCGTCAGCGTCGTGCGGGGGCGCTTGCCGGGTGCCAGCGAGGTCGGCAATTCGGGCTTCAGCCAGAACATCTGGGCGCGAGAATTGAGGCAGAAGCCGAGACCCGGAACGATGGGGGAGGATTGCAGCCAGCCGCCGGACGGCGTCACCGACACCATGTTGCGTTCGCGGTCGATGACGTCGATGTGGACGGTGTCGCCGCGTTTTTCGGTCAGGTGCGACATGGTCGGCTCGTAGACCGCGCCGGTGCCCGACATGCCAGCCAGCATTTCCATGGTGAGGTCGTATTGGGTCTCGTAACCCGGCAGCTTGCCCGGGCAGAGCGTCATCGACGCCTGCGAGGAGATCAGTTTGCGCCGCTCGTCGTTGTAGCTGTCGGACAACAACCGGTCCATCGGGACGGTGGCGAAGGACGGATCGCCGTAGTAGACCTCGCGGTCGGCATAAGCGAGCTTCATCGCCTCGACGACCGTGTGGACGAAATCGGCGCTCCCGGGGTCCATGGCGGCGATATCGATTCCCTTCAGGAGCGCCAGCGACTGCAACAGGACCGGACCCTGGCCCCAGGGACCGGTCTTGGCGACGGTCCACCCATGATAGTCATAGGTCTGCGGTTCTTCGACGGTTGCGCTCCAGCCGGCCATGTCGCCGGCAGTCAGCACCCCCTTGTGGCGGCTGCCGCTGGCATCCATGACTTCGGCGGTCTTCAGATAGGCTTCGATCGCCTCGGCCACGAAGCCGCGGTAGAATGCGTTGCGGGCCGCCTCGATCTGGTTTTCGCGCCCCTTGGCGCTTTCGGCCTCGGTGACAATGCGCTGCCAGGTGGCGGCCAGGACCGGATTGCGGAAGAGTGCGTGGGGCTCGGGAGCGGAACCGCCCGGAAGCCAGGTCTCGTAAGATGTCGGCCACTCCTTTTCGAAGAAGCCCGCCAATCCCTTTATGGTTGCCGAAACGCGCGGCAGTACCGGGTGGCCGTGCTCGGCATAATGGATCGCAGGTTCCAGCACGTCGCGCACCGACATGGTGCCGTAGTCGCGCAGCATCAGCATCCAGCCGTCGAAGGAGCCGGGGATGACGGTCGCCAATAGTCCGTCACCGGGTATGATCGACAGGCCTTCGCCGCTGTAGTGCTCGATGGTCGCGCCGGCGGGTGCGGTCCCTTGTGCGCAGATGACCTCGACCTTGCCCTTTCTCGCGGAATAGATGACGGCGGGCATGTCGCCGCCGGGGCCGACAAGATGCGGCTCGAGAACCTGCAGCACGAAACCGGCAGCGACAGCCGCGTCGAAGGCGTTGCCGCCCTTTTCCAGGATGCTCATGCCGACGGCCGACGCGATCCAGTGGGTGGACGTCACGACGCCGAAGGTGCCGAGGATCTCCGGGCGGGTGGTAAAGTCACTCATCAACTGTTCCTTCGATATTTCTCTATGATTCCCGGGGGTCGAGCGCATCGCGCAGACCGTCGCCGAGCAGGTTGAAACCGATCACGACCAGGAAGATTGCCGCCCCTGGCCACATGGCCATCCAGGGTGCCTGGTCGAGGAAATTCTTCGCGACATTGAGCATGGAACCCCAGCTTGGGGCCGGTGGCTGTTGGCCAAGGCCGAGGAAGGAGAGGCTGGCCTCGGCAATGATGGCGGTCGCGACCGTCAGGGTCGCCTGCACGATGATCGGCGCCATGATGTTCGGCAGGATGTATCGGGTCATGATGTCGAAGTGGCCAAGGCCGATCGAGCGTGCGCCTTCGACATAGTCTTCGGTCTTGACCGCAAGCACCTGGCCGCGCGTCAGCCGCACGAAGACCGGCATTGCGGAAAGGCCGATCGCGATCATCGCATTGGTGAGGCTGGGACCGAGAAAGGCGGCAAGGGCAATGGCCATGATCAGAAACGGAAGCGCCAGAAAGGCCTCCGTGATCCTCGATATCACCTGATCGACCCATCCGCCGAAATAGCCGGAGATCAAGCCGAAGGGAACGCCGATGACGATCGCGATGGCGACCGAAAAGATGCCGGCCATGAGCGAGGCCTGCGCGCCCCAGATCATGCGAGAGAGGATATCGCGGCCGATATCGTCGGTGCCCATCCAATGGGCGGCGGACGGCGCCTTGCGAATGGCCGTCCAACTGGTCGCCAGCGGATCGACGATCGGCAGAAGAGGGGCGGCGATCGCAAGCAAGGTGAAGAACGCGATGATGGCGAGGCCGACAAGGGCGCTTTTGTTGGCCTTGAGTTTCCGCCATGCGCGATTGCTGCTCTTGGCCGGTGCCGCAACGGCAACGGCGGTTTGGTCGAGCGCGGTCATAGGTTGGCCCTCATGCGTGGATTGAGGAGGACATAGAGTACGTCGGCCACGAGGTTCATCAGGATGAAGCCGATGGCGGTGCACAGAACGACACCCTGGACGACGGCGTAATCGCGGTTGAACACGGCATCGACGATCAGCTTGCCGAATCCGGGAATGGTGAAGATCTGTTCGGTGAGGACCGCGCCGGCCAGAAGCTCGCCGAACAGAAGCGCACTCAGGGTCACGATCGGCAGCAGGGCGTTGCGGAAGGTATGGCTCAGGATGACGACCCGTTCCGACAGCCCCTTGGCGCGCGCCGTGCGGATGTAATCCGCCTTCATGACACCCAGCATGGCCGAGCGGGTGTGCCGCATCAAGGTGGCGGCAAGCGCGTTACCCAGTACGAAAGACGGCATGATCATGGTCTCGAGCGAGCGCACGGGGTCGACGAAGATCGATTCGTAACCGGAGGCCGGAAGCCAGCCTAGCCTGACCGAGACCAGCAGGATCAGCATGATGCCTAGCCAGAAATTCGGGATGGAAAGGCCCGACAGCGCGACGATATTGGCGATATAATCGGTGACGGTATTCTTCTTGACGGCCGCCAGGATGCCGATCGGCACGCCGATGATGAAGGCGAAGATCATTGACATCACCGCGAGCTGGATGGTGACCGGCAGCTTCTCGCCGATCAGTTCCAGCACCGGCTGGTTGGTGCGCAGCGAAATGCCGAAATCGCCCTGCAATACATTCGCGATCCAATAGCCGTATTGGTACACGATCGGATCGTTCAGGCGGTATTTCTCCCGAAGGAATTCGATCACCTGCGGATCGCGCTCTTCGCCGGCCATGGCGAGGATGGGATCGCCTGGCAGCAACTTCTGCAGGGAGAAGACGAAGATCGAGACGATCAGCAGCGTCGGTATGGCTACGAGCAGCCGTTTTCCGATGTAGATATGCATGGGCGCACCGTCCTGGATTGCGGGATTGCCTACGGAGCATTGGTGCCCCGTAGGCAAGATCGGGCAAAATCAGCCCTTCTTGACGCCGAGCAGGCGGATCATGCCGTCGGGCGACGGTACGAAGCCGGTGACTTCCTTCTTGATGGCCCAGATCCATGACTGATGGCCGAGATAGATGACCGGCAGATCGTCATCGAGGATCTTGGCGGCGGCATCGTATTTCTGCTTGCGGACCGCTTCGTCGGCCGAAGCGCGTGCCTCGTTGAGGAGCTTGTCGACTTCCGCGTTACAGTACTTGGAGTCGTTGATGCCGCCCTCGCAGGTGACGAACTGGTGCAGGTTGCCGTCAGGATCGATGCGGCCCGACCAATCCGAGCGGCTGAGTTGAAAATTGCCGGCGCTCTGTTCGGCAAGCAGGGTAGCGAATTCCGTCGCTTTCAGCGAGACATTGAAGCCAGCTTCAGCGACCATCGATTGCACGACCTGCATCATCTGGGTGACGACCGGGCTATTCGCATGCTGTAGCTCGATATCGAGCGTTTCATGCCCTGCCGCCTTCATCAGTTCCTTGGCCTTGGCAATATCGCGGGTGGGAACCGGGATATCCTTGTTGAACCAGGGGCTGGTCGGCGGATAGGGCTGATTGCCAGCCATGGCCGTTCCTTCGAAGACCACCTGGCTCAGCGCCTCGCGGTCGATGGCGAGCGAGAAGGCCTGACGCAGGCGCTTGTCCTTGCCAAACGGGTTGTCGGCGCGCGCACCATTGGCGATGTTGACGTACATGGCCATGTAACCGATGCCGACGACATCCGCATAGGTGAGGGTGGCGTCGCTCTTGACCGAAGCGGCATCGGTTGCGGCCAACCGCTCAATCATGTCGAGTTCGCCGGAGCGCAGGTTGGCGAGACGCACCGTGGAATCCGGGATCGGCAGATAGGTGACCTTGTCGATGAACACCTTGTCCTTGTCCCAGTAGTCGGCGAACTTCTCAAGGACGATACGGTCCTGCTGCACGCGCTCGACGAATTTGAACGGGCCGGCGCAGACGGGCTTCGAGCCGAAATTGGCGCCCAGCTCCTTGGCGGCCGTCGGCGAGACGATCATGCCGGCGCGGTCGGAAAGCTGCGCGAGCAAGGTGACGTCCGGCGCCTTCAGGGTGAACTTGACTTCGTAGTCGCCGGTGGCTTCGATCTTCTCAACCGAGCTCAGCTCGCTTTTGCGGCGCGATTCCGGAAGCGTCATGTTGCGTTCGATGGTGGCGACGACCGCGGTTGCGTTAAGCGGGGTCTCGTCATGAAACTTTACGCCCTCGCGCAGCTTCATGGTGAGTTCCTTGCCGTCGGCAGACCAATTCCACTCGGTGGCAAGCTGCGGCACGATTTTGAGGTCTGGCGAGACATCAACGAGTTTGTCGCACATCGCCGTGTAGACGATGCGGCCGACAAAGGTGCGGGATTGAGCCGGGTCAAGCACGTCGGCATCGTCCGCGAGGCCTATGCGAAGCTCGGCGGAAAGGGCAGGCGTTGCTAGCAGCGCGCTTGCCAAAAGCAGGGTGGAAAGACGGGACAGTATCTTCATATTCTAGGACTCCTCTGATCTGGTTCTTTGTTCTTAAGGGTCTCACCGGTTGTTGCCCCGGCGTTCAAGTTAGACCGGCCACGCGGCCGGTATTCGGTATGTCACGACACATTGCCGATCGGATCATCCTCCAGATGATCCATCGAGGTTTGCCGGATCAGACGCTCTTGCAACATCAACAGATGCTGGCGCATCGCTTCGCCCGCCTTGGCGGGATCTCGGGCGGCAATGGCATTGATGATGGCGGCATGCTGGGCGTTGGATATGCTCATGGTGTTGGCGTTGCTGCGGGCGCGCTCGCGGATCGTTTGCCAGGCTTCGTCCTGGCGGACACGATTGATCATGTCGAATATCGACAGGAACAGCAGGTTTCCCGCGGTCTGCGCGATCTGACGGTGCAGCGCGCCGTCCCACAATTCCTTGCCGTCGGCATCTTCCCTGACATGGATTTTCTGGGCGAGTTCGCGCATCCGCGCGATATCGTCTGGCTTGGCGCGCATCGCTGCAAGCTGGGCCAATTGCGGCTCTATGCGAAGGCGGACCTCCATGATTTCCATGAAATTGGTCCCGGCCACGATGGTCTCGACATGATCGCTCCACTCGCTCGGCTTCTGGCCTACATAGGTGCCGGATCCCTGCTTGCGCCAGATGGATCCCTCCGCCTCAAGCACTTCGAGAGCCCGGCGGATCGCCCGACGGCTGAGGCCCAGTCTGTCCGAAAGTGTACGCTCGGTCGGCAGCTTTCCGTCCGCTCCGAAGTCGCCGTTCCGAAGAAGATCACGCAGCTTCTCAAGGGCGTAATTTGAGTTTTCCTTGGGCGGTGTGTCTGGCATGATTGGTCCGAACCAATTTCCGATTGGTTCAGTCAATGCCGATTTCCAATGTCCGTCAAGATGTTTTTTGTGCAATTTTCTAAGTGCACAAATAGTGGGCAAATCGATGCGGGGGGTTGCTCAGAACTGCTGCGTCTGTGCCCTTTTTGGAGCAGAATTCTCTTAGGGCGGTACCGCAATGCGGTGGATGCGAAATGTACGTCCGGGGTCTCAGGCGAGCTCGATATTGCCGCCGACTTTGGAGAAGATCTCGTTCGAAAGTGCTGTAACGAGCGCCTGGTCGGCTCCATTGCGCGGAACCAGCACGAATTCGACATCCTCCAGCGGCGGCAGGATGCCCGGGGGGATCTCCTTCAGTCCGGCGGGCGCCATGCTGCGGGGCTGCACAAGGACGCCCATTCCGGCGCGCGCCGCGGCCGTCAATCCGCTCAGACTGCCGCATGTACAGACAATGCGCCAGGGGATCCGGTTTGCATTGAGCGCTTCGAGAGCAATGTTGCGGGTGATGCTCGGCGGTGGGAACGCAATCAACGGCACGGGGGTCGATGGATCGGCCAATTGCTGCGGATCGCGTGCCAGCCAGATCAGCGGCTCACGATAGACGAGGCGCCCGCGCTGATCGCCGAGACGCCTCTTGGCGAATACGAGATCGATTTCTCCGGAATCCTGCATCTGGTACAGCACGCCGCTCAATGCGACGGTCAATTGCAGATCCACAGAGGGGTAGGCACGGATGAAATCTTCGAGGACCGCCGTCAGACGGCTGGTTGCGAAGTCTTCCGAAACACCTAGCCGCAATTGCCCGCGCAACTTGTTTTCGGCAAAAAGGCCGAAGACTTGCGCGTCGATCGACAGCATGGCGCGGGCATGGCCCGCCAGAACTTCGCCATCGGGCGTCAAGCCGACACGGTGGGTGTCGCGAAAGATCAGCCGGCGGCCGAGCGCGCCCTCCAGCCTCTGGATATGCTGGCTGACCGTGGACTGCCCAAGTCCAAGATTTTCCGCAGCGCGGGTAAAGCTGCCGGTCTGCTGGACGGCAAGGAAACTGCGCAATTGTACGAGGTCGAGCATCTGTTATCTCATTTTGTGATGAGTGTTATCTATTGCATCTTGTATCGCAATAATTGAGTGAAGGCGATGCCGTCCAGCGGAAAGAAAAGATGCGTCGTTTCCTCCCCGATACATTCACCACGCTGCTTGTCGCTGCAGTGCTTCTGGCCTCGGTCTTGCCGATCACTGGCGAGGCGCAGGTGCGGATGGCGCTCGCCACGAAGCTGGCCATCGCTCTCCTGTTCTTTCTGCATGGTGCCCGCTTGTCGCGCGATGTGGTGATCGCCGGCCTTTTGCACTGGCGGCTGCACGGAGTGATCCTGTTCGTGAGCTTCGTCATCTTTCCGCTGCTCGGGCTCGCCATCGGCCTGCTGCTGCCGGCATCGCTGCCGCCGGCGCTCTATACCGGAATCCTGTTTCTCTGCGTATTGCCCTCGACGGTGCAGTCGTCGATCGCCTTTACCTCGATGGCCGGCGGCAATGTGCCGGCCGCCATCTGCGCCGCGTCCGCCTCCAATATTCTTGGCATGTTCCTGACGCCGCTACTGGTCGGTCTGCTGCTTTCGGCGTCGGGCGGCGGCGGATTTTCGATGACCGCGCTCGAGCAGATCCTGTTGCAACTGCTGGCGCCCTTCATTCTCGGACAGATCCTCCAGCCATGGATCGGCGATTGGATCCGTGCCCGCAAGAAGCTCTTGTCTCCGGTCGACCGTGGTTCCATCCTGATGGTCGTTTATCTCGCCTTCAGCTCCGCCGTCGTCGAGGGCCTGTGGCGGACGCTGTCGCTTCGTGATCTCGGCATCGTCGTCGCTGTCGACGTCGTCCTCTTGGCAACCGTGCTCACGGTCACCATGTTCGGCAGCCGTTTCCTCGGCTTTTCCAGGGAAGACGAAATCACGATCACCTTTTGCGGCTCGAAGAAAAGCCTGGCCAGTGGCGTGCCGATGGCTGGCGCGATCTTCGCCGGACAGAGCGTCGGCGCCATCGTTCTGCCCCTGATGCTGTTCCACCAGATCCAGTTGATGGTGTGTGCCCTGATTGCCCAGCGCTATGCGCGGTCTGCCTGATCTGTTGCGCTTCCTCAGGCAATCTTGATCTGCGGCACGCCTCCAACGACATTCCATTGAGGAGACCAACCGCTCGGTCGTCGGCAAACTGGTTGACCGCGCTGAAAATTCAATTCCGCAACACCGGTGGCTCGTGGCTGCTGTAGATATTGTGCGGCCCGCTCGCGAAGTCCCCGATAGTCAGCCCCCGGCGAATGCTGCGAAAAAAGACCAGGTCATGACGGACGGGATCTTCAGGGCTATGAGCAGTTCATGTTTTGACGGAAGCATATCCAGCGTTGGTGATGACCTGTGCCCCAATTTCGCTCCAGCTGTCGGGGATGAGAGCACCCACGGCAGTTCATCAGAGCAAAATCAAACCAGCCGATCTGTCCGGTGAAACGGGTGCACTCCACCTCCACTATTATCCAGCGGGGGGTGAGGCTCCGGGCTCGAGTGCCACCACCAAGCAGAACGTAGATGCAAACTCGGCGGGCTTGGTAGACCGAGGCGGTGGGGCAGAGATCAATGTTCTCAACCTCACTGTTGAAGAGGAAGCGGAAAGTAACATTCAGCCCCGCTTTCCTTCAGGGCGTGGCTTGATGATAGATCGCGGTCAAATTGCCGCCGAGCGAGGAGTTGGAGAGGGGCCGATAGGCGGCAGCGAGGGCTTCCGCATCTTTGTTGGAACGGTTGGCCAGGTAGGGCTCCAGCCAGGCGATCTGGAATGCTCTCAATTTCTCCTTCTTCGTCGCAAACGTCTGCGTGGCCCCCGAACGTTCTGCAACAACTTCGGGGCGGTCAAGCGCGGTGACGGTGAAGCTGACGATCGCGTCCAGCTTGCCATTGCACAAATCAAAACTAGCCGATTTCAATGGCTGCAGCAGGCTCGCGGTCATGACGATCGGTGCGACGGCATGAAGCTGGTAGTGGAGGGCCTTGTCGCGTCTTTTCATCTCTTGGGGAAGGCTGCCGTCATCATTGGCCGAACAGATCATCAACCGGTTCGTTTCTGCCCCCCAGTCGATCAAGGAGGTGCTGCCGGTGGCAATTCCCACCTGCGTCGCGGCGAGACCCGCCCAGGCGCGATGATTGTTTGTGGCCGCCATGGGAGGCGCATCATTGTCGAAGAACGCGATCTGGCCATCGGCAAGCCTGGCAAACCAATCCAGGATCGCTCGTTCGGACCGGAAATCCGGAGCCGAAACCTTGCGGGCCCTGTTATAGGCGGCAGCCATTCCAGCAATGCGCGAGGAAAGAGCAAGCCGCCCATTGAGAGAGACAGGTTTTAGCAGGGCATTGGCGAAGGCCCAGTCTGCGAGCCCGTCGAAGATACAGCTGGCCGCATTCTCCGCACCCTTCTCCCTACCCGTCCGGTTTGCCGCTTCAGCCAGAGCCCGGACAAAGCCGTCGATGGGCTCAAGGGCCTGATCGACTGCGGCATCCAGCTCCTCATCGATTTCGGAGCGCGATTTATCCCCGTCGCGGTAGCGCGACGGCAGATCGATTTCGACAACAGGCGCCATGGTAATTTTGCAATCCTCAGCACCAAATGCGTCGGCTTGATCGGCTAAGGCAAGAAGCAATCCTGCGCAAAACCCGAGGACGTTCATTCCTTTGTTCAAGGTGCCACTCCTAGTTGGTGCCCTCTTGCATGGAGGCAAGCATTTCCGTCGCTTCACGGCTGCCAAGACCGGAGGCTTTGCGAAGCCAGCCCTTGGCCTCATCAAGTGAGGCTGCTCCACCGATACCGAAGGCATTATTGCGCGCCAGGATCAGCATGGCGGGGACGTCGCCGGCATTAGCGGCATCGAGTAACAAGGCCTGCGCCTCCCCCCGGGCCGAAGGCTCTCTGGTTTCCGCAAGCTGCAGCTTGGCATATTCGCGCATGGCCGCGGGATCGCCCTGCCGGGCGGCCTTCCTGAAGATTCCGTGCAAGTCGATGCGACTCATGACCATCGAGCGGAGGGGTTCAGCCAGCTTGTTGATGCGCGCAACGCGTCCAGAAAGCTGATCGGGGGGGGCATTCTCTATCCCCAGAACAGCAACTTCCACGGCCTTCGTGCTCGAATGGCTAGGCTTGGACGGATCCGCGAAGTATTGCATCAGTCGAATTTCGGCCTTCACATCTCCCAGCCGCACGGCCTCCTGGTACAAGCGCAGTGCATCGGCGGTGAGTGGCATGGTCTGCCCCTGCTGGGCCATCTCGGCCAGCTTCCGGTAACGCCAGCCGCGTCCCTCTGCCAGTTGTTCGGCAATCGTCATCCAATTGTCGGATACGGAGTCATCCAAGCCGCGATAAGCCTTCGCGAATGCCAATGCATTGTCGAATGAGCATCGTGTGATGGCGGCGGCCTGGGAGAGCAGAGCGCGCTTGTGCTCGTCGACGTCTTGGCGCTCGGCGGCAAACATCAGGGCCTCGGCATCGCCGTTGGCGACAATGTTTTCCTTATATCGCTCGTAGGTTTCGCGCGTTCCCAGCAGACGCGCAAGCGCCATCAGGGCCTTTCCGTTTGCCTCTTTGGCCGCGCCCTCGAGATAGCCGATCGCCAGTTCCCGAAGCGGCAGATTGTCGGGCATGTTGGCGATAACCGCCTCGGCCGCCGAGACCTTTGTCGATACTGAGCCGATCTTCGCAGCTTTCAAGTAGAGTTCGAGCGCCCGGGCACGCGTCTCGCCATCGGTTGCACGCGAAAGCAGCATTTTGGCGTGTGCAAGCGCAGCACGAGGCTCCGCCGCTACCCTGTCGGACCATTGCCGCAAAGTCGTTGCATCGACCTTCCTCTTTTCGAGGAAGTAGAAATAGGCCGCGAGTGCATCCGCACGACCATAGAGTGCTTCCGATTGAAGGGCGGCGATCTGGACCGGGTTGGGTCGGCGAAGCAGGTCTTCTATGCGCGACAACGGCCAGCTTGCCTCATCGCTGGCGTCGACCATCGCAGACCATTTCGAAGCCTCCACTATGTCGGGGCCGCCCGGCCGACGGCAGAGGAAGGCGTCACGAATGTCCCGTGTCGTTCCCGTAATGCCGTGGATTTCGATCAGCGAAAGAAGGAGGTTTATCCCCTCGCTGAAGCGGCCCGTCCTTTCGGCGTGGCGAAAGTGGAATTGAGCGAGATTGGAGATCGCGCTGACATCGCCGATCTTCGCGCCACGTTCAAAATAGCCTCTGGCCTCATCCTCTCCCAACCAGCGACCTTTTTTGGCTAGCACCATGGAGCCAAGGCGGCTGAACACCCAGCCCGGCGGCTCCTCGAGCTCGGCTATGGCGTGCAGGGTCCTTTCATAGAGATCAGCCGAGACCGGGTTGTCGATATCGGCCTGATAGAGATCGGCAAGGTGTGTAAGACTGCTGCGGCTGCCGGCCTCGGCAGCCTTAGCGAAATAGGAAAGCGCCAGACCCGGATCCTTGTCGACGATGGCCCCGGCTTCATAGGACTTCGCGAGTTCGGTCATGGCGGGCACGACACCGCGATCGGCAGCAAGCTTCAGATAGCGCACAAGGGTCGCATTGTCCTTGTCTATGGCGGTGCTTTCCAGATGGTATTTGGCAACCTTCCAGGCCGCGCTCGCGTCGCCAAGGTCGGCGGCGGTGCGCAGCCAGGCTTCGGAGATCCGCCGGTCAGCCACAACCACCTCACCCTTTTCGAATTCGCGCGCAATCCGGTGCATGCGGTCACAGATGCGCTCATCCAGTTTGCCGACCATGGCGCCTAGCGCCATAGTGATCGTCAGCGACGGATCGACGTCCCAGCCGTATATCTGCTCGCCGGCAAGGCGCCTGCCGGCCAGTTCCAGGAGGGCATCGGCATTGCCACCCGAGGCCGAGCGAACGAGGAGAGACAGGCCCTCGGAAGTCCCACGGGCATTCACCAGTCCGGCAGAAACGAGATCGGCGGCGACCTTCAACTGGCGGGGCGACAAGCTGTCAATGTCGGCCAGCAATTGACCGATCAGGTTGCTCCCCTTGAGCTCCTGCGTCTTGCCTGCCTGCAGATGGAGCTCGATCTTCTCGACGGTCGCCTCCGCACTCAAAATCTGGCCGACGTCCGCCATTCTGTCGATAATGCGGGTTACGAGGGCGAAATTGCCATTCGCATCAAGGTCGCGCAGACGCTGCGCTTCTCGCAAGATCACCCAGGCCTTTGCCTGGGGCAGGTCCTTGCCGTTCCAGACGGCCCAGCGCGCAAGGATTTCCTCGTCGGAGGCCCTTTCCGTACAGAGATTGTTCGTCTCGACTGGCGGCGGCATGAATTCGATCCGGACCTGTGACTGGGCCGCCTGGCCTGTTGAAGACAGGAGGCACAGCAGGAGCCCGGAGAGGATAGAAGCCGGAGACTTTGGCTGACGGGGAACGCGAATGTTCATGGAAGGCTCCTAAGGCTGCAACAGGTTGTTCTCGACGACGACTGGACCGTATTTTCCCGCGGTGCCGGACAGGATGACCGTGTAACCGGAGCGGCGTTTCAGATCGATCGTGAATGGCGGGGCAAGGGCCCTGCCGTCCTTGCGGATCTCGAAGGCGAGCGACAGCGGTGCGCGCAAGGCGACATCCTTGCTGGATCCGGAAGGGACCGCTTCGACGGCCGCAACCTTGGCTGCCGGCACGAACAGATCGACGCCGTCCAGATCGCTGAGATTGTAGAGGTAGACCTGGGCCTTCGCCGGGTCATTCTTCACGTCATCCTTGAAGACCCTAGCGCCAGAGGCAGTGACGGCGAGGGTGTAGAAACTGCCCGGCTCGACATCGACCCGGCTGCTGCGGGTTCCGGCAGATATCTCGACTTCTCCCGGCTCGACATTCACATAGGGAGAAATGCCCTGCTGCGAATTGACCGACGTTCCGCCGATGACGCTTGCCGGTGCCTCGAGGCTGACCACGCGAACGAAAGACGCCATGGGATCCATGACCTTTCCGTAGAGTCCGGCGTCCTGTGCCTCAGCCTGTCCGATCACGGACAGACATAGCAACAAGAGGCAAGCCCGTCCAAAATGGTTGGTCATTTCAGTTTTCCTCCTGGGGGCTAGCACTGCAGATGACGACGTCCGCGCGACCCGGCGACAGGTCGTCAAAGGCGATCTGTAGCGTTTTGATCGGCTTCCTCCGGCCGTCGAGGGCGAAGAAGTAGCGTCCGCTCGAACTTGCCCGGAGCGGTCGAACGATCCGGGTCTCGATGGATTCGCCATCTTCCATAGCCAGTCGCAACAGGGCCTGACGGCTCGCCTGATTGCCGGCATAGGCGGAAATGACGGCGGAGCTAGAAAGTGCGCCTCGATCGACGGAAAGGCTCAGCACATTGCCTTCTATCTCAGGCCCCTGGGTAATCGGCACGGCGTTGCAACTGCTTGCGGCCGCGGCGGTCAGTTCCTTCAGCGGTGCGTCACCATATTTCCCGAGGTTATTGTAGACGGGATTTTCCCAGATGAGAAAGCGGGGTCGGCTTTCGAGGAATGCCGACGACGTCATGTAGGCGGTGATCGAACCGAACTGGTTGCCGCCTGACAGGGCATAGTTTTCAACCGCCGAGCTGAGCTCTTGCGACAGGAAACCGGCGAAGTTCGCCGAAGGGAGGTCGGAAAAACTCGTCCCGACCAGCACTGCCTTTCCACTTGTCTCAGCACCGCCAAATATGTCCTGGCCGGACGCATCGTCCCTGACAATCTCGACCGTTTCGAAGGCATCCATTTCGGCGGCCGGGAGCGAAGACAGGCACGAGGCCTGAAGCCGACGCCGCATGGTCGATATGATTGCCTGCCGGCCGCTGCTGTGGGTCTCGAACGAGGCCGTCTTCAGTGCGTCGGATCCCGGCAATTGCCGAATGACGGAGGCAACCTCGCTGGCGGCGGCTGCGGCGCCCCAGGCGGTCCAGTGGAAGTCCGCCTTGATGAAGGGTGGGTGGGCGGTGCCTGTGTCGCGAAGGGCCGGCAGGATGTCGACCGTTACGACACCTTGCTGGCGCAGCTTTCTAAGGAGCTCCTGGTGGGCTGCGACTGCGATGTCGTAGTCGAAGCCGAGCTCGGCTGCCCGATCGGGTAGATACTGGGGCAACACCAGACTCTTAGGTGGGATCGGAACATAGACAAGCGTCGTGCCGGCGGCCTCGAGGGCATGCGCGAGCCGGCCCAGTTCGACGGCCGTGTGATCGGAGAGTTGATGCTGCATCCTGATATCGGACAGGATGCGGAAAAAATAGCCTTCGCTGCCTTCGATGGAGGCGACCAGGGCGTTTTGCTCAAGGCCGGCACAGCCGAAGTCCGAGGCCCGCGCGGCGTTGCCGATGAGGGCGCCGGCGTCGATCAGCAAGGTTACACAGAGAAGGCCCAGTGTACGCCTTCGTATTCCTTCCTTGATCATGGCGTGCCCTCCGGCGTTGCTGTGGAGGTGGTGTTCAGGCCGCTGAGAAGGCTGGCGGCAACGCTTCGGGTTTTCAGATCTTGGGCTGATGCTGCGATCTGCAGGTAGGTCTCGATTTTCTTGCGGTGGATGCTCCTACCATCGACCAGGGACAGAAGAGCCATGGCTTCCTGCAGCGCGGCATCCGTATTGCCCTGATCGGCAGCGCTCGCACGCATTGCCGCAAGCTTGCTGTCGCTGTCGACAAAGGGGCGCCCGCGTCCATAGAGCCTCAGAAGGCCTTCCGCCGCTGCAATGTCGCCTCTGGCGGCGTGACGTTCGAGTGTGCGTTCGGCCGCATCTATCCGCACGGGATTGATCGTCTGGCCGTCAATGCGGCCAAGCAGGGCGATCAGTGGCTTGACGGCGCCCGAACGACCCGTTGATGCCGCAATGGTGAAATAGTGAATTGCATCACCGGCCAGACCCGGCTCGCCGTAGAGCTGTTTCGCGACCATCATCGCCGCCAGTCCGTCGCCGCGATCCGCCAGCAGCTGAAGCTGGCGATAGCTTGCCGCCCGGTGTGACACCATCCGCTTGCGGATGAGGCGAAGGTCAGAGCTCGGCAACTGATCCGTGCGGGTTATTCCGCGCACGAAGCCGGCGGAAATCTTCTGTTCCGCCGCGGTCTCAAAGGCGCACAGGCTTGCGACGAGACCAAGAACGGCGATCCGGTGAAGTCGCACAGGGGGTAGGGCTTTTCGCTGCTCAACCATTCTCGTTCTCCCTGTTTCCTTGAGGGATGGTTTCGTTCCAGAGTTCCGGATCCGTCAGATAGCGGATCGGGAACTCCCAGATCACCGTCTGCGGCAGTGAATCCGACTGCTCGAGCGACGCGATGAAATCGCGCATGGGGACGACGGGGCCCTGGCCGATCAGGGATGCGTTGGCGACGTCGAGCCCGGACCAGAATGAAAGGAACGCGGCAAAGGACCATACTTCGTTGGCGCTATAGCTTGTCCCTACCAGCGTGACCGGTATGCTGCTCGAGGCACCGAAGATATCGAGCTCCGCTTGAGCGGTTTCCCGCCGTTCGGCGATGAAGGGCGTGACATCCTCGTCGGCGAGCCCGATGAGGTCTGCAAAGGCGCCGCCGGTTACGAACCGCACCAGATCACCTTCGACCTTGCGGGCGGGAGCGGTCACCAATTCGAATTCCTCGCCGCCGCCGCCGCCGCCGCCGCCGAGCGCCTCTTGGACCACCGCCTTGGCTACGACGGCAGCGCCTGCGGGTGTCCAGTGGGTGTCTGTCCTCAGGTACACCTGACTGTCGGCGCGGGCCGTGAGCAGGGCGTCTCTCGAATCGACCGTCGCGATGTCGACTTGCCGAAGCCTGTCCAGCAGGTCGCCGTAAAGGCCAGCCACAGTGGCAGCGCTACTGCCGGCTTGGAGTTCGTCGCTGTAGATATCGGTCTTGGCCGGGAGAGGCACGAAGATCAGGCGGATCCCGCGCATGGCGAGCCTGTGGGAGACATCCTCGATGCCGATCACGGCGCGATCGATCACGGCCTGACGGTCAAAGCCCTGGCGAAACTCCTCGTCAGTGAAGAGATAGCCCTCCTTGCCGGCGATAACGCCTGGGCGCCCCTCGTGGAACAGGAGGTACCGACCAGCCCCCACCAGATGCGCTGCCAGCTGGTTGTGCGGAAGGCCCTTCCTATAGAGTGTCTCCACCCTGGCCGTCAGGCTGCCATGAAACAGGGCGGAAAGGTTCGCCTTTGTCGGAGGCACAAGGAAATGCCATCTGGCTGGCAGGCCCACATTTGAAGCGACGGCATATCCGAACAGCCCTGCCGGCAGCAGGAGTCTTGCAATCATCGATGCGTCCAGCCTTTGCATCCAAGATCTCCTAGAACTGGAAGTAGAGAAAGGGTGAGTAGATGCCGTCGGCAAGCTTGAGGACCGTCACGGTTGCGAGAAGAAGCATGGCCAGTGGCGTGACAAGGGACTGCCGTGCAGCCACGCTGCCATCGGACTGGATGGTCCAGCTCGCTTCGCCTTGCAGTCCATCACGCAGTCTGGGCTCAATGCAGACCAGCACGGCGGCGATTGCCATCGTGGCTGTAGCCTCCCGCGTGAACGATATCGCCATGGCAGGCGAGATGCCCCAGCCGTTGAAACCGAGCATTCCGGCATAAAGGGCGAAGGCCCTCGACATGTCGTCGGAGCGGAAGGCGACCCATCCAATGAGAACCAACAGCAGGGTGAGCGGGAGTGCATACCAGTAACAGGCGGCGCGCCTGTCCCAGCCGGTGGCGCGTTCGACGGCAAGCAGGCTGCCATGCCAGGTGCCCCACACGAGAAAGGTCCAGTTCGCGCCGTGCCATAAACCGCCGAGCATCATGACGATGAGCAAGTTCACATAGGTACGGACGCCGCCAAGACGGCTGCCGCCGAGCGGGATGTAGAGATAATCGCGCAGCCAAGTGGAAAGACTGATGTGCCAGCGGCGCCAGAACTCCGTGATGCTTCGGCTGATATATGGCGCGTCAAAATTCCGGACGAACTGGAACCCGATCATCAGACCAAGTCCGCAAGCCATGTTGCTGTAGCCGGAGAAATCGAAGTAGAGCTGCAGCATATAGGCGATGGCGCCCAGCCAGGCTTCGCCGGCGGTCGGGGCGTCGGCGGCAAAAACGGCATTGGCCAGCGGTGCGATGGAGTCGGCGATCAGCACTTTCTTGGCAAGGCCGACTACGAACAGGGCCGTACCGTCGGCGAACTTCTCGAGGCTGTGCTCACGATAGCGAAACTGATCGGCCAGATCGCGAAACCGAAGGATCGGACCGGCGATCAACTGTGGGAACAGTGCCTTGAAGGCGGCCAGATCGATAAAGCTGCAGGTCGCCGGGGTGTCGCGCCGATAGACGTCGATCAGATAGCTCACGGACTGGAAGATATAGAAGGAGATGCCGATCGGCAGGATCAGCCGCCAGTGGAAGCCGAGTGCTTCCGGCGTGGTTCCCAGCAGCGTGGCGATGCTGTCAACGAAGAAATTCAGGTATTTGAACACGGCAAGGACAAGCAGGCAGCCGCCGATGCCGACCGTGAGATGCCAGCGGGCCCGGGGGCTCTCGAGATTACGCTCGATCAGCCGCGCAAAGACGTAGACCCAGACCGTCGTGGCAAACAGAAGGCCGAGGAAATCGACCCGCCACCAGGCGTAAAAGAGGTAGGAGCCGATGACGATCGTATAGGATCTCAAATGGGTCGGCGTCAGATAATAGGCCGCGAGAAACGACGGCAGGAAGAGGAATAGGAAGATTTCGGATGAGAATACCATGTCAGCCGCCAGCCTTGCTGTAGCAGGATGAAAGGGCGAAAGCGGAAAATTGGGCCTGGTCGACCGTTGCGGCTTCGGCATTGGAGGCGAAGGTGAAGAGCGATCCGCGCCCTGCCTGAGTGGCCGTGAGATAACGCCCCGTCTTGTCGACGATCGAGCCGGAGAACAATCTTGGCCATTGTTCGGAGAAATCATTGCCGTTCAGCTTGAGATCACCACGGCCGTCGGCGCGGATGCCGACCTGATTGCGGCGGAAGTGGTTTTCCGACACCAGGCTGGCCGCTTCGCCACGCTGTCCCTGGAGGGAGAGTCCCGTCCGGTTGCCGGTCAGGGTGTTGCGCGCTACCGTCGCGGCGAAACTGTCTGTGATGGCAACCCCGCTTACCCCGCTTGTCTTTATCAGGTTGCTGAGGATCTCGATGCAGGCGCTGCCACGAACGGCGATGCCGGATTTGCCGCTGGAATCGACGCTGTTGTTAGCGATACGGGCGAGGACCGTGCCGGTATCGACAAAAATGCCGTGTCCGGCATTGTCACCAAGAATATTGCCTGTGATTTCGAGCGATGAACTGCCCCGGCTAAGTTTGAGACCATGGCCGAGCGAACCGATTACGATATTGTCGCGAATCTGGATGTCCGCCGATGCGATCAGCGCAAGCGCTGTCCCGCCGCTGTCTTCGAAGCTGTTCCTCGCGATCCTTGCATGGCTTGCCTTGATCAGCACCAATCCGTTGACGTGGGAGAAGCGATTGGCGTGCACATCCACCATATCGCCGGCCACAGGCAGGCCTCGGCCGATAAAGGCCAGGCCCGCGGTTTCCGGCTCCTCGCCGAAGCCGAGGCTTGAAAAGCTGCTATTGCTCATCCGGGCGCTGGCGCCCGACGCCGTCAGGATGAACGGGCGATATGCGCCGCTGGCCAGGCCGCTAACCGAGGCGCCGTTGATGTCAAGCGTTCCGGCATTGACGATGAATGCGCCTTGGCTTCCATCCAGAAGGAGGGTTTCGCCCTTTGCAATCCGCAGGCTGGCACCGTGCCAGATGATCAACGGCGAGCGCAGCCGATAACCGTCCGGCAGCTTCACCAGTCCTGTCTCCGGCTGGAGAGCTAGGAGCTCTTTGAGGCTCAGCGTCCCGCTCTCCACCACAATCGCCTTCCTCGTCATGGGCACATAGGCCGAGATCTCGGCGAGGAAGCCTTTGCCGGCCGTGGCGGTCAGAACCGGCAGGAGAAGGCCGATCGCCGATTTGCTGACCCTTTGCTGCGAGACGCCTGTCGGCTCCAGACGGCCCGATATGGCGGGCTCTCCCGCACCGGCGGGGGCTGTCGGTAAAAAGATCGCGATGAGCGCCAGGATGAGGACGGCTCTAGGCATAGTCGTCCGCTCCGATGGCCTGCACAAGCCCGCCAAGCGGTGCAACGGTGAGCGGGACGGCAATTGGCACCCCGACGGATCCGGTCATTTGCGCAGACAAGGGGTTGGTCGATTGCAGCCCGACCTCGCAGGTAATCTCGATCAGTTCCGCTGGCAGATCCGAATAGTTGCTGACCAGCGCGAAATCACTGCTGAGGAACATCTCGGCATTGCCGGCATGGACGGGCATCCCCATCGCGCCGGATTTGAGGTGAACCGATCCCGCAAGCACGGTGACGATGTGGCTGCGGTGCCTGCCGCCGACTATCCGGGCCTGTTTGCCGGGATCGATGGTCATCAGGTTCATGGAAAAGCCCGTGCCCGAATGCATGGGCTTCAGGCTTCCCCAATCCGTCTGTTGTCGCCGGTGCGAGGTCGCTTCGGATCGCCGCGAGGCAATGAGTTTCTCGACGATCTTCTTGACATCCTGGGCCTGCTTTTTCGATGCGACCAAAAGGGCATCGTCGGTATCAACGATGATCACGTCGCTCATGCCGACGACCGCTACCAGGCGATCACCGCCACGCACCAGGGATTCGGTGGTGTCATGCAGCATGACATCGCCCGATGTGACATTGCCGCTTTTGCATTTGGCTCCAATCGCATGTAGCGCGCTCCAGGCGCCGACGTCGTCCCAGCCGATGTTGGCCGGCGCAAGGGCTATATCGGCGGTGCGTTCGAATACGGCCTTTTCCGTTGGCAGGCTGACGGCATTGGCGAAATGGGGTGCCGAAAGGACGATGCCGTGGTGATCGTCGAGGGGCATGGCCGCATTGGTCGCAGCGAGCACGGCCTCGTAGGTCTGCGGATCATGCCTGCGGTATTCGGCGACGATCTTGTCGGCGCGAAACATGCTGATACCCGATGCCCAATAGGCGAAGCCAGTTTCGAACAGGGAGCGGGCAATCGGCAGTTCCGGCTTTTCGACGAAACGTTCGACACGATGGAGGCCCGCATAGTTATCGAACGCTCCCCCATCCATGATGTAGCCGTAACCGGTTTCCGGAAAAGTCGGCCGGATGCCGAAGGTCACGATGAATCCATCATGGGCGGCCTTGTGCATGGTCAGGACAAGGGCGTTGAGATCGCCATCGATAACGTGGTCCGATGGCAGCACGATCAGAACGGCGTCCGGGTCCGCTCCGCCGACATGCAGGGCTGCAGCGAGAACGGCCGGGCCGGTGTTGCGGGCTAAGGGTTCGGCGATGATGTGCGCCTTGCACTGGACCTCGTGGAGTTGCCGAGCCGCGACCTTCAGGTGACGAGTGGCGACGGAGACGATCGGATTGGCAAAGAAGCCTCCGCGGTGGCGCTGGATCGTTTCTTGGAAAAATGTCAGCGATCCGACGCCGTTGATCGGCTGGAACTGCTTCGGCTGTTCTTCGCGTGACAGGGGCCAAAGCCTCGTACCGGAGCCGCCGCAAAGGATGAGCGGATAGATCTTAGATGTCGTTGTCATGGGCCAAGGCTCCGAACAGGTTGGACAGATGGGCGATGACGGACGCGCGCGCCGCAGCGAGAAAGGAAAGCCAGGAAGGTGTGGTGTCGATCGTCACGGTGATCGGCTTTCCTGCATTGCTGACAGCCAAGGGGGGCTCTGAATTCATCAGCACGGTGACCGCGGTTGCCGGATCGGCGTCGTTGGCATGGGGCAGAATCCTTAGGTAAGTTGCGGCCTGCGATGCGCCGTCTGCCGTTGTTACCGTCAGGCGCGCATCATCGCGCAACGCCTTGAGATCCTCGGCGGAGAAGCGGGCCTCGACGACAAGCCCGGCGGAGGGCGCGGCAAGACTGACAATCGGTTCGCCCATCAGCACGGTATCGGCACTGCCGGTCAGCTGTTGTTTCACCTCGCAATTGCACGGCATGACAGCGGTCACCGCACTGCCAGTGGAGGTGATGATCGTGTAGAGCGGTTCCCCCTTTTCGGCGGCTTCTGCCAGGAAGGACAACTGGCCCGAGGTGGTCGCTCTCAGCACAGGCCCGTCCCACACAGCAAAGGCTGGACCCTGCAACTCATGCAGGAACAACCTGTCGGAAAGCAGTGCCGAGGCGGCGAACACGAAGAGGGCCGTCGCCGCCGTGGTCGCCAACAGGCCGGTGGTCCTGGCGAGCACTCGGTGCACCACTCCGGGCCTTGAATAGCGCTCGGACCGTGAAGACGCCTTGGGCAGGCGAGCCCGGGCCTGAAGCATGTCGTGAAGATTGATCACGTCTCCGGCAAGCCATGCATTGAGGATGTAGCGCAGTTGCGGCATGTGGGGACCGGCCGGCTCGGAAAAGGCGAGGGTGATCTCGCCCGTATCGTTGTTGACGGCGGCGAAGGTGACTGCGACCGGAAGGGAGAAGAGGAACTGGCCGAAATCAAAGCGAAAGCTTGCCATGCGCACGCCCTGGGCAAGGCCGAAGGCGGCCAGACCCGAGACGCGGGCCTCGACCAAGGAAATGGAAATCCCCTCATAGGAGCGCCCGTCAACGACCGCTGTGAACGGGATGCTCATCGCGGGGTGTTCGTTGCCCTCATGGAAGTCCGAGACAAGGCGGCCCTGGCTGGACGAGAGGTCCCCCCGATCCTGGTCGATTTCGTCGTGCATAGACATGGTTCTTCCTTTCCTTACGGGCTCAACTCAGAGCGAAGGCCGCGAGCAGAAGCCAGGCGGTGGCGAGGGCATGCAGATAGGATGACGAGAGATTCTTGAGATGGGTCGGGAGAGGTGGTCGCGTTGTGTGCCGCGTGCCGGATTGCCGGGTCCACTTTTGCCGGTCGAGCCGGAACAGCACGTAGGTCTTGACGGCCGCACCGACAACCTGACTGAAGTAGAGGAGAAACGGGTAGCTTATGGGAAATGCGGGGCGAAAACTGACCATGGCCAGGCAATAGACATATCGGGTGGCCAGAACCCAGGCGATATAGGCCGGTAGGATGACGGGGTCGATCAATGCCGCCGCGGCCATGACGGTGGCGGGACCGAGAAGCGTGGTCCACATGGAGATCCGCTGGTCGAGAAGCGACCACCAGGTGAAGGCGCCGATCCGGCGGGGGCCGAGCGCGAGCGCACGGCCATTGGTGCGCAGCATATTGCCGAACCAGCGAACCATGAGCGTCACGGCGGACGGCACGAAACCGGGTTTCGGCTGGGTCTCCATCGAAAGGCTGGCGACATCGGGCAGATAGAGCATCAGCCAGCCGTTGCGCAGCAACCAGAACCAGGTGGACTTGTCGTCTCCGGTGAGAAAGGTCACCCGGCCCAGGCGCCAGTGTTCGAGGCTGTCGTGCTCGACACAGCGGATGAAATCGCCGTTGCAGGCAAGGTTTGCCCTGAAGACCGACATGCGTCCCGTCAGCGTGAGGATCCGGCGCGAGAGCCCCATGGACGACATCATCATCTGGCGCTGGGTGAAGCGAAGATTGAACCAGTGGCGGAACAGACGCCCCTTGCTGACCTCACAGCGCTCGTCGGTGGTCAGCGCTCCGACGCCCGGCTCGGTGAAATAGGGGGCCGTGCGTTCGACGATGTCGATGGGCGGACAGCTGTCGCCATCAACGAGGATCACGATGTCGCGTTCGCCTGGACATTGCCCGGCGATCAGGCGAAGCGAGGTTGCCAGCGCATCGCGCTTGCCGGTGCCGGGGATGCGATCGATGATCAGCCGTGTCTTTTCCGCCATCCCGGGCGTCAGTTCGTAGAGCCGGCGGATCAGGCGCTCGTCCGCGGCCTCGACCACGGAGGCAATGATGGTGGCATCCCCGCGGGATGCCTTGGCGGCGGCGAAGACCGACCGATAGACCCGGGTCGAAATTTCCGGTTCGATCTTGAAACTCGTCACCAGGAAGAAGGCATGGGCGGGGATGGTCTGCTGGCGATAGCGCGCCTCTGCGGCTTTCCGCCTTGCTGGATGAACCAGGCGGATAAAGACATGCGCGCGCACGAAGTTGACGAGGCCCCAGCCATAGCGCCAGGCACCGATCAGCCCGACGGTCGCGGCAAGACCCGCATGGGCCGACAATTGCTGGAGAGGCAGAATCAAGACGAGAAGTGCCAGTGCCGAAAGATAGAGCGCATGTCCTAGCATCGGCCCTCTCCTACCAGCAGATGCCTTCATAGTGGCCGTTGGACCGCAGTCCGGCCCGCAGCCGAGCGAGGTCGACGAAGGATTTCTCGCTCATCGCATCCGAAAGCGGATTGATCGTCTCTTCATAACGATTGCCAAGGAGGATCACGTCCGATTGGTCGATCAACTCGCCGATGCCCTCGACCAGCCGGTCCTTCAGATCCGGAATGGCATTGTTGCCGCGACCCGAGCCTGTCATGTGATGATTGTAGGCTTCCCGGACGCTCGGATCGTAGATCTTGAGGTCATATCCCTTAGCGATCAGACGGGCGGCAAGATCGGCCAGCGGGCTTTCGCGCAGATCATCCGTGCCGGCCTTGAAGCTGACACCGACCAGGCCGACGGAGCGGCCTCCGGTATTCTCCACCATGGCTTCGGCGCGTTCGATCTGGCGCGCATTGGCCAGCAGGACCGCGTCGAGCAGCGGCGTGCTGGTCGACTTGGCGCCTGCCAGATGGCGTAACGCTCTGACGTCCTTGGGAAGGCAGGAGCCACCAAAGGCAAAGCCCGGCCTCATGAAATACGGCGACATGTTCACCTTGCCGTCGGAACACAGCACCCGCATGACCTGCTGACCGTCAATGCCAAGTGATTTGGCGATATTGCCGATTTCATTGGCAAAGCTAATCTTGGTCGCGCGCCAAGAATTGCTGGTGTACTTGATCATTTCGGCGGTCGAAAGCGAGACGACGTTGATCTCGCAGGGAAGATCGCGATTGATCGCCTTCAGCATGTCGAGTGTCGGCTCGTCGAGGGCGCCGAAGACGATCAGGCCTGGATTGTAATTATCCTCGATGGCGGTGCTTTCGCGCAGGAATTCCGGATAATAGCCGACGCCAAAGTCCACGCCGGCAATGCGCCCTGAGGCTTCCTCGAGAAGCGGAATGCAGACCGCTTCCATGGTGCCCGGCACGATGGTCGAGCGGATGACGACCGAATGGAAGCCGTCCTTCAGGGCGATTTCCTTGCCGATCTGGATGCAGGCCTGCTTGACATAGGCGAGCCCGATGGAACCGTCGGGATCGCTCGGAGTGCCAACGCAGACGAAGGACATGTCGGTCGTGCGAATGGCTTCGGCAACATCCAGTGTTGCGCTCAGCCGGCCCAGGTCGACGGTCTTCTTGATGAGCGTATCGAGACCAGCCTCGACGATGGGTGTTTCGCCGCCGTTGACCTTGTCGACTTTCGTGGGGTCGACATCGACCGCCACCACAGTGTGGCCGTCATTGGCCAGACAGGCTGCCGACACCACGCCGACATAACCAATTCCGAAAATGCTGATGTTTGCCATTTGGATTCCCCGTCTGAAGTCCCCTGGATGACGATCTGGGATGCGGCTCTCTTTCGCAGCCCGTTTCGTTAGGCCCAGCTTATGTCCGGGAAAAACCCTTGCAAGTCAGGAAAAAGAGAAAAAGTTCCGAAATAGGACGTTTTTCTGAATTAAGAACAGGGAGTATCCTGCCTCGAAAAATACAACGAGACCATAAATCTAATATTGTTCAATAATGATCAGTTTATCAGAACGGAAAACCACCCTCTGTTGCATCCATATTTTACGATTGCCACGCGTGAAGTGAGTGAAAGTTTTGCAGATGCACGGGATTTGTATGTTTCTACCGTCTTTGTGCTTATTTTTAGCTCTGCGGCGATTTCCTTGGTGCTGAAGCCGAAGGCGAAGAGTTTCAGCACCAGCTCTTCCCTCAGGCTCAGTTGACCACCTGTCGTCTCCCCCGGACTCAAGAGCGGCGCGCCGTTGAGAGCGGCGTAGAAGGAGCGGATGTTGGGCTCCCGGATTAGGGTGAAGATCCGCCGGCTGATATAGTTTCCGGCGCCACCGATGATCGTGGCGGCGCGAGATAACTCCGTCGCCACGTCGGATTCGAGGATGATGTTGTGGATGCCGGCATCGTACATGGCCGGGACTTGGTCGATCAGGTCGTCCTTGACGACGTAGAGCACAGCCGCCTGGCTGCGAACCGCCTTGAGGCCGCGTATGACGACGCGACCATCGAATTCGGAAATATCGTTGCGGATTCCGACGACGACAATATTTGGCAGTGTGCGCACCAAAAAGTCGTTAAGCTTCTCGAATTCCATGATTTCGTCGACAACGATCGCAACGCGGCTTAGAGCGACATTGTCGCGTATTTTTCTTACTGTTTCTTTGTCGGCTCCAATCGTGGCTAGACGGAGCTTGTCGTGATTGTCCATGAAAGTTCCCCATGAAATGCGAAACTTTCCCCCCAAGACCATAATGATCGGCGCTTCAGACCCCTTGGCGCCGTCATCGTGCAGGATTTTACTTACCTGCATTTAAAAGAGAGCAGGATCTATGCTGCCGTCTTCATGGAAAATGTCAATTTTTTTTTGCAGTGCGGCACGGTTTTGCTTCAATTTGAAACAAAGGGGCAAGGTAAGGGGAGACGGGCGAACTCTGGGTAAAGACCTCGGTGCGGATGATCGAATATTTCGACGACCCGGAGCAGACCGCGTTCACGGACGGCTGGTTCCGCACGGGCGATCGACAGGCGCGACGACGCGGGGAAGTTCTACTTCGTGGCGCGTAGGAAGGATATCATCCGCCTCCGCGGCGAGAATGTCTGCGGTGCGGAGGCCGACCGCGTTCCTCTGCCACACCCCGATGTTGAACTGGCGTCCGCGGTCGGCGTGCCCGGGGAAGTGAGTAACGAGGACGTCCTCGAGGCTGTGAAGCTTCGCGACGGGGCCGATGTGCTACCCGAACAGTTGAAGGCGTGGTGCGCCGGGCCTCTGGCGGCGGTCAAGGTGCCACGTGACGTGCTGCTGACGGATCAACCGCCTTTGACGTACACGCACAGCAGGCCATGCAATCACGCCTGGGGAGAAAACGGCGCGGGCAGCAGGAAGCGGCTCTCCTGATGAACCAGAAAGGGAAGAATCTTGGGCACGAATGCCTGCCACGCCGGATTGGCGCCCATCTTGGCACGCTGTGCGGTGCGATGGCCGAAATCCTCATAGGCCCAGAGGAAGACGACCGAGTTCAAGACGCCGCTCTCGCTTGTCCAGCAGCCGACGAGCTTCGCGTATTGTGTGATGATGGCGAGGCCTTCCTCTTCATAGACCTTCAGAAACGCGCCGGTCGAGCCCGGCTTCATCTCGTAAATTCGCTGCTCGTAGATCATCTGGGTCTTCCTCTACCGTCAGTCCAGCTTCCGGTCTCGCCGGTTCCAATTCCTGCAGCATGCACATCGCACATTAATTCGTCAATTGACGACATAATGCGCTCTATTGATAGTTGGAGGCGGTTCAATGATATGAGTCGTCCAGGACCGAGAGGCGTGCAGCGCCGGGAGTGAGGATAACTTGAAGGCCAAATCCACCAATTTGCGGGGAAGTCAGACCGGCGCCGCACAGATCAGCGCAGCCAGGGGCAAGAAGAAGGAAAAACGCATGCCCTATGCCGAACGCCGCGCGCAGATCCTGGAAAAGGCGACCGAACTGTTTGCCGAATACGGTCTCACGGCGCAGACGCGGGCACTCGCGGCCGAATGCGGTATCTCGCAAAGGCTGCTCTACCGCTTCTTCCCGACAAAGGAAGATTTGCTGAGGGAGGTCTATGATACCGCGATTCTCGGGCCTTTCCAGGCAGTCTGGTTCGCGGAACTGAGCGACCGCTCCCGACCGATGCATGACCGCTTGAACGATTTCTACAATGACTATCTCGATACGGTGCTCGGCCGGCAGTGGCTGCGGCTTTTCCTCTATTCCTCGCTGGCCGAGGCCGACATGGCGCCGAACTATATCTCGTCGATCATCACCAAGCTGACGGAGACGATCGTTACCGAAACGGCGCGCGAACGCGGCATTACGCTTGGCATGGAACCCGAGGCGATCCATGAGATCGGCTGGACAATCCACGGGGCGCTCTCCCACTACGGCATTCGTCGCCACATCTACCGCGCCAGCCTGATCACGCCGCAGGCCCAGGTTGTCGACATGCATGTTCGCGCGTTCCTCAGCGGTTTCGACGCCATGGTCACGCAATTCAAGTAAATCGGGGCCTGTTTTTTCGGTGGAGGCAAACACCGAGCGGAAACTTGTCCCTTCGACGTAAGTCGTCAATTGACGACAAACAGAATCGCTGTTAGCTTTTTTTCATCGAGGTCGAAAATGTCTCCGCGGCTGCGGGCTGCGACAGGCGCGGTCTTGATGTAAAAAAGGGGAAACAAGGATGAAAACTGGGTTCGGACGCGCAATCGGACGGCGCGAATTTCTCAAGACTTCGGCGCTTGCCGGAGGTGCTGCGCTCGCATTACCGGGCATGGGTGCCTTTGCCGCGGGCAATACCATCAACTATCAGACTTGGTCGGCGGCAGTGGATCTGGTGAAAAGCCACCTTGCCGCTTTCGAGAAGGCCAGCGGTCTGGCTGTCGATTATGCGAATGCCCCCTGGGCACAGTATCGCGACGCCATGGTCACCAAGTTCGTCGGCGCGGCGCCTATGGACGTCCTGTGGGTATCCGACGCCTGGTTGCCGGAATGGGCCGAGGCCAAGTGGATTGCTCCGATCAACGCCTACGACAACCTGATGGCCTATAACAGCGATGCGGAAGCCTTCTGCACTGATTCCATGACCTACAAGGGTGAGCAGTATGGCCTCACCTACTACACCGACTACATGGGCTTCATCTACGATGCGGAAAAGCTCTCCGCCGCCGGCTTCTCCGCGCCTCCCGCGAGCTGGGATGAACTCGTCGAGCAGGCGCTGGTGATGAAGCAGAAGGGGATTGCCGAATTCCCGCTGATGCTCGCCATGGCCAAGGAAAGCTGGCTGATCGAGTTCATGTCGGCCATGGTCTTCTCGCATGGCGGACGCTTCACGGATGACAAGGGTGACTCGATCATGCAGGAGGAGAAGGGCGGGGCCCTTTCCGCCCTCCAGTGGGTCGTCGACGCGGTCAGCAAGCACAAGATCGTTTCGCCAGGCTGCGTGGAAATCGGCGAACTCAACGGCCTTAAGGCGTTCGCGGCAGGCAATCACGCCTTCGCACTGCTGCCGAAGTACCGCCTTGCCATGCTGAATGACCCTGGCCAGTCGCAGATCGCTGGCCGCGCCAAGCAGGCGCTGATGCCGATGGGCGCAAACGGGTCCCATGCGACGGTGGGCTGGATGCGTTTCCACGGCATGTCCGCGCAGGCGGCCGCCGACAAGGCGCGCGCCGACAATGCGGCCAAGCTGATCGAATGGTTCGGCGGCAAGGCGAACGGCGAGTACACATTCCAGAAGCTTCTTTTCCTCGATCTGGGTTCCGGCTTCGGCGTCAAGCCGCTGTTCCAGGATGCCGATGTGCGCGCCGCCTACAACAAGTATGGCGACGTGGAGATGATCCAGAAGCAGCAGGCTCTCGCCCAGAAGAAAGACGTCATCACGCCCTGGTTTGGCGACTGGAGCGAGGTTAACGGCGCGGCTTGGCAGTCGGCGATCCTTGGCAACGCCACGCCGGCGGATGCCCTGAAGGAAGCGGGCGCAGAATGGGACGATCTTAAGTCTCAGGCTTAAGGGGCGGACCGGAGCGGCCCGCGACGAGGGCGGGCCGCTTGATCCTCAGTTCGGCGGGCGGTTGTCGACCTTCGATGCCGCGAGAAAAAGCAAAAAACTGCTGGCCGGCGAGGGTCGAACCCATCGCGTTTTAGCGGACATATCGCATGCCTCATGCGGGCACGTGAAATCGGAACTCGGCCACCAGTTCGCGGCCGTAAGTCTACGGGGGATCTCCGCATCATGATGACGACAAAAGCGGGAATGGCGACAAGCATGCGGCGGCACTTTGGTTATGAAGAACGCACGGCTTATCTCTTCATAGCACCGGTCATGGCCGTCCTCGGGCTGGTCGCGGTCTTCCCGATCGCCTATTCGTTCTATCTGAGCTTTTTTCAGATCAAGCTGACCCGACCCAATCGCACGCCCTTCGTCTGGTTCGACAACTATCTCGAACTCTTCGGCGACCAGTTGTTCTGGACCGCCGTATTGCGCACGGTGTCCTTTACCGTCATGTCGGTGACGGCTACCACGTTTCTGGCGCTTCTGGCGGCCCTGCTTTTGAACGAGACCTTTCGAGGCCGCAGGCTGGTCAGCACGGTGCTCCTGATCCCCTGGGCCATTCCCTATGTCGCCGATGCGCTGATGTGGAAATGGATCTATGATTCAGGCTATGGCGCACTCAACGGCCTGCTTTACCAGCTGGGTTTCATCGACAAATACATGATCTGGCTCGGTGACCAGAACAAGACCCTGCCGCTGATCGCCAATGCCTTCGTCTGGAAGGAAGTGCCGCTGGCGACAATCCTGCTTCTGGTGTCGCTGAAGTCCATTCCGGCGGACCTCTATCAGGCCGCCCGCGTAGACGGCGCGCCGCTGTGGCAGCGCTTCATCCATGTGACGCTTCCCTCCATGCGGACCGGATTCATGCTCGTCATGATCTATGAGACGATGATGGCGATCCGCCATTTCGATCTCTTCTTCATTCTCACCGAAGGCGGCCCGGGCACGGCATCCCATGTGCTCTCCTGGGAAATCTACGTCGAGACATTCCGCAATCTGTCCTTCGGCACGGGGGCCGCGATGTCCTACCTGCTGGCGCTGGTGACGTTCGCGCTCGCCTATTTCATCATCAGAACCCTTGGCAGGAGCGTCTAACATGGCAACCGTTCAGCAAAATCCTGCCGGCAAGCCCGGCCGGTCGAGCGGCATCGACTACAAGCGGCGCGGCGAAATCTTCAGGTGGCTGCATCGCGGCATCATTCTTCTCGGATCGCTGGTTATCCTGTTCGTTGTCCTGGCGCCGGTCGGCTGGCTCGTATCCTCTTCCCTTCAGACCGAGGCCGAGATCGTGTCAGTGCCGCCGCACTGGGTGCCCGATCAGCCGACGCTGAAGAATTTCCAGGCGATCTTCTCCGCCGGCGCCGAGGAAGTCACCTACGAGACGCGCAGCACGCAGGATCCGGCCTCGGGCAACTATATTCCCTCGACGGCGCGCAACTTGCTCCCGGCCATGCTCAACAGCTTCGTCGTGGCGACCCTGGTGGTCATCCTCAACCTGCTGGTCGGCGTACCGGCGGCCTATGCCATGGCGAAGATCCGCTTCCTGGGACGGTCCGGGTCTGTCTATTTCATCCTGACGACGCGGGTCATTCCCGATATCGCTCTGGTCGTGCCGTTCTTCCTGGTGATCAAGAATCTCGGCCTGCTCGACAACATCCTGTCGCTCGTCATCACCTATCTGGCGGTCACGGTGCCGTTCACGGTGTTCATCCTGATCCAGTATTTCGAAGGGCTTCCGGATGAGTTGGACAAGGCGGCGCGTGTGGACGGTTGCTCGCGCTTCCAGGCCATGACCAAGGTCTATCTGCCGCTCGCCCTTCCTTCGCTGGTCGCCGTGATCCTGTTCGCCTTCCTGACCAGCTGGAACGAATTCCTTCTGGCGCTGATGTTCACCCAGACGGCGCAATCCCAGACGCTGCCCATCGTGCTTGCATCATTCACGTCCGACTTCACCATCAGCTTCTCGTTCATCAACGCGGCGGGTCTTCTCGCGATCGTGCCGCCGGTGATCGTTGCCATCATTTTCGAACGCTACATCGTCTCCGGCCTGACGGCCGGCGCGGTGAAGGGTTAAGAGGGAGTTCGCCAGTGGCCCGCATACTTTTCGAAAACGCATCCAAGCGCTACCCAAACGGGTTTGTCGCGCTCGAAAACCTCAATCTCGAGATCAAGGACAAGGAATTCGTTGTCCTGCTCGGGCCGTCGGGTTGCGGCAAGTCGACCACCCTCAACATGATCGCCGGTCTTGAGGAAGTCACCGAAGGCAATCTCTTCTTCGACGACGAGACGGTGAACTACACGCCGCCGCATCACCGCGACGTGGCGATGGTGTTCCAGAGCTACGCGCTCTATCCGCACAAGACGGTCTACGAGAACATTGCCTTCGGCCTGGTGATGCGCAAACATCCGAAGGACGATATCGACCGCCGTGTGCGCGACGCGGCCGAGCGTCTCGAGATCACCCATCTTCTCGACCGGCGACCGAGCCAGCTTTCCGGCGGGCAGCGGCAGCGCGTGGCGCTTGGACGTGCCATGGTGCGCAAGCCGGCGGTGTTCCTCATGGATGAACCACTGTCGAACCTGGATGCGGCGCTGCGCATTTCCATGCGCGCAGAGATCAAGGAACTGCATCGCAGCATGCAAACCACATTCGTCTACGTGACTCACGATCAGGCCGAGGCGCTCACACTTGCGGACCGTATCGTGGTGATGCGCAGCGGCCGGGTCCAGCAGATCGGCACTCCGGATGAAATTTACGAACATCCGGCAAACACCTTTGTTGCCTCGTTCCTCGGCAATCCGCCGATCAACTATCTCGACGGGGTATTAAGCGTGGAGGGCGGCAAGGTCACCTTCGTGCGCGGGGAAACGCGGCTCGATTTCGCGCCGGAGCGCGGCGAGAAGTTGCTGAAATACGACGGGCGCAAGGTGAGGCTTGGAATCCGCGCGGAAGACGTGGACGAGCGGGCCGAGGCCGCCGCTGGTGAAGTGATCGGCGGTACCGTGACCTCCGTACTTCCAGTCGGTTCGGACCAGTTTCTCGGTCTGAAGGTGGAGGGCCAGGAGCTCTTCTTCCGCGTCAACAAGGACCTGCGTCACAACTATGGCGACCAGATCAAGCTTTCGGCGAATACGAGCAGGTTGCACGTATTCGACGCCGACAGCGAGATGAGCCTGATCGGATAGCAGGATGAAACCGGCGTCATTCGACTATCATCGACCGCAAACTCTGGAGGCGGCGTTTGGCCTTCTCGCGCGCTATGGCGACAGGGCCAAGCCGATCGCGGGCGGGCAGAGCCTCGGCCCGATGCTGAACATGCGGCTCGCCCGGCCGGAGCATCTGATCGACCTGAATGACCTTGTCGAACTCGACTTCGTGAGAATGTCCGACGGCGCGCTGGAAATCGGCGCGATGACCCGGCATCAGCGGGTGGCGACAGCGCCGGAAGTACGCCGCACACATCCTCTGCTGGCGGCGGCGGCGGCGACAATCGGGCACTACGCGATCCGCCAGCGCGGCACGCTGGGGGGGAGCCTGGTCCATGCGGATCCGGCTGCACAAATGCCGCTGATCGCGGTTCTCGGCGGAGCCAAGATCGTGGTTTGCGGGCTTTCCGGACAACGCGAGATCAATGCCGTCGAATTCTTCCGTTCCGTGATGACCGTCGATGTCGGGCACGGAGAGATGGTGACCTCGGTCCGATTTCCGCGGTTGCCGGCGAATTCAGGCTGGGCCTTCGAGCTTTTCAGCCGTCGACGTGGCGATTTCGCCATCGTCTCGGTTGCGGTGACGCTGCTGCTGGACAGCGACGGCAGGCTGGCGTCCCTGGAAATGGCGTGTGGCGGCGTCGGCTCCGTTCCCTTCCGGCTCGATGTGTCGGCGGTGGCCGAGGTCGGGGCTGTGCCAAGCGGAAAATGGATTGCCGGCGTTTCCAACTTCGCGGCGCAATCCATCTCGCCTGAGGACAGCGCGTCGATCCCCGCAGCCTTTCGCCGGGACGTGGCCGCGTCCCTGGTCGAGAAGGCCTTGGCGACAGCGCTGACCCGCGCACGTGGAGAGACAGCATGAGCGATGCCCGACAGATATCTCTCACCGTGAACGGCGAAACCCGCGAGGCAATGGTCGAACCGCGCAAGCTGCTCGCCGACGTTCTGCGCGAGGACTTCGGACTGACTGGAACGCATGTCGGTTGCGAACATGGGGTCTGCGGCGCCTGCACGGTCCTGATCGACGACCAGCCGGCGCGAGCCTGCCTGACCTATGCCGTGCAGATGGAGGGGCACGAGATCACGACGATCGAGGCGGTGGGCGGAATAGGCCTGAGCCTGCTGCAGCAGGCCATGCATGAGGAACACGGGCTTCAATGCGGCTTTTGCACGCCGGGCATCGTCATGACCTTCGAGGCATTCTTGCGCGATACGCCGGATCCAACGGAGGAGGAGGTCCGCGATGTTCTTTCGGGCAATCTCTGCCGCTGCACGGGCTACCAGAACATCGTTGCCGCCGTCATGAAGGCCGCGGCGGCGATGCGGGAGGTCCGGTCGTGAGCGAGACTCGTAACTTCCACTACATCGGCAAGCCGTTGGCGCGAAAGGAGGACAAGCGTCTCGTCACCGGGCAAGGGCGCTATCTGGACGACATTGTCGTGCCGGGTGCGCTGCATGTCAGTTTCGTGAGGTCGCCGCATGCCCATGCCCGAATCCTGGGTATTTCGGCGGATGCGGCGCGGGAATTGCCCGGCGTGACCGGCGTCTTTACCGGCGAAGACCTCGACAAATGGACCAATCGCCTGCGCCTGGCGCCGCCGATCGAAGGGCTTCACCCGACTGAGATAGCGACGCTGCCGATCGACAAGGTGCGGTTTCACGGCGACCCGGTGGCAGTCGTCGTGGCACGCGACCGCTACATCGCCGAGGATGCGGCAGAACTGGTCGAGGTCGAGTACGAGGTGCTGCCGGCGATCGCGTCGTTGGAAGGCGCCTTTGCGCCGGGTGCGGCGCTTGTCGACGAGACGTTGCCCTCCAATCTGGTTTCGCACCAGACATTCTCTGCCGGAAACGTCGCTCAGCGCCGTGGCGAAGCCCATGCGATAGTCGAGGCGTCCTTCTATCAGCATCGCCAGACCCATGTACCGATGGAGACGCGCGGCTGCGCCGCTGTTTGGGACGCAGGACGCGAACACCTGACCTTCCATATCGGCAACCAGGTGCCGCATCCCCTAAGAAGTCAGCTGGCCGCGCGGCTCGGGCTTTCGGAGAGCCAGGTCACGGTCATGTCGCCCGACGTGGGCGGTGGCTTCGGCCAGAAGATCGCGCTTTACCGCGAGGAACTGACCGTTGCGGCGCTCGCGCGCCAGCTCAATCGCCCGGTGCGCTGGCGCGAGGACCGCACGGAAAACCTGATGGCGGCAAGTCACGCGCGGGAGAACCTGTGCCGCACCCGCGCTGCCGTTGCCGCGGACGGGCGGATCCTTGGACTTGAGCTGGAGATCGCCGAGGATTTCGGCGCCTATTGCTTCTATCCGGCCAACTACATGTCGCGCGTCGTCGCCATGATCCTGACAGGTCCCTACCGGATCGAGGACTATGCGTTCGAGGTGAAGATCGCGCTCACCAACAAATGCGGCAACGGGCCGATGCGGGCGCCGATGGCGATTACCAGCTGGGTGATGGACGGGACAATCGACGCCATCGCCCGCCAGTTGGGCCTTGATCCGCTGGCGGTCCGGCGGACCAACATGCTGCGCGAGGGCGATCTGCCCTATCGCATGGCGACCGGCGAAGTGCTGGAGGACATCACGCCAGCCGAGACGCTCGAAAGCGTGGTCGAAGCGATTGACTATGAGGCTTTTCGCAAACGCCAGCAGACCCTGCGCGCCGAAGGGCGGTATATCGGGCTCGGACTTTGCACCGTGGTCGAATCCACGACCTATGGATCCGCCTTCTACAAGTCGACCGGCATTCCCGGCTCGGGGCACGAGGCGGCATGGGTGCGGATCGAGCCGAGCGGAGTGGTCAATGCTTCCGTCGGGCTCGGCGCGACGGGACAGGGCTATGAGACGGCTATGTCTCAGGCCGTGGCTGAGGGTCTAGGGGTGGACCCGTCCAATGTCAGGATTCAGATCGGCAATACCGATGTGGCTCCTTATGGCATGGGAAGCCGTGGCGCGCGCGGAGGTACGGCGGGTGGCGGCTCGCTGTATCTCTGCGCGCAGAAGGCGCGCGAACAGGTGCTGCGGATCGCCGCCCACAAGCTCGGCCTGAACTCCGCGCAGGAGATTCGTCTGCTCGACGGGCAGGTGGAGCGACTTATCAACGGCGAGTGGAACGGGACGGGACTGTCGCTCGCCGATATCGCTCGCACGGCCTATCTCGATCCCACGAACCTGCCCGAGGGGGTGGCGCCGGGGCTCGATTTCTCGCTGACCTATGATCCGCCGCCGATGACCTATTCCAACTCGTCCCATGCCTGCGAAGTCGAGGTCGATATCGCCACTGGTGCGCTCAGCATCGCCCGATACGTGGTCTCGGAGGATTGCGGCACCGTGATCAATCCGATCGTGGTGCGCGGCCAGCAGCAGGGCGCGATCGCCATGGGCTTGAGCGGCGCGCTGCTGGAGGAGGTCGTCTACGACGAGAACGGGCAGAATCTTTCCGCGACCTTCGCCGACTATCTGGTGGCCACGGCCTGCGAACTGCCGAATTTCGAGATCCTGCACCATCATACGCCGAACAAGCGCACGCCTGCCGGCATCAAGGGCATGGCCGAGGGCGGCGTGATGGGAGCGATCGGCGCTGTGACCAACGCCGTCAATGATGCGTTGGCGCCCTTTGGCGTGGTGGCGGATCGCCAGCCGCTTTCTCCGCAATATCTGCGGTCGTTGCTGCGTGAGCGCAGCGGAACGGCCCTGCACGAAGGACAGGAACTGACATGAGCGTTACGAACGGCAGGAAAAAGGTCGGCTTCATCGGGCTCGGGATCATGGGGCGCAGCATGGCCGGCCATATCCTCGACGGCGGCCATGAATTGCATGTCTACAACCGGACCCGGAGCAAGGCGGACGAACTGGTCGCCAGGGGTGCCATCTGGCACGATACGGCGGGAGACGTTTCCGCCGCGTGCGACGTAGTGATCACGATCGTCGGCTATCCGAAGGATGTCGAGGAAACCTATCTCGGCGCAGGCGGCCTCGTGGAGCGGGCAAAGGCCGGGACGGTCCTTATCGACATGACGACATCGAGCCCGACCCTTGCGGGCGAGATCGCTGCCAGGGCAGCGGCAAAAGGGGTCTCTGTGCTCGACGCGCCTGTTTCCGGCGGTGATATCGGTGCAAGGGCGGCCAAGCTTTCGATCATGGTCGGCGGTACTGAAGAGGCCTTCACCGCCGTGTTGCCGTTATTCCAGCTGATGGGCGAAAACATTGTGCGTCAGGGTGGGCCGGGCGCCGGGCAGCACACCAAGATGTGCAACCAGATCGCCATTGCGGCAACCATGCTCGCCGTCAGCGAAAGCCTTGCCTACGCCAAGGCCTCCGGGCTTGACGCGAAACAGGTCCTGTCGTCGATCGGCACCGGGGCGGCGTCGAGCTTCCTGCTCAACAATCTCGGCCCGAAGATGCTCAACGGCGACTATGCGCCGGGTTTCTATGTCCATCACTTCATCAAGGACATGTCGATCGCCATTGCCGAAGCCGAGCGCATGAAGCTTGACCTGCCGGCGCTGGCGCTGGCCAAGCAGCTCTATGAAAAGCTGGCGGCGGGCGGATTTGGCGAAGAGGGTACCCAGGCGATCTTCAGGGTCTACGGAAACTAGATCGCGCAACAGGGAAGACGGCAATGGAATTTGTTGGCGAACATGTGATCCCAGCGGCCATCGACAAGGTCTGGGCAGGGCTCAACGACCCGGAGAGCCTAAGGCGCAGCATTCCCGGCTGCACCGAAATGCTGCAGACCGGTGACAGCGAATTCACGGCCTCTGTGGTCGTGAGGGTGGGCCCGGTCTCCGCCACCTTCAAGGGCAAGGTGGAATTGAGCGATCTCGATCCGCCGCACGGCTACACGTTGTCGGGGCGGGGGCAGGGCGGCCCGGCGGGCTTTGCCAAGGGTTCGGCCAGGATCCGCCTGACGCCGGAAGGTGAGGGCACGCGGCTGGCCTATGTCGCCGATGTCGATATCGGCGGCAAACTCGCAAGCGTCGGCGGGCGGCTGATCCAGAGCGTTGCCAAGAAGAACGCCGACGATTTCTTCTCGGTCTTTTCCAGCGTTGTCACCGGGGGGAAAGGTCTTTCCGAGGTGCCGCAGCGGGGCGAGGGCGCGCCTGGCGCCGCTATGCCGGGGGGATCCTATGCCGGCGGCGGGCATATTGCGCTGATAGACCGGGTTGCCTGGCTGCTCGTCGGAACGGCGCTGGGCGTGGCTGGCACATTGTTGTTGGGAGCATAACGATGAAGGTTTCCGATAGCGTCAGGGCGCTCGAACCGCGCCTGATCGAATGGCGTCACGACCTGCATGCCCATCCGGAAACGGCCTTCGAGGAACACCGCACCGCGGCCTTTGTCGCACGCGAGTTGCGGGCCGCCGGTCTTGAGGTCCATGAAGGCATCGGCAGAACCGGCGTCGTTGCCGTGCTGCGCAATGGCGATGGACCGTCGGTCGGCCTGCGGGCCGATATGGACGCCCTCGACATAACCGAGACGACAGGCGTGCCCTATGCGTCGACGACGCCCGGCAAGATGCACGCTTGCGGCCATGACGGCCACACCGCGATGCTTTTGGGTGCGGCGTGCCATATGGCGGCCGATCCGCCGAGCCGCGGCACCGTGGTCTTCATCTTTCAGCCGGCCGAGGAAAACGAAGGCGGCGCCCGGGTCATGGTGGAGGACGGCCTGTTCGATCGGTTCCCGGTCGACTGCGTTTTCGGCATGCACAACTGGCCGGGCTTGCCTGTCGGGCAGTTCGCCCTCCACAGCGGCGCCATGATGGCGGCGCAGGATAATTTCGAGCTGAAGATCATCGGCAAGGGATCCCACGCCGGCATGCCGCATCAGGGCATCGATCCGATCCTGGTGGCCGGGCAGATCAACACAGCGTGGCAGGCGATCGTCAGCCGCACATTGAGCCCGGCTGACGCAGGGGTGATCAGCATCACTCAGATCCACGCCGGCGACACCTGGAATATCATCCCCGAGAGCGTGCTGATCAGGGGTACCGCGCGTTCCCTGTCGCCCGACGTCCGCGACCGGCTCGAGGCCGAGATGGGGCACCGGGCGAGACTGGTTGCCGAAACCTTCGGCGCGCGGGTGGAATTCGATTATCAGCGGCGTTACCCGGCCACCATCAACACGCCGGCGGAAACCGATATCGCCCGTGCGGCATCCGAAGCCGTGGCCGACGAGGACGCCATTCGCCAGGACATGCCGGCGAGCATGGGGGCGGAGGATTTCTCCTTCATGCTGCAGAAGAAGCCCGGCGCTTATATCTGGATGGGGAACGGCAGCGCCGAGGGCGGGCGCAACTTGCACAACCCCAACTACGACTTCAATGACGAGGCGCTCACCATCGGTGTGGAGTACTGGATCGAGGTGGCACGCCGGGCGCTGACGAGAAACAGTATGCCATGATTCTCGTCATCGTCATCGGGTTCGTCGTTCGTGGCGTACAGGGCGCCAAGAACTGTGGATGTCACTCAATGGTGGTCAAGGTCTGAGATGACTTCCGAAGTACGAAGGCGTTTCTTTACGTGTGAGCACCGAACATGGCGCAACACGTTCCCCAATGATCCCAAACTGACCTCACCCTGATCCTCCTCCAGCTTTTGGGATCAGAGCCAGACCGGCAGGGCGAGGATGTCCGTGTGGCCGACCCGGCATGAGCTGCCCGGCTGGCCGATGGCCAAAAGCCGGTATTCCAGCCAGCCGGCGACGGTTTCCTCCGAAAGCTCGGAGATTTCCAGAAGCGGACGGCGCAGGCCGTTCAGCAGTTCGACGTGCAGGGCGGTCGACCCGGCATCCATCCGCCAGGGACTGTTCCCGATCCTGACATTGTATCCGCGTGCCGCGAATAGGCTGGCGAGACAGGCCGTGGCATCGGGGCCCAGCGCCGGGCCGAACCCCTTGTCGGTGCGCTGATGCCTGTTGAACAGGTCCACCATCTGTCTGTCGAGCGGGTGGGGGAGGGACCATTCCATGGTCCCGTCATAGTTCAGCGCCGCATAGAGGCCGATGCGAGCGGATGCGAGCCGGTCGGCGACAGCTTCGCAGAAGCGCTCCGAACACAGATCGAACAGCGCTGATGCCGTGACCACCTCAATGCCCTGAAGCGGCAGGCCGTCGATGTCGTTGAGGTCGTGCCGACGGAACCCGACCTTGCCGTTCTGGCCGATCCGCCGCTCCGCTTCTTCCAGCAGGTCGGCGTCATGGTCCAGCAACGTCCAGCCCACCTCGCGGGGCAGACGATCACCGAGGCTCCGCCAGGTCGAGCCGGTGCCGCAGCCGATGTCGAGAACCCGCGCGTTTTCCATGCCTGCGAGATGGTGCGCGAGGTCGTCCACCAGCCCGTCATGACGGGCGGCACGATCGGCGGGCTCGCGAAGGGCCAGCCAGTCCTTGTCGAAACCGCTCATGGAAGGGCCCTCAATGCGGTCGAGATGATGTCGACGGTCGTCGTCCAGCCCGGCAGTTGTGCGCCGGCACGCCTGGCTGCCTCGGCCTTCGCGCGCCGCAGCGTCTTGTCCGTGAGAAGGCTGTGGAGCGCCCGGCCGAAGGCGCCGACGTCATCGACGGGCACCAACAGGCCCGCTTCCTCCGGAACGACCTCGGGAATGGCCCCCGTCCGGCAGGCGATGATCGGCAGTCCCTGCGACAGGGCTTCCGCGAAGACCATGCCATAACCCTCGAAGCGGCTGGCCAGCGCGAAGATGTCGGCGCCCGCCAGAAGGGCGCGCGGATCGTCGCATTCGCCGGCAAGCGAGATCCGATCGGCAAGTCCGAGTGCTTCGACCTGCCGGCGCAGAAGCGTGGCCGTCTCCGGATTGAGTGTCTGGCTGCCGATGATGGTTGCCCGCCAGGGCAGGTGCTCCATCGCCTTCAGCGCCGATACGAGGACGTCGTGGCCCTTGCGCGGCGTCAGTGTACCGATGGAAATGATGTGCGGCGGGTCACCGTTGCCGGTGGCGATGGACGCGGGATCCGTGCCCGGAATGGCGACCGTGATCTGGTGCGGACGTATGCCGTAGTCGGCTACCAAAGTGCGCGCGGTCATCGGCGAGGTGACGACGACGTGCCTGGCAAACGACAGTGCGTGACGCTCGCAGTCGTGGAAACGGCTCTGCTGCGTGCTGTCGAGGCCGGTCTCGAGCGCCAGCGGATGATGTACGAGCGCGACGATGCGGAGCCGGCGGGTCTCGCGCTCGGCCCATTCGTCCAGTACGCCAAAGGCAAGGCCGTCGATGATGACGAGCCCACCGTCCGGCAGAGCCGACAGCCTTCGCTCGGCTTCCCGCTTCATCTCGGGGGACGGGGCGGGAAAGCCCTCGCCCAGCGACAGTCGCTGGACAGACCAGCCGCTTTCCAGGAGGCCGGCGATCACTCGCCGGTCATAGGCATAGCCGCCGGTGTTCAGGGAAAGATCGCCGGGATAGGCGAAGGTGATGCTCTGGCTCAAAGATCGGCCTCGTACCAGCCGCGGGCAGCATGGGACTCGTGCAGCGTCACCTTCAGCCGGCAGATGCGGTGGCTGCCCGGTCCGAGCTTCCTGTCGGCTACCGCGCGCGCAAGTGCGTCGAAGATGTGTTTCGCGATCACCTCCGTCGTGGTGATCTTGCCGGAAAATGCCGGGAGTTCGTCGAGATTCTGGTAATTCAGCGGCTTCAGCACCTCGCCGAGCACGTTGGTGGCGGCGCCGATGTCGACCGCCAGCCCGTCCTCGTCGAGGTCGCGGGTGAAGAAGGCGGCGTCGACCACGAAGGTGGCGCCGTGCATGCCCTGAGCGGGGCCGAAAACGGGGCGGGGCAGGCTGTGGGCGATCATGATGTGATCACGGACTTCAACGGCGAACATGGGGCCTCACTCTCAAGTATTGGTCTCAGTAGTGGATACGATGACAAAGGGTTTCCGGATCGGCGAGTATGGCCGGATAAGCCTTCTTGAGGTCGGCGAACCGGGTCTCGCCGGAAATCAGGGCATCGAGGCGGTCGTCGCGCAGCAGGTCGAGGGCCTTGGCAAGTCGTCTTGCATAGGTCCAACGCGCGCGCCGCGACGGCGGTACCGACCCCACCTGGGAACTGACGATGGTCAGCCTTCGCGCATGGAAAGCGCCGCCAAGCGGCAGGCTGACGGGTCTGTCGCCGTGCCAACTCGCCTCGACGACGCGTGCCTCCTGCCCGGCCAGTTCTATTGCGCGGGCCAGCGCCTCGGCTGAACCGGACGCGTTGACAGTCACGTCGAATTCGCCGGTGACCTCGTCGCCCGAGGCAAAGTCGAGACCGAGACTTGCGGCCAGTGCCCGTCTTGCCGGGTTGCGGTCGATGAGCAAGACCTCGGTTCCGGCGATGCGCGACGCGAGATAGGCGACGAGGGCGCCGACGACGCCCGCGCCGAACACCGCGACCCGGTCACCCGGCAGGATGTCCGCGTCCCAGACGATATTCAGTGCCGTCTCCATGTTCGCCGTGAGCACTGCCCGCGCCGGCGGCAATCCGTCGGGCAGGACAGTCACGGCGGCCTCGCCGACGGCGAAGACATCCTGATGCGGGTGAAGGCAGAATACGGTCCTGCCGAGAAGCGATGCATGGCCTGCTTCGATCCGCCCGACGGCCGAATAGCCGTACTTCACCGGAAAGGGGAATTCTCCGCCCATGTGGGGGCCGCGCATGCGCTCGAATTCGCTCGTGGGCACACGGCCGTTGAAGACGAGGTTCTCAGTACCGCGGCTCACGCCGCTGAACAGCATACGCACGAGCACCTGGCCCTCCGCCGGCTGTGGCAGGGCCTCGTCCCTTATCTCGCATGTGCCGGGGCTCGGGAGCCACAACGCGCGGGCGCTTCCGCCTCCCGTCTTGCTGGCTGTCCTGGTGTCCAGGTTCATTCATCTCCTCCTCAGCGACGCAGCGCGGCCAGCATTGTAGAACGGGACCCTTGCGCGGAATGCGGAATTTGCGGCAACGATGCCGTAAATTCTCAGATGGCGCCACGGGGTTCTCGCCAGCCGGTGGGTTAGATATCACCGCTCATAGCGCGATGCCGCAAGGCGCGATTGCGCCGGCGTGCAGATTCCTTGTCACTTTGTGCAAGGGGCGGGGCAACATGAATGATCCGGCCGGGCCTTTCACGCGTAACTTTGGTACCGGACATTTTGGAGAACTCTGTTGACACCGTTTGATGACCAAGGCTTTCAGTTTGCCTCGCCGGCCATGCAAGTGGAACGCGCAGTCGCCGAATTGCGGTTCGGCCGGCCGGTCATCCTCGGGGAGGGCGCGCGTCGGATCGCCGTATTGGCGCTCGATAGCGCGGCCCCGTCCGTCTACGACCAATTCGCCGCCGCCGTCGACGGGAAGCATTCGCTTTTACTGACATCGCACCGCGCCGCAAGGCTGTTGCCGGGCACGCGCGGCGACATTTCGGTCCCGCTGGACGGGGTCGCGTTCGCCGAGGCGTCGCGCCTCGCCTACGGGCTTCAAGCGCCGGCACCGGCCCGCTGGCGCGCGGCCGACCCGTTGATGGGCGCCTCTGCCGAACTGGCTCGACTGGCGCTTCTGCTGCCGGCCATGGTCTGCGCCGACATAAACGGTTTCGAACACCGGTTCGCGGCCTGCTGCACGCTCGACCGATCGCTCCTCGCGACCGCCGCCGCCGGAAGACAGAAATTCGATATCGTGGTCCGCACCCGCGTTCCCCTGCGTGATCTCGGCGATGCCGAGTTCGTCGTCTTTCGTGGCGGAGTGGCGCAGAAGGATCAGGTCGCCATCGTGGTCGGCCAACCCGATCTCAGCGCCCCGGTGCCGATCCGCATCCATTCCTCCTGCATCACCGGCGATCTCTGCGGTTCGCTCAAATGCGATTGCGGTGACCAGCTGCGCAACGGATTGGCAGCGCTGAAGGAGGCAGGTGGGGGCGTGCTTCTCTATCTCGACCAGGAGGGACGTGGCACCGGTATCGGCGCCAAGATGCGGGCCTACGGCTACCAGCATCTCGGGCTGGATACGATCGATGCCGATGCCGAACTCGGCTATGGCAGCGACCACCGCCGTTACGAGGCGGCGATCGCGATGCTGCGCTTGCTCGGCATCGCCGATGTTGTCATATTTACGAACAACCCGGCCAAGATGGCAGCGCTTGCCGACGGGGGCATCGCGGTGGACAGGCGCGTTGCCATCACGGGTGAGGTGACGGCCGAGAATGCCCGCTATCTGCGGACGAAGAAGGCGCGCGCCGGCCACATGCTGGATATAGAGGCGCTTCTTGCCGCGGAATAGGCGAACATGCCGACGAAGGAACGATCTGTCGTACAGGCGGCCGTCGCGGACGGGAGAGCATCTCCGGCGCTAAAGACGAGCGCGCTGATGGTTCTTGGCAGCGTTTTCGCCGTAGCGCTCGTCGGTTATGGGCTGGCGGCCGTCCAACTGTCGCTCGGCCGTGACGCGCTCGTCGCGGCGACGGTCCTGCTCCTGTTGATCTTCGCGCTCGTCGTCAACGGACTGCATCACCACGGCTTCGAGCGCTTTGGGCTGGCCAATGCGGTGACGGCCGTTCGTGCCGCTCTCGTCAGCATGGCCTGCGCTATCGTCGTCTTTCCCGACGCCCTGCAGCAGGCGCAGCCCACTGTATGGGCGCTTGTCGCGCTCGTGCTCGTGGCCCTCGCGCTCGACGGCGTCGACGGTCACCTGGCCCGTCGCTTTTCACAGGAGTCCGAGCTTGGTGCCCGGTTCGACATGGAGGTCGACGCGCTGCTGATCCTTTGCCTGTCCGCGGCGGCGTTCTTCCTCGACAAGGCGGGAGCTTGGGTGCTGCTGATCGGATTGATGCGCTACGGCTTTGTGCTGGCACAATATCCTTTGCCGCGCCTCGCAGGCTCGCTGCCGCCGTCTCTCAGGCGCAAGGTCGTCTGTGTGGTGCAGGTCGCGGTGCTGTGCCTGATCCTCTTACCTGGCATCGCCCCGCCCGTTTCGTCATGGCTCGCCGCCCTGGCCCTGCTGTTGCTGTCCTATTCCTTCGCCATCGATTGCCTTTATCTCCTCGGCAAGGCGGAGGCCGACGAATGAGCGGCAGGAACAGCGTCGACACCGCGATCGGCGTCGCCCGCTCGCTTCTGATCTATTACGGCCAGCCATGGCGCCGATGGCAGCTCAGGCGCTTCTATGGCGGCCTGATCACGCCGGGCGACCTCGTCTTCGACATCGGCGCCCATGTCGGCAGCCGCAGTCGCACGCTGCTTTCACTCGGCGCCGAAGTGGTGGCGGTGGAACCGCAGCCGGTCTTTGCCGACTTGATCGAGATGCATCTGGCGAAACGGTTGAAGGGTTTCGAGCGGGTGGCGGTTGGCGCAGGCGAAGGCGAGGCGGTGCTGCATATTTCAAGCCGCCATCCCACGGTGACGACCATATCCGACCGCTTCATCGAGGGCGTCAGCCATGCCGATGGTTTCAGGAACGTCATCTGGGACAGGGAAATCCGGTTGCCGATGACGACGCTCGACCGGCTGATCGACAAGTACGGACCGCCCGCCTTCTGCAAGATCGATGTCGAAGGAGCGGAAGCGGACATCCTGCGCGGCCTCTCCCGGCCGATCGGGCTCATCGCGTTCGAATACACACCCGCTCTGCCTGAGATCGCCCGCGAAGCCATTGACCGGCTCCGGCATCTCGGCAACTACCGTTTCAACCGGGTGATCGGCGAAAGGCACAGCTTCGTCGAAGCGGAATGGACCGACGCGGATACAGTCCTGAAGGCTCTCGCCATGCTCGCACCGGAAAGCCCGTCCGGCGATGTCTACGCCCGACTGACGCCATGACGCCCGTTCCGGCCCTATTTGCGGAGGCGCAGCCCGCCGAGCAGGGAGCCGGCCAGGACGAGCAGGCCGGGCAGGGCAGTGCCCGCAAGAGAGAACACGCCATACAACAGGCTCGCGGCGAGGCCTTCCGCGCCGGTGAAGCCGAAGAGCGGCCAGAGCGCTGCGGCGGCTGCTTCCCGCGTGCCCCATCCGCCAATGCCGATGGGAACCAGCATGGTGAGAAGGCAGAGCGGAACCACGGTTACGGCGGCGATCGACGGCAGCGTCGCGCCGACCGCGTCGGAGGCCAGCAGGAAGGTCAGGACATAGCTTGCGACGATCAGGGCGCTGAGGCCGGCCTGCACCCCCAGCGCCCCGTCCTTCCAGAACGCGGCGTGAATATCGGGGCCGAACCGGCCAAGCCGAGCCTTGAGGGGGACGGCGAACCATCCGACGGCGGCGCCAAGAGCGACAACGACGGCCATCACGGTCCAGATCGCCGGCGAAAGGGAGATCGGCAGACGGTCGGGCATGAGGATCGGCCAGGCGATCAGGCCGAGGCAGGTGAGCAGGAAAAAGGCGAGTTGGCCGGACAGGCGCTCCAGCACGACGGCGGTCGCGGCCCGTTTCCAGCCGCCCAAATTTTCTTGTCGGCTACGGTAGACGCGGGTTGCATCGCCGGCGATGCCGCCCGGCAGGATCTGGTTGAGAACGCCGCCGAGATAATATTCGCGGACGGCGATCCGAACCGATATAGGATGACCCAGCCGGGCGGCGGTGAAACGCCAGCGCAGCGCCGACAGCACGATCTGCACCTGGACCACCAGAACGGCTGCCAGAATGTGTCCCAGCGGTACCCGGCCGAGCGCTTCGATCACGCTCACCGGATTGACGGCGAAAAGGAGGGCCGCGAGAAGCAGGAGACCGGCGGCGATGGTGAATGCCTTCAGCTTTCGCATCGCGGTCTCGTTTCGGGGCGATCTTTCAAGATTACATTCCACTCTGCAGGAAGGTGAACCGGATGACGTGGCAAGGATCGGACGGTGGGCGCATGCATGTCTCCGGACGGCGGGCCGTGCTTTCGGTCCTCATATTCGCCTTCATCGGGTTTGCAGCCTGCATGATGCCGGACAATCCGGGCGCTTTCCATCCCGCCGCCTTCTTGCGGATACCGCTTGAGGTTCCGCTGCTCGCGCTCGCCTTGCTTCTGTTGCCGCGGCGGATGGCCGCCCTCGTCGCGCTTCTTGCCACGGCCGTCGTGTTTTGTCTTCTGTTTCTGAAGCTCGCGGATGTCGGAGTGCTCTCCGCCTTCCAGCGGCGCTTCAATCCCTATCTCGACCTTAAGATGCTGTTCGACGGCTGGAACCTGCTTTCCGGGGCCGTCGGCAAACTTGGCGCGGCTCTGGCGATTGGCTTGGTGGCGGCAGCCCTGACCGCGCTGATCGGCGCTTTCTGGTGGGCCTGCATCCGGATGACGCGGCTTGGCCGGCAAGCCCGGCGCGCGGCGGTTGTCGGTTTCGCGGTCATCCTCGCCGTTGGCCTCGGTTTGCTGGCGGGCGGTTCCCGGGTGGGGCTGAAGGATGTCGCCGAACTGCGGGTGGCTTCCTATCTCGGTGAACGACTTTCGCTCGTGGCCCGCTCCGTCGCCGAGATCAGGCGATTCGAAAGCGAGCTCGCGGCCGACGCAGGATATGCCGGTGGCGACGGTCTCTTCGCCCGCATCAGGGGACGCGACGTGATCCTCGTCTTCATCGAATCCTACGGGCGCAGCGCCATCGAGGATCCGCGCTATGGTGCTCTGATCAAGCCGCGCCTCGACAGCGTCGATCGGCAGTTGCAGGCGGCGGGTTTCTCTGCTGCCAGCGGCTGGACGCGTTCCCCGACCGTCGGGGGCCTCAGCTGGCTTGCCCACGGCACGCTGCTGTCGGGCCTGTGGGTCGACAGCCAGGCGCGCTATGACCTCTTGATGAAGAGCGAGCGGGCGAGCCTCAACCGGCTGTTTCGCGACGCCGGATGGCGGACGGTGGCGGTCATGCCGGCGATCACCATGGACTGGCCGGAGGCCGCCTATTACGGCTACGATCAGATCCTCGCGTCGAAGGATCTCGGCTATCGTGGCAAGCCGTTCAACTGGGTGACCATGCCGGACCAGTACACGCTTTCTGCCTTCGATCGCCTCGCCCGTCAGCCGGCGCGGGATGCGGGCGAGCCCGTCATGGCCGAGATCGCCCTCATTTCCAGCCATGCGCCGTGGACGCCGGTGCCGAAGCTGATCGATTGGCAGGTTGTCGGCGAAGGCACTGTTTTCAACGACCAGGCAGAAAGCGGAGACTCGCCACAGGTGTTATGGGCCGATCACGACCGCGTCCGCCGGCAGTATATCGAGACCATCGACTACACGCTGGAAACCCTGGTTGACTACATTGCCCGCTTCGGCGGGGATGCCGTCTTCATCGTGCTCGGCGATCACCAGCCCGCCGCGCTCGTCACGGGACCTGATGCCTCGCGTGCTGTGCCGTTCCATGTCGTCAGCAGGGATGTCTCGCTCATCGAAGCCTTCCGTTCGGATGGCTTCGCGATCGGCATGACGCCGGATGGCCAGGGTCCGGAACCGTCGATGGATAGCATGCGGGACCGTTTGATGCGCCATTTCAGTGCGCGGTGAAGCCGAGGTCCCGCACCTTCCGTTGAATCCTGTTACCGCTCCATTTCGAGGGGCGCCGACTATTCGCGGCCGACCATTTCGAGTCTGAGGGCCATCCAGCCCGAAACCGCCCGCCAGGCCGCGTTCATATAGTCGTTCGCCTGGTAGAGAGCGGTGTCCGGGTCAGCCTGCAGGGCCATCATGCGTGTGCTGAAATCATCGAAGTCATCGAGCATGCGAAGGACGTCGGCAACCTTCTCCGGGTGTCGGACCGCCAGTCCATCGATCTCCTGTCGCGCTCGCCTCAGGAAGGCTCGCAGGCCGCGACCTTGCTCCCGCCAGAGCCTTCGGGTGAGGAAATCCAGCGCCTGCATGCCGGTCGTGCCCTCGTAGATCGTCATCACGCGGGAATCTCGCAAATATTGTTCGAGCGTCCAGTCCTTCGTGTAGCCGGCGCCACCAAGCACCTGGATGGCAGCATTGGCGACGTCGAAACCGGCGCCTGCACCGAAATTCTTGATGAGCGGCAGCATCCAGCCCGCCAGGTCGCCAAGCTCCCGGCGGAGCTCGTCATCCGCTTCGAGACGGGCTAGATCCATGATGGTGGCGAGCTCCAGCACCGCCGCCCGCAGCACCTCCGTGCGTGACCGGATCTCATGCAACTGGCGGCGCACGTCCGGATGGTCGGCGATCGGCATGGGAGGGTGTTCGGGCGGGCCCCCCTGGCGGCGATCGGCGGCGTAGCTTTCCGCAATATCGGCCGAAGCCGACGCAATGCCGAGCCCCTGGCAAGCCGTCAGCAGGCGCATCAGCTCGATCATGGCAAAAAGCTCGGGCAGGCCCCGGCCCTGTTCGCCGATCAGAATGCCGTTTGCGCCTTCGAAGCGCAGGGCGCAGGTGGGGGAGCCGTGCAGCCCCATCTTGTCTTCGATCCGGTCGAGCGAGATGCCATTCGGTCGGCCATCGATCACATTGGGGACGAGAAACAGGCTGAGGCCCCTTGTGCCCGGCAGGTCGCCGGTGCGCGCCAACAGGCAATGGCCGATCCGCTCCGTCATGTCGTGATCGCCAAAGGAGATCCAGATCTTCTGTCCGCTGATGCACCACGCGCCATCGATCAACTCGGCCCGGGTGCGCAACCGCCCGACGTCCGAGCCGGCCTCCGGTTCGGAAATACAGATGGTCGCGGCCCATTCGCCGGCCGTCAGCCGCGGCACCCATTCGGCGGCAACCTCCGCATCCGCCGCCTTGGCCAGCAGGTGAGATGCCGCACGGCTCGATCCGGCCGCCATCATCAGGGCCACGCAGCCCCGCTCGAAGAGCGGCGCGCAGGCGGCGTGAACGGTGAGCGGCAGGCCCTGGCCGCCAAACTCCTCCGGCACATCCATGCCGAGCCAGCCGGCTTGCGTGTACTGGCGATAGGCGTCGGCAAATCCGGCCGGCGTCCGGACGCGGCCCTCGGTCACGGTGCAGCCTTGGCGATCACCCGGCGTGTTCAGCGGCTGAAGCACGCCCTCGGCAAATGCGGCGGCCTCATTGAGGATCGCCTCGATCGTCTGGTTATCGCAATCGGGCTGCAATGCCTGCAGCCGTTTCCAGCCGGGGGTAACCTGAAGCAGTCGCGCGGCCCGTGCCGCCTGTCGTGCGAAAGCCGACATGTGCGTTACTTCGGCTGCATGCGGATCGCCCCGTCGAGGCGAATGACTTCGGCGTTGAGATACTGGTTCTCGACGCAGAAGCGGACGGCATCCGCATATTCCGCCGGATCGCCGAGCCGCGAGGGATAGGGAATGGAAGCGGCGAGACTCTGTTGCACTTCGGCCGGCAGAGATTTGAGCAGAGGCGTCGCGAAAATGCCGGGTGCGATGGTGTTGACCCTGATGCCGAAACGGGCGAGTTCGCGCGCCGCCGGCAGGGCCATGGAGACGATCGCGCCCTTGGAAGCCGAATAGGCCACCTGACCGATCTGTCCGTCGGTGGCGGCGACCGAGGCGGTATTGACGATCGCGCCCCGCGCCTTGTCGTCAAGTTCCGGCAGATCCGCCATATGTGCCGCTGCAAGCCGCATCATGTTGAAGGTGCCCATCAGATTGACGCGGATGACCTTTTCGAAATCGCCAAGCGGCATCGGGCCATCGCGGCCGATCACCCGGGCGGCAGGACCGATGCCGGCGCAGTTGACGAGGATTCTGAGGCCATCGCCTGCCTCGCCGGCGCGGCTGATCGCGCGATCGGCATCGGCCTCGCTGGCGACGTCGCCAGCGAGGCCGATCCCGCCGATGTCCGCAGCAACGCGCACGGCGGCATCCTCGTTGAGATCCATGACATGAACAATGGCGCCACGGGCGGCGAGCATGCGCGCGGTTGCCTCGCCAAGACCCGATCCGCCGCCCGTTACCAATGCGCTGCTGCCCTCGATCTTCATGCTGCCATCTCCTTTTCGAAACGTATGACGTCTTCGCCGCCGTGATAGAGGGCGGCCACCAGATCGGCTCGGTGCGACAGCATCGCACGCTGATTGATCGAACCCTTGTCGGTCACCTCGCCGCGCTCGAAGCGGGGTGGCTCTTTGAGCAGCATGATCCGCATGACGCGGGTCGCCGAGCCGGATGCCGAGCGTGCGTGCCCGGCGAGCTTTTCGGCGAGTGCCGTACGGACCTCGGGGGATGCCAGGATATCCGCATCGCTCAGGCCGTCGCCGCCGGAAACCACGGCTCTCAGCGCGGGAAGGAACGGCACGACGAGTGCGCCGAGTTCCTCGCGGTCGGCACCGGTGATCACGGCATCGCGGATAAGGCCGCCGAATTGGTCGACCAACTGGGCGCGCAGTTTGCCGACGGCGACCCATGTGCCGGTCTGCAGCTTGAAGTTCTCGGCGATCCGGCCGTCGAAGAAGAAGCCGTGCCTGGGGTCATGGTCGACGGCAAACTTCACCGCGTCGCCGATCATGTAGAAGCCCTCGTCGTCAAAGGCGGCGGCCGTCAGTTGCGGGCTGCGCCAGTAACCGGGCGTGACATTGGGCCCCTTCAACCGCAGTTCAAACTTGTCCTCGACCGGTACCAGCTTCAGGGTGATGCCCTGCGCCGGAATGCCGATATTGCCCGGTCTTTCCTGCGGCTCGGTGCAATAGAGCGAAAACGGCGCCGTCTCGGTCGAGCCAAGGCCGGTACCGATATGCACCGGCTCGCCGCCTGCCTGTTTGGAGAGTTCCTTGAGGCTATCCCAGGTGTGCTGCGCCATGCCGGCCCCGGCATACATCAGCATCTTCAGGTCGCGGAAGAAGGTATCCCGGAGCGCTTCGTCGTCGTGCATGGCATGAACCAGCATCTCGTAGCCGGCCGGCACGTTGAAGTACCAGGTAGGGGAGACCTCGCGCAGATTGGCGATCGTTTCCTTGATCCCCGTCGGCGTCGGCCGCCCCTTGTCGATGTAGAAGGTGCCGCCATGGTAGATGACCATATTGAACACCTTGTTGCCGCTCGCCGTGTGGTTCCACGGCGCCCAGTCGACGACGATCGGCGGATCGTCGCGCAGGAAGGCATAGCAATCGGCGATCATCTCCTGGTTTGAGCACAGCATGCGCTGGGTCTGGATCACGGCCTTGGGCGAACCGGTGGTGCCGGAGGTGAACAGGAACTTCGCCACCGTGTCGGGGCCGACGGCGGCATGGGCCGTATCGACCGCCGGGCCGGGTTCGACATCGAAGAGATCTGGCAGGCGATGCGACGGCCGGCCCGGTGGCGGATTGCGCAGGCAGACCACCGGCACATCGGGCGGGAAGGCCGCGGCGATGGCGGCATGGAAAGGGGCCGCATCCTCGACGAAGACGAGGCCGGGGGTGATCTGGCCGACAATGTCCTTCAGCTTGTCGAATTCGTTCGATACGGTCGCATAGGCCGGCGAGATCGCCGCCGACGGAATGCCGACGTGCTGTGCGGCCAGCGCAACCAGCGCATGGGCGATCGAGTTGTCCGAAAGGATGATCAGCGGACGTTCCACCGAAAGGCCGAAATCGAGAAAGGCCTGGGCGAGTGCCCGGATACGGGCCAAGGCCTCCCCATAGGAAAGCTTGCGCCATGAGCCGTGCTCGTCGCGCTCGGCCATCCATGTCCGGTCGGATGCTGTCTCGGCCCAATGGAGGAAACGCTCGGTGATCTTGTCGGGATAGGGCCCGAGCGCATCGCAGCGCCAGATCAGGATGGAGCCATCGGGTCGCTCCTGCCACTCAAGCTTGGGTGACCACAGCTTGATGGCGCGCATGTGCCTTGTCGTCATGACTCTCCTCCCAGAATGCCAGCAACGATATCAATAGCCCCTCCCGGGCGTTGGAATTTTGTTTACAAAGAAACAATCCCCTTGTAAACAATCGACAAGAAAACAAAATCAAAACACATTCGATCCAAGGAGCTGCCGACGATGGGCGTGGATGTTGCATCGCATTTCGTAACCTATGAAACTGTGGGCGAGATCGCGCATATCGGCCTGAACCGGCCGGAAAAGCGCAATGCGATCAGTGACCGTTTCGTCGAAGCTATTGCGGACGCCGTTGCCAGGGCCGAGTGCGAGGCGAAGGCCGTCGTGCTCTACGGGCATGGCAATCACTTCTGCGCGGGCCTCGATCTGGCCGAACATGTGAAGAAGACGGCGATCGAGGGTGTGCGCGGCTCCCGCCGCTGGCATGCCGTCTTTTCCGGCATCGAACACGGCACTATCCCCTGGTTCTCGGCCCTGCATGGCGCGGTTGTCGGCGGCGGCCTGGAACTGGCCGCCTCCACCCATATTCGCGTCGCCGACGAGACCGCATTCTTCGCGCTTCCGGAAGGACAGCGCGGCATTTTCGTCGGTGGTGGCGGATCGGTGCGGGTGGCACGGCTGTCGGGGGTGGCGCGCATGACCGACATGATGCTGACCGGTCGCGTGGCATCGGCCGCCGAGGCGGAGCGCTGGAACCTCGTGCAATATGTCGTTCCGGCCGGCGAAGCGCGCAAGAAGGCGCATGACCTGGCGGTGGTCGCGGCCTCGAACGCGGCGCTGTCGAACTATGCCGTCATCAATGCCTTGCCGCGCATCCAGGACATGGCCAAGGAGGACGGCCTCTTCGTCGAATCCTTCATCTCCTCCTTCACCGCCACCAGCCCGGAGGCCGAAGAACGGCTGCAGGCCTTCCTCGACAAACGTGCGGCGCGCCTGAAGGCGCCCGGCGCGAATTGAGGAGAGCATCGTGGATCTGTCTCTCCGCAGCGTCGATCAGGTCAAGGTGGGAGCGCTTTCCGGTTCGCTCGGATTTCTCTTGCGGCTGGCGCAGTTGCGCGCCTTCGAGGATTTCTTCTCCGACCGCGGCCCACGTGGCCTGAAGCCTGGCGAGTTCTCCGTGCTCTGGGTCATCGCCCGCAATCCCGGCATACGTCAGAGCGCGCTCGGCCAGCGGCTGATGATCAAGCGGGCCCATATGACCAAGCTGATCCGCGTGCTGGAGGAGCAGGGCTTCGTTTCGCGGGAGATCCCGGATGCCGATCGGCGGGCGGTGGAACTGACGTTGACGCCCACCGGCGAGGATGCCGTCGAGACGGCCGCTGCCGCCTTCTTCGGTTACGAGGAGACGACCGGCGCTCCGCTCAGCAAGCGCGAGCAGGCACAGTTGATTGCGCTTCTGCAGAAATATGTCGGTCTGGAGGGGGAAACATGCCGTTAAACATCGACGATCTGGTCGCGATCGACTTCCACACCCATGCCGAGGAGCCGTGCTGCGGCCCGCGCGACGACGGATATGACGAGTTCCAGGCCGGCATGGCCAATTACTTCAAGAATCCGGCCGGAGCCCAAGGCATGCTCCCGACCGTGCAGGAGACGGCAAGCTACTACCGCGAACGCAAGATTGCCTGCGTGATCTTCCCGGTCGATGCCGAACGGGAGACCGGTTTTCGCCGCTACGAGAACGAGGAAGTGGCGCGGATCGCCGCGGAAAACACTGACATCATGATCCCCTTTGCCTCGATCGATCCGGCCAAGGGCAGGCTCGGTGCCCGCGAGGCCCGCCGCCTGGTGCGCGAATTCGGCGTCAAGGGCTTCAAGTTCCATCCGACCATGCAGGGCTTCTACCCCTATGATCGCAGCGCCTATCCGCTCTATGAGGCCATCGCCGAGGAAGGTGCGATCACCCTGTTTCATACAGGGCAGACCGGCGTCGGCGCCGGCATGCGCGGCGGCATGGGCATGCGGCTGAAATATTCCAATCCGATCCATCTGGACGATGTGGCGGCCGATTTTCCCGACATGCCGATCATTCTTGCCCATCCCTCCTTCCCCTGGCAGGAGGAGGCGCTGTCCGTCGCGACCCACAAGCCCAACGTCTATATCGACATGTCCGGCTGGTCGCCGAAGTATTTTCCGCCGATCCTGATCCGCTACGCCAATACCATGCTGAAGCACAAGATGCTGTTCGGTTCGGATTGGCCGGCGATCACGCCGGATCGGTGGCTCAAGGATTTCGAGACAATCGACATCCGTGACGAAGTCCGTCCGCTTATTCTCAAGGAAAACGCGCGGAGACTGCTGAAGCTTTAAAATCTATCGCCCGTAACGTGTTCTGAACTGGGAGGAAATGAACATGAAACGCATGCTGCATATGATCATGGGGCTTGCTGCCCTGGCTGCCACCACCGCCGATGCCCGCGAATTGCGCGTCGCACCCGGCGCACCGCCTGCCCATCCGTCCAACAGCCATCTTTATGGAAAGCTCGTCGAATATCTGCCGGAGGTCTCCGGTGGAAACCTCACCGCCCAGATGCTCGGTCCCGAAGTGGTCGGCCTCGGCCAGATGAAGGACGCGCTCCAGAGCCAGCTCGTCGAAGTGGGCAACCTGCTGCCGCTCTATTTCCCGGCCGACCTGCCGAACATGTCGTTGGCCGGGGAACTGGCGCTTTCCGGCCGCGAGCCGCACGCCATGGCCGCAGCGATGACGGAATACATGGTGACCTGCGACACCTGCCAGGCGGAGCTGAAGAAGTTCGGCGTTGTCTATCTGGGCTCGGGCTCCTCGGACGTCTATGCGCTCCTGACCACCAAGCCGGTCAAGACCGCGGCCGACATCAAGGGCCTCAGGCTGCGCAGCGGCGGTGCACCCTTCTCGCGCTGGGCCGAGAATTTCGGCGCGGTGCCTGCCAATATCGGCGTCGGCGACACCTTCGAATCCATGTCGCAGGGCGTGATCGACGGCTCGATGGCGTCGATCGGCGACCTGCTGTCGTTCCGGCTGGTCGAACTGGTGAAGAATATCACCTTCATTCCGCTCGGCACCTATCATGCGACCTCGGATTTCACCGTCGCCAACTCCGCCTGGACAGATCTTTCGCCCGACGAACGCAAGCAACTGGCGACCGCCGCCAACAAGGCCAATGTCGTCTTCACCCAGCGCTGGGGCTATGAAATGGCGTCGATCGCCAAGGGGGCCGCGCAAAAGGCCGGCATCCAGTTCCTCGAGCCCGATGCTGAATTCCTGAAAGCATCCGAAGCCTTCGCCGAGGCGGATAAGGCCACCGCGGCCAAGGTCTCGCAGGAGCGCTTCGGTTTCGACGACGCCCAGGCCCGTGTCGACCGCTTCGTCGGTCTGGTCGAGAAATGGAATGGCATCGTCAAGGAAGCGAACGGCGACACCGACGCGATCACCAAGCGTCTCGACGAAGAAGTCTGGAGCAAGGTCGACTTCGCCACCTACGGCCTTTGAGGCCGGGGCCGGCGGGCAGCCACCCGCCGGCCGCTCTTCTTTCGAAAATGCCATTTTAAAGGGTCTTCCATGCCCCAGATATTTTCTCTTGCCGACAGACTGTCGCGCATACTGGCCTTCGTCGGTGCCGTCGGCGTCATCCTGATGATGGTCCATGTCTGTGCCGACATCGTCGCACGCACGATTACCGGCGCTTCGTTGCCCGCCACGGTCGAAATCGTCTCCTATTACTACATGGTGCTCGTCGCCTTCCTGCCGCTGGCATGGGTCGAGCGCCGGGGCGGCATGATTTCGGTCGAACTGATCGAGTTCATGATGTCGCCGCGCATGATAAAGATCTCCGACGCCATGGTCGCCGCTCTCGGCATGGTCATCTATGCGGTGATGGCCTATGCGACCTGGATCACGGCAGTGAAGAACTACGTGACCGGCACCTTCGTCGTCGCGTTGCAGGTGAAGATCATCACTTGGCCCGGCTATTTCCTGCCGTCCATCGGCTTTGCGCTCGCGGCGGTCATCCTGGCCGTCCGCTTCCTTGAGATCACCACAGACAGCGTCGATGGAACGCGGGAGAGTGAGGCATGAGCGTCGAAACCGGTCTCTACGGCATCGGCATACTGGCGCTGCTCCTGCTCCTGCGGATACCCGTGGCGCTGGCGATGATCTCCGTCTCGTTCGGCGGCATCGCGTTTCTGCTCGGCTTCAAGCCCGCGCTCGGGATGATCACCTCGACGCCGTACAGTTTCGTGGCAAGCTGGACCATGAGCGCCGTGCCGATGTTCCTGCTGATGGGTTTCATCTCTTTTCACGCCGGGCTCACGACCAATCTCTTCGATGCGGCAAAGGCGATCCTCGGGCGGGTTCCCGGCGGGCTGGCGATTTCCTCGATCTTCGCCTGCACCGGCTTTGCCGCCGTCAGCGGCTCGTCGATCGCCTGTGCCGCCGCCATGGGCCGGATCGCCATCCCGGAAATGGTGGCTGCCGGCTATCGGCCGAGTTTTGCCGCAGGCGCCCTTGCCGCCGGCGGCACGATCGGGGCACTGATCCCGCCCTCGATCCTGATGATCGTCTACGGCGTCTTCGCAGAGACCTCGATCACGCAGATCTTTGTCGGCGGCATCGGCGTCGGCCTTCTGACCGCACTCTCCTATTGCATCGTCGTGCTTGTGGTCTGCTGGTTGAGGCCCGACATCGTGCCGCGCACGCTGACGGCCGTAGCGGGGGAGGGCGGCAACCGGGCGGCTATCCTGCGCATATGGCCGCTGCTCATCTTGGTGCTGCTGGTGTTCGGCGGGCTGTTCTCCGGCTATTTCACCGCGACGGAGGCGGGCGCGGTCGGTGCCGGAGGCGCGTTCCTGCTGTCGGCGATCACCGGCAAGCTCAGCATGCAGGTCGTACGCGTCTCGCTTTTGGAAACGCTGACCACCTGCGCATCGCTGTTCATCATCGGCATCGGCGCCTCGATGTTTACGCGCTTCCTGGGCGTGACCGGGCTCTCCTCCTTCATCGGCACCTTCGTCGCCGGTGCGGATCTCGGCTATGCCGAACTGATGACGATCATCGTGGTGATCTATCTCATTCTCGGCATGTTCATGGAGCCGTTCGGCGCCCTGCTGGTGACATTGCCGGTGCTGCTGCCGGTGCTCAAGGCCGAGGGGATCAGCCTCGTCTGGTTCGGCGTTCTGGTGGTCAAGCTCTTGGAGATCGGCATGATCACGCCGCCCGTGGGGCTCAATGTCTTCGTCATCAAGAACGTGGCGTCCCGCTATGTCACGGTGGTGCAGGTGTTCAAGGGCGTCACGCCCTTCATGCTGGCTGATCTCCTGGTGGTGATCCTGACGATCGCCTTCCCGGCGATTGTCCTCAGCCTGCCGCAATTGTTCTTCTGACGAAGCGCGGGACTGTTCGCTCTCAAGGGTTCCGGAAGGCGGGAGCGACACCGCCTTTCTCTCCTTTGACCATGAACCCGGCGCCGGTCGGTCGCGCAAGGCCGGCGCCGGATTGTTACCATGATTTGGTTTGAGACGGTGGCTGCGGGGCGAGCGATCGAACTGCGCAGCCGGTCAGAGTTCCTTGCGCGAAAGCCTGACCGGCGACGTGTTTTCCTGGCGGCCGGCCCAATCTCCCGCCTCCTTGATTCCACCGAGGGGAAAGATGTGCAACTGCTCGATCAGGCTGTCGGGATTGCTCGCCTTGTAGTCGGCGAGCCCTGCCACGACCTCGGTCGGTTCGTAGGGAACGAGAAGGCGCGTCACATCCATGGCCCGCTTCTGGAGCACCTTCAGGGACGGCCCGACGCCGCATGCAAGCGCATATTTGAGCAACGTCTGCAGCTTGGCCGGCCCGGCGATGCCGACATGGATCGGCAGCGTGACGCCGGCGCGCTGTATGCGCTCGGCCCAGTCCGTGACGGAGCGCGCGTCGAAAGCGAACTGGGTGACGATCGCCATACGGGCATCGGTTCTTGAGGCAAAGTCCTGTTTCCAGGCAAGCGCCTCGTCGACGCCACGCGTCGAGCCGTCCCGGTCGATGTCACGGTTTCCCTCGGGATGGCCGGCGATATGGAGCCGGTTAAATCCGTATCGATCGAACAAGCCGGTCTCCATCATCTGGATCGAGCTGTCGAGACTGCCCGCCGGTTCCGGCTGGCCCCCGCCCAAAAGCAAGGCCTCTTGAACGCCCGCTTCGTTGCGATAGCGCTTGATCCAGTCCTCCAGCGTTGCAGCGTCAGGAATGCTGCGGGCCGGGAAGTGCGGCATGACCGGGAAGCCCTCGTCGTGCAGCCGGCGCGCGGTCGCGACCATGTCTTCAATCGGGGTGCCGGCGATGTGGGCGATATAGACGCGCGTTCCGGCGGGCAGGAGTGCCCTGAAGTCGTCGACCTTGGCCGCGGTGCGCGGCATGACCTCGATCGACCACCCCTCGAGGAGGTCGCCCAGACCGGGAGATGACACCTGCCGGTTTGCGCGACTTTTGAAATTCAACAATGCCATCTTCTCCTCCCAAGATCCACAAATGTATACATCGAGCAAAGCCGGGAAATCAAGCGATGTCGACGAAAGGCCAATTTCTATGAGAAAAGTGAAGTCTTGGCGTTGCCTTGCCCGGTTCAAGGCGTCATAAAAGAATACATTCTGGCGGCTGCATTCGGGAGGCGGCCGTTCGCGCGCAGTCGCGGTCGCGACAGGGAGGAAGCATGACCAATTATGTTTTGACGCTGCGCTGCAACAACCGCAGCGGCATCGTCGCTGCCGTGGCAACGCGTATTGCCGCCCATGGCGGCGACATATTCGAGGCGCACCAGTTCGACGATGGCGAGACCGGCATGTTCTTCATGCGCGTGGCCTTCGTCATGGCGGGACCGGTCGAGGCCTTCCGGACGGCCCTGGCGGAAGACGAGAAGGTCTATGGGCTGGATCTGTCGCTGCGCGTGGCGGGGCTGAAGCGCAAGGTGCTGCTGCTGGTCTCCAAATTCGACCATTGTCTCGGAGACCTGCTCTACCGCATGCGGATCGGCGAGTTGAACATGGAAGTCGTCGGCATCATCGGCAACCATCCGCGCGAGTCGCTCAACCTGACGCTGATGGAGGGGATTGACTATCATCACCTGCCGGTCACGCGGGAGACGAAGCCGGCGCAGGAGGCGCAGATCCGGGCCATCTTCGAGCAAACCGGCGCGGAACTTGTCGTGCTTGCACGTTACATGCAGGTGCTTTCAGACGAATTGTCGGCCTATCTGTCGGGCCGCTGCATCAACATCCATCATAGCTTCCTGCCCGGTTTCAAGGGCGCGAAGCCCTATCATCAGGCCCATGAGCGCGGCGTGAAGATGATCGGCGCCACCGCGCACTACGTGACCGGCCACCTCGACGAAGGTCCGATCATTTGCCAAGACGTCGAGGCCGTTACCCATGCCGACACGTCGGAAGACCTGGTTCGCAAGGGGCGCGACATCGAGCGCCGCGTGCTCGCCCGCGCGGTCGCCTGGCATCTGGAGGACCGCGTCCTGCTCAACAAGGGCAAGACGGTGGTCTTCGCGCGATAGAGGGAGAAGAGCGGAGTCCTAGCGGCGCAAGGTCATCGGATCGGCGATGCGGTGGGCCTGAAATGTTTCCGGCAGCGGCGTCAACTCGATCGATGCGACGATGCCGGCCCTGTTGAAAGGGTCGCCCTCGGCAAAGGCGCGGGCCTGGGCGGGGTCGGCGGCCTCGAGGATGCCGAAGTTGCCGATGGAGGCACCATTCTCGTCGAGCAGCGCCGATCCGATGAGCACGGTCGCAGCCCCGTCGCCGCCGGATTGCACCCAGGAACGGTGCGCCGGTCGATGAGTGTCGCGAGCCGCATCTTGTCCCGCATGGTGCAGGCAGCGCATGAGGAAATACATAAGCTCAGCCTGCGTTTTCGAGCACGACCATGCCCGCACCCGTCATCGAGGCCGGCGCGTGATAGTGCTTGTGGAGCAGGTTCACCTGCGGGTTCATCGCTGCTCGCATGACCAGCCACATGATCAGCTCCGCCCCTTCCGAGCCGAACTGTTCGACATAGTCCTCGCGGCTCATGGCCCGATAGGGTTCAGGGTTCGCAGCGATGCCGTCGAGCCAGGCGCGGTCCGCCGGCTGGTTGATGAAGCCGGCGCGGGCGCCCTGAAGCTGATGCGACAGGCCGCCGGTCCCCATGACGACAACCCGTTCGTCGCACGGCCAGCTTTCGATTGCCTCCCGCAGGACAAGGCCCATGTCCCAGCAGCGTTGCGGGGTGGGGATCGGATACTGGATCGTGTTGACCCAGATCGGCAGAATCTTGACCGGCCAGTGCTCCGGTCGGCCGAAGAACAGTTCCATCGGGACCTGCAGGCCGTGGTCGACCTCGATTTCGCGGCAGACCAGCGGGTCGAAATGCCGCTCAACGAGCTTGTCGACGAAATGCCAGGAGAAATCCACAGCGCCCTCGAAGGGCGGAATGGCGCGTGGACCCCAGCCCTCGTCCACCGGCTGGTAAGTCTCGGCGACACCAACGGCGAAGGTCGGCACCTTGTCGAGGAAGAAGGTATTGCCGTGGTCGTTGAAGATGACGACGGCGATGTCGGGTTTCGCGTCCCGCATCCACTGCTTGCCGAATTCGTAGCCGTCGAAGAAGGGTTTCCAGTCGGCGCTATCGCGCAGGCCCTTGTCGAGTGCCGCGCCAATCGAGGGGACGTGGCTCGTGCCGATGCCGCCGATGATCCTAGCCATTGCGTTTCTTCCCCAATCGTTCGTAGAGAAAATCGTCGTGCGACATGCCGGCCTGCGCCGCGCCGATCTGCGTGATCGGGGTCGGATCGACCGCCGCGATCTTCAAAATGAAGAACAGGTTGCCGCCCAGCCGCACCATCTCGTGCCAGTCGCGCCGCATCACGGCCGCCTTTTCCTCAGGCGTCAGGCCAAAGCGGTCGAGATAGGCTTCCTCATTGGCCTTGAAGGCCTCGCGATTGGCCGGCTGGCCAAGCGCCATGGCCATCTTGTTGATCCTGTAGCCGCGGATCGATCCCGCGCGATCGAATAGTGGCGTATCGGGTATGGCTTCCTTCTCGGGCATCTTCCCGCCAAATCTGCGGTGGAGCCAGTCGCAGATGGCGCTGGCAACATCCTCGGCGCGTTCCGCCGGGGCAAAATGTCCAGCCTCCTCGATGATCACCAGTTCGGCGTCCGGGACCGCATCGGCGATTTCCCGGTGCTGTGCGATGGGGCTCCAACCGTCCTCACGCGCCGCAAGGAGTAGGACCGGGCACTTGAAATCAGCCATATAGGCGCCGGCATCGGGGCGGTCGAGCAGGGCGCGGATCTGGCGCTCGTGCACGACGGGGCCGGCGCGCAGGACCATGGCTTTCAGGCGGCCAAGCAGTTCCGTGTCGTCCGTGCGGGAAGGGGCGAGCATCGGTGGCAGCCACTGGTCGGCCAGCGCCGCCATGTCGCAATGGCCCAGATCGATCATCTGCTGACGCTTGGCCTCTTCGCCCTCTCGCCTGGGCTGATAACCCGTGTTGGCAAGTACCAAGCCGCGAATGCGTTCCGGCGCCTGCCGCGCCATCTCCATCGCTACCCGTCCGCCCATCGAGTGACCGACCGCGATCAGATCGCCGTCGGTCTCGTTCAGAATGCGCGAGGCCATGGTGGGTATGGAGGCGTTCCCCGTCACTTCGGCGTGACGGATCGGCATCACCGTCTTTGTGGCCTCGGCAATCGGCCCCCACACCGTCGAATCGGACAGCAGTCCCGGAATGTACACCAGCGTCGTCATAACCATGATCCTCCCGGGCAAACCTGCCGCGTGTATACAGTGAAGTCAAGTGAATGTATACATAATGCCGACAAAATTGCCGTGACATGCGAAAATCCGCGCCACTTTCGCGATCTCCCTCTCCTTTGTGAATACATGTGGAAAGGGCGGGCGGTGTGATTCCCAGGTGGCTTTTGTGATGTGCTGTGGCAATGCTATAGAATCCCAAGGAAAATGAGGTGTATTCATGAAGGTTTCCGAAGTCGCGACGCATGGCCGCCGGGCGGTGATCGAGTTGCGCGAGAAGATCGTCAGCGGCGAGTTGCCCGGCGGCACGCGTCTGTTCGAGGTGTCGCTGGCCGAGGTGCTGGATATTTCCCGCACGCCGGTTCGCGAGGCGCTGTCGCGGCTGGCCGAGGAAGGGCTTCTTGATCGGCTGCCCAATGGCGGATTTGTCGTACGCCGCTTCGGCTATGCCGACGTGATCGATTCCATCGAATTGCGCGGCGTCATGGAGGGTACGGCGGCCCGGCTTGCGGCCGAACGCGGGGTGACGCCCGAAGCCCTGGCGCGGATCAGCGGCGTTGTCGGGCGGTTGGACACCTGTTTCGGTCCGGGCGCGGACGAGGTCGATTTCGACACCTATGCCGACCTGAACGAGGAGTTTCATCATCAGCTTGCGGCCCTTTCGGGCAGCGACATCGTCCGGCGCGAGGTGGAGCGCGCCAGTTCGCTGCCCTTCGCGTCGCCCTCGGCCTTCCTGCCCAACAAGACGGAGATCGAGGCCTTCCGCCGATCCTTGCGCTCGGCGCAGGAGCAGCACCATGCCATGGTCGAGGCCATCGCTGCGCGCGAGGGGGCCCGTGCGGAATGGATCGCCCGCGAACATGCGCGGACCGCCCGGCACAATCTCGAATACATTTTCAGCCAGGACCCCGAACTGCTGCAGAAGATCCCGGGCCTGGCGCTCATCCATCGTTAGGCGAGCGGATCGCGGCAAGGACAAGGGGAGGGCGGCCTGAAGGCCGCCCTCGGCGTTTCCGGGTGTCTCGGCTTGGAAGAAGGGGGCTTGCATTCTCGTTCGTGATCGGCATTGATGTATACATCAATGGGCAATACTCAGGGAGGAGTACCATGGCCAATTCCAGTCTTCATGATGTTTTGGGTGAAAATCAGGATGCGGTGGGATTGCTGCGCAATTCCCAGGTTGGTATCTATGTATACCCTGTCGTCGCGGCCGAGTTCGCCAACTGGCGCTCGGAGCAGGCGGCCTGGCGCAATTCCGCCGTGCTCTTCGACCAGTCGCACCATATGGATGAACTGATCGTCGAGGGACCGGATGCGGAGAAGTTTCTCGCCCATCACGGCATCAATTCCTTCGCCAATTTCGGCCTTAATCGCGCAAAGCATTTCGTCCCGGTCACACCGAACGGCCACGTCATCGGCGACCACATCATCTTCCGCGAGCGCGAGGACAAGTTCATTCTGGTCGGCCGCGCGCCGACGTCCAACTGGCTGATGTTCTGCGCCGCCTACGGCAAGTGGAATGTGCGCCTAAAGCACGATCCGCGTTCGCCGTCGCGGCCGGAAGGGGAGCGTGTGCTGCGCACCCATTACCGCTACCAGATCCAGGGTCCCGACGCGCCGAAGGTCCTCGAGCAGATGAATGGCGGCCCCCTGCCGGAGATCAAGTTCTTCCACGTCGACTGGATCAATGTCGGGTCGAAGAAGGTGCAGGCTCTGCGCCATGGCATGTCGGGCGCTCCGGGTCTCGAGATCTGGGGCCCGTACGAGGACAAGGCCTATATTCTCTCCGTCATCCTCGAATCCGCCAAGGCCGCCAAAGTCGATCTCGTCCGCTGCGGCAGCCGCGCCTATTCGACCAACACGCTGGAATCCGGCTGGATCCCATCGCCGCTTCCAGGCATCTACACAGGTGACGGCATGCTGGCCGAGTACCGCAAGTGGCTCGGGGCAGACAGTTACGAGGCGACCGGCGCGATCGGCGGCTCCTTCGTCTCCGACAATATCGAGGACTATTACGTCAATCCGTTCGAACTCGGTTACGACTTCTATATCGGCTGGAAGAAGGACGACTTCGTCGGCAAGGCCGCGCTTGAACAGATGAAGGGGCGGAAGAACCGCAAGAAGGTCACCTTCGAGTGGAACCGCGAGGATGTGCTCAAGGTCATCGCCTCCGGCTTCGAGGACGGGCTGCCCTACAAGTGGATCGACTTCCCGCAGCCGAACTATGCCTCGACCAGCGCCGACATGGTGATGAAGGGTGATAAGATGATCGGCATGTCGATGTTCAATGGCTACAGCTTCAACGAGCGCTGCATGCTGTCGCTCGGTGTCGTCGATCAGGATGTCGAGGAAGGCGACGTGCTGACGTTGATCTGGGGCGAGCCGGACGGCGGCTCGCGCAAGACCTCCATCGAGCCGCACCGGCAGGCCGAGATCCGCGTGCGCGTGGCGCCGACGCCCTATGCGCGCGAGGCCCGCGAGAACTACGCCGACAGCTGGCGCAAGCGGAAGGACTGAAGGTCTATTCACACCCAAGTCAGGCGGCTCCTTCTGGGGCCGCCATTTTCTGGACTGATTCAGGGCTGGATGGAAACAGAACCGTTTTCATCCAGCCCTGAAATCTTTTGGCGGCCCGGAGGATCGCCTTCAGTCTCTTCGGGAGATCAGATGCTCAGATGGGCGTCGAGCGTCTCAGGCGAAGCCAGCAGCGCCGCCGACGTGTCGTGGTAGACGATCGCGCCGCGCTCGAGGAAGACGACCTCGTCGGTGAGCGGCAGTATCTTGCGCGCCTTCTGTTCGACGATGATGGCGGAGATCCCTTCGTCGGTGACGATGCGGCGCATTGCGGCCAGCAATTCGTCGACGATGATGGGCGCCAGTCCCTCCAGGGGTTCGTCCAGCAGCAGAAGCTTCGGATTGAGCATCAGCGCGCGCGCGACGGCCAGCATCTGCTGCTCGCCGCCGGAAAGCTGGTTGCCGAGATTGCGCCGGCGCTCCTGCAGGCGCGGGAACATGCCGAAGGCGCGCGCAAGCGTGAAGGGTCCGGGCCTGGCCGTCGCCGTCAGGTTTTCCTCCACCGTGAGCGAGCGGAAGATGTTGCGTTCCTGCGGCACCCAGCCGATGCCGAGCGCTGCCCGTTGTTCGGGGCGGAGCCGGGAAATGTCCCGGCCGGCCAGGAAGATCGCCCCGGAATGATAGGTCGTGGTGCCGACGATGGTGTCGAGCAGCGTCGTCTTGCCGGCGCCGTTGCGGCCGAGCAGCGCCAGCGACTTGCCCTCCTCGAGGGCAAGCTCGATGTTGAACAGGACGCGTGCCTCGCGATATCCGGCCGACAGCCCTTCGATGCGCAGCAGTTCCGGCATCAGGCGTCCTCCCCGAGATAGATCGCCTTGACGTGGCGGTCCCTGGATATTTCCTCCACAGTGCCTTCGGCAAAGAGGCTGCCCGCCGCCAGAACCGAAATGCGGTCGGCAAAGGAAAAGACGAGGTCCATGTCGTGCTCGATCAGCACGACGGTGACGTCGGGTGGCAACTCACGCACGATCGAGAGGACTTCATGGCGCTCTTCCTCGGGAACGCCTGCCGCCGGCTCGTCCAGCAGCAGCACCCTGGGGCGGGTGGCGATTGCGAGCGCGATCTCCAGCAGCCGCTGCTTTCCGTAGGGAAGGAGGGTCGTGGGGACGCCCATCGTGTCGACCAGGCGGAACCGCTCCAGCAGTTGTGCCGCCTCGTCCGCCACTTCGCGATCCCGCGACAGCGGCTTCCAGGCGCGCCAACCATGGCCTTCCCGTTCGCCGATCGCCAGCATCATCGATTCCAGCGGGGTGAAATCGCCAAAGAGCTGATTGATCTGGAAGGTGCGCGACAGGCCTCGGCCGACGCGGACATGGGCCGGCAGGTTGGTGATGTCCTCGCCGCCGAGCAGGACCTGGCCGTTGCTGGGGGTGAGGGCCCCGGTGAGCAAATTGATCAGCGTGGTCTTGCCGGCACCGTTCGGACCGATCAGGGCGTGCCGCGCGCCCTGCCGGACGCTCAGCGAGACGTCGTTGGTTGCCGTGAAGGCGCCGAAGCGCTTGACCAGGTTGCGGGTTTCGAGGGCTACCGTCATGACGCGTCCTCCGCCGCCTGCGCTTTCGCCTTCAGTCGGCCGGCCGCACCGGGCAGATAGGTCCGCCAGCGACCGAGGCGCTCACGGCCGACGAAGACGATGATGATCAGGATGAGGCCGATCCAGAACATCCAGTATTGCGGGGTGATAACGGAGAGCCAATCGCGCAGCACCGAGAAGATCACCGCGCCGAATACGCCGCCATAGAGATAGCCGACCCCGCCGATCACCAGCACCAGAAGCACGTCGGCGGAGCGGTGGAAGGCCAGCACATCGGGCGAGACGAAGCTGGTCGTCTGGGTCAGAAGCGCGCCGGCGATGCCGGCATAGGCCGCGGAAATCGTGTAGATGACGACGATCCGGCGCGTGGGCGAGATGCCAAGCATGGAGGCGCGTCGCTGGTTGCGCTTGATCGCCTTCAGGGACAGGCCGAAGGGCGAGTTCACGATGCGGCGCGCGATGTAGGTCAGTGCCATCAGCACCACGAGCGCATAGATGTATCCGTTGCGGCCCCAGAGATCGAACTCGAACATTCCGAGAATCGGCGTGACCGTCACGCCGCTGAGGCCGTCCGCGCCGCCGGTCAGCCAGGTGGCCTGATTGGCAATCTCGGCGAGTAGCATGGCGACGCCGAAGGTCGTCATCAGCCGGGTGAGATCCGAGCCGCGCAGCACGAGGAAGCTGGTGACGAAGCCGAACGCCCCGCTGACCAGGCCCGCGACCACAAGACCAGTCACCGGCTCGGAAAAATAGTCGCGGGCGAACAGCCCGGCGGCATAGGCGCCCATGCCGAAGAAGGCGGTGTGGCCGAGCGAGACAATGCCGGCATAGCCAAGGATCAGGTCGAGCGAGATGGCGAAAAGCGCCAGGATGGCGATCTCGGTCAGGATCAGCATCTTGGAGGGCAGGAGGAAAATCATCGCCACCGCCAGCAGCCACAGGCCCACCTCCCAGAGGCGCCAGCGGTTCGTCTGCCTGAGGAACGCCTGTGCTGTCTCGACGGCGGAGGGAGGTGCGCCGGCGCTCATCGGCCGCCCTCGCGCGCGAACAGGCCATAGGGCCTCAGGATCAGCATGACGATCATCACCGCATAGATGATGAATGAGCCCAACTGCGGCACGTAATATTTACCTGCCACATCGGCGATGCCGAGCAGGAGCGCGGCAATGAACGGGCCGGTGATCGAGGAGGTGCCTCCCACCGTGACGACGATCATGAAATAGATGAGGAACTTGAGCGGGAAATTCGGATCGAGGCCGAGGAGGTCGACCCCGAGCGCACCGCCGAGGCCGGCAAGGCCGGAGCCGAGCGCAAACGTCAGCGCGAAGATCACCGAGACATTGATGCCCAGTCCACGCGCCACCCGCCCGTCGTCGACGGCGGCGCGCAACTGGCTGCCGAACCGGGTGCGCGTCAGCGCCAGTTGCAGCGCCACGGTGAGCACTGCGCAAAGCAAGATGATGAACAGCCTGTAGTGGCCGACGCCGACGCCGAGGAACTCGAAGCGTCCGCGCAGGAGCGGCGGCAGGTTGATCATCTGCTGTTGGCCACCCATGAAGTAGTCGACTGCGGCAATCGACATGAAGACCAGGCCGATCGAAAACAGGACCTGGTCGAGGTGTGATACGCCGTAGAGATGCCGATAGAGCGTCCGCTCCAGGATGGCCCCGGCGAGCGCGGTGACGAGGAAGGCGGCCGGCAGGCACCAATAGAAGGAAATGCCGTAGCGGTTCATCAGGATCACGGTGACGTAGCCGCCCGCCATGGCGAAGGCGCCATGGGCCAGGTTGACGAAGTTCATCAGGCCCAGCGTCAGCGACAGGCCGCAGGCAAGGACGAAGAGAAGCATGCCATAGGCGATGCCGTCGAACAGGATTGTCAGCATGGTCACTCGCAAGGGCGTGGAGGGCCCGATCTCAGGCCCTCCACGCGGTTGTGGCGCTTAGTTGGCGTTCGGATCGCGGATCTTCTCGTAGGTCTTGAGCTCGACGTTATAGAGCTCGCCGTCCACTTCCTTGACTTCGCGGATGTAGATGTCCTGGACGATGTCGCGCGTGGCCGGGTCGATCGCGATCGGTCCGCGCGGGCTCATCCATTCCATGCCCTTCATCGCCTCGACGAGCTTCGTTCCGTCGGTGTCGCCACCGGTCTTCTCCAGTGCCGCATAGGCGAGGTGCATGGCATCATAGCCGCCGACCGACATGAAGTTGGGGCGCATGTTGTTGTTGGCCTTGCGCACCTGCTCGACGAAGGCCTTGTTTCCCGGGCTGTCGTGGTTGGCCGAGTAGAAATGGCCCGTCACCACGCCCATCGCCGGATCGCCGATGCCGTTCAGCAGATCGTCGTCCGTGACGTCACCGGTGGCGATCAGCTTGATCCCCGCCTCCTTCAGGCCGCGATCGGTAAACTGCTTCATGAACAGCGAGCCGACGCCCGAGGGGACGAAGACGAAGACAGCATCTGGCTTGGCGTCACGAACGCGCTGCAGGAAGGGGGCGAAGTCCGGGTTCTGCAGCGGTACGCGCACCGCCTCGACGATTTCGCCGCCCTCCTTCTTGAACTGGTCGGTGAAACCCTTCTCGATGTCATGGCCGGGGCCGTAATCGGTCACCAGCGTGACGACGCGCTTCAGGCCGTTCTCCACCGCCCAGGTCGCAACCGGTACCGCCGACTGGGGCCCGCCCATGCTGGTGCGGACAAAATAGTCCGACTGCTTCATGATCGCCGAGGTCGTTGCCGAGGTGATGATGGCCGGGACCTTGGCCTGGTTGAGAACCGGTGCCACCGACATGGCAAGCGGGGTCAGGCCGAAGCCTGTGAGCATGGATACACCCTCGTTGACCACGAGTTCCTGGGCGATGCGGCGCGTCTGGTCGGCGGTACCGGCATCGTCGCGCAGCACAAGTTCAATCTTCTTGCCGGCGACCGTGTCGCCATGCAAAGCCATGTAGGCGCGAACGCCTGCTTCGACCTGCCGGCCGGTCGAGGCGAATGGGCCGGTCATCGGCAGGATCAGTCCAATCTTGACCGCGTCCTGCGCCAGTGCAGACCCCGCAGCCAGCATCGAAAGCAGAGTGCTGGCGATGAAAACTCTTCTCGTAACCATGTATACTCCTCCCGTTTGTCCCATCCTGCGCCCAGGCGCTGGATCCGCTGCAGTGCAAACGTTTCTCGTCACTCCCAAGACGAGATACTGTCGCACGAAAATCGCATGCTGGAGTTTATGTATACATAGATCGCGGACGGCCACAAGGCAAACGAGCCTGGCAGGCGGGCAAATTCGCCGGGTTAGGATAGCCCGGCAATTGCTTGGCCGTCTATCACCCGAATGTGATGGCGCCGCATGGAGTGCCTCGGGTGAAGATGGCGGTGATCATGGCGGTACCGCCGCCGACATGGCCTGCTGCCATGTGGCGGATGCCGATCAATGTCTCGAACACGTGGTGGATAATCGCCTCGCGTTCAGTGGTGATGTTGCGTCCGTATCCGGGCCACTTCTATGCCTGCCGGCTACCGCGGCGTTCGCGGTTAGAAAGGTTGGCGACGAGGTCGCCGAAGCGGTCGCCCTGAACCGCCACATGGCCGCGCAGAAGGATTCGAGCCTGTTCCGCGTCGCCGGCGAGGATCGAATCGATGACTTCGCCATGCTCCTTGAACGAGACCTTCATCCGGTTGCGGACCCGCAACTGGAGCCGACGATAGGGTCGAAGGCGACGATGCATCGCCACGCACTGTTCCTCGAGGAAGTCGCTTCCGCTCGCCGCATAGATCGCCCGATGGAAAACCTCGTTCTCGTAGTAGTAGCGGTCGGTGTCTTCGCTTAAGAGCGCTTCCCTGCATTTTTCATGGGCGGCCAGGAGTGCGTGGCGATCCTCTTCGGTGTGCCGGCGGGCGGCGAGCGCGCCCGCCATGCCCTCCAGTTCGGCCATGACCTCGAACATTTCGAAGACTCGTTGCGGCGCCGGATCCGCGACGACAGCTCCGCGCCGCGGTCGGATCTCGACAAAGCCGATGGCGCTCAACTGCATCAAGGCTTCGCGGATCGGCGTGCGTGACACGCCAAAGCGTGCGGCCAACTGCGTTTCGTCCAGTCGTTCGCCCGGCTCGAACTCACCGGCAACTATCCCGTTTTCTATCTCGTCGCGCAGCTTGAAGAAGATGTTCTCGCTCATTGCCCATCCGGTCCTGATCCTACGTCAGCCATTCTTGTATACGAGAAGGTTGACTTTGCACACAAGATAACGGCACTCTTATACCAGACCGGCTGGAGGGCCGGAATACCAGGGAGGAAAAAATGAAGCTTTTTCGACGGAATCTGATGGCATTATCCGTGGCCGCTCTTGCCGGCCTGACAGCGTCAACAGCCCACGCACAGACCGTGCTCAAGGCATCGCACCAGTTCCCGGGCGGCAAGGGCGACATCCGCGACGAGATGGTGCAGATGATCGCAAGGGATGTGGCGGCCGCCAATGTCGATCTGGAAATCCAGGTCTTTCCAGGGTCCTCGCTCTACAAGCCGAACGACCAATGGAATGCCGTCACGCGGGGACTGCTCGACATGACCTCGTTTCCGCTCGACTATGCGTCCGGCCGTCATCCGATCTTCTCCGCGACGCTCATGCCCGGACTGGTCGGCAATTTCGATCGGGCCACGCGCCTCAACGATTCCGAGTTCATGATGGACATCAAGAAGGTGATCGAGGACGCCGGCGCGATCGTGATCGCGGATGCATGGCTTTCCGGCGCATTCGCTTCGAAGAAGAGCTGCATCACATCGCCGGACACGATCAAGGGACAGGTCATTCGCGCCGCCGGACCGGCGTTCGAGGAGATGCTGGTCGCAGCCGGCGCCTCTATTTCCTCGATGCCATCGTCGGAGATCTACACCGGCATGCAGACGGGCGTCCTGGATGCCGCCAATACATCCTCGGCGAGCTTCGTGTCCTATCGCCTTTTCGAACATGCCAAATGCCTGACTGCGCCGGGAGAGAACGCGCTTTGGTTCATGTATGAGCCGGTTCTCGTCTCCAAGAAAGTCTTCGACGGCCTGACGCCCGAGCAGCAGAAGGCAATCCTCGCCGCCGGCGAGAAGGCCGAAGCCTATTTCAACGAGGAGGTCCGCAAGGGCGATCAGTTGATGATCGACACCTACAACAAGGCCGGCGTCGAAGTCGTGGAGATGTCGAAGCAGGATTATGACGCCTGGCTCGCTGTCGCCAGGGAGTCTTCCTACAAGAATTTCGCGGCGAATGTGCCGGATGGCGACAAGTTGATCGAGAAGGCCCTGGCCGTCGAATGATCAGGATGCGAGGCGGCGCGCCCCGGCGCGCTGCCTTCCCCTCCGCAACGAAGGATGTCCGAAATGGTCAAGACCTATATTCAGGTCGTCGGTAACCTGTCGCGCGCGCTCGCCGTCCTGTCGACCGCCATGGTTATCGCCGCGATGCTTGTCGTCTGCCAGATGATCCTGACACGCTATGTCTTCCGTCAGCCAACGATCTGGCAGACCGACTTCGTGGTGTTTTCCGCCACGGCCGCCATGTTCCTCGGCGCGCCCTATGTATTGATGAAGGGCGGGCATGTCGGCGTCGACGTGATCGAGATGCTGCTTGGCGACCGGGCGCGGGCGAGGTTGAAACTCATCGGCAGCTTTCTCGGCCTGCTGTTCTGTTTCTTCATGCTGATTGCGACATGGATCCAGTTTCATGAAGCCTGGCTCGGCAACTGGAAGCATTCGAGCGTCTGGGCGCCGCCGCTATGGATACCCCTGCTCGCCCTGCCGGTCGGCTTCGGCATGCTGTGTCTGCAATATGTCGCGCAGATACTTGTCCTGCTGTCGGGAGACGCGCAGCAGGTGCAAGGCCACGCGCCGCTCACTCCGGAGCTTCCAACCGGTGTTCTCGAAAATGACAGTCATTCGATGAAGGGATCGATCCGATGAGCCCGACCCTATCCGGCCTGCTGATCATCGCGGCCCTGTTCGTTCTGCTCGGAACCGGCATGCCGATCGCCTTCGCACTCGGCTTGGCCGCCTTCGCCGCGCTCTATCTGCAGAGCGGCCTGGATATTTTCTACATTCTCGGCGACACGATGTTTTCCGGCATCGCCAACCTCGCCTATGTCTCCATTCCGATGTTCGTGCTGATGGGGGCGGCCGTTGCGTCATCGCCCGCGGGCTCCGATCTTTACACCGCGCTCGATCGCTGGCTGAACCGTGTCCCGGGCGGGCTGGTGCTTTCCAATATCGGCGCATGCGCGATATTTTCCGGCATGACCGGCTCGTCGCCCGCCACCTGCGCGGCGATCGGCAAGATGGGCATTCCGGAAATGCTGCGGCGCGGTTATCCGACCTCCGTTGCCACGGGCTCGATCGCCGCGGGCGGAACGCTCGGAATTCTGATCCCGCCCTCCGTGACACTGATCGTCTACGGCATCGCGACCGAGACATCGATCGGCCGGCTGTTCATGGCGGGCGTCATCCCCGGCATCATGCTGACGGCCATGTTCATGGTCTGGGCGATCATCGACTGCAAACGCAAGGGGTATGAGTTCGAGGCCCGCGCGATCCGCTACACGTTCAAGGAACGGCTTTCCGGCCTGCCGCGCATCCTGCCGTTCCTCCTCATCATCGGCGGCACGCTCTACGTGCTCTATGGCGGCATTGCCACACCGTCCGAAGCCGCCGGGGCAGGCGCGCTTCTGACGCTTCTCGTCGTCATCATCGCCTACCGCCTGTTCCGTTTCCGCCCGATCGCCAACATCTTCGGTTCGGCGATGCGCGAAAGCGTCATGATCATGATGATCATGGCGGCGGCCGAGCTGTTCGCCTTCGCGCTTTCCTCGCTGTTCATCACCCAGACGATCGCCACCGCGATCGGCGACATGGAGGTCAACCGGTGGGTGCTGATGGCGGTCATCAACGTCTTCCTGCTCGTCTGCGGCATGTTCCTGCCGCCGGTGGCCGTCATCGTCATGACTGCGCCGATGCTCTTTCCGATCGTCACCCAGGCAGGCTTCGACCCCTACTGGTTCGCCATCGTGCTGACGATCAACATGGAGGTCGGGTTGATCACGCCGCCGATCGGTCTCAACCTCTTCGTCATCAACGCCATTGCGCCGACGATCAGGACAAAGGACATCCTCTGGGGTGCCTTGCCCTATGTGCTGGTGATGTTCCTCGCGATCCTCCTGCTTTGCATCTTCCCAGAGATCGCGACGTGGCTGCCCAACCGGATGCTGGGAGCGGTCGAATGAACACGACATCCTTCTTCGGTGACATGCTTCAAACCATCACCGATCGCGGTCGTCGCTTCCTGTCGTTTGGGCCGCGCGAGGATGAGGGCGATCCGCTCGGTCATATCGAGGCCCTGTGCGAGACCTTGCTCTCCAGCCGGGGTGAAGCCTCCGGCATGGCGCTGGCCAAGGACATCCTCGATCGCTGGCAGCGGTTCGATCCCTCCATGCAGCGCGAGTTCATGGGGATGCTGCTCCAGCGCTTCGGGCCGAGGACGGAGCGTCTGGAGGCCGCCATCGAGAGCTATCGCGCCAGTCAAAGCCCGGCGGCGCTGCTCGAACTGCACGTGGCGGCGGAACCTCGCCGGCAGGAATTGATCCGTCGTCTGAACCTGGCGCCGAACGGGATTGCCACGCTGGTCAGGATGCGCGAGGCCCTGCTCAAACTGAAGGTGGACGATCCCGATCTGGAGGCCGTCGATTCCGATTTCGCCCACCTGTTCGGGTCGTGGTTCAACCGGGGCTTTCTGGTCTTGCGGCCGGTGAGCTGGTCGACCCCAGCCGACATTCTGGAAAAGATCATCCGCTACGAGGCGGTGCATCACATCGGCGGATGGGAGGAATTGCGCCTGCGCCTCGCGCCGGAGGATCGTCGTTGCTTCGCCTTCTTCCATCCCCAACTGATCGACGATCCGCTGATCTTCGTCGAAGTGGCGCTGACGCGCGAAATCCCCGGCAACATCGCTGATCTCCTCAAGGAGGATCGTGGGCAGATCAAGGCCGCTGAGGCGACCACCGCCGTCTTCTATTCGATCTCGAACTGCCAGGAGGGCCTGCGCGGCATTTCCTTCGGCAATTTCCTGATCAAGCAGGTGGTTGAAGATCTCAGGCGTGAATTGCCGAAACTCGACACCTTTGTCACTCTATCGCCGGTGCCGGGCTTTGCGGGTTGGCTCTCACGGGAGCGCCAGTCGGAAGCCTCCGAGGCGCTGACACCGGCGGATCGGTCCAGGCTTGCCGTCCTGGACGAGCCGGACTGGGCGGACCGACCGGACGTTGTCGCGGCCGTCCAGCCGGTGATGACGAGCGCGGCGGCCTGGTATTTTCTCAAGGCGCGCAATTCGAACGGCAAGGTCATCGATCCGGTGGCCCGGTTCCACCTTGGCAACGGCGCGCGCCTGGAACGGATCAATTTTCTCGGAGACCGATCGCCGAAGGCGATGCGCCAAGCCTACGGCCTGATGGTGAACTATCTCTACAAGCTGGACGACATCGAGACGAACCACGAAGCATTTGCCAGCCGTGGCGAGGTGGTGGCAGCGCAGGCGATCCGAAGGCTGGTGCCCCCCGACAGAAGCGTCCGCAACCCAGGCACGGCTACGCCCCTTCTCACCTCCAAACCATTTCCCCTCGACGCCGAACGAAAGAAAGACAACAAGGAGTTCACGCCATGAGCAACCATCTCTTCGATGCCATCCGCCTGGCCTTGCGCCCTGACGCGGTCTTCATTCTGGGCGCGGATGGTCGTTCGTGGACCTATGGCGACATGCTGGCGCAATCTGGCCGTTTCGCCTCCGCGCTCGACATGCTGGGGGTTCGGCCGGGCGATCGGGTGGCCGCCCAGGTGGAGAAGAGCCCCGAGGCGCTGATGCTCTATCTCGCCTGTATTCGCGTGGGGGCGGTCTATCTCCCGCTCAATACCGCCTATACGCTTGCGGAGCTGGACTATTTCATCGGTGATGCCGAGCCGCGCCTGGTCGTCTGCACACCGAGCGCAAGGGCTGGAATGGAGACGCTTGCCGTCAGCCATGGGGCGCATGTCGAAACGCTCGACGAAGCCGGGGGCGGCTCGATCGCCGAACTGGCGAGGGACGAAGCCGCCGATTTCCTCGACGCCGAGCGCGGGCCCGACGACCTTGCCGCGATTCTCTATACATCCGGCACGACCGGTCGCTCCAAGGGCGCGATGCTCACCCATGACAACCTGTTGTCGAACGCTGTCACGCTCCGCGATCACTGGCGCTTCTCGGCGAACGACCGGCTGATCCACGCACTGCCGATCTTCCACACCCATGGCCTGTTCGTCGCGTCGAATGTCGTTCTTCTCTCTGGCGCCTCCATGTATTTCCTGCCGAAATTCGATGCCGACGAGGCACTTCGCCTGATGAAGACGGCGACGGTGATGATGGGAGTTCCGACCTTCTATGTTCGACTGACGCAGCATGAGGGTTTGACGCGCGAGGCGGCAGCGCACATGCGGCTTTTCATCTCCGGTTCGGCGCCGCTGCTCGCCGAGACGCACCGAAAGTTCGAAGCGATGACCGGTCATGCGATCCTCGAGCGCTACGGCATGACCGAGACCAACATGAACACGTCGAACCCCTATGACGGTGATCGGATCGCCGGCACGGTGGGCTTTCCATTGCCGGGCGTCTCGATCCGCGTCACCGATCCGGCAACGGGGGTAACCGTTGCCGATGGCGAGACCGGGATGATCGAAGTGAAAGGTCCGAACGTGTTCAAGGGCTATTGGCGAATGCCGGAAAAGACCGCAGCGGAGTTTCGCGCCGATGGTTTCTTCATCACCGGGGACCTCGGCAAGATCGACGAACGGGGCTATGTCCACATCGTCGGGCGAGGCAAGGACCTGGTGATTTCCGGCGGATACAATATCTATCCGAAGGAGGTCGAGACGGAGATCGACCAGATGCCCGGCGTCATCGAGACCGCCGTGATCGGGGTGGCGCATCCCGATTTCGGCGAAGGCGTCACGGCCGTCGTGGTCAGGAAGCCGGGTGCGGCGATCGACGAGCGCGTCATCCTCGACGGATTGAAGGATCGGCTGGCTCGCTACAAGCAGCCGAAACGGGTGATCTTCGTCGATGACCTGCCGCGCAACACGATGGGCAAGGTTCAAAAAAACGTGCTTCGCGAAACATACGCCGATCTGTATGCGCAGGCAGCGTCAGGGGAGGGGGCGAAAGCCCGGGGCTCCGCCTGACAGCGAAGTACCCCGCATCCCCGCCTAACCCAAAGGCTTGTAGGCGATCACGTCCATCTCGACCTTCACATCGACCATCATCGGCGACTGAACGGTCGAACGTGCCGGCGGATGATCGATGAAATGCCGTTGAAATACCGCGTTGAAGCTGGAGAAGTCGCGCGCGTCGTCGAGCCAGACATTGACCTTGATCACGTCCTCGAGCGTGCAACCGGCAAGCGCCAGCACGGTCTTGATGTTGGCAATCACCTGTTCGGTCTGCGCGACGATATTGCCGACGATGACCTCGCCGTCGACGGTCGGGACCTGGCCCGACACATAGACGAAATCACCGGCGCGGACGGCCTTGGCAAAGGGGCGGCGCTGGCCGCCGGCCTGTGCGTCGGCCACGTCGTAGCGGATAAGTCTGTTGCTGGTCATGGGGTCGCCTTTCTGTTGTCGATGGGGCGGGGGAGGCAGGAGCCGGCTTACGACATGTCTTGCACGAAGTGACCGGGCGAGACTTCCCGGTAAGTACGCTTCGGCACGACGTAGTCGAAGGGCCGGACGGGGCTCTTGATCTCCTCCAAGAGTGGTGGTGGCGCGTGACCGCGGCGCGCCGGATCCGGGATCGGAACGGCCGAGATCAGGCGACGCGTATAGGGATGCTGCGGGTCGTCGAAGATTGCCGCACGGGGACCGATTTCGACGATCTCGCCGAGGAACATCACCGCCACGCGATGGCTCATCCGCTCCACCACGGCCATGTCGTGGGAAATGAAGAGATAGGCGAGGCCGTGCTTTTGCTGCAGGTCGAGCAAGAGGTTGGAAACCTGCGCCTTGACCGAAACGTCGAGTGCCGAGACGGCCTCGTCGGCGACGATGAACTTCGGTTCGAGCGCGAGGGCCCGTGCGATCGAGATGCGCTGGCGCTGACCGCCGGAGAACTCATGCGGATGGCGATCGGCCATGTTTGCCGACAGGCCGACCTGTTCCAGCAGTTCGGCGACGCGCGCCTTGGCATCCCGTCGTCCCATCAAGCCGTGGGCGAGGATCGGCTCGGCAATCGCGGAACCCACCGTGATGCGCGGATTGAGCGAGGCGAACGGGTCCTGGAAGATCATCTGCGAGGTGCGTCGCATTGCGCGCAGTTCACGGGTGCCTGCCTTCGTCACGTCCTGGCCGTCGATGACGATCGAACCGGCGGTGGGTGTGAGCAGCCGGATGATGGCGCGGCCCGTCGTCGACTTGCCGCAACCGGATTCACCCACCAGCGAGAGCGTCTCGCCCGGCCGCAGATCAAAGGAGACATTCTCCACCGCATGAACGCGGCCCTTCGGCAAATCGAAACGGACTGCCAGATTGTCGACCTTGAGGATCGGTTCGACGGTCTGGCAGACCGGGCTCATCTCGATCCCGTCCGTCGCCACTCCCGTTGCCGGATCGACCTCCGGGAAACGCTTCGGCGCGGCAGCCGCACCCATCGTGCCGAGGCGCGGGATCGAGGCGAGCAAAGACTTCGTGTAGACTTCCTTCGGTGATGCAAAGATCCGAGATGTCGGGCCGGTCTCGATCATGTCGCCACGGAACATCACCACTGTGCGATCGGCGATTTCGGCCACGACGCCCATATCGTGGGTAATGAACAATACGCCCATGTTCTCCTCCCGCTGCAGTTCACGCAGCAGGTGAAGGATCTCGGCCTGGATGGTCACGTCGAGAGCCGTGGTCGGTTCGTCGGCGATCAGAAGCTTGGGGCGACAGGCGAGCGCCATGGCGATCATCACGCGCTGGCGCATGCCGCCCGAGAATTTATGCGGATATTCATGAAGGCGTGCTTTGGCCGCGGGGATGCGTACCCGCTCCATCAACCGCACGGTCTCCGCCTCTGCCTCTTTCCATGATAGCGCGCGATGGAGGACCAGCGCCTCGGCGATCTGGTTGCCGATGGTGAAGATCGGATTGAGCGAGGTCATCGGCTCCTGGAAGATCATGCCGATCGAACCGCCGCGGACTTTCCGCATCTCGGCTTCGCTGGAGGTAAGCAGGTCCTTGCCGTCGAGGAGGATGCGGCCTTCCGTGCGCGAGCGGCCGGGCGGCAGAAGCCGCATGGTCGATAGGGCCGTGACGCTCTTGCCCGAACCGCTCTCGCCGACGATGGCAAGGGTCTCACCTGCATCGACATGCAGGCTGATGTTGCGGATGACCGCCTTCCAGCCTTCCGGCGTCTTGAACGAGGTCGTCAGGTTCTCGACCGAAAGCACCGGCCGAACCGTGGTCGTTTTTTCGCTCATGATCAGCTTTCCTTGGCCAGCCGGGGATCGACGAGATCGCGCAGGCCATCACCCAGCAATTGCAGGGAGAGAACCGAAAGCACGATGGCGAGACCGGGAAACACCATCAGCCACGAGGCGTTGTTCATGTATTCCCGGCCGGAAGCCAGCATCGTGCCCCAGGTCGGCATGTCTGTGGAAACGCCGACGCCGAGGAAGGACAGGCTTGCTTCCGCCAGCATCGCCGAAGCGAAGACGAAGGTTGCCTGAACCAGGATCGGGGAGGCGAGGTTGAGCAGAACGTGTCGGGCCAGAATTTGCCAGGTCGGCAGGCCCATGGCGACGGCCGCCTCGATGTATGGCAGTTCGCGCAGAACCAGGGTCGAGCCGCGGACGATACGGGCAAGACGCGGTGCATAGGTAATGCCGAGTGCCAGGATGACGGTCGACAGCGAGGGACCGAGCGCGGCGACCAGCGCGATGGCGAGAAGGATGTCCGGGAACGACATCATCGCATCGAGCAGGCGCGAGATCGGCGCATCGAGGCTGCGGAAGAAGCCGGCGGTGACACCGAGGAAAACGCCGAGCACAGTGGAGATGACGACGACGCCGAGGCTGACGAGCAGCGATATCCGTCCGGCAAAGATGGCGCGGGAAAAGATGTCACGGCCGAATTCGTCGGTGCCGAAGAAGTTGGTCATCGATGGCGGCTTCAACCTGTTGACGATCGAAAGCTTGTTCGGTTCGTAGGGTGCAACCCACGGCGCCAGAAGTGCAGCCAGCACCACCACCGCCAGAATGATTGCCCCGAGCAGGATCGCCCGGTTGCCGAGCAGGCGGCGAAGGCCGGAGACGAACGGCATGGAAACGGAGGCCATGGTGGTCATTGGCGCACCCGCGGATCAACGAGAATATAGAGCATGTCGACAATGAAGTTGATGAGCACGTAGATCGCGGCGACGACGAGCAGCGCGCCCTGGATGACGGGATAGTCGCGGCGCAGGACGGCCGAAACGACGAGATTGCCGATGCCGGGCAGGCCGAAGACGGTCTCGGTCACGACCGCGCCGGCAACCAGCATGGCGATCGACAGACCGATGACGGTGATGATCGGGATGAGCGCGTTCTTCAGCGCGTGTTTCAGGATGACGCGGCCTTCGCCGGCGCCCTTGGCGCGGGCGGTGCGAACATAGTCCTCACCGAGCACGTCCAGCATGGCGGCGCGGGTGAAGCGGGTGATCAAGGCGGAATTGACGACGCCGAGCGCCACGGCCGGCAGGATCAGATGATGCAGACGCTCGAGAAACGGCGTGTCCGGACCGCCGTAACCGGAGGCCGGAAACCAGCCCTGACCGACGGCGAAGACCTGAATCAGCATCAGGCCGAGCCAGAAACTCGGCACGCTTGCCGCCACCATGGTGAGCGTCACGACGATCTGGTCGAAGGTCGTACCGCGATTGACGGCCGACAGTATGCCGACCGGCAGCGCGATCGCCACCGCGATCAGGATCGAGAACAGGGTGAGGAAGAAGGTCGGCTCGGCACGCGCAGCGAGTGCCGTAGTGACCGGTTGGTTGAGAAAGATCGACTGGCCGAGATCACCCTGCAATATGCCGAGGACAAACTGGCCGTATTGCATGAGGAGCGGCGCATCGAGCCCCATGCGGGTGCGCAGTTGGGCGATATCTTCCGGGGTCGCATCCGACCCCAGCATGACAGCGGCAGGATCGCCGGGCGTTACGCGGACGATGATGAAGACCACCGTCACGACGAGGGCGAGCACGATGGCCATGCCCCCCAGCCGTTTCAAGAGTGCCTCAGCGATCCTTGCCATAGTCTATCGTCCTTACTTTTTCGGGCTTACGTTCCAGAAGTGGGGCCAATAGGTCGGCTCATAACCGGAAACACCATTGGCGAGACCGGAAACGGCATTGAAGTTGCCGACCTTGTAGAGCGGCGCATCATCATAGATGACCGTCTGGATCCCGTCCCAGGCCGTCTTCTTGGCCTCGTCGGTTGTCGCGTCCATGTAAGCGGCAACGGCCTTCGCCTTCTGGTCGGAAACGTACCAGCCCGGATAGGTGTCGGTGATCGTGTTGATCGTCGTCGGATCGCCCGGGAAGTTGGAATGGGTGATGAAGATGTCCCATTCCTTCGGATCGGCGCGGCGGGTGGTCAGCGTTGCCCAATCGACCACCTGAAGATCGACCTTGAAGCCGGCAGCTTCCAGATAGGCCTTGGCGACTTCGCCGATCTTGTAGTGGAATTCGTACTGGCGGCTGGTCATCAGGCGCAGCGGGGTGCCGTCATAGCCGGCCTGTTGAAGCAGTTTTCCAGCCGCTTCCGGATCGCCTTCGCCGTAACGCGCAACGCCTGCTTCGGTGTGCCAGAAGGAGCCTTTCGGGAAGATCGAGGCATCGACGCTGAAGAAGCGGTCTTCGGAAAAGGCCGCCAGCATCATGTCATTCGGGTTGAGCGCCGCCTGAACCGCCTGACGGAGTTCTTTCTTAACAAGCAGGCCTTCCTTCATGTTCATGTTCATCGAGGCCCAGCCGGCATCCTTGAAGATCACGGGCTTGGCATTGCCGCTCTGCTCGACGCGTTTATAGGCGCTGACCGGCAGCGAGTCGGCATAGTCGAACTGGCCGGAGATCAGGCCCTCGACGCGCGTATTGGCGTCTGGAACCGGAACGAAACGGATCTCCCTGGCGATCGCCTCGCGCTTGCCGGCATAATTGCTGACCTCGCCTTCCGGTGACTTGTAGCCCTCGAAACGGACAAGCTGGGTGTACTGGTCGGGCTTGCGCTCCTTCAGGGCATAGGGTCCGGTGCCGACAAACTCGGTCAGCGTGTCGGCAAGTTTCTCCGACGGCATGATCACCGATGCCTGTGACAGCGTGGCGAGCAGCGGCGCATAACGCGACTTGAGCTTGATGACGACGGCGTGGTCTCCGTCTTCCGTCAGGCTCTCGACGATTGCCGCAACCTGCTTGCCCTTGGAATTGATCGCCATCCAGCGCTTCAGCGAGGCTGTGACATCCTTGGCGTCGAAAGCGCTGCCGTCGTGGAATGTCACGCCTTCGCGCAGTGCAATGCGGTAGGTCAGGCCGTCTTCGGAAAGGGTCGGCATGCCCGCTGCGAGCAGCGGCACGGACTTCCACTGGGCGTCATAGGTGTAGAGCGTCTCGAAGATGTGCTGGTCGATGGTCAGCACGATGTCGGTCGGCGTCTGCATGACGTCGAGGGTCGGCGGCTCGCCGATCGTCGCGACGGTCAGAACGCCGTCATTGGCCTGGGCCAGAGCCAGGCTGCTGGTTCCGGCAAGCGCCGCCAGCGTGACCAGGACGAATGCACTCTTCTTCATTTTTCGGTTCCCTTCATTGGCATCGGTTGGTTTAAGATCCCGGCCGGCTTTCCTCCCGGTCGAAAATTCAGACATCCAGTCCCAGCGGATCGGCAACGCGCGGCCAGAGCTCGAGGCTGGCCTTGCGGTAGGGCGTGGTTGCCGGGTTGGTGGGATAGGAGGTCGGTGCGGCGATATAGACGATTTCGGAGGAGATCGGCTGAAAGCCAGCGTAGAAATGATTGGTCGACTTGATCAGCAGATAGGACTTCTCCGCGAAGTCGATGCCCTGGTTCAAGAAAATGTCGGGCTCGTAGGTCTGGGTGCGGCTGGTGATCAGCACGATGTCGATATTTGTTCCGACCGGACGGACGACGGCCGCGCTGCCGAGTGTGACCCGGCTGTTGCGGAAACTCTGCCAACCGGCGTCGAAGACCTTCCTGACTGTCACACGCAGGTCGAGCGGCTCTCCACCTTCCGGGGCGGATTTTCCGCCGACGCGCAGGCTGAGTTCCGCACCTTCGCCGGCCGCATGGCAGAAGGTCACGGCGATCGGATCCCAGATCGTCGCGACGGCGAAATTGTCCATGCCGCGCTTCAGCATCCGGCCCAGGATGTAGGTTGCATCGCCGGCGACGCCACCGCCGGGATTGTCCCAGACGTCGGCTATGGTGACCGGCATGTCAGGATGCGTGGCGCGCATGGCGATTGCCTTGTCGAGACCCGCCTCGGTATCGAACATCGGCATCGCGGTGGTCTTGCGCAGGCTGTAGAGCTCGCGGCCGAGCCGAGCGGCGAGAGCATCGCCCTTCGCCTTGTCGTTGTCGGTCACGACGACGATGCGAGTGCCCATGTCCGGCAGGTCCCCGGCCATGAAGCCGTGGATGACGGAGGCGGAAAGGACGCCGTCCTTGCCTTCCATCGCCTGCATGCGGTCGACGAAGGACCGCATCGGCTCGCGGCTGGTCGGGAAAATGGTGATCATCCGGCAGTCAAAGGTCGAAATCACCGGCTTGATCTCGCCGCGCAGCGCCCGCAGCGCGAGTTCCACGACATGCTCGCCGCGCTGTTCGAAATCCGTATGCGGGAATTCGAGGAAGGCGGCCATAAGGTCGAGATTGGCGACCCTGAGAGCGGTCAGATGGCTGTGTGGGTCAAATTCGGCGGCGATCAGAACGTCCGGGCCAACGATTTCGCGGGCACGGGCCAAGAGATCGCCTTCCGGATCGTCATAGCCTTGAGCCGCCATCGCGCCATGCAGGCCCAGCACGACGCCATCAACCGGCAGTGCCGCCTTCAGTTCGGCAAGGATCAGGTCGCGCAGCGTCTCGTAGGTCTGGCGCTGGATGAGGCCCGCGGGTTCTGCCCAGCAGGATGTACCTTCGATCACGGTGAAGCCTTCTTCCCTGCCGCGACGGCGCAGGATAGGAACGACGGAGGAGCAGAGTGTCGGCGTATCCGGATGCTCGCCCGGCCCGGCATAGAAGGCCGCCTTGAACGCATTCATGTCCGTTGGCACGGGAGAGAAGGTGTTCGTCTCAGTCGCCAGCGAGGCGGTGAAGATGCGCATGTCTTAAATCCGAATACACTCCGGCCTTCGGCCGCCGCTACGGGGCTCGCTACCGTCGTCATGTTGTCTTGCTGACCAATTTCCGAACGCCGCCGACCTATGGGGTCATCTTTTCAGCGATAGCCGCTGCGTATTCGAAAATAGGAGTTCCCATGTTCTTGAGTTCGCCCGCTCACCATTTGGTGTAATTTATTTTCTCAATAATGCGATAAATCAGTGCGAAGTCAATGAATTTTCCGGGTATCTGTGGATTTGTGTAATTCATTTTCTTGGCGCTCGAAAGCGCCACTCAATTTTCATGGTCTAGAATGGCCCGTGAAGCGGTCTGCGAGGGTGCGTGCGACACTTTTGTGTGGGAATCGAAAGTTTTAGCCGAGCCGGAAATGCAGGGTGAGGGCTATGGAGCACTGTTTCGGCATGAAAAAGGGGGCCTGTTGGAGGCCCCCCTTTTTCATCGTTCTGCCAAATGCCCACAGCATGGTGTTTGCCTGAAGATTTGATGCGGCGGAATTTTTTGAGCGCAGCAGCTACCAGACCGTCCCGCGGGCATCCACATTCTCGACCCGCGTCACGATGCCATCGCGATGAAAGACCATCCGGTCGAAGAGATTGGTGACGACGCAGGTGTGGTTCGGCACCACTTTGACCATCGTGCCGATTTGTGGGAACGGCTCGGCGCAGCCCGACAAGTCGACCACCGCATGCTCCTCAGACAGCGAGACAATCCGCGCGCCCTCGAAATCGTGGATGGAACCGTAGTCGGTGAAGCCGAGCAGGTCGGAGGTCAGTGCCTTCGAGCCGCAATCCAGCACGGCACGATCCGCCGCCGGACGCGAAACCACCGTTGCAAGGATGTGCATGGCGAGATCGTCCACCGTGCAATGGCCCGCGCGGACCATGCTGCGGTCATTATAGACATAGGTTCCGGCGCGATGTTCGGTGGCGGACGGCACAAGGTGGGCGGCGAAGAGGTCCGGCGAACCACCGCTGGACCGGACGGGGCAGTCTATCCCCTTGTCCGACAGGAGCGCCATGGTGCGGGCCATGAAGGTCTCGACCTCGACCGCGCCGCCGACGGCGGGGTAGGTCATGATGCCGCCGAAACGCAGGCCGGGCGCCGAAGCGATCTTCTCGGCGAGCGCGACCGCCGCTTCCGGTGTCTGCACGCCGCAGCGCTTGGCGCCGGTATCGCATTCGACCAGAACCGTCAGCGGGCGATCGGCATCGAAGGTGGAGGCCAGACCGGCAAGCGTGATCTCGCTATCGGCCACGACCGCGAGCCTAGCGACCCGTTCGTTGAGCGCCTTCAACCGGGCGAGCTTGGCCGGCCCGAGAATATTGTAGGTGATCAGTATGTCGTCGAAGCCGGCATCCGCAAAGACTTCCGCCTCGGTCACTTTCTGGCAATTGAGGCCGACCGCGCCGGCCTCTACCTGCTGGCGGGCGACCGCGGCGATCTTGTGGGTCTTGATATGCGGACGGAATGCCTTGCCGTGTTGATCGCAATAGGTCTGGACGCGGGCGATGTTCGCGGCAAGCCGGTCTTCGTCGATGACCGGCATCGGCGTTGCGACCTGGTCGAGCGGCGTGCCGGATTCCGGCCACGGATAGTTCATGATAGACCTCGTTGGGGAAGGCGCGCCGTCGCAGGACGGGATTGTTGGCGCGGCAATGTTGCTTTTATTTTCAGGAATGAGACGAGTTTCGTTGATGCCTGTGTTCATTATGCTACCAAAAATGGCGCGAGTGAAATTCAATTTCACCGGCGCTTCAAAATTTTCGCAACGCGGGCAATGCAGGCAAGACCGAATGGACCTCTTTCACGCCCTCTCCGACGAGGATGGCCGACTTTCGGGCCTGGATGCCAAGCTGGCGAAGTTTGCGATGGAGAACGTGGACTTCGTCGTCAATTCGTCAATCATCGAGCTGGCCCATCGGGCGGGGGTGTCGCCGCCGACGGTCACCCGTTTCTGCCGGCGGCTGGGGTGCCAGGGCTATTCCGATTTCAAGGTGCAACTGGCCAAGCTGGCCTATGTCGGCCTGCGCTACCTGAAGCCGGAGGCAACGACGGCGACCGCGGAGGAGGTGGCTCGCGATATCGTCTCCAAGGCGCAGAATGCGCTTTTTGAGCTCCATCGCCAGCTCGACCTTGCCGCCATCGAAAAGGCGGCGCAGATCCTGCGGGCGGCCGAATTCGTCCAGGCCTTCGGCGCCAGTGGCAACTCGGCGATGATCGTCAACGAGTTGCACAATCGCCTGTTCCGTCTCGGCTGCCGAATTAACGCATCCAACGACCACGGCATGAACCTGATGATCTCGGCGGCCGTGCAGCCGGGAACGGTGGTGTTCGGGTCGTCGTTCACCGGCCGGGATATGGGCCTCGTCCATTGCCTGGAGATACTGAGGCAGAACGCCATTCCGACGATCGTGATGACCCAGGCCGGCTCGCCGGTCGCCATGGCCGCGGACGTGGTCATCGCAATCGACATGCCGGAGGGCAAGAACATCTTCCGCCCGACATCGACCCGCTACGCCTATCTCGCCGCGATCGACATCCTGGCCAACATGGTGGCCTATGCCGATCGCACCAAGGCACTGAAATCGCTGCGGAGCATCAAGGAGGAACTGGTGCGCAACCGTGATGGCGACGATCGCCAGCTCCTCGGCGATTGAAGGCCGCGTGTTTCAGTAACTAGATACCGCGCCTTTTTGGGAATGGAACATGGGGCCGCCGCGCCAGCGAGGGAAACCGTAGCCGTGGATTTCGACCAGATCGATGTCTGAGGCCTTTTCGGCAATCCCTTCCGCCAGGATCGCTTCGCCCTCCCGGGCCATGGCGCCGACCAGGTGTACGGCGATCGCATCGGCATTCAGTGCTGGACCGGGTTCGATCCGGGCGCCGAGGAGGCGGGTCACCTCGTCCGAGGGGACAGGCCGGCGATCGCCCGGCTTGTAGTCATACCAGCCGCCGCCGGTCTTCTGGCCCTTGCGGCCGGCTCGCACCAGAATGTCGCCGAGCGTCTCCGGCACATCCTGGCCCGCCGCCCGCGCGCCTTCGCGTTGCAGGAACGCGATGTCGAGGCCGCCGAGGTCCTGCGCTTCGAAGGGACCCATGGCGAAGCCGAAGGCTCGCATCGCGGCGTCAACGTCGGCTATCGCGACGCCTTGCCGGACCAGAGCCTCGGCCTCGGCGCGGTAGCGCTTAAGGATCCGGTTGCCGATGAAGCCTTCGCAAATGCCGGCGCGCACCGGCACCTTGCCGAGCATGCGGGCAAGGGCAAAGCCGGTCGCCAGCGTCGCGTCGGCGGTCTGCGGCGTCGGCACTATCTCAAGGAGCTTCATGACATTGGCCGGACTGAAGAAATGTAGCCCGATGAAGCGGCCGGGATTGGGCAGGCCCTCGGCGATCGCCCGCGGATCGAGATAGGAGGTGTTGGTCGCCAGCACCGCATCGGGGCGGCAGACGCGACCCAGTTGCTCGAACACCTGGCGCTTGACTGAAAGCTCCTCGAACACTGCCTCGATCACGAGGTCGGTATCGGCAAGGGCTGCATAGTCCGTCGAACCCGTCACGCCGGCAAGCCGCGCTTCGGCGGCAGCTTCGGTCAGGCGTCCGCGCTTGACTGCGCCGGCGAAGATGTCTCTCAGATTGGCGATGCCACGCTCGACGGCCGCATCGTCCCGCTCGATCAGGATGACCGGCAGGCCGGCATCGCGGAGCGCCGCGGCAATACCCGCCCCCATCGTGCCGCCGCCGATCACGGCGGCATTCCGGAGCGGAAAGGCCGGCACGCCGGACAAGCCCGCCGGCCGGGGGGCCGCCCGCTCGGCGAAGAAGACGTGACGCAGCGCCGCCGCCTGACTGGAGGCCCGCAATTCCAGGAAAGTGGCACGCTCGAACTGCATCGCTGCGGCAAAGTCGGCTTCGGTTGCCCGGCGCAGGCAGGCAAGCGCTTTCAGCGGTGCAACTTCGCCCTTGGCGCGCTTGGCGATAGTCCCCTCGGCCTCGGACCAGAAGGTGTCCGGTACTTCCGGTCCGGGACGCTGCGAGAGTGGCAGGGGGAGTGTATGCGAAAGCGCGTCGCGGGCAAAGGCGATGGCAGCCGTGCGCAGGTCACCCTCGACGATCCTGTCGATGAGGCCAAGTTCCAGCGCTCGGGAGCCACGCACAGGTTTGCCCGTGGTCACGAGATCGACGGCCGCCTCGACGCCGGCGAGACGCGGCGTGCGCACCGTTCCGCCAGCACCCGGAACGAGCCCGAGCGTCACTTCCGGCAGGCCGACCGAGGCATCCGCTGTCGCAAGCCGGAAACGGCAACCCAGCGCCACCTCGAAGCCCCCACCCAAGGCAGACCCATGGATCGCTGCGATCCAGGGCTTGGCCGCGAGCTCGATGGCCGAGACGACGTCGGGCAGATGCGGCGGCTGCGGCGGCTTGTCGAATTCGCTGACATCGGCGCCGGCGATGAAGGTCCGCCCGGCGCAGGTGAGCACCACGGCCGAGACCTCGGGATCGCCGTCAAGCTCGCTCACCGCATCGACGAGACCCTGGCGCACGGCCTGGCTCAATGCGTTCACGGGCGGATTGTCGATCGTGACAACGGCGATGTTACCCTCGCGGGCGATAGTGACGACGGACATGAATGATCAAATTCCCAGATAGGCTTCTCGAATGCGGGGATCGGCAAGCAAATCGCCTGCCGGTCCTTCCATGGTGATCTTGCCGGTTTCCATGACATAGCCACGGTCGGCGACCGACAGGGCACCGAAGGCGTTCTGCTCGACCAGGAGCACGGTGACCTTGAGATCGCGCATGCTTTTCACCACGTCGAAGATCTGCTGGACCAGGATGGGTGCCAGACCCATCGAGGGCTCGTCGAGCAGCAGGCAGGACGGGCGCCCCATCAGCGCGCGGGCGATGGCCAGCATCTGTTGCTGGCCGCCCGACAGGCCGCCGGCGGCAAGGTTGCGCTTTTCCTTCAGGACCGGGAACATCTGGAAGGCATTTTCCATGTCCCGTTCGACCCGGTCGTCGGTGAAGAGAAAGGCGCCGAGGCGCAGGTTCTCCTCCACCGTCAGGTTGGTGAAGATCTGGCGGCCCTCGGGAGACTGGGCAAGCCCGCGCTTCAGGCGCTTGTAGGCGGGCGTGGTGGCCAGCGCCTCACCCCGGAAAATGATCTGCCCGGCACTGATCGGCTGTAGGCCTGACAGGCAGCGCAGCAGCGTCGTCTTGCCGGCGCCATTGGCACCGACAATGGTGACGATCTCGCCGGAATCGATGTGCAGGTCGATGCCGTGCAGCGCCTCGATGCGGCCATAGCGCGACCGCAGTCCCTCAACCGTGAGCATGGGACGCCTCCTGTGCCTGAGTTCCGAGATAGGCCGCGACGACATCGGGATTGCGGGCCACGGTGGCGGGATCACCCTCGGCGATCTTTACCCCATGATCGAGGACGACGATGTGGTTGGAGATGCGCATCACCATCTTCATGTCGTGCTCGACCAGAAGGATGGCGACGCCGGAGGCGGCCACTTCGGCGATCAGGTGGTCGATCTCCTCGGTCTCTACCGCATTGCAGCCGGCGGCCGGTTCGTCGAGCAGCAGGACCTTGGTGTCGAGGGCGAGAGCGCGTGCGATCTCCAGCCGCTTCAACGCGCCATAGGAGAGGTTGCCGGCTTCGAGTTCGGCGGCGTTGGCAAGGCCGACGCGTGCCAGGAGTTCGCGCGCCCCGGCCTGCGCCTCCCTCGAGCGCCGGCGTGATGCCGGAAGCCCGAGCAGGTCCGCGAACACCGAACCCTTCTCGCGCAGATGAAACCCGGCAATGGCGTTTTCCAGCACCGTCATGTTCTGGAAGATCTGCAGGTTCTGGAAGGTGCGCGACATGCCGCGGCGTGCCAGAAGATGCGGAGAAAACCCGGTCACCTCTTCACCGCTGAGCTTCACCTTGCCGGATTTCGGCATGTAGACGCCGGAAATCATGTTGAACAGGGTGGTCTTGCCGGCACCGTTCGGGCCGATGACCGAGACGATTTCCCCGGGATTGACGGAAAAGCTGACATTGTCGACGGCCTTCAGGCCGCCGAAGGCAATTCCCAATCCCTCGACGCTGAGAAGGCTCATGCTCCCCTCCCGGTAAATTGACGCAAGAGCGACGGCAGCAGGCCTTCGCGCAGGAAGATCATGACCAGCATCATGACCAGCCCGAGCATGACCTGTTCATATTCGGCAAATACGGTGAGCACCTGCGGCAGGAGCGTCAGGATGCCGGCGCCGAGAATGGCGCCGAGCACCGATCCGGCGCCGCCGAGCACGGCCATGGTGACGAGCTCGATCGAGTGCATGTAGCCGGCGACATCGGGCGTGATGAACTTGTTCTGCAGGGCCAAGAGCGAACCGGAGACCGAGGCAAAAACCGCCGAGATGACGAAGGCCTGCAGCTTCAGCCGGGCGACGTCGACGCCGACCGTGCTTGCGGCGATCTCGGAGCCATGCAGGGCACGCAACGCGCGGCCCGTCGGGCTGTCGTAGAGATTGAGGGCCAGCCAGGCGCCGATCAGCAGGCAAAGCCCGCAGAAAAAGTACCAGAATTCAGGTGCAGAAAGCTTGAGCCCCATCGCACCGAGCGCCTGGCGAAGGCCGAGATCGGCAACGGCGATGCCGTCCGGCCCGCCCGTCAACCAGGCTTCGTTGGACAGCACCATGGAAACCAGGATGCCGAAACCGAGCGATGCGACGGCGAGATAGTAGCCCTTGAGCCGCAGGATCGGCCGCCCGACCCCATAGGCGATCGCAGCCGAGAGCGCCGCGCCAAGGAGGGCAGCGAACGCCGGGTGCAGGCCGAGATGCACGGGCGCCAGCGCCGAGGCATAGGCGCCGATGCCGGCAAAGCCCGCATGGCCGAGGCTGATCTGTCCGGCGAAGCCTGTCAGGATGACGATGCCGAGCACCGCCACGCCATTGACGAAGAGCAGCGACCCGACGCGGAAATAGAAGGCCGAGGGGAAGAAGAAGGGCGTTACCGCGATCAGCAGCGCCAGCACCAGCAGGGTGGTCTGTTTTGTCGTGAGCCGCATCATCACACCCGATTGACCGAATTGCGTCCGAACAGGCCTTGCGGCATGGCGAAGAGGACGGCGAGGATGACGACGAAGGCAACGGCATCCTTGTATTGCGAACTGATGAAGCCGGCCGTCAGCGCCTCGAACAGGCCGAGCAGGATCCCGCCGACGAGCGCACCCTTCGGATTGCCCATGCCACCGAGCATGGCGGCGGCAAAACCTTTGAGCGCCAGCGCGATGCCGAGGTCGTAGCTGGTCAGCGTGATCGGGGTGACGAGCACGCCGGCCAGCGCACCGATGGCGGCCGAAAGCGCGAAGGAGAGCGTCATGACCCAGTTGGTATTGATGCCGACGAGCTGGGCGGCGAGGCGATTATTGGAGGTGGCCAGCACCGCCTTGCCGGTCAGGGTGCGGGTGAAGAACAGCCAGAGGCCGACGAACACGACGACGGCGCCTGCAATGACCCAGAGACTCTGCGGCAGGATGGTCGCGGCGAGGATCTTGATCGGCTCGTCGCCGGTGAAAGCCGGGAAACGGTGAAGCTGCTTGTCGAAGACGAGCTGCGTCACGCCGCGAATGAAGATCGATGCACCGATGGTGATGATGATCAGCGAGACCACAGGTGCGCCGCGCGCCGGTTCAATGGCGAGCTTGTTGAGCGCCACGCCGATGGCCGCCGTCAGGGCGATGGCGATCAACGCCGCCAGTGGCAGCGGCAGGCCGGCGTCGAAGGCAAACACCGTGATCATGCCACCCAGCATGACGAACTCGCCCTGGGCGAAGTTCACCACATCGGAGGCGTTGTAGATGATGGTGAAGCCCAGCGCGACGAGCGCATAGACCGCGCCGACCGTCAGGCCGGAAAGGAGGAACTGCATCAGTTCAGGCATCGAAGACCCCACTGTGGCCGATTGTTCTCGAGGTGGAGCCCGCATGCCTGCAGGCTCCACACCAATGTCGTCGCCCCGCAAACGGGGCGACCCGGGTGCTTACTCGATGATTGTCCAGCCGCCGTCCTTGATCTCCAGCATGCGGAATGCCGAGAGATCGAGGCCGAGGTGATCTTCCGCCGACATCGTCACGACACCGGTGGTGCCGACCAGGCCGGAGGTGGATTCGATCGCGTCGCGGATCGCTTCGGGTTCCGCCGAGCCGGCGCGGCCGATCGAATCGACGAGAATGCGCAGAGCGTCATGGGCATAGCCGCCGAAGGTCGAGACGGCAGAGCCGGTCTTCTTCTCGTAGGCGGTCTTGTAGGCGTTGACGACAGCCTTCTGGGCATCGCCGTCCGCCAGGATACCGGAAACCAGCAGGGCGGTACCGGGAAGGCGAACACCTTCAGCGGCCTTCGCGCCGGCAAGCTCGATGAAGCCGTCGGAGGCGACGCCATGCGACTGGTAGAGCGGCAGGCCGACGGCCAGCTGCGAATAGTTGCGCGTCACGATCGACGGACCCTGGCCGAAGCCGGCATTCAGCACGGCCTGCACGCCGGCGGTGCCCTTGATGTTGGTCAGCTGCGGGGTCATGTCCGCATCCTGCGGGCCGTAGGTCTCGTCTGCGGCGATCTCGATGCCGTAGTCACCGGCAACAGCGACGCACTGCTTGTGCATTGAGGCGCCGAAGCCGTCGGTGCCGGAAATCACGCCGATCTTGGTGATCGCGTTCTTCTTCATGTTTTCGAAGATCTTCTGGCAGGCCATGCGGTCGGTATGCGGGGTCTTGAAGACCCAGTGCTTGACGGGATCGATGATTTCGATCGCGCCGGCGAGCGAGATGAACGGAACTTCGGAGTCTTCGGCGACCGGAATGATCGACATGGTCGTGCCGGTCGTGGTGCCGCCGATGATGGCGACGACTTCGTCGTCCTCGACGAGGCGGGTCGCGAAGGTGCGCGCCTTGTTCGGGTCGCCGCCGTCGTCATAGAGGACGAGCTTCAGCGGTTCGCCGTTGACGCCGCCGGCGGCATTGATTTCTTCCACCAGCATTTCAAGCGTCTTGGCTTCCGGGTCGCCGAGGAACGAGGCGGGGCCGGTTGCCGATACGGTGGCGCCGATCTTGATCTCGGCCTCGGCAGCGGTTGCGATGCCCAATGCCATCAGCGTGGCGAGTGCGGTTGTCGTGGTGATTTTCATTGTGTCTCCTCCCTGAGAACGTTGAATAATGAAGTCGATCACGCCGCCTTGGGGCGGCGCCACATCGCCAGCCGGAACCGGTTGGCGACGAAGGCTGTGTCGGTCAGGCTGGCATTGCCGGCAGGATTGCCGCCGGTGACGTGAAAGTCGGAAAATGCCGCGGACTGGTTGACGAAAATGTTGCCGGTCAGGTTGATCGACAGGTTGACCCCGGCCCGGGCGAAGGCCTTCACCGCGTAGGCGATACGCGCCTCCTCGGTGTCGTACAGCGCGGCGGTAATTGCGCCCTTGCTGCGGGCAAGGTTGGCGGACGCGTCAATGCCGGCTTCGGCGCTGTCGATAGCGACAATGAAGGCAACCGGTCCGAAGCACTCGTCCTCGTGAACCTGCGTCTCGGCGGCGTCCAGGGCGATGATCAGTGGGGTGGCGCTACAACCGGTGGCCAGCGGCTGCGAATCGCGGACGATCCGGCCAAAGCCGCGCGCCTTGTCGATCCGTGCCAACGTCGCCGGATTGGCGATCGTGCCACAGACACCGGAAGCGCGTGCCGGGTCGCTCAGCAGAGCGTCGACCGCAGCGCCGATCGCGATTGCCACCTCGTCGAAGCTCTTGTGGCCTTCATTGGTCTCGATGCCTGCGCGGGGCACGAAAATGTCCTGCGGGGCGGTGCACATCTGGCCGGAATAGAGCGACAGCGAGAAGGCGATGTTGGCGCATATGCCGGAAAAATCGTCGGTCGCGGCGACGACGATCGAGTTCACGCCGGCTTCCTCGGTGAACACCTGGGCGGAACGGGCATTGTTTCGCACCCATTCGCCGAAGGCGCTGGAGCCGGTGTAGTCGATGATGGCGATGTCCGGATGAGTCACGAGTTCCTTGGTGATCTCGGCGCCGGCCTGATCGACAGCCAGCAGGACCACGTCAGCCGGGAAGCCTGCCTCGACCAGGACTTCGCGCGCCACTTTGACGGTCAGTGCGAGCGGCAGGATGGCGCCGGGATGCGGCTTGACGATCACGGTATTGCCGGTCGCGAGGCTCGCGAACAGACCCGGATAGGTGTTCCAGGTCGGGAAGGTCTGGCAGCCGATCGCAAGCGCGATGCCGCGCGGCACGACCTGCCAGTTCTTTTCCAGAACGATCGGTGCCGCCTTGCCCTGCGGCTTTTCCCAGGTGGCCTGGCCCGGCGTGCGGGTCATTTCCGCCCAGGCGGTGGCGACGGCTTCGAGCCCACGGTCCTGGGCATGCGGGCCGCCGGCTTGGAAGGCCATGGCGAAGGCCTGTCCGGTGGTGTGCATCACGGCATTGGCCATTTCGAAGCTGATGCGATTGAGCCGCGTCAGGATTTCGAGACAGACGCCGACGCGGTGTTCCGGCGAGGCATCGGCCCAGGCGTCTCCGGCCGCTTTGGAGGCGGCAACGAGCGTCGCGGCATCGGTGGCCGGATAAAGAATCGCGAGGTCTGGCCCCCAGGGCGATACTTCGGAACCGATGCGCGCATCTTCCGGGTGGCCGGGCAGTTCGAGACGCGTGCCGAGCAGGGCCTTGAAGAAAGCCTCGCCATCGTCCTTGGCGGTTTCGCCATAGATCTTGCCGCTCGGAACTTCCGGAAAGGGCGACCAGAAACCCCGGTCGGACAGGGCCTTGACAGCCGTCTCCAACAGACCGCGATGGCGGTCGAACATGTCGTTCATGGCAATTTCCTCCCTGCTCCTGCCTTTATCATTGACCGTCCGGTCGGTTTATGCAAGATCTTTTTACGCCCCCGGGAAAAATCGGAGCGGGGACGAGGGAGAGAGCGATGCACCAATCCGACACCGTGCTGGTGACGATGGATCACGGGGTTCTGCGGCTGACGCTGAACCGGCCGGACAAACTCAATTCGTTCAACGAGGACATGCACCGCGCCCTGCGTGCCGCCTTCGAGCGCGCCCATGAGGATGCGGCGGTGCGCGCCGTGCTTCTGACCGGCGCCGGCCGCGGCTTCTGCGCCGGCCAGGACCTCGGCGACCGCGATCCTCGCAAGGGCGGCCCCGCTCCCGATCTCGGCCATACGCTCGAAACCTTCTACAATCCGACGCTGCGTCTGATCCGTTCGCTGGAAAAACCAGTGATCTGCGCGGTCAACGGCGTAGCGGCCGGCGCCGGCGCCAATATCGCCTTTGCCTGCGATATCGTGCTGGCCGCCCGCTCGGCGAAATTCATCCAGGCATTCTCCAAGATCGGCCTGATCCCCGATGCCGGCGGCAGCTGGAGCCTCGCCCGCATTCTCGGCGAGCCGCGCGCCAAGGCACTCGCCATGACCGCCGAGCCGCTGATGGCGGAGCGCGCCGAAGAATGGGGCCTCATCTGGAAGGCCGTCGATGACGAACAACTGATCGGCGAGGCCGGGACGCTGGCGCGCTCGCTGGCCGAAGGCGCGACACGGGGCCTCGGCCTCACCAAGCGCCTCATCCAGGCCGCGGCGACCAACAGCCTCGACGAACAGCTCGACATGGAGCGCGACTGCCAGCGCGAAGCCGGCCGCACGGCCGACTATGCCGAAGGCGTCACCGCCTTCCTGGAAAAGCGCAAGCCGGAGTTTTCGGGCCAATGACGATGACCGCACAGCAAATGGCCGAGGCCTGCGCCAAGGCGATGTGGGACCTCGACACCGCCTCGCAAAATCTCGGCATGCGCATCGAGCACATCGCGCCGGGGCAGGCGACCCTGTCGATGGAAATCACCAAGATCATGTCCAATGGCCACGGCAACTGCCATGGCGGCTACATTTTCACCCTGGCCGACAGCGCCTTTGCCTTCGCCTGCAACGGCTATAATCAGCTGACCGTCGCGCAGAACTGCTCGATTACCTATATCAGTCCGGGGAGGATCGGCGACCGGCTGACGGCGGAGGCACGCGAGGTCTCACGTAAGGGCCGGTCGGGCATCTACGACATTCGCATTTCAAATCAGAACGGCGACCTTGTCGCCGAATTTCGCGGCCTGTCGCGAACGGTGAAGGGCACCCACTTGCCCGATCCCGCCTGAACCAAGACGCTTTCCAGGGAGGAAACCATGCTCGACTTTGTCACCCGTCCCCAAGATCTGGACCCGATCGAAATCGCCTCGCGGGATGAAATCTCGGCGCTCCAGTTTCACCGGATGAAGCGCTCGCTGAAGCATTCGTATGAGAACTCGCCGTTCTATCGCCAGCGATTCGACGAGCACGGCGTCCACCCGGAAGACCTGAAGACCCTGTCAGATCTTGCCAAGTTCCCCTTCACCACCAAGACCGACCTGCGCGACACCTATCCCTTCGGCATGTTCGCCGTTCCCCGCGAAAAGCTGGTCCGTATCCACGGCTCGTCCGGCACCACCGGCAAGCCGACGGTGGTCGGCTACACCAAGCATGACATCGATGTCTGGGCAGACGTCGTCGCCCGCTCGATCCGCGCGTCCGGCGGCCGTCCGGGTGACATCGTGCATGTCGCCTATGGCTACGGCCTGTTCACCGGCGGCCTTGGCGCGCACTATGGCGCCGAACGGCTCGGCTGCACCGTCGTGCCGATCTCCGGCGGCATGACCGAGCGCCAGGTCACGCTGATGAACGATTTCAAGCCGCGCATCATCATGGTCACGCCCTCCTACATGCTGTCGATCCTCGACGAGTTCCGCCGCCAGGGCATCGATCCGCGCGAAAGCTCGATCGAGGTCGGCATCTTCGGCGCGGAGCCCTGGACCAATGCGATGCGCAGCGAGATCGAACAGGCCTTCAACATGCACGCCGTCGACATCTACGGCCTCTCCGAAGTCATGGGGCCGGGCGTCGCCAATGAATGCGTGGAAACCAAGGACGGCCTGCACGTCTGGGAAGACCATTTCTATCCGGAAATCATCGACCCCGTGACGGGCGCCGTATTGCCGGACGGCGAGCTCGGCGAACTGGTCTTCACCACGCTCACCAAGGAAGGCCTGCCGATGGTGCGCTACCGCACCCGCGACCTGACCCGCCTTCTGCCGGGCACTGCGCGTTCGATGCGGCGCATCGAGAAGATCACCGGCCGCAGCGACGACATGATCATCCTGCGCGGCGTCAATGTCTTCCCGACGCAGATCGAGGAGCAGATCCTGAAATGCGCCGGGCTTGCGCCGCACTTCCAGATCGAGCTCACGCGCGCCGGCCGCATGGACAACATGACCGTCCACGTCGAATGTGCCGCCAATTTCACCGATGCGGGGGCACGCGCCCAATCGGCCAAGGAACTGGCGCACCACATCAAGAGCGTGGTCGGCATCACCACCAAGATCGAGGTTCAGGATCCGACGTCCATCGCCCGTTCGGAAGGCAAGGCCAAGCGTGTGGTGGATAACCGCCCGAAGACCTGAAACGCGACTCATGACAGGGCAAAGGCAATTGATATATTCAGGCGGGGGCGACAAGGCCCCCCTTTTGCAGGCGTTCTGCGAGTAGGAAAGTGAAAATATGGCTCGCACCCGGGCAACCGATTTTGAGGAAAAGCGCCGCGGCCTTCTCGACAATGCCGCCGCCGTATTTGCCGAGCAGGGCATGGAAAAGGCTTCCATGTCCCAGATCGCCAGTCATTCCAGCGTCTCCAAAGCACTGCTCTATCACTACTATCCGAGCAAGGATGCGCTGATCTACGCGATCATCATCACCCATCTGGAAGAGCTCGATCACGCGATCGAGGCGGCCGACGATGCGAACGATTCACCGGAGAAGCGACTCCGCCGGCTGGTCGGCGTGGTGCTGGAGAACTATCGCGGCGCCGATAACCAGCACAAGGTGCAGCTGAACGCCACCTCGGCCCTGTCCGACGAGCAGAAGGCAGGCATTACCGCGATCGAACGACGGATCGTGCGCCGGTTCTCGAATGTGCTCAAAGAAATCAATCCGGAACTCGACAGCAGGGAGCGACCTCTGCTGATGCCGGTCACCATGTCGCTGTTCGGCATGATGAACTGGGTCTACATGTGGTTCCGGGACGGTGGTCGCATCACCCGCGAAGACTATGCCGACGTGGCGACGACCCTGATCCTCGAAGGCATCAAGGCGGTTCGCTAACCTCCGCCCGCAAGCTTCAACCGGCGGCCATTCCTCCTGACAGAATTCTTCAAACCGACGGCCAGGCTAATGCCGGCCGTCGGTTTTTTGGATGTCCTCAAGCCGCGTTCCAGGTCTTGGCGACCATGGTCAGGACGTCGTATTGCGCGACGACTGCGCCATTCTGGTTCGTCACCTGGCAATCCCAGCGGACTTCGCCATGATCGGCATTGGCGCGCGGATTGATCTCCTTGCAGGTCAATCGAACCTGCAGCGTGTCGCCCGGATTGACCGGGGTGAGGAAGCGCAGGTTGTCGACGCCGTAATTGGCAAGCACCGGACCCGGATCCGGATCGACGAACAGGCCGGCGGCAAACGAGACGATCAGGTAGCCGTGGGCGACGCGCCCGTCGAAGAAGGGGTTGGCCTTGGCCGCCGCCTCGTCCATGTGGGCGTAGAAGGTGTCGCCGGTAAAATGGGCGAAGTGCTCGATGTCCTCGAGCGTCACGGTGCGTTTAGCCGTGACAATCTGGTCGCCGATCTTGAGTTCGGCGAGCGACTTGCGGAACGGATGAACGCTCGTGTCCCCGGCGCCGGCACCCTCGATCCAGCGGCCGGTGACGGCCGAAAGGAGACGCGGGGTGCCCTGGACGGCGGTGCGCTGCATGTAGTGCTTGACGCCACGCATGCCGCCCATTTCCTCGCCGCCGCCGGCGCGGCCCGGCCCGCCATGCACCAGCCCTGCAAGGGGCGATCCATGGCCCGTCGAGGACTTTGCCGAGGCTCGGTTTCCGATCAGGACACGGCCATGATAGGGCGCCATGCCGATCACCATTTCTTCGGCGACCTTCGGATCGTTGGTGAAGACCGAGGCGACCAGCGAACCCTTGCCCTTGTGGGCGAGCGCAATCGCTTCCTCGATCCCGTCATAGGGCATCACGGTGGAGACAGGCCCGAATGCCTCGACATCGTGGACGGCAGAGGCGGTAAACGGCTTGTCGCAATAGAGAAGAACCGGATTGAGGAAGGCGCCCTTCTCGGCATCGCCGGAGAAGACGCGGACATTGTCCGGATCGCCGGCGACGATCTCGGCATCGGCGGAAAGGTCGCGGATGCGCTCGCGGACTTCGTCGCGCTGGGCAAGGCTTGCCAGCGGTCCCATCCGAACGCCCTCGTCAGAGGGGTTGCCGAGCGCGGTCTTCGAGAGACGATCGCCGAGCGCTTCGACAAGCGCCTGGACATGGGCCTTGGGCGCGATCACACGGCGGATTGCCGTGCATTTCTGGCCGGCCTTCGACGTCATCTCGCGCGCCACTTCCTTGACGAAGAGGTCGAACTCCTCCGTGCCCGGAGCGGCATCAGGCCCAAGAATCGACGCGTTCAGGCTGTCGGCCTCCATGGTGAAGCGCACCGAATTGGCCACCACCGCCGGATGAGACTTGAGCTTGCGGCCGGTCCAGGCGGAGCCGGTAAAGGTCACTGCGTCCTGCCCCTCGACATGGTCGAGCAGGTCGCCGACGGAACCCGACACCAGCTGCAACGAACCTTCCGGCAGGATGCCGGTCTCGATGATCCGCCGGACCACGAGTTCCGTGAGGTAGGCGGTCTGGCTTGCCGGCTTGACCAGCGAGGGGACGCCGGCGATCAGCGTCGGGGCGATCTTTTCCAGCATGCCCCAGACGGGGAAGTTGAAGGCGTTGATGTGGACGGCGATGCCGTGAAGCGGGGTGAGGATATGCTGGGCGGAGAAGCTGTTGTCCTTGGACAGCAGTTCCACGTCGCCGTCGAGCAGCACGCGGGTATTCGGCAGTTCGCGGCGCGCCTTGGAGGAATAGGACAGCATGGTGCCGATGCCTCCCTCGATGTCGACCCAGCCGTCGGCACGGGTGGCACCGGTCAGCGCGCTCTCGGCGTAGAATTCCTCCTTCAGGTCCATCAGGACCTGGCCGAGGGATTTCAGCATCTGCGCCCGTTCGTGGAAGGACAGGGCGCGCAGGTTCGGTCCGCCGACCTCGCGGCCATAGGCCAGTGCTGCGGCAAAATCGATGCCGGTCGAGTCGATGAATGCGATTGCGGCACCCGTCGAGGCATCGAGCAGCGGAACGCCCTGCTTGTCGCCGGGTGTCCAGCGGCCGCAGACATAGCTTTCGAGACGGCGCGGAACGCGGGCCGAAACATTCATGAAGTCATCCTTCCTGGATCGGTTTATTCAGTGCGGGCGGCGGGGCACAAGTGGCCCCGCCGCCTGGGAGGTTATTCGTCGTAGGAGAGCACGACCTTCTCGGTCAGCGGGTGACACTGGCAGGTCAGCACGTAGCCGGCTTCGACCTCGTAGTCCTCGAGCGCATGGTTGGTGTCCATCTCGACCTCGCCTTCGAGCACCTTCGCCCGGCAGGTGGAGCAGACGCCGGCCTTGCAGGAGAAGGGGGCGTCCATGCTCTGGGCGATCGCCGCCTCGAGAATGCTGACGCCGTGCTTGGGCATTTTGAAGGTCCGCGTGGTGCCGTCGAGCGTGATCGTCGCCTCTACCACGGCCGCCGCTTCCTCGGCGCTGACCGAGGCGACACGGTTCTTGGCGCGGCCCGGCTGGCCAGAGGCGAAGAGTTCGAACTTGATCTGCTCGTCCTTCAGTCCATGCGCCTTGAGGCTGGCGACGATGGTCAGCATCATCGGCTCGGGCCCGCAGATGAAGGCGGCGTCGATCGACTTCGGATCGATCCAGGTGCTGAACAGCGCAGAAAGCTTGTTCTCGTCGAGACGGCCGGTGAACAGGTCGATCTCCTGCACTTCGCTTTCCAGAACGTGCAGGACGGAGAAGCGGCCGAGATAGGTGTTCTTCAGATCCTCCAGCTCCTCGCGGAACATGATCGAATTGATCTGGCGGTTGGCATAGACCAGCGTGAACTGCGACTTCGGCTCGCGCGCCAGAACCGTCTTGATGATCGACAGCAGCGGCGTGATGCCGGAGCCGCCGGCAAAGCCGAGATACTGCTTCTCGGCGGCCGGATCGATGTCCATGTAGAAACGACCCATCGGCGGCATGGCCTCGATCACGTCGCCCGGCGCCAGATTGCCATTGGCCCAGTTGCTGAACGCGCCGCCGTCGACGCGCTTGATGCCGACGCGCAGGACACCCTCGTCCTTGCCCGCACAGATCGAGTAGGACCGGCGCAACTCTTCCCCCTCGAAATCGCGACGGAAAGTCAGGTGCTGGCCCTGGGTGAAATCGAAGGCCGCACGATCCTCCTCGCGCGGCTTGAGCGTGACGACCACCGCGTCACGGGTCTCGTGGCGAATGTCGGTCACTGTCAGGGGATGAAAGCGTGCCATGAGTTATGTCCTCCGCATCCTCAGATGCACTTGAAATAGTCAAAGGGTTCCAGACAGTCCGAGCATCGGTAGCTCGCCTTGCACGGGGTCGAGCCGAACTGGCTGACCTTCTCGGTCCTGGTCGAGCCGCATCGCGGGCAGGCGACGGCAAGGTTGGAGCCGGCAAGCCGGTTGGCCCGGGCCATCAGTCGCCCGTCGGCGGCGGTTCCGTCGATCGGCGGCGCAATGCCGTAGGCGCGCAGCTTCTCCCGCCCCTCGGCGCTGATCCAGTCCGTCGTCCAGGCGGGCGACAACCGTCGTTCGAGGCGGAGCTTGTCGATGCCACGGGCTTTCAGCGCCGATTCGATGTCGAGGTTGATGACCGTCGTTGCCGGACAGCCCGAATAGGTCGGGGTGACGGCGACGACGAGGGTATCGCCATCCCAGGCGACATCCCGGATGATGCCGAGATCGGTCAGGCTGATGACGGGAATTTCCGGATCCGGCACCTCGCCCAGCCAGCGCCAGACCTCTTCCGTTTCGGGCAATGTCCTGGCGTCCATCGCACCGCCCTCACCAGACCGAGTTCGGATAGGCCCGCTGCAGGAACTGCATGTCGGCGAGGATATAGCCCAGATGCTCGGTATGGACCCCGCGCTTGCCGCCCTTGTGCTGGTAGCTGCCTTCCGGGCGAACGAGCGTCGCTTCCGCGAGCACTTCGCCGACCGAGCTGTCCCAGGCTGCCTTCAGCGCCGAGGGAAGGGGCGCGATGCCGGCCTCAGCCACGGCTTCGTCGGCGGGATCGTCGAGGAACATCTCGGCCGTATAGGGCCACAGATCATCGAGTGCCTTCTGCATCCGGCGATGGCTTTCCTCGGTTCCGTCGCCGAGACGGATGACGAGGTCGGCCGAGCGCTCGAAATGGTAGGACACTTCCTTCAGCGCCTTCTGGGCGATTTCCACCACGCGCGGATCGCTCGAGGCGACGAGCGCGCGGAGCATTTCGATGTGGTAGGCGTCGAACAGGAACTGCCGCATCAGCGTCTTGCCGAAATCGCCGTTCGGGCGCTCGACGAGCAGCACGTTGCGGAAGGCCGCGGCATCGCGCAGATAGGCGAGATTGTCGGCGGTGCGCCCCTTGCCTTCGACCTCACCCGCCAGACCCAGCCAGAACTGGGTCTGGCCGATCAGGTCGAGCGCCACGTTGGCGAGCGCAATGTCTTCTTCTAGCACGGGCGAATGGCCGCACCATTCGGACACGCGGTGTCCGAGGATCAGCGTATTGTCGCCCATTCTCAGCAGCCATTCGAAGAATGCGGCCTGATCGACCGCCGGGATCGCGGTCGCCATCACATATGCCCCACTTCAGCCGGGATGTCGAAGAAGGTCGGGTGACGGTAGACCTTGGAGTTCGATGGTTCGAACAGCGGGCCCTTTTCCGACGGCGACGAGGCTGTGATCTCGGCCGACTTCACCACCCAGATCGACACGCCTTCGTTGCGGCGGGTGTAGACGTCGCGGGCATTGCGGATCGCCATTTCGGCGTCCGGGGCATGCAGGCTGCCGACATGGCGATGGTTGAGGCCATGTTGACCGCGGATAAAGACTTCCCAAAGGGGCCATTCGCTGGACATTGCTATTCCTCCCAAGTTCAGGTGACGGACGGGAGCGGGTGCGCCGTTCCCGAATTGGATTGATCAGGCAGCCTTGCGACCGGCCCGGCGCGCCTCTTGCTTTTCGGCATGGGCCATCAGGCCGTCGCGGAACCACGCGCCTTCTTCCCAGGCGGTGACGCGGGCGCCAAGGCGCTCGGCATTGCAGGGTCCGTTGCCGGCGATGACGTTGAAGAACTCTTCCCAGTCCGGTTCGGAGAAGTCGTATCCGCCCTTCTCCTCGTTCCAGCGCAGGTTCTCGTCGGGAATGGTGAGCCCGAGATACTTGGCCTGCGGCACCGTCTGGTCGACGAACTTCTGGCGCAGTTCGTCATTGGTGTTGATCTTGATCTTCCACTGCATCGACTGCGCGGAATGCACCGAATCCTTGTCGGAGGGACCGAACATCATCAGCGACGGATACCAGAAGCGGTTGAGCGCATCCTGCGCCATGGCCTTCTGCTCCGGCGAGCCGGCGGCCATCTTCATCATGATGTCGTAGCCCTGGCGCTGGTGGAAGCTCTCTTCCTTGCAGATGCGGATCATCGCGCGGCTGTAGGGGCCGTAGGAGGTTTTCTGCAGCTGCACCTGGTTCATGATCGCAGCACCATCGACCAGCCAGCCGACCGCACCGATGTCGGCCCAGTTGAGCGTCGGGTAGTTGAAGATCGACGAATACTTCATCTTGCCGGAATGCAGCAGCGCGAGCAGCTCGTCGCGGCTGACCCCGAGCGTCTCGGCGGCGGAATAGAGATAAAGGCCGTGGCCCGCCTCGTCCTGCACCTTGGCCAGAAGGATCGCCTTGCGCTCGAGCGTCGGCGCACGGGTGATCCAGTTGCCTTCCGGGAGCTGGCCGACGATCTCGGAATGGGCGTGCTGGCCGACCTGGCGGATCAGCGTCTTGCGATAGCTTTCCGGCATCCATTCCTTGGGTTCGATCTTCTCGCCGCGGTCGATGCGCTCCTGAAAGGCCCGCTCCTCCGGCGACATCTCGTTCAGCGATTTCACCCGATCACTGTCGGTCTTGACCATTTGCGCATACATGGCGGTTCCCTCCCTGCTCAGATCCGTTCAATGATGATGGCAATGCCCTGTCCGACCCCGATGCACATGGTGCAGAGCGCGTAGCGCCCCCCGGTGCGGTGGAGCTGGTACATGGCGGTGGTGACGAGGCGGGCGCCGGACATGCCGAGCGGATGGCCGAGCGCGATGGCGCCGCCATTCGGATTGACATGGGCGGCATCGTCGGGAAGCCCGAGTTCCCGAAGGACGGCGAGCGCCTGGGCGGCGAAGGCCTCGTTGAGTTCGATCACGTCCATCTGCGAGAGCGACAGGCCGGCGCGGGCCAGGACCTTGCGGACCGCCGGCACCGGGCCGACACCCATGATGCGCGGCTCGACGCCGGCTGCGGCCATGGCGACGATCCGGGCGCGCGGCACCAGACCCTGTTCCCTGGCCATGGCTTCCGACGCAACCACCAGCGCGGCCGCACCATCGTTGACGCCCGAGGCATTGCCGGCGGTGACGCTGAGGTCCGGGCCGTTGACACCCTTGAGCTTAGACAGCTGTTCGGCCGTGGTGCCGGGACGCGGATGTTCGTCGACCGAGACGACCAGCGGTTCGCCCTTTTTCTGCGGGATCGTGACGGGCACGATCTCGTCGGCAAAGACACCGGCTGCCTGGGCAGCGGCCCAGCGGGCCTGGCTGCGGGCGGCAAAGGCGTCCTGGTCGGCGCGGCTGACATTGTACTGCTCGGCGACATTGTCGGCCGTTTCCGGCATGGAATGGGTGCCGAACTTCTTCTTCAGTTCGGGATTGTGAAAGCGCCAGCCGATCGTCGTGTCATAGATCGCGTTCGAACGGGAAAAGGCCGAATCCGCCTTCGGCATGACGAAGGGCGCGCGCGTCATGCTCTCGACGCCGCCGGCGATCACCAGATCGCAATCGCCGCCGCGGATCGCCCGCGCGGCCATGCCAACCGCATCCATGCCGGAACCACAGAGGCGATTGACGGTCGTTGCCGGAACATTGATCGGCATGCCGGACAAAAGCACGGCCATGCGGCCGACATTGCGATTGTCTTCGCCGGCCTGGTTGGCGCAGCCGTAGATAAGGTCGTCGACTTTGGACCAATCGACACCCGGATTGCGCGCCATCAGCGCGGCCAGCGGCAATGCAGCCAGATCATCCGCCCGCACGGATGCGAGGACCCCGCCGTAGCGGCCGACGGGTGTTCGCACGGCATCGCAGATAAAGGCTTGGCTCATCGATCACTCCTCCACGAGTATCAGCTGCAGCTGGCACGTCTCCAATTCGCCAACCGATCGGTCAGCTTATAGCGCCAAAACATCACACAGGAAAGCGGTTTTTTGATGTATGCGTGATGTTTTGGGTCGATTGCCGGGCCGAGCAGGAATTATCCTTTTCCTTTCTGCTACTTAGTCTGCAGTCTCGAGCGACAGTGATTGCAGCCGTGCCGCGGTTTCGGCCGTTTCCGCCGGCAGATGGCCATCTCGGCCTTCGAACCGGGCCGCGATATGGGCGTCGGCCAGGGGGGAGAGCGAGCGGTAGAGACGGGCAAAGAGCCGGCGGGCCGCAAGACCCGGCCAATCGAGGGGAAGTGCGTCGGCGGGCAGCCGTGGATCACGCAGCAGCACGGCGCGATAGACCTGAACCAACAGAAGCCGCGCGCTGACCGCATCGGCCGGCAGCAAGGTCTCGCCTTGCTCCAGCGCCGCCGAAAGCGGCGAGAACAGATCGATCATCGCGCGGTACTCGTCGGCAAATGACCCGAGATCCCAGAGCGTTGCCGCATACTCGGCCAGCAAGCCGCCGTCCTTCATGACGTCGGCGCTAAAGGTGAGGCCGGAAAGCGTAGCATTTTCCGGATGATTTGGCCGAAGGTAGAGGTCCGGCCCCATGCGGCCGAGACGAAAGCGGCGGGCAACCTCGTCGGAAAGGCCCGGCGCATGATGAATGAGGAAACCGTCGGCCTCGGCCTGCGGGCCGTAAAGCAGCCTTGCTGCGGCGGCGAACTCCGTCCGCGCACCGGATGCCAGCCTATAGTAGGATCGCCGGCCATCACGCTCACCGACCAGTTGCTCGGCCGCGACCAGACGCGAGACAGCTGTGCGCACCAGCGTCTCGCTGATCCCGAGCCGCGCGCAGATCTCCACCAGCGTGCCCATCCACAACACGCCGCCGCGCGGCACGACGATATCGCCGTAGATCGTAACGATCATCGCGGGCGCGCGAATGGTTAGGCCCTGCTGCAGCAGCGGCAACCATTTGGTTCCAGGCAGCGCAACGGACATTTCGCCTCCAAACATGCAGTCGGGTAAATACGCTCGGCCGGACGGCCGGCGGTTCAACGCGTTGATTTTCCGAGGTAGGCGCACCGCAGATGAATGTCAAATTGCCGGCCATTATCCGCTTTCAGGCTCGGATGCCGAGTGGCCGGATCGGTGGATCTGGTTCGACGTTTGCCCGGCTCATACCCCCCCAATGATTGGCGCGATTGCGCAAAAAGCTCCTCGACTTTTGTTCGACATCTCGCTAGGTAGTGATTGATAACTAACTAGCGGACTGGATTGTCGATGGTGCGTAAGACGGCGGATGAGCGCAAGGACGAGATATTGCGGGCGGCGCTGCGGCTTGCCGACGAGTTGGGCCCCGACCGGCTCACCACCAATGCGGTCGCGGAAGCTGTCGGGCTGACGCAACCGGGGATCTTCAGGCACTTCCCGACAAAAACTGTCCTGTGGCAGGCCGTGGCGGCGGATATTGCCGATCGGCTGCAGGCGGCCTGGGGTGAGGCCCGGGCCTCGAGCGCGACGCCGGAGGGCCGAATTGTAGCGCTGGTCGATGCCCAGCTCGGGCTAATCGAAGCCAGCCCTGCCATACCCGCGATCCTGTTCTCGCGCGAACTGCGTGTCGAGAACGACGTGCTCCGCAAGTCCTTCGTCGGATTGATGACGGCGTTTCACGGCATCCTTGCCGGCGAACTGACCGCGGCGCGCGATGCCGGTACGGTCCGCCAGGACCTCGATCCGGCGGACGGTGCGGTGCTGCTGATCTCGCTTGTCCAGGGGCTGGCGATGCGATGGTCGCTCGGTGGGCGCGGCTTTGCCTTGCGGCCGGAGGGCGCGCGGCTACTGACCGTGCAGATGGCGTTGTTCCTGGGGCCGGCGATAGAGGGGAAGCAGTCATGATGGGCGGAAAGATCAAAGTCGTTCTGGTGGCCGTGGCGGTCGTCGCGACAGATGTTCTAGCCTATGTCCTTTTGACCAAGCGGCCGATCGTCGTTCCGGTCGCCGCCGTCGAGCGGAATGTCGCCGTGAAAGTGTACGGGCTCGGTACGGTCGAGGCGCGGATCGTGTCGAAGATCGGGTTCGAGGTCGGCGGTGCGCTGGCCGATCTATCCGTCGATAGTGGTGACGTCGTGACGCGCGGTCAGGGTTTGGCGCGTTTACACCGGGATGCGCAGCAGGCCAGGGTTGCGAGGGCCAAGGCGGCAATTGCCGCGGCGGCAGCGAATACCCGCAAGGCCGAGGCCAATGTCGAGAAGGCCCGGGCAGTGCTTGCGCAACGCCAGGCGGACGACACACGCCAGCAGGAACTGGCTAGTCGAAACGCGATTTCTCGTCAGACCGCCGAGGAGGCGAAACGCGACGTCGAGGTTGCAGCCGCCGAACTCACCGTCGCGCAGACGGAGGTGGATGTTCTCGTTTCACGAGCGGCCGATGCCGCCGCGGCACTCGATTACGAGGCCGCCGTGCTCAAGCAGCATGTTCTGCAAGCACCCTTCGACGCGGTTGTCGTCGCTCGCCATGCCGAAGCGGGCGCCGTGGTGCGGGCCGGTGATGCGATCTTCACGCTCACGGATCCGAAGACCGTGTGGACTCTGGCATACATCGACGAGGAACGCGCCGGCGCGCTGGCCATCGGACAGCCGGCCGATGGTTCGGCTGCGATCCATGCCGCATGACGTCTACAGGGGGAAGGTGGCGCGCATTGGCATCGAAAGCGACCGCGCCAACGAGGAGCGAACCGACCGCGGCGCTCGATTCCAAGCGGGCCGGGATCGTCATGGATCTGCTGCGCAAGCTCGCCGCCGAACAGGACGCCTGCATTGTCGCGGTGACCCATGACGAAAAGATCTACGACCGTTTCGATCGGCTTTTCCATCTGCGCGATGGTAAGTTGGAAAACCAGGAAGGGAGCACGGCATGAGCACGATTCCACAAGGCGGCTGGGGGCTGAAGGTGGCAGGCGCCTTCGGTCTTGTCTTTGGCCTGTTGACGATCTTCTCCGGCGGTACGGCGCTGTTCGGCGACGAGGCGGCACGGGCGGCCGTGGGCAATGCCGTTCCGTTCGTCTTGTGGTTCAATTTCATCGCCGGATTCTTCTATGTCCTGGCCGGGCTGGGGCTCCTGCTGAAACGGCGCTTGGCGGTCTGGCTATCCATTGCGATTGCCGTGGCGACGGCATTGGTGCTGGCGGCTTTCGGGCTGCATGTGGCAGGCGGCGGGCTCTACGAGATGCGTACCGTCGGCGCGATGCTTCTGCGCACGGCCGTATGGGCGTCCATCGCCGCTGTTTCGTGGCGGTCCACGCGTCGGTAGCCGAAGTCTCGCAGCGGTCAGTTAGTCTCGCGGCAATCGCGGTTCGCCGTCATCGATCAGCGGCGAGGGCCGGGCATAATCGATGAGCTTGCCGATATCGACAATGTCGACCTGCAGTCCCTTGATATTGACGCCATGCGCCGACAGGGCAGAAAACCCGCGCGACAGGTTTTCCGCCGTCATGCCGAGATAGGCGGCCAGGATCCGCTTTTCGTACGGAATGGTGAGGCGCCCTTCGCCGCCCTGGCTGCGCTCCTCCCGGAGCAGCCAGTTGGCCAGACGTTCCGCTCCGCTGCGCAGTTTCTGATTCTTCAATTCCTTGACCGTGCGCCGGTAGGCGCTTGCCAGTTCGAATACCACCGCCTTCATGAAATCGTGATCCTCTGCCAGCAGCTCACGAATGAGGTTGGCGGGGATCATCAGGATCCGGGCAGGCGTCAGGGTTCTGGCGGACTGAAGACAGATGTCGTTGTTGAGCACGGCGGCAAGTATGAACAGATTTACAGGCCCGAGTATTTCAATTACCGTTTCGTCACCAGTTGCAGACGACGACATTTCTACCAGTCCGTCGAGGACGATGTAGAGAAAATCTGCTGGCCTATTCTCCTCGAGGAGTATCGTTCCGGCAGGGAATGATTGCAGGAAGCTGGGGGCTATTGCCCGTTGGAAGGTGTTTTCCTTCACCCCCCTGAAGACGTTCAGACATTTCAGCTTTTCGATATCTTCAGCGCGCATCGCGTGGGTCCCGGCTCGTTGCCGCGGATATCAATCCATGGAACGAAAAATGTCAAATCGACAGGCAAACTAAGTAAAGCATACAATCAAAATAATAATATCCAAATATTGCAAAATGCAGTCTAGAAAAAATATCGCATAAAAACAATACCGTTGACCCAGATCAACAAAAACAATCCGCGACTGGTCTCTTATTGCTTGGAAATACGTGTAATCCGAACCAGGAGCATGGCTATGCCAAACCCATTGGATGGCAATCCGCAGGGGCAAAGGACCGCTTTGGCGATGAGTACCATCGCCTTTACTGTCTGTTTCGCCGTATGGACGATCTTCGCAATCATCGGCATTCAGATCCGCAAGGATCTGAATCTCTCCGAAACCCAGTTCGGCCTGCTGGTCGGCACGCCGATCCTCACCGGATCGCTCATCCGCGTTGTGCTCGGCATCTGGACGGACAGGTACGGCGGCCGGGTGGTCTTCGTCGCCACCATGCTGGCCGCAGCGGTGGCAACCTTCTTCCTGACCTACGCCACCACCTATCCGCAGATGCTGATCGCAGCGCTCGGCGTCGGCATCGCCGGCGGCTCCTTCGCGGTCGGCGTGGCCTATGTGTCGCGCTGGTATCCGCCGGAAAAGCAGGGCACGGCGCTTGGCATCTTCGGCGCCGGCAATGTCGGCTCCGCAGTCACCAAGTTCCTGGCGCCGCTGGTGCTGGTCGCCTTCGGCTGGCACGCGGTCGCCCAGGTCTGGGCCGGCGCGCTGGTGGTCATGGCGATCGTCTTCTGGTTCACCACCAAGGATGATCCGGTTCTGGTCGAGCGCCGCCGCACCGGCGAAAAGCCGAAGAGCACCTGGCTCGAGCTCGAGCCGCTGAAGAATGTCCAGGTCTGGCGCTTCTCGCTCTATTATTTCTTCGTCTTCGGCGCCTTTGTCGCTCTGGCGCTCTGGCTGCCGCAATATCTGATCAAGGTCTATGGCGTGGACATCCGGGCCGCAGGCATGATCGCCGCCTTCTTCTCGGTCCCCGCCAGCCTGTTCCGCGCCTATGGCGGCCATCTCTCCGACGTCTATGGGGCGCGCCGCGTCATGTACTGGACCTTCCTGGTCTCCGTCGCCGCGACCTTTGTTCTGTCCTATCCGCCGACCGATTATGTCGTGCAGGGGGTCAACGGACCGATCGCCTTCCATGCGGAGATGGGACTGATCGGCTTCACCGTCACGGTCTTCATCCTCGGTTTCTTCATGGCGCTCGGCAAGGCCGCGGTATTCAAGCACATCCCCGTCTACTATCCCGGCAATGTCGGTTCCGTCGGCGGCCTGGTCGGCATGATCGGCGGCCTCGGCGGCTTCATCCTGCCGATCGTCTTCGGCCTGTTGCTCGACCTCACCGGCCTGTGGACCAGCTGTTTTATGCTGCTGTTCCTGATCGCGCTCGGCTCGCTTACCTGGATGCATTTCGCCGTCCGCCACATGGAACAGGAGGCTGCGGGCGAAAAGCTTGGCGAACTGCCATCCTTCCCGGAAATGCAGGGCATGGAGAAGGGAGGCCTCAAGGCTGTCAAGGAAAGCCATGCGGTGCTGACCGACTGGCGCCCGCAAGATCCGGTCTTCTGGGAGGAAAAGGGCCGCAAGATCGCCCGCCGCAATCTGTGGCTCTCGATCCCGGCTCTGCTTTTGTCCTTCGCCGTCTGGCAGGTCTGGTCGGTCGTCGTCGCCAAGCTTCCGCTGGTCGGCTTCACCTTCACCACCGATCAGCTGTTCTGGCTGGCTGCGCTTCCGGGCCTGTCGGGTGCGACGCTGCGCATCTTCTATTCCTTCATGGTGCCGGTCTTCGGCGGGCGCCTGTGGACGACGCTCACCACCTGGTCGCTGATCATCCCGGCACTCGGTATCGGCTATGCCGTGCAGAATCCCGACACGCCCTATGCGATCCTGCTGTTGCTCGCGCTGCTGTGCGGCTTCGGCGGCGGCAATTTCGCCTCTTCCATGTCGAACATCTCCTTCTTCTTCCCGAAGGCGGAGAAGGGCAATGCGCTGGCTCTCAATGCCGGCCTCGGCAACCTCGGCGTCAGCGTCGTGCAGTTCGTCGTGCCGCTTGCCATCACTGCCGGCATCTTCGGCAGTCTTGGCGGTGACCCCGCCATGGTCAAGTCCGCGACCGGAGAGGCGCCGCTCTGGCTGCAGAATGCCGGCTTCTTCTTCGTGCCCTTCATCATCCTTGCCGCGCTTGGCAACTGGTTCGGCATGAACGACATAGCCTCGGCCAAGGCTTCTTTCTCGGAGCAGGCCGTGATCTTCCAGCGCAAGCACAACTGGATCATGTGCTGGCTCTATACCGGCACCTTCGGTTCCTTCATCGGCTATTCGGCAGGCTTCCCGCTTCTGACCAAGACGCTCTTTCCGGACGTCAACGTGCTGCAGTTCGCCTTCCTCGGTCCGCTGGTCGGCGCTCTGTCGCGCTCCGGTACCGGCTGGCTTGCCGACAAGTACGGCGGGGCGAGGGTCACCTTCTGGGCTTTCGCCCTGATGATGATCGGCGTCTCCGGTGTGCTGTGGTTTATCGGCATCAAGGAACAGCCGAATGCCTTCTGGGGTTTCTTCGCCTCCTTCCTGCTGCTCTTCTTCGCCACCGGCGTCGGCAATGCGTCGACCTTCCAGATGATCCCGGCGATCATGGGCAAGGAAATGGGCCGGCTGATGCCACAGGCAACCCCGGAACAACGTCGCCTGCAGGCCGAGAAGGAATCGGCCGCGATCACCGGATTCACCTCGGCGATCGCCGCGTTCGGTGCCTTCTTCATCCCCAAGGGTTACGGCACTTCGATCGCCATGACCGGCGGGCCGGAAGCAGCGCTCTGGGCCTTCCTGTTCTTCTACATCACCTGCCTGGCGATCACCTGGGCCGTCTACACCCGCAAGGGCGGACTGCTCCATGACGTCGAGCGAGGCCGGGTCAGCCCGACCGCAGCAACCGCCTGAATTCGGAGGACAATATCATGAGCCATCTCCTCGATCGCCTCAACTTCCTGGCGCGCAAGAATGCCGATACCTTCTCGGACGGCCACGGCGTCACCACGACCGAGAACCGGGACTGGGAAGACGCCTACCGCAAGCGCTGGCAGCACGACAAGATCGTGCGCTCGACGCACGGCGTGAACTGCACCGGTTCCTGCTCGTGGAAGATCTACGTCAAGGGCGGGATCGTCACCTGGGAAACCCAGCAGACGGACTATCCCCGCACCCGACCGGACCTTCCCAACCACGAGCCGCGCGGCTGCGCGCGCGGCGCCAGCTACAGCTGGTACATGTATTCGGCCAACCGGGTGAAATATCCGCTGATCCGCTCGCGCCTGCTCAAGCTGTGGCGCAAGGAACGCACGATCAAGACCCCGGTCGGCGCCTGGGCGGCGATTCAGGAGAACCCGGAAAAGCGTGCCGACTACATGAAGATGCGCGGTCTCGGCGGCTTCGTGCGCGCCACCTGGGACGAGGTCAACGAGATCATCGCCGCCGCCAACGCCTATACGGTCAAGACCTATGGCCCGGACCGGGTGGTGGGCTTCTCGCCGATCCCGGCCATGTCGATGGTCTCCTATGCGGCCGGCTCGCGTTACCTGTCGCTGCTCGGTGGGGTCTGTCTGTCGTTCTACGACTGGTACTGTGACCTGCCGCCTGCTTCGCCGATGACCTGGGGCGAACAGACCGACGTTCCGGAATCTGCCGACTGGTACAATTCCGGCTTCCTGATCCTGTGGGGCTCCAACGTGCCACAGACGCGCACGCCCGATGCCCATTTCTATACGGAGGCGCGCTACAAGGGCGCCAAGTCGGTGGTGATTTCGCCCGACTATTCGGAAGCGGCGAAATTCTCCGATCTCTGGCTGCATCCGAAGCAGGGAACCGATGCCGCGCTCGCCATGGCGATGGGGCATGTCATCCTGCGCGAATTCCATCTCGACCGGCAGGCCGAGTATTTCGAGGACTACTGTCGTCGCTATACCGACATGCCGATGCTGGTCAAACTGGTCGGCAAGGACGGTCATTACATCGCTGATCGCTTCGTCCGTGCCTCCGACTTCACCGGCGCGCTCGATGAGACGAACAATCCGGAATGGAAGACGGTCGCAGTCGATGCCAAGACGAAGCAGTTCGTCTCGCCCGGTGGTTCGATCGGCTATCGCTGGGGCGAGCAGGGCAAGTGGAACCTCGAGGCCAAGGACGGCAAGGGGGCAGACGTCGATCTCGCCATGAGCTTCATCCTCGACGGCGAGCACGACACGATCGCCAATGTCGGCTTCCCCTATTTCGGCAATCGCGAGCACGATTACTTCGAAGGCACCGACCATGCCAGCGTGCTGGTGCGCAAGGTGCCGGCCCGCGAGGTCAAGCTCGCCGATGGCGAGGCGCTCGTCGCCACCGTCTTCGACCTGTTCGTCGCCAATTACGGCCTCGATCGCGGGCTCGACGATCCGAATTCGGCCAAGTCCTACCAGGAGAACCTGCCCTACACGCCGGCCTGGGCCGAGAAGATCACCGGTGTTCCGCGCGACCAGATCATCGCGGTCGCCCGTGAATTCGCCAGCAATGCCGAAAAGACCAACGGTCGTTCCATGGTCATCCTCGGTGCCGGTCTGAACCACTGGTACCATATGGACATGAACTATCGCGGTATCATCAACATGCTGGTGATGTGCGGTTGCGTCGGCCAGTCCGGCGGCGGGTGGAGCCATTATGTCGGCCAGGAAAAGCTGAGGCCGCAGACCGGCTGGACGGCGCTCGCCTTCGCGCTCGACTGGAACCGGCCGCCGCGCCACATGAACGGCACCTCGTTCTTCTACGCGCATACCGACCAGTGGCGCTACGAGACGCTGAAGGTGGACGAGATCCTCTCGCCGACCGCGCCGGAAGGGCCCTGGGATGCGACCCTGATCGACTACAACATCCGTGCCGAGCGCATGGGCTGGTTGCCGTCGGCGCCGCAGCTGAAGACCAATCCGCTTCAGGTGTCGAAGGATGCGGCAGCGGCCGGCAAGGAAGCCAAGGACTATGTCGCCGAGCAGCTGAAGGCCGGCACGTTGTCGATGTCCTGCGAGGACCCGGACGACAAGGCCAACTGGCCGCGCAACCTGTTCGTCTGGCGTTCCAACCTGCTCGGCTCGTCCGGCAAGGGACATGAATATTTCCTCAAGCACCTGCTTGGCACCAAGCACGGCGTTCTCGGCAAGGATCTCGGCGAGGAAGGTCGCCAGATCACCAGGGAAGCCGTCTGGCACGACGAGGCGCCGGAAGGAAAGCTCGACCTCCTGGTCACGCTCGACTTCCGCATGTCGACCACCTGCGTCTATTCCGACATCGTGCTTCCGACGGCCACCTGGTACGAGAAGAACGATCTCAACACGTCCGACATGCATCCCTTCATCCATCCGCTGTCGAGTGCGGCAGATCCGGCCTGGGATGCGCGCAGCGACTGGGAGATCTTCAAGGGCATTGCCCGCAAGTTCTCCGAGGTTGCTCCGGAAGTCCTCGGCGTGGAGAAGGACGTCGTCCTCGTGCCCACGCTGCACGATACGGCCGGCGAACTTGCCCAGCCCTTCGACGTCAAGGACTGGAAGAAGGGCGAGATCGAACCCATCCCGGGCAGGACCATGCCGACGGTCGCGGTGGTCGAGCGCGACTATCCGAACCTCTACAAGAAGTTCACGTCGGTCGGCACCCTGCTCGAGAAACTCGGCAATGGAGGCAAGGGCATTGCCTGGAACACCGACCATGAAGTGGACCTGCTTGCCCGCCTGAACGGCGTGGTGCAGGAGGAGGGCGTCACCAAGGGGCGTCCGAAGATCGACAGCGACATCGACGCGACCGAGGTCATCCTGTCGCTTGCGCCGGAAACCAATGGCGAGGTTGCGGTAAAGGCGTGGGAGGCGCTGTCGAAGTTCACCGGCCGCGACCACACCCATCTCGCCATCCCCAAGGAGGACGAGAAGATCCGCTTCCGCGACGTGGTCGCCCAGCCGCGCAAGATCATCTCCTCGCCGACCTGGTCGGGTCTGGAATCGGAGAAGGTCTGCTACAATGCCGGCTATACCAACGTCCACGAGCTGATCCCGTGGCGCACCCTGACCGGCCGCCAGCAGCTCTATCAGGATCACCTTTGGATGCGCGCCTTCGGCGAAGGCTTCTGCGTCTACCGGCCGCCGATCGACACCAAGACCGTCAATCCGGCGATCGAGGCCAAGTCTGACGGCAAGCCGCATCTGGTGTTGAACTTCATCACGCCGCACCAGAAGTGGGGCATCCACTCCACCTATAGCGACAACCTGATGATGCTGACGCTCAATCGTGGCGGCCCTGTCGTGTGGATCTCCGAGCCCGACGCCAAGCGGGCCGGCATCGCCGACAATGACTGGGTCGAGGTCTACAACGCCAACGGCGCGATCGTCGCCCGCGCAGTGGTCTCGCAGCGCATGAAGGACGGTACGATCTTCATGTACCACGCCCAGGAAAAGATCGTGAATACGCCCGGTTCGCCGATCACCGGCCAGCGCGGCGGCATTCACAACTCGGTCACGCGCGTCATCACCAAGCCGACCCACATGATCGGCGGATACGCCCATCAGGCCTACGGCTTCAACTACTACGGCACGGTCGGCGCCAACCGCGACGAGTTCGTCGTGGTCCGCAGACTCGACACGGTGGACTGGCTGGAAGGGCCGCACACCGAAAGCGTCGCATACAACAAGGAGGCGGCAGAATGAAAATCCGCGCGCAAATTGGCATGGTCCTCAACCTCGACAAGTGCATCGGGTGTCACACCTGCTCGGTCACCTGCAAGAACGTCTGGACCAATCGCGAAGGCGTCGAATACGCCTGGTTCAACAATGTCGAAACCAAGCCCGGCATCGGTTTCCCGAAGGAATGGGAAAACCAGAAGAAGTGGAACGGCGGCTGGGTCCGGAAGTCGAACGGCAAGATCGAGCCGAAGATGGGTGCCAAGTGGCGCATCCTCGCCAAGATCTTCGCCAATCCCGACTTGCCGGAAATCGACGACTATTACGAGCCCTTCGACTTCGACTATGGCCACCTGCAGACGGCCGGCGAAAGCCGCGCCATGCCGACCGCACGGCCCCGCTCGATGATCACCGGCGAGCGGATGGAAAAGATCGAATGGGGTCCGAACTGGGAGGAGATCCTCGGCGGCGAGTTCGAGAAGCGCTCGAAGGACTACAACTTCGAAGGCGTGCAGAAGGAGATCTACGGCCAGTTCGAGAATACCTTCATGATGTATCTGCCGAGGCTGTGCGAGCACTGCCTCAACCCGACCTGTGCCGCGGCCTGTCCATCGGGCGCGATCTACAAGCGCGAGGATGACGGCATCGTCCTGATCGACCAGGAGAAATGCCGCGGCTGGCGCATGTGCGTCTCGGGCTGTCCCTACAAGAAGATCTACTACAACTGGAATTCGGGTAAATCCGAGAAGTGCATCTTCTGCTATCCGCGCATCGAGGCCGGCCATCCGACCGTCTGTTCGGAGACCTGCGTCGGCCGCATCCGCTATCTCGGCGTCATCCTCTACGATGCCGACCGGATCTCGGAAGCCGCATCGACCGCCAACGAGCAGGATCTCTATGAAGAACAGTTGAAGATCTTCCTCGATCCGAACGACCCGGCGATCATCGAGCAGGCGCGCAAGGACGGTGTGCCGGATGCCTGGCTGGAGGCCGCCAAGCGTTCGCCGGTCTACAAGATGGCGATGGACTGGAAGATCGCCTTCCCGCTCCACCCGGAATACCGCACGCTGCCGATGGTCTGGTATATCCCGCCGCTGTCGCCGCTGCAGTCGGCCGCCCAGTCGGGCAAGCTCGGCATGGACGGTCCGCTTCCGGATGTCCGGTCGCTGCGCATCCCGGTGCGCTATCTCGCCAACCTGCTGACCGCCGGCAAGGAGGCCCCCGTGGTCTCGGCGCTGGAGCGCATGCTCGCCATGCGCGCCTATATGCGCTCGAAGACGATCGACGGGGCGATCGACACCTCGATCGCCGCGAAGGTCGGCATGAGCGCCGAGATGATCGAGGAGATGTACCACATCATGGCGATCGCCAATTACGAGGACCGTTTCGTCATCCCGACGACGCATCGCGAAGTGACCGAGGACGCCTATGATGTCCGTGGTTCCTGCGGCTTCTCCTTCGGCAATGGCTGCTCCGGCGGCACGTCGGACAGCGATCTCTTCGGCGCCAAGCGTCGCAAGGTGGTTCAGACTCCCACCGACCTGTTCAAGGAGCGCGTCTGATGCACAAGGCACTGAAGGCAATATCGCTGTTGCTCAGCTACCCGACCGAGGAACTCATCGAGGGAGCGCCGGAACTCAAGGCGGCGGTCGAAGATGACGGAACGATCTCCCGGGAGGTCAGGCTGCTGCTTGGCCGCCTGATCGACGATCTCGCCGGACAGGACCTTTACGAGGCTCAGGAGCGCTACGTCTACCTGTTCGACCGCAGCCGGTCGCTGTCGCTCAACCTGTTCGAGCATGTCCATGGCGAGAGCCGCGACCGCGGCCAGGCCATGGTCGACCTGAAGACCATGTACGAGGACCAGGGTTTTGAAATCGACGCCAAGGAACTGCCGGACTATCTGCCGCTGTTCCTGGAATTCCTTGCGACCCTGACAACGGAAGAAGTCGATGACCTGCTCGCCCAGACCGGCCATATCACGGCGGCGATCGGCGAGCGGCTGAGGAAGCGGGATTCGGTCTATTCCAACGCCTTTGCCGCGCTCGGCCTCGTGTCGAAGAGCAAGCCGGACCAGAAGCTGCTGAAAGAGTTGCTGGACGGCGCCGAGGACGATCCGAACGATCTCGAGGCGATGGACCGCATCTGGGAGGACGAGGTCGTCACCTTCGGCGGCAATGCGGGCGACAACAGCTGCGGCCCCGACAGGCTGCGCACACAGATGAGGGCGGCGGCGCGCAAGCCGAACGATCCCTTGAACACGATACCGGTTTAGGAGGGCAGGGCATGTCTGGTTTTCTCAATTCACTCTTGTTCGGCATCTATCCGTACATCGCGCTCGCCGTGCTGATCCTCGGCTCGGTCATCCGCTATGACCGCGAGCCCTATACCTGGCGCTCCGGGTCGAGCCAGCTACTGCGCCGCAAGCAACTGATGTGGGGCTCCGTGCTGTTTCATCTCGGCGTGCTGTTCATCTTCGCCGGCCATCTGGTCGGCTTGCTGACGCCGATCGTGATTTTCGACACGCTCGGCATCAGCCACAGCGCCAAGCAGACGCTGGCCGTGGTCGCCGGCGGCATTGCCGGCGTGATGGCGATCATCGGCGCGACGCTTCTCGTCCATCGCCGGCTGTTCGATCCGCGCGTGCGCGCCTCATCGAGCACGACCGACACGCTGATCATCATCCTCCTGTGGGTCCAGCTCTTCCTCGGGCTCTCGACCATCCCGACTTCGCTTGCCCATCTCGACGGCCATGAAATGGTTAAGTTCATGAACTGGGCACAGGGCATCTTCACCTTCAACCCGGAAGCGGCCTCCTATGTCGCCGATGCGGCGGTGGTGTTCAAGCTGCATCTCTTCCTCGGGCTGACGATCCTGCTGCTCTTCCCGTTCACCCGGCTGGTGCACATGCTGAGCGCACCGGTGCGCTATCTGTGGCGTCCCGGCTATCAGGTCGTGCGGCAGCGCAACGGCAGTTCCGTCAACCGTGCTCCGGCGGAGTAAGCCCATGGTCACGCTCTTCAACAACGCCAACAAGGGCGCCGGCGCTTCCGAGGCATCCGGGCACAAGGACAGCTATTCGACCTACCAGGAGCCGGATACCCGCGTTCCGCCGAAAGCCCGGCCGGTGCTCGACGCCGTGTCGGTCAATGGGGTGGAGATCGCCGAGAGCGAGATCCTCGCCGAGGCGCAAAACCACCCGGCCGAAAATCCGGGTGCAGCCCTGCTCGCCGCGGCCAGGGCGCTGGCCGTGCGTGAACTCCTGCTGCAGCGGGCCGTCGAACTGGACCTTGTCCCGGCGCCTGAACAGAATGCGGATGGGCGTCGTGAAACCGACGAGGACGCAGCCATCCGGATGCTGATCGAGAGAGAGGTGGCTGTTCCATCGGCCACAGCGGAAGAATGCCTGCGTTTCTACGAGAACAACCGGGCGAAATTCCGTAGCGAACCGATCTTCGAGGCAAGCCATATCCTGATCGCCGCCGATCCGGCGGACGCGCGCGCCCGCGATGCGGCCCGCAACGACGCGGAACGGCTGGCGGCGGTCCTTGTCGAGCATCCGAGCGAGTTTGCAACGATGGCGCGAACCCATTCGGCCTGTCCCTCGGCCGCGCAGGGCGGCAATCTCGGCCAGCTGACCCGTGGCAGCACGGTTGCGGAGTTCGAGCGTTGCCTTGCCCGGATGGAAGAGGGCCAGATTACCTCCGCACCGGTCGAAAGCCGGTTCGGCTTCCACATCATCCGGCTGGAACGGCGGATCGATGGCGAGCAACTGCCGTTCGACTTCGTGCAGAACCGGATCGCCGGCTGGCTCGAAGCCTCGACCTGGTCGAAAGCCGTGTCACAGTTCATTGCCATCCTGGCCGCCGATGCCACGATCACCGGTATCGACGTGCTCGGTGCCGACGGACCTTTGATGCAGTGACGGAGTGGCGATGACGGAAAGGAACGACAAGGCGAAACGGGCAAACATCCGGGATGTTCCGCCAAGCCTTGCCGCTCCACCCGGACGGGACGTCAGCCCTGGAGTACCGCGATGCTTTCTGATCTCTTCGACCATAATGTCCGCTGGGCGGCGGCCAAACGTGCGGAAGACCCCAACTACTTCGACAAGCTGTCGGCGCTGCAGCGGCCCGAATATTTGTGGATCGGCTGCTCCGACAGCCGGGTTCCCGCCAATGTCATTACCGGGCTCAAGCCGGGCGAGGTCTTCGTCCACCGCAACGTCGCCAATCTCGTCCACCGGGCCGACCTCAACCTGCTGTCGGTGCTGGAATTTGCCGTGGAGTCCCTCGAGGTGAAGCACATCATCGTCTGCGGGCACTATGGCTGCGGCGGTATCCGAGCGGCCATGGACGGGCATCGCCACGGCATCATCGATCACTGGCTGCAGCCCATCCGGGACGTGGCGCAGGCGAACTGCGCGGAGCTGGCGAGGATTGACGAGACGGAAGAGAAGTTGAACCGGCTCTGCGAGCTGACGGTCGTGGGGCAGGTCGAAAGCCTGTCGCGCACGCCGATCCTGCAATCGGCCTGGAAGCGTGGGCGCCCGCTCACCATCCACGGCTGGATCTACGGCCTGAAGGACGGCCTGCTGCGCGACCTGAAATGCGACTGCGACAGGAGTGCGGCGGAGTTTCGTTGCGACGAGGGCATAGCGCCGCCGGTCATCACCTTCGGATCGTCCAGGAAAGCACCATGAAAGACCATGATTTCCCCCTCCAGGCCGCCATCCGCGTCGAGCGGGACCGCCCGGTCGATGATATTCTCGAAGCGGTCGCCCGCGTCTTGCAGCAAGAGGGGCTGACCGTTGCCGGCTTCCTCCAGCGGGAAAGCGCCGGCGACGGCGAATGCTGCAACCGGATCGATCTGGAGGACATTGCGAGCGGCGAGCACCACATCATCTCTCAAGCCCTTGGCTCAGGCGCGCGCGGCTGCCGGCTCGATCCGCAGGCGCTGGCGGGCGTCGCCGGTCCACTGCTGGCAGGGCTCGACGCGCGGCCGGACCTCCTGATCCTCAACCGGTTCGGCAAAGGGGAATCCGAGGGGCAAGGGTTTCGCGCCGTCATCGAGGAGGCTTGCGTGCGGGGCATTCCCCTGCTGACGGCAGTCCGGGAAAACTATGTCGAGGCATGGCAAGGGTTTGCCGGCGAACTCGGCGTGGTGCTGGCGCCCGATGAGGCCGGCGTGGTCGCATGGGCACGCGCAGCCATCGATGCGACGAGGAAGTCTTTCCATGCGGCATGAACGTCAGGTTATCACCGATCCCGGGGCAGGACCTTCCCCGCTGATCGATCAATTCGGCCGACAGGTCACCTATCTTCGGCTCTCCGTGACGGATCGTTGCGATCTCCGCTGCACCTATTGCATGGCCGAGCACATGACCTTCCTGCCGCGCCGGGACGTGCTGTCGCTGGAGGAACTCTATGACCTGGCGCAGGTCTTCATGCGCGGCGGGGTGCGCAAGATCCGGCTGACCGGCGGGGAGCCGCTGGTGCGCAAGAACATCATGCAACTGTTCGAGCTCTTGTCGCCCCATCTGCAGAACGGCGATCTGGACGAGGTGACCCTGACCACCAACGGTACGCTGCTGGCGCGTCATGCGGAGGGGTTGTTTGCCGCGGGCGTCCGTCGCGTCAATGTCTCGCTCGACAGTCTCGATCCCACCCGCTATGCACAGATCACCCGCTGGGGCCGGCTCGATGCCGTGTTGAACGGGATCGACGCGGCGCTTGCCGCCGGGCTCAAGGTCAAGCTCAACGCGGTCGCGCTGCGCGGCGCCTTCGAGCACGAAGTCGACGATCTCATCCGCTTTGCCCACGGCCGCGGCATGGACCTGACGCTGATCGAGGAAATGCCGCTCGGCGAAGCGGGTCATGACCGTGGCGAGAGTTTCCTGTCGCTGCGCGATCTTCGCCGATCGCTCGCGGAACGCTGGACGATGGTCGCCGTCGAAGACCGTACCGGTGGCCCGGCCCGCTATGTGCGCCTTGCCGAAACCGGCGGACGGCTCGGCTTCATCACGCCCTTGTCCTGCGATTTCTGCGCAAGCTGCAATCGCGTCCGCGTCAGTTGCACCGGCGATCTCTTCACCTGCATGGGGCAGGAGGGCTCGGTCGGGCTTCGCGACGCCTTGCGTGGCGAAGATTCGGCCGCCGTTGTCGGTCGCATGATCCGGGATGCGCTTGGCCGCAAACCGAAGGGCCATTCGTTCGAGATATCAGGCCAGGCCATCAACGGAATAGCGCGCCATATGTCGGTTCTGGGCGGATAGAAACGCAGGCACGGGATTGCTGTGCGGCTTTACGGCCAGGCGGCGAAGCTCGTGTCGCGCGGGCGGTTGCGATTGCTTGCGCCTTCGCGGTGGGCGCGGGGGGAAATGCCGGAAAGCCGTTTGAAGAAACGGCTGAAATAGGCGGCGTCCTTGAAGCCGAGGATGGTGGCGATCTGGCCGATCTGCAATGTCGAGCCGTCGAGCAGAGTGGCGGCCTCGGTCATGATGCGGGCATGGATCAGGTCTTGCGGGGTTCGGCCGGCCGCGCGACGGATCGCCGTGTTCAGCCGGTCCGCCGGAACGTCGAGTGCGGCTGCATAGTCTCCAACCGTCCAGTGATCACGGATATGCAGTTCCATCAGATGCACGAAGCCACGCACGATGGTGCGCGGCGAGGGCTTCGGCTGGCGGGTCTCGATATTGGCGAGCCGCCAGATGGCGATGACCAGAAGCGCCAGATGATGACGGATCACCTCCTGGGCACCAGGGCCGTTTTCCTTCAGTTCCTCCTCGATCGTTCCGATGGTGGCGCACAGGCGCCGCGCGTCGGCGGCGGAAATGCGGGCGCCGAGGATCGGCTGGGACAGGGCATTGCGAACCTCGGCGAAAACGGCGCCGGCCGGCATGGCGGGGCCGAGTTCCAGTTCGGGGATCGCCAGCGCCGCCCCTTCCGTGCCGGCGTCGATGGTCACGGCCCCCCTGTCGCCGGCCGGCGTCCACAGGATCGCCGGCGCTGCGAGCGAGACTTCGCTATCGCCGATGGTGATGCGTCCCGAGCCCGACAGAAGGATGATCAACCGGTTCCTTCCACCGCGAAAGGTCCAGCCGAGCGGCGACAGAGACACGCCGAACAACCGCGCCTCGGTCGGGCTTGAGGTGGCTGTGGCGCTGCGGTGTCGCGGGACGAAAAGGCCGGATGCTGGCATAACATCTCCTCTATCCGTGAAAAGTACAAATAACTCCTGCAAAAGTCTATTCATTCCCCAAGGAGGTGGGGCTAGTCTGATGATTGTCAGGAAATCGCAGCGGGTCGGAGGAGACGAAACCGCCGCGAATTTGCGACGGAACGCCTGTGGAGGCAGGCCATTTGGGAGGACTACCATGACACTGTTTCAACGCAGACAGGTGCTTGGCGTTATCGCCGGCACGGCGGCCATGCTGGCAGGCGGGGTCGCGACCGGCGCGCTGGCGCAAGAGCGGACCTCGGTGAAGATCGGCTATGCGCTGTCGCTGACCGGCCCGAATGCCGGTGGTACGGGCATTACCACGCTGCCCAACTACCAGCTCTGGGTCAAGGAAGTGAATGCGGCCGGCGGGCTCGAAATGCCAGACGGCAAGAAGCTGCCGATCGAAGTCGTCGAATATGACGACCGCTCTTCGGCCGAGGAACTGGTTCGCGCGCTGCAGCGGCTCGCGACCCAGGACGAAGTGGACTTCATCCTGCCGCCGTGGAGCACCGGTTACAACCTGGCCGCCGCCCCGCTGCTCGACCGCTACGGCTATCCGCATCTGGCCGCCACATCGGTGACGGACAAGGCGCCGGAATTCGTCAAGCGCTGGAAGAAGAGCTTCTGGCTGCTTGGTGGTGGTCATGACTATACGGGCGCGCTGGCCAAGATGCTGCTTGACGCCGCCGACAAGGGAACGATCAACAAGAAGGTGGCGATGATCTCGATCGCCGACGGCTTCGGCATCGATCTGGTGACGGCGGCGCGTCCCGCCTTCAAGGACGCCGGCATCGAGGTGGTCTACGACAAGACCTATCCGGTCGGCACCACCGATTTCACGCCGATGATCAACGAGGCAAAGGCGAGCGGCGCCGACACCTTCATCGCCTTCTCCTATCCGCCGGAGACCTTCGCGCTGACCCAGCAGGCGCAGGTCGCCGACTTCAACCCGAAGGTTCTCTATCTCGGCGTCGGCACGGCCTTTCCGGTCTATGCCAAGAACAACGGCGAGGCGATCACCGGCGTGATGGGCATCGGCGGGATCGACGGCACCAGCGAGAAAATCGCCGACTACCGCAAGCGCCACGAGGCGGCCACCGGCAAGGTGCCGGACTACTGGGCAAGCGTGGTCACCTATGCTTCCCTGGAGATCCTCCAGGAGGCGATCAAGCGCAAGGGACTGGACCGCGAAGCGGTCGCGGCCGAAATATCTTCCGGCAGCTTCGAGACCGTGCTCGGAGACACGAAGCTCGAAGACAATCAGTTGCGCGATCTGTGGTGGGCCGGTCAGTGGCAGAACGGCCAGTTCGTCGCCATCGCACCGGGTGATCGAGCCGGCGCCAGCCAGCCGCTCATCCCGCGTCCGGCCTGGAGGAAATAGGCGGGCCGGAGCACCGCTCCCGCCTTCGCCGACCGCCTCCCTCTTCCCGCTCGGCGGGGAGGGGGTTCGGTCGCCATGCTTTTATACCGCCAAGAATGAGTGCCCGGCAGTCCGGTCGGCCCGAAGGGGTTGCCGCAGGCTACAAGTCGCAAGGAGGAGCAGGACATGCTCGTCACCACCATCGTCTCCGGTCTCGTGCTCGGCGGCACCTATGCGCTGATCGCCATGGGGCTGACGCTCCAATACGGCATCGCCCGGATCATGAATCTCGCCTATGGCGAGACGATCATTGCCGCCGCCTTCCTCGCCTATGTGCTGTTCGGCCAGTGGGGCATCAATCCGGTGCTGGGATTGCTGGTCGCGGCGCCGATCGGCTTCGTGTTCGGTTACCTGGTCTACGGGCTGATGCTGCGACCGCTGGTGGCCCGTGCCGCCAATCGCGAAAGCCTGGAAATCGATTCCATCCTTGCCACGTTCGGCCTGCTTTTCGTTATCCAGGGCGTCATGCTGGTGGTGTTCGGCTCCAACTATACCAGCTACAATTACCTCAATGTCGGCATCAACGTGTTCGGCGCGGTGATTGCCGCCAACCGGCTGCTGGCCTTGGGCTTGGCCGTGGTATTGGGCGGCGGGCTCTACCTTCTTTTCACCCGCACGCTGTGGGGCACGGCGCTGCGCGCCGTTGCCGTTTCGCCCACAGCCGCGCCCCTGGTCGGCATCGATGTCGACCGGGCCGCCCGCCTAGCTTTCGCCATCGGTTGCGGACTTTCTGCCGCCGGCGGCGTGGTGATCTCGACCTACCAAACTTTCACCGCCACGGCCGGCGTCGTCTTCACCATGAAGGCCCTGGTCGTCGTCATCATGGGCGGGGTGGGCAACATCCTCGGGGCGCTGTCCGCGGGCCTGATCCTCGGCCTTGTCGAGACCTTCGTCGCCACCTATCTCGATCCCGGCCTGACGCTCGCCGCCACCTATCTCATCTTCCTGTCCGTGCTGCTGTGGCGCCCGGCCGGCCTGTTCGGGAGGTCCTCGCGATGACCCTGCGTTTCCTCGGCTCTGCCGCCTTCTTCCTGGCACTTCTCATTGGCCTTGCCTGCCTGCCTCTTTATGCCGGCGAATATACCGTGACGCTGATGATCGGCATGACCGGTTATGTGGTCCTCGCCACCGCCTGGGGCCTGTTTTCCGGTCCGACCCGCTATGTGTCGCTGGCCACCGTGGCCTTCTTCGGCATCGGCGCCTATACGGTCGGCGTGCTCAGCGAAACCTTGCCCTATCCGCTGGTCCTGCTGGTGGCCGCGCTGGTCGGGCTCGTCATCGCGCTGCTGGTCGGGCTTGCAACGCTGAGGCTCGCCGGCGTCTACTTCGTCATCTTCACCTTCGGCCTTGCCGAACTCGTGCGCCAACTCGTCACCTGGTACGAGGTCAACATCACCGGGACGCTCGGCCGCTATATCTTCCTGCCGGTCACGCCCGAGGGCATCTACTGGCAGCTTCTGGTGCTGGCCGCCGTGACTTTGCTCGTCTCCTTCCTGATCGGCCGCAGCCGGCTTGGCCTTGCGCTCAAGGTCATCGGCGACGATGAAGTGGTGGCGAGCCATTGTGGCATCAACATTGCCGGGGTGAAGCTCGCGCTGTTTTCCTTGAGCGCGGTGATCATCACCCTGGTCGGGGCGATCCAGGCGCCGCGCTGGACCTATATCGAGCCGAGCATGGTGTTCAATCCGACGACTTCGTTTCTGACCCTGATCATGGCGCTGCTCGGCGGGGCCGATCGGCTGTGGGGCCCGCTTCTCGGCGCCATACCGCTCTTCCTGCTGTTCGAGTGGCTGTCGGCCAATTTCCCCAACCATTATCCGATCATTCTCGGGCTGATCTTCATTGCCATCGTCTTTGTCCTGCCCAAGGGTGTGCTCGCGGCGACCGAGAAGGCATTTGCGGCAAGGCCGGCCGCTCCGGCGCCGTCGAATGCGGAGGTGTCCCGATGACCGAAATCCTCGCCCTTTCCGGCATCACCAAGCGTTTCGGCGGGTTGACAGCCGTCAACGAGCTCAGCTTCTCGCTGAAGGCGGGAGAGGTGGTCGGGCTGCTCGGGCCGAACGGCTCCGGCAAGACCACCGTGATGAACATGATCTCCGGTTTCCTCGCCCCGAGCGAAGGGCTGATCGCCTTCAAGGGCGAGCCGATCTCCGGGCTGCCGGCGCATCGCATCGCGCCCAAGGGCGTGGCCCGGACCTTCCAGCTGGTACGGGCCCTTCCGTCGCTCACCGTTGCCGAGAATGTCGAGACGGCGCTCGCCTTTGGCCGGCACAAGCTGTGGGGCGCTGTGGCACGCGAACGCGCCCTTCATCACCTGGAGGAGGTGGGCCTTGCCGGTCGTGCCGGCGAGAAGGCTTCCGCGCTCACCTATATTGACCAGAAGCGTATGGAACTGGCCCGGGCGTTGGCCGCGGAGCCGGAACTGCTGCTGCTCGACGAATGGCTGGCGGGCCTCAATCCGACCGAACTCCTGACCGGCATCGACCTCATCCGTTCGCTGGAAAAGCGCGGCATGACCATCCTTCTGGTCGAGCATGTCATGGATGCGATCCGGGCGCTGTGCGGCCGCTGCGTGGTGATGAATGCCGGCCGCAAGATCGCCGACGGACCGACGTTCGAGGCGCTCCGCGACCCGGAAGTGGTGCGTGCCTATCTGGGAGACGACCATGCTTGAGATTGCCAATCTGTCGCTGCACTACGGCCAGCACCTGGCGCTCGACCGGGTCTCGCTGTCGGTTGGTCCGGGCGAAACCGTGGTCGTGCTCGGCGCCAATGGTGCCGGAAAGTCATCTCTGCTCAAGGCCGCCGCCGGCCTGGTGCGGCCTGATATCGGCTGCGAAGTGCGCTTTGGTGGGCGTCAAATCGTCGGTCTGGCGCCGCATCTGGTGCTCGAGGCGGGCATTGCGCTTGTACCCGAGGGGCGCGGGGTGTTCGGCGACCTGACCGTTGCCGAGAACCTGGCGCTCGGGGCCTATGCCAAAAGGGCGCGCGCCGGCGATGCCGAAAGCCGCGAGCTTGTCTACTCGCTCTTTCCCAAGCTTGCCGAACGACGCGGCCAGTTCGTCAATACCATGTCGGGTGGCGAACAGCAGATGGTGGCAATAGCGCGTGCCCTCATGTCGAAGCCCGATCTTTTGATGCTGGACGAGCCGAGCCTCGGGCTCGCGCCCGTGGTGGTGGGCGAACTCTTCGCAGCGCTCGGGCGGGTCCGCAAGAGCGGTCTGGCGCTGCTGATCGTCGAGCAGAACGTCAAGATGAGCCTGTCGATCGCCGATCGCGGCTATCTGATGGAAGCAGGGCGGGTTGTCGGAGAGAACAGCGCCTCGGGCCTGATGAATGATGACGCGGTCAAGCGGGCCTTCCTCGGTGCCGCGGCCTGATGCAAGAATGGAGCAGAACATGACCGTGCTTGGCCTGAAGATCAACAATCTCGATCAGGGTGCTTCCGATGGACGCACATTCACCCGCATCAATCCGATTTCGGGCGAGGTCGCGTCGGAAGTGGCCGCAGCCTCGCTGGAGGATGCGCGACAGGCGGTGAATGTGGCCGCCAAGGCATTTCCCGCCTGGGCGGGGACAGGACCCGGACTGCGTCGCAAGATTCTTCTGGCCGCGGCCGACAAGCTCCAGGCTCGGGTCGATGACTTCATCAAGGCGATGGCCGAAGAGACCGGCGCGACGGCCGGCTGGGCAGGCTTCAATGTCAAGCTCGCCGCCGACATGTTGCGCGAGGCGGCCGCGATGACGACGCAGATCACCGGGGAGATCATCCCGTCGGAACGGCCGGGATCGCTGTCGATGGGAGTGCGGCAGCCGGCGGGCGTCGTCCTTTCGATCGCGCCGTGGAATGCGCCCGTGATCCTCGGCGTACGGTCGCTCGCCATGCCGCTTGCCTGTGGCAATACCGTGGTGATGAAGACTTCGGAAATCTGCCCGCGCACGCACCGTCTGATCATCGACAGCCTGCATGAGGCGGGGCTGCCCGAGGGCGTGCTGAATGCCGTCTCCAACGCGCCGGAGGATGCCGCCACGATCGTCGAGACGATGATCGCCCATCCGGCGGTCCGCCGGATCAATTTCACCGGCTCGACCCGGGTCGGGCGGATCATCGCCGAGACGGCCGGACGCTATCTCAAGCCTGCGCTTCTCGAACTCGGCGGCAAGGCCCCCTTCGTCGTGCTCGACGATGCCGACATCGACCAGGCGGTCGCGGCGGCCGCCTTCGGCGCCTATATGAACCAGGGCCAGATCTGCATGTCGACGGAGCGCATCGTCGTCGACGAGACGATTGCGGACCGGTTCGTCGAGGCGCTTGCCGCGAAGGCCAAGACACTTGTCGCCGGCGACCCGCGCGTCGGCAATACCCCGCTGGGATCGGTCGTCGATGGTCACGCGGCGCGGCGGATCGATCAGTTGATCCGCGATGCGGTGGCCAAGGGCGCTGTTCTTTGCGCGGGCGGCGGCATGGACGGCACGATCGTCGAGGCGACACTGCTCGACCGCGTGACACCGGCGATGCGCATTTATGCTGAAGAGAGTTTCGGACCGGTCGTCTCGGTGATGCGTGTCGGCTCGATCGACGAGGCCGTGCGGGTTGCCAATGATACCGAATATGGCCTGTCGGCGGCGGTCTTCGGCCGCGACGTCAATCGTGCCATGCAGGTGGCGCGGCGGATCGAATCCGGGATCTGCCATATCAACGGCCCGACCGTGCACGACGAGGCCCAAGTCCCCTTCGGCGGGGTCAAGCAATCCGGCTATGGCCGCTTCGGCGGGAGGGCGGGGATTTCCGAATTCACCGAACTGCGCTGGATCACGGTTCAGGACGGACCGATCCATTATCCCATCTGACACCTTACCTATTTCCGGGGCGGGGGAACGACGGGGGCAAGCCGCCGAGAGACCGACGCGTTTGAACGGATATTCCACCTTGCGCGCCGCCACGCGGCCTTCATCCCTGAAAGTGGGCCTGGCCGGACGATGCAAATATGGCGCCTCCAGGCGGCAGCGCCTTCGTCCCGGGCTCGGCCAACAGGCTGTAGAATACCTCGCCGGACGTCGTCGGGCTGGTGGCGACTTCGCGACCCAGATTGCATCGTAACTCCAGCTTGTGATTGCCAAGCCTCCAGTCCACGGCAATGACCTTGTCGGGGGCCGGCAAAACCAATGCTTCCGTCGAGGGAAGTCTCTCCAGCATGGGCCATATCCACGAACGGCGCTTTGCCAGGAGCTCTCTCACGAATTCGCGCCAGGACGTCGATCGTGCGTCTTCGGCGAGCGGCCGTTGGAGCTTTGAGGCGAGAAACGTGGTGCGCTTATTGGGGTCCGGGGCGCGGAATTCCTTTTCATAGAGGCTTCCGCCGAAATTTCTGGCTTCTTCCATGCGCGCCTTGAGTCCGGCCTCATGAACCTCGGATGGGTAGTCGCTGAAGAAGTAGAAGCTCTGCGTGGTGCCGAACTCATCACCCATGAAGGCCAGGGGGATCTGCGGCGACAGATAGAGCATGGCGGTCAGCGCCTTGAGAATATCTTCTTCAACCAGGCCCGACAGCCGGTCGCCCTTTAGCCGATTGCCGATCTGATCATGGTTTTGCAGGAAGTTGACGAAGCAGGTCGGCGGCAGGTGCCCGCTGGGTTCACCATGTCGCTTGCCCTCCTTCGAAGGACGGGCCTGCCCCTGATAGATGAAGCCTTCCGCCAGGGCGGTACGGACGCCGACACTGGGCTCGGCGGCAAAATCGGCGTAGTGTCCGACGGTTTCTCCAGTCGCCAGGACGTGAACTGCATGATGAAAATCATCGTTCCATACCGCCCGGCATGAGGGAGCTCGCCCGTCTTTCCACTCCAGCGGGCTTGTAACATGGCGGGCGTCTTCGGCGACGAGATGAAGTGTCCGATTCGGAAGCAGATTTCTCGCCCGATCTGCGATTTCGTCCACCAGCCACGGCTGGTCTTGTGCCACCAGCCGGTCGGCGGCGTCGAAACGGAGCCCGTCGAACCGGAAATCCGACAGCCAGTACAGAGCGTTTTCGATGAAATAGCTTCGGGTCTCCTTGCGCGAGAAGTCAGGAGCCGGCCCCCAGGGCGTGGAGTCCATTAGAAAGAACTGCGGAGCATATTGCTCGAGCATGTTTCCGTAGATGCCAAAGTGGTTGTAGACCACGTCGAGGATGACCATCATGCTGGCGCCATGAGCGCAGTCGACCAGGTGTTTCAGGTCATCGGGCTTGCCATAGGCGGGATGGGGCGCGTAGGCGAGGACGCCGTCATAGCCCCAGCCCCGCTCACCGTGAAAAGCGGCTACCGGCATCAGCTCGATCGCGGTGAAGCCCAGTTCGGCCAGTTCCTTCAGCTTGCGAGCAGCGGCGAGGAAGGTTCCCTCCGCGGTGAACGTGCCGACATGGAGTTCGTATGTGACGGCCTCGTGCCAGGGGCGTCCCGGCCAATCGCGATGAATCCAGGAATAGGTTTTCGGATCTGTCACCAAGGAAGAGCCGTCCACCGCTCCCGCTTGCCATCTGGAGGCAGGGTCCGCCACTTTGCGCCCGTCCTGCGTGACGAAACGATAGGCTTCACCAGCGACCGGCTGGTCCAGATGGGCTTCGAACCAGCCAGTCTCGTCCCTATCCATGAATATGGTTCGGTTGCCAATTTCCAGGGACATATGCTCGGCTGCAGGTGCCCAGATCCGGGCTTTGCCATGGCCGTTCTCCAACAGGTGGAACCCCCACAGATCTTCGTTCATCGTACTCCTCGAAGGCTGAGTTTTCCCGCGCCGAATGTCCTAAGATTTCAGCAACGATCCAACTCGTGACGCCCCTTCATGTTCCCCGTTGATCGGTATGGCGATCCGAAATTCGGCCGTCCTCGGGGCCGGATCGAGCGTCTTGAATGCCCGACAGGATTTTGTAATTGGCTGACCACAGGAAAGCCGCCCCGTGCGGCTGTCTTCCCGTGTCGCGTCCTCTATAGTCGGACGGGCGCCTCATATCGGCGGGGCGTCGGGCCTGTCCGGCGGGAAGCTGGAGAAGGTGCGTGCAAACCGACATTGGGAGTGAGATAGTTGAAGAAACCGCTGTTCAGCCTTGAAGGCAAGACCGCTCTTGTGACCGGTTCGTCGCGCGGCCTCGGACAGGCGATCGCTACTGGTCTTGCCGAAGCCGGGGCGCGGCTGGTGCTGAACGGCATCGATGCCGATCGGCTGGCAAAGGCCGCTGACGCCATGCAGGCGCAGGGTCATGCCGTTCTCGCCGAGCCCTTCGACGTGACCGACGAGGCAGCCGTCGTTGCGGCCTTCCAGCGTCTCGATGCCGCGGGTGTCGAAATCGATATCCTCGTCAACAATGCCGGTATCCAGGTGCGAAAGCCGCTCGTCGAGTTTCAGGCCGAGGAGTGGCGACGGGTGATCGACACGAATCTTTCGAGCGCCTTCTTTGTCGGCCGCGAGGCGGCCAAGCGCATGATCCCGCGTGGGCGCGGCAAGATCGTCAATATCGGCTCGCTGATGAGCGCCTTTGCCCGCCCGACCGTCGCGCCCTACACGGCGGCCAAGGGCGGCATCAAGTTGTTGACGCAGGCGATGGCCGCTGAGTGGGCCGAGCACGGCATCCAGGCCAATGCCATCGGCCCCGGCTATATGCTGACCGACATGAACGAGGCTCTCACCAGCAATCCGCAGTTCGATGCCTGGGTGAAGGGGCGCACGCCGTCACGGCGATGGGGGCGTCCGGAGGAACTGGTGGGCGCTGCCGTCTTCCTTGCCTCGTCCGCTTCTGATTATGTCAACGGGCAGATCATCTATGTCGACGGCGGCATGAGCGCCGTCCTCTGAGACGCAGAAACGCCGCCGAACCTGAGGTGTCGGCGGCGTCGATGATGTCGGCCTGACCTTTCACGCGGCCCGGCGGGGCAGTTTCCAGTTCGGCCGCGGGAAATGGCAGGTATAGCCGTTCGGAATACGTTCCAGGTAGTCCTGGTGCTCCGGCTCCGCTTCCCAGAAATCGCCGACGGGCTCGACCTCGGTCACCACCTTGCCCGGCCACAGGCCCGACGCGTTGACGTCGGCAATGGTGTCCTCGGCCACGCGCTTCTGCTCGTCGCTCGTATAGTAGATCGCCGAGCGATAGCTCATGCCGACGTCGTTGCCCTGGCGGTTGGGCGTAGTCGGATCATGGATCTGGAAGAAGAATTCCAGAAGGTCGCGGTAACTGATCTTCGCCGGGTCGAAGGTGATCTCGATGCCTTCGGCATGGGTGCCGTGGTTGCGGTAGGTGGCGTTGGCCACGTCGCCGCCGGTGTAACCGACGCGGGTGGCGAGGACGCCCGGCATTCTGCGGATCAGTTGCTGCATGCCCCAGAAGCATCCGCCAGCCAGTACGGCGCGTTCGGTGTTTGTCGTCATGCCATCCTCCTTCGGGTGTGGGTTCCGCTCTTAGATGGGGCTC